>FWWM01000012.1_pt1 | contig 541862 bp, 503 predicted proteins | sample 2228351 | NCBI WGS metagenome assembly FWWM01 (sample SAMEA103939774, study PRJEB20133) | metagenome | reverse complement strand
TTGTTCCACGGTTCCGTACATCATTTGCCCCTGCCACTTCGACCCCGAGAGCTCGAATGGCGTGGATTTCAGCACCGGATATCCCATACCTTTGCCGAAGGAAGGCGTTCGCTACATCCCGTAGTTGAGTGGATTTCTCAACGGTCAGGTGAGGTACACCGTTTACCCCATGTGGCAACCGCTCAAGGCGCTCTCCGAATGGACGGAGAACAATCCAGAGGATGGAGGCGGAGAATGAAGACCTCGCGGCGGGCGACTTGATCTACATCGTTTCCAGCCGAAACGTCTCCGCGAGCGGTACGCCGACGCGAGAGCCGTTCTTCGCCATTTGAGGGCGATTCGAAAAGCCGCCGCGGTCCAACCCTTGCGATCGGTGCTGTCGTAACGCCTGGAGTTTGGCTTCGTACACGTCCGTGATCTCGACGGCCGCGTTTGGCCGCCGCGTATGGAAGAACGCGATCTCGACCGGCTGGGTCCGCTTCTCCAGCCACTGTTTCACAACTCTGCCGATCCCCTCGTGATCGGGATGGAGGTAGGGAAGGTCGGGCGTGTCGGGATCGAATGTGATGACCAGGGTAGGTTGAAACTCCTCTCCGATCTCCTCGATCGTCTCGAGCACGTTGGGTTGCTGTACCACCTCTCGATCGGGCAACCCGAGGAACCGGAGATCCTGATACCCGATGACCGCTTGGGCAGCCTTTTGTTCCTCCCGGCGCGTGGCGGGGAGATCCTTGGCGCCGATGCGATTGGGCCCCTTCTCGCCATCGGACGCCACTACGAGCAGAACTTGAGCCCCGTGGTCCACAAGCCGCTTGAGCGTGCCGCTGATCCACCAGTCGGCGTCATCGGGGTGCGCCACGACGACAAGGACGCGCGAATGCTGCAAGATTTGCTCGCCGTTTTCGAGCGCCTCTTTGGGTGGAACCGTGAGACGCGTGCTGAGCGCCACCCAGGCGGCGAGACCCAGCACCGCCACGCCTGCGATCAACGCGCCGAGCCAGCGAACGATGACCCTGATCACATCGCAGATTATGGTTTCTTTGCGGGCTACGCCGGTGTCAACGCCAATCGCGCACCCGAGTATCCAGGGAAAACCTCCGGCAGCAGCGCCTCCGCACCCATCCGCGCGGCCAGCACGCTCGAGAGGACGGCGCGGTAGTCGGTAGTCACCCTCAGGTCGCCCGGCTCTTCGAGCGCCTCCGGCTCCAGCCCCGGCCACTCGCCGTAGATCCTGCCTCCGGCAACACCCTTACCCAGGACGAAGAGAACGCTCCCGCGCCCATGGTCTGTGCCGAGACCCGCGTTCTCATACACTCGGCGGCCGAACTCCGTAGCGACCACGACCGTCACCCGTTCCATCTCTTTCCCCAAATGATTCGAGAAAGCCGCGAGCGAGTCAGCCAGGTCGGTCAGGAGAGACGCGTGCCATCCTTCGGTCGCGCCCTGGGCGACGTGCGTGTCCCATCCGCCCTTTTCGAGACAGGCGACTTCGAGGCCCACTCCCGACTCGATGAGCAGCGCGGTCTGCGCCAGCGCCTTGCCGAGGTCGGACGCGGGATAGCCGTGACGATTGACTTCGGTGACATCCGGGAGTCGTTCGACGATCTCCAATGCCTTCAGCGTTTGGCGACCGGCTATGGAGAACCAATCGTCCCCCTGTTGATACAGCTTCCACAGCGACTCATGGAGGCGCTTTCTGCCCTCGGAGTCTCCGGCCAAGCGATACTGTTTCAGATCCTCGAGCGCAAGCGCGCCTGTATTTCCTTTCAGCGAGTCCGGGAGTACCGGTGCAAAGGCGAGAGCCTGGAGCGGGTCCTGCGTCCCGCCCTTCGCGGCGAGGTATCGCGCCACCCAACCGTTCGACACCGGCTCACCCGCATACGCGACGCCGCGTTCGATCGCGCTCATGGCCTCGAAGTGCGAGCGCGACCGATCCTGAGACCCGACCGCGTGGACGATCGCCATATCGCCTTCTTGATACAAAGGCAGAAGCGAACGGAGCGCGGGATGCATCCCAAAACGATCGTCCAGCGGGAGAACGTCCTGTTTTCGCAGCGCCAGCGAGGGGCGAAGCCGGTGATACGCGTCGTCGCCGTACGGAACGATTGTGTTGAGCCCGTCGCAGCCTCCGCGAAGGAACAGGAAGACGAGCACACGCCCATCCTTCTCTCCGTCCTTTCGGAAGGCAACCTGCGTTAACGCACGGGTCGCACACAGCCCCATTGCGCCCGCAAAGAGAGCGCGGCGCGAGAGTTTCCGATAGCCTTCGCAACTGTATTCCATCATTATCTCCATTGAAACTCCGGCGAGCAGAGGCAAAGCGCAATGCGCTCTCGCGGATCGCGGCGTTCCGCGATCAAGCGCGAAAGCGGGTCCTCGCCGGGTTTCCGCCCGAGGATCGCTTCTACGGGCTGTTGTCGCAGAATTTCGTCTATTTGCACTCCCTTCACGTCTCCGGAGAGCAGCGCGATGGCAAAGTTCCACCTGGCGAGTAGCGATCCGGTCCAGGATTCGGTTTCATTCGGGTAGCCATCGGGCATCGGCCACTCGTGGGATGGCTGCCCCATCGCGCGCAGATAGGGAAGCACGCCGCGGCCATCCGTCGCTGCGGCGAGAGCACGGAGCGACGATGCCACGAAGTCGAACGGCCGTTTCGGTAGGGGCGGAGCATGGAGCAGGTCATCCGAAAGCAAGAGCGGGCGCAGCATCGCGCGAATGTCGCCGCCCGTCTGCAGATAGATCTCCGCCAACCGGTCGCGCCACCCTTCAAACCCGTCGCCCAGGAAGCGAGCGACCAGCTTGCCGGCGATGAACTTCGCGGTGCTCGGGTGGGTGGCCAGGATCTGTAGCACCTGCTCGCCGTCTTCGACCCCTCCGCCGGCGGGGATCCGATGTCCCAAAACCACCTTTTCGCCGAAGTCGTGCTGACTTTCGTCGAAACGGAACGTTCCCCGCGCGCGGCCGAAACGGTTCTCGATCGTCCAGCCGGTAAAGCACCGCGCCACTTGTTGCACATCTTCTTGTGTATATCCACCGTGCACGCCAAGGGTGTGCAGTTCCATCAGCTCGCGCGCGTAGTTTTCGTTCGGTTTCGCTTTGTTGTTGCGATCGTTGTCGAGGTACTCGAGCATCGCGGGGCTTTTGGCGGATGCGCGGAGCAGGTCCGGGAACTTGCCCAAGGCATGGCGCCGGATGACTGAGATCTCGTCCATCGGCTTTCGCCAAGCTTCGAACCTCTTTCGCGCATAAATGTTGAAATGGTCGCTCCAGAACTCGACCATCCGTTCGAGCAGCTGATTTCGGCTGTAGACCGCCCGCAAGATCGTCGCCTGTTGCAGCTGTCTCACGACTTCTTCTTCCGGAAGGTCGCGCAACTCGGCTGGCCCGAGGCGGAAGACGTCCAAGCGCTCGATCTGCAAGACGAGCCAGGGGTCCTCTTCTTCGTCGGCCGCGATTTGGCTCTCGATCCAGGCCTCTCGGCCCTTCTCCGCGACCTCTTTCGCGACCTTCAGGTTGAACCCATATCCCACTCGGTTGAGCGTGCGCGCGATCGGCTCGGGGTTTGGCAACGGTTCGGCAAATCCAAGATCCGAGCTTCCAAGCAGGTTGCGCAATCCCCGGCCGCAGCCGGCGAGCGCGGTAGCGCTTGCCGCCGCCAGCGCGGCCTTGAGCAGATCCCTCCGATCCATCGCCTTATGCGCCTCGCGCCTCAGCCGCCGACGCCTCTGGGCTTCCAACGCGCTGCACGACAGACAGCACCCCCGCTCCGAGCGCAAGCACGAGCAGGATGGGGCCGATGACAAACCAACCCACCACGGGGAACGCCGCCGCCGCGACAATCAGACCGCTCGCTCGAGTGAGAGCGGAGTAGGCGCTGACGTCCGGGTCATGCCGCATGACACGATTGGCAATCAGACGCGACAGGCCGGCGCCCCCGATTGCCGCGAGCAACACGGTGATCGTGAAGCCCATGAGCCCGGCGAGCTTCGCCATCGGCAAGGGCAGAGAGGAAAGGATGATCGAGAGAATGATCAACGCTCCTCCACCGAGTAGGCCGTACAGGAACGCCTTGAGAGCGGACTGCCTGAGCGCCCCGTGCGCGATTTCCGTGCGTTTGGTGAAGACAAGGGCACAGACCACCGTCATCGCCCACGCCGAGACCGCCGTTCCGATGACGATCGCCAAGACCGTCAATGCATCGCCAATTGTGATTCCCATTTGTCGTTTCCTCCTCCGGCGCCCGCCCCTGGGTCATTCCACGGTCGGGAAGCCGATTGTTCACCGTTAGGGTACATGGAAAGTACGTCCGAACGAGCGCAACGGGCGACGCAGCGGGACTTTCGGCCCGGCATGGACCTCCGAACGCCGCCCGGTCGTGTTGTCTTCGCGGTGGGCAAAGCTTCTCACGACTTGCAAGCCCGCTACCAGCACGACGCAACGAACCGAGTGCCCGCCACGTACCACCCGCCCAGGGTACAATAAAGCAGTCGGTGCACTTCGACTCGTCTGACCGCCTGAAGGAGGAATGCGGCATCTTCGGCGTTTACGCGCCGGGCGCCGAGGCGGCTCGCCTTACGTTTTTCGGCCTGTTTGCTCTTCAACATCGAGGTCAAGAGTCTTGTGGCATTGCCGTCTCCGATGGGGAGAAGGTCCGGATGCACAAGGACATGGGGCTGGTGAGTCAAGTCTTCGATGAAGCGATCCTCGCCACGCTCCCCGGCCATATGGCGATCGGCCACACCCGATATTCCACCACCGGAGCCAGTGTCAAGCGAAACGCGCAGCCGGTTTCGTGCACCACGCTCACCGGAGACATCGCCGTCGCTCACAACGGCAACCTCATCAACGCACGCGAGCTTCGTGAGCAGATGGAGGCCGAAGGCGAAAGCTTCGACACTACGAACGACAGCGAGGTCATCGCCAAGCTGATCGCGCGGCACTTCGAAGGGGACCTCGCCGACGCGATTCGCAAGGTCATGGCGCAACTCAGAGGCGCCTACAGTGTAGCTGTCCTCACGCCTAAACATGTCGCCGCGTTCCGAGACCCGAACGGTGTGCGCCCCCTTACGATCGGAGAGATTGACGGCGGGTTCTGCGTCGCCAGCGAAACCTGCGCTTTCGGACCGGTTGGCGCCAAGTTCTGGGGCGATCTCTATCCTGGCCAAATCGCCATCGTGGACGAAAGCGGGCCGCGCATCGTCGAGGGCGCCAAGCCGGGTCGGCCCGCCATGTGTATGTTCGAATTCATCTATTTCGCGCGGCCGGATAGTCGAATGTACGGCGAGCGGCTGTACCAGGTTCGTCGCCGGATGGGAATGCGCCTTGCCGAAGAGCATCCGGTGGATGCGGACGTCGTCATACCAGTTCCCGATACCGGAGTTCCGGGAGCGCTCGGCTACAGCGAGGTGAGTGGAATCCCTTACAGCGAAGGTTTCATCAAGAGCCGGTACATCCATCGCACCTTCATCCAACCCGACCAGCGGATGCGGGAACAGGGCGTGCGAATGAAGCTCACGCCGATGGAAGAGGTGATCGAGGGCAAGCGCGTCGTCGTCGTGGACGACTCGATCGTGCGCGCCACGACCACCGGCCAAATCGTTCGGACGCTATTCGAGAGCGGCGCGAAAGAAGTGCATGTCCGCATCACCGCACCGCCGATCAAGTTCCCTTGCTTCTATGGGATCGACATGGCCTCTCGCGGCGAACTGGCTGCGGCGAAGTGGAGTATCGAAGAGATTCGCGGGCACATCGGCGCGACCTCGCTCGGCTATTTGTCGATCGAGGGGGCAGTGGAGGCGGTCGGGAAGCCCAAGGACCATTTTTGCCTCGCTTGCTTCAACGGCGACTATCCGATCCAAGTGCCGGAAGAGCTGAAAAAGGACATGTTCGAGAAGCCCAAGGTGGGCGCCTTCGCTACTGTGCAGTCCGGACAACGCTCGCTTGACCTCTGAGGCGAAGACGCATAGTCTCTACGCAACAGTGTGAGGCCCGATCGGGTACGCTCGCTTAATGGAAAAGAGCTATGATACGGTCGAAGACTACCTCGCGTCCCTTCCCGAGGAACGGCGCTCGGTCGTCGGAGCCGTTCGCAGCGTGATTCTGAAGAGCCTTCCGAAAGGATACGAAGAGGGAATCCAGTACGGCATGATTGGCTACTTCGTGCCTCACAGCCTGTACCCGAACGGCTATCACTGCGACCCGAAGCAGCCCCTGCCATTCCTCGGACTTGCCTCGCAAAAGAACTACTATTCACTCTACTTCATGGGCGTTTACGGAGACCCGGAGGAAGTCGCATGGCTCCAAAGGGAATGGGCAAAGACGGGCAAGAAGCTGGATATGGGCAGGTGCTGCATCCGATTCAGAAAGCTGGAAGACCTGCCGCTCGACGTCTTGGGAAAGGCCATCAAGCGGATCCCCGTGCGAACGCTGATCCGGCGCCACGAAGAGGCTCTCGAAACAAGAAAACGCGCCACCCGGAAACCCAAGTAAGGCCACGAATATCCCGGATTTCCGGTACACTTTTCGGCATGGGCATCCTTGACCGTTTGTTCGGACGAGACGAGGACGCGATCACGCTGCAGGCGATGAAGAAGGCAGGCGCCGATCTCTCTTTGTCGCACAAGATTGACTTCTTCCTCCAGTTCAAGACGCAGGAGGCGGCGACTCAGTCGGTCGTCCAGCTGGAGAACTTGGGGTTGACCGTCGCGCATATCAGCAAGATCGGAGACCTCTGGGAGATCCATGCGCACAAGGAGATGGTTCCGGACCTCAAAGCCATCAAGGAGATGAAGGAGAAGCTTTCGAACATCGCTCGACTTCACGCCGGAAAACTGGATGGCTGGGGCACTTCGGTAACGCCTCGCCAGAAGGCCTGAAGAGCATCCGGTTTGACCCTCCGGGCCTCCATGCGCCAAAATTAACGCCCTGTGGCTGGACACTCCAAGTGGGCGAACATCAAGCACCGCAAGCAGCGGCAGGACGCTGCCAAGCAGAGCCTTTTCACGAAGCTAAGCCGCGAGATCATCGTCGCAGCCAAGGAAGGCACGCCCGACCCTGAATTCAACCCAAGGCTCCGAGCCGCGATCCAGAAGGCTCGATCAGAGGGTATGCCCAACGCGAACATCGAGCGCGCACTCGAACGGGCCACGGGCGGCGGCGAAGGCTCCGCGATGGAGGAAGTGGTGTACGAGGGCTACGGCCCCGGCGGCGTCGGCATCATCGTGAAGTGCCTGACGGACAATCGGAACCGCACCGTCCCGGAGCTGCGTCACGCCTTCAGCAAAGAGGGCGGAAACCTGGCGGAGAACGGGGCGGTCAGTTGGCAGTTCAAGAAGCAGGGAGAGATCCGCGTGCCCGCCGACGCCGACGAGGAGGCGCTGACGCTCGCCGCCCTCGACGCCGGAGCCGAGGACGTTCAGAAGTCCGACGACGCTTTCGTCGTGTTCACGCCGGCAGATTCGCTTCACGACGTCAGCCAGGCACTCGAGAAGGAGGGCTTTACCATCTTGAGCGCCGAAATCAGCATGAACCCAACTCACATGGTCGAGATCAGTCGAGAGGACGCCATGAAGCTATACAAGCTTCTCGAACGTTTGAACGACCTCGACGACGTCGCGGAAACCTACTTCAACACCGAACTGCCGGATGACCTGGAATAACCCCGCGATGAAGGAGAGAGCGCCGGTTGCCACCATTCTCCTTCTCCTTGCGAACCTCGTCGTCGCGGGCTTCACCTTGGGCGTCGAACAGGCCGCCTATACGCATGGTCTGATACCTGCCGCACAGGGAGAAGCGTGGAGGACGCAGATCCGACCCATCCTGACGCACGCGTTCGTCCACGTCGATCCGTTTCATCTTCTCGTCAATATGATCGTGCTTGCCGCGCTCGGCCCCGTCGTGGAGAGGGCATTGGGATTTTGGAGGCTGTTGCTCCTCTTTCTGGGCGCGGCGTGGCTCGGCGGTCTGGCCCATTGGGCAATCGTTCGTATGCAGTCCAGCGAAGTGGCGGCTCTCCCGTTGGTTGGTGCGAGCGGCGGCATCGCTGGGCTGGTCGGGTACTCGTTTCTACGCTTCTTCCGAGAAAGGGTTCCGCTCTTTCCGCGCGTGCGGGTTCCGGTGTTTCTGGTGATCGGCGCTTGGCTCTTGCTCGAATTTGCGCTCGCCGTTTCCTCTTTGCGCACGTTTGAGCTGGCTTCCAGCCACTGGGCGCACTTGGGCGGACTGGCTGTGGGTTTGGGCCTTGCCTTCCTCTTTGGCGCCGGCAGCGCAGTAACAGAGGATCAGTATGAACAAAGACTCGAAGAGGCGAAGCGTTCCGGCACGGAGGCTCTGCTCGGCTTGATGAAACAGCGAATCCAAGACCGGCCAGAAGACGCACAAGCTCTTCAGAGCCTCGTTCGAGCGCTCGTCGAAGCCGGGCGGTCTCAAACGGCTCGTGAGACCCTCGTCGAGCTGGCGCAACGGGGCAAAGGCGAAGTTCCGGTCGTCGCACTCGGGCTTCTCGTCGAGCACGGATGGGCCGCCTCGCTTCCCGCAAAGGTCCGAATCCGTCTCGCCGACCAAGCTGCGATCTCGAATCCGTGGCTCGCCGAAACCGCCCTAACTTCCGTGCTCGAAGAACCCTCGAGCGAAGACACCGCCGATGCTCTCGCCTCGCTCGTGACGCTCTTGGCAGACAGGGACGAAGCCGCCGCCAAGCGGTACGCAAAGCTGCTCCGCACGGAGCATGCTGGCTCGTTTCAAGCCGACCGGATTCAGAGACTGTATCCGCATCTCTGCGAAAACTCTTGACTATTCCGGCAAGGACTCGAGCACGATCCGATCGTTCGTATACACGCAAATCTCCGCCGCGATCAAGAGACTTTCGCGCGCGATCTCCTTCGCCCCCATCGCCGTGTGCCGCAGCAACGCGCGAGCCGCGGCGACGGCGTAGGAACCGCCGGACCCGATGCCTACGATGCCGTCATCCGGCTCGATCACGTTGCCGTCCCCCGAGACGAGCAAGAGTCTTTCGACATCCGCGACGACCATCAGGGCGTTGAGGTGCCGCAAGATGCGATCGGTTCTCCACTCTTTCGCGAACTCGACAGCCGCTCGCGTAAGGTTGTTCGGAAACTGTTCCAGGTGTCGCTCAAAACGATCTTGCAGCGCCTGGGCGTCGGCCACGCTTCCCGCAAATCCTGCCAGAACATTGCCCTTCGCCAGCCGACGAACCTTCCGCGCACTGTGTTTGAGAACGGTCCCTTCGTCGCCAAGCGTTACCTGCCCGTCGGCTGCCAGAGCAACCGCTCCGTCTTTGCGTACGCCGATAACGGTCGTGGATCTCGTCATGCCAGCGATTCTACCGCCGCACCTTCTGAAAGCCGACCAGGGCGGGGCACGCGTTCAGTGCCACAATAGCAGGGAAGTGAGGCTGAGTAACGACCCGCGGTTTCTTCGGCAAGTCGCGCTGTTTGCGGCGTTTTTGGCTGTTACCGCAGTAGCAGTGGCGCTCGTTCGGAACCCCCGCGGGGAAGCGCTGCTGCTGGTCGGCGCCCTGCTTGCCATTGTTTCCATGATTGGTTTCGTGCGCCGCTTGGGCCTTGCAGCGCTCGAAGCCAGACGGGAGCTCCGAAGCCTTCGTGGTGAGTTGCGCGAAGTCCAAGGCGCCCTGGAAAGGCGGATAGCCCTCTTTCGGGAGATTTGCGATGAGCTCCAGGCCGCAATCCTTCTGTGCGATCCAGCGTCCAAGCTAATCTATGCAAATCGCGCCGCCGAGGTGATGTTCGAAGAAGAACAGGCGGGCCAGTCCCTTCTCGAGTTTACGTTGAGCAACGATCTGCGCGGCCTCTTCGACGAGGCAAAGGCGAAGGGCGAGGCGAAGATAAAACGGGTATCCCTCTCGCACCCCAGGGAGCGGCAAGTCCTCGCGTTCGCAAAGAGCGTGGAGGACGCCATCTTGATCGTCGTGGAGGACGTTACCGAGTTGGCGCGACTCGAACGCATACGGACCGACTTCGTCGCGAACGTCAGCCACGAACTGCGAACTCCGCTCGCTTCGATTCGCGCCCTGGCGGAAACCCTTCGAGACGAGCCGAGCATGCCCCCGGACGAACGCGATCACCAACTGAAACTCATGATCGGAGAGGTGGATCGCCTCGCCGCACTCTCCCAGGATCTTCTCACCCTCAGCGCCGCCGAGAGCAGACCGGCCGAAATCCGACCAGCCGATCTGTCGCAGATTGCAATCGAAATTGCCGAGCAGTACCGACCGCAGGCCGAACGAAAGGGGCTGCGATTCGAGACGAACATCGAACCGGACCTTGTCATCCCGATGGACAAGGACCAGATCGTCCAAGTCCTTGCAAACCTACTCTCGAACGCAATCCGCTACACGCAGGAAGGAAGCGTCAACCTTGTGCTCGCGAGGGAAGGCGATCAGGTCGTGATCACCGTTCAAGACACAGGCATCGGAATCGCCCAGGAAGACATCCCGCGCATCTTCGAGCGTTTCTATCGAGTGGACAAGGCCCGATCCCGGGAGACGGGCGGCACGGGCTTGGGGCTCTCGATCGTCCGCCACATCGTCAACGCGCATGGCGGAAAGGTGACCGTGCAGAGCCGGCTCGGCGAAGGCAGTACGTTCAAGGTGTTCCTCCCAACCCAGCGACCGGCGTAGGGCCCCGCGCTACTTGGCGACGACGTTGAGCAGCTTGTCCGGAACCACGACGACCCGAACGACCTGCTTCCCATCCAAAGCCCGTTTCACCTTCTCGCTGGAAAGCGCAAGAGACTCCAGCTCCGACTGGGCCGTACCAGGCTTCACGACGAGAGAGTCTCGAACCTTGCCGTTCACCTGTACGACGATCGTTACGGACTCGGCTTCCAGGCAGCTCTCCTCCACCTCCGGGAACGGCTGCTCCAAGGTAAAGCCTTCCTTGCCGTACGCCTGCCAAATCTCGTCCGCGCTATGCGGAGCGAACGGCGACAGCAAAAGAATCAACGTTTCCGCCGCTTCGGAGAGCGTCGCCTCGCTTACCTCGCCTTTGGCCGTCGCCTCCGTCAACGTGTTCGTAAACTCCATGAGCGCAGCGATCGCGGTGTTGAAGGCAAACCGATCAATGTCCTCTCTCACCTTGGCGATCGCCGCATGCGTCGCTCGGCGAAGGTCGCGATCCGCGGACGAATTCGCTGCGCCGATCTCGTCGCGCCAGTTCGGTCGGTATCTCGGTTGGATCTCCGCAAGCACCCGAAACACGCGATGCAGGAATCGGATCGCCCCTTGAACGCGCTCTTCCGACCACTGAATCGCCTGTTCGAATGGCGCCTCAAACAGCTCGTAAACGCGAAGCGCGTCCGCCCCGTACTTCTCGACGGCCTCATCGGGCGTGACGACGTTGCCCTTGGACTTGCTCATCTTCTCCCACTTGTAGAAGACCTGGTCCGGCGGCAACTCTTCTGCCTCTTCCCGGCTGATCAGAATGCCTTCCTCTCCCACGCGCAGCACCTCGCCCTCCCGAGGCTTCCGATAGGGTGTGGGAGCCAGAACCATTCCCTGGTTGCGCAAGACGGAGAACGGCTCGACGAACGAGACAAGCCCTTCGTCATGCAGGACTTTTGTCCAGAATCGAGCATACAGCAGGTGCATGACCGCGTGTTCGGCGCCACCGACGTAGCAGTCCACGGGCATCCAATACTCCACCTTTTCCTTCGAAAAAGGCTCGCGGTCGTTGTGGGGATCGCAAAACCGTAGGAAGTACCACGACGAACACGCAAAGCCGCCCATCGTGTCCGTCTCCCTTTTCGCCGGGCCGCCACATTGCGGGCAGTGCGTGTTTACGAACTCGGGAATCGCCGCCAAGGGGCTTTCGCCCGTCCCTGTTGGCTGATACCGATCCACTTCGGGCAGCAAGACGGGTAGGTCCTCTTCCGGCACCGGCACCATGCCACATTTCTCGCAATGCACGATCGGAATCGGCGCGCCCCAATACCGTTGACGGCTGATCAGCCAGTCGCGCAAGCGGTAATTGACTTTTCGGCCGCCCAGCCCTCGCTCTTCGAGTACCTGATACAGCCGTTCTTTTGCCTCCTCGCAGGGAACCCCAACCCAATCCTCCGGCGCGAGCATCACTCCCTCGGAAGCAACATAGGGAAGCTCATCCTCTGCCCCCACCGCGCTACTCACCACGCGCCGAATCTCCAACCCATACTTCTGCGCAAACTCGAAGTCTCGCTCATCGTGAGCCGGCACCGCCATGATCGCGCCCGTACCGTAGCCCATCAACACATAGTCCGCAACGAAAATCGGCACCTGTTCACCGGTGAACTCGTTCAGCGCGTACGCACCGGTGAACGCCCCCACCTTCTCCCGCCCCTCGGCGAGCCGGTCCTGTTCCGAGGCTCTCTCCGCCCGCTCGCGCACCGCTCTGACTTCCTCCAACCTGTGCGGCGCAGTGATCGCTTCGACGAGCCGGTGCTCGGGAGCAAGCACACAAAACGTAGCGCCGAACACCGTGTCTATGCGCGTCGTGAATACGCGAAACTTCAGGTCGCCCGCCAAGCTTCGCACGCCTCCGTTTGACTGCTCCTGGGCGACCACGGGCCAATCGAATTCCGCGCCGACCGATCGGCCAATCCAGTTTCGCTGCATCATCTTGATGCCTTCCGGCCAGTCGATCAGTTCCAGATCATCCAGCAAGCGGTCCGCGTAGTCGGTGATCTTGAAAAACCACTGCGGCAGCGCCTTCTTCACGACAGGCGTACCGCACCGCCAACAAAGACCCCCCTCCACCTCCTCGTTCGCCAGGACCGTCAAGCACTGCGGGCACCAGTTCGCCGCATACTCGCCGCGGTAGGCCAATCCGCGTTTATACAGAATCAAAAAGATGTACTGCGTCCACTTGTAGTACGAGGGATCCGACGAGTTGATCTCCCGCGACCAGTCGTACGAGATTCCTACGAGATTCTGTTGCCGCTTATAGGTCGCAGCGTATTCCCGAACCATGGGCGCCGGATGCCGCCCCTTTGCGATCGCTTCGTTTTCCGCCGGCAGCCCGAAGGCGTCCCATCCCATCGGGTGAAGGACGTTGAACCCTTGCATCCGCTTCGCTCGCGCGAGCACATCCGTGGGTATGTAGTTCCTTAGGTGGCCGACACTCAGTCCCGCGCCACTGGGGTAAGGGAAAAAGTCCAATGCGTAGAACTTGGGCCGGCTTGGCTCCTCGACGGTCCGGAACAGGTCCGCCTCTTGCCAACGGCGCCGCCACTCCGCCTCGAATCGGTCGGGTTCGTATCGGGAGAGCATCGCGAATGGGGCATTTTACTCGAGTCTCCCACTCGCTCCGCGACGCCCTCCCTTTTCACAGCGCTACAGCAGGTTGAGTCCCGCTGCGCTCTCTACATTCGCCACCAGCCGTGACACCGGCGACGCCTATGGCAACCAATCCGGAGTCTCGTCCACCGCCGAATTGTTCGTCAAGTTCGTCTGACCAGAGCCGTCCCCGTTCACAACGTAGATTTCGAAAATTCCATCGCGATCAGAAGTAAAGGCAATCCTCTCGCCGTCCGGACTCCACCGTGCCTCGAAGTCAGCCGTGGGGTTGTTCGTCAAGTTACTCTGTCCCGTTCCGTTCGCATTCATCACATAGATTTCCTGGTTCCCGTCACGTTGAGACTCGAACGCCAACCTGGCGCCATCCGGACTCCACTCGGCGTCGCTGTCGTCCTGAGCAGTGTTAGTTAGTCTGGTCTGCGCGGTCCCGTCCGCGTTCATCACATAGATTTCCTGGTTTCCGTCGCGGTCAGACACGAAGGCAATCTTGGAGCCGTCCGGACTCCACCGGGCGCCTTGGTCATTGGCAGCGTTGTTCGTCAGATTCATCTGTCCCGTGCCGTTAGCATTCATCACGTAGATCTCACGGTTTCCGTCACGATCCGACACGAACGCGATCTTGGCGCCGTCCGGGCTCCACTCGGCGCCAACGTCATCGGCCGCGTTGGTCGTCAGATTCGTCTGTCCCGTGCCGTTAGCATTCATCACGTAGATCTCACGGTTTCCGTCTCGATCGGACCGGAACAAGAGGAGTGTCCCATCAGGGCTCCAGACCGGAAACTCGTCATCTCCCGCGGTGTTCGTCAGGTTGGTCTGCCCGGTCCCATTCGCGTTCATCACGTAGATCTCCCGGTTCCCGTCGCGATCAGACACGAAGGCAATCTTGGAGCCGTCCGGACTCCAAGAGGGCGTAGCGTCGAGCCCCATACTGCTCGTCAAACGAGTCTGATCGGACCCATTCGCACGCATCACATAGATTTCCGCGTTGCCATCTCGGTCAGATGAGAACACGATTTTTGTTCCTGGCCCCGATGAGGACCCACCGCAGCCTGAGCCCACCACGCCCAAGAGTGATACCGCGGCTACTACGAACCACGATGAAGATTTAGTCACTTCGTTTTCGCCTCCCCTTCAGAACAAGACTTCTCCGCAAGGCTTTCCAGAGAAAGCGCCGCGATGACTAAGTTTACCCTGGCACCGAATCAACCGTACGGTGGCCTCGGAGGAATCCGGCTGCCTGATCTAGGGAGCAGCGCCGCCCACAAGAAGGTATCTTCAAGCCCATTGGCTCTGTCCGGCCTCTGTCGGGAGCCTAAGCACGGGGGCGGGGTGCGGAACTTACCCACAAAGCCACGGTACCGCGGACACACCGAACACTTTCAGTGCGGCGCGAACGGCAAGCTCGTCGTTCCCCACCTCATTCGGCTTGAGCGCTTCGTCCGGCTCGACACCCACGCCCTCCAACCGAACGCCACCATAGGTGACGAACTCCATCAACGGCAGTTGGAGGGAGAAACCTTCAGGAAGGTTGATGAACGTGGAAGCCAGGACCGCGCCGGCCGTCTTCGTGCCCACGATCTTCCCTCGCTTGTGATCCTTGATGGCTGCCGCGAAGATCTCGCTGGCGCTTGCGCTCGCAGGACTCACAAGGACGACCAGCTCGCCCGTGAATCGGTCCTTCTCCGATTGCGACCGGGCGCCGATGGTCCAGCCGTACTCCTTGGCAACGGACACGGGATCGTCCGAACCGTCCGGATGCTCTTCCTTGTAGCGATTGGCGTCGCGCCTCGTGATGAACTTGCCCAACGGCGTGTAAGGCGGTAGCACCTTGCCCGCGAGGTGGCTAAGGTTTGGAACCGCGCCGCCTCCGTTCGAGCGCAGATCGAGGATCAGCCTCTCCGCCTTCTTCGCTTCTCGGAACAGTTCGTCAATCCGCTTGGGATCGTATCCGGTCGCGAAGGTGTGGACCGTGATGATCGCAGTTTTGTCGTCAATCCACTTGATGTCGTCCTTCTGCAAAACGCTGAACTGGGCACGAGTGATTTCGAACTCCGGAGTCTCCTCGCCACGGCGGACCTTCACCCGGACCTTCGTACCCTCGTCCCCTCGTAAGTCCTCCGGACCTCGAATCGGCTTGCCGTCCGCCTCGATCAGAACGTCCCCCACCTTGATGCCGGCCTTCTCCGCCGGGCCTCCCTCGATGACGCGAGTGACGAGAAGACCATCGGGCTGCTGCTGAATCGTAACGCCAATGCCGACCGTCTTGCCCGTCGTCCGAATCTGTGCGGCGCGCGGCGTCTGCAGGTGCAGGTGCGAAAGCTTGAACTCAGCGAACGCACGGTTCACGACTGTTGCGAACGCGTCTTGGGTTTCCGCCTTGTCAAACTCCTCTTTGAACTTCTCCACCAGCTTGTCCCACTGGCTGAAGTCCACGCCTTGAACGTAGGCGTTCGTCTTGATCTGACGGCCGATCGCTTCGAGAACCTTGGCTTTGGATTCCGCGGAGATCGGCTGGGCGGACGCCACCGGCATCAAGCCAGCGAGCACGCCAACGAGACACAGGATGCGGAGCAGTCGTTTCATCTTCGGTTGATTCCTTCTCTGATGCTTTCTATGAATACGCTATTCGCTGCGTTGAAGGTCCCGAGGGTCTTCGCGTTCATCGAAAAGGAATCGGAAGACCAACCCGGCAACCGCGCCGCCGAGCAACGGCCCGACAAAGTAGACCAGCAGCTGGCTCACCTCACCCGCAACGACGGCGGGCCCGAAGTATCGAGCCGGATTCAAGGCTCCGCCCGTGTGCTCGGCCCCGAGAATTCCCCCAAACGCTGCCGTCGCGCCGATGCAAAGCCCAAACATCTGCTTGGCGGCCCTCCGCGGGTGGAAGGCGGTCATCATGACGACCATCGCCAGCAGGAACGTAAGCACCATCTCCACACCGATCGCCTTGACCGGACCGATCGCGCCCCGCATGCCCGGGTCGGCGACATAGGACGGCGTGCCCAGATAAGGCGGGGCAGACCGGACGCCCGGGAAAAACGCCCACACCGCAATTCCGGCGGCGACGGCCCCAAGCAACTGGAAAACCCAGTAGAACGAGGCCTGCTTCGCCGAACACCGCCCCGCCAGAAGCAGCCCAAGCGTGACGGCCGGATTCAAGTGGGCGCCGGATAAGCCAGCCGTCATGTAGACCGCCACCATCAGACCGAGGCCGCCGGCAGCGCTGACACCAATAAGGCCGACCCCGCCCATACCGTCTGGGCCGGTCAGGTACGCATTCGCGCAGACTGCGCCTGCGCCGACGAAGACCAACACGAACACGCCGAGGGCCTCGGCGAGCGATGCGCGCAATAGTGGATTCATCTTTTCCGTTCTCCTCCCGACTGGCGCCCCGTAAAGAGCGCGCCGAATCCGACGCATCATACACGGATTGCGACGCCTCTTGCCAAAACACCGCGCGTTAGGGTTCAATACCCCCCGAGAGGCAGGCATCCATAGCCGCCCTCGGGTCTGCATGATTCCGGAGGGGCGAACGAATAATCTTCAGCCGAACAGGCTGGTTCTTGAGGCGGCGCACCGCTTGGCGGTTGACCGCTTTGGTTCGCTTGCGGGCTATCGTCTCTCCCTTCGCCCGTCGCGCCGCTTCCTGTTCGCCGAACCACCGACCGTACAAAACCTCGCCGTTGAGCTCCGGAAACCCGCCTTCGCCGCCTTAATCGCTCAAGGGGACCCCGACGCCCGAATCCATCTCGTCATCGAGACAGATAATGTCTCCCCCGGAATTAGAGCGCTCTATCGCGCGGCCAAAGTCCCTTACGTCCACCTCCGGGTGCTGCCAGCCATGGCGGACCTCTACTACGAGACCGACGGAATCTCCATCGAATACAAGACAGCGCCTGACCATCTGGACTATGCGGTACACTCAATCCTCGAGCACGCGGAGCGCTCGTTCAATCCGGCTCGCACCGGCTCGCTCCTAAGAAACACCCTCCAGAAGACCCTCCACAGCGCTTTGAGCACGCTCACTGAGGAAATGGACTATTCGGTACAACTCCAGATGCCCTTTGGATACGCGGTCGGCTACCGGCCCGACATGCCAGGTGCGATCGCTCGTCAGACGATCGAGATGGTCATTAGCAGAAACCCGATGACGACGGAGGCTGCCGAGGTCGTCCTCCCAATCCGGGTCGAATCTCGACCCATCGAAGAACGAGACGAGGAGACGCGGGTGATGGACGAGCAGGTTGCCGCGTTCGTCGTGCGATCCGGCATCCCGATGGTGGCGGTGGAGCCGGCAACTCGCGAGGGCTCCTATTCGGTAACCTGTAGCATGGACGGAGTGGACGAAGCCGTGATCGAAGAGAGCGATATCCAAGGATGGAGCCGCTACTTCGAGGGCGTGCTTTCCGAGCTGCGAGACCACCTGACGTTTGGGAACGGACAGGGGTCCGGCAACGAAGGCTGATCAGAACCGTCCAACTGAACACAATAGAATCAAGGAGAGATTCGAAAATGAGACTTCTTATGGGGACGGCTACCGTATGCCTCGGCCTGGCATCGCTCGCCGCTGCGCAAGTGTCCGTCCAGTACACGTTTTTCAAACCAACCTTCTCGCCTCCCGCCGCGCGCTCGGGTGACGAGTGCCTCGTGCCAGTCGAATCGCTGCAGCGGCTGGGCTGGGTGGCCGTACCAGGGCAGGGCGAGATCCAGGTACGAGCTGAAGAGAAGACCCTAAAGCTCAAGGTGCAGCAGCGATCCGGAGTGCCGTATGTGTCTCTCTCGGACGCAGTTCGCCAGCTCGGCGGGATGGCGAAGTGGCTCGACCAGAAGAGTTTCCAAGTTCTCAGCCTTGTTCAAGCGATCGAAGTCTCAAAGGATAGGGCTCGCGTTCGGGCGTCCCTGCCGGTGGACGTGAGCGTGTTTACACTTGACGCTCCTCCGCGGCTCGTTGTAGACGTCAAGGGCGCCGCGATCGCTGCTGGCGCTCCGCCCAAGACGGACGGTCCGTGTCGTTACGCTCAATTCGCTCCCGACGTTGTGCGTATCGTGCTGGACATGAACGCCGTCCCGAAGGTCGCCTCGAAACCCAAACCGGGAAAGGACCTCACGATTTCCTTTGCAGGCGGCACAATCCTCACGCAGGCGCCAGTCATCCTCCGCCCGCCAGTTGTGGGCGCAGACGACGAGGCCGAAACGGTCATTCGGATCCCGTACGAAGGACCGAAACCATCCTCGGTCTCCGCGATGAGAGGCCCGGATGGGGCGATCTGGATTCGCGTCCCGCAAGCAAAACCCAGTGAGGACGCAAACGGCACAGCCATTAGCAGCGTCTCCCTGGCCAGCGCAACCATCGAACGTAGCCCCTGGGGGGATGTCGGCGTCCGCCTCGAGCTGAGGCGCCCGATGGGGGTTACGGTCAGCCCAGGCGAGAAAGAGATCGTCGTCCGCGTGGTCCGGCCGCGGAACGCGTCCCTCGCGCTCTCGAACGCCGTTCTGTTTGTGGATGCCGGACACGGCGGAACGGACACCGGGGCGCAGGCCAAGCTGCCAGACGGCAGAATCGTCCACGAGAAGGACGTGACCCTGCCGATCGCCCAAGAGGTCTCGCGATTGCTGATGACCGATGGGGCGACATCCGTGATGACGCGCGATTCCGACTTCGACCCGGGCCTATACGCGCGCGCAGAAGCCGCCAACGACAGCAGCGCCCACTTCTTCATCAGCATCCATGCAAATAGCAACACTGTCGTCAACAGCATGTCGGGCACGTTCGTTTACTACCACGCGGACGATATGGACTCCCGCGTCCTCGCCGAGTGCATCTCGGAAGAGATCGGAAAGGTCTCCGGGCTGCCGAATCACGGCGTCCGCAGCGATTACACTCTGTATCCGAACAAGGGCCTGGCCGTGCTACGCACGGCCACAATGCCCGCCGTGCTGATCGAAGTCGCGTATCTGAATAACGAGAAGGACCGAAAACTTCTCGTTGACCCGTCTTTCCAGAAGAAGATCGCCGAAGCGATCGTCCGGGGAATCAAGGTGTACCTAGGTGTCAAAGCGGAAGGGTAGCGGCAGCGGCGCCAAGGCGATTTTGCTCCTCGCTCTGATCGCCGTAACGATCGTCCTGTTGTTCTATGCCAAGTATGGCACCCCGCCACAGCCAAGCGAGGAATCCTCTCCCGTACCTGCCCAGACGAACGAAACGGAGACGAACAAGCCGCCGGTTGGCATCCGTGTGCCGCGGCCCACAGCAGAGGGGGGAGCAATCAAGTGGGTCATTGAGCCTGTGCCGGCAAAAGCGGGCGAAGACCCCGTCCAATTCGCCGTCAATCGGTTCCTCGAATCCACGCACATCGCTCCGGAGGGCGCAAAGGTCCTTTCCGTCCGCTATGAGCAAGGTGTCGCGATTCTCGACTTCAGTCCTGAGTTCGCGCGAACCTACAGCACCGACGACGAGCACACTCTCCTCAAGGGGATTTTCGAATCGGTGCGCCTCAACTCCAACGCGAAGTACCTCCGTCTGATGGCCGGCGGCAAACCGATCGAATCGCTCGGCGGCTACGACCTCACGACGGAGCAACCAGTCGGGCTTTTTGCCAAAGAGTAGCGGTCGAAGAGTTCGTCGCGCGTGATTCCGCTGTAGACGTGCACTGCCCGCGCGCTCACCAAGACCGACCCTTCCGGGCCCACGGCAACCACGGCGTCGCCGCCAGGGTTCTTGACGTGCAGCGCGAGAAGACCGGGGCGCTTCCGGAACACGCAGGCCGCTACGGCCGCACTGCCGGTGCCGCAACCGAGCGTCTCTCCCACGCCGCGCTCCCAGATGCGGATCTCCACGTCCTTTTCGCCCGTCGGCCACGCCCAAATCACCGACGTCCGCTCCGGATACCACTCGTGTCGCTCCAGTGCCGGGCTGACCCGCTGGAACAGTTCTTCTGGTACCGGCCCGTCCCGGAAGATGACGGTATGCGTCGTGCCCGTGCATACGCTGGATACGACCAGGCGCTCGCCGGCCACCTCGATCTCCCTCTCCCAGATCTCGCCTTCCACACGCGCGGGCACCTCTTCGCAATCGAAGTTCGGCCGGGGGAGTTGAACATCAATCCACTGCCCCTTGCCCCGCGTTGCGAGAACGACCTTCTTCTTGTGGTGAATCCGCAGAGGGCTTTGTCGAAGGCCGCGTCGTTCGGCGTGAAGGGCGGCGCATCTCAAACCGTTGCCGCAGAAGTCCTCCGTCCCGTCTGGGTTGAACATCCGCAAGGTAACTTCGTTCCCGTCGTCCGAGTAAACGAGCAGTCCGTCCGACCCGATCCCAAAATGCCGGTCGCAAAGTACGACGGAGAGACGGGATAGGTCCAGTTCGGCGACGGCTTCGTTCTCGACGAGGACGAAGTCGTTTCCAATGCTCACGTACTTCTCAAACGGTATCCGCAAGATTCAGCTCCTCAATTCGCATTTCCATGGTTCTGTATACGTTTTCGATCCAGCGCCCGTCCGGCGAAACGACCGGGAACCACCAGGCGCTGGGCCTCCGGTTGCACCGGCTCAATCCTTCTGTCGCCATCACCGCCCCGCGAACGACTCGCAATCGCGCCGTCTCCACCTCGCGCAGGATCTCCGCCCGGCGCTTCCTCGCCAGAATGACTTCCTCTCGCTTGGCCAGCTCCGCTTGCTTGGCGCGGATCACCCGCAGCCGCTCGCGAAGCTCGCGACGCTCCGTTCGCAAGGCTGCAATCCTCCGCTCGAACTCAGCCCTCTTGGCGAGATCCTCACGCGTCGGCGCCTTCCCAAAAATGGCGCTACGGAAATGCTCGCCCTTCGCTCGTTCGACGTCTTGCCATTCGCGCTTAATCGCACGCAGACGACCGTGAATCGCTCGTACTTCCTCTTTGACTTTATCCAATCGAACCCGTAGCGAGCGGAGGCGCTTTCGGATGCCCCGATACTCTTTAGCCAGAGCGTCCCATTTGCCACCGAGAATGCGCTTCAATACGCGAATCGCGTCTGACGTGCTGTGCGCGTCTCCAAGAAGCTCGAGATTCTTTCGCTGTTCTTCCTGAACCGTGCACCAAGTCCGCGCGAGCGTTTCGGCGGGGATGTGATCCGCGCCGAACGGCAGGCGTAAAGGCTCTGGGAGGTCGAACCAAAGGTCCGTGCCTTCCAGCGCATCCCACGTCTCGAGTCTCACCCGTAGGATCGGATGGACTCGGTGCTCAATTCCGGCTGCGGCGAGCCGCTCGTGCATCACCCTCGTCGAGGCGACATACATCGAGGCGTCTTCGTGAAAGAGGAAGAAGAACTCCTTCGCCAACATGCTGATCAACGTGATCGCCTTGCCCACGACGGCGCAACCCGGAAACCGCTCTTCGCACACCAGAGCCAATCCTTCGGCTGACTCGATCGGCTTCTCGAGCGGCACGAAAACCGGTTTCGGCGTCATGACGACCAGCATCTTGGGGGTTAACCGGATCGTCCCTCGCCCTTCGCCGGGAATCACGAGGTCGAACGGAATCGCGCCCGTGCCAAATTTCTCCAATGTGTAGGTATGAGTGCCTGCTACCGCCTCGTCGTAGGCTCGCTTCGCGATGTCCCGCGTCTCAGGCCTGAGGAACAGATCGAGAATGGCAAATCGCGGAAGGCGACAGGTCTCTTGGTTGAAGCGGAGAAGCTCGGAAGTGCGGGTGATTTCGGTCGTGGATCGTCCGGTCGCTTTCTGTTGCAGTTCGGGAAGGAGACATTGATAGTACGAGGCAAGATCTTGGCCTCGACAGTGCTCGAGATGCGCGCAGAGCATCCCCATCAGCTCGTTCTTGACCTTGACAGCCATCTCTCGCTGTTCCGGCAAACAGAGGCGCTCGACCGTCAAGTCCAAAGCCCAGTCAAATGTACTTTGCAGGCAAGAGAAGACCTGCGACGTCGGGATGTCCGCCGTCGTCATCGGCCGCGGGTCTGTGCTCGCGATTCCGCGCCAGCCCCAGGCCTCCGTTGCCTGATCGAGAAGGGATGCGTTGCCGCGTGTAAGCCGCTCAAGGTTGATGCCCGCTTGGAGAAGTCTTTCGCGCGTGATCGGCGTCTCGCTGCCGAACAGCGCGGAGAATTCGCCGGCAGCCGACCAGAAGTCTCTCGTCGAACCGTCGTTTCGCGGGAGCGCAACGAACGGCTTCTCCGCAGTGACGCCGCCCGGCAGTTTTGCGAAATAGTCCGTATCGTGAACGCCCGCGACCAGACGAATCGAAAGCCCCAACTCTTCGGCGGCGCGCAGAATCAACGCCTTGACCGGTTCGTCCCAAAAGACGGTTTGTCCCAACGCGAGCAGCGGCACGCCGGGGGCCGTTTCGGCAATCTCCCGGAGCACCTGCGATACGCTTGGGCGAATGGCTGAGTTCACGCACGCACCTTCCGTTCCAGGGGTCTCATCTCCAGCCAGTTCGGCCCCACCTTTGCGTCCACTTCGATCGGGACGTCTAACTCCATCGCAGTCTCCATCGCGTCGCGAAGTTCCTCGACCAGATCCTCCTTCGGGTCCCACTCGAACAAAAGCTCGTCATGCACTTGCAGCAGCATTCGCGTCCGCTTCCCATGGAGGATCTCGTCAATTCGAATCATCGCGAGCTTGATCAGGTCCGCCGATCCGCCTTGCAGGGGCGCGTTGATCGCCTGCCTTTCCGCGTAAGCCCGCGCAATCCGGTTGCCCGCGTGGATGTCAGGGAAATACCGCCTTCTTCCGAACAATGTCGTGGTATAGCCGCGCTCGCGTGCCAGCTCCAGGGTCCGATCGATGTACTCGCGCACCTTGGGGAAACGCTCGAAGTACTGTTTGATCAGCTGCTGAGCCTCTTTCACGGAGAATTCGCCACCGAGCTGATTCGCCAGTCCATAGCCGGTAACGCCGTAGAGGACGGCGTAGTTCAGCATCTTCGCGTAGCGACGATGCTCTGGCGACACCTGGTCAATCGGTTCGTTCCACATCAGCGAGGCGGTAGCCGCGTGCACGTCCTTTCCCGTACGAAACGCGTCCATCAACGTCGGGTCATGGCACTCGTGGGCCAAGAAACGGAGCTCGATTTGGGAGTAGTCGAGCGAAAGCAACTGGAAACCCTCGTCGGCTACGAACGCCTTGCGAATCGTCCGGCCAAGCTCCGTCCGTATCGGTATGTTTTGCAAATTCGGCTCGACGCTGCTGAGTCGCCCCGTGGCGGCAACGTGCTGTTCGTACGTCGTGTGAATTCTTCCGTCTTCCGCGATCAGCTTGGGCAACGAGGTCGCGTACGTGCTCCGGAGTTTCGTCAACTCGCGCCAACGCAACACCAGCCGCACGATCTCGTGATCGCCGGCAAGTTGTAAGAGCACCTCACTTCCGGTCGCATACCCCGTTTTTGTCTTTTTGGAGGGAGGCAGTCCGAGCTTCTCGAAAAGCACGATGCCGAGTTGTTGGGTACTCCCGATGTTGAACTCCTCGCCCGCAATCGCGTAGATTTCACGCTCGACGCGCTGGATCTCGTCCGCCAACTCTTCGGCGAACTCCTCCAGCTCCTTCGCGTGGACCTTGATCCCTACGTGCTCCATCTTCGCCAGAATCGGCGCAAGGGGCGCCTCGATCTCGGCGTACACCCGCCACTGCTCCTCTTCGACGAGTTTCTTCGTAAGGGGTTCGACCAGCCGATCAATGGCAGATGCGGCGCCCGCCGCACTCGGATCGGGCGACTCGTTCAGGTAGCCCCGCGCCAGGTCCTCCAGGTCGTAATTCGATCGAGAGGACTGGAGCACATACGCTGCGAGCAGCGTATCGAACGCAGGCCGCTCGAAACAGGCGGTCTTGCGCAGCAAACTCTTTCCATGATGGAGACGGAGCTGCCCAGGGATCTTCCGCACCAGCCCCTCGCCCACCTCGCGAGAGAACGTCCGCGCCTCGGTGCCGATGGCAACGGCCGCTTCATCCTCGAGGACGCAGAGACCGCAGGGCCGGCCGTTCAACCAAGCTATCACCTCTTCGGCACTCCGCGCCGGTTTCGCGTCCACTTCCGCCGCCTGTTCCTCAATCTGCACAGAAAAAAGATCCCCCTGGCCGCCGACAAGATACGGCTTGAGCACTTCGGGGAGGCGGCGTCCATGCATCCGGAACTCTAAACTCTCGAAGACGCTCCGAGCCTCGTGGAGCTGCTCCTCCGACACCGAGTAGGGAGGATAGGAAAACTCGATGGGCACATCGCGCTGTATCGTCGCAAGCCACTTGTACTTTGGAATCTCCTCTTTGAACGGCTCGATCTTCTTCCGATACTTCTCCGGCACTTCGTCCAAGCGACTGAGGATCTCCTCCACCGACCCGAACTTCTGCAGCAGCTCTGTGGCGCTCTTCGGGCCGATGCCGGGCACCCCCGGTATGTTGTCGCTGGGATCGCCGACCAACGCTTTGTAGTCCGGAACCAGCTCCGGCCCGAAACCGAACCGCTCCCGAACTGCGGCGACATCGTATATCACCACATCCGACACACCCCGCCGAGTCGTCATCACGCGCACGGCGTCGTCCACGAGTTGGAGCTGGTCGAGATCGCCCGAAACGATGATCGTCTCGTAGCCCCGTTTCTCCGCATCCAAAGAGATCGCACCGATCACGTCGTCGGCTTCATATCCCTCCACTTCGATGGACGGAATGCCGAGAGCGGCGATGAGATCCCGCGCAACGGGCAGTTGCTGTTTCAGGTCGTCCGGCGTCTCCGAACGGGTCCCCTTGTACTCTTCGTAGGCCTCGTCGCGGAACGTCTTGCCGGGAGCATCAAAGGCAACGACGATGGAATCCGGTTTCTCGCGCTCGAACAGCACGAACAACATGCTCACAAGACCGAAGAGGGCGTTGGTCGGTCGGCCGTCGCTCGTGCTCATGTACCGGGTGCCGTAAAACGCGCGGAACAGCAGGCTGTACCCGTCAATGATCACCAGTTTCTTGCGCTTCTTCGCACCCACGATATTCGAATCTTACCGCCTTCGCCGGTATACTTCCGTCTCCCTCGCCGGAGTGGCGGAATGGTAGACGCGGCGGTCTCAAAAACCGTTGAGGGCAACCTCGTGTGGGTTCGAATCCCACCTCCGGCACCAGCGCGCCCGATGGAACGCGTTTCCCCGGTCTCTTCCTACAAGTTTCGACTGCCAGGCTCCCGGATCGGTACCTCTGCAAGCCAGTCCGGCACCTCGTCCGGGGCGTAAGACTTCGCTTCCACCCGCGCCGCAGCGTACAGCGGAACCCCGAAATCCTGAGGGCATTCGCTGCGATCCACCAGCACGCCAACACCGACCACATCCGCACCCGCGCCCTGGAGGACCTCGAGAACCTCCCGAACGCTAAGCCCCGTGGTCAACACGTCGTCTACGACTAACACCCTCGCCCCGGGAGCGATCCGCGCCCCGCGACGCAGAACCCTCTTCCCCTCTTCCCGCTCGATGTAGAGGGCGCGAAGCCCCATCTGTCGAGCCACCTCGAACGCAATCAGGATTCCTCCCGTCGTGGGACCGGCTACGATCTCCGCCCCCGAGTCTGCGAACCGAGAGGCGATTTCGGAACAGACTTCCGAAAGTAACGTCGGCTGCTCCAATACTCGGAATTTCTCGAAATAAACATCGCTGTGCCTGCCGGAGGAAAGCACGAAATGGCCGCGAAGAATCGCGCCCGCTTCCTCCATCGCGCGAATCAGATCAGCCATGGCGTGCGAAGGGCGTCAATTCCCGAACGATTCGATTATGCTTATCGAGAAGAACGATTTGCGGCACGACCTCTTCGTCCGTCCACGTGAACGCGGCGATGATGAGGCGGTCGCCGGGCTCGGCGTAGAACGCAGCCGCTCCGTTCAAACCGATGCAGCCCCGCTCGCCGCGAAACGCGTAGGTCGTGAGTCGCTTCCCGTTCTCGACGTTCCAAACATGAACGTATTCGCCGTCCTTCAATCCGACGGCGTCCATGACGTCCGGGCAGATCTCGATGCTGCCGACGTACTCGGCGTTCGCATAGGTAACGCGCGCGTGGTGAATCTTGGATTTAAGAAGCTTGACCAGTCTCATCGGACTCTTGAGGCACCTTCTTCGCGGTCTGGCGCACCGCAAACAGGCCTCCGAGCGTTAGGATACCTGCGCCAAGCCAGACCAACCCCGTCAGCGGCTTGAAGAAAAGTTGTGTAAACATATAAGGTTCCTGGAAATCGATCCGGAGGGTCGCCTCGCCGCTCGCTGCATCCAACCGCTCGAGATACGCGACGAAATCGGCGCCGACGTTGGCGCCTACGTTCTCCATGCCGTTCTGCGTCAGCTCGATCGTGGGATGCGCCCGGTGTGTCTGACCCTCATACGAAACCAGAAGCTCGACGCCGAACTTCGCTCCCGGTTTCCCAGGCTCGCCTTCGCGAGTCGAGGCGACGTACTTGATCTGGATCTGGTTGTCCTCCAGGCCCTTGGTCTCCCCGGGCTTCATCGTAAACGAACTCTGAAAAGCGCGGGACGGCTCGCCGATCGCGAGATAGAGGTCATACAGGAACGTCCTGCGAATGTACGGCCGCGTCACCGGGCGCAGCTCGCCTCGCAGCATCGCAGCCATCGGCTCATAGAAGAACACCGGCCGGGCAACCCAAGTGTCGAACCCCTCGGAAAGCGACGCCAACCGAATCGGCACCCGACAGTTCGAGTCGAACACCTCCTCGTGCGTCGGCATTCGCTCCAGCATCGCAAGATACGCCGCGGGCCCGACGACCAGTTGCTGCGGATGGGAGGGCGTGATCACGCCCGACGCGCTCTTCTCGAACGCCCGTGAAACGACCAACCCGAGCATGAGAAGCGAAACGCCAACGTGCGTGAGAAACGTCGCCCAGCCACCGGACTTGGCGCGGATTCGCTCGATCATGCGCCAAACGTTTCCCACAACCGCGAACGTCGTGGCAAAGATCAAGAGGAAGAAGAGAATCAGCTGCGGCCGGCTGCCTATGGATTGGAGCAAGGTCTGGCGCTGAGAAACTTCGGTCGGATCCGCGGTGAGGCCGGCCAACACAAGGCCCATGGAGATCACGCCGAACAGCAGCACCGACGCCAGCGTCACGTTCGCCACCTGAGCCAGCCGCTCGGGACGCGTCTTCTTCCAGCCCAAAAACGGAGCGACCGCCATGCCGACCATGAGGAACAGATACGGAAGCGCGGCAAAACGGTTGTACACTTCCTCGCCCACGACGCTCGCGTTCTGGCCGACCACCGCCGAGAAGAACGGCTTCGACATCCCCAAACTCGCGAACAGAGCGATGAGATACAGAAGGGCCATGCCCGCAACCATCCCCCACCCGCGAGGGCCTGGAGCCTTCGATTTCGGAGCGCGAACCCCTCGGAACGCGAGCACGCTCAGCCCGACAAACAAGAGTACGGCGCCAATCACGAGAGCAGCTAAGACCCCGTGCGCTCCCTCCGTCATCTTCGCGAAGCTGTGGACACTCACGTTCGCAAGGGCCCCACTGCGAGTGAGATAGGTTCCGTACGCAAAACTGACGAACGGCAGCATGGCCGCCACGAAGTTCCACCGGACCGCCATCCCTCGATTCGCGGCGAGATAAAGCGAGTGAACGAGCGCGGCGGTCGCCAAGAACGGAACGAGGCTCACGTTCTCCACCGGATCCCAGGCCCAGAATCCTCCCCAGCCGAGCGTCTCATACGCCCACAAGCCGCCCATCACCAAACCCGTGCCCAAGGCGGTCATCGAGAAGACGGCCCACGGACGGATCGCCTTTTGCCACGTCGTGTCCTTGGCAATCGCGCCGGCGCCCGCCCAGGCGAACAGCGCAAGCAGCGATCCGAAACCGATGAAGATCACCCACGGGTGAATCGCCATCCAGTAGTTCTGGAGCACCGGATTCAGGCCCGTTCCGGTCGGAGGCATGTGAATGCGACCCTGCGAGTCGAGCAACTCAGCCGGAATCTTGAACGGAGACTCGTACGCGAGGATCGCGAGCATCGCCACCAGGAACACCGAAGCCAGAACCGTGTACCACCTTCGCAAGTGGCCCACTCGTCGCCATGCCAGCAGCGCAAATACGGTGCTCATCAGCGTCCAAAGCAGGAAACTTCCCTCTTGGGCCGCCCAAGCCGCGCTGAAGCGGTAGAGCGTGGGCATGTCCCGCGTCGTGTTGTTGAAAACGTACAGGTACTGGTACTGCTCGCCCATCAGCAGGGCGAGCAACGTCCCCATCGTGGCGACGACGCACAGCCCTCCCGCGACGAGCAACCGACCGACCCAAACCTGGCGGTCCTTCCATGCAGAAAGGATCGCAGCGCCAGCGAAGAACGCCATCGCCCAGAAGACCAAAGCCTTACCCACCCAGCCGAGGGCGACACCCCACTGGGGCGCGAGCGGGAATTGATCAACGGGGTTCACGGGTTAACTCGAGGCCTCGTACTTGCTGGGGCACTGCGTCTTGATGTCGTCCGCCAGGAAGACGCCGTTCTCATAATAGCCGCTGACGGACGCTTTTGGAGCCATGTCGAAGTTCCCGGGCTTGGCCTTGCCGTAGCGCACGCGGAGGCGATCGCCGTGCTCGTCAATCAGGACGAACTCGAAAGCGCCCGCATCCAGGCTCGTTTGCACCGAGGAATGGTCAATCTCGCCTGCGACGTGCACCCTCATCCCGGGATGCTGCGCGGCTTCCTTGGCGCTCACGTAAGGGCTCGAGGAGCTGAGAAACGCATACAGCGTCATCCCGATTCCCAGAGCGCCCATCAAAATCGCAATCCACGCGCCGATCTTCATCGTATAGACGTCATTCTATCCGTTTTCAATAGGTAGACTCGAAACGCGGAGCGCCGAAACGGCGTTCCTAATAACAGATTACGCCGCGGATGGTCATGACGATACGCACGAAGTACGGGATTTTTGCCGGTCTTGCCGTCGCTCTGACGGCTGCCGTTGCCATCGCTCAAGCTCAAAACGCCTCTCCCTCGCAGGAAACCCCTCAGCCGAGCAAATCGGGCGTGATGAAGATGCAGTGCGACATCGGCTCGTTCCTCATCTCCGGCAGGGGGCGCGTCGAAATCAACTTCCGAGGCACGTTGCTGATCTACCGCCTCAAGGGCACGCGGGTAGTTACAGGCAATGTCCGAAAGGAATTCGAAGGCTTTGACCGGGAAACCTGGTTCGGCGTCGGCAAAGCGGTCATCGAGGGTGAATGGCGGCACATCCAATGGTTTGGCGGCGATATGACGGCGACGTGGGTCGGCCAGGGCTACGCGCACACCTTTGGCGAATACAGCCCGAAGTCCGGAAACTCGGGAACGACCACGATCGACGATCTTCCCCCCGTCGAGTGGTGGTCCACAGGCCGAGAGTTTTGGGTACCGAAGGAAGACATCCCCGGTTACGAGCCGGGCAAGAATCCGTACGCGCCGATCGAACAGTGAGGCGCCCCGGCTTGAGCCCGAGACTCGCGAACCGATAATTCTTGCCGGCGCCTGCATCCCAGCCACCGCCATGTCAGAACCTAACTCCCATCCACCGCAACTCGACGAAATACGCAGACAGATTGACGACATAGACCGTCAACTGCTCGAGCTGCTGCGCCGACGCACCGAACTGGCTCAGGAGATCGGCAAACTCAAACAGACGGGAGGGAAGCCGTTCTTTACGCCCGAGCGAGAGAGGCAGATCTACGAGCACCTACAACAGTCCAACCTGCATCCCCTCCGGAAGGAGCAGGCCATCGCCATCTTTCGAGAGATCATCAGCGCCGCTCGAGCTTGCGAACGCCAGATCACCGTCGCCTATTGGGGGCCGGAAGGAACCTACACGCACCTCGCGGCGGTCCAGGCGTTTGGAAGGAGCACGGCCTTGCAGCCGCAGGCGACGATCGAGGAAGTCTTCAAAGCTGTGGAGCTGAACCACGCCGATTACGGTGTCGTGCCCATCGAGAACTCGCTCAACGGCGTCGTGCCCGAAACGCTCGACATGTTCCCGCAAACGAACGCGCGTATCTGCGCGGAGACGGTCCTGCCCGTGCAACACTACCTCCTCTCCAAAGCGGCGTCCCTCGACGAGGTCGAGAGGGTGTACGCCGCCCCCCAGCCGTTCAATCAGTGCCGGAAATGGCTCCGAGCCAATCTGCCCAACGTGGAAGTGGTTGACGTGGCGCCCACGTCGCGAGCCGCCCAACACGCCCAGAAAGACCCCCACGGCGCCGCGATCGCCAATCGGCTCTGCGCGGAGCTCTACGACCTCGGAATCCTGGCGGAGAGCATCCAGGACGATCCGCGCAACCACACCCGTTTCGTCGTCGTCGGCTACAACGAGCCCGCCCCGTCCGGACACGACAAGACGACGCTGATGTTCTCCCTTCGAAACCGACCGGGGGAGCTGTACCGCGTCCTCGGCGTTTTTCACAAGTACGACGTCAACCTGACGATGATCGAGTCTCGGCCCGCGCAGCGTGTTTCCTTCGAGTACATCTTCTACGCAGATTGCGCCGGCCATCACAGCGAGCCTCACTTGTCCAGCGCGATCCGAGAGATTTCCGAGGTCGCGCTCGAAACCACTCTGCTCGGTTCCTATCCCAGCAACGACCCCAAGCTGAAAAGCTCATGAATAGAGAAGCCCTCCCGTTTCGGAGGGAGGGCTTCGGGAAGTGGTCCAGAGCCTACTTCCGTTTCATCGTGATCGTCATCTTTTGGGTCTGCGTGCCCATCTGCGGCACTTCGACCGAGATCGTGATCGCCATGTTCAGGGTCTTCGGCATCCCCGTGGACTTCTCGATGACGGTGGAACCGTCTGCCTTCATTGACATCTTGGCTGACTGCGCTTGCTGCCCTTGCTGGGCGGGCGGCCCTTGCATCGTCAGCGAGTGGTTGATCTTTGTTGTGATCGTCAAGTCATTGCCCGAAGCCTTGGTCAGCGTGTAGTTCACCTTGATCGGCTTGCTTTCCTGACCTGGGACCGGGATCGGGACGTCACTGGTCCACGACGAACCGACCTTCACCGGCTTTTCGGGGAACGCCATTCCCATCATCGTGTTGCCGGCGAAACCCTCAAACGGGTTGCTCGCTCCCTTGGACTCGATGTTCGTCATCCGCCCAAGTGGGTCGTAGTCCGCGGTGTAGGAGGTGTTCTTGAGGGCCTTCGCTTGTTGCTCCATCATTTGCCGAGCTGAAGCCTCGCCGCCACTGACCTTGGCGTCGATTACCTTGAACTCGATCCGCGCCTTGTCTCCCGTGACATCAAGGACAGTCATCACGGTATCCAGCGTCAGCGTGCTGGTGCCGCCCATGGCATTCGTGTTTTGGGTTACCGTGTAGGCGAACTTTTGGCCCTTCTTGACGTTGAGCCGCAGCAATACTTCGCCTGGGCCAGGCGTCGGGTTGGAAACCTTCGTGTCCGTGGACCCGGCGCCTTGGTCGGAAGCCGCGGTGGGCGGCTTCGGAGGTGTGTCCGTCGTCACGTCCCCTGCTCCGGGTTCCTGCGTCGTCGAGCCGGTCTCGCCCGCGTCCGTTACCGAATCGCCCGTCGTGCCCGGCTCAGTCGTTGAGGTGGAAGTAGACGTAGATCCGTCCGGTTTGGAAACCACGTCCTTCTTTCCACAGCCCGCGATCACGATCAGGGCGACCAGCGAGGCGAGAGACAACCAGCGCAAATACCTTGCCATGGGCGCATTATAGCCGCCCCGGGGCGCGGCGGGGCTCGAAATCCCAAACCGAGGATGGGGTAGACTGCCCTCTCAGCCCGCCCGCCAAACGGCGGACGGGCTTCCTGTACGATTTCAACTTGGAGGAAAACAGCAAGAACATGCCTGCAACCGGAAAAGTCGTTCAAGTGCTCGGGCCGGTCGTTGACGTCCGATTTCCCGCGGGTCAACTCCCCGAACTCCTGAACGCCATCCGAATCAAGGATGAAAGCCGCAACATTGACTTGACGTGCGAAGCTGCACAGCACCTCGGTGACGACATCGTCCGATGCGTCGCCCTCTCCACCACCGACGGCCTCGTGCGAGGCATGCCCGCAGAGGACACCGGCGGCCCGATCACGGTCCCTGTCGGGGAGAAGACCCTCGGCCGAGTCTTCAACCTGCTCGGCGAACCGATTGACGAGCTCGGCCCGGTCACCGACGCCCCCCGGCTCCCGATTCATCGCGATCCGCCGAAATTCACCGAACAGAGCGTCAAGACCGAAATCCTCCAGACGGGTCTCAAGGTCATTGACCTTCTCGTGCCGTTCAACAAGGGTGGAAAGATCGGCCTCTTCGGCGGCGCCGGCCTTGGAAAGACGGTTTTGATCCAAGAGCTCATCCGAAACATCGCGGTCGAAGCCGAGGGCGTTTCGATGTTCGCAGGCGTCGGCGAGCGGACGCGCGAAGGGAACGACCTCTGGCTCGAAATGCAGCACACGAAGTTCCGGGACAAGCAAGGGAACGAGCAGCGCGTCATTGACAAGATGGCCATGGTGTTCGGTCAGATGAACGAGCCGCCCGGCGCTCGCCTGCGCGTCGCTCTGTCCGCCCTCACCATGGCGGAGTACTTCCGCGACGAGTCCGGTCAGGACGTCCTCATCTTCATTGACAACATCTTCCGCTTCGTCCAAGCCGGTTCCGAGGTGTCCGCGCTTCTCGGGCGTATGCCGAGCGCGGTCGGATACCAACCCACGCTCGCAACTGAGATGGGCGCCCTCCAAGAGCGCATCACCTCCACGACCAAGGGATCCGTCACCTCCGTCCAGGCGATCTACGTTCCCGCAGACGACCCAACCGACCCCGCGCCGGCCACGACCTTCTCTCACCTCGACGCGTATGTCTATCTGGAGCGACGAATCGCCGAGAAGGGCATCTACCCCGCGGTCGACCCCCTGGCGTCCACCTCCAAGAACCTCGACCCGAGAGTCGTCGGACAAGAGCACTACCAAGTCGCCCGCGAAGTCCAGCAGGTTCTGCAGCGCTACCGCGAACTTCAGGACATCATCGCAATCCTCGGCATTGACGAACTCTCCGACGAGGACAAGCTCATCGTCGCGCGCGCACGGAAGATCGAACGATTCCTGTCTCAGCCGAACTTCGTCGCCGAGCAGTTCACCGGAAACCCCGGACGCTACGTAACCGTGGACGAGACGGTCGCCGCCTTCCGAGAACTGCTCTCCGGGAACCTCGACGATATCCCCGAGCAGGCGTTCTACATGTGCGGCGGACTCGACGACGTGTACGAGAAGGCCAAGAAGCTCGCAGCAGTAGGATGACGACCTTCCAACTGACCATCGTTGCGCCCGACCGGACCGTCGTGGACGAGGTTACGGACAGCGTCTCGGCTCCGGGGGTTCAAGGCTACTTTGGCGTCTGGGCAGGGCACGAGCCGTTCGTGACCCAGCTCAAGCCAGGCGTCGTGGCCTACAACGATGCGGCGGGCAAAACACAGTACGTCGCGGTCGCCGGCGGGTTCCTCGAAGCCGCCGGCGACCACGTCATCATCCTCGCCGACGCTGCCGAAGCGCAACGCGATATTGACATCGAGCGCGCCAGAGCCGCACTCGAACGTGCCAAGAAGCGCCTGGAGGCGATCGGTGAGGGCGTGGACGCGGAGCGTGCGCGAGCGGCTGCCGACCGCGCAATGGCGCGGATCATGGTCGCCGAGAAGCGCTAACCGTCGGCTCTCTGTCCATCCAACACCTTGAGCAAGTCTTCGGGCTCGGAAATCGCGAAGACGGACGGCGCCGGTTCCGAAAACAGGTCCTGCTGACGCGTCGGCGCCAACGTCTCCAAGAGCGCCCTGTTTCCAGGCGGAGCGTCTGGCCCAACTCGAATTGCGACGACTCCATATCCCTTCTTGATCGCTTCCACCGCCCCGGCCCACGTTCCTCCCGAACCTTCCGACGCCGAAACGACCACAGTGACGTGAGCATGACCGTATATCAACTTGTTCCTCCCCATGGCGTTCCCCACCGAGAAGCGCGCCGAGGGAGTGTACGGCGTCGCTAAACACGCCACACCCTCTTCGAGGATCTGGCGACTCTTCCGAACCGCACTCTCGAGGGAGTCCGCAAGAAATCCCAACGACCGACCGCCTGCCTCCAAGGCGGCGTTCATCGCAATCCGATCCACGCCGCGTGCGCCGCCGGAAACCACAACCAGGCCGTTCTCGACAGCAACGCGCGCGACCGCCGCCGCAAACTCACTGCCCGCATCGTCTACGTCTCTTGAGCCGACAACCCCGACACTCGGCGCGTTGAAGAGCCCCGGATTCCCAGCCCAGAACAGGACCGGAGGCCGCACATCTCCGAGAGTCTCGAAGAAGCGACTGGGATAGAGGTCATCGAACTCCGACGCGGCGTGGATGCCGTGGTGTTCCAGTTCCGCCAACCGGGCCGCAACGCTGTCGACGTCACTCAGCCGAGCCTCCAGCTTGGCAGCGAGTCTCGGGTCGTGCCCTCGAGCCTCTCGTAGGATCGCTTCTGGGCCTTCGCACGCATGCTCCTCGATCAACGGCCGAACTTCACTTCTCCACTCGGCGTGCGTACACGGTTCCGACGTCTTGATGAGATACGTGGTAAGAGCTGCGGCAAGAAGCGTCTTCATGATCGGGACGTCGCCACCGCCAGGGCAAACGGTATCACCTCGGCGCACCCCGCCTTTCTCAGTTCAATGCCGATCGCAGTCATCGTCCACCCGGAGTCTACAACATCGTCCACAAGCAAGCATCTGCCCGGCCTTACCCCTTGCACGCGGAATGCGCCTTCGACGTTTCGAAACTGCGCGGTCGAGTTCTGCATCTCCTTTTGCTCCTTCGTGTCTCTGACTTTGCGGACGGCTTCGACTGCGGGGACGCCTAAGGCGGCTGCAAGGCGGCGCGCAAAGCCTGGTACGAATTGAGGACGCTTGAGGCTGGGCACCCAGCAGAGCCAGTCGGGACGGAACCCCTTCTTGACAATCAGCTGGGCCGCCGCCTGTATGAGCTCGTCGGAGATCTCTCCGTTCCCGTACTTCGCCTTCGCCACCTCTCGTCCCCAGCCGGCGTCGTTGTAAACGCTCAAGGCAATCCCGTCGCTCAGCTGATACCCTTCTGGAATCTTCTTCCTGCCTTCTGCGGCTACTCCGGGCGGATAGTAAGCCCTCCGAGCAATCGGCTGCGCGTCGCCCCTCAAGTACTCAACGGCTTCGAGGGCAAGATTCCGATCAAAGTCTGCTGGAATCGGACCGGAACACCGGTCGCACTTCCCGCAGTCCTCGGCATAGGGGTCGTCGAGAGCTTCTGCGAGAAACCTCATCCTGCATCCTGGCGTCGCCGCGTACAAGTGCATCTGTTGGAGCTCCTTGTGCCGCTGGGCTGTGATCTGCTCTGAGCGCAGCTCCTCATACCTCCACCCCGGATTGACGAGTTCGTACTGAGACCCCGCGCGGCGAACCACCTCTTCGACAGTCAGCAACTCCAGAGCTTGCCGAAGATGCTTCTCGCGAATATTCAAGCTCGATACGAGCTGTGAGTAGGACGCCGGGCCCCGCCGCAATACGTTGAGGACCTGATCGAACACGAACCGGCCCGGGAACGCAGACTGGATGAAGTACTCGTTGATCTCCGCATCTTCTGATCCCGTGAGAAGCACAGCCTTGGCCCTCTCCAGCGACCTGCCTGCGCGTCCGACCTGTTGGTAGTAGTTGATAACCGATCCAGGCATCTGAAAGTGGATGACGAAGGCAACGTCGCTCTTATCGTAACCCATACCTAATGCAGTGGTGGCAACAAGGCACTTCACCTCGTTGCGAGAGAACTGACCCTCCAGGGCCTGTCGCTCTTCGTTTTCTAATTCTGCGTGATATTCCCGCGCATCAACCCCCTGCCGACGAAGCCATTCGGCGACGCGACGAGCGTCGTTGATCGTAAGCGTGTAGACGATGCCACTGCCCTCGATGCGGGGAATCCAATGAGCCAGCCAGGCAAGACGCTCCGCCTGATCCGCCATCGGCAGAACGTGGAGTTCGAGACTTTTCCGCATGAGTGGACCTCTTCGAACGTTGATCCTTGGGCCTAGCTGTTTGCGGATGTCTTCAATTACGCGATCGTTTGCCGTAGCCGTGGTACACAAGACGCTCGCCCGATCATTCAGGCGTCGGACTGTGTGGAGAATCCTTCGATAGTCGGGACGGAAGTCATGTCCCCAATCGCTGATACATTGAGCCTCATCGATCACGAGCAGCCCGCAGCGCGCCTCGACGTGGGGAAGTACGCGGGCCTGAAAACCTTCGTTTCCCAAGCGCTCGGGCGAAACGAAAAGAATGTCCACCTGGTCGCCCGTGACCCTTCGCTCAAGCGCGTCCCAAAACGCCTGGTTTGTACTGTTGATCGTCTCTGCAGATAGCCCGAACCGCCGCGCCAGTTCAATCTGGTTCCTCATCAAAGCCAACAGAGGACTGACGACGAGCGTCATTCCCCTACGCTGATCACGGAGCAGGCGGGCGCATACGAAGTAGACAATGCTTTTGCCCCATCCCGTGCGCTGAACGACGAGCTGTCGCGCCCCAGGCTCGAGCGTTGCGGCAATCGCCTCCCACTGCCCGTCTCGAAACTGAGCGGTGTCACCGAGAGCACGACGGAGGACCTCCAAACCCCTATCCATGATTAACCTTCCTTTCCATGATACCTCCCATTGCATTCTACGTGGACGGTACACTTTCACCGAAAAGGCAGGACAACCATGTCGCAGGACCTCTACTTCGCCTACGGATCCAACCTCAACGAAGCCGATCTCCGCAGATGGTGCGACGAGAACGAGCACGGCTACCCGTTCATCGGCAAGGTCACCGACGCGTTCCTCCCCGACTCGGAGTACATCTTCAACGTCTATTCCTCGAGGCGCGGCGGAGGCGTGCTCAACCTGAGGGCCCGGACCGGGCAAACGGTGCACGGCGTCGTCTTTCACGTCCGGGACGGTGGTTGGGAGACCCTGGACCACAAGGAAGGCGCGCCGAGCTTCTACGAACGAAGAACCGTAAACGTCTTCGATCGCTACGGCAAGCCCATCGAGGCGCAGACCTACATTGTTCCCGCAGACCGAGCCAAGCCCCAACCCATCGGAGCCGGACCCACCTACCTCGAGATCGTACGCGCCGGACTGGACGCCCACCAACTTCTGGGTGATGTTCAGCTGACGGCAGCCGCTGAATGCGCAGTCGTACCCCTCATTACCGATCGCCTCTTCGTTTACGGGACCCTGATGGCTGGGGAACCGATGGAGCTTCGGATCCAGCCGGATGAGGACGTCATCGCATGGCAACCTGCCGAGGCCCCCGGACTCCTGTATGAGGTGTCAGGCTTGCCCTGTCTGGTTCCGTCCCCAGAGCACACCGTCCAGGGCGAATGCATCCGGCACAAGAACTTGGACGCCCTCTTCCTTGACATTGACTTCTACGAGGGCTTTCGTGGATACGATCACCTCGACCGATCTCTCTATTACCGCGCGCTGCTCTACTGTACGACGAAGGACGGCCAGCACCTCGCTTGGGCCTACTTTGCAACGAACGTCGAGGGAGGGACCGTCATCAAAAGCGGCGACTGGCGGAACCGGTAGCGACTATATCACTGGACGAGCCTTGACCTCGCCTTTGCGGATCGGGCGAACCGATGCGACGTTCTCCTCTTCGAAATCCAGCAACTTCAGCCAGTCCTCTTGGCTGTCGCTCTTCGGGAAGATCTCGTTCTCCTCGTACTCTTCCCGCACCGCCTCTTCGAGGTCCAACAACGAGATGCCGTGCTCGCGGCTTGGATCGCTGATCGCGCGTTTGATCGCCTTGTCTTTGGCACGGTCCACGACCGACTTGATCAGGGCGCCACTGATGAGATCCTTCCAATACAGCGTGGAGCTTCCGCCGTTCCGGAAGTACACGCGGACGAACTCCGTCTCTGGAACGGTTCGCCAAAGGAACGAAGTGATCGTGTCAATGAGGCAAGAGCGCAGGGCCAGTTTGTCCCCACCCTCCGCCGCGAGGGCTTCCGGATCGTACGGCAACGACTCTTTCAGATAGATCTCGAAAATCCTTCGCGTGGCTTCCTTGTCCGGCCGCTTGATTTTCACCTTTCTGTCGATCCTTTCCGGACGGAGGATCGCCGGGTCAATGTAGTCCGGTCGGTTGCTGGTCAGCATCAATACCACATTTTCAAGCTCGACCAAACCGTCCAGCTCCGCGCAGAACTGAGGAACGACGGTGTTGCTGATGTTGAGCCACCGCCCGCTCGACCTCGTGCGCAGGACGCTCTCCGCTTCATCGAAGAAGATGAACACCAATCGCCCGTCTTTCGCCTGCTCCCGCGCCGTCTGGAAGATCTCCCGAACCATGCGCTCCGTTTCCCCCAACCACATGTTCAGGATCTTCGGCCCGCTGATGTACATGAAGTACTCCTTCACTTCCCGGCCGAGAACCTTGCTGTATTCCTTCGCCACGTTGTGTGCGGTCGCTTTCCCGATCAGCGTCTTGCCGCAACCAGGCGGGCCATACAACAGAATCCCCTTAATAGGTTTCTTGTCGAACTTCTCGAACACTTCCGGATGAAGAAGCGGGTACTCGATCGTATTTCGGATGAGCTCGATGGCTTCCTCCTGCCCGCCGATCTGATCCCACGTGATCTCCTGTACCTCTTCGTAGAAGTACTCCCTGGACTCCGCCTGAGGATAATGTTCGAGCGCAACCTTGAAGTTGGGTTCGATCCGAACCTCGTCGCCCGGCTTGATCGAGGCCTCCGCGATCGCAGCCGCGCGCTGGACGACCCGGCCCACGCTTCCCGTCGGGTCCTGGCTCACTCGGAGCCGACCCTGCTCGAGCACCTCCGAGACCTTCATCACCTGCCCACCCGGATGAGGCGGAAGGACTCCGACAACCGCGTAGGCCTCGTTCACCTTGACCCGAACGCCTGCCTTCAGTTCACTGACGTCAAGGTTCGGATCAAGCGATGCTACGAACTCCGTTTCGCCCACTGCGATCAAGGCGATCCCCTCCTCGAGCATCTGCAGGAACACACCCACGCGGTTCGCGGGCGAAGTCAGCTTCTCGTAAGCGGCTTCATACTCAGCGATCAGCTCCCGCGTCTTCTGCGCCTCTTCGCCCTCCTGCTCGAGCGACTCTCGCAAAGCAGCCAGGTAGTTGCGCAGCCGCTGGTTCTCTTCGGGAACCATCCGGAGTATCTCTTCCAGAAGTCTCAGGGATCGGGTCGGTTCAGGCATCCACTCCATTCTACGGTAATCCGCCAGGTTCGGTTACCTCATACGCTTCCCACTCGTCCGGGAACTCCCAGCCCTCCCCGTCCGGCTCATCGCGTTCGCCAAACTCCGCGTCCTCCGCGTCGCCTTCCGAGAGCGTCGAATACTCTTCATACCATCCCGCCACAAAGCACGACTCCCACGCCTCTTCGTCGCCGTCCAGGGAAGATTCGAGGAACATCTGGCGCAGCGCCTCTTCCGCCCACGAGCGGTCGTCCTGTTCGATTGCATCGCGGTAGGCGAGCAGGATCGCATGGAAGCGCCCAGTGCGGGGCCCCATGACCAAGGGCAAGTACGAGAAGGGATAGTGTGCCACTCCCTTCTTTTAGGATAACACACTTTCAACACGGAGGCGAAAAGCTACTCTTCTTCGGTTTCGTGTTCCAGGGCGCGCGCGATCGCTTCGAGAGCGGCGGAGGCAGCCGCAAGGGCTTCATCTCCTTCCACCAGACGCGTCGAGGCGCCGCTCCCGCCAGCCCAGCCCGCCACAACCGTGACGAACCGAGGCTTGCCGTCCCGCTCTCCGACCAAAACGTCCTCGAGTTCCGGCGTCGCGTAGACCCCGCGAAGCTTGGACACAGCCTCGTGGACGGCCTTGACCGCAGCTTCAGCCACGGTTCCGGCGCGGTAGCACTGTCCGGTGGCGGATTGCTCCCCGCGGCGGATGATCGCCGTCGCGGTGAATCTGCCTTCGACGGGAGAGACCGTAACAGACTCCAGCCTGAACTCGCCTGCTGGGATCGCGGCTTCGACCGTCGCCGATCGTTCCTCCGTGCGGGCAGGACGCGCGGCTGGGATCGGCTCGCCTTGGGCCTCGCGGTGGCCCTTCGCAGCCATGCATTCCTGGCTTGCGCGGTTGATGAGATTGTCCAAAGTCGAAGCGAGGTGAACGTTCTCTCTTTCTCGGGTTCTGCGGCCTCCGAATACGCCGACGCTGAGGGAGATCGGCTTCGACCCGCCCTCGACGACCGCGCCTCGGATTCGATCCACGATGCTGTTCGCCAGGATCTCGGCCTCCGCCCGTAGGCGCAAGGTCGCAACGACGAACTCATCGCCGGCATACCGACACACGAGGTCCCTCTGGGGGTCGGTCATCAGAAGCAACTCTTCGGCGACGTGTTTGAGCACCCGGTCGCCGACGAGATGTCCAAACCGCTTGTTGTATTCGCCGAAATCGTCCAGGTCGAAGAAGAGGATACAGATCTCTCGACCCTCCGCCAACCTCGCTACGCCCCATTCGCGGAGAGCGTCGCTCCAAGGAAGGCCCGTGACGGGGTCTACGTTCCTGGCGACATCGCCCAACAGGTCTTGCGCGAAAACGATTCCGTAAAAGGCGCCGTCGCGAACGACCGCGACCCGGTCTACGCGTTCCCGGGCCATCATGTCCGCCACCCTTGCAAGAGGGTCGTCCGGGCTCGCCATGAGGATCTCGTTCGTCACGTACCGCTCGACCAGCGCCTCCTCGGGCACACCGACCAGGTCCTCCATGTTGAGGATTCCCAAGAATTCGTTGCCTGAGAGGACGCCCAGAGCCTTGACTCCGTGCCCCTTCATGAGGAGGAGCGCGCTCCTCACTCGATGCTCCGGATTCACCCAGAGTGGCCAGAGAGCCAAATCTCTGACCGTCTTCATTCCGCTTCCCGGCGTACGGCCGCCTGTAGATAGCCTATCGTATCCACGTCCGGTGGGATGCAAAAACCCGGCCGTTACGCCGCTTTCGTTTCCAAAATCAGGTCCTTTTGCTGGCGTTTTCAACAAGCTCTCTCCCGGCCAGTGCCGTAATGCGCTCGATGCACTGGCAAAGCGTTGAATCGGAACGGCCGACCAAACGAGCGACCCTCCGAATCATTCCGTAAATCTCTCCTTGCGATAACTGGAAATACGCCGCGATCTCCTCTTCCCGTGCGCATGCTTCTCTTGATAAGACGTATGCCGACACGCTAAGGCACGCGGCTTCCAGTTCGCGCCGGCGCATCTTACCTGCACCCGCGCGATAGGTCGCATCCACGACCCGGTCGAACAACTCCCTCTTTCGACTCGCCTCTAACACCGGCAGCAAAAGACCGAACGTCAACAGCGGGTTGAAATCGAACTCCCTTCCCGACGCGAGCAACCGCCTCGCTGCGCCTACGATGGCGTGCCCGCTGGACCCGCAGAGAGACGCCACAAACTGGCAGGTCTGCGCACTCACGAGCCTTCCCTCGCGCCGAAAGATCGTCTGCGCGATCTCCCTCTTGTCGGCCAGGTCAGGCTCTCCGATCGCCGCCCGTTGCCATCGTGACGGCCGGGGCACCATCGAACAACACTTTTCGGACGAGGGAACGCACAGCGTCGGCGCCGACGCACGGAGGCGCCTCTCGAGCAGAGCCGCGACAGCGGCGCCGAGACGCGAGGAACCCCCTTGGCGGTAATTCAGATCGAGGATGAGCCGCGCCGCCCGCTCGCCCTTCGCCAGGTCCGAATCGTTTTGAACCAAGACCGGCCGGCCGTACTCACCTATCAGCGCCCGGGACGCCGCTTCGGCCAACAGCGACTTGCCCCAGCCCGTTGGGCCAGAGAGGAGCAGAAAACCGCCACGGCTCAACCATCGCTGTACCTGCTCGGTCGCCTGCTCGTTCGAAGCCACGACCGCGACGCCGGCTTCGGCCCAACGAACTGAAAAGCTTTGCCCCCAGGCAAGGTTGAAACTCTCTCCTGCTGCTTGTATTGCCCCCATCGCTCACTCCGCCGACGGCGCCCGCCCCTCGAAGCCGTCGGCGATTCGTATTATCCCGCCTGGGCTGATTTCCGGCAAGGCGCGTACAGAGTGGAGTCTATGCGGGCAGGAGTCAACCTAAGGCTCGGTTTCGCTGTATTCCGCGGCGTTTCATTCAGAGGGAAAAACCAGGCGAGTTTCTCACGGCGCTTCGGAGCCTATCGTTCTACCCATGGCCCGAAACCTGCTCTTTGGGCTGCGAGTTCTCCACGAGTTTTCCCCATGCGCGGTCGCGAGACCATCCACTCAAGATTCCTGGGCAGCCTTCCGATAATCCTACCAGGCTCGACGAGCCGCCAGGATGGAAAGACCCACCTGAGAACGGCTAATTCCTTAGTCGAACCATAGAACACTACACAACGGAGGATTCGAAAACAGATGAACTTGCTGAGCAAGAAGCGACGCCGGGGCTTCACCCTGGTCGAGATCATGATCGTCGTCCTGATCATCGGCATCCTGCTCGCGATTGCCGTGCCGAACTTCATTAAGGCGCGTGAGACTTCCCGAACGAAGTCCTGCATCGCGAACCTTCGCCAGATTGACGCTGCCAAGGAGCAGTGGGCGATGGACAACAAGGCCGCCGATGGCGCAGCGGTTTCCTGGGCGAACATCGTCCCGGACTACATCCGCAAGCAGCCGGAGTGCCCGTCGGGCGGTACCTACACCGTCGGTAACGTCGGTACGGACCCGACCTGCTCGATCTCCGGTCACGAACTCTAATCTCAGACGGGGGCGAGCGACTCGGCAAGTCCCCGTTCGGGACGGCAGCCGGCGGCGGCTCAAAGGGGCTGCCAACCGACTGCCGTCCCTTTGCCTAGCCTCCCAGGAGAGAGGACAGCAGCCATGCACATTCGACGCGCCCGCGCTTACACGATTGCTGAAAACCTCTTCGCCATCTTCTTGGTGGCGATAGCGGCCGCTGTCATGGCCGCCTCTCTGCCCATCGCCAACAGCAGCCGCGCACGCGCAGATCTGCTGAACAAGGCGACGGGCATCGCCGAGAAGGAGCTGGAGCTCATTCGGCACGTCGGATATCAAAACCTGACGGCTTCCAAGCTCTACGACCTCGGGCTGCTCGACAGTACCGCACCCGGGGCCAACGGCATGTACCCGTTCACGAACGTGGACACCGGCGTGTTCGACGCCCCAAGCCAGGTCCTCCCGAACGGAAAAGGGTGGGTCGGGCTGCAAACCGTTGCTACCGACTTGATTGAGGTCACCGTCCTCGTGACCTGGCAGGAGCGCGGCCAGCAACGCTCCGTGACCGTCTCGACCCTGGTGGCTAACCTATGAGAACCGTCACACGTCAAAGAGGTCTCTCCGTCTTGGAGATTCTGTTCAGCGTCTCCATCTTCGGATTGGTCATAGCTGGGGCGCTCTTCGCTCTCATTGGGACGCTCAACGCCTGGGACAAGGGCCAAGCCCGGATCCAGGCCGAGCTGGAGTGTCAGCAGGCGCTCCGCCGCGTTACCGCAGCGCTCCAGGAAGCGATGTACGCTGAGGTAGACGCCGACGGTATGGGAATCACCTACCGCCTTCCCCAAAAGGATGCGCAGGGCAGCATTCTCTATCCGATCACCTGGGACGGCGTGGTGCGACGGATCGAACTCGACGGCTCCACCCTCCAAGTCTGCGACCAAAACGGCTGTCAGCCCCTGCTTGACAACGTCATCACGACGGACCCAAACGATCCGAGCAACGGGACCTACATGATGTTCGTTCCCTCGGCCGGCACGACCGTCCGCCAGGTAACGGTTCAAATCGTCGTGGCCCGCACGCTGAGGAACAACGAGACCGTTACGGCAAGGGCCAGAGAAGCAGTCAGGCTCAGGAATGTGCCGAGCCTCAACTAACGCAGTTTTCCGGGCGGCAACCTTCGATTGGAGGTGCAAACCATGAAACAGATTCGACGAACGAGGAACGAAGGCTTCGCCATGTTGGCGACGCTCGGCGTCTTTGCGCTGATTGCCGTCGCCGCGAGCGCCTACCTCAACTCGGCCACTCAGACCATTCGCCTCGCTCGAAACCACGAGGCGGACGTCCGCCTGACCTCGGCCGCTGAGGCTGGCGCACAAGACCTTTTGCTCTCCCTCTGGAAACCATTTAAGGTCGAACAGAACTTCGACGATCTTGACGCCGCGCTCGCTGGCGCTACCGAAGAGAACCCCGCAGCCGTTCACTCGGGGGATGTCAGCTCGGGAGCCAGGTACGCGGCCGGAGTCATCGCGTACACCGAGGTGGATTCCTACAATCGCCTCGCGACGATCCGGTCCGTTTCCTGGGAAGATACGAACAACAACGGCTTGCTGGACGCGGGCGAGACTCGCAAGGTCCTCGAGATCAATCAGGTCTTCTCCCTTGAGCGAAGCCCCGTCTTCGACTACACCTACTTCGTGAACAACTACGGCTGGATGCAAGGGTTCGCGGACTGGATGCTCCGAGTGAATGGGGACATGCGGGCGAACGGAAACTTCGATTTCTCCGGCGGAACCCCGACGATCAACGGGTCCGTGTACGCCTCCGCGAACAACAAGCTCGTTCCGCCGGCGCCCGGCTACGTCAACATCACACCGGTCCAGCAAACGAACTCCGCCTACAACGCCGCGAACGACCCGCGGCGGCGCCAGGGCTACGACCCTGCAAAGCACGGCACAAAAGGCTCTGCAGAGTACGAGAAGTGGCGCGATTTCATTTACGACCAACAGGGCGATGTCGTAACCGGAAGGCTCGCGGGCGCCGTCATTGGAGATTCGAGAGGCCACCGACGGTACAGCGGACAGACGCTCGACCCAACGCCGACGAAAGAGGTCGTCATGCCGGACCTGGATGACATCTCCAAGTACGTCTCGCTGAGCACCTCTTACGTGGACGACAGGCCCACCTTCGACAACGGCGCTCCCAACCCCGACTACGGCGAGGGCGCCTATGTCAAAGTTTGGGATTCGTCTCAGAACAAGTACGTGCGCGTGGACACCAACGGAGTCGTCCCCGGGTCGGCGATCCTGATCGGCTCGTCCAGCAAGCCGATCCTGATCCACGGACCGGTGACCTTCTACGACGACGTCGTCATCAAGGGCTACGTCCAAGGGCAAGGGACGCTCTATGCAGGCCGCAACGTCCACATCGTCGGCTCGATCCGATACAAGAACCCGCCCGACTTCCGCGGCAGTGACCCCCAACAGGTGGACAACAACAACTCCGCCAAGGATATGCTCGCACTGGCGGCTCGCGGAAGCATCATGATGGGGAATGTCAAGAAGTTCGGCTTCCCGTATCCGCTGACGTACATGACGCCGCCTTTCACCAAAGGGCGATACGACGAGTACGGCAACTGGGTGCCGCCCTTCAACGCGACGGAGACGGACTACACGGGACGGAAGAAATATCAGAGCGTCTTCAGTGACAACACGATCGACGCGATCTCCGAACCAATCAACCAACTCGACTGCATCCTCTACACGAACTTCACCGGTGGCGGCCGTCTGGGCGAAGGCGGTGGCGGCGTCGTCTTCAACGGTTCGATCATCTCGAAGGACGAAGCCATGGTCATCTACTCCCTGCCGATGGTCATGAACTACGACCATCGCATCCGGGAGAGGACCTTGACGAAGAAGCCTCTCATTGACATCAAGCTACCTCGCACGCCGTCCACCTTCCAGGCCGTATGGCAAGACCGTGGACTGTTCATCTCAGGAGGTTCGTAGCCATGAAACTATACAAATGGATCATCGCTTTCGTCATCGCCCTCGCCGTCTCCACCGCGGGGCACACGGCGATCGTAGACAACTCCGGTCCGCCCATGAAGAAGCCGGAGCTCAGCGACACGGAGAAGGAAAAGCAGATGACCGGGCCGAACTTCGTCCCTTCGACGGGCGGAGCGGCATTCGATGCGAGCAAGAACGCTCCCGGGATCGCCTCGGACGATGAGGCGAAGGGCGCGATCAGCGGTGCGCTCGCAAAGCCCGGTCAGGGAGACGAAGCCGGCATGCAAGCGCTGCAGCAGGCCGCCGAGGATGTCTCAGGCAGCCACGCTCCGCGCTGGTTGAGGACCGGTTTCCTCGGGCTGCTCTTCCTGCTCTTGGGCTTTGCGGTAGTTCTCGCCCTCAAGAAGATGGCGGAGAAACCGTTCGGAGCAGGACCGCCATCCAAAGGCAAGAAATAGACCTCTCCACTAAAGAACTGCGGCCGCCTTGATGTCCAGATAACAGTTCACCAAGGCGGCCGCCAGCGCTTCCGGCTCCGCATCCAGCGTCCTGACGCCGCTCTGACGAAGGTACCACGAGGCACGCTCACGGTCCTCTTCGACCAGCCGCGCCGCTGTCGAGAGGAACGGGTCGCTCGACTCCATGAGGCGCCGCGTGTTCGGATCCGCAACGGTCACGACCAGGCACACGTGGTGGCGCGCCAACGGACCGAGGATCGAGAGCAGCTGTTTCGCCACCTCCGGCTGGTCCACCTCTGTGAACACGACGATGAGGCTTCTCCTCTTCCATCTCGAGGATAGATACGCGAACGCGGAGTACGCATCCGAAGCGATCGGCTCCGCCTGCAGATCGTGCACCGCCTCGATCACCTCACCCAACTGCCCCCTCCCCTTCTTGGGCGGAATCCACCGCTCTACGCGATCCCCATACACGAGAAGCCCTAACTGGTCGTTGGCGTGGATCACCGCATTCGCCAACAGCAACGACGCGTCAAGGACATGGTCCAGCTTTTTCCGGCCGCCCGCATCCGCCATCATGAGGCGGCCATAGTCCACGATCAACACGACGGACTGGTTCCGCTCCGCTTCATACTCCCGAACGATGAGCGTTCCGCGGCGAGCCGTCGCCTTCCAATCTATTCTTCGGTAGTCGTCGTCCGGAACGTACTCGCGTAAGCTCTCGAAATCGGTGCCCAAACTCCGAAGGCGGGAGCGGCGGATCCCAATCTCGCGCAAGTGGCCGCGCTGTTTCAACAAATCGAACTTTCTCAGAGCGAGCACGTTCGGATACACGCGAACGACTTGCCGCGTCTTCAATGCCTGTTGGCGGAACACCAACCTCAACCATCCCGACGCGCGGTAGAACGTATCGCGGAAAAAGAAGTCCCCTCGCTCGGAAGGAATCACGTGGTAACGCAGCTCGACAGCCCGCCCAGGCGCCAGCTCCACCTCGAACTCGCGGCGATCGAATCGAAACCCGGGCGGCGGCTCCTCCCGCAACGTACATCGAATCGTTCGGTCCGATTCGTTCGTCACCGAGAGGCGAACCAGATTCTCCACACCAACGCTCAAAACGCGGTCCATTCGCCGCTCGATGCGCAGCTCGCGACCGTCCGGCGCCGTGAGATACGAGACGCCTGACAATAGCAGAACCAGACCGGCGTAAGGCCAGACCAAGCTGAGAAAACGCGGATCCGCGATCCCAAGGACGGACAGCACCAGCGATCCGCTCAGCAAAACGAAGAAGCCTGTCCTGAATACCATTCACCCATGCTCCACGGGTACCCTTTGCCCGAGAGTGCTTCAACAGTATACGGTTCTCACACCAGAGAAAACCTTAGTCGAGTACCGGATTGCAGGTCTCGGCAGCCGTGTCTTCGCCTACCTGATCGACCTGGTGCTCCTTATTGCGTACATGATGCTGGTAACGTACACTGCGACCGCCCTCGCCTTTCTCGATCCGGGAGCTGCGACCCTCGTCGCCGCCGTGGCCTCTCTGGCTGTCCCGTTCGGCTATCACTGGCTCTTCGAGACGTTTTGGAACGGGCAGACCCCCGGGAAAAAGGCGCTCGGCCTGAGAGTGCGCATGGCAGACGGCACGCCCATCACTCCAGCCGCAGCCTTCTTGCGAAACGCACTCCGCATCGCAGACATGCTCCCGGGCACTTACACCGTCGGCATCACCGCCATCTTCTTCACGGAACGGAGCCAGCGTCTCGGGGATCTCGCTGCTGGCACCATCGTCGTACACGAGGGCAACAACAAAGACCCCGTCCGGCTCGCAAGCGGGCTTACCTCGGAGCAACACCCCCTCGAACACCTCCTCCCCGACATACGAGGCCTGACCCTGGAAGAGTATCTCGCGGTCAAGACCCTCTGCGACCGGTACCCCGAGCTTCCGGCTTCCGTCCAACAGAGGATGCTCGAGGAAGTGTGGATGCCAGTGGCGCTGCGCCTCAAGATTCCCGAATACTCCAACATCCACCCCGTTTACATCATGGAAGCCCTTGTGATGAAATATGCGAGAGAGAAGGGTTTCCTCTAATCGGGAAAACTCGGTGTGGATGCAAGAGGGAAGACCTTCCGACGACTCCCTTTTCCCCATCCGCCAAGCGTAATACCAACCGATCCCACACCGAAATCCACCATCGCACACCCTGTTCCGTTTCCCTCAAGGTACGCTCGAATCCGCTCAGAATCCGGGTTTCGGAACCTGAGTTTTGAACAGAATCCACAGGTAAGAAGTGAATAAGAGAGCTCAAATGAACTTGGATTTGTCTTCCGAAACGGATGTTGACAAGCTCGCGCAGACGGAGATCGAAAGCCTGACCCTCGCCGATTTCCGTTGCTATCCGCACCTGAGCCTCGAGCTCTCACCTTCGAGGAACATCCTGCTCGGCCCGAACGGTTCGGGCAAAACTTCGGTCCTGGAAGCCCTCTATCTGGCTGCCACGACGACCTCGTTCCGAACGAATACGCTGAGCGAAGTGATCCGAAGAGGGTGCGAATCCGCTCACATCGCGGTGGACTCGACCTTTCCACCCGCCGTCCTGGAGATTCAGATTCCCGCTCGCGGTCGAAGAACGGCGCGAATCAACGGTACGAGTACTTCTCGAGTTTCGAGCCTGATCGGCATTCTCCCCATCGTCTGTTTTTCATCCCAAGACCTCCAGCTCATCAGCGGGGACCCAGGAACGCGGAGGCGATTCCTCGACCGAGAGATCTCTCAATTGAGCGCCGCTTACCTCGACGCGTTTTCGAAGTACAAACGCGTTTTGAGCCAGCGGAACGCGCTTCTCAAGGCAGTCGCCGCCGGAGAGCAGCCCGCTTCCTCCCTCGATCCCTGGGACGAAAGACTGGCCGAGTTGGGGGAGGTTCTGCGCGAACGAAGGCAGGCCTTCGTGAACGACCTCTCCGCCTTTGCATCTCAAGAGCACGAGAATCTGAGTGGAGGCCGGGAGCAACTCCAACTGAGCTACAAGCAGCGCGGTGATGGGCCGCTGAGGGAGCGCCTCAGGGCGGCTCGCCAAGTGGACCTGGCAGTGGGCTCGACGACGGTGGGCCCGCACCGGGAGGACTTTGAAATCGTCGTGAACGAGTCTCCCGCTCGGTCTTCGGCCAGCCAAGGCCAACAACGGACAGCGGTCCTTGCGATTCAGCTCGGGCTGCTCGCCCTTTGGCGAAAAAAGGAAAAGCGGACGCCGATTCTCCTACTCGACGACATCCTGAGCGACCTCGACGAGAGCCGCAGGCAGCGCGTCCTCGACCTGGGCGCGGGATTTGGGCAAGTGCTTCTCACGGCAACGGACGCAAAGATCCTCGGCGGAGCGCTCGGTCAAGACACCGCGGTTTTCCGCGTCGAACAGGGTACGGTAACGAGAGAGTGAGCCGCCGCGAGAGATCGCCCAAAGCCTTGCAGGATCTGCTCGGAGCCGCCGTCGGGCGACCCGAGGTCCTGAAGACGGTGCGGGTCATAAGGGCCTTTCGCAATTGGGCGGAGATCGTGGGCGAGGCGTTGGCGCAGAAGTCCAGACCAGTCAAGTTCGACCACGGAGTCCTCATCGTGCACGTCGTTTCGTCTGTCTGGGCGCTCGAGATGCGGTTTCTGGCGGAGGAAATCAAGCGAAAGCTCAACGAGAAGCTCGGCGAAGAAGCGGTCCGTGAGATCCGCTTCCTGGAGGGTCCGCTGGATCCAGACAGTACGCCCGATCGGTAAACTCCGCCTCTCAACTTCGAGGGCAGAGGGTGGAGTCTTTGCGCTGGAAGCACTTTGCGAAGAGGCCTGCAGTCAGCCTCTTCCTCGCTTTCGCCGCCGGCGGTTTTGTCGCCAACGGAATTCTGCTCGTGTTTCTGCTCATCCCAGCTTGGTACCTCGCCGGGAAGTGGAAGGCGGCGGCGTTGGGTTGCTTCGTTCTCTCTGCTCTGCGCTGCTGGATGCTGCCAACGCCCGCGCAGCTATGGCCGAAGACGGATCCGATCACGATCACGGGCACAGTGGCGACGATGCCGGAAATGGGAATCTCCTCACAGAGATTTGTGATGACAACCTCGCGCGGCCCACTTCTGGTCTACACAGAGCCGAGTCGCCTGATTACCCTTGGGGACCAGCTTCGTGTCCGGCTCACCGTGCGCAACTTAGTAGGCCCGCCGGCCGAGTACTGGCTTCGCCGCGGGGTGCGGCAGCGCGCGTACGCCACGCCGAATCACGCGGTTGAAATCCTTGCGCCGGGGCCGACCTGGGCGTCTTGGGCGGCGAACTGGCGAAAAATGACTTGGGATCGCCTCAGGCGGCACATTCCCTACGAGAACGCCTCGATCGCGATGGCCATCCTCTTCGGGCAGGATCGCCTTCTCGAGGAGAAGGACGCCGAGGCGATGCGATCGTCCGGAACCTACCACCTCGTCGCAACCAGTGGATTCAACGTCCTGATTCTCATCGGCGCCGTCATGGTGATCCTCAGCCATTTCCCGATTCCTCGGCCGGCACAGGTCGCTGTCGGCCTCGGTCTCCTGGCGCTCTACGCGCTCGCGGTGGGTATGAACCCGCCGATCGTCCGCGCCATCCTGATGGCGACGATTCTGATGAGCGTGATGTTCTTCTACCTCACGCCCGATTCCCTGAGCGCGTGGGGTGTGGCAGGGATTGTGTACTTGGCAGTACATCCCTATGCTGTTCTTGAGCCGGGGTTTCAGCTCTCGTTTGGGGTCGTCTTGGGGCTCATCCTCTTTCTTCCGCCTTCGCTGCACGCCACCGGCGAGTGGCTGGAGCAGAGAGTTTCGATGCCGCTCGCTCGTTATGTACTGCTGGGTCTAATTGGGTCTCTACTGACGACGCTTATCGCCCAACTCGCCAGCCTTCCGATTGCTGCCTATCACTTCGGCAGAATCTCTCTCGTCTCCCCGGTTCCGAACCTGCTGACGGCGCCTGCGCTACCGTTCATCTATCTTGGGGCGGCTTTGGCTCACCTGTTCGAACCGTTTTCGGAGGTCCTCTCTCGTGGCTTTGACCTACTTCTAACCGGAGCGTTCTCGGAGTGGATCCGGATGACAAACGGGTACTTTGGTAGCCTCAGCTTCGCAGACCTACAGTTCGCACCCATTCCGGCCTGGCTGGCGGCGGTTTGGTTCCTTTGGGTTCCGCTGTTGAGCCGACCCTGGCGCTATTCGGTTCCGGATCCCTCCGACGAGACGTTGAGCCGTTTGGGCCTGACTCGTTAGGACCCTTGATCCCGAGTCCAGAAGGGGCGAATGTCGAGCTTTCGGAGCTTGCGAAAGAGTGCCCGGCGCACCGGACTCGCGACAAAGAAGTTTGTGATCGGATGCAGCTGCTCGCTGGCGTGCGGATGGATCCGCACTAAACGCAATCGGAGGGTAATCCCTCACCTGTCAGAGAAGAGGTAAACTGCAAGCGGTGGCACAGCAGATACAAATCGACCACATTTACCTCATGGACTGCCGCGACGGAATGCGCCTGATGGATGATGCCTCCGTCGACCTTATTGTAACGGATCCACCGTTCGCGATTGACTTTAAAGCAAAGCGCTCAAACTACAATCGGTTGGGGGACCGAGTGCTCGAAGGGTACGCAGAAGTACCTCGAGATCAGTACGGAGCTTTCACGCTGCAGTGGATGAGTGAGGCCAAACGAGTTCTCAAGGACACGGGGAGCATGTACATCTTCTCGGGATGGACAAATCTGCGCGAGATCCTCAATGCGATCGCGGATCTCGATCTCGTCACTGTTAACCACATCATTTGGAAGTATCAGTTTGGGGTGGCGACACGTAGAAAGTTTGTCACATCACACTATCACTGTCTCTATGTGTGCAAGGATGACTCCAAGCGTCGCTTCTATCCAGATTCGAGGTATCCGCCAAAGCAGAGAGCGGCAGACGGGCGCAGTCTTCGGTACCAGGACATGGAGGACGTTTGGACCATTCCCCGGGAGTACTGGAATGGAGACGTGAAGACTCCCACGAAGCTCCCGGCAGCGCTTGTCGAAAAAATCTTACAGTACTCATCTCAAGAGGGTGATGTCGTCTTGGATCCCTTCCTCGGATCTGGGCAGGTCGCTGTCGTAGCCCAAGGAATGGGAAGGCGGTACTTGGGGTTTGAGATCGTTCCTGCCTACTACCAATTTGCGAAACGTCGTCTCGAAGAACGGACATACCGAATCAGTGCCGAAGCCACACAACAGGGCCTCTTTTCTGGATAGATCACTACGTGGCTTCTTCGAGTGCGCGCCTCAGCCGGGGCGTTGATTCGAGGATCGCATGCGCGATCTCGCGGCTTGCAAGGCGCGAGCCCTCATTTGGGGCCGACCTCTTCGGCACGTCACATTCGATCACCCATTCGTTGTTTGAGCGGAGCCAGCGTTTCATCCCTGACGCCCGCACGGCGACGGCGTCTCGAAGCCTCTTCACCAAGTCGGGGTACTCTGGGGCTACCAAATCAGGGTCGGCGTAACCGATGCCTAGGCCGCTCATCACGAAGATTGTTGGCTCTTCCCATGCCGCGCCCGCCGACTCGCCAAGGACGTTGATCATTCGGATGTCTGCGCTGCCGCCAAAATGGCTCTTCACAGAGAAACCACCGCCGCCCTGCAGTGCAATGTCAATGCGCTTTTCTAGTGGGCCTACGTCAACAGCAGGCACGCCAGCTGCCCGGAACGCAGCGACCAAGATCACCTCCACAACTCCGCCGACCACGAAGCGGTTCTCCCGGAGCCTTGTTGGATAAGACAGCAGAACTTCGCGTAGTGCTCGCTGCACTTCTCCTTTGAGCTCGGCGTCGGTATGGAGGGCGTGTCGAAGCCGCTGAAAGGCTTCTCTTGCCTCGTCGAAGCGACGAAGTGTCATTATACCCTCGATGCGTGCCTCGATCCGTCGTATCTCCTCCCGTAAGCCTTGCGCCGCCAAGCGATCGGCTTCCACCACCTCCGGCTTCGCCCGCTCCACGAACATCGGGTTCGAAAGGCGCTTGTCCAGCGATTCGAGTTCCTTCTGCCGCTTTGCGAGCAGCGTCTCAAGCCGCTTCCGCTCGGCTTCCACGTCCACGACGCCCTCGAGGGGGAGATGCAAGTCCGCTGACCCGGAGACGGTGGACGCGTACGGTCCAGCCGGCTTGCCGCCTTCGGTCCGTTCGAACCCGGCGAGGTGTGCGATCAAGTCCTCGTGCCTCTCTGCAAGACCCTCGGCAAAAAGGACTTCGAGGCGCTGCTTTGGGCTGACCCCGACCTCTTGGCGAAGGTTGCGCGCGGCTCGAACCGTCTCCTGCACCCGTTCGAACTCCCGCCGCGCCTCTTCGTTCTGCCATCCGGGCTCCGGCGAAGGCCAGTCTGTGTAGTCCAAGTAGGAGTCCTTTGCAATGCCCGGCAGTCTGTGCCACACCTCCTCCGTGATATGCGGCATGAACGGATGCATGAGTCGGCAGAAACGATCTAAGCACTGATACAGAACCCAACGCGCTACCGAGCCTTCCGGCTTTTCGAGTCGCCGCTTGCACGCCTCGATGTACCAGTCGCAGAACTCCGACCAGAAGAAGTCGTACAGTCGCTTCGTCGCATCCATCATGTGGTACCGCTGGAGCGCGTCGCTCACCGCCTCGATCGTCTCGTTCAGGCGATCCAGAATCCATCGGTCCTCCAGAGCGAGAGCGTCGCTGCTCGGCTCAGCCGGTATCTCCTCGCCGATATGCATCAACGCGAAGCGTGCGGCATTCCATATCTTATTGCAAAAGTTTCGCGCTTCCTGAATCGGGCGATCCCCGAAACGAATCTCTTGGTTCATGCCCGTCTGTACCAGAAGGCTAAACCGCATCGCATCGGCGCCAAAGCGGTTGATGTACTCCAGAGGGTCCACGCCCGTGCCCAAAGACTTACTCATCCGCTTGCCGTCCTCGGTGAGAACGGTGGCGTAGACGTACACGTCGCGGAACGGAATCTCTTGGACCTGGTCAAGGCCATCCATGATCATCCGCGCGACCCAGAGATAGATGATGTCCCGCGCAGTGACCAGCACATCCGTAGGATAGTAACGCTTTAGGTCTTCGGTCTGGTCGGGCCAACCGAGCGTGGCGAACGGCCAGAGTGCGGACGAGAACCAGGTGTCCAAGACGTCGGGGTCCTGGGTGACCGGCGCGCCGCCCGCTTTCTGCCTCGCCTCGTCTTCGCTCATCGCCGCGATCGGCGTTCCGTCCTCCGTGTAATAGATCGGGATGCGGTGGCCCCACCATAGCTGGCGGCTGAGGCACCAGTCTCGGATGTTCTCCATCCACTCGAGGTACACGTCGGTGTACCGAGCCGGCGTGAAACGGATGCGTCCCTCCTTCACCGCTCGGATCGCGGGCTCGGCAAGAGGCTTCATCGAACAGAACCACTGCTCGCTGAGGAGCGGTTCGATCACTTCGCCGCTGCGGTCTGCGATCTTCAGCGCGATCTCGTGATCCTCGACCTTTTCGAGCAGGCCCTCGCGCTCCAAGTCCGCGACGATTCGCTTGCGCGCCTCCCATCGATCCAAACCATGATACGGAGTGCCGGGGGCGACGACGCGAGCCTCCTCGTCGATGCAAACCGGCACCTGCTCGGGGTCGTCGAAGGCGAGCCCCATCCGCACGCCAACCTCAAAGTCATTCGCGTCATGCGCCGGCGTGATCTTCACCGCTCCTGTGCCGAACTCAGGGTCGGGATATTCATCCGCGATGACCGGAATCGTGCGACCGGTGAGAGGCAGGTGCAGTTGTTTTCCAACAAGGTGCTGATACCGTTTGTCGCTGGGATGCACCGCCACGGCAACATCAGCGAGCATCGTCTCCGGTCGCGTCGTGGCCACGACCAGGAAGCCTCCCCCGTCAACGAATGGATAACGAATATGATACAGTTTGCCTTGGCGAACTTCGTCGGATACTTCGATGTCGCTCACGCTCGTTCGGAGGCCTGGGTCCCAGTTGATGACGCGCTTGCCGCGATAGATGAGTCCGCGCTCGTACCAATCGAGGAAGACGCGGAGGACGGCGTCGTGGTAGTGCGGATCCATCGTGAACCGCTCGCGCGACCAGTCGAACGCGAACCCGAGCCGCTTGAACTGTTTGAGGATCATCCCGCCCGACTCCTCCTTCCACTTCCACACGCGCTCAAGGAACTTCTCCCGGCCGAGGTCGTGACGGGTGAGTCCTTCTTCGCGGAGTTGGGATTCAACCACCTTCTGCGTGGCGATGCCGGCGTGGTCCGTGCCGGGAAGGATGAGGGTTTCGAACCCCTGCATCCGCTTCCACCGCCCTAAGACGTCTTGGATGGAGTAGCAGAGGGCATGGCCCATGTGAAGGCTGCCGGTGACGTTCGGCGGAGGGATGGTGATGCAGTAGCGGCGCTGCGGATTGGGTCGGTACTCCGGCCGAAAGAGCCCTTGGGACTCCCACTCCCGGTACCAACGCTCTTCGACGACAGTCGGATCGTATTTCGTGCTCAGCGTGGGTTCGTTTATCATGACTTCCTTTCCTGTCTCGAAAGTGAGAGGGATTGTACCTTGGGCACTCTGCACTCCGCGGCATGACGCCGGCGGCGTACAAGCGCTACCCGACATCGGTTTCGGGCCACGGGAGGCCAGGCTTGTGTGGCATAATACTATTGTGCGCCTGGAAGATTTGACCATTATCATTGAGCGCGGCGAAGACAATCTCTGGATCGCGACAATTCCAGAGATCCCGGGTGCCGTGTCACAAGGCGCGACGGTTGACGAAGCCCGTGAGAATGTCTTGGACGCGCTGATTGAGCTGATGGCGGCCCGCAGGGAACTAGCCATGGCGGAGCGTCGTCCCGACGCAACCGTCGAGCGTTTGCGCCTTACCAGCTAATGAGATGCTGGTGGGGGAATCTCCAACTGGCGGCAGATCTCCTTTCCTAGCCGTCGGTCTATCGTCTGGTGGCGCGGCACTGGGGCAGTCTGTAGGTTGGCAGGGTTCAACCAGATTTCGTGCTTTTTGCCCTGCCGGAGCAACTGGCATCCTTGCTTCCGGAGATGCCTCAAGAAGTCGCCTCGCTTCATTACGCCCCCCTCATCCAGCAGGGCAATGTTCCTCGCGGATCCTTCATCAAGTCGCTTCTGCATTTACGTTGACTTCCTTTCCTGTCTCGAAAGTGAGAGGGATTGTACCTCTGCGGCACGCCTCGGGCGCCCTTACCTCCGCCTCAAAGCCAGCGCGACTCCGCCGAGCGTAATCACCGTGGCAACCACCAACCTCACCGAGATCTCCTCCCTGAGCAGCGCAACTCCGCCGACCGCAGCCAGGACCGGAACAGCCAACTGCGCCACCGCGCCGCGCAACGACCCGAGCCGAGGCAGAACCCGATACCAGAGAACATAGCCCAACCCGGAGGTAATCCCGCCGGACAGCGCCGCCCAAACGACTCCCGCCGCCCCAAGTCGTACGGAGGGCAAGAACGCGAGGGCCGTCGCAAAACCCATGGGCGCAGCCCAAACGAAGTTCACCGCCGTCGCTGAAGCAGGGTCGCTGGCGCTGCGGCCGAGTAGCGAATACACGCCCCACGCGACGCCTGAGCCGGCCATCAGCAGCGCGCCGCCAAGCGGTGGAGCCTCGACCCCCGGCATCGCGAGGTACACCAATCCGCCAGCGGCGAGCGCCGCACCGAGCACCTGCATTGGGCGGAGCCGATCGCCTTCCCAAAGGCCCACCGAGATCATCGTAACCTGAACCGCTCCGAATAGCACGAGCGCACCGTTCCCTGCCGTCAGTTGGAGATATGCGAGCGAAAAGAGAATCGCATAGGCGAAGAGCACCAGACCGGAAATCCACGCGCCGGACGCGCGCCGCGGCCCCTCTCGCCTCGGCGCAAGCACAAGCAGCCAAAGCAGCGCCGCGCCCGAGATGAGCCGGACCGCGGTGAACCCCACGGCGTCAATCTCTCCGCCCCGGAGCGCTACTCTCGCCAGAAGCGAGTTGCTCGCGAACGCCACAAGCGTCAGCGCGGTGAGCGCGAGAGTCGCTCCCGCCCGCCCCGCAGTCTCAGCCACTCCGGCGCCCCCGCTCGACCGCCGAACGTATGCCGCTACGCACGTCGCGCATGCTGTCCCTCGGCGAACAGCCTCCGGATGATTTCGTCAATGCCCACCTCCTCTACGGTCAAATCTTCGACGGGCTGCTCCGCCAATATCGCGGCGGCAATCGAAGTGACCCGCTCCCTCTCCACCTCCAACACAACCTGGTATTCTGTACAGGTTAGTACATCACCGTACTTCCGAAGCTCGGACTCTTGGACGGGGCGGTTCAGTACGATCTTCAGGACTTTGGTCGAGCTGAACCGCTTGACCAGGTCGGATAGCGAACCGTCGAAGGCAATTCGGCCGTGATCAATCACGATGACTCGATCACAGACCTCGGCGACGTCTTGCATGTAGTGGCTCGTGAGCAGGAGGGTCGCACCGCTTTCCTCGTTGTACTGGCGCAGGAACTCCCGGATTCGCTTCTGCGAGACCACGTCGAGGCCGAGCGTAGGCTCGTCGAGAAACACGAGGCGCGGGTCGTGGAGCAGGGCGGCGACGAGCTCACACTTCATTCGCTCCCCAAGGCTGAGTCTTCTCACCTGAGTGTGGACCTTGTCGGTAATCTCCAACGCCTCGATTAGCCCCTCAACGCGCCTCGTGAACTCGCTGTCCGGTACGTCGTAAATCTCCTTCAGGACGAGGAACCCATCCCACGCGGGCAAATCCCACCACAGCTGCATTTTGTTTCCCATGACGAGGGAGAGCTGGCGGAGCATCTGAGGGTTCCGATCAGTCGGGTTGAATCCGAGCACCGACGCGCTGCCGCTGGTCGGGAACAGGATGCCGCTGAGCATTTTGAGCGTGGTTGTCTTCCCCGCGCCGTTTGGGCCGAGAAACCCAACTCGCTCGCCCGCTTCGATCGTGAAGGAGATGTGATCCACGGCCGTGATTTCGCGATACTCTCGCCGAAAAAGGGATCGGAAGGCGCCGACAACCCCAGGCTGCTTCTTCACGACGCGGAACACCTTGGTTAGTCCCTGAACCTCGACGATTGGCGGCACGCGGCGAGCATACCACGCAACAATCGGTGTAATCTAAGCCATGCCCAAGGCTGAATGGATCTGGGTCGGCCGCGATTCACGGAGGGACTTGTGCCAGTGGGTCGAGTTCGAACGGGCCTTTCGCGCTGGCCCGACTGAACTTGCCTCCCTACGGATCACCGCGGACACGCGATACAACGTGTGGCTGAATGGGCAATGGGTCGGCTACGGTCCGAACCGCTCGTTCCCAAGCAGGGCGTACTTCGACGAGTACGACGTTTCGTCCCTGGTTAGAGAAGGCGAGAATGTGATGCGCGTTCTGGTACACGCGACCGGAATCGCTACGTTTCAGAATCTGGAGTCGGTAGCGGGATTGTGGGGCGAGATTGAGATCAACGGCGAAGTCGCCGTCGCGACGGACGAGCAGTGGAGATGCCGCAAAAGCCCGCTCTTTGGTGACCGGCGGTTCCGGATTGCTTGTCAGCAGGCTTGGCAGGAGTTTATTCAGCCCTCCACGGATGCAGCGAGCTGGGGATACGCGGAGATCGTCGAGGATCGGCGCGTGCCCGAACCTGCGCCGATTCGGCTGGAGGTGGGCCGTGTCATCGAGCCGGTCGGCCTCGCTGAGGCTCGAATCGTCCGCCCTCCCGATGCTGTGCTCTCCATTGCCTTGCGGGAGATGCTTCTGCCCGGTTACACTGCCGCTGCGCCCAAGCAGATCTGGGGCGCCGTCGGGCTTGTGTTTCACGTGAAACATTCCCAACCCTTTCATCTCGACCTGCCGGGCACCTGGTTTTGGGTTCGTCCCAAGGGGTTTTTGAACGGGAAACCGCTCGCCGAGGTGGAAAGCACGAACTCCCATTTCGAGAACGGCTGCGGCCTCGCTGGGCAGGCAAAAGCCGGAGAGAACTTCCTGGTGCTCGACGTGAGCGGCTTCTTCCACGAGTGGCACCTGAACGCGTCGTTCCCGGATCTTCCGCTTGAGGGAGAGAGCGAGGTACTCGTAGCGGGGCCGTTCGAAGATCACGATGCCGTCGAACCGCTCTTGACTTCGCCCGTTTCTGCCTGGCGCTCGCATCCAAGGGTCCAGCGCCCAGCTCCCGAGGTCGTCGCCGACCTTCGCGAGGGCGCGCCCTTTCCGATGACCGCCTACGCGAAACCTGTGCGGGCCATCGAAATCGCCGATCCGGCATCGTTCGAGCTCGGTACAGACGAGACGCAGGTGGTCCTGGACCTGGGCGAGATGACCGTCGGCTTCTGGGAGTACGAAATCGAGGCGAAGCAACCAGGAATTCTGCGTCTGAACGGGTTCGAGGCGTACCAAGAAGGGGAAGCTGACTTCTGCTGGGAGATGTCGAACACGATCGAGCACCGGTACGAGGCCGGAGTGACCCATCACCGGAGCCCAATCCGGCGCGGTGCGCGGTACGTCGCGGTACAGGGGCGAAACGCCACCGTGCGCAACTTCCGGGTGCACGAACACACCGCCGCCCTCACTCAGGCGAGATTCGAGTGCTCTGACCCCCTGCTGAACCGCATTTGGGAGATCTGCGCCCGCACCGCCCGCCTCTGCGCAGAGGACACGTTCGTGGACTGCCCAACCTATGAGCAGACGTTCTGGGTCGGCGACGCCAGAAACGAGGCGCACGTCCTCGCCGCGGCGTTCGGCGACTGGTCGCTCGCCCGAAGGTGCTGGCTTCTGGCTGCCGAGAGCCTGCAGCAGGGCGATTTTGTGATGAGTCACGTCCCGAGCGGCTGGCCGATGGTCATCCCCGCCTGGTCCTTTCTCTGGGCGATCGGGTGCTGGGAGTACTATCAGGCGACGCTGGACCGACCGTTTCTTGACGAAATCGCGCCAGCGCTTCGGGCTCAGCTCAAAGCGGTCGAGCGGCATCTCGACGACCGAGGGCTGTTCAGCATCGAGGCGTGGAACCTGTGCGAATGGTCCGGCATGGACCAGCCCGGCATCGGCGTCGTCACTCACAACCAGGGCTGGGCGGCGATGGCTCTCACGGCAACGGCGCGCGCTTTGCGAGAGCTGGGAGACGACAACGGCGCCGCTCGAGCCGAGGCGATCCGCGAGCGGATTGGCGAGGCGGTGAACCGCTTCCTGTGGTCGGAGGCCCGGCAGGCGTACTCAGACTGCGAGAAGCACGACACTGGCCTGCTCAGCGAGACGTTCAGCGTTCAAACACAAGTCGTGCTGTACCTCGCCGGGCTTGTGCCGCCGGACCGGATGGCGCGAGTGGAGGCGCTGATCGCGGGCGAAGCGGACGACGCGGGCGGCTTCGTCCAGGTGGGCACGCCGTTCTTCCTGTTCTTCGTGTTCGAAGCGCTCGAGCGCATGGGGCGGCACGACCTCATTTTCGAGCGCATTCGCGACACGTGGGGCATGATGCTCGAGCGCGGCGCGACGACTTGCTGGGAGCTGCTGCCCGGCTTCATGCCCGGCGGTCGCTGGACGCGGAGCCACTGCCACGCCTGGAGCGCCGGGCCGGCCCACTTCCTTTCCCGCCTCGTCCTCGGCTTGCGGCCTACGGGCAAGGGGATGCGCGAGTTTCGCTTCTCACCCTCGGAGGCCTCGGGCGTCGAGTGGGCACGAGGCGAGGTGCCGACTCCGCACGGGCCGATCTTTGTGGAATGGAGCAAGGGGCCTGACGGGCTGGAACGACGCATCGAACCGCCCGAAGGCGTCAAAGTGCCACAATAGCGTCTACATGAGCGAGCGGCAGGCGACTCTGTCCCAGCAAGCCGGCCTTCCCGTCGAAGGAGTGGAGCCGGGGTCGCCTGCTGCAAGGGTGGGGGTGAGGGCTGGCGATAGCGTGCTGGCGGTGGACGGCGTCCCGGTGCGCGACCTGGTTGACTTCCGTTACTACTCAAGTGAAGAAGAGTTCGACCTCACCCTTCGCAGCGGCACCGAGGTGAGGGTGGTGCGCGTCCAGCGGCAGTGGGGAGAAGAGGTCGGCATTCGCTTCGCGTTCGAGCTGGCAGACGGCATCCACACTTGCGACAACAAGTGCGTGTTCTGCTTCATTCACCAGATGCCGAAGGGGATGCGAAAGTCGCTGTACCTGATGGACGACGACTATCGGCTGAGCTTCCTACATGGGCACTACGTAACCCTCACCAATCTGTCGGACGAGGAGTTTGCTCGCATCAAGGAGCAGCGGATGTCGCCGATCTATGTTTCGGTTCATGCGGTCGACCCGGCTCTCCGCGGTTATCTGCTGGGGCGCGAGCGGCCGGAGCCGGTTTTGCCGCTGCTGAAGGACCTCATTGCTCACGGAATTGAGATTCATGCACAGGTCGTTCTGTGTCCGGGCCTGAACGATGGAGCCGCCCTCGAAGAAACGGTGCGCACCTTAGCCAGTTTGCATCCGGGCGTCCAGAGCGTGGCGGTCGTGCCGGTCGGGTTGTCGAAGTTCCGGCATAACTTATATCCAATTCGTCGCGTTAACAAAGCATACAGCCGCAGGGTACTGGAGCAGCTTGGCGCTCTGCGCGAGGAATTGAGGCAGAGGCTCGGGACGGCCATCGTTTTTCCCAGCGACGAGTGGTTTTTCTATGCGGAAAAGCGAATTCCGCCAAGATCTTGGTATGAAGACTTCCCGCAATTCGAAGATGGGGTCGGGACCTGTCGCCTGTTCATGGACGAAGCGCGAGCGGGCCTCCGCGCCTTAAAGCGCAAGAGGTTCGTGTGCGTGAGCGAGGTCACGCTCGTGACGGCGCCGCTGGCTTGCAGGATCATCGAGTGGTTCGCGACGAGACTCTTGAGCGTCACCGGCCTCCAATGTCGGGTGGCCGCTGTGCAAAACGATTTCTTCGGCAGGGGCATCACCGTGGCCGGGCTCATCACGGGCCAGGACCTATCCCGAACTCTGGTCGAGGCGAACGTAACGGGAACCGTTCTCGTGCCCGACATCGCGCTCAACGACGAAGGGCGCTTTGTGGACGACCTGACGCTTGAGGACGTGCAGCGCGCAACCGGCGCCAAGATTCTCGCCTGCCCAACGCGGGCCGGAGAGTTCCTGCGTAGGTTCCTGCCCTCTCTACCGAAGCTGATGGAGCAAGGGCAGCAGTAGCGCGCCGACGGGTGCAGCGAGAAGCAACGAATCGAAACGATCGAGCAATCCCCCGTGTCCGGGAAGGAGCCCACCCGAGTCCTTGGTGTCGAGCGAACGTTTCCAGCGGCTCTCTAAGAGGTCTCCGACGATGCCAGCCACCGCAAGAACCGCGCCGAAGAGAGCGCCAGGCCAGAAAGCTCCCCCCATCCAAGTGAACGCACTGCCGGTCACGAGAGCCGCCCCGACAAAGCCGGCGACAGCTCCCTCAACCGTTTTCTTGGGAGAGATCCTTGGAGCAAGAGGGTGTTGCCCAACGGCGCGACCCACAAAGAAGGCGAAGGTATCCGCCGCCCAGATTGCGGTGAAGACCATCAGGAGCGGCGTCGGCTGGACTTCGAAGAGGTTTCCCTCCGTTGTGGCTGGATTCAGCAGGCGCAAGCTCGTTAGCGGTACAGCAACCCAAAGGACCGCTCCCAAGACGGCTCGCAAAGGCAGACGAGGCGGGAGGGGCAGAACGTGAAAGAGGAGGGCGCCAACGAGGCCGATAGCGGCTAAGGCCGGCAGAGGGGCCGCCAGAACGAGGAACACCGCGGGTGCGAGCGAAACGAGTAGGGTGGAGGCACGCGGAAAGCCCTCGGCAGACAGAAGTTCGTACGAGCAGCCAAGTGCGAGGGCGGCGGCGAGGACTGTGACGGGCGCCGAGTGCTGGCTGGTCGCAGCCCAGAGAAGCGGTGGGATGCCGACGACGGCGACGGCCACCCTTTGCCCGAGCGCGCTCACCCCTCCAAGAACGCTCGCAGCTTTCGCATGATCCGCTGGAGCGCGTTGTCCACCGACTTCGTTTTCCGCCCAACGGCGGCAGCGATGTCGCGGTACGACCAGGCCAAGACGTAGAAGCGCAGCACCCGACGCTCGAGATCGCTGAGCGAGCGGATGAACTCGACGAGATCCTCCCGGAGCAGCCGAGCCAGAGTCTCCAGTTCTGGATTCGGACACTTCGGGTCGGCGAGCACATCCAGCAGCATCAGGTCGTCGGAATCGCCCACCGTTGCGTAGATCGACGTGCATTGGTTGAGCGGGCCGTGCTTCTTTCGCGTTGACATCTTGACCGCCGTCTCGATCTGCCGCCGCACGCAAATCTCGGCAAATCGATGGAAGGGGCACTCGCGGTCTGGGCTGAAGTCGCGGATCGCTTTGACCAGACCGAGCATCCCTTCTTGAACGACGTCTTCGAGCTCGGCTCCCGGCAGGAAGTAGTGTCGAGCTTGCCGTTCGACCAAAGGGCGGTAGGTTCGGACAAGGAAGTCGTACGCGCGATCGTCGCCGCGTCGAGCGCGTAGGACGAAGACCTCGTCAACGTAGTCGAGCGAGTTCGAGAAATCAACGGCTATAGCTGCTGGCATCCACACCCCTTCCCCATATCATGATTTTGTTTGCAAAACATCCGACTGAACACCCCAAGTAGCCAAGTCTAAACGATGAGCGCTTGGCTTGTCAACTCTTTTTGTCGTCGTCATCGAAAAAAGAACGCCATCGCCCAAACGAGCGATGGCGTTCACAGGTCTGTTTGCAAGAATTACGGATTGACCTTAACTTTGATCGTTCCTTGCCACGGCTTCTTGAGGCCGTACTTGTCTCGGATTGTGCAGGTGACTACGTATTCGCCCGGGATTCGGAAGCGATGGTAGACCGCGGGGCCGGTTGCTTCATCCTGCAATCCGTTGGACGCGTCGAAGTCCCAGACGTACTCGAGAATCGAGTAGCCGCCCTCGGCGGAAGCAGTGAGCAACACTTCGTCGCCGCGGGCGAGGTTCATCTCGGTGCGATCCAGGAATCCTTGGATCGGCGTCGAGTCGGTCACGATGCGAATCTCGCCAAGATAGAACGTCGTCCGGGCGTCGCCGCTGACTGCGATCGCAGCGATCGTGCCGTTGGTTTGGTCGAAGCGAGGGATCGCCGAGAGGGGGACGCCGACTTTGACCCAGCGCCCGTACGCGCGGCCCGAGGACGTCAAGGGAAGGTAAATCTCCGTTGCTTTGCCATCCGTCGTGAAGATGACCACGCGGAGGTTCTCCATCTGCTTGGGCGGCGTGGCCGTTGTGGAGCCGGAGCTGCCCTGAGAGCCGGACCGCCCCCCGCCGGCGCTGACTCCTCCGCCGGCTCCCATCCCGGAGCCGCCGGAGGACGTTCCCGAACTCGAACTCGCGCTGACCTCGACCGGGTACACGCTGAAAACCAGCAGGTTCTCGCGGCTCGCGGCGTACGGCTTCACGTTGCGCGGCTCCTTGAACTGAAGCACCGCGCCCTGGAAGTAGCCCGACGTCGTCACCTTGATGGAGTTTTGGCCCGCCGAGGACCGATCCGTAGTCTCCTCCGCCTGGCCGGCGCCCCATGCCTTGACCTGAATCCCCTCCGTCGAGAGCGGTTGGCCTGCGTAGAGACTGACGTCCACTTGACCAACGGCTGCAAGCAATGTCAAACCAAAAACGGCGATCGTCATAACTTCTACTCCTTCTTGCTTGAGGCTCTATTCTGACCGATATGGCCAAACGAATGTGGTTAGCCTCGGCGCCTCGTTGGGTTTTGACGCGGGATCCGGCGTCGAGGGCACACGATCACTCGCCGGAAACCCGCAGAAGGCGCTCGATCCCCACCGCCGAGCCGGTCTTGGGGTCGAGAGTCAGGACCGCTCCGCTCAGAACCGTCGGCCCTTTTGCGACCTCGAACCGATGCGGCAAGAGCGTGGTCATCCGCCGGAGGATCGTGGTCACATCCATGCCGATCACGGAGTCTCGCGGCCCGCACATGCCGAGGTCCGAAAGGTACGCCGTCCCGCCGGGAAGGATTCTCTCGTCGGCCGTTTGGACGTGGGTGTGAGTGCCTAAGACTGCGCTGACCCTGCCGTCCAGGTACCAGCCCATTGCGATCTTTTCCGACGTGGCTTCCGCGTGGAAGTCGAGGATTCGTGTGGGCGTATCGAGAGGCTCCAGTAGCTCGTCGAGGCACCGGAACGGATCGTCGTACGGCCGATCCATGAAGGTTCGTCCGCAGGCGTTCAAAACAGCCAGTCGCAATTCGCCTTTCTCGAGTAGGCACACTCCCTTGCCCGGCGTGCCCGGAGGGAAGTTCGCCGGCCGTACGATCGGTTTGCCGGAGTCGAGATAGTCCGCGATCTCGGATCGGTGGAATGCGTGATTGCCGAGGGTGATGGCGTCGACGCCGGCTTCGAAGAGCGCCTCCGCGATATCGGGCGTGATCCCGAAGCCTGCGGCGGCGTTCTCGCCATTGACGAGGATGAAATCGGGTGTGAACTCCTCTTGCAGGGAAGGCAAAGCACGCAGGACCGCCGAACGACCCGGCGATCCGACGATATCGCCCAGGAACAGTACGCGCATGCGCGGAGAGTACCCGTCGAAATCGGGTCAGTCTCGAACGAGCTCGTCCAGCGCGGCTTCAATGGCTTCGGACGAAAACCCGCGCGATGCCAGCCGTCGGGCAATCTGAGCCGGAGTGAGCACGCCCTTGCGCCGGAGATCGGCTACGGCGTAAATCACCGTTTCTCGCTCGGGCTTCAGGCCACGCATCGCCTTCTCGATGACATCGGGAGGGGCGAACCGTTTTCGCAACTCCATTTCAATCCGCGCAGGCCCGTAGTGCTTCTTGAAGTCCAGCCTGTGGGCAATCTCGCGCGCCAAGCGAAGGTCGTTGAGGTATTTGCGTTTGAGGCAGACCTCGATCACGTATTCGATCTCCTCTTCGGGAAGGCTTCGTCTCCGAAGAGCGCGTCGCAACTCCTCGACAAAGTAGTCGCGGTTGCGCAGCAGACGCAGCGCAACCGCGAGCGTGTCATTCGATGCGACGGGGTCGTCCTGCTTACTCAGAGATCTCCTCCGCGGCTGGCTCTTCGTCCTCGACCGCAGCCGCTGCGTACACAGCGGCACGCCGCTCGGCGAGAATCTGGCGAACCTTCTGGTCAATCTCGTCGAGGATCTGCGGGTTGTCCTGTAGGAATCGCTTCGCGTTGTCGCGGCCTTGGCCGAGGCGGAGGTCGCCGTAGTTGTAGTAGGTGCCGCTGCGGGAAACGACTTCCATGCCGGTCGCCACGTCGAGCACGTCGCCCGCGCGGGAGATGCCTTCGCCAAAGATGATGTCGAACTCGCACGCGCGGAACGGGGGTGCGACCTTGTTCTTGACGACTTTCACCTTCGTCCGCGCACCGATCGCCTCCGAGCCGTCCTTCAACGTCTCCGCGCGGCGAACCTCCAAGCGAACCGAAGCCCAGAACTTCAGGGAGCGACCGCCGGGGGTCGTCTCAGGATTCCCATAAAGCACGCCGATCTTCTCTCGGAGTTGGTTGATGAAAATCGCTGCCGTATTGGTCTTGCTGACGTGCCCGCCAAGCTTCCGGAGCGCCTGCGACATCATCCGCGCCTGGATTCCGACGTGCGAGTCGCCCATCTCGCCTTCGATCTCGGCTTTGGGGACGAGCGCGGCGACCGAGTCGAGCACGACCACGTCCACGGCGCCGGTCCGGACGACCGCGTCCATGATTTCTAGGGCTTCCTCTCCGCTCGCCGGCTGCGAGATGTAGAGCTTGTCCACGTCTACGCCGAGCGCTCGGGCGTACTCCACGTCCAAGGCGTGCTCGGCATCCACGAACAGGGCGACGCCGCCTCGGCGCTGCGCCTGCGCGATGATGCTGAGCGCAAGCGTTGTCTTGCCGCTGCTCTCATTTCCGTAGATCTCCGTGATGCGCCCCCGAGGGATGCCGCCGATACCGAGCGCCAAGTCGAGGCTCAGCGCACCCGTCGGGATCGCCTCGACGCGCTCCGCCGCCGCCTCGCCCAAACGCATGATCGCGCCCTTGCCGAACGACTTCTCGATCTGCCCGAGCGCCATCTCAAGCGCCTTTTCCTTCTCCATCGTTTCGATCTCTTCTACTACGCCTTGCGAACGTTTCTTAGCCATTTTGGTTCTCCTCGCTGCCGGAAAGACTGGCAGGTATACACCAGTATACTTCCTGCTGCCGAGGCCTGTCAACTGCTGGTTCCCCTATAGTTTCCCGCTTCATCGCCGATTCCTGCAACCCCTGCTGCGATTTCAGATATGATGGTCGCATGCTGGCAGCCCTATCGGTTCTGTTGCTTCAGGCGGGGCAGACTCCCGCCTGGATCCCGCCCTATCACCCAACCGGGCCCCAGATCCTGGTCGAGGTCGAGAATCGAGGCTCGTTTGTGATCACCACGGATCCGGTTCACTCGCCCAAAACGGTGGACCACATTCTCCGGCTTGTGAGGAAGGGCTTCTACGATCGGCAGCGCGTGCATCGCGTCGAGTATTGGGTTACCCAGTGGGGCGCACCGGCGAGCAAGGACAAGCCGCTCGATTCGGAAGAGGTCCTCGGAGGCGGATCCGGCACCCAGCTCCCGTTTGAGGGGAGCGACGTGGACTTCGTTCGGGGTGTCGTCGGCGTCGCGAGCACGGGTTTGCAGGTGGGCGGCGATTCGCAGCTGTTCATCATCAAACAGGATCGGCTGTACCTGTGGCGCAGCTACGCGGTGGTCGGAAAGGTTACGAGAGGGATGGAGGTCGTAGACCGCATCCAACGCGGCGATCGCATCACGCGGATGCGAGTGATCGCGCGCCCACTAAGCGGGTCGAACGAACGAGTATTGTAGAAGGACGAAGAACAAAACCAGAAACATCAGAAAAGAGGAAACTCTAATCCCCATTATAGCTCTCTTCGTCAAAAGCCTCATACTTCCAGTTCAACAGCTTAATGATCGCGAATGCGATTAGTAGCCCGACGCCAAGGTACGGCAGCGAGCTGTAACTCCAGTCTTCAAACACACGCCACCGCTCGGAGTCGACTACCTTCGACACTTCGTTTAGCTCCAACTCAACGTCGCGCCCAGACCTGACCGGGACTAGCTCCATCCCCGCTCCGCCTGCGGCCAGAAGACCGATGTTTGCACCCAGGAGATAGCACCACAGAATGGCCGGCAGTCCAAATTTGAGAGAGCCCTTCTCCGTATGTTCAGCAGAGAGAATGCCCACAGCCACGCCGGTCAGCACAATTGTCAAGATGTGGAACCAGGAATGCACGGGCCTCTAACAATGCTACCCTTGTTGCGAAGAAGTCGGCCGGCGATGCCTGCAATCTCAGGCTGCTAGCCAACTGAGTGGCCGTGCCGCCGAGCATGGCAGGTGTCCTACGTCGCGGCGGCCTGCGGTAACCTGCTTCTATGCAGCAGGCGATCGTCGTTCTGGTGGCGCTGTCGCTGGCATCCTCGGCGCTGCCCGGTCAGCAGACAGCGATGAAGTGGTGGAAGGGAAACCTCCACACGCACACCCTCTGGTCAGACGGTGACGACTATCCTGAGATGGTTGCCCTTTGGTACAAAGAGCACGGCTACCACTTCCTGGCTCTTTCCGACCACAACGTGCTGAGCGAGGGCGAGCGGTGGTTTGAGGCGACCAGCGGGCGGGGAGCTGGTTTCACTCTCGCCAAGTATCTTCGGCGGTTTGGAGACGACTGGGTGGAAATCCGACGGAGGAACGGCAAGCGGTACGTGCGCCTAAAGACGCTCGATGAGGTTCGTTCCCTGCTTGAGGAGCCCGGGCGCTTCCTGATGATCCAAAGCGAGGAGATCACCGACGCGTACGAAGGCAAACCGATTCATGTCAACGCGACCAACATCCGGGAGCTAATCCGCCCGCAAGGGGGCAACTCGGTCCTCGACACGATGCAGCGCAATGTGGACGCCGTCCTCCAGCAGAGGGCGCGGACCGGAACCCCCATGTTCCCCCACATCAATCATCCGAACTTCGGATGGGCCGTGACCGCCGAGGACCTGATGCAGCTTCGGGGGGAGAAGTTCTTTGAAGTCTATAACGGCCACCCCGCGGTCCACAACTACGGCGATCCGACCCACTCCGGCACGGAGCGAATGTGGGACATCGTGCTCACCGCCCGCCTCGCCGAACTCGGACTGCCGGTGATGTACGGCGTCGCCGTGGACGACGCGCACAACTATCACGAATTCCATCCGCAAGCCTCCAACCCGGGTCGAGCCTGGGTGATGGTCCGCGCGCCCGAGCTGACGGCGGAAGCCATCGTCGCCGCCATGGAGCGCGGCGACTTCTACGCCTCCACCGGCGTGACGCTCCGCGATGTCCGAATCCAGGGCCGATACTTGGTAGTCGAGATCGAACCGGAAGAGGGCGTCGAGTACACGACGACGTTCTACGGCACCCGCCTCGGCTACGACGCCACTTCGACGCCGGTCGCGGATGCCCAAGGCAGGCCGCTGCCCGTAACGCGGGTCTACAGTGAGGACGTGGGGGCAGTGCTATCGGTGGTGAAGGGCACGACGGCAATCTACGAACTGGACGGGGACGAGATCTACGTGCGCGCCAAAGTCGTCTCTTCCAAGCCAAAGACAAACCCCTACCACGAGGGCGAAACCGAGATGGCCTGGACCCAACCCTACGTGCCGGAGCGGGGGTAGGCGCCTACCGGTTGGCTCGTTCCCAGGCGGCGGAGATGTCCTGGACGAGGAGGGAGTAGCCGCCGTCGGATTGGAGGCCCATTTGGCGGAGGATGTAGGCCGGGTGGAGGGTGGCGATGGCGACGGGGGCGAGGGAGCAGTCGTAGAACACGCCCCGTTGCTTGGTGATCGAGAAGTTCTTTTGGATCAGGGTCTTGGCGCTCGGCCCGCCGACGCACAGAATCACCTTGGGCCGGATGATCTCCAGTTGGGCTTTGAGCCAGGGGAAGCATGCGGCGATCTCATCGGGCGTCGGAGGTCGGTTCTGGGCACGTCCACCATCCCTGAAGCAGGCTCTACATTTAACAACATTGCAAATGTAGACGTCCTCGCGGTTCAGTCCGTTGTCGGCAAGCGCTTGGTCGAGCAGTTTGCCCGCCCTTCCCACAAACGGAATCCCCTGTTTGTCCTCTTCCTCGCCCGGGCCCTCGCCCACGAGGACGAGCGGAGACTGGGGATTGCCGACACCAAAAACAACATTGTTGCGTCCTTGTGCCAGGGGACACTTCGTGCACTTCTCCGCCTCACGCTTCAGGGCCTCGATGCGCTCAAGGACGTCGCTCATTTTGCTCTGCCTCGATGACAGCGCGGAGTCGGTCGTAAGTTTGCTCGAGGCTTTCGGGGAGGACGCGGACCTCGCCGACGACGGGCATGAAGTTCGTGTCTCCCTGCCAGCGGGGGACGACGTGCCAGTGCAGGTGGTCCGCGATGCCGGCGCCGGCGGCCAGCCCGAGGTTCATTCCTATATTAAAGCCGTCGGGTTCGTAGACCTTGGTCAACCAACGGACGGCATCCCGGATCAGATGAGCGATTTCGAGGTGTTCGTCGTCGTTCAGGTCTTCGAGGTTGGCGGTGTGGAGGTAGGGGGCGATCATGAGGTGGCCGTTGGTGTACGGAAACGCGTTGAGGATGACGAAGGCGTGCATACCGCGGAAGAGGATCAGGTTCTTGCGGTCATCGTCCTGTTTCGGGAGTTCGACGAAGATGCACTCTCCCTGGCCCTTCCGCGCCTTCTTGATGTACTTGAGTCGCCACGGGGCCCACAGTCGCTCACCCATGCCGTCAAGTATAAGCGATTCGGGCTTAGGTTTGTGAGGACGCGCAAGCGGGGGTTATACTTCGCGCACCATGAACGAAGCATTGCTCCAAGAACTTGTCGAAGCGCACGGCATCGCCAGCCGGGAGGAGAGGATTCGCGAGATCGTCCGCCGCGAGCTCGAGCCGCTCTGTGAGATTCGCGTGGACTCGATGGGGAACATGATTTGCAAGAAGCCCGCGACCACACCTCCGAAAAAGGGCGAGCCGCGCAAGCTCATGATCGCGGCGCACATGGACGAGATCGGCTTTCTCGTCAAATTCATTGATTCGAACGGCTACCTGCGGCTGAACCCGGTTGGCGGCTGGGACGCGCGGCAGATGGCAAGCCAGCGAGTGTTCGTGCACACTCAGAAAGGCGATATTCCCGGTGTCCTGATGCAGAGCACCAAGCCGAAGCACATGCTCAAGCCCGAGGACATGGCGAAGGCTCCCGTTGTCGAGGACTTCTTCGTGGACATCGGAATGACGAAGAAGGAAGCCGAGAAGACCGTGCGGATTGGCGATTGGGTCACGATGAACCGCACGATGCAGAAGATGGGCAAGCTCTATACCTGCAAAGCAATGGACGACCGGGTCGCTGTCTACGTGATGATCGAGGCGATGAAGGCGGTCAAGAGCCATTCCGTGGACGTCTATGGCGTTGCGACGGTGCAGGAGGAGGTCGGCCTTCGCGGCGCGACTACGAGCGGCTGGAGCATCCACCCGGACGTCTGCGTGGCGATTGACGTGACGCTCGCCAACGACATCCCGGGCATCCCCGAGCAGGATCACGTGACGCAGCTTGGCAAGGGCACGGCTATCAAGGTGATGGACAGCTCCCTGATCTGCCACCCGGCGATCGTCGAGCACTTCCGCTCCCTGGCTGAGAAGCACAAAATTCCGTATCAGATGGAGGTGCTTCCCGCCGGAGGGACGGACGCGGGCGGAGTGCAGCGCCTCCATGGCGGGATTCCGTCTTTCACTCTCTCCGTCCCGTGTCGGTACATCCATACGGTCAACGAAACCGTGCACCAGAAGGATGTCGAGGCGTCGGTGAAGCTGTTGGCGCGCTACATCGAGGACGCGCACAAGGGCGACTACACCTATCGCTAAGCCGTCGTCGGGTAAAAACAGGAAGAGAGGTGGCACAGAGCGCGCTACACTACATCCGTCGCTTGAACTTCTTCCCTGCGCTCTCGGAGGAGGACAAGATGGAGCTGGCGGCGCACTCGAAGATGCGCGAGTGTCGTCGCGGCGAGTTGATTCAGCTGGGTAGCGAGGATCGCGGCACGTTTTGGCTCATCAAAGAGGGCAACGTCCGTCTGAGCATCGTGGGCGCGGGCGGCAAGAAAATTACCGTAGCGCTGCTCGGGCCTGGGGAGATCATCGGCGAGATGGCTGCTGCCGGAGTGGAAGGGCCGACGGAGATCGCCGAGGCGTTGACCGGATGCGTGCTTTGCACCGTTCCAATGCAGTTCTTGCACAGGTTCGTTCGCCGCAAGCCAGAGGTCTCTCTCCATATCACGAAATTGATCGGGTTGCGCCGCAGGCAGATTGCGAACCGCATCCAGGACATCCTCTTCCTTACCGTCCCGCAACGCGTAGCCCGACTGCTGTTGCGCCTGGCGGACGAGTTCCCCGGAAGGACTACGGACGGCATCCGTTTTGTCAACATCCGGCTGACGCATCAGGAGATGGCGGATCTCGTGGGGAGTAACCGCGAGGCGGTTACGCTGGCTCTCCGCCGCTTCGAGCAGGAGCGGATCGCGGCGCCGGTCAAGCGGTACTGGGTGTTGCTCGACGAGAACCGGCTTCGCAAAGAAGCCGCTCTCTGATTTTTCGTTTTTGTTCGCTGGCGAACACATTAGTCCGGGCTTCCCTACGTTGAATGAGTTGACACAGCCGGAAACCGGCTCAAACCAAACGAAGGAGAAGCCTTATGAAGAAGATGACCAAGACAGTGTTCCTCGCCATGGCTGCCGCTGTAGCCGTTTCGGCGTCGGCGCAGACCAAGGTGTTCAAGTTGACCTCGGAAACGCCACCCCAACAGCGAATCGCGACCGTGTTCAGCAACGCGGATTTCGAAGATTTCACCGGCGTGACTCATGACGTGATCGGCACGGTGCGGTGGGATCCGCAGAAGAAGACGGGGTCCGGCTCGTTCACGGTCAACGTGAAGTCCATCGACACCGGCATCGCGCTCCGAAACGAGCACATGGTCGGACCGATGTGGATGGACGCCGAAAAGTATCCGACCATCACGTTCGAGTCCACGAACATCAAGCATAAGAGTGGAGACACCTACGCCGTGACCGGCAAGCTGACCATGCACGGCGTCACCAAGACGATCACCGTGGACTGCCAGATTCGTTACCTGCCTGAAAGCGAGGCAACGAAGAAGGCGATGTTCAAGGGCGACGTTCTCCACGTAAAGAGCAGTTTCACCGTTCGGCTCAGCGACTTCGGAGTCATGATCCCTGATATGGCGAAGGGTCGCGTTGCCGACGCGGTGAAAATCACCATCAGCGCGTTCGCGCAAACGGGGTGACTCCCCGGACCGTCTCCTGCACACCGGGGGCCTGCCTCTCGCTTGCGAGGGCAGGCCCTCACCCCGAGGAAAGGAACCATGAAGACTCTATTTCGCTTGCTTGTCGTTCTTGCTGCCCTATCCGCCCTCGCTTTTCTCGCCACGTTCGCCATCGAGGGATCGTACGCGAGCCGCGCCAAGCTGATTCAACGGGTGTCGGTAGACCCCGCGCTTGCCGCCCTGGGCGATGAAGGCACGCCAATCGGCGAACCCGCCCTCATGATCGTGGACGATCCGGAGGCGTTCTTGGGGAAACAAACCCCTGACGGAGCCGAAATGGTGAGCGAGACGTACCTGCAAGAGCACAAGGTCTACCCCCTGCAACTGAAGACGGTTCGATACGTCGCCGGGTTGGTGCGGCTGGGATCGGGGGCGGCCGCCGCGTTGTTGGGGCTGGCAGCGGTCTTCGCGAGAAAGCGTTCGGTCCGGCCGAAAGCCAGCAAATCCGCGGCGTAGTCGAGTATCACCCGTTCGTGGCCTTTGAACGGGTGGTCCTGATCGTTCTCGATGGGTGTGGCGCTGGACCCGCCCCCGACGCCGCCGAGTACGGTGACTCCGGTGAGAACGAAGGCGACACGCTGCGCAACACCTGGGAAGCCGTCGGCGGCTTCGACACGCCGTTGCTGGCGGAACTCGGGTTCCTCTCGGCGGCGCGAGTACCGATCGAGCAGCGCAACCTGCCCAAGCCCGCGGCGACCTACGCACGCCTCAAGCCCTTGAGCAAGGGCAAGGACTCCGTTACCGGGCACTGGGAGATGATGGGAATCGTTTTGGACCGGCCGTTCCCGACCTACCCGCAAGGATTTCCGCCCGAGGTAGTCGAGCCGTTCGAAGCGGCGATTGGGCGGAAGGTGCTCGGCAATCGCCCGGCGTCCGGAACGGTCATCATTCAAGAGCTCGGCGAGGAGCACATGCGCAGCGGAAGGCCGATTCTCTACACGAGTGCGGACAGCGTCTTCCAACTCGCCTGCCACGAAGAGGTCGTGCCGGTCGAGACTCTGTACGAATGGTGTAGGATCGCACGCGAACTGCTCGTCGAACCACACAACGTTGCGCGGGTGATCGCCCGACCGTTCGTGGGAGACCCGAATCGAGGTTTCACGCGGACCGACCGCCGGAAGGACTTCCCGCTCCCTCCGCCCCACAACCTGGTGGACGAGATAAGTGAACTGATTGGTCCAGTTCATGGGATCGGCGTGGTCCCAGAGATCTTCGCTGGCCGCGGGTTCCTCGAGCGGCCTCGGACGCAGAACAACGAAGAGCACGAACGGGCGCTGCTCGAGGCGCTGACGCGCGGCGATCGCTTCCTCTTCGCGAACTTCGAAGACTTCGACATGCGATACGGGCACAGGAACGACCCCGAGGGTTTCGCCGCTGCCCTCGAGCGGTTCGACCGAACGCTTGCGAAGGTGCTGGGCCGGCTCCGCCCCGAAGATCTCTTGCTGCTGACAGCAGACCACGGGAACGACCCCACAACGCCTTCGACCGATCATTCGCGGGAGTACGCGCCCTTTTCGGCGTTCTCCCCCGGCGGCCCTGCACGAGGCGATTTGGGCGAGGTCGAGGGGTTTTCTTTCGTCGGTGTCACGGCCGCCCGCGCGTTGGGCCCTTATAGAAAGGAAGAGCTGTTTTGAGCTCGATCGTTGGGTGAACGGAGGAGCGGCCCTCCTCCTTCGATACGCGGATGGCGCGTATCACCGAGCTCCACTACATAACGCCAATCGAGAACGTTGCTTCGATTCTGAAGCGCGGCATCTTGTCGCACAACAAGGCCGCACGTGTGCCGCACACCAGCATCTCGATGCAAGAGGTCCAGGCGCGCCGTGCCGCGAAGGTGCTGCCGGGCCGGCGACGGCTGCACAGCTACGCCAACCTGTACTTCAATGCGCGGAACCCCATGATGTACGTGCGGAAACACCTGCACGAGACGATCTGCGTGCTGCGCGTGAAGCCGGGCGTCATGCAGCTGCCAGGGGTCATGATCTCCAACAAGAATGCGGCGTGCACGAGCGCCCTGTTTCTGCCTTACCCCGAGGGGCTGCAATGGGTGGACTTTCGCGCCGTGTTCGCGGAGAGATGGGACTGGCGCACGAAGAGCCTGCGGTGCGCGGAGGTCCTTGTGCCCCATCGGGTGCCCGTCGAGTTCATCAGCGGCGTCTATGTGTCCTGCGCTTCGTCCAGGAAGGCCGTCGCCGCCGTGGCTCCGCATTTGCCGATTCGTGTGGACGCCAGGCTGTTTTTCCATGATGAGGTAAGGTATTGGCGATGATCACGGTGCGCGTCGGCGACCTCTTTGAGTCCGAAGCGCAGACGCTCGTGAACACGGTGAACATGGCGGGCGTGATGGGCAAGGGCATTGCGCTCGAGTTCAAGAAGCGTTTCCCCGAGATGTATGACGACTACGTCCGCCGGTGCGAGGCGGGGCGCGTCAAACTGGGCGAGCCGTATCTGTATCGCAACCTGTTTCCACCGCACGTTTTGAACTTTCCCACCAAGGAGCATTGGCGGAGCGCGTCCCGGCTCGAAGACATCCTGCGCGGGCTGCAGTATCTCGAGGACCACTACAAGGAATGGGGGATTACGTCCTTGGCCGTTCCGCCGCTCGGGTGCGGCCATGGCCAGCTGGAATGGAGCGTGGTCGGTCCGGCTCTGTACAGGATGCTCTCTCGGCTGGAGATTCCTGTCGAGCTGTACGCCCCGTACGACACGCCTCACGAGGAGCTTCAGCCCGAGTTCCTGGGTGCGTTGCCCGGAGGCGCAGCCCCAGCCCCGCACACGCACATGAAGCCGGAGTGGGTAGCGCTGGTCGCGGCGCTCGCCAGGGTCGAGGAAGCTAACGACCGAGGGCTCGGCCGCACGGCGTTTCAGGCTCTGTGCTATTTCATGACGGCGTTAGGTGTTCCGACGGGGCTGAGATTCGTTCCCTCGCGCCACGGTCTTCACTGCACGGAGGTCAGGCCGCTGCTCGCCAGACTCGAAAATCACGGATTGATTCGCGAGGTACGGGATGGCCGAATGATTCGGCTCGTGCCTGGCGAGACCTACTCCGACGCCGCTGAGGCCTACGAGGAATCGCTCAGACGCTGGCAGAGGGAGATCGGATCTGCCGCTCAAATCCTGTCCGGCCTGACCACGGCGCGGCAGGTGAGGGCTGTCATGGCTGCCCATGCCGCAGTCTCCAGTTTGGAATCGGAGTCGGGCGCGACTCCGGGCCGGGCTGAGATTCTTCAGAAGATTGCCGAGCAGTCTGGACTGAAGAGCCGCGATTGGGAGCCCGAAATCGCGCGCGCCATCGAGGTGCTGAACGAGTTGGACTGGCCTCATCCTCGCACCTTTACTTTCCTCGCGCAGGAGTGAGTGTGGAACGCCTACCCTGTGGCGGCAGAGCGATGGGGCCACAGGCAGGGACAGGAACAGAGGCAGGAACTACGCCAACGGCTTGGCACGGATCCGCGCCTTGTCCTCTCCGCGCACGTCCTGGAAGCGACGCGGACCGAACTCGCAGACCTGATCCGCCAGGAGGCGGCAGCGAACCCAGCGCTCGAAGCGATTGACCTCGAGGATGCGCCAACCGACGAGGAGATCTTCCGGAAGCTCGAGCTACAGACGCCGTACACCGGAGAAGACGAAGTCGAGGCGTACCGATCACAGATCAACAATCCCGACGAGCAGAGCTCTTGGATTGACTTTCTCGCCGCGCCGCCCTCCCTCAAGGAGCACGTTCTCGCCCAGCTCTTGGGGCTTGTTCCCGAAAGGCTCGCCCCCCTCGCGCATACGGTCGTAGACTGCCTTGGCTCGAAAGGGTATCTCGAGGTGCCGCCGGAAGAGATCGCACTCGAGGCGGACGCGCCGGTCGAGGACGTTCGCGAAGTGGTTCAGCTGCTCCAAACCTGCGATCCGCCGGGTGTGGGCGCGTACGACCTTCGCGAGTGCCTGCTGATTCAACTGAGGGACCGCAAAGACGATCTCGGGCGGCTGGCGTACCAAATGGTCGACCGCTGTTGGCGGAACCTCCGAACCCTGCGATTTGACAAAGTTGCCACAACATTGAAAGTAGACCGGGAGGCGGTTTCCGAGGCGCTTCAAGAGCTATCCAGCCTCACCCCATACCCCGGAGAAGCGTTCGCGTCTCGCTCGCGATTCCATAGAGAGGCCCTGCCCGCGATCGCTCCGGACGTGATTTACCGGCGGACGCGCAACGGGATGACGATCGAAGTGGTCGGCGCCGAGTCCTGGTGCCTGAGGTTGAGCCGATGGTATGCGGAGCAGTTTCGCAAGCTGCGCAAGGACCCGAACGCAGATCCGGAAGAGAGGAAACTTGTGGAGGTGTTCGTGCGGAGAGCGCTCGATCTGATTCGCAGTGTCAAGCAGCGTCAGAGAACGCTCTACTCGATCTCGGAAGCCCTGCTCAAGGCGCAGTTTGCGTTCATCAACACGGGCGACTACCTGCTGTTGAAGCCGCTGATGAGGAAGGAGATTGCGAAGGCGTGCGGAATGCATTTGGCGACCGTCAGCCGGGCGACGAGCAACAAGATGGTCCAGCTCCCAACGGGAGAGACGATCCCCTTCGAAGTCTTCTTCCAGCACAAACTGAGAGTTCAGAAGATCATCGAAGGCATGCTGGCCGCGGAGGATCCCAACGACCCCCTCACCGATGCTGAGATCTCGGCTCGACTGAAGGAGATGGGCATCAAGCTAGCGCGGCGAACCGTCGCGAAGTACCGAGAGCGCATCGTTGGGGTCGGGAGCCGACGTCGCCGAATGGCTTAACGAGAAAACCTCTTCCGGTCGGAATCCTCAGAGGCGGTTCGTTCGTATGAGTAAGGACGAGGCATGCGAACCCTTTTTCTTTTGATGGCGCTTACGCCGCTGATGGTGTTTTCACAGGAGAGTCTGACGCTTGAGGAAGCGCTGAAACTGGCCCGCGATTCGAATGGAACCGTGGGCGCCGCTCTGCGACAGTACGAAATCGCGCGCTCCAACGTAATCCTGGCGGAAGCGAACTTCTGGCCGATCGTGACTCCGACCTATCGCTTTGTGGACCAGGAGCAGAGGTTCTCGGGAGGGTTTACGGGTACTGGACGCCAGAGTTTCAACCAAGTTGCAATTGGTGCTTCTTGGCTTGTGATTGACGGAGGCCAGCGGAGTTTTGCGCTGGCGCGAGCCAAGAAGAGCTACGAGGCGTCGCTCGCCTCCGCCCGGCAGACGGTGCGCCAGGTGCTCTTCTCGACGATTCAACAGTATTACGACCTGCTGCGCGCGCAGGAGCTCCTCAAGGTGGCGGACGCCCAGGTGCAGCGCGCGGAGCAGACCTTAGACGCGACTCGCCGCCGTGTCGAGCAAGGGACCGCGCCGCGAAAGGACATCTTACAGGCCGAGGCCGACCTCGCTAACGCACGCGTGGACCAGATCTCCGCTCGGAACGCCGTGATCAACGCGGAAGCGGCGCTGCGGGCGTCCATCGGCTGGCCAAGCGACAAGCCGCTCCCGCCGCTGGTTGATCCGGGCCCTCCCGCCAACCCTCTTCCTCCGACGCTCTCATTGGACGAAGCGGTACAGAAAGGACTTCAGCAGCGGCCCGACTTGGTCCAGGCGCGACGGCAGCGAGAGGCGCAGCGATACTCGCTGTTGAGCGCCGAGCGCGAGGCCAGCCTCGACTGGACGCTCTCCATTGATTTCACGAAGAACTTCGAGCCGAACAACACTCAGAACCGCTCGCTCACCTTTCTCGTCAGCTATCCCCTGTTTGACGCAGGTCGGGCGCGCGAAAGCGTGCGCCAAAGCAAGTTGCAGCTCGAGGCTGCGGGCCTTCAGCTTCAACAGCAGGAACGGGAGGCATTGAGCGAGATCGAGAGTGCGTACACGACCTGGGACCTGTCCTTCCAGCGTCTTCAGGCTGCGCAGGTTGCGTTGGAGGCGGCTCGGGAGAACTTCCGCGCGGCATCCGAAAGCCAGAGCGAAGGAGCCGCGAGCGTCCTCGATGTAACGACTGCGCAGGTCGCCCTCGTAACGGCGGAGACGAACTACGTCCAGGCGGTGTTCGACTACTACGTGGCGGTGGTGCGCCTGAATCTCGTTATAGGCGACCCGCTTCCTGGCGAGGAGGGTCTGCTCCGATGACGCCCATCGTCGAGACCCGAGACCTCACGAAGGATTACCACATGGGCAAGGTGGTGGTCCACGCTCTGCGCGGCGTCTCCGTGAAGGTGATGCCGGGCGAGTTTGTGGCGATCATGGGCCCGAGCGGTTCGGGCAAATCCACCTTCATGAACCTCGTTGGGTGCTTAGACCGGCCCACATCCGGGGAAGTAATCCTCGATGGGCGCGAGGTCTCGCGGCTGAACGACAACGAGCTGGCAAGAGTGCGCAACCAGATGATCGGTTTCGTCTTTCAGACGTTCAATCTGCTTCCGCGCACGACGGCGCTCAAGAACGTGGAGCTGCCGCTGCTGTACGCTGGCGTTCGCGAGCGGACAAGGCTGGCGGAAGAGGCGCTGCGGAAGGTCGGGCTTGCCGCTCGCATGGATCACAAACCGAATGAGCTGTCCGGCGGTCAGCAGCAGCGCGTCGCAATCGCGCGAGCGATTGTCAACGATCCAGTTCTCGTGCTGGCGGACGAGCCGACGGGCAACTTGGACTCTCGCTCGAGCGAAGAGATTCTGGCGCTGTTCCAGGACCTCAACCGAGAGGGACGAACGATTCTCTTGGTGACGCACGAAGAGGATGTCGCTCGACACTGCAAGCGAATCATCCGATTCCGAGACGGAAAGATCGTTCTGGACGAGCCGATTTCGGACCCGCTCGACGCTCGTGAGGTGCTCGCCGCGATGCCGGAGCCGGAACCCGAAGAGGAGATGGTTTCAGGAGCGAATTAGGCTTCGGCTTCCTTTGCAATTGCGTCCATCGCACTTCGAACGTTTTGCTCTGCGAGCATGTGGATGACCTTGGAGACCAAGGGGCCGAGCAAGGGGACGCGGTATTCGTACTCCAAGACGGATGTGAATTCTGTCTGTCCATCCGCCGGCTTGAACTCCCAGTATCCCTCCATTTTGTCGTAATCACCTTCCGTCTGACGGAAGTCGACACGAGTGAAATCTTCGTTCCAAGTCTCTTCTTGCGTCCATTTGACGGTCATCTTGAACTGACTGATCGTGCCAACCCAGCGCGTCACTTGCCGCCGTCCGTCCTCCGACTTCTCTACGATTTCGATGCTCTTGACATCGGGCATGATCTCGGGATAACGCTCGACATTGCGCGCGATCTCGACGAGCTTCTCGAGGGGCGCCTGGACGGTTCGGGAGATTTCGATTCGTGGCATGTTTGCTTTTTACTCTTGGGACCGCTTCCAAATCGAGCCTGACTCGTCGGTGAAGGTCTGACCATCTTCTGATACAGTTCCGGAACGCGGGTCGTCCTCGCTTTGGAGCAGGGGCGGCCGGCCGTCCACCTCTTTCGCACGCAGCGTGACGCGACGCCCCTGGACGAAGTACTCGCCGCTGACTTCAAACTCTCCGTTCGCCGTGCGGCCCCATAGGTCGAAGGTTCCGTCATCGTGCGCTTCGAGAGCGATTTCCGGCGGCGGTTGGTTGAGTTTGGCTGCAGCTTCCTTGAGATCGTCCGTGATCTCCAGCTTCCACGTTCCGACAAAAGAAACGGACTGCTCTTGCGAGCTGGACGTCGTGTTCGTGCCGCTCGCCGGATGGGACGGAAGAGAATCGGTGGGCGCCTGCTGCGAGCAGCCCAAGACGGCCAGACCGGCGACGAGAGCGATCAAGAGGCGCCCTTTCATGCAAGCGTGATTTGGTCGCAGAGGTATACGTCTTGAATTGCGTTCAGGAGTTGAACGCCCTCTTCCATCGGACGTTGGAACGCCTTTCGCCCACTGATCAAGCCAGCGCCTCCGGCTCGTTTGTTGATCACGGCCGTTCGCACCGCCTCCGCAAAGTCGTTCTCGCCGGATGGCCCACCGCTGTTGATGAGCGGGACGCGGCCCATGTAGCAGTTCGCGATCTGATACCGCGTCAGGTCGATCGGGTGATCCGTCGTCAATTCGGAGTAGACGCGTTTGTCTATCTTGCCGTAGCTGACGCCGTCGGCATTGAGCGCGAGGTATCCGCCGTTGTTTTCGGGAAGTTTTTGTTTAATGATGTCGGCCTGCAGCGTTACGCCCAAGTGGTTGGCTTGGCCGGTCAGGTCGGCTGCGACGTGATAATCCTTGTCCTTCTTGAACGCGCTGTTCCGGAGGTAGCACCACAAGACCGTCGCCATACCGAGCTCGTGCGCGGCCTGGAACGCTTCCGCGATCTCGACAATCTGCCGGCTGGACTCTTCGCTCCCGAAATAGATTGTGGCCCCGACAGCCGCCGCACCCATGTCCCATGCTTGCTCGACCGTGCCAAAGAGGACTTGATCGAACTTGTTCGGATAGGTCAGCAGCTCGTTATGGTTGATTTTTACGATAAAAGGAATCTTGTGTGCGTACTTCCGAGCGCAGGATCCGAGAACTCCGAACGTTGAGGCGACCGCATTGCACCCCCCTTCGATCGCGAGCCGGACGATGTTCTCTGGGTCGAAGTAGTCCGGATTTTTCGCGAACGACGCCCCGCCGCTGTGCTCGACCCCTTGATCAACCGGCAGGATGCTGAGGTAGCCGGTGTTGGCCAGACGCCCCGTACCGTAAAGCCGTTGAAGGTTGACTAGCACTTTGTTGTTGCGGTCCGTTTGGCTGAACACTCGGTCGAGAAAATCGGGGCCCGGGGCGTGGAGACGATCCTTCGAGATCGTTTTGCACTCGTGATGGAGAAGCGAATCCGCCTCGCTCCCCAAGAGTTCTACGATCCGATCCATTTGCGTTGAGGTGGCGACTGCCATGCCTTAGATTCTACTTGAAACGTGGTGCCTGCTTCGGGCCATCAGGTATTTTTGCGCGCGTCCGCGGCATCCTGTCTTCGTTACCGAAGGGTGCGAACTCGTTATGCGGAAAGGAACTTAGGGGCGGCAGGAGGAACGTGATGGTAAGCGCATTTGTGTTGTGGACAGCGTGGACAGCGGGCGCTCTACAGCTACCGGCCGCCCTCGACCCTCACATTACCGAGTATTACTCGAAAGCCGTTGCAGCTGCCGAGGCAGAGCCGCACAAAGCGCTTGCCATGCTGGAGCTGCTGCTCGTGCCGGAGGGCACGCCGATTACGATTGACTTCACCGGTGTACCGGCCAACCTTCGCCCCACGTTTCAGGCGGGGATCGAGCGCGGCGTCGGCCTCTGGCAAGCCGCCCTCGGGGCCGACATGCCGTTCGTCCTCAACGGCGAGCCTTCCGACACGGGGCAAGTCGTCATCCGGTTCGTGGACACCATCCCTACCTCGGACCCCCACACGAAGGGCCAGCTGCGAATGACGCGGCGGATCCAATGGGGACGATCAGTACACTACGTGGAGCTGGACGGCGAGATCCGAATCTCGAAGTGGGCGAGCCAGGGGAGATACTTCACCGCTGACGAGATCACGCACATTGTCGCCCACGAACTGGGACACGCCTTCGGTTTAGGGGACGTGCCCGACCGGGACAGAATCATGGGCCCGGTCTTCATCGGCAGCCCGTACGCTCGCCTGAACCCCTTGGAAGTGGAGACGGTCATGAGTTTCCGCACCTCGCTACGGCAGGACTACGCGAGGGCCACGGAGTTGGCTGCCCAGTCCAGCCGCTCGAGGGGTCCCAAGGTCGCCTCCGCGACGGGTGGGGGTTCATAGTCCCGGGCTGTACCGATTCCGGGAGACACACGTCAGACTCACGCAGGAGTAGCAAGATCGGCCGCCATCAGGGTCGCTCTTGCTGTACACTGAAAGCAGGCAGTCCTGCAAGGAGTGTGATGTCTGATGAAACGTCTTCTTTGTGTTCTGAGCGGCTTGGCCCTCTTCACCAGTACTTGGGTCGCCGCGCAATCAAAGGTTCCTCCGACGACTCCCGAGAAGTCCCCGCCTCCTCAAAAGGGCCCGAGCAAGCCACCGACGACTCCTGAGAAGTCTCCGCCTCCTCAGAAAGGCCCGAGCAAGCCACCGACGACTCCCGAGAAGTCTCCGCCTCCTCAGAAAGGCCCGAGCAAGCCTCCGACTACGCCTGAGAAGTCTCCGCCTCCTCAGAAGGGTCCCAGCAAGCCACCGACGACTCCTGAGAAGTCGCCGCCTCCTCAGAAAGGTCCGAGCAAGCCACCGACGACTCCTGAGAAGTCTCCGCCTCCTCAGAAGGGTCCGAGCAAGCCACCGACGACCCCCGAGAAGTCGCCGCCTCCTCAGAAAGGCCCGGGTAATCCGCCCCCAAGCACGCCGCGCGGTACGGGGCCGTCGAAAGGTCCCTCAGGCGACGACTACCTTCGGAAGGGCAACGACTATCTGCGGAAGGGGGACGACTATCTCCGTGGACCAGGCGCTCCGAGCGAGTTTCGTCCGGAGGAAAGGCGGCGCGACGATGGGCCGGCTTACCAGCCTCGTACGGGTGGCTTCAAGCCGTTGCCCACGAAGGCGCCCCAGCCCACGCAGCCATTGAGTCTCGGGCGTCCGTCCGATGGGCGCAGCCCTGGTCTGGCCTCGCTGCCCAAGCCGGTCGTTTCGAGCTCGAGTAATCGAGGTTCGCTTCCGTACCTCGTTCAACGAAGCGAAGCCTATCGAGTGGGCCTCAGGGTCGGATACTATCACTACGACCCGTATTGGCAGCCGTGGCACTACGGATACGGCTACTACGTGTACTATCCCGTTCCGGGCGACTGCTACTTCTCACCGTACTACTACTACTGGACCTGCCCGCCGTACATCTACTCGCGGCGCGTGATCATCGTCACGCCGAGGGTCGTTGTGATCTTTGGCGATCCGCTTCGGTGGGTCTATTGCGGCTACGGCAGTCGTTACAACTACGGCTACGGCGGCGGCTACCACTACTCGAACTACTCGATCGTAGACGAGACAGTGAGCCGTCTGGTGGACGCGTTCCGGTACTCCGACGTTTCGTCGCTGGATGCCCTGGTTCCGCGGAATACGACCGTGGATATCTATGTGGACGGCGACTATGCCTACTCGCTGAGCAGTGACGACTACTACGACATCACCGCGGATATGATCGAGAGCGTGTATACGCGCAACTTTGTTGTGGAAAAGGTACAGAAGACGCGGGATGGCGGCCTTTGGGTTGTCGCTCGGCACGAGTTCGTAGATGCCTGGAACGCGCGGCAAAGAACCTGGCTGACGTTCTATCTCGAACGGCGCGGCGACCGGTATGTCATCACCCAAGCCGGGACGTACTCGTACCGCCCGTAGAACGCTCCGAACCTGAATAAAGGCCCTCCGCCTGCCGATACTATCGGTGCGGCGGAGGGCCAACGCATTCGTGTCAACGGAGTTTCGGAGCGCGATAGGGGCATACAGGAAGCAGGCGGTCGAGACCGCTCGACCGATTGATTTGGTCGTCATGCTCTACGACGGTCTCTTGCAGTCCCTCCGGGCAGCCAAGGGCGCAATCGAGGAAAGGAACCTTGATCGCCAGAACTCCGAACTGCTACGCGCTCAGAGGATCCTCTCCGAACTCACTGCTGGATTGGACATGGAGAAAGGCGGCGAGATCTCCAAGAACCTGGCCTCGCTCTACCACTACTGCATTCAGCGCCTCATCCAGGCGAACATCGAGGATGACGCAGCGCGCGTGGAGGAGGTGGTGCGGGTGATCGAACCGCTTCGAGACGCCTGGGCGGAGGCAGCCCAGAAACCTCAGGAGGACGCGATTGGGACACCATGAATCCGCGAAGAAGATCGCTGAGTCGTTGCTTGCTGTGACGCTTAGCGCAATTGACGCCGTCGAGTTCGGGGATTGGGAGACAGCCGGACAGCTGCTGAGGCGGAGAGAGCAACTGCTCACCCAGCTGGAATCCTGCGACGACGTCCCCGACGCGGAGCGGGAGCTGCGAGCCGTACAAGCGGCCGAACTGGACTTGCAGGCGCTTCTTGAGCGCACGGCTACCGAAGCGCTCGACGGCATGGCTTCGCAGCGGGCGTTCCGGGCGGCCCGAAAGGCGTACCGGCCGTCCGTTGACAGCTCGTTTTTCGATCAGGCCGGATAACGGGCGACCCCAAGCGCACGCGCATGAGAATAAACTGTACGCGTGGTCCTCTTGGACGGCGCGATGGGTACCGAGCTGCAGCGGCGGGGCGCCAGAGTCGAACTGCCTCTCTGGTCCGCCTGGGCCTTGATCGAGCGGCCCGATCTCGTTTTCCAGATCCATCGCGAGTACCTTGACGCCGGCGCCGAGGTGCTGACGGCAAACACCTTCCGCACCCAAACCAGGACTCTCGAAAAGGTGGGCAAGGGTCGTTCGTTAGCCCGAAGCCTGACCCGCCGCGCGATCGAGCTTGCTCTCGAAGCGCGGGCCGACGGTGCAGCGGAGAAACGCGTCCTCGTCGCAGGCTCAGTCGCTCCCCTTGAGGACTGTTATCGGCCGGACCTCTCGCCAGGCGCTGCGGACGATGAGTTTCTGGAGCTCATGGACTGGATGCTCGAGGCGGGCGCGGACGTGCTGCTCATCGAAACGATGAATCACATTCCCGAAATGCGATCCGCGATCCGAGCCGCCCAGAGGTTGGACGCTCCCTTCTGGGTTTCCGTCAACCCTTCCAACGAGGACCCGATGCGGTTGCTCTCCGGTGAAGGGATCGCAGAAGCAGAGCATATTGCGTATAATGAAGGTGCAGAAGCTTTTGTGGTCAACTGCGCGGCGATTCCGGTGATTGAACGCGCGATCGAGCTCTTGATCGAGCGCGCGAAACTGCCGTTAGGCTGTTATGCGAACAACGGTGTCCCTGACCCCGACACGGCTTGGCGCTTCGACCGCGAGGTTCCGCCGTCCGCGTTCGCCGAACACGCGCAGCGCATGCGTGAGCAAGGGGTCGCATACCTCGGCGGCTGTTGCGGAACGACGCCCGAGCACATCGCCGCGATGGCAGAGGCGATCAAGGAAGCGGCGCAATGAAATCTCTGCGCACCTATCTTCCCGCGTTGGGTTTCTTGCTCGTAGCGGTGATCACGTTCACTCTGCTCGAGACGGAGTGCGGCAAAGCGAAGCGTGCGGAATCTCCTATGAACGGGGCGGTCGCTCGCGCGGAAACCGGCGCTCAGAACGACGGGTCGCCGAAGCGCGTGAGGGTCGCAACATGGAATCTGATGTGGCTCGACGAAACCGTTAGCGAGGAACGAATCCAAAACATCCGAAGCGTCATCCGTCATCTCGATGCCGATGTGCTTGCCCTGCAAGAGGTCGCGAGCGTCGCCGCGCTCAGACAGGTCCTACCCGCTGAGTACGAAATCGCGATGGCTGCCGAGGGAGGGAAAAATCAGAACCTCGCCGTCGCCGTGCGAAAACCGATCCGGTTCGTGTCCGAACCGGTCGCTTTGTTCCAAGGTGCGTTGTACGAGGAGGCGTACCCGGACCAAAGGGATCCGCTACGCGTCTACCTCAGCCTCCCATCGGAAGAGACGGTGGCCGTGTATGTAGTGCATTACAAGAGCCGCAGCGGGGGCCGTGCGACGACCGAGCCCAGGCGGATTGCGGCGAGTTGCTTCTTGGCGGCTTGGATTCGCAGCAAGGGAGACAAGAACGTGATCGTCCTGGGAGACTTCAACGACACGCCGGACGATGCGTGCCTGAACGTTTTGGAAACGGGGAATCTGCTGGCGCCCGGGCGGATCGAGAATGAACCAGATCCGTTTTTGGTCAACCTCTGCGAACCTCTCGCCGCGGAAGATTACATTACTGTCGAAGTACAGAAGCTCTATCGCGGCAAGCCGGTCCAGCCAATCGCAAAGGGAGCGCGGGAGGATAACAACCGTCTACGCGGACAGGACTACGATTATCCCAGTGACGTTTTGGTGGAACAGGCGCTCTTCGATCAGATCCTCGTTTCGCATGCGTTAGCGAGGCGTGTCGAACGGAGTCGTGCCGACGTGTACGCCGGAGAGGACGCGCTGCGCGGGATGACCAGCGGGAGGCACGGCGAGGGCTCGCTCGCTTCGGATCACCTCCCCGTCTTCGTGGACATCCGCTATTGAGGCGAAATGAGCGGTCTGACGGTGTCGAGGATCCGCCAGGCGATCTCATACTTCGAAGCCTTAGGAAAGGCGACCGACTGCCCGGTTTTGAGTAGCAAGACGCCTTCGTTTTGGTCGGATTCGAAACCGATGTCCGGGCGGCTCACGTCGTTCAGAAAGATGGCGATCAACCCTTTCTCTTCGAGTTTCCGCCGTGCGGATTCGAGATCGTTTCCGGGTTCGGCGGCGAAGCCGACCGCTGCGAGCTTGGGGTAGCGTTCTGTTACAGTGGCGACGATATCCGGCGTCGGCTCGAGCGTGAGCGTGATGGGCCCTTCTCTCCGAATCTTGCCTGCGGCCTTCGCTTGAGGGCGGAAGTCCGCGACTGCCGCAGCGGCGATGAGGATGTCTGCCTCGCCACAGAGAGCGGCCGTCGCGTCGAGCATCTCTTGCGCGGTCGTCACGCGTGTCGTCTCGACGCGAGGGTGCGGAACGCCGTGAGTAGGCCCCGTCACCAGCGACACTCGCGCGGACATTCGCACTGCGGCGGAGGCGAGCGCAAGGCCCATTTTCCCGCTCGATCGGTTCCCAAGGAAACGAACGTCGTCAATTGGTTCATACGTTGGCCCAGACGTGATCACGACGTGGAGTCCCTCGTACAGCGCGCTCGTCTTCGCCACGCTCTCAGTGATCGAAACAATTCTCTCGACGGAGGCGAGCTTGCCCTGTCCGTTTTCTCCGCAAGCGACGTCGCCTTCCTCCGGCTCGATGATGACCGCGCCTCGCGCTCGCAACGCCTTGAGGTTTCGCTGCACGGTCTCGTCGGCGTACATATGAGGGTTCATCGCTGGGCAGATCACAAGCGTTGCGTCGGATGCGAGCGCGATCGTTGTGAGCATGTCATCACCCTCTCCGTTCGCGAACTTGGCGATCGCGTTGGCTGTGGCAGGACAAACGAGCAGAGCGGCGGCGTCTCTGGCCCAATCAATGTGCGCCATCCTGCCGCGGACCGGTTCGTCGAACGCGTGCGTCAGGCAGGGTTGACCCGTGAGTCCTTCGAACAGAGCCGGCGTCACGAATTCTTGGGCTGCGCGCGTGAGGCAGGTGCGAACTTCGAAACCCGCCCTCATCAGCGCTCGTGCAACGTCGGCGCTGCGGTACGCCGCGATGCTGCCCGTTACGCCCAGGATCACGGTGCGCTTCACGAGACTGCCGCCTCCAACTGATCGACCGCGCGGTCTATGTCGTCATTCACGATGCGAACTTCGTACCAGTCCGACTCGGCGATCTCCATCTCGGCCCGCTTCAAGCGCTCTTGCACCCTCACGGGGTCCTCGTTCGGGTTCCGCCCCAACAGGCGATTGCGAAGCTCATCCAGCGACGGCGGAAGAATGAAGACGGTGAGCGCGTCCGGGTACTGGCGCTTGATGTTCTTGGCGCCCTTTACGTCAATGTTGAGGACTGCGATCTTGCCTTCGCTCAGTAGCCGCTCCACATCCGCCTTCGGCGTGCCGTAGAGGGTTTCGGTGTAGACCGGCTCGCTTTCGAGCAGTTCGCCGTTCTCTCGCTTCTTGATGAATTCCTGTCGCGAGAGAAAATAATAATCTTTACCGTTCACTTCCCCTTCCCGCGGCGCCCGGGTCGTGCACGTGATGACTCTCTCTACCCGCGGGTTGCGATCTCTCCATCGGCGGATCAGAGTGTCCTTGCCCACCGCGCTCGGGCCAGATAGGATCACCAGTCTTCCTCTCATGCGTTCACCAACCGCATGATGGTATCTGCAACTCGGAGCGGGTCGTGGCGAACCACGTCGGTTTCCGAGATGAGATTCGCCGTAATCGCGCGCAAGCCCATTGCTCGGATCCGTTCGACGTCCGGCTCCACGAAGTCCTGCCCCGACTTTGCGTATCGCTCGAGCAGTTGCTCGCTCGGTCGTGTCTTGTTGACAAGGACGCAATCGAAGACGCGCCGTCCCACATTCGCCTCGATCGCGTGGACGTGGTCGCTGGCTGTGAACTTGTCCGATTCGCCGGGCTGCGTCATGACGTTGCAGACGTAGATCTTGAGAGCATCGGACTCGGCGATCGCCTCTGCGATGCCGGGAACGAGGAGCGGAGGAATCACGCTCGTGAAGACGGAGCCAGGCCCGATTACGATGACGTCGGCCTGCCGAATCGCTTCCAGCGCTTCCTCTAACGGCTTGGGATCTGGCGGGTCGAGGTGCAGTTTCCGGATTTGCAGTGGCGAACTCGCGATTTGCGTTTCGCCATAGAGGATCGAGCCGTCCTCCATCTCGGCTTTCAGGGTTACGCGGTCAAGCGTTGCGGGAAGGACGCGACCGCGGATCGCGAGAACCTTGCTGATCTCGGCGACGGCCTTCTCGAAGTCGCCTGTGATGTCCACCATCGCGGCGATGAGGAGGTTGCCCATGCTATGGCCGCTGAGCGAGCCGGAGGCCACCTCAAACCGGTGTTGGAAGAGGTCCGTCATCGTGCGTTCCGCGTCTGCCAGCGCAACCAAGCAGTTCCGTATGTCCCCCGGCGGCAGGATGCCGGTATCGGAGGCGAGCCGGCCGCTGCTGCCACCGTCGTCGGTGACGGTTACAACGGCGGTGATTCTCGTCGTGTGCTGCTTCAGGCCTCGGAGCAGCGTGGAAAGACCGGTCCCGCCTCCGATGGCGACGACCGCGGGGCCGGCGAACAGGCGCTGGCGCCGCACGAAGTGGCCCATCATAGGCCCCTCCAGGGATGGGTTCAAGAAGCGTAGAGTCTCCCCGATGAACCTCTTGCCACTCACGAAGAGAAGCCAGAGGCCCGATGCCAAAAAGACGCCTGCCAGGTAGTGGCGAGCGTTCCGGAGCGACTCGCCGTCGAACCAGAGCGACAGAATGCCGTCAAAAAAGGCTTGAACTCGGGTCGCGATCGGCAGGAAGATCGCCTGCAGGCTCAAGGACGAACCAAAGAATAGGAGCGCAAGGCCAACGAAGCCGAGGAGCGCCGCCCGCTGGAAGCCACCGCCAAACCCCAGCCACCGTCGGATGCGGCGTTTGGTGATCATCTCTCATCCTCGCGGAACAGCATGCGCAGCGCGCCGCCGGTGAGGCTCATCAGTACGCTCCCGACTACGCCACTCAGGAAGCCGTCCACCCTCAGGCCGAGGCCCCACGTCCCGACCCACCAAAACAGCAGACCGTTGACGACCACCCAAGCGATCCCGAAGGTGAGACACGCCAACGGGAGCGTGACGAGCCTGGCAAGCCTTCCGATCGTCGCGTTGACCAGAGCGAGCGCTGCCACCGCCAGGAATAGGTGAAGCGGACGGCCCGTGTCCGTTTCAATGCCGAAGCCAAGCGCTTGACCGATCAGCGACGAAAGGACGAGCGCAACGACTCCCAGGATCCAGTCCAGTAGAACTCTCAACCGTCCACGGGCATTTTAACCGTTTCGGCTGCTCTGCCGGTCGGGTACTGCTCCGGCGTACGAAGCCTCGGGGGGCGCGGTTGCAGGCCATACTATACGCGGTGAAGGCCCACACGCCGATGCTGCGGCAGTACTTCGAGACCAAAGCGCGCTATCCAGGCGTGCTTCTCGCGATGCGCGTCGGCGACTTCTACGAGTTCTACGGCGAGGATGCAGAGACCGCGGCCCGAGAGCTGGGGATTACGCTGACCGGTCGCGACGACGGCAAGCACGGGCGGGTAGCGATGGCCGGCGTCCCCTACCACGCGGTCGAGAAGTACGTCGCCAAGTTGATAAGGGCAGGCTACAAGGTCGCGCTTTGCGACCAGGTGGAAGATCCCAAGAAGGCGAAAGGGTTGGTGCGGCGGGAGGTCACCCGAGTGATTTCCGCCGGAACCGCCCTGGAGGATGAGATCCTCGAGCAAGAGCGGTCGAATTTCCTCGCATCCGCCGTGCCCACGGAGCGCTCAGCCGGGCTTGCGTTCCTGGACCTTTCGACGGGCGAGTTTCTGGTAACCGAAGTTTCCGGTGAAGACGCGACCGAGCGAACGCTCCACGAGATTGCGCGCCTGAACCCCTCCGAGCTGCTGCTCCCGGAGGAGGCGGAAGAGCTTCAAGAACTGATCCGCAAACTGACGAATGCCGTCGTTACGAAGATCGCCTCGCCGAATGTGGAGGCTGCCCGACAGCGCCTGCTGGAGCAGTTCAAGACGACGAGCCTACAGCCGTTCGGACTGGAGGATTTGCGCTCGGGGACACAAGCCGCGGCAACGATCCTCTCGTACCTCGACGAGAACCGCGTGGACGCGCAGCACATTGACCACGTCGTCACCTACACGATCGGCGACGCGATGCGCCTCGACATGCACACGGTGCGCAGCCTCGAGCTGACCCAGAACCTCGTGGATGGCTCGAAGCGGATGACGCTCTTCGAGGTCCTGGACGACACGAAAACGCCGATGGGGCGTCGGCTCTTGCAAAGATGGATCCTCGAGCCGCTGCTCGATGCGGAGCGGATTCTTCAGCGCCACGATGCGGTTGCCGCGCTCAAATCGAACTCGATTGTACGTGAGAAGGTGCGCGAGCTGCTCGGGCAGACCTATGACATCGAACGGATTACCGCAAGAGCCGCGACCGGAACGGCCAACGCGCGGGACCTCGTCGCGCTCGCGCGGTCGCTTGAATCCGTCCCGCTGCTACAGGATCAGGTCAGGCTGCTCCGCTCAGAAGCGCTCACCGCGCTGGCGGAGCGTCTCGACCCGTGCGAGGAGATCCGCACCGAACTGAAGCGCGCGCTCAGCGAAGATCCCCCTATCTCGGTACGGGAGGGCGGCCTGATTCGCGCCGGCTACGACAGCGAACTGGACGCCTTGCGCTCTCTCGCCACTGAAGGGAAGGAATATATCGCCCGGCTGGAGGCGTCAGAGCGGGAGCGCACCGGCATCGAGCGGCTCAAAGTGGGATTCAATAGCGTCTTCGGGTACTACCTTGAGGTTCCCAAGAGCCAACTGGCAAAGGTGCCCCAAGACTACATCCGCAAGCAGACGACGGCTAACGCGGAACGATACATCACCGCAGAACTGAAGGAGTACGAAAGCAAGGTCTTGGGATCGGAAGAGAAAGCGTGCGAGCTGGAGTACGAGATCTTTCAGACCCTCCGCTCCAAGGTCGCCTCTGCGGCGAGCCGACTGCTCAAGACTGCTCGAGCGGTCGCAGAAACGGACGTTCTGCAGTCGTTTGGGACGGTTTCGTCCAAGAACCATTACGAACGCCCGACGCTCCTCGCGAGCGACAAGCCGATTCTCAAGATCAACAAGGGGCGGCATCCGGTCGTCGAAGCGCATCTCGGGTTCCACGCCTTCGTGCCAAACGACGTGAACCTCTCGTCGGAGAAGTCCCTGATTGTACTAACCGGTCCAAACATGAGCGGCAAGTCAACCTATCTTCGTCAGTGCGCGTTGATCGTGTTGATGGCGCAGATCGGATGTTTTGTGCCGGCGGAGGCGATGGAGTGGACGATTGTGGATCGGGTGTTCGCCAGGATCGGCGCGCGGGACGAGTTGGCTTCGGGTCAGAGCACGTTCATGGTGGAGATGACCGAGACGGCGAACATCCTCCGCCACGCAACCAACCGGAGCCTGGTCATCTTGGACGAGATCGGTCGGGGCACGAGCACGTTTGACGGCCTCGCGATCGCTTGGGCGATTAGTGAGTTTCTTGCCGAGGTCGGCGCGATGACCCTGTTCGCGACCCACTACCACCAGCTGAACGCGCTGGCTGATCGCCTGCCCCAGGTCCGAAACTACCGCGTGGCCGTGAAGGAAGAAGAGGACCGTGTGATCTGGCTTCACAAAGTACTTGAGGGCGGAACGGATCGGAGCTACGGGATCCAGGTTGCCCGAATGGCGGGCCTGCCTCGCTCGGTGTTGCAGCGGGCGGCGGAGGTCCTCGAGGATCTCGAGGCCAAGTCGGAAGCGCCCAGCGCGACAAAGATCACGGAGAAAACGATGCAATTGACGCTGTTTGAAGCGGACGAATCGCCCCTCATCAAGCGCCTGAAAGAGATCGACACGGCACAGCTGACGCCGCTCGAAGCCCTCGTGCTACTCGATGACCTGAAGCGCGAAACCGTGAAAGATGGCTGAGCGCCTGCGCGTCGCCGAGGTCGTTCCCGACATTCCGCCGGCAGGGCTTGAAGACACCTACACGTATGCAGTCGGCAATCAGAAGATCGAACGGGGCGACTGCGTGTTGGTCCCGTTCGGTAGGCGCACCGTCCCTGGGTTCGTGCTTGAAGTCCGCGACGTAGCCCCGGAAGAGTTGGACTTTCCGGTACAGAAGCTCAGGAGTATCACGGCCCGGGTGGAAGGCGTGTCGCTGTCGGAGGAGCTGCTTGGCGTGATGAAGCGGGTCGCGGACCTAACCCTTTCGCCTGTTCGAGCAGTGGTTGCTGCGGCTCTCCCGCCCGGGATCCGTTCTCGACTCCGGGCCACGTACCTTCCCGTTGCGATTGACCAGTTGGACGAATTGCCTCAGGAGCTGGCGCTCGCCTACGAAGAGCTCTGCAAACGCGAGCAGATTGCTGTGACTTCCCTCAAGCGGCTGGGTCTGACCAAGGAGGTTATGGACTCTTTGGTACAGAATGGCTTAGCCCAAAAGATCTGGTCGCTGCCTGCCGAGCGGGCCAAAGCCAGCGAGTTGTACCGTCTCGCTCCCGGGGCGGAGTTAGCGGTGGCGGAGGATCGCCCCGCGCAGTTCGCCTGTGTGCAAACGTTGAGCCGGGAGCCGAACGGGTGCTGGACAATCGAGGAAATCGCGGCGGCGGCCGGGGTTTCCACCTCGACCGTACGCGCGTTGGTAAAGGCGGGCGTCCTGGAGCCAGCCGCGCCGGTCCCCCAACCAGAGACGCCCATGGCGTTGATGCCGACCCAAGAGGCTGCCGTGGCCAGGGTCTGCTCCGCCAAAGAGGGGAGATTTCTGCTCTTTGGTGTGACGGGAAGCGGCAAGACGGAGGTCTATCTTCGGGCCATCGAGCAGACGCTCGCCGAGGGCCGCGATGTGCTTTACCTCGTTCCCGAGATTGCGCTTGCCGCGCAAGTGGTTCATCGGCTCCGGGCGCGTTTCGGCGACCTCGTCGGCATGCTCCATAGCGGTATGGCGCAAGGCGAGCGCCTGCGGCAGTGGCGGGCGATCCGAGAGGGCAAGGCAAGAATTGCGTTGGGGGCGCGAGGCGCTGCGTTCGCCCCTTGTCCGAACCTCGGCTTAATCGTGGTGGACGAGGAGCACGAGGCGGCCTACAAGGAGGACGGCAGCCCGCATCACGATGCGCGGCGGGTAGCCGAGCTGCGGGCCGAGGCGTCGGGCGCGCGCCTGATCCTGGGCAGCGCTACCCCCTCCCTTGAGGCGTACTACCGAGCCCTCAACGGCGGGTTGGAGCTTCTCGAGCTGCCGGCGCGCGTGCTCAACCGGTCTCTCCCCCACGTCGAAATCAGCGACCTCCGGAGGCTCTACCAGCACGGTAAACCCTCGATCCTCGGAGAGGAGCTCCGGGCCGCGCTCGAGGAGACTCTTGCTCGGAAGGAGCAAGCGATCCTGTTTCTCAACCGCCGGGCATACGCAAGTTCCTTGCTGTGCCGAGAGTGTGGTTTTGTACCGATGTGTCCAAACTGCTCGGTCAGCCTCACGGTTCATAAGCAGGCGCGGCGGCTACGGTGTCACCACTGCAACCTCCAAAGGGCGATCCCCGACCGGTGTCCCAACTGCGGCTCGATTCAGGTGAGGCCGCTGGGGATCGGAACCGAAAAGGTTGTCGAAGCCGTCGAGACTACGTTTCCCGGATGTCGCGTCGCTCGCCTCGACCGAGATGTCGTCCGGAAGGCCGGCGCGCTTGAAGAGATCCTGCACCGCCTTCATGAAGGCGACCTGGATGTACTCGTTGGTACACAAATGGTTGCGAAGGGCCTCGACTTCCCCGGAGTTACGCTCGTTGGAGTGGTAACGGCGGATACAAGCCTGTTCATCCCCGACTTCCGAAGCACGGAGCGCACCTTTCAATTGATCACCCAGGTGTGTGGACGATCGGGCCGATCTCGCCCTGGCATGGCGGTGATCCAGACTTTCCAGCCGGAACACCCCGCGATCGCGCTGGGCGCGAAACAGGACTACGTTCGCTTCTACGATCGGGAGATAGCGGAGCGGAGGGACGCACTGTATCCGCCCTTCTGTCGGCTCGTAAACGTCGTCGTGTCGAGCGAGGATCGAGAGGCTGCCGCGAAGACGGCCCAGGAAGCCGCCGATTCCCTTCGGAGACATTTGACAAGGGTCCTGGGTCCTGCCCCTTGTGCCTTTGAGAGGCTCAAAGGCCGGTGGAGATATCACGTGCTCGTCAAGCTCGACCCCGATGATGACGTTCGGTTAGCACGGCTCCCCGTGGAGCTTTTGACAAGGCGTCATGTCCGGGTCACGGTAGACGTAGAACCTGTTAGCGTTCTGTGACGCCGTTTCCGGTTGGGTAACCTTGTGAAAGGAGACGGCGCGTACGCAAACGATCGTTCAAAAGGAGGAAAATGAAAGATGATCACCATGGCAATTGCCACCCTCGTGTTGGCGCAAGGCGCTCAAGCGCCGCAAGTTCCCTCGACGATGTGTCCGGTGATGTCGAGCCCAGCGTCGGCATCGCAGCCGGTCGTCATGTACAAGGGCTCGGCATTCGGTTTCTGCTGCGGCGGGTGCGTTGAGACGTTCTCGAACAGCCCGGAGACGTTTCTCAAGCGTGCGGCTGACTCGGCTGATCCGATCGGCTACACGCTGTACGACTTCGTGAGCGGAAAGCTGATTCCGAAGGACGCGAAGACGCACGACGTGCAGTATCAAGGGATCGTGTATCGGTTCCTGACCGAAGAGAACAAGGCGGCGTTCGAGAAGGAGCCGAAGAAGTACCTCGCGCCGGCGAAGGAGTCGGCCACGATGTGCGTGGTTTCGGGCGAGACGATCAAGCCGGGCAAGGCGGCGGCCTTCAAAGACTACGAAGGCGTTCGCTACTACTTCTGCTGCCCGGACTGTGTCAACGCCTTTTCGAAGAATCCGGCGGAGTTTGCCAAAAAGGCTCACGCTGGGCAAGCCAAGGTCCATCCGCTCGGATAACTCCGTTTCGAGGCCGCGGTTCGAGCTGCGAGTAAACTCGTAGCATGGCCTGGACCGCGGCCTTGGTGCAGATTGCACCCCAGAAAGCAAACGTCTCTGCCAACCTCGAGCGGATTGGGGAGGCGATCTTGCGCTGCGCCGCCGAGGGGGCCGACTTGGTCGTTTTCCCTGAGGCAGCTCTCACCGGATACTTCCTGGAAGGCGGCGTCATCGAGGTCGCTCTCTCTTGCGAGGAGTTGGGGCGGCGCCTCGCCACCGTCACGGGCACCCTTCCGAAGCCCGTGGACGTGATCCTCGGCTACTACGAGGCGAGAGACGGTCTCGTGTACAACTCCGCCACGCATTTCGCGTTGGAGCCTGGGAGCGCTCAGCCGATCCACACTCACCGCAAGTACTTCCTGCCCACCTACGGCGTATTCGACGAGGAGCGGTTCGTGGCGAGAGGGACGGAGATTCGCGCCTACGATTCGCGGTTAGGCCGGATGGCGACATTGATCTGCGAGGACGTCTGGCATTCCATCACACCGATGATCGCGGCGCTCAAGGGAGCTCAAACGATCGTCACCATTGCCGCTTCGCCCGCGCGGGGGTTCCAGGAGTCCAAGCCCCGGAGCCTTCAGACCTATCATCGGATCCTACAGGGTATGGCGGAGGAGCACGGCGTCTGGGCGCTTCTTTCCATGCTGGTCGGTTTCGAAGGAGGCAAGGGATTCACGGGTGGCAGCCTGGTAGTGGATCCATTCGGGGAGGTCGCGGGCGAGGGGCCTGTGGGCGAGGAGCACATCCTGTATGCGCGAATCGAGCCCGAGGCTGTACTCGTTGCCCGCCAAAAGGCGCCTCTGCTGGCGGACCTTGCCGGCGTCCTCGAGGACATCATCCAGGAGCTTCAGTCTTCGGAGGACGAGCTATGCCCACCCCGATAGCGGAGTTGCCCGCCTATCAGGGTAGCGTGCCCGATCCCAGCAGCTCGGACGTCCTGCGCGTCGACGCGGTAGCGCTGACCCGTTGGCTCGTTCTCTTCCTTCGCGACGAGTGCATCCGCCGTCGCGGAATGGACAAGGCGATTGTGGGAGTCTCGGGCGGAATTGATTCCGCAGTCACCGCCTACCTGTGCGCCCGCGCCTTTGGACCGGAGAATACGTTCGCGTTCTTTCTGCCCTACAAGCTCAGCTCGCCGGAGAGCCTGGAGCACGGTCGAATGGTGACGGACGCCCTGGGATGCCACGCCCGGACGATCGAAATCACGGAGATGGTGGACGCGTATCTCGCCAAGTACGAGCTTGAGGCCTCGCCGACGCGGATCGGCAACCTTTGCGCCCGTTGGAGGCCGGCGATTCTCTTTGACCAAAGCGCGAAGCTGCACGGGCTGCCCATCGGAACCGGAAACAAGACGGAGCGGCTCTTCGGCTACTTCACGTGGCACGCTGACGACGCCCCGCCCATCAACCCTCTCGGGGACCTGTTCAAGACTCAGGTTCGCCAGCTCGCGGCATACCTGGAGGTACCTGAACCGATCCGTACAAAACCGCCGACGGCGGATCTGGTTCGGGGTCAAACGGACGAGGGGGACCTGGGCGTCGCCTACGAGGTAGCGGATCGGATATTGTACTACTTGGTACAGGGCTGGCGGGCCGAGTCTCTGGTGCGTTGGGGTTTCGATGCGCGCGCGGTCGAGGTCGTCCGGAACCGAGTGGCTGCGACCCATTGGAAGAGGCGCCTGCCGACGGTGGCGATCGTGAGCGAAACGGCCATCGGTGAGTTCTACCTCCGCCCGGTGGACTATTAGGCTCCGGTAGAATCCGCGAGCCATGTCGCAAGTCGTCGTCGAGGTTGGGTGCGAAGAGCTGCCCGCCCATTCCGTCCGCCCTGCCTGTGAAGCCTTACTCGACCTACTCGCAGAAGCGATTGAAAGAGTCGGTCTCAGCGAGGGCCAGGCAGAGGGCAGGTGGTATGGGACGCCGCGGCGTCTGATCGCCGTGTTTGACGGGATTCTCGAGCGGCAGGCTGATCGGGAGGTTGAGCGGCGAGGGCCTTCGAAGGCTGCGGCATATGACTCGGAGGGCAACCCGACGAAGGCGCTGCTCGGATTTTGCCGTGGCGCGGGCGTCGAGCTGGGCGCAGTCGAGATTCGGGACGATTACGTTTGGGTGCGCAAGCTGGAGCGTGGGCGGGCCGCCGTGGAGGTACTGGCTGAAGAGATTCCAGCGGCGATTCGAAAGATTCCATTCGACAAGACGATGCGCTGGGGCGCGGGGAGGATGCGGTTCGCACGCCCGATCCGATGGATCCTCGCGCTCGTGGATGGTGCGGTCGTGCCCTTTCAGGTGGAGACGGTTCCATCGGGCGCATCCTCCCGCGGGCACCGGTTTCTCGCACCGGATCCGTTCGAGGTTGCGTCGTGGGAGGAGCTGGCCGAGGGGCTGCGCAAGAGGTTCGTGGAGCCAGATCCGGAGGAGCGGAGGCGAAGGATCGTGGAAGGTGCGCGGTCCGTTGCGGGTGGAGTGCCTGTGCTATCCGAAGAGCTTGTGGATGAGAACGTCTATCTGACGGAGCATCCCATTGCGATCTGCGGCGAGTTTCGTCCCGAGTTCCTCGAATTGCCCCGCGCGGTCCTGGTTGCGGCGATGGCGAAGTACCAGAGATTCTTCCCCGTGGAAGGCGAGGATGGCCGTCTTGCGAACCGGTTCGTCAGCATCTCGAACGGGGGCGATCCAGAGTCTGTCCGCAAAGGGAACGAGTGGGTCCTGAACGCTCGTTTCAACGACGCGAAGTTCTTCTTCGAAGAGGACTCGCGTCGGACGCTCGATGAGTTCCTCGAGCAAACGGAGCGAATCGTCTTCCAGGAGCGTCTCGGTACGATTCGTCAACGCGCAGACCGGCTCGCCGACCTGGCTGGGCGTCTGGCCGAAGAGGCGGAGTTGGAGGAGCGACTCGTCGGGCTGGCTCGCAAGGCAGGGCTGTACGCTAAGGCGGATTTGAGCACTGGATTAGTCAGCGAGATTCCTGCTTTGCAAGGCAAGATCGGGGGAGAGTACGCGAAGAGAGAGGGCTTTGAGGAAGAAGTGTGTATGGCGATCAGCGAGCATTACGCGCCTTCGCTGAAGAACGGTTCGCCAGGGGGGCGGCTTGCGACGATTACGCTGTGCGCCGACCAGGCGGATCGGCTTGCTGGCTTTGTGGGGATCGGCGAACTCCCGAGTGGCAGCAAGGATCCGTACGCTCTGCGCCGTGCGATGGGTTGGCTCATCGACGCCCAGATCGCCTGGCCTTTTGCAAAGAAAGGTGTTGTAGATTGGATCGTCGAAGCCGCGGGTCTCTATCGAGAGCAAGGGTTCGAGCTTAAGGACGATCTCACGCTGTCTCTGAGCGCAAAGGAGATTCTCGAGGGGCGGTATGAGCTGCTCTATGCGGAGTTGCCGCACGACGCGCTGGATGCGGCGTGGGCAGTCGCGTGGCGAGAGCCCTCGCACCAGTTCGATCGTCGTGTCCGCTTCTTGGCTGAGATTGGAAAGGACACTGCGTTCGTGCGGCTTGCCAAGCGAGCGGGCAATATCGTCAGCGCAGCGCGCCGAAAGGGGATCGAGGTGCCTGACCGAGTCACCGCGGACGATATTGACTCCAACCTATTCGAAAACGAGGCGGAGGTTCTACTGTATGAAGCCGTTCAGCGGGCGGACAGGCGTATGTCGAGTCTGCCGGCGGACGATTTTGAAGGACGTGTCGAAGTGCTTCGAGGTCTGCGCGAAGAGATCGAGGCGTTTTTCGACAATGTGATGGTGATGGCGGATGACGCCGAACGCCGGGACAACCGACTCGCTCTTCTGTCTTGGGTGGACAATCTGGCCCGTACGGTCGCCGATTTCGGAAAGTTCGTAATCGAGGGGGAATAGTTACTCTTTTTTGCGAAAAGTCATGCCGAGAAGTCGAACCGCCTCGTCCTCCTCGGAATAGGCTCCCTGGAAGGTTCGGTCTCCGGCGTCCGATTTCACTGTGAATTGGAGCGCGCCGTCGGATTCGCTGAAGGAACCGGAGAGCGATTCTCCAACTGCGGTCAACACAAAGGTCCCGTCCTTGCGCAGTTCCAGTGTCGCGGGGCTCTGACCCTGGGCCGCGTCTTGGATCGCCCCTGGCGTTTCGAGTTCGTAGGTTCCGTAAGGACCCTTGGCCCCGCAGGAAACCAACAGCAGGGTAAAGCAGATGATCACGATAGCGAGTCGCACGCAAGTCAGTTTATCGTGTAAAAGGGTTCGCCGGGCTCGGCGGCAAGGAATCTGGTAGGAATGCAGAGCGATGGAGAAGAGCGTGAATGTCTATGAGAACCTCGAGTTTCCGGTCGAGCAATCGGGAGAAGAGCGGCCTTACACCTTCATCAACATGGTTTCGACGATTGATGGCAAGATCCTGACCGGAGAACGCGGCGAGCCGGTTCTGGACCTTGGCTCGGAGGTTGACCACTTGCTGATGAGGCGAATCGAGGAGGCGGCGGACGCGGTCCTCATCGGTTCAGGGTCGCAGCGCTCCAGTGGCGGACTGTGGTACCCGAGGAATCTCGTGCGCATCGTCGCGACTCGCTCCGGTAACGTTCTCGTGGAGAGCCGGTTCTTCAAGGATGCGCCGGAGAAGGCGATCGTGTTGTGTACCACGCAGTCCACATTGCCCGCACTGCCTGCCGGCGTTAGGGTCAAGCGGTTTGAGGGCGACTCGGTGCCCTGGCGCGACGCGATGGCTTGGATCCGAAAGGAACTCGGCGTGCGTAAGCTGCTGGTCGAGGGCGGGAGCGACCTGAACGCCCAATTGCTGGCGCTGGACGTGATTGATGAGTTGTTTCTGACGCTGGCCCCCAAGGTCAAACTCGGGGCAAACGTGCCGACGTACGCGGACGGCGAACCTCTGCCCCGCGAGAGGGTGCAAAAGTACCGCTTGATCGAGCTGAACCGGGTGGGAGACGAGGTCTTCTTGCGCTACCGGCGCGAGTGGTTGGACTGATTAGTCCAGATCGTCGTTCCGACTGGCTGGCCGCGCCCGCAGTTTGGCCCAGTCGCGGAGGGCTTCGATCTCTTCCTTCATCATGACGCTGAGGGGGATGGTCGCTTTGATCTCTGCCACGAGGTCGTCCTGCGTTAGATCTCGCTGGGCGTCGAAGGCTGCAAAGAGTGCAGAAACGACGGTTTGCTCGATTTCGGCTCCCGAAAAGCCTGCGGTGAGGGCCGCAAGCGCGTCGAGGTCGAAGGCGCCCGGGTCCCGCTTCCGCTTGCGGAGGTGAATGGCGAAGATCTCTCTTCGTTCCTCGGTGTCGGGCAGGTCAATGAAAAAGACCTCGTCGAAGCGGCCCTTGCGCAGAAGCTCAGGGGGGAGCTTGCTGACGTCGTTTGCCGTCGCGACGAAGAAAACGGGGCTCGTCTTCTCTTGCATCCAGGTGAGAAACGTTGCGAAGACGCGTGCAGTCGTGCCGCTGTCGCTCATGCCGCTTCCTTGAAGACCTGCGAACCCCTTCTCCAGCTCGTCTGCCCATAGTACGCAGGGCGCGACGCCTTCCGCGATCTGGATCGCCCTGCGCACGTTCGCCTCGCTTTGTCCGACCAGGCTGCCGAAGATCCTGCCTACGTCCATCCGGAGCATCGGGAGGTTCCAATGGCTTGCGATCGTCTTGGCGACGAGAGACTTTCCGCAACCTTGCACGCCAAGGAGGAGCACGCCTTTGGGTGGCGGGAGACCGAACTCTTCCGCTGCCTCCGTAAAGCTTTTCGATCGGCGTTTCAGCCATTCCTTGAGGTACTCCATGCCGCCGACCTCGCGGAAAGACTCTGTTGCCGGGTAGTACTCGAGCAGTCCCGATTTCCGGATGATCTGCTTCTTTTCCTCCAGGACTACGTCTGGGCGAAGGGTCTTGCATTGGACCAAGCTGCGCGAGAACACTGATTCCACCTCGTCGAGGGTCAGACCGAGACACGTCTTGAGCAGGAGTTCGCGCTGCTCTGGGGAGAGATGTAGGTCGAGCCCCTCGCGGTCCCGGGTGGCGTGTACCAGCGAGTCCAATACCTCGGCGATCTCTTCTTCCGTTGGCAAGCCAAAGTCGAGGACAGTTACGTCTTTCTCGAGTTCAGGCGGCAGTCGCAGGACGGGCGAAAGCAGGATGAGCGTTTGGTTCTTGACCTTCATCGTTTCCGCCAGGTCGCGCAGCAGCCGCTGCACACGGTAGTCGCTCATCCAGTGATGGAAGTCCTTGAGAACGAAGATGGCGTTTTCGGGTGCGCCGTGGAGCTGCGCCAGGGCCTCCAGTTCGGGCGAAAGCCGTTGCGGCGGTTCCGAGCGCTTGGCAGGAAGAGGCGGGCGGAAGCCCTTGGTGAGCGACCAGACGAAGGTATCTGCGCCCAAATCCTCGGCGATCGAGAAGACACACTCGAGGGCGCGCTGTTCTTCCCAAGTCAGCAAGTAGAGGATCGGGTACTTCGCCCGAATGAGGACGCTCAACTCGTGCCGGGCGCTCATGGCTCGGTTCAGAGTGTACCGTTAGGCGAAGAGTAGCGCACCCGCCAGCGCGCCGAGTTGGTCCTTTGGGACGCAGTGCACCGCGCCTCCGTGTTTCGCAGTGAGGACAGCGGCAAGGTCCAGCAGGTCCACCGCGTTGACGCTCCATTCGTCCGCGACGTCGAACGAGTGTTGTTCGAGGTCGGCGCTACCCCAAACGTGCGCGTCCGGAGCAACAAAGAGGGCGCGAACGCGGCCCGTGGATGCGGCTTGGACGATGGCGACGGGGTCGTGGATGCCCGCTTCGGAGCCTTCCAACTCTTTGAACTGCGCAAGCGCCTTCTCCCGGTCGGCCCGAGATCGCGCGAAGACCGCATCCCAGGCGCTTCGGTTCAGGTCATGGAGATTTGCATGATCTCCGCTCCCTTGTACTTCGATGAGGTCCTTGGGCGCCTTGTAGGCGGATCGAAACTGGGCCAGGTTTTCCTGCGTTCCGAGCAGAACGACGGGGCTGCCATTTGCGCCCAGGGCTCTCTCCAGTCCTCGCGCGACGTGTTGGAAGAAGCGAAGCCGATGCTCATCCTCTTCGTCTCTGCCGGCGCCTTGCCCGTGGAAGATCGTCCCACCGCTCCGGGCGTGGACGGAGTGTTGCTGGAACTCCTCCTCCCGGTCGTCCGAGCCAAGAAACTCGCTTGCGACCTGGACGGTGTCCGGTATCGGTACCTCGGTAATGTCGGAGGTCGAGCATTCGAAGAGCCGCACGTGCTTGCTCGAGACGGCAACGAGGTGGATCCGCTCCGGATGGTCTGCGTAGCCGATCAGCTGCTTGAGACAGTATCTGGAGCAGAGCGCTTGGTCTTCCGCAAAGGGCAGGGGTGTGCGCACGACTTCAAATCCATCGGGCGACGCGAAGAGGAGCAGCGAATTGGACAGATGGGTCCAGAACTCTTCGTCCTCGAGAAGCTGGCGGGGGCCATCGAGCCAGTCTGCGCTGTCTCCCAGCCTGGCTTCGGCGTCCTTGAGGAGGTTTTTGAGTCTAATCCGGTCCTCAGCAGCCTGCGCGCTGGCAGGATGTGTCGCCATGTAGACGCTCAGGCACGGGGATGCGGACTGGGAGATGAGGTTGGAGAGCAGGTTTGCGAAAGGCCCTTTCATGCTGACATTAAGGTTACCCAGCCAGGCGTTCGGCCCGTAGAGGCATAATTGGGGCGTGCGTATCGGCGGCCGATGGATGTCCGCACTTTTTGCTGCTTTGGCGGCCGGTTCTGTCCACTTCTGTGTGGCGCAGGACGAGGTGACAACCATTCGAATGATTGCCCATGAGAGCTGGGGGATTCCGCCGAAGGACGCCGTAGACCCGGCCAGCATCACCCGGCGCGCGATCTTCGAGGAGTTTCACCGACAGAATCCCGACCTCCGCGTTGTGAACGCTGCAGGTTTGCAGGTTGCCGGCAATCAGCCGGATGCCCCGTTCCTCATGAGCATGGCGGGAGACACTGCGCCGGACGTCTTCTACGTGAACTTCCGCCAGATGACGAACTACGTGGATCAAGGGTTTTGTCGCCCGCTCGATGACCTGATCGCGCGCAATCCCGAAATCCTGAACCGGATCAAGCCAAAGGTCCTCGAGGTTCTTCGCAGCATTGACGGGCACATCTACTGCATACCTTACATCCAGTACGGCATGGCCCTGTACTATCGCATCGATTTTTTCCGGCAGGCTGGACTGGATCCATCCAAACCGCCGCGGAACTGGGAAGAGTTCTACGAGTATGCCAAGCGCCTCACTGATCCCTCGGTCGGTCGATACGGGTTTTTGTTCAACAACGGCATGGAGGGGAAGGGCTGGCATTGGACGAACCTGTTGAGGCAGGCGGGCGGCGAGCCCGTCGTTCGTGCCGAAAACGGGGTGTGGCGCGCGTCGTTCAACACGGAGGCGGGAGTGAAGGCGCTCGAATTCTTTCGCAAACTGTGTTTGGACAAGTGGGAGCGTGATGGGAAGCGAATCGGCCCTGCGGCGGGGCTTTCCACCCAGTGGAGGCAGGACATTGACAACGGCAAGGCCGCGATGTGGTTCGACTACACGAACGACGTTTTGCTCCACAGCACCCGGACGAATCCAGCGTTGATCGGCGTGGCCGCCATGCCAGCCGGGCCGGGTGGCAGGGCAAACGAAATCAACGCAGGGATGTGGGCGATCAACGCAAGCATCAAGGATCCCAAGAAGCTCGAGGCTTGTTGGCGGTTCATCCTCTTCTTTGCAGGGGAGGACGCGGAGAGGATCGCTGTAGAGAACTATGTCGAGTTTGGGCTGGGCAACCTCGTACAACCGGATTTGCTCGAAAAGTACGGTTACCATGATCTGGCGCGCCGCGTGGACCCGTTGCTGGTCCGGGCAAGCCGGGAACAGTTCGAGAACGGCAAACCCGAGCCGTACGGCAGGAACTGCCAGCTGCTGTATGTTTTGCTCGACCAGCCGTTACAGGAAGCGCTCCTCTACCCCGACCGGCCCGCACGCGAGATTCTCGACAAGGCCGCCAAGGAAACAAACGAAAAGCTGTTGGGCTATGTCCCGGAAGAGGTGATGCAAAAGAGGCGGGGCATTGCGTTCGGAATTCTATTCGTGCTGTTGGTAGGAACGATCTGGTACACAGTCCGAGCGATCCGTCGCTTCCGCTCGCTCCCTCCAGGCGAGTGGTCTTTGGAGGCTGGCGCGAGTCGGCAGCGCGTGCTGGCGTTTATGAGCATCTTTCTGGCTCCTGCCGCGCTCAGCTTGTTGGTGTGGTCGTACTACCCGCTGTTCCGCGGGCTGATTATTGCGTTTCAGGACTATCGAATCATGCGTCCTCCACGATGGGTGGGCATGGACAACTTCATTGATGTGTTCACCGCCCCAACCTTCTACAAGGGCGTCATGAACAGTTTTCTCTATGTCGGCCTGACGCTCGGCATCGGCTTTTTCCTCCCGTTCTTCCTTGCCCTGATGCTCGACGAGATCCCGAAGTTCAAGGTGTTCTTCCGAACGATCTTCTATCTGCCCGCGATGACGAGCGGGATCGTGATCGCGTTTTTGTGGAGACAGTTTTATGACAAATCGGAGCACGGGCTTTTAAATCAGCTGTTGGCTCCGGTCTTTCAGGCGCTGAACTCGGGCATTGATTTTGTAAACGGCGTGCTGGGAACAGGAATCGGACACTTCGCTTTGACTCACGATTGGCTCGGCGACCCGTCGCTGGCGATGCTCGCGGTGGTCATTCCGGGCATCTGGGCGGGCGCTGGGCCTGGCAGCATTCTGTATCTTGCTGCGCTCAAGAACGTTCCGGAAGAGCGATACGAGGCGGCGGACCTCGACGGGGCGACTTGGTGGCAAAAGATCGTCCATATCACCTTTCCTGCGCTCAAGCCGCTCATCCTGATCAATCTTCTGGGCGCCTTCATTGGCGGTTTCAAAGCGATGGAGCAGATCTTCATCATGACCGCGGGCGGGCCGCTCTATGCCACGCACACTTTGGGCCTCGAGATTTGGCAAAACGCGTTCATGTTCTTGAAGTTCGGATACGCAACGGCGGCCGCTTGGGTCATGGGGGCTATGCTGATCGGGTTCACCGTGCTCCAAATCCGATCGCTCTTGCAGTACCGGTTTACCACGGCGGCCGCAGCCGAGCAGGCTCGGTAAACTGAGGGACGTGCTAACTCTTTGCGTTGCCTTGATGCTGGCTGATGTATATCAACTTCCCCTTTTTTCCAATCGTACGGTCGAGGCGCGGCTGAATCAGATCGTAGACACTCGCACGGGTAGGGTCGTGACGTTGGAGGAGTTTGCGGAGCGATGCGCGGGCGAGCGGTTCGTGTACGTCGGCGAGAACCATGACAGCGCGGACGCTCACCGATGGCAAGCGCTGGTCATCGGAGCTTTGGATCGCGATGGAAGGAACGTCATCGTCGGTCTGGAGATGTATCAGCGGCCGATGCAAGTGCACCTGGACAAGTGGGTGCTCGGCAAGTACGAAGAGACGGAGTTTTTCGAGCGGTCGGATTGGAAGAACCAATGGGGCTTTGACTTCAGCCTCTATCGCCCGATTTTCAAGTATTGTCAGGATCATACGATTCGAATGGTTGCGCTCAATGTGCCTCGGGACTGGGTGCGCATTGCGAGCCGAGAGGGGTACGACGCTCTCCCGGCCGATGCGGAGCTACCCCCCGAGCTGTATCTCGGCAATGAAAAGCACCGTCAGGTCTTCGACGCGATGATGGAGGGACATCCGCCGGGGGCTGCTCTGGAGGGCATGTATCGCGGGCAGGTGCTATGGGACGAGGGAATGGCGGATTCGGCTCTCCGCTACCTGGAACGGACGGTCGTCACGCCGAACACGGTGTTTGTGGTCTTGGCTGGCAATGGGCACGTCTTGTATCGCCAAGGGATCAACTACCGCGTCTGGCGGAGGACCGGCGATCGGGGCATCACGGTCGTGACGGTGGCGATGGAACGGGGCTCGGTTCGTCGGCCGGTCAGCGCGGACGTGGGCGACTACGTAATCGGGATCCGCGGCTCGGAGTAGCGTAGCGGCGAGATTCGCAGGCGGAATAGGATAGGGATTCAGAGGAAATCCCCACGTTTTCCACAATTCGTGGTATCCTGGAACTGCGGAGCGGGCAGTGGAGTGTCCCACTTGTCACGAAGTCTTCTTAGAGCCGCTGAACGGCTGTTGTCCATCCTGCGGCGTGGTTCTTGATGGCACGCCGTTTGAAGAGATCCCCGACCACCCCGCCCTGAATCCCGAGTCGTCCAACCAGTCGAATGGAAAGGCGGTATCGAAGCGGTCCGTCGGCTCCGCCCCTCGCAACATCGGCACGAGTCGAGAAGAGCCCGGTGGGAGGGAGGTTGATTCCGGACGCCGAGAGAGTGCGGCTGAACCGGAGCCCGCCCCCGAACCGACCGAGGCGGAGATTGCAGATCACGGTGCCTGGGGCGACCGGTGCGTCGAGTGCGTCCTTCGCGAGTTTCCGGAGGGCAGTGTGCTTCTGCGGCGCGCCATTCAAAACGCGACGCAGGTGAAGTTCGGCCTTGGCAATGATCAGGCAACCGTCAATTTCTACAATACGGGCAGGGTTGTCGTGAACGGTTCGCCAAACGGGACGCTGCCGGGCCGCTTGAAGGAGATCGCCTGGCCCAAATGGGAAGACAAGCGACGCGCGCCGGGAGGAGTGAATCGGACGTTCCTCATTCTCGAGGTGAACGAAGAGTCTATGACGGAAGCGCTGGCCCGGGTGGAGGGTCTGGCGATCCGCAACTGCCAGCCCAACGAGCATATGCTTTTTGCGTGGGAGCTGATCCGCGGCGAAGAGCGTTTGCGACTCCAGGCGTATAAAACGGAAAAGGTAATGTTACAGGGCAAGCGAGGCGATCTGTTCTCGGAGGTAGAGAGGGCGTTGGAGGATGAGATGGTGCGGTCGCATAGGGAATACCGGAGACCGCCTCAGCCGAGGCCGCTGCCGGAGTATCAGACGCTTCGGGCGGCCCAGGAGGTAGCTGAGTATCTAGGTGAAGGTGCGTGGAAACTTCTCGAACGATGGCACAGTTCCCTCGCCTTTTGTTGGTATCACATTCATCGTCCACCTGAAGGGCACGACAGTCCCACTTACCTTGTCAGTTCTATTGTTCAGGCTTTCGAGTCCTTCTTCGTTGAGTTCGCGAGCCTAATCGACGTCGGCAATCCGATCGATCCAGATGGGAAGAACGCAATTGCGAAGTGGATTACGGCTTTTGAAAGGCGCGCAGTGGAAAGAAGAGACCCTACCGCTGAAAAGCTGGCAAAACGTATGAGGGACGCCTGGAAGGACCGGCATGCATTCGTCCACGACGACCGCAGGAAGGAACCGATGTTGGATGCGCGCGGCTGCCGCGAGCAGGTGTTGAAGTGGCTGGACCTCATGCGGGACGCAATGGCTTGGAGTGAGAAACATGTCACAACCTGATCCGTGGGCGTTGAGAAGAGAAGGCAAGCCGGAAGAGGCGTTGCAACTTGCTCGGGAGATTCTGGAAGTGAATCCCGAAGACTCATCCGTTCGCCAATGCGCCTTTTGGTGTTTGTACGACCTGGCAAAGCCTGACCTGGAGAAAGTCAAAGAGGTGGGTCGCGATCAGGCTGACGGAGACGTGAATCGCCTGATCGCAAGTTGCGCGGATCGTCTTTCAGAGATGATGGAGTACTATCAAGACGACGACACACAGCGTTCGACCGTCGGGTGGTTTGCGGCTCGGTGCGCTCTCCAAGCGGCTCGTCGAGGAGAGGAAGCGGTTGTCGTGAATCTGGTCAAGGCGTATCGAAAGGCTGTACCGACGCCGACCGCCGAAGTCTATCATTCGCTTCTCTTGAGTGCGATCCTCCAGCTCGAATCGCCGCCGCCCTGGTTTGGCAAGTTTCTCCAGTATTGGAACCTTGCGCACTTGCAAGAAGACGACTACAAGGGCAACGAGTTCGAGACACCCGAGGGAAAGAGGGTGAAGGGTCGTTCGTTGGCGGCGAGGGCCGTTTCCGCTGCCGCCAAGTTTTTTGCAGAAAACCCTAACGAAGAGAGTGGCTGGTTCGACATGGCGGCTCGAGAGATCCTGGCGCGCGTCAGGGATGATACTTGGATCGCCTATCACTTTGCGAAATACCTGCTGGCGCGCGGTAGGAGCGAGGAGGCTCTCCCCTACCTTTACCACGCGCTGGAGGCGACTCGCGGGAACGCTGCGGCTTGGTCTTTGCTTTCCAGCGCATTCGAAGCGATGGGCTACGCAGATGCAGCCGTCGCCAGTGCGGTGGAAGCATGCAATCGAGACGCGACCGTGTGTGGTCGCAAGCCTTACGAGATGATCGCCCAAGCGCTCGAAGGCAAGGATCCGGAGCGGGCGGCGGAGTGGAGGGAGTTCGCCAATACATTTGCAGACGTTTGGAGGGCCAATACACCGGATGAGCAGAGAGAAAACCAGAAGCAATTCTCCAAGCGCGTGCGTGCGGCCCTGGAGCGATCGGCGAACCTTCTCGAAAGCATTCCTTGGAGTGATTTTGTCAAGACCGGACGCTTTACGGTCGGAGTTGGCGTGGTGGAGACCATCAACCCAGAGAAGAAAGCGATCCTCGTGCGGAGAAGCGGCGAGGACAGGCCGGTCCGCCTTTACGTCGGCTTTGCGATGCAGGACCGGATCAAGAAATCCGGGCCAGGGACGGTGCTGGAGCTCTTGATGAGCAATCCTCCGCGCACGATCTACGCCGCTCGGTTTGCTTCTGGGGATCAGCAAATGGAGGGTGTCCGCGAAATGACGGGACGAGTTAGGCGGAAGGCGGAACAACCGTTTGCGTTCGTGGACCAGGACGGCCTCTCCGCATACATTCCTCCGGAGCTGGTTGCCCGCCACAAGTTGACTGACCAAGCCACTGTGAAAGTCAAGGTGATGAAGAGTATTGACCCCAAGAAGGGTAAAGAAGGCTGGAGAGTGATCCACGTTGTTTCGACATCCGAGGGCGGGTAAACCGGGGCATGGATCTCAAGCGCGCACTCAGCGGACAGTACCGGGCGGGACTCACGATGCTTCGGCAATGCATCGAACGCTGTCCCGAAGACGTGTGGGAGAGCGGCGTGCACCCAAGGACGTTTTGGCGGATCGCCTACCACGCGCTGTTCTACACCCACTTCTATCTTCAAGTCAGCGAAGAAACGTTTCAACCCTGGGAGAAGCATCGCCAGTTCGTTCCTTCGCTGTGGGGCGAGGGCGAATCGCTTCCGCCGGTCGTGCCACCGTACTCGCGCGCGGAGCTCTTGGACTACTTGGGCTACGTGTATGACAGCGTGGACGAGTGGCTGGAGCGGATGGACCTCGACTCGCCCGAGTCCGGCTTTCACTGGTACCGGCTTCCGAAGTTGGACCACCAGATCCTCAATGTGCGCCACCTTCAGGGTCACGTCGGACAGTTGCAGGAGATTCTCTATGCCCGCGGCGTCGACCTCGATTGGGTTGCGTTGGGGAAGTAGTAGGGAAATGTGTCATAGTCTGTGAATGGAACGGTTTCGCGTCGCCGCTGTCCAGGCTGCCCCGGTCTTTCTCGATCGTCGCGGGACGATCGAGAAGGCAGTCCAGCTAATCCGTGAGGCCGCGCGAGGAGGCGCGCAAGTGGTCGTGTTCCCCGAAGCTTTCATCCCCTGCTATCCGATCTGGGTGTGGCTTCTGCGACCGAGCGACTACGACTTGGTGTCATCGCTACACGCGGAATTGTTGAGTCAAAGCGTTTGCCTCGAATCGGGTGACCTGGATCCGCTCCGCGAGGTGGCGAGGGAAGCAGGAGTCATCGTTGGGATGGGGATCAACGAACGCGTTTCGCACGCCTCTGGCTCGATGTACAACGCGTATGTTGTCCTTGGTGAGGAAGGCTCCATTCTCGGTATTCGCCGCAAGCTGGTTCCGACGGCCCCCGAACGGATGGTGTGGACCCAAGCAGATGGCAGTTCCCTGCGTGCCATCCCCACGAAGCATGCAGCCCTCGGTTGCTTGATCTGTTGGGAGAACTATATGCCTTTAGCGCGCTACGCTCTCTATGCGGATGGGTCAGAACTGATTCTCGCGCCTACTTGGGATGAGGGAGAGGTTTGGGAAGCGAGTATGCGTCACATTGCGAAAGAGTCGCGCAGCTATGTGGTCTCTTGTTCCTCGCCGTTGCGGAGAGAGGACATCCCCGAGCATCATTCCTTCCGATCCGCCCTGGGTGATGGTGGGGAATGGTTCAAGTCCGGCGGATCGCTGATCGCGGATCCGACCGGCGCAATCGTTGCCGGTCCGCTCAGGGATGAGGAAGGGATCCTGTATGCAGATTGTGACCCGGCGCTCCCCAGCGGACAGAAATGGAATCTCGACGTATGTGGCCACTACGATCGCCCGGACCTTTTCCGGTTGTCCGTTGACCGCACGCCCCGCTCGACGCTTCGCGAGGAGAGTTTAGACCGCCGGGACGAGTGAGCGTTAGGCGCTTAGTTCCAATACGACGCGGTTACACCAGTGCCGTCCCTCTCGCGTGAGACGAAGGCGGCCGTCTTGCAGCTTGAGCCATCCGTTCTGGATGAGCGGCTCGGCTCGATCCAGCAGGTCTGGTGTCAGGTCCGAAGAGATCCCTTCCTGCAGGCGCAGTCCGAGCATCAATCGTTCGAAGGCGATGGTTGCCGGGTCGAGCGTCTCCGATTCGCAGGCGAGATCTTCGCCGCGCTCGACTGCTTCGCAGTACGCGACCGGGTGTTTGATGTGGGTCCAGCGGCGGGGGCCGACGCGTTCGACCGCACCAGGGCCGTAGCCGACGTATTCTTCCGCCCTCCAATAGCACAGGTTGTGCAAACACTCGAATCCGGGTCTGGCGAAGTTGCTGATTTCGTAAGGCTCGTATCCGTGTTGCGCAGTGAGGTCCAGTGTGCGCTCGTACATTTCGCGTTGGGTCTCGTCGGGCGGCAGCGGTAACAGCCCCCGACGGAAGAGGCGATAGAACCGTGTGTTGGGCTCGATTGTGAGGCAGTAGAGGCTGAGGTGTTCGGGCGCGAGGGCAAGCGCCGACTCGAGGTTACATATCCAAGCCTGCAAAGTCTGATTCGGCAAAGCGAACATGAGATCCAAGTTCACATTCGAAAACCCAGCGTCCCGCGCGGCTCTGTAGGCGCGATAGACTTCGTCGGCGGTGTGCACACGGTCGAGGGATCGGAGCTCATCGTCGTCGAAGCTCTGCACGCCGATCGAAAGGCGGTTGAATCCGGCGCCTCGCATGGCGGCAAACTTCTCTGCATCCACCGTTCCCGGATTCGCCTCGCTCGTGATCTCGCACTCGGGGACCGGCGGGTGAGCTTCGCGCACCGCTTCGAGGATCGAAAGAAGCGCCTCTGCGGGGAGGAACGTCGGCGTGCCACCCCCGAAGAAGATCGTCTTCGCGGGCCTGCCGGTGTGGGGAGATCGTTGGATCTCTTGGACGAGGGCATTCGCCGTGCGCGAGACGATGTCGCCGTCCATTGCGTAGCTGTTGAAGTCGCAATAGCCGCACTTGGACGGGCAGAAGGGGATGTGGACGTAGACGGCCACAGGCTCTTCACCCCTCGACCCTCGCGGGGTCTGCTCTCGGTACGGATCCACCTCTGCTCAGTATAGCCCAGGTATCCTTTTCCCGGCTCCATGTGGGAGAAACTGCGTGAAATCGAGGAACAGTACGAGCAGGTGCAGCACGAATTGCAGCAGCCTGACGTGGCTTCCAACGTCGCGCGGTTGAAGCAGCTGGGAAGGAGAAGCGCCGCCCTCGAGCCGATTGTCAACCTGTATCGGGAGGCCGTGCGAATTCGAGAGGAGATCGAGGGCGCCAAGGAGCTGCTGCAAGACGACGAGTTGCGCGAGACCGCTGAAGCCGAAATCGAGCAGCTGAGGCAGGAACAGGACCGGATCGAGGCGGAGCTCAAGATCCTTCTCTTGCCCAAGGACCCAAACGACGATCGGGACGTCATCCTCGAGATCCATCCGGGAACGGGGGGCGAGGAAGCTGCGCTCTTTGCTGGTGACCTTCTTCGCATGTATCTCCGTTTTGCAGAAAGGAAGGGATGGAAGGCGGAGATTCTCTCTTTGGAAGAGACCGGTATCGGCGGCGTCTCCCACGCAACTGTTTCGATCGAGGCGCACGGCGCCTATTCGTTGCTCAAGCACGAGACGGGGATCCACCGCGTCCAACGTGTGCCCAAGACGGAGGCGTCGGGAAGGATTCACACGAGCGCGGCGTCCGTGGTCGTGTTGCCCGAGGCCGAGGACGTAGACATCGAGATCAAGCCGGATGACTTGGAGATCAGTACGTTTCGTGCCAGCGGAGCCGGCGGCCAGCACGTCAACAAAACGGAGTCCGCGGTACGAATCGTGCACAAGCCGACGGGGATCGTCGTGTCTTGCCAGGACGAGCGGAGTCAGATTCAGAATCGTGAGCGTGCGATGCGCATCTTGCGGACGAAGCTGTACGAGCGCGAGTTGGAGCGGTTGGCGGCGGAGCAGCAAAAGGTCCGCCGGAGCGGATTTGGGTCAGGAGACCGGAGCGAGAAGATCCGCACCTACAATTTTCCTCAAAGTCGAGTTACGGATCATCGCATCGGCTATACGTCCCACAACCTCTCCGCCATCCTTGACGGCGACCTGGAAGAGCTGCTTTCCGCGCTGGTTTCGCACGAGCAAGCCAGGCTGCTCGCCGAAGCGGACGGCGCCGCCTAAGGCTACTGTCCTCGGAGCAACTGGAGGACGCTCGCCGGCAGTTGGTTCGCCTGGGCGAGCACTGCCATGCCGGTTTGCTGGAGGATTTGGAGGCGGGTGTACTCCGTCATTTCCGTAGCCATGTCGGCGTCCCGCACCTGAGACTCCGTGGCGGTGAGGTTCTCGCGGGCGACGCTCAAGCTCCGCACGTTGCTTTCGAGGAAGTCCTTCTGGAACGATCCGAGCTCGCCTCGAATGCGCGACAGCTGGTCAATCGCCGCGTCAATGATTCGGATTGCGTTCTCCGCGCCTTGCTTCGTGGTTACGTCCAACGTGGCGATACTCTCGCCAGGAACGACGCCGGTGCCCAGATCGCTGGCGAACACGGACGGGATCGAGAGTTGGACAGCTTGGTTGACGGACGGTCCGAACTGGATGTGCACGGCGCCGGCCTGGAGCTGACCGACCTGCGTCGCGCCGCTCATGTTGAGGTTTCCGTTCTCCGTGAGCGTGATGCTGTTCCCCGAGCCATCCGTCAGGACAAGACCGCTCTCGCGGGGTCCGCGCCCGCCGGTGAACGTTACGGTCTCGACACCGGCTGTCGTCGTTACCGAGACGTTCGCGACTGCGTCGGTACCGGCAGCGCTCGCCGTCGGATTCGAGTTGAGGATGCCGTTGGGATCTACGAGGTTGACGCTGAACTGTGAGCCGTACGTCTGCTGCACCAATCGCACGCTGAAGGGGCCGCTGCCCACGATTTCTGCGGTTACTCCGGTCGTGGAGGCGACATCGTTGATCTTGGCGACGAGGCTCTGAAGGGTGTCGCTGCCGGAGCTGAGAATCGTAACGCCGTTGATGGTCAAAGAACCGGCGGGCACGATGTCGGTGACGTTGGTGTAGGTGACGTCGGTGTTGACGACGGCTCGCGTTGCTTGGGGCGTTACGTTGGCGGTAATCGGTCCGCTGACGACGGAGTTCCCATTGAAGATGCCGCCAAAGAACATGGAGCTGACGTAATCGGGTCGGGTAATGCTGGCGAGTGCGCCGGCGGTTCCGTCCAACAGTTTCTTGTCGCCAAAAGCGGTGTGCTTTGCGATTCGGTCAATGCTCTGGATCGTGGAGCGAATCTGGGCCTGATTGGCGTTGAGGACGTTGATGTCCACGACGCCGGTGTTGGCGGAGTGCACCGCGAGCGCGCGCATGCTGCGCAGGAGGCCGTGGATTTCGTTGAGGGCGCCCTCGGCGGTCTTGGTCATGTTGATCGCGTCCTGCGAGTTGCGCACGGCTTGGTCAATGCCGAGGATCTGCGTACGCAAACTTTCGCTTACGACGAGGCCGGCCGGATCGTCCGCGGCGGTGACGATGCGGAGGCCGGTGGAGAGGCGGCTAATGCTCTTCGTCAGCCCCTCGTTGGTGGCTGTCAGGTTGCGCAGCGCTTCCATGGCTGCCAGGTTCGTGTTGATTCTAAGGCTCATTCCGTTGCTCCGTCCAAAAACCCGAGAGTGTTACCAGGTGTCATTGTCGGCAAAACATGGAATCTGTACAGAGCCGCCGCGTCTCAAAATCTCACAATCGACTCGAAGGATGCCACTCCCCTGACAACCTTGCGAGCCTGAGGTATCCTAAGGGCCGAGCGGCAATCGTGCCGCAGACGACTCTTACCAAGGAGGTAACGCAATGTCCGAAATTGCAACCCCGGAAGTCAAGCTTGTCGAAGCCGTACCCCTTGCGGAGAAAGTGTTCACGACGGAAAGCGTGGGAATCAGCCGCAAGACGCACGAAGAGCATTTCAAGCTGTATCAGGGATACGCGAACAAGACGAACGAGATCCGGAAGCGGTTGGCGGAACTGGACAAGGACCCGGCGAAAGCCAACCAAGTCTACAGCGAGATTCGCGCGCTGAAGGTGGACTACACGTTCGCCTACGGCGGATTCATCAATCACACCGTCTACTTCGACATCCTCGGAGGAAACGGCGAACCTTCGGGCGAAGTTCTGAAGATGATCGAGCGGGACTTCGGCTCGTTCGAAGCGTTCCAGCAGGACCTCAAGGCGAGCGGCATGGGTGGCCGCGGCTGGGTCTGGCTCGCGTATGACCACGAAGAGAAGACCCTGTTCAACTACATCGGCGACGCGCAGAACACGTATCCCATGTGGAACTGCACGCCAATCCTCGCGTTGGATGTGTACGAACACGCTTATTACTTGGACTTCGGCACGGCCCGAGCGCAGTACATTGACGCGTTCCTCAAGGTGATTGACTGGGACGCGGTGAACCGCAGGCTGCAAGCGGTCTTGTAGGTCCTAAGAGGCAGATGCGCTGGGCCTAACCTCGAAATGGGTTGAACGCCCAGCGCATCAGCTCTTCTTGATTCGGAGAAACCGCCTCGCGAGGCTACTGTGCTTCGCGAGCTCGCTCTCGATGCGATGCACGAGAGCCGCAACGTCCCTGTCCGGGGTGATGCTGACGATGCCAGCGTGGGCGCCTCCTCTCTGCACGTGGAGTCTATAGAAATCGCGGTGGTTTAGCGTTAGGACGGCTCTTTGTTGTGCGGTGGCGATATCGAGAACCGCAGCATCCGGGAGTGCCCGATTTGCAAGGCCTACTTCGTTCATGGCGACGACGTCAAGACCTCGCTCGCGGAGACCCTTCACGACGCGGAAGTCAATGTTTTCATTGGCGAGAAGCTTCAGCCTCTTCATCAAAGAGAATATGGTCACGGAGTTCGTTGGCGACCAGAGCCGGGTTCCTCTTGAAGTACTCGAGGGCCGCTTCGATTTCACTGGTACTCAATGTTGGATAGGCTTCTTGGAGTTCAGCGTTGGAAGCACCCTGAAGGCGCAATGCGACGAGCGCCCACACGGGTATTCGACTCTGTCCAATGCAGGCGTCTCCGCCCATCACGCCTGGTCGTCCCCCGATTTGCGTCCTTACCCTCTTCGAGGTGGATCGGCTCTTTGCTGCCTTGAACACGAGGGTGCGCACCTTTCCTGACACGATGAGCTTCGCCCGCGTTTCCGAGACGGACCTCTTCTTCGCTGACAAGTGTCGATGCTTGCCCTTTGTTTCCGTAATCTTCATCGCCCTTACCTCTTCTTCAGCAGGTTCTTGGCTTCGGCGACCCGCTCGCGTAGCCATTCGCTGAGCGCCTCTGCCGCATCAATGCTCAAGTATGCGCCAACTTGAAGTTCCCGAATGATTCCTTCTCGAGACACTCGCAGTTCCGGGATCTCCGTGAACCCATCATCATCGACTTCGTACACGATTTCACGCGGGATCGGGGCCCGTTCTGCATACAAGACAAAATGGATGTATCCTCGTGGCGTTACGCTGCCAAAAGCGCCATCCGCATGGATCTCCCGAAAAGCGGGATCCTTGATCATGTGTACGCGGAGTTCCTCCGGTGGATTTCGGCGGTCGGTTGCGCGCTTGCTTTGGCTCGGTTTCTTACGCATTTTCGTTAGATTACCCAAGCGTGGTCCTATTTCTCCTCCGTCTCGTGGAACAAGAGCGTCCGCGGGATCCGGGAGGGCGTCTCCCCGAGCGGTGCGAAAGCGAGTGCGAGGGCGGCGTCGCCCGTCCGATTGAACCACTCGACACGGATGCGGTGCGGTCCTTGAGCGAGCGCGACGGGAGCGGTAACTGTTTGAGCGACATGGAGGCCGTCGTTGTCCACCACGAGGCGATCTCCCACCCAAAAGCGCGCGCCGTCGTCGGAGGTCAGAGCAAAGAGATAGACGTCGTCGTCCGGCACCATCAAGACTCCCTCCAGCATGAGCCCCACGCGTTCCTCGTCAGCATACGGCCCGAGCGCTATGTCCGGAAACACGGTCGTGGAATCGGAGCGCAGTGCGCGGAAGTCGGGCACCTGGTCCCATTCGCCGCGGTAAACCGAGACAAGAAGCCCCGACGCCAGGTTGCGCACCGAGTCGGCGGGGCGAGGCGTCACCCTCTCGAAACGGCGCTCTCCAACCGGCGAGACCACCCGGCCGTCCTTGACCAGAACCGCACGAACGAGAGTCGTCTCCGACAGAGTGATCGGGCCTCGATAGAGCCTGCTCTTCGCCGTCGGGTTCGAGCCGTCCGTCGTGTATCGAATCTCTCCTCCCTTCTCGGCAGAAAGGTGAACGGTAAGGGGTTTGACGAAGATGTCGCTGGGCGCCCTGATCTCCGGGGCGTCGTAGACGATCGGCTTGCCGCGCACCACCAGCTTGACGACGCTCGCCGCGCTGTACGGTTGCTCGGATGGTTGGCGGATCGCCAGGTCGCCGCCGCTCCGGAAGACCTCGAGCGGCTGTCCAGTCGCAAGCAGTTTCGCTCCAAGCGGTTCGTTTTCGATGCCTGGCACGCGCAGTACCCCTTGCGGCTGTTTCCAATCGAAGACGTGCAAGTAGAGGGTACTGCTCTGATCCGAGGCTTTCACCGTGCACCGTCCCCAGGAGAGGCTCTTGAACGGGCTGGCGGTCGTGCCGTAGATCGCTTCGCCGTTCCGGTCCATCCATCGGCCGATCTCTTGAAGTCTTTCGAGACTCTCTGGAGGAAACTCGCCGAGCGCGGTGGGGCCAATGTTCAGAAGGTAGTTCCCGCCTTTGCTCGCGATGTCAATGAGGTTGCGAATCAACTGGGTGGGTGACTTCCAGTTGGCGTCGTTCTTGTTGTAGCCCCAGTGATCGTTCATCGTCATGCAGGTCTCCCAGTCCACACCGGGAAGGCCGGTCGCCGGGATGTACTGCTCGGGCGTGCCGAAGTCGCCGAGTCCCTCACCGGTCGCGCCGACGCTCTCCATTCCGGAACGACTCGGGGAGACGCGATTGTTCACGATGACGTTCGGTTGGAGCCGTCGGCAGAGGCGGTAAAGCTCGGCGCCGTACTCCTGCGTCCATGTGCTCTCCCACTCACCGTCGAACCACATGACGCCGATTTCGCCATACTTCGTGAGCAGCTCTGTTACTTGATTTTTGACGTATTGGAAGTAGCGACCAAAGTCGGCACCCTCCGCGGAACGGTCTCCGACTTCCCAACCTCGGCGAGGGAGATAGTCGGGGTGGTGCCAGTCCATGATGCTGTAGTACCATCCGATCTTCATACCATGTCGCCGGCAGGCGTCAGAGAGTGCCTTCATGATGTCTCGACGGAACGGTGTGGACATGATGTCGAAGTCCGTGTACTTCGAGTCGAAGAGACAGAACCCGTCGTGGTGTTTCGTCGTGATGACGAGGTACTTCATCCCCGCGTCTTTTGCCGCGCGCACCCAGGCGTCGGCGTCGAAGTTCACCGGGTTGAACTGCGGAACGAAGCGTTCATAGACATCGAGTGGAATCCGGGCGGTCTCTCGAATCCACTCGGCGTGGTTCGTCTGTCCGTTCCACTCTCCGGCGGGGATGCTGTAGAGACCCCAATGGACAAACAGCCCGAAGCGGGCCTCCCGCCACCAGGCGAGGCGGTCGGGTGCGTTCCTTGGCGTTCCGTGTGCGCTCACGATAGTCAGGAGCGCCGCAAAGGCGGCGAGCATGCCCCTTTATGGCACACCCGCCGCCCATTGAGGGTGGGATTACGCCCCTCACCTCGTACAACGGCGCCGTTTCAACGCGCCACTTGGCTGAACGTGCGAATCAAGTCGGCGGCTACCTCGTCGCAGGCCTTCGCCGCCTTGTCGCCGCCTTGATTCGTAACGACGGCGAGTGCGAACCCCTTCTTGGGCGCCAACCAGGCGACGGCGTAGTTCAGCGTGTTGCTTCCCGCATGGGTCAGTGCGGGCCCTCCCGCCCAGGGGCGCTCGACGACGACCCATCCCAGCGCATACTCCTGCCCCGCGAGGGGTGAATGCAGCTCGCGCAGCGTTTCCGGCTTCAAGAGGTTTGAGGATCCGAGGTGCAACTGAAGAAACTTGGCGTAGTCCCGGAGACTCGCGTGTACCGTGCCTGCCGGCCCGAGAAGAGGAGGGTTGTCTGCGAGCGGGCCGGGCGGCACCGGCGCGCCGTCGGGTCGGTGCGGCCAAGGCTCGACCGTCGGCCCGAATCCCGCAGACTTCATTTCGAGGCGCTCGAAGACCAACGAGCGCATGAGATCCTCCCAACTCTTGCCCGTCTTTCGCTCCAGCATCGCTCCGGCGACGACGTAACCCATGTTCGAGTAAACGAACGCCGAACCGGGTTTGACGTGGGGAGGCTGCTCCAGGGCTCGGCGCACATACTCCGCGCGAGCCTCGCTCGGCGTCCCGGGCAAGGCGCGGACTTCCAGCCAGGTCATCCCCTCCGGCGCGCTCTTGTCCGCAGGCGAAAACCCGCCGCGGTGGCCCAGAAGCATCTTCAAGGTGACGCTGCGGAACTCTTCTCTGGCGCTCGGGAAGACGTCTCCGATTGTCGTATCCCAAGAGATCTGCCCCTCCTCAACAAGGATGGCCGCAAGCGTGGCGGTCATCGCTTTGGTGTTGGACCCGAGGTGCCACCGGTCTCCCTGCTGAACCTTCTCTTCAGCGCTGCGCCTTCGAACGCCCGTCACCCATACCTCCGTACCTTCCTTCGTGATCCACGCGGCTCCCATGGCTGGAAGGTCGTGGCGAGCCCGTATCGCCTCGAGTTTGGCCTCAAACCCCTCGGCCACCGAGCCGGCCGAGGTTGCGAGAGCTGAGAGTAGAAGGATAGCGGCAACCATGGCGCTCGGCCGATTCTAACCGGTTTCGCCCTCGGGCGGGAGCCCCTGCATCGAACGGGGTCCTGGTACGCTCGCGTCTATGGCCTTCTGTCCGGAAGACGGAACCGAGCTGACGCCGGTGTGCCTGCACCTCTGCGCTTGCTATGACTGCCCGGAGTGCGGCACCCACTGGGCCTATGACGGCTGGGGCGGCTACGTCGCCGTCCCTCGCTCCGACTGCCCTGTACACCTTCGTTGCGATCGGTGCTGGGAGGAGATGGCGAGTTTACTCGAAGTCAAGGAGAGTACATGATGTGAAGGTATAATTGGAGAGTGCCATTAAGACCGCTACCAATTGACGAAACCAACCTCGAACGGCAAAGCGTCGCAGCAATTAGCGATGTCTTAGATGTGATTGTTGAGCTGGTCACCAATAGTGATGACGCGTATACCCGCATGGGTGTGCGGAAGAATGGCAACATCACGCTCTTTATGGCGAGGGCAAGGGGAGGCGAGTTGGTTCAGCTCGCAGTGCGCGACGATGCCGAGGGGATGACGAGAGAACGCCTGAACATGGCACTGACGCGGTTTGCAAAGAGCAGTGGCCGGGATAAGCGTTCTGGCATTCGAGGTGCTTTCGGCCGAGGGTTAAAGGACACCGTGTTTGCAGTCGGCGAGGGCAAGATCATTACTCGTTCCAGGGAAACGGGTGAGCTGCTGGAAGCTCGGTTGGCATGGCGCAACCAGAGACCTATGTTTGATGACGACTTTACCCCGCGCAGCCGAGAAGCCATGCAAGTTCACGAGGACTGGAAAGGCACAATAGTAATTCTGAGGCCGTCGAAGCAGCATCCATCCGAAATAACGGTTTATGAACCTAGAACCCTCAAACAACGGATCCCGCTGCACTACGCCCTGCGGGATATCGTGAGACGACACAACGTTTTCTTTGCTGCAGAGCGCTGGAACCGCCGATCGGGTCAAACCCAGAGCGTGGGCATCGAACGCCTGCAGCCATTCGAACCCAGCGGCACTGAATGCCTCACTCGAACGCTGACGATAGAAGGATTGGGTGACGTTCTGCTTACAGTGCATGAGTCGGCGGAACCTCTCGAGGGCTCACCGACCGATCCGTGGTGCCAGTTCGGTTTCTCTATTACGACTGACGGCGTTCCAGTTGATCACCGCGTGTTTCTGGACGGGCGGGAAGCTGCTCGTTTCTTCTGGGGCGCAATCGAAATTCCGGAGATCGCGAAGCGGCTAAACAACGGCGATTATTCTTTGCTGAAACCGGATCGAAGCGGCGTTAACTGGAGGGTCAAGGCTCTGCGGCAAGTGGCGCAAGCAGTGACTTCCGAACTTGGTCCGCTGCTTGATGCGAAGGAAAGGACATTGCGGACAGACCGTCGCGACACCATTGTGTCGCGAGAGCAACAGCATAAGCTGATTAGTTTTCTCAACAGAAAAATGGTTTCTTGGTTTGAGGATACGCCCGACGTTCGTGCTGACCGATTAGAGCCGTCTGCTGGCGGGCATAGGGTGGCCGAACGAGGCGACGATCTGGCACGTATCCACGAGCAGGGGCTTACGGTCGAACCATCAGTTGCCTATGTTGCGCCCGGTGAGAAACGCAAGTTCTCTGTTTACCGTCCAGACAGCCGTAATTCTGATTTGCAGATCAAGGTTACGCCAGCTGAGAGAGCTAGAGTTTGCTCCCGCCAACAGGGAACCGGGCTGGTTGCAATGACGTTTGAAGTAGCGCTCGAGTCGACCGCGGCGCTCGGGCAGAGAGTTCTGATCGAAGTGTCCGATGGCGTCGACACGGCGTTTGCCCAGATCGTTGTTCACGAAGAGTCGGAGAGGGGGCCCGCGAGGGACACGCCCCGCTCGCACCGCAGAGCGGTGTTCACAGGCATTGACTTCAGCGACCTGCCCAATCCACCGTATCGCGTGCAGTACGATCGCGACAGCGGCATGATTATTGTCTTTCTGAGATATCCCGTTGTGTCAAAGGTGCTGGGTGCGGAAGGGGAGCGAGCGGAGTCCAGCGAAGCGAAGGTATTGCTGGCGGAATTAGTGACAGAGGCGGTGTGTCGGGCCAATGTGCTTCGTGACAGCGAGATTCCATCCATGCTTGCACTTCCTCAAGCGATCAGCCAGCTCGACCAAAGGCGAGCCAAGTGTGCAAGCGACATATACGACTTCATTCAAAGCTTCAGCTTCTAACATGAGAAAACTAAGCGATAACGAGCGAGTCATACTCTGTGCGGCGCTGGTTAGCGAACAGGGCAAAGTGTCCCTCGTTCGCCTCCTCGAAGAGTGTATCCAGCGGTTCCCGCGAGAGTTCTCGTGGCGTGGGACGAAGTATCCGGATACCGCTAAGCTCGAGAAACGGGCGTGGAGCTGTCGGACGGACCGTGGTTGGCTCATTGGAACTCCCTCAGACGGATTCTATGTGCTGACGGGCGCCGGCATCGCGGCAGCGCTCGAAGTTGCTCGCCGCATCGGTATCGCGCTTCCCGATGACGCTTTAGGCAAGTGGTCCAAGGACATCTTGGGTGACATCAAGGATTCCGCAGCGTTCCGCTCATTCCTCGATAACAAAGACGTGACGCTGCATGAGGTTGCAGTCTCCGTGGGCCTTCCTCCCGAGGCGACCAGAAGGCAGGTCAAATATGCATTGCGCACGGTGCTCGGTGAGGCGAAACGCGCGCGGATCCAGCCGATTGTCAGCTTTGTGGCCTATTGCGAGGAAAAGCTAAATCTCAAGAACGATCCCGGTAAGTAGGACGCAGCCCCTCAAATCTCCACCGACTCGTCCGGCTTCACCACCTGGCACTCCACGCCAACGCGTTTTGTCCCGAAGACGCCTCCGGCGACTACGTCGCCCTCCCCACGGGCTTGCTGCTTCGGCTACTTGCGGTGCGAGCACTGCTGAGAGGAGTTAGTGAGGGCGATGAACGCACATCAACCGTCGTACCTCTGTAGCAGATTGGTGAATCGGTCCCTCGTCACGTAGCCGTCGTGCTGCAGGCGGCCCACCACGATGCCTGGCGCGACTCCCACTTGTTGCGCAAAGCTGCGGATGGTGTGCTCGGTGAAATCAGCTTGACGCACGAATTGTTCGTAAGCATTGCGCTCTACCAGGGCATTCTCGGCGAACCGATTCGCTTCTTGCTCGACTTGCTCATCGGGAGAGCCAAGGTCTTCCTTGAAGTCCACGTAAGTCTGCCTCTTTCGGTGTAGCAACACATGGGCGGCCTCGTGGAAGAACGTGAACCAGAGGGTGTCGTTGCGCTTGTACAAAGTGCTGAGCTGGATGAGGGCCTTCGTCTTCGTGAGCCACCTGGTTGCTCCAAAAACCCCCGTGCCTCGCAGCGGCGGAACAACCACCACGGCAACCCCCGCAGGCGCGCACAGTTCGCGTACCTTTGACTCGATGCTGCGGATAGTCGGTTCTGCTGTTAAGCTTCGCGCCTCGCGGAGTGCCTCTTTGAACAGCCTCTCATCGTACGGTGAGCATCGAATCTCCGCAGCCTGGATCTCGCCCTGGCGAAGCCACGCGGCAACCCGTTCGTGGTGATGCCTTGTGTGCGCCGACTTGCGGTACTGAGTATTGGACATCGCATAGCTTGCGCGCCACGCCTCAAGGGACGCCACGCCGAAGAACTGAAGGAGCTCGCGCACTCGACTTCCCCTGTCGGCGTGAGGCTTCACCCAACCGAGCCTGACCATTTCCGTGTATGGAAACCGTTTGAGCCATTCCTCGTACTCGGGAGATCCGAAGTGGCTGAGGTTACGTTCGCGCACCTCAAGATAGTTTGCCTGCAATCTCAACCAAAAGCCCGCGGGGACCCGTAGGACGAACTCCAACTCGCTTGCGATCTGCGGGGTCAAATCGGACTGGCCGTGCACTATTTCGTTCACGTGCTTCGTTGAGCGCCCCATGCGTCGCGCGAGATCTGCCTGTGTCATCTGCAGAGCCGCAAGGACCTCGCGTAACGTCTCGCTCGGATGCGCCGCATGGTCTGGTGTGTACTCGTTCTTCAGTTCTTCAGCCATGGTAGTCCACAATTTCTACGATCTTGATTGCCCTGATGTTCGCCCAATCGAGCGACCCGTCCGGTTTGCGCGGCGTGGGGTCCTCTGCCGGTACAAAGATGATCCTCCAACCGCCAACAACCGTGATGGCGATTTGTCCGGCTCGGTTGCCTGTTAATGCGTGGCAATTCAGGCCTGGAACCTGGCTCAACTCCTCGAGCGACTCGGCCGCGCGCAGCTCGCCGAGCCGTTGGGATATCTTGTTCGCCCGCTCGCGCCCATGTTTCCTCTGCAGCTTTTTGATGTTGTTGCACATCGTCCGGATAGCGCTGTTCGCAAAAAGAATGTCCACGCCAAGTCGAATGCCTCATCAAATCGGCTTGCCGCACTCGGCTTCGCTGGCGGTCCGCAAAACTTGGCGACGCAGCGGAGTGGCGAACATTCCCGGGGCCTCGGTCCATTCGGCACCAGCCCGCGAGACCGTCATGGTCTGCAACGATGGCCGCGCGATCTGAGTTCGCTCAAAAGCCGCACACATAGCAGTAGTATACACCTCGAAGGTGCATGCTGTCAACCTTGTCAATACAACTGCCCCTGTGCCAGGGGAGTGGGGGAGACGGAAGAGGGCCACCATCTGCCGTGCATCCCGAACCGGGAACGCTCATTGTGCTCGTCGCCGGAGTCGGCACCCTCACGTTCCGCCGCGCCAGCTGGGCGCGCTAACAGGACACACGCCGACTCGCGGGTTCAGACTTCGATGCTGTCGCCCGGCTTCACCACCTGGCACTCCACGCCAACCTCCTCCCGGCACCGGCGGGCGAAGGCTTCGCCGTCTTGAGCGATCAGGTCGAACGTGTTGTAGTGCATCGGGATCACCAGCTTCGGGCGGATCAGTTCCGCGGCTTTGAGGGCGGCGTCCGGGCCCATCGTAAAGTTGTCTCCGATCGGAAGCAGGGCGACGTCCGGCTTGTGCATCTCTCCGATGAGCTTCATATCATAGAACAACGAAGTGTCGGCTGCGTCGTAGATCGTCTTGCCACCTGTTTGGATGATGAAGCCAGCGGGGTTGCCGCCGTAGCCGCCGTCCGGGAAACTCGAGCCGTGGTGGGCAATCGTCAGCTCCACTCGTCCGAAGGGGAACTCCTTGCCGCCGCCGATGTGGAGCGGGTGAGCCTGGGCGCCCTGGGCTCCGCAATAGTTGGCAATCTCGAAGTTGCTGATAATCGTGGCGCCCGTGCGCTTGGCGATGGCTACCGAATCGCCGAGGTGGTCGCCGTGTGCGTGCGATACCAGGATGAAGTCCGCTGGCACCTCGTCCGGAGACTTCGGGGCGACCGGGTTCCCCGAAAGGAAGGGATCGATCAGGATATGGGAGCCGTTGCTTTCGATGAGCCACGCAGCGTGGCCGAGAAACGTCATCTTCACTGCCATGTTTCGTCCTCCGCGACAATTCTACCAAGGAAGCTCCCACAAGCGGGCGTTTCCGCAGGTACCTTTCTGGTGGAGGTCCGATCATGGCTCACGTAACCAAGGGCAAAGAGTTCATCGTAGAGATTCGGGACGAGGTGGGCGCGGGGGCGGCTGCGCTCGAGACGCTCTCCCAACAGCGGATCAACCTCGCCTGCTTCGTGGGATACGGCGTCCCGGGTGGCAAGGCGTTCCTGCACCTGGTGCCAGAGGATCCCGAACGCGCGCAGGCGGCGCTCGCGTCGGCGGGCTATTCGGTCCAGGTGCACGAGGCGATCCTCTACGTGGCGGAGGACAGGCCGGGGCTGGCTGCCGACGTCCTCCGCGCGCTGGCGGATGCGGGGATCAGCGTCGAGCATTGCTACGCCACTTCCGTGGGTGCAACGAACGCTCTGCTCGTCATCCGAACCAAGGACGACGACCAAGCCGCGGCGGTGCTTTCGGCTCGGGCGTAGGGTATTCTTAACGGCTGCCGTGGGGATGTAGCTCAGCTGGCAGAGCGCTGCAATCGCACTGCAGAGGTCGTGGGTTCGAATCCCATCATCTCCACCAATCCTGGGTATACTTTTCGAGCCATTTCCGTGCGCGGGTGGTGGAATTGGTAGACACGCTACCTTGAGGTGGTAGTGCCCAAAAGGCGTGAAGGTTCGAGTCCTTTCCCGCGCACCATTTTTTCTTTGGCAAGTAGAATCCGCGCGATGTTTTACGCCGATTCTCTCTTCGCGCCTCGCTCCGGTCGCCCGCGACGTTTTTCCAGCCACGACCCGACGGGCGGCAATCGCGACTTCTGGTCCCTCGAGCCCGGCGAGCGGCGGGCGCTGGCGGAGTTCGAAGGCGCGGGAGTCGTGCGCCACATCTGGATGACGATTGGACACCCGGACCGCCTCTACCTGAGGAACATGGTGCTTCGGGCCTGGTGGGACGACGAGCGTTCGCCAAGTATTGAGGCTCCAATCGGCGACTTCTTCTGTCTGGGTCAAGGGATCGCGCGCACCTTTCAAAACGCCGCGTTCAGTTGCGTTACGCACAAGGACAACGAGGGCAACCTTGGGGGAGGCGTCGCGCTGAACTGTTGGCTGCCGATGCCGTTTCGTCGCGCCATGCGCATCGAGGTGGAGAACCAAAGCGACCAACCGTGCGGCCACTTCTACTTCTATGTGGACTTCGAAGAGTCCCTCGAAGCCGGCGCGCTGGCCGACGCCCTGTACTTCCATGCTCAATATCGCCAGGAGTGTCCCACGGAGACCGGACAGCCGCTTCTTGCCGAGCAGGGCGTCAACTACTGGGATCGGCTCGACACGCCGGTAGACCCAGCGGAGAACTACGTGATCCTCGAGGCTGTTGGGAGGGGGCATTACGTCGGATGCAATCTAAGCGTGCACAACCTGGATCCGGCGCTCTTTCAGAAGCCGTTTGGCGATGCACTACTCAAGGTTCCGGAGCTGACCTGGTGGGGCGAGGGCGACGACATGATCTATATTGACGGCGAGGCGCACCCCAGCCTCTACGGAACGGGCAGCGAAGACTATTTTACGCAGGCATGGGGTATGCACGACCATGCGCAACTTTTCGGTGGCACGACGGTCAACGAACACGATCCGAGGCATCCAAACCGGAGGGCGTGCACCAGTTACCGGCTCCACCTCTTGGATCCCATCGCGTTTCGAGAGTCCATCCGCGTTACGATTGAACACGGGCACGCGAATCTGCAGAAAAACGACTATTCGTCGGTGGCGTACTGGTACCAATCCGAGCCGCACGCGGAGTTCCCTGAATTGCCCCCACGAGATGCGCGCATTCCGCGTTTCGCAGCGGAAGAGTTGGACCGCTAACTAACGTCGCTTGGTCTTCTTCCCTTGGCGGCGACGAAGCTCCTCTTCCTCTGCCTTGTCGAGGTCCTCGGGCGAGAGGCGGGCGGATGTCTCCGCGATTTCCGGATCGTCGTAAAGAACTCCCTGCGCGATGGATTCCCCTTCGTACTCCTCGACCTCTTCGTCCTCGACCAGATTCGGTTCCGACTTGGGCTTTGGCGGGCCTTTCTCGAGGTCGGCAGCCTTCACGAGCACGACGTAGTTCGCGTTGAATCGCTTCTCCTCGGGCGAGAGGTTCCGCTTTTGCTCTTCGCCAAGGCTTCCGAGAAACTTCGCGCGCATTCGTTTGACAGCTTCCTTATGGGCGCCGACCATGACCTCGCTCATGGAGTCCACGTCAATCACGACGGCGATCTCAGTCTCTGAGAAGACGGAGCGTACGGTGCCGGTTAGGCCGGCCAAGTGAGGAAAGTAGAGAAGCGATTCCTGGTCGGCGGCGGTCGCTTCCCGAGTTTTGATTCGGACGCGATCGCCCGGTTTCCACTTGGTCTTGGGTGAGGGGGTCTTCGCCTTAGGCACGTGCCACAGGATACCCATTTCTGGAGCGGGCGACGGGATTCGAACCCGCGACCCTCTGCTTGGGAAGCAGATGCTCTACCACTGAGCTACGCCCGCTGATTGCGGCGCTTCCGCAAAGCGCGTTCACCGATGGGAAAACCGGAACCGCCTGACGTAATGCGCCGCTGTCGGCTCTGGCTTAGTTGCCAGAGGTGCCGCCGGAAGTGCTGCCGTCGCCGCTCGGAGGCAGCTGCGGCTCGGCGAACTCCGCCGGGGCGCCAGTCCCAGGCTTCATTTCGCCTTCCTTTGCCGGCTCTGCTGGTGCAGCGCTGGCTTCGGGGTTCTCGACTTCGTCGGACTTGTTGCAGCCCAGAACGAAAACGGTCGAACCCACCATCAGCAGCGCCATCAGAATCGAGAGCTTCTTCATGTTCGCGTTTCTCCTTGATTAGGATTTGGGCAATCTCCTTGCGAAGACTGCCTGCCCTATTATACGCCATCCGGCGGAGGTTGGGTGCAAGGGTCGGGGAAAGAAAACGGCCCCGCACCGCGAGGGCACGGGGCCGCGAGTCGCTGGTTAGGCGACTCCGATTTCCGAGACCTTAGTCGCGGAAGTCGTAGGTCGGGCGGAACAGCCAGGCGTGAGCCATGCCGTCGCCTTCAACCCAGTACCAACCCGGGAAACCGCGGTCGTTGTAGCCCGTGAACGGGTCCACACGCCAGTCGGTGAAGGGCTGGCCGCCGGACGGGGTTCGGCTCCACTGAGCGCCGAGTCTCCGCCACTTGGAGTGGGTGTCAGCAAACGAGGCCTGGACGCCCTTGTTGTGGATCCAGTAGGTGCCTCGGCCGCCGTACATCCAACCCATCGGCAGGTCGCCGGGGGTGAAGAGGCAGCGGACGCCAACGCCGTTCTGGCAGCGCAGGAACGGGTTGGGCAGGCCGTAGCCAAGGACGTTGACCTTCCCGCGGCCTTCCCACATGGTGATGAGTTCAGCCGGGTTGACGATGCCGGAGGCGTTGTACGCGTGCAGGTACCCATTGAAGAAGTACCCGGACTTGCGCGGCCTCTGCTCGTCCCAGTTGCTGCTGGCGTAGTTGACGCCGCTCAGCTCATAGTGAACGCCCGAGGGGCACTCGTAGACGGCCCAGTTGCCGACATACGGGAAGATGCTGTTCGCCCAGAACATGCCGAACTGACTCTGCATCGCATCGCTGTCCTGGCTATTCCAGTCGTTGGGAATCGGATGCCAGTTGATCCAGAGCCACTGGCTGCCGTTGTGGGTGAACGACAGAGGATAGGTGTCGTCGTGGTCGCTCAGGTAGAGCGCCAGGGACTTACCCATCTGGTTGAGATTGCTCAAGCATTGCGTCTGCTTCGCCTTCTCCTTCGCCTGCGCGAACACAGGGAAGAGGATGGCTGCAAGGATTGCGATGATCGCAATCACGACCAAGAGTTCGATGAGCGTAAATGCTCGCTTTTTCATTTTTGCCTGACCTCCTTGAGGTTATGAGATATGAATGCTGGACGCCGGTCGGACCCTCGGCCGAAGCCGATTGTCTTTTCCGTGCGACCGCATCTGTTAAGACGCGGTCACCAGCCAGTCGGTTCCATTTTACACGAAAACTCCTGCGGGCGCAAGGGTTTTCGCCCAAAAGGCTCGCAACTTCTGGGCCAGCGCGCCTGATTCCGCGTCAAATCCCGTAGAAATACGAGGCGAGCGGGGTTTCAGGGGTTGGGGCGCCGATGGGAGTCGGCGCCCCGTGCTGTTTTGGTCAGGCTCAGCACTCAGAGACCAGTCTTGGGACGTTAGTCTCTGAAGTCGTAGGTCGGGCGGAACAGCCAGGCGTGGCCCATGCCGTCGCCCTCAACCCAGTACCAACCCGGGAGACCGCGGTCGTTGTAGCCCGTGAACGGGTCCACACGCCAGTCGGTGAAGGGCTGGCCGCCGGACGGGGTTCGGCTCCACTGAGCGCCGAGTCTCCGCCACTTGGAGTGGGTATCCGCAAACGAGGCCTGGACGCCCTTGTTGTGGATCCAGAACGTGCCGCTACCGCCATACATGGCGCCCATCGGAAGGTCCGCAGGCGTGAAGAGGCAGCGGACGCCAACTCCGCCGTTGCACAGTAGGAACGGGTTGGGCAGGCCGTATCCGAGGACGTTGACCTTCCCGCGACCTTCCCACATGGTGATGAGTTCAGCCGGGTTGACGATGCCGGAGGCGTTGTACGCGTGGAGGTACCCGTTGAAGAAGTACCCGGACCTGCGCGGCCTCTGCTCGTCCCAGTTGCTGTCGGCGTAGTTCACGCCGCTCAACTGAAGTTCGACGCCCGAGGGGCACTCGTAGACGGCCCAGTTGCCGACATACGGGAAGATGCTGTTCGCCCAGAACATGCCGAACTGGCTCTGCATCGCATCGCTGTCATTCATATTCCAGTCGTTGGGAATTGGATGCCAGTTCTGGTAGAGCCACTGGCTGCCGTTGTGGGTGAACGCCAGGGGATAGGTGTCGTCGTGGTCGCTCAGGTAGAGCGCCAGGGACTTACCCATCTGATTGAGATTGCTCAAGCACTGGGTTTGCTTCGCCTTCTCCTTCGCCTGCGCGAACACAGGGAAGAGGATGGCTGCAAGGATTGCGATGATCGCAATCACGACCAGCAGCTCGATGAGCGTAAACGCTTTTCGCTTCATTTACAATAACCTCCTAAGTTAGATTGCTCCGAATGCTGCCTGCACCGGCGAACGCAGTTCGGGCACCGTAATCGCCAGTCTTGGGACGGATGGTGACCCTCGAAAGGTTCGAACGGTTCTACGCATTCTCAGAAAGAAAAGTTCCCGCCGAAGCGGGAACTCGCAGAAGTGAGGGCTTGACGCGCGTTCGGGCCGCTGAAGCTAATCAGGATTCGAGGATCGGTAGACCCAGAAGTGCGCCCCCTGCGAGTCGGCGAGCAAGGCCATCCTTCCCACGTTCGGCACGTCGAACGGCCCGTGAACGAGCTGGCCGCCCGCTGACTTGCAGCGCTCTACGCAACCGTCCACGTCTTCGGTACCGATGTACACCGCCCAGTGCGGAGGGACGCCGGGAGGCATCTCAGGGTGATTCGTGCTCATCATTCCGGCCACGGGGACGCCATCCACGCACAGCATTTTGTAGACATGCCCACCCTCCATCGGGTAGTCCTGCGTCGTCATTCCGAGGACGCGGGTATAGAACTCCACGGCTGCATCCACGTCGGGAACGTAGACTTCGTGCCAAGGGAACGCCTTCCCTTCGATCATCTGGTGCTTCTGTTTGTCTGAAAGTTCAGCCATCCGTCCAGCCTACCAGACATGTGCACCAGGCGTGTTGAAAAATGGAGCGGCCGATGGGAATCGAACCCACGTCACCTGCTTGGAAGGCAGGAGCTCTACCATTGAGCTACGGCCGCGTTCGGTGCGGATTTTACCTTCTCAGAGAACCAACGACTCCAGGTGGAAGAGCGTTCCGACTGCATACAAAAGAAGAGCCGCCGCCGTCGCGCCCAGCATCAGCCACGGCAAGCCACTCGCTACGAGGCGCGTGGCCAGGGTCGTACGTCGGCGCGGGCTGCTGCGATAGCGATCCACCAGGTCGCGCCCGACCCGGACCGCCGCTTCGAGCTCGCGGTCGGTCGGTTCCCGGGTCGTAAGGTGCTGTTGGAACAAGGAACCGATCGGTTGCCAGAGGGCGAGGGTCGCGAGGAGCGCGATCAGCGCTCCCAATTCCTCGACGTACGCCCAGCCCAGATTGACGAGCCCTATGAAGAGGGTTGCGCCCACGGCGAGGTTGGTTCCGCATCGGGGATGGACCCTTGGCATCCTCCGCGCCGCTTGCACCGTGAGCGGTTCGCCGCGCTCGATGGCGTGGACGACCTTGTGCTCCGCGCCGTGGATTCGCGTGATGGACAGGCTGCGAAGGATCAGGAAGAAGAGCGCCGCCGGCAGAAGGTTGAGGACTCCGCTGAGCAGCCAAGGCGGCATCTGGTACGGGATCCATCGAACCGCTTCGAAGGTAACTACGGAGCAGAGAGTCAGCAGGGTGAAAAGCAGCGCCCCGGTCGTCGCGAGGGCGAGCGGCCCTACGCCGGCCGAGACGCTTCCCGTCGTGAGGTAGACGCCGAACGGGGTGGCCATTCCGCCGGCTTGGCGCGGCCTCGCTCCGATGTCGGGCATGCGAAAGAGGTCAAAGGGCAAGAGGATTCCCAGGTAGCGTCCATCCTCATCCGTGACAATCGCGGCTCTCGCGTGTGGCGCTTCGGCGAAGGCGCGAAGGGCTTGCTCGCAAGTCCAGTGGGGCGCCACCTTCAGCTCTGCGTCTCGAACCCACTCTGCGATCGGCGTGTCGGGCGAACGCCCCGAGAGCAGGGCGCGCTGGAGGTCTTCAGGATAGACGACGCCACGTAAGTAGCCGCCGTCCAGCACGGGCAGCAGAGGGAGGTTCCCTTCTTGGAAAGCGGTGGAGGCAACCGCAAGCGACGACTCCGGAAACAGAAACGGAGTCGGGCGGGTGTAGTCTGCCACTCGCGGAGAGTCCACGGTCTGATTATTCCATTACGAGCCTATCGGGGATAATGTCGCGTTGCCATGAAGTCCTTCTGCGTGCTGACGAGCGGCGGGGATGCTCCCGGAATGAACGCCGCGATCCGAGCCGTCGTCCGCATGGGGCTGGCGCGGGGTCTCACCGTTTATGGAGCGCGGCACGGCTACGATGGATTGATTGACGGCGAGATCGAACCCCTCACGTCTCTGCACGTGGGCGGCATCATCGGTCGAGGGGGTACGGTTCTCCGGAGCGCACGGAGTGAGAGATTCCGAACGCCGGAAGGACGTCAGCAAGCGGCGGAGAGGCTTCGGGAGCATGCTTGCGAGGGGCTGGTCGTGATCGGTGGGGATGGATCGCTCCGAGGGGCGTACGAGCTTCACAACGAAACGGACATCGCGGTGATGGGCATCCCGGCGAGCATAGACAACGACATCCCGTGCACGGTCGCAAGCATCGGATTCGACACAGCGGTCAACACGGCGTTGGACGCGATCGACCGCATCCGCGATACGGCGTATTCGCACGAGCGAGTGTTCGTCATCGAGGTGATGGGTAGGCGCAACGGTTTCATTGCCGTCGAGGCGGGGCTTGCCGGCGGAGCGGAAGCCGTCCTGATCCCCGAGATGCCGTTCGACTTGCAAGACGTCGCGGACACCTTGATCTCCGGACACGGCAAGGGCAAGCGGAGCAGTATCATCATCGTAGCGGAAGGCGCAGCCAGCGCGGTCGAGGTTACGGAGTACTTGAAGAAGGCGACCGGCTACGAGGTCCGCTACCTCGTCCTCGGACATATGCAACGGGGCGGCAATCCGACGGCATTCGATCGAGTGCTCGCCACCCGACTTGGCGCGAAAGCCGTGGAAGCCCTGGCAGGTGGTGAAACCTGTCATATGGCGCGTTTTCAGAACGACAAGGTCAGCACCGTGCCGCTTTCGGAAGCGCTGCACGAGGAGCGTCAGATTGACGCGCGCAAACTCTTGCTTTCCGAGGTGATGGCGCAGTGATCTCTGCCACGCCTCGCTTCGCTGCGATTCCGTTACGAGGTGTCGAGCGGCGGTGATCGTGTCCATCACGTTGAACCCGAGCGTGGATCGCACCCTCTTCGTTTCCTCGTTCAAGCCGCGAGACACGAACCGCGTCGAGCGGACGGAGACCGACGCGGGAGGGAAGGGCGTCAACTTGGCTCGGGTGGCAAAAGAACTGGACGGGAGAGTGTTCGCGACTGGATTTCTGGGTGGGAGAACGGGGCGCATCGTCCAGCAGACGCTGGAGGCGGAGGCGGTCGAACACTCGTTCGTGGAAGTGGAAGGCGAGACGCGGCTGAATATCACCGTGGAGGACGGCCAAGGGCCACCGACTTCGTTCAACGAGCGCGGGCCCGAGATCTCTCTGCACGACTGGTCCGCTCTCTGTGACTTCCTGGAAGAGCTCTATCCGGCGGCGACCTACGTTGCGATGGGCGGCTCGCTGCCGCCGGGCGTTCCCGCTGACGCGTACCTGATCCTGCAGCGCGCAGCGCGCGAGTACGGTTGTCTCAGCGTCGTGGATGCGGACGGGTACGCACTCCAAAACGCGATGCGCGAACCGCCGTTCTTGGTCAAGCCGAACGCCGATGAAGCGAGTCGCTACCTCAGACGGGAAGTGAAGACGATGGAGGACGGACTCGCGGCTGCGCGGGAGTTCGTGGCCCGAGGTGTGGAGGTTGCGATCGTTTCCATGGGGGCAGCCGGCGCCGCGCTCTCGAGTCCGGATGAGGAATATCTGGCAAGACCGCCGCAGGTGGAGGCGGTCAGCACGATCGGGAGCGGCGACTCGTTGGTCGCGGGGTTCCTGGTCGGCTTGGAGCAAGGCATGAGTTTTCGGGAGGCGTTGCGTCTCGGCGTTGCGGCTGGTACGGCGACCGCGATGACGAACGGTTCGGAGATCGGGAGGCGGGAGACAATTCTTTCTTTAGTTAAGGAGGTACAGATTGAACCGGTGGACGGTTAGTCTGATGTTACTGCTGTGCGTGACGAGCGGCGTTGCGCAGATGCCGGATGGCTGGATGCCGCCCAAGCGCATCGCCCAGTTGTCGTTCGACCACGAATTCGCGCGGATCGGAAGTCGCGAGCTGCGATGGGGCGGAACTGCCGGCGTTGAATGGTTGCGAAAGGGTCCGCGCCTCGCGATTCGCGGTCTCGAGAGCGCTTACCCGCAGCAGCTTTTCGCAACGCGATGGATCAGCACGTGGAGGGATGGCGTGGGCGTGAACATCCTCTTGCTCCAGCTTGGCATAAAATACACGGGGTTGGGAGCGAGCATGAACGGGTGGTACTTCGAGTTGGGCAGCGGAATTGCGGTGAGCGACGGCACGACGTTCGACATGAACAGTCAGCTCAACTTCGCGTCCTATGCGGGATTTGGATTCTGGGTGCGGGACCTGCCGAACTGGATGCTGGGAACTCGCATTACGCACATCAGTAACGCGGGGACCAAGCCGCCGAACCGAAGCATGAACCTTCTTCAGGTGATCATAGGATACAGTTTCTGATGAAGCAATCCGTCCGGCCCGTATGGAGCAGCTATCGCAAGTGGATGGCGAACCTGCTGCCGTTGCTCTGTTGGGTGCCGTTTGCGGTCGGCGGGATCGTCCTCTTCCAGGAGGGTCTGCGCACGCTGGCGTTCGTTGCTTGGGCGCTGGTTCCGCTCGCGGGTTGGTTCGGAATCAATCTCTTCGGATTGTATCAGAATGAAGCGATGAAGAGAGAGTTGCACTCTCTCCGTCCGGCGGACGCAAAGCTCGTGCGGTTCGTGGGCATTGCGACTCCCAGGCACCGCTCTCTGTTGGATGCGCATGAGGATGTCGGATGGCTGATCCTCGAAGAGGACTCGCTGCGCTTTGTGGGCGAGCGAAAGAGGATTCAGTTGGCAAAGAACGAGATTCGGTCGGTGCGTTTCCGTCCAAACGTCCATTCGCTTCTCGGCTTGGGCCGATGGATCGCGATCGAAGGGACGCACGAAGGGAAGCGCTTCCTGCTGCGCGTCGAGCCGCGCGAGCACAAGACTCTACGCGCGAATCGCAAAGAGGGCGCGAGGCTCTTGGACGAGTTGCGTGCCTGGCTTGCCCAAGGGGCAGTGCGAGGTCGGTAGAATCGCGCCGTGGCATTTCAGAAGAAGACCATTCGCGACGTGGACGTCCACGGGAAGCGCGTGCTGGTGCGGTGCGACTTTAACGTCCCCCTGGAGAACGGCGTCATCACGGACGACCGAAGGATTCGCGAATCCTTGCCCACGATCCGAGAATTGTTGAACCGCGGCGCAGCCGTGATCCTCATGAGCCATCTGGGACGCCCGGAGGGTCGGGACGAGCGGTATTCCTTGAAGCCCGTCGCCGTCCGTTTGGGTGAACTGCTGGGTCGGGAAGTGCGGTTCGCACCGGACTGCGTGGGAGAGGAAGTGAAGGCGATGGCGTTCGCGCTGAAACCTGGCGAGGCGATGCTTCTGGAGAACGTTCGCTTTCACGAGGAGGAAACGAAGAACGATCCGGAGTTTGCGCAACAGCTTGCCTCGCTGGCAGACCTTTTCGTGAACGACGCATTCGGATCCGCTCACCGCGCCCATGCCAGCACCGAAGGAGTGGCGCACTATCTCCCTGCTGTTGCTGGGTTCCTCATGGAGAAGGAGATTCAATACCTGGGACGGGCGCTCGCAGATCCCAGCCGACCTTTTGTCGCCGTCCTCGGCGGCGCGAAGGTCTCCGACAAGATTCAGGTGGTTGAGAACCTGCTGCCCAAGGTGGACGCGTTGCTGATCGGGGGCGGCATGGCGTTCACGTTTTTGCGGGCCAAGGGGCTTACAACCGGACGATCCCTGCTCGATGCAGAGAGCCTCGACTTCGTCAACTCCGTTCTCGTAGAGAGTCCGGACAAGATTCTGCTTCCTACGGACGTCGTGGTCGCTGACTCGGTGGACAGCAAGACAGGCACGGAGGTCCGCGTCGAAGAGATTCCGGAAGACAAGATAGGATTGGATATCGGGACCGCCACCGCGGCGACGTTCGCGGCGAGGATCGAAGGGGCGAGTACGGTAATATGGAACGGTCCGATGGGCGTGTTCGAGAAGGAACCCTTCTCGAAAGGAACGAAGGCGATCGCCGAGGCGATGGCTCGGTGTCAAGGCGTTACCATCGTGGGAGGCGGCGACACCGCCGCCGCCGTGGAGAAGTTCGGCTTGGCGGACAAGATGACGCACGTCAGCACTGGCGGAGGCGCGAGTCTTGAGTTCCTGGAAGGCAAAGCGTTGCCCGGCGTGGTTGCGTTGCAGGATGCATGAGATGAAGCGCTGGCTCTGTTGTGTAGCACTTTGCGTCTGGCTGATCGTTGGTGGCTGCGTCAGCCAAGGCCAAGAGGATGGGACAAAGGCGCGCCACGAGGCTCCGCCGACGGAGGCGCCGAAAGAAACGCTCGGCATCGAAGCCCCGGCAAAAGGCACCGCCAAGGATGCGCGGCGGATTCAGGCGAACGAGGGAGAATCCCCGCCGCCGCAAAGTGCCGATCGTGAATATGTTGCTGGCGTTACGGAAAAGGAACTGGGTTTGCCTTTCTATCCCGGCAGCAAGGAGCTACGCCCCGGCGGAGTGCTGCGCGACTCGTCGGGCGTCGCCGCTCAAAGCTTCCGCCTGAGCGATGACGACCCAGCAACGATAGCGGCGTTTTACAGGAAGCATCTTGACACTGTCCTCCACGAAGTCCGCGACGCGAGAGGCATCACGCTCGTCGGAAAGAGCAAAGGCAAGGAGTGCACGATCGTTGTCGTCCAGCGGAGCGCCCAGACTGAGATCAACGTGTTTACCAAGACACCGAAGCGTTAGTCTTGTTGACTGAGAACTCCCACGTCCGCAAGGAAGGCCCGGATCCGCTCATAGAAGCGCTCAGGCTCCGCCCATCTGGCTTCGGAGTGGCCCACCCCTTCCATCCACTCGAGTTGGACGTGGGGGCCGCCCAGCGCGAGATTTCTCTTCGCGTGCTCCGGGCGGACCAGGTCGTCGCGCGTGCCATGGATCAATAGGATGGGGCAGTTGGCTCGGGCAAGGGAGCGAGCGACGTCCGCCCGGAACGGATTGAATCCTGCAATAGGAATCGCGACGACTGCGACAGGCGCGAGCAGGACCTCGAGGAGCCGCCCGCCCAGCCACCGCCACCATCCGAGTGTGGCGCCGACCAGGCTCGAGTACGAGGAATCGAGGATGGCGCACGTCGCGAGGTCGTCCCTCTCGCCCAAGGCGAACGCAGCGGCCGCAGCCCCCATGCTGGAGCCTATCAAGAGGATTGGCAGATCGGGATGCCGCTGCCGGGCAAGCTCCACGGCCACAAAGACATCCTTCCGCTCCTCCCAGCCGATCGTCGTCCGCGTACCGTCGCTCTTGCCGCATGCGCGGAAGTCGAAAAGTAGACAGGAGATGCCCCACCGGCAAAGTTCAGCGGCAACGGACGCGTTCTCCGAGCGGCTCATCACGTAGCCGTGGAGAAGGACGGCAACCGCCTTCGGGTTTTCCGCCGGGACCCACCAACCTCGCAGCGTCTGCCGCTCCGAATTCGTGAACGTGACATCCTCCATGGGCACGCCCAACGCAGCAGGAGAGAGAAACAGCGGAGACCTCGGCGGTCGCGTCGCTACATAGCCGACGAGGAGAAGGAGACCGAGGTACAGGAGGGCGGCGATAAGGATGGCGATCCCCACGGAGCCCATTCTGACCCATGAGCTCAGGGAGTCAGGCCGCGGTCGCGTCGCTGTCGGATGCCTCGCCCGTCGGTGCGGGGAGGCTTGGCGAGTCTGGGTGTTGCGCGAGGATCTCGTTGATTTCGGGCAGACGGCGGACGAAGCACTCCACGAGGTCCGGGTCGAAATGAGTGCCGGCGGAGAGTTGGATGGAGGCGATTGCCTTGACAACCGGCCAGGCCTTCTTGTACGGACGATCGGAGGTCAGGGCGTCGAAGACATCGGCGATCGCTACGATGCGAGCGGGAAGAGGGATCTCTTCGCCAGCGAGCCCTTCGGGGTAGCCGCTCCCGTCCCAGCGCTCGTGGTGATACCGCGCGATCTGTTCCGCTGTCTGGAGGAGTTCCGTTGTGCCGCCGGCGAGGATGTCCGCGCCCACGGTTGTGTGCCTCTTGACGATTTCGAACTCTTCCTCGGTAAGGGCTCCGGGTTTCAAGAGAATCGTGTCGGGCACTGCGATCTTGCCCAGATCGTGCATCTGGCTGGCTAAGGCGATCAACCGCGCCTCGTGAGGAGAAAGACCCGCTTCGAGGGCGATCACTTCGCAGATGCGGCTGACGCGGATGACGTGTTGGGCGGTGTCCTCATCTCGCCACTCCGCGGCCCGTCCGAGCCGCTCGATCATCTCGAGCTCGGATTGCTGGATTCTGGCCTTGGAATCAAGAAGCTCAGCCATCCGATGGTAGAGGTAACCCAGGAGCAGCAGGGCGGTAATCACCACATAACCGATCCCCTTCCACATCTGCATACCGGCGAGCGCCTCTTTGGAGGGCGCAACCGCCGAGAGCAGAGCGTCAGACGCAAGGATCCAGATCGTGCTCGCGAGGAGAAACACCGCAACGGCGCCGCCAGCAAGAAGAAGCGCATCGAGACGGACGCGCCTGCGGAGCTCTTGCGGAGAGAGGAGCTTGGACACAGCTTGCCGAGAAAGATTATCGGTTTCGTGAGCCCGAAACGGTAGGGAAACCTGCAAACCCTGCGTTGATTCCTGGTGTTTTCCTCGCGCCTTCTGGGAACAAGACTATAGGAGGAGCCCGGATGGGACAAAGATAGTAGCAGCAGAGAAGGCAGCATGGGGGCTAACACCGACATCAACGAATTTCGAGTTTTGCTGAGGCGGAAGATCAAGCTCCATCCCGTCTGGGCTGACTTGCCCCGCCTCATTCGCCTCTCTGAGCAGGAAGACGTCGCCCTGAGCGAACTCGAGCCGATCATTGATCGCAACCCGGGCCTGGCGGCGAACATCCTGAGAATCGCCAATAGCGCCTACATGGGCAACAAGGAGCCGATCTTCAGCATTCACCACGCGGTGTCCGTCCTTGGTTTGAGAACAGTTCGTTCCATTGCCCTCTCTGCTCTCCACTCTACGCTGAACCGAAGCCAACGCTCCGTCCGCGGCTTCGACGCGACCGCCTTTTGCAAGCGATCGCAGGCGCTCGCGCTGGTCTGCCGAAAGCGATGCGAGCGGCTGGCGAACGTTGTTCTGGCCGAAAGCGGATTTGAAGCGGGGCTCTTCCAAGAGCTCGGCTATCTGGTGCTCCTCGAGGAGCGGCCGGATCTGCTGAGCCTGCTCATCGGAGCGGCTCGCCAGATGCCTCACACCGACCTCTACGAGATCGAGCCGCAGGTTCTTGGCTTCACCCACGCGGAACTTGGGGCAGCGCTCGCGGAGGAATGGTCCTTCCCTGAGCATCTCGTCGAGGCGATCCGCTGGCATCATGAGCCGCTCAAGGCAAGCCCTGAATACGCGCCTCTTGTGGACCGCGCTCATTACGCGAGTTGGTTTTGCTACGAAGCCAAACTTCCTCCGTTCCCAGGCACGGGCGGGCACGAGTTGAACGACCTGGTGTTGAGCCGCATTCAACAGTCAGTTGAGATCGGGGTGGAACTGGCTTCGCCGACTGAGCAAGAGAAGGCGGACGTAGTGCGGCTCTCCACCGAGGCGGCAGAGAATTTGCTGGACGCGGCGTAGGAATCGTGCGCTACGGCCAAAGGAGGCTTGGCTCTCGAATCAAGACCTCGTGTCTCTTTGGGCCAGTGCTGAGAATCGAGACCGGCACACCAACGAACTCCTCCATCCGGGCGACGAACTGTCTGAGCTCGTCCGGCAGGTCGTCGAACCGCTTGAGGGTCGAGAGATCTCCCTCCCATCCTGGCAGGGTTTCATAAATCGGCTCGGCCTTCGCCAGCAACTCGGTGTCGGTTGGGAACTGCTCGACGGTCTGTCCTTCGATCGAGTAGCCGACGCACACTTTGACTTCATCGAGCCCGTTGAGTACGTCCGCTCTGGTGAGCGCAAGGCTGGTGAACCCGTTGACTTGGGCAGAGTAGCGAAGCGCCACAAGGTCCTGCCACCCGACTCGGCGCGGTCTGCCCGTGGTCGTACCGAACTCTTTGCCGACCGTTCGGATGTGGTCGGCGATCTCGCCAGACAGCTCGGTTGGGAAGGGGCCGGCGCCGACTCGCGTCGCGTAGGCGACGCAGACCCCCAGCACGTTTTGCACATCCGCCGGTGTGAGACCCGTGCCGATGCAAGCCCCAGCGGTGGAGGGATGACTGCTGGTCACGAAGGGGTAGGTGCCGTAGTCGAGGTCGAGCAACGCGCCCTGCGCCCCTTCGAAGAGAAGGCGCTTACCTTGTCGAAGAGCGTCTCGAATCTCGCTCTCTACATTCCCCACGTAGGGGGCCATTTTTTCTGCATAAGGGAGATACTCTTCCAGTACCGCCTCGGCGAGAATCGGCTCGCTGCCGAACGCTTCGAGAACCGCGTTCTTGATCGGCAGGATCTCTTCGACGCGTTGGCGGAACCGCTCCGGATCTACAAAATCGTAGACTCGAATCCCTCGACGCCCCGCCTTGTCCTCGTAGGCAGGGCCGATTCCGCGTTGCGTCGTGCCGATCTGCCGCGCTCTCCGCTCCTCTTCGAGGCAGTCGAACGCTCGGTGCCAAGGCATGACCACGTGGGCGGAACCGCTCACGATCAGCCTTCCGACTTCGTCAGCCAATCCGGAGATCTCCTCGATCTCCTCAACAAAGCTCTTGGGGCATACCACCATGCCGCCACCCAGTACCGCGGTGCAATTGGGGCGGAGGAAGCCGGTGGGTAAGAGGTGGAATCGGAAGGTCTTCTCACCAATGCGTACGGTGTGACCTGCGTTGTTGCCGCCGCTGAAACGAATCGTGTAATCAGCGTTTTCTGCCAGGACGTCGACTAACTTGCCTTTGGCTTCGTCGCCCCAAAGCGCACCAACAACGATCAGTGTAGGCATGAGAAAGTCCCGCAACGCGGGACAACGAGAAGTCTACCCGCTGGGCTTCGTAGCTGGCTACAGGTCCAGGGCCAGCGCGACCCGAATTCGCCGTTGGGCTTCCCTCAGAAAGGTTGTTTCTCTAAGCGCTCTCCAATGTAAGAGCGATAAGCAGAGAAGGGCGTGGCGTTTGGCGAACTCGTCGGGTGTCAGCGTTCGATGGAGCGCAGAAAGGCAAAAATGAATCTCTCGATGCCGAAGTCCCTTTCCGTACGCCCAGGTAAACGCGAGGAAGAGAAGATCCATCGCGACGGGTGCGTCCGGTACGGTGTCGTTCCAGTCTTCGATCACCAGGTCCTCTCCGTCAAGAAACAGATTCTCCGGGGCGAGGTCGCCGTGCGCGAGGCCGAAGCGCAGGGACGAGCCGATGAGTCTCCTTGCGCGGTCCTTCAGCGCTTGAGTTTCGCTGAACGGCTCGGGTGCCGCCTCAATCAGGCGATCCGCATCGCTTTGCGAGAATCGTCGCTCAGCCACACGGGGGTCCGCGCCGCACTGCAAGGTCAGATAGTGCGAGAAGCGATCGCGGGACCACTGTTCCAGCTTCCGCGCAATCTCTGGCCCACCGATCGGAGTGTGCAGCAGGCTGGGGTTCTTGCGAAACGGCTCGAGAAGAATCGCTTCTCCGTTGCGGGAGACTGTCTTCGGCTCTTCCTTTGAAGCCCCCGTTGGCGTCAGTCGAACCCGCTGCCGAGACCGTTGGGCCGCGATCTCTTCTGGCATCAGGGTGAGCAGTCGGATCTCGTTACCCATTCGCAAGACGTACCTTCGAATCCACTGGTCATGGCTTCTCGTATCCACGGCGAGAACCCGAACCGCCGAGCGTTCCTCGCCGAGCTGCTGAAGCGCTTCTCTCAGCTTTTCATCCAGCTGTGCGGCGGAGCGCGGGGACGCTTGGATCAGCAGGCAATGCGGGAGTCGAAAGGTTGCGGCAGCGATGGCTCGGTTGAGAAGATGAGGGCGGTTCGCAGCGGACTTCCAAATCGAGAGGATCTCGGCAGCCTCCGGCTCGTCGGTGGGAAAGGCGTACTCCGTATAGTTGTAATCGTTTGCCCCCCAGATACGCACTTGCGCGAAACCGCAGTCGCTCAGCATCCGGCGCCAGTGAGATGGAGAGTGAGTGTAGGTGCGATAGTCTCGCTGAACGGTGTAATCTCCCACCTCCGCCTTCCGGGCTTTCACCGAGGCTGCGGCCCTCATCACAAGGCTCGCCACCGCGCGGGGCATCAGGCTGGTGAAGCGGAGCCCGCTGTGGTCTGGCACTCCCCGCCAAGCCGCCAGCCCAAATCGGTTTTCGATCCCGATATATAGGTGACCGCTCTCTTTGAGAGCGAGGCACAAATGCCGAAGCACGCTGCGCTGGATCTCCTCTGGGTCCTGCTCCGCCCCCCATGCGCCGACCCATTCGAGGACACCATTGCAGACGATCAAGTCCGCCACATCAGCCGAGAGGGGCACCTTCTCGAATGGCGCTCGAATCAAAGTTACGTTTTCGATGCCGCGTTGCTCGCACCGCTTGCCGATGAACGCGAGGCGCTCGGGAACGATGTCGGTGGCGACAACGTGCTCGAACCGTTGGGCGAGGGCTATCGTATTGGCGCCGAACCCGGCGCCGACGTCCCAGGCAAGCTCGCCCGAGTCAATCGGCAAGACGGAGAGCCAGGCGGCTCGCCGCCCAACGTTCAGCGCATAGTCGGAAAGACGCGGCTTGCCCAGTTTACGGACGGTCTCGTCGAATGCTTTCTCAACGTCCTCCGCCTGCAAAACCTCCAGCAGCGCTTCCTGAGGAATCTCGCCCCAGTAGGGCGTTTCGCCTTCCGTCAGGTCGAGGTACTTCACGCCGAAACGCTCGACGTGGGTTCCACTTTTCGCCTCCGAGTTGAGAAACGATTCGACTCGCCCTGCCAGCGGGCCTTCGCCCATGAGGTTACTGCTGTTCGCGGAAGATCGTCATCTCGACCCGGACCGGCTGCCCCGGTTCCTCCGAGACGACCTTCATGGAGATCTGGTCGCCGACTTGCAGCTGGTCAATGAGGTCTAAACCAGACACCGCCCTACCGAAGATGCAGTAGTTCCCCTGGAGCGCGTCGAAGATCTGCTGGTCCGCGCCCGAGCCCAAGAGAAACATCTGTGAATCCCCGCCGACCTTCGAGCCGGTGCTGGCCATCGCGAGGATCCCTTTTTCCATCTTCAGGTCGTTCTCTTCGAAGGGAAGTTGGTTGCCGGAGCCTTGCGTGCCGAGACGGAGATACTGCCAGGAATCCTTCTTCGATTGCGGATCGCCCCATTGGACGACCCACGGCTTTCCGTTTGCGCCAGGGTCTACGCGGTGGATCCTCTGACCCTCGTAAAAGCCCTCCTTGATCAACTTCACGATCTGGGCGACGGTCTTTGGAGCCTTGTCTGGATAAAGTTCAAGTACGATAGTTCCCAATTCTTCCCCCTTCGGCCTGGTGTCTGTTTCCGTTTGCGACGCTTGGTTCCCGCCATTCGGGCTCTGGCTCTCACTTTGCTTTTGTGGACCTCCGCAACCGATGAAGGCACCGAGCGAAAAGAGGACGCCGACCAACATAGCGAGCGCTTTCATTGCAGCGTGAGTCTACCCGCGCTATACTCTCGCCCACCGTGGGCAAGCGGCTTGGTTTCAACAACCTCTGGTCAGCCTTGCCCGACAACTTCAGCGCGCTCCGGCATCGCGACTTTCGACTCTTCTGGTTCGGAGCGCTCCTGTCCTTCTTTGGGACCTGGATACAGAACGTCGGGCAGGGCTGGCTCGTGTTTGAGCTGACCAAGAGCGAGTCGCTGCTCGGCCTACTCACCCTCTTCTCGGCCGGCCCCATGATGGTGCTTACGCCGCTCGGTGGGTGGCTCGCGGATCGTTTCGACAAAAAGGTCATCCTGACGATTACGCAAAGCGCCTTGGCGCTGACGGCGCTGACTCTTGCGCTCGCCGTGTACCTCGGGTTCGCTTCTTTCCCGCTGATTGCCGGACTGGCGGCTATTAGCGGAACAGCCGCGGCGATTGATATCCCGACCCGTCACACGATGATCAGCACGATTGTGCCCAAGGAGGACCTCGCCAACGCAGTTCCGCTCAATGCCGCTACGTTCAACCTGGCTCGCTTGGCCGGACCCGCTGTCGGCGGCTTCCTTCTCGAGCGTTACGGCGCCGCGACGTGCTACTTCGTCAACGGCGTGAGCTTCCTCGCCTTGATCATCGCGATCCAATTGATCCGCGTGAATTCTTTTCCCAACTCCGAGATGTCCGGCAAGATGATCGAGAACCTGAAAGAGGGGTTTCGCTACGTCTTGGACAGGCCGGATTTCCGTCTGCTCGCCTCGATGGTGTTCTGCACCGCGTTCTTTGGAATGTTCTATCTTGCGCTTCTGCCGGCATTAGCCAAAGAGAAGTTCGGGCTTGGCGGGAACGGCTTGGGCATGCTGATGGCCTCCACCGGCGTTGGCGCCGTCGCGGGGTTGCTGCTGCTCGCGAGCCTCAGCCGCTTACCGGCCAGGGGGTTGTTGCTTGCCACGGCGATGGGCGGGGTGGGGCTTGGCGCCCTGGGCCTGTCGCTGAGCTCTCACCCCTGGCAAGCGATGGTCTCGCTGGCAGTCTTGGGCGCAGGCGGAAGCATGTTCCTTTCCGGGGCGAACGCGACCTACCAGGCGTTGTCTCCGCCCGAGATTCGGGGGCGGGTGATCTCGTTGCATGTCTGGGCAGTGGCTGCGGCTCACCCGCTCGGATCAGTCCTATTCGGATGGATCAGTGAAAGGATGAGCTTGGAATTCGCCTTTGCGATCGGAGGTTCAGCCGTGGTCGGTATGAGCCTGGCGGTCTATCTCTTTGCTCCGACGATCCGCCAGCTGACGGTGTAAAGACGTTACTTGGTGGCGACCAGGCGCTCGAACTCGCCCCGTTCCTTGGCGCGCGCTGCGGCATCCTCTTCGCTGACGAGCCCCTGTTTCACTAAGTTCGCCAAAGATTGATCGAGCGTCTGCATGCCCAGTCGTGCGCCCGTCTGCACGATCGAGCTGATTTGATAGGTCTTGTTCTCTCGAATGAGGTTGCGCACGGCCCCCACCGCGTTGAGTGTCTCGTACGCAGCGACGCGCCCTCGCCCGTCCTTCCTTCGCACCAGAGTCTGCGAGATGACGCCAACCAAGTTCACCGATAGTTGCATCCGTACCTGTTGCTGCTGGTGAATGGGAAACACGTCAATGATTCGGTCTACCGTTTGGACGGCGTCCACCGTATGGAGCGTTCCGAAGACGAGGTGTCCGGTCTCGGAGGCGGTAATTGCCAGTTGGATCGTCTCGAGATCGCGCATCTCTCCCACAAGAATCACGTCCGGGTCCTGGCGCAAGACATATTTGAGCGCGTTGGCAAACGACAGCGTGTCCACGTCCAGCTCACGCTGATTGATGAACGCCTTGTCGTCCTCGTGGATGAACTCGATCGGGTCCTCGACGGTAACGATGTGGCACGGGAACTTATGATTGATATAATCTATGCACGCCGCTTGGGTCGTGCTTTTCCCGCTTCCGGCCGGGCCGGTTACCAGCACCAAGCCCCTGGGCCGCTCGCAGAACGCTTTCACGATCGGAGGCACACCGAGCTCGTCGAGCGTTTGAATGCGGAGAGGAATAACGCGGAACGCTGCTTGGATGAGGTTGCGTTGCTGATAGATGTTCCCGCGAAACCGAGCCACGCCCGGGATTTCGTACGCGAAGTCCAACTCGAGCTCTTTCAGAAACCTCTTGCGTTGTTGTTCGCTGATGACGGCAAAGATCTCCTCTCTCGCGGTCTCGGGCGTGAAGATCTCTTCGTCCTCCAAAGGCACCAGTTCGCCGTAAACGCGCACGTAGGGATGGCTGTTCGCCTTGATGTGGAGGTCGGAGCCATCCATCTCGACCGTCCGCCGCAAGAGGTGCTCAATTCTTCCCATCGCCACCTCCGTTGGCCAAGCCCTCTTTTAGCGCGCGGCGTTGGAACTCGGCTGGAGCCTGACTCTTGGCGAGGGCGTGTTCGTAATCAATAATCCCGTCTCGAAGCAGTTGCAAGAGGTGGTTGTCGAGAGTCTGCATCCCGTGTTCCGCACCGGTTTGGATGTCCATATAGAGCTGGTGCGTCTTGCCGTCGCGGATGAGAGTGCGAACCGAGTGGGTTGCAATCAGGACCTCGAACGCGGCGACTCTCCCCCGTCCGTCTTTCGTCGGAATCAGCGTCTGGCTGATGACGGCCTGGAGCGTTACCGAAAGCTGAGTTCGAATCTGCGCCTGCTGATCGGGTGGGAAGACGTCAACGATTCGGTCAATCGTTTGGGCGGCGTCCACGGTGTGTAGGGTGGACATGACGAGGTGTCCGGTCTCCGCGGCAGTGATTGCGAGTTGAATCGTCTCGAGGTCGCGCATCTCGCCCACCAGAATCACGTCGGGGTTCTGTCGCATGACGTGGCGGAGGGCGTCCGCGAAGCTATGCGTGTCCACGCCGAGCTCGCGTTGATTGATGATCGAGATCTGATCCCGATGCATGTACTCGATCGGGTCCTCGATGGTCATGATATGGTGGCGCTTCTGCGTGTTGATGTGGTGGACCATTGCGGCGAGCGTCGTGCTCTTTCCCGATCCGGTCGGACCGGTCACCAGAATCAGACCGCGGGGGAGCAACGCGAGTCGCTTCGTTACAGGCGGCAGCCCAAGTTCGTCAATCGTCTTGATCTGGAACGGGATGACTCGAAAGACTGCTCCGAGTTGTTGCCGGTGCCAAAACATGTTCACGCGGAACCGGCTCAAGTTGGGCACTTCGTAAGACAGGTCGAGTTCTTTGAAGCTTTCCAACCTGGCCCAGCGTTCCTCGGAGAGGATGCTGGTCAGCAGCCGATGCACCTCGTCTACGCTGAGCGCGGGGTGGTTCGTTTTGATGAGGGTGCCATGCACGCGCATAACGGGTGGCGTGCCCGGCTTGATATGAAGGTCACTTGCCTCACGGTCTACAAGTTCCCTCAAAAGGTCGTCTATCGTAATCTGCATTCAGTCGTCGTACTTTTATCGTCGGAGGAGTTGGCGAAGTTCCGAAACGATTCCCGCGTAGTTCAATGCAGTCTCTTCCGTAATCACGCCTGCTTTGACGTACTTGACAAGGCTTTGGTTCATGGTCTGCATGCCCCAGAAGTGGCCTTCCGAGATGGCATGATAAAGCTCGCCGAAGTGTCCGTCCTCGATCAGCTTGCTGATCGTCGGCGTGCAGATCATCACTTCACAGGCGCAGACGCGGCCGTTTCCGTCCGCGCGCGGGACGAGCTTCTGCGAGATCACCGCTCGCAACGATCCAGCTAATCGCAAGCAGAGGTGGTTCTTCTCGTGCGGCGGGAACATGTTGATGATACGGTCGAGCGTGTCGTGGGCGCTCGGCGTGTGAACCGTTGAGAAGACCAAGTGACCGGTTTCACCGGCTTGGAGCGCTACGTTCATCGTCTCGACGTCGCGCATCTCACCGACGAGGATGACGTCCGGCGCCTCGCGGACTACCGCGCGCATCGCCGTGTGGAAGTCCTTCGTGTCAATGTGCACTTCGCGCTGACTGACGTAAGCCAGCTTGTCCTCATGGACGAATTCGAGCGGGTCCTCGATCGTGACGATGTGACACGGCCGGGTTCGGTTGATGAGGTCAATGACTGCGGCCAGCGAGGTGGTCTTTCCAGAACCGGTCGGACCCGTAAACAGAACGAGACCCTGCCGGTGCTTGGCGACCTCGTTCAGGACGGGCGGTAGACCGAGCTGCTCGATGGAGAGGATCTCGAGGGGGATCAGACGGAAGACGCCAGCGTACGTGCCGCGCTGGAAGTAGAGGTTCGCGCGAATGCGCATCTTCTTGCCGACGGCGAACGCCAGGTCCATCTCCAACCGTTCCTCAAACTCGGCGGCCTGTCGCGGCGTCATGACGCTCAGGACCAGACGCTTCGAGTTCTCTTCGTCAATCTCCCCCCAGTCGCCGGGAAGCTCCTTGACGACCGCGTGCTGTCGCATCTTCGGTACGGAGCCAGCCTTGATAAAGAGGTCCGAAGCCTTGTGCTCAAAAGCGATTTCGAGCAGTTCATGCAAAGTTGCGTTCCTGATGTCCGGCATAGTTGTTCTTACATCCTTCGACGTCGAGTTTCGGTTCGTGCCCGTCGCGTGGCAGGCCGAGGCCGCAAGGCCAAGTATACCAACGCCCCAACGAGCACCGCGCCTCCGACGATGGCGCCGAGCAGCCAATGCGGCATCCCACCGTTAGACGGGGATACCGACCCGTTTTGTTGGTGCGCCAGCGTTTCCGGGAACTGAATCTCTTCGGGATTCTGCGTCAGCAGGACGACCCGATACTCCACTTGCGGCGACGAGGGGTCGTAATCCGCCGAGACGACAGCCGAATCCGTCCGAGCCGACTGGACCGTCACGCCCGGTACGGGACGCACGCCTTCGAACACGACGGCGAGCGTCTTGATCGTGTCGGGTTCGGGGACCCCAGCAAAGGCGCGGGCGAACGGGAGAATGCGCAGTACGCCCGAGTCTTGAATCACTCCGTCCGTCGCAAACGAAGCGAACACGACCTTGCCCGCTTTGGTTTCGGGATCCCCGCCCAGAGCGCGGGAGCTGACGACAAGCCCTCTCAACCCAGCGCCCAGCTCCTCGCTGATGCGCGCGCATTGCTGCTTGAGCAGCTCCTCAGGGTAGTTCTCCTTCACCATGAGGACCTCGACGTAGTCGGCGCCCACGGTGGACTTCCTTACGCGAACGATGACGTCCGGCCGACCCTGCAGGATCGGCTCTTGATCGGCTGCCTGAGGCCAAGCGGTTCCGCCCAGGCACGCGATCGCGAAGAAAATCGAGAGGAACCTCATGTCGCGTGGGCGTGAGCAAAGGCGTCGAAGAGGCATCGCCCGTCTGTCGAACCGAGCTCTTGGAGGATGGCTCGTTCCGGGTGAGGCATCATGCCCAGCACGTTTCCGCGCTCGTTGAGGACACCGGCTATGTTCTGTACTGACCCGTTCGGGTTGGCCTCTTCGGTTACTTCGCCGGTCGGCGTACAGTACACGAAAGCGATCCGGTTTTCCTGCGAGAGCCGTTTGAGCGTCTCTTCTTCGGCGACGTACCGTCCCTCGTTGTGCGCGATTGGCATCGCCAAAGGCTTCTCGCAGGCTCGAGTCCAAAGCGATTCTCGGTTCACCGCTTTGATGTGTACCGTTCGGCACAGAAAGCGCTGTCCTACGTTGGGCAGCAGCGCTCCCGGCAGTAGGCCTGCCTCGATCAGCACCTGAAACCCGTTGCAGATGCCAATCACTGGGCCTCCACCCTCGGCAAACTGGCGAACCGCGTCCATCACGGGAGCGCGAGCTGCGATCGCACCGCACCGGAGGTAATCGCCGTACGTGAAGCCGCCCGGAATGACAACGAGGTCGAATCCGGTCAACGTGTCGCTCGCGTGCCAGACATATTCTGTCTCGATGCCGAGGCCCCTTAATCCGAAGAGGGCGTCCTGGTCGCAGTTGCTGCCGGGGATCTGAACGATCGCCGCCTTCATCCTTCCACTTCCTCGATTTCGAAATCCTCCGTAACGGGGTTTGCGAGAAGCTTCCTACACATCTCCTCGACCGCGCTGCGGTCGGCGGCCTGCGCTTCGATCTCGATGAGCTTTCCGATGCGCACGTTCTGCACGTCGTCGAATCCGAGCGAGTTCAGCGCGTCTCGAACGGTTCTTCCCGCGGAGTCAAGAAGCTGTGGCTTGAGAGTCACGTAAACGCGATACCGCTTCACGGCCGCCATTCTAACACTTTCGGGGCGTCGTACGAAGCAACTGCCGGGTGTATTCCGCCCAAAGGGCGCAGCGGGTGGAGCCAAAAATCAAGTAGAATCCTGATGATGCCGGTTTCCGTTGTCGTTCCGGACGAGTTCAAACCTCTGTGGGAAACGGGCGACGCCAGCCCGATCGTAAAGTACCCAGCGGAGGTTCTGCGCATCCCTGCCAAGCCGGTCGAACGTGTCAACAAGGAGCTGCGGCAATTGGCGGAGGAAATGATTCGTGCGATGCGGCAGGCGAATGGCATCGGGCTGGCCGGCCCTCAGGTCGGCCGCTCCGTGCGCGTGATCATCACGGCCGCGGAAGGCCGCCCCCGCGCGATGTTCAACCCGGAAATCCTGGAAGCATCGGGCGAAGTGGTGGGTCAAGAGGGCTGCCTCAGCCTCCCTGGGCTTTACGGCGATGTGCCGCGCGCGCAGAGGGTGAAGGTTCGGTTCCTGGACGATCAAAACCGCGTGCGCGTGGAGGAACACGAGGGTCTATCCGCGCGGGTCATTCAACATGAAGTGGATCACTTACACGGAATCCTCTTCATTGACAAAGTGATCGTGGAGACCTTGCACTGGGAGTGGCCGTCGGGCGCGGGCGAGCGGGTGTGAGCGTTGTCTTCTTTGGCTCGTCCGAGTTTGCGATAAGACCCCTGGAGGCGATCGCCGACGAGATCTCTCTCGTCGTTACGCAGCCGCCAAGACCCGCTGGAAGAGGCCGAAGGCTGACCCGCACGCCGGTGCACGATCGCGCCGAGCAGTTGGGGTTGCCGGTTGAAGCGCCCCCGCGTTGCCGTGACGAGGCGTTCGTCGAGCGGGTCCGGGGGGTGGAGCCGCTCGCCCTCACTGTAGCGAGCTACGGGCAGATCCTTCCGAAGGCGCTGCTTGATGCCGCACCGCGCGGGGGGATCAATCTACACGCTTCGCTGCTACCCAAGTATCGGGGCGCCGCTCCGATTCAACGAGCCATCCTGAACGGAGAGCGGAAGACAGGCGTTACGCTCATGCAAATGGACGAAGGGTGCGACACGGGACCGGTCATCGCATCGGTGGAGACGGAGATAGGGGATGACGAGACGGCGGGAGAGCTCGAAGCACGATTGTCGAGCCTCGCAGCCGAACTCCTGGTGGGACAGTGGGCCCCGCTCCGCGATGGGACGTACGTGTCCGTTCCCCAGGACGACTCGCTTGCAACGACCGCGCCGAAGATGCGGCGTGAGGACGGCGTCCTCCGGTTCGACGAGCCGGCGGATCTCGCATACCGTCGCTTCCGGGCCGCCACGCCGAAACCGGGGTGCCACCTGCCCGTCGGCGATGGGTATGTCCTCGTCGTTTCCGCTCGCCCAGCGGGGGCGACGAGCCTCCAGCCGGGCGCCTTCGTCGGGTTTGAGGGAGACGCGATGGTTGTCGCCTTCGCGGAGGGGACCTCCCTCGCATTCGGCTCCGTCCTTCCCCCAGGGAAAAAAGAGATGCCCGGTCGGGCGTTCGTCGCTGGGCGGCGCTGGCGGCCGGGCGAGCGGCTCTCCTGAACCGAACCGGTTCGCGGGCATTGGAACCCTGCATTGGAACCTTTTTTGCCGCTCCGGCGTTGAAAGAAGCAGGAAGGGGAGTTTTAAGCGCATTCACTACCTTCTCTCTCCTCACCTCCTCAAGCCCCGTTCCGCCCCCTCCCGGGACGGGGCACTCTCTTTCTTGGTATTCTGCAGGCATGCGAGCCTTTGCCATCGCCCTCGGACTCGGTTTCCTGCTGTTTGCAGCCGGTTGCGGGCAGGGCGGATCGTCGCACCAGGCGGCAAAGACCGAGCCGGACACGCGCAACCGTATCGAGCTCACCGCGGCTGACGGTATGAAGATCAGCGCGTACCTTTACCGAGCGCCCGGCAAAGAGAAAGGGCCTCTGATCCTACTGTTCCATCAAGCTGGGTCGAGCGCGCACGAATACGATCCCATAGCCCCGCGGCTGGCTAAAGAAGGGTTCTCCTGCCTGGCTGTGGACCAGCGGTCGGGCGGGGATCTCTATGGGGTGAATCGGACCATGGCTGACAACCACCTGACGAGCGCGCCGCCGTACGAAGACGCCTATCAAGATATGGAGGCGGCTCTGGACTGGGCGGTACAGAATGGCTATTCTCCCATCTTGGCTTGGGGGAGCAGCTACTCCGCTTCGCTGGTATTCCGGCTCGCTGCCGAGCACAAACAGGTTGCTGCCGTGCTGGCGTTTTCGCCGGGCGAGTACATGACCGAGAAGGGCGTTGTCGCCGGATGGGCGAGCCGGGTCAATGTCCCCACATTCGTAGCCTCGGCGCCGGCGGAGGTGGACCAGGCGAGCGCTATCTTCGAGAAGGTAGCGAGTTCCGACAAGCGGCAGTACGTTCCGGACAAGGGCGTGCACGGTTCCAGCATGCTTCGCGAGGACAAGAATCCGGATGGGGCGGAAGGGGTCTGGCAGGCCGTGCTCAGCTTTTTGCGTCCGTTCCAGGAAACGAAAGTCTGAGGGTTCCGGAAAGGGCTGAAACGGCGGTTGCGACGATCCATCCCCAAAGCAAGGCGTGATAAGTGCCCGGCAAGTACGTGACGTTCCCCGCAGGGTTGTAGACCACATGGTACAGAGGTAGGGCAGCCGCGAAGCCATAGAGAAGCACAAACCAACCTCGGGGTCTGTCTGCCAGCAACGCGAAGACGAGTGCCAGGAAGCACCACGCGCCGCTGAGCAAGCCGGCCCAAGTCGAGCCAAGTAGCAGCCACGCGGCATCTCCCAGAAGCAGCGCAACGGCGACCAGCCCGCCGAGCGCCGTGGCGACCGAAAGAAGCGGCCGCCTCCGAACGAGGAATGCCGCCACCAGCGAGAGGGAGAACACCCAAACGGCAGCAACGCTCGGGACGGCGCCTGGACCAATGGGTCCAGGCAACAGGAACCGAAGCCAGTGCCGCAGAAAGGAGCCGACCGCCGGCAGGGCAGCGACCCCAGTTCCTACAGGTTGGCCCGGAAGGAATCCTGCTCCGGAGAGCGCAAACCAGCGGACCGCCAGCAGAGCAAGCCCGACCGAGAGCGTGACGGAGAAGACACGGAGCGCGGAGCGATACGACTGTGTACTGAAAAGTACAGTCAAAGGCAACAAGCCGACCAGGATGAACCCGATCTCTTTGCTCAGCGCGGACAACAGCCCGGTTGCGATGGTGAGGGCGAGAGCCGACCGAGAGCCGCGGGCTTGGTAGTGAAGGAAGGAAGCCAGGCAGAGTAGGGCGAAGAAACCCGCGAGGAGGTCTGTCTGTGCCGGCACCCACTCGATGGTCAGGACGATGCGATCGCGGAGAGCCCAGAGGGTTGTCCCGACGAGGGCCCCGATCCTCGAGCCGACCAAGCGTAGCAGGACGAACGCCAACAGCGGGATGGAAGCGAGGTGCAGAAGCCAACCGAGCGTCTGCCACTTCCTCGCGTCGGTACCGAATGCCGCCAACTCCCAAGCGAAGACGGTACTCGTTACGGGGCGATAATAACGAAACATTTTCTGGCCTGCCCACGGGCCGGACCAGTAGTCTGAGATCGGGCGCGCACGCAAGTCTTCGAGAATGAACTGCATGTCATTCCCCGACCGGAACCAGTCCCCCGAGATCGCCGCCCGGGTGTAGAGGGCCGTTACGAGGATGAGCAGAGCGACTGCTCCCCAATAGGCGACCTGAGTGTTGGTTCGCATGGGTGCGCTTCACCATTTTGCGCGTTGGGGTATCCTCGGCGCGCCGCTGTTGGTCTGATGAACCCGGTCGCTGACTCGACAGAAAAGACATCTGCCCTTGCCGCCTGCTCCAGGACGAGGCCCACCACGAGGGTACGCGACTACCTACAACTCGCCAAGCCACGCGTCACAATGCTGGTATGGGTTTCGATGGCTGCAGGAATGGGGATCGCTTCCGCGATGGGTGCCGGAACCGCATCTGCGCTCACCTGGGTCCATGCCCTCGTCGGCGGTTTCTTCGTGATTGCGTCTGCCAACGCCTTCAATCAGGTCCTCGAATCGGAGCGAGACGCGGTGATGCGCAGGACTGCGGATCGCCCTGTTCCGGGCGGGCGCGTCACCCGAGAGGAGGCGTTCGGAGTCGCAGCGGCTTTCGGCTTGGCGGGTCTTACCGAGCTGGCACTCTTCGTGAATCTGCCGACGGCGGCGCTTGGCCTTCTTTCGATCGTGCTCTATGCCTTCGCCTACACGCCACTCAAACCGCGGAGCCATCTCTGTACGCTCGTGGGCGCGATTCCGGGAGCGATTCCGCCGCTTGCAGGCTGGGTGGCGGTGACTGGAGGATTGGGTCTTCCCGGCTTGCTCCTTTTTGCCGTGCAGTTTCTTTGGCAGTTTCCCCACTTCTGGGCGATCGCCTGGCTGAACCGAGAGGATTACGCTCGGGCTGGCTTTCGCATGCTCCCTTATCCCGACGCGACCGCTGCTGAGACGGCGCGGCAGTGCGTCCGCTACTCGTTGGCGCTCATCCCGGTCTCCGCTGGTTTCGCGGTATTTGCGCAGAGTGCCGGGCTGTATTTGATCCTCGCGCTCGGCCTGGCGTTCTGGATGGTTCGCGCATCGCTGGCATTTCGCAGACTGGGCGACAAAGCAAGCGCGCGCCGCCTGCTTCGCGTGACAATCGCGTACCTACCGCTCATCCTGCTGGTGATGTTGCTTTCCGCAAAATGACGGACACGGAGATTCGCACAAGCTCGGGAGGTGTGATCCACGGCGGGGGTGGCGATGAGGGCGACGGCGGTCACGGCCCGAACGGCAACGGCCACGGTGGCTCCTCGGAGAGCGCGCAGATGCTTCGATTGCTCACGTGGCTCGGCCTAGTGTCTCTTGCGATGGGCCTTGGCAGTCTGGCGTTCATCTACCTTCATCAAGCGCTCGACCGACTCGCCGATCGCTCGTTCCAGCCGCCCGGGCTTATGTGGGTCAGCACGGTGTTGATCGTGGGAAGCAGCGCCTCTTTCATTCAAGGCCACGTATCCCTGCGCCGCGGGCAGACGCAAAACCTGGTGAAGTACCTATCCAGCACGCTTGCCCTTGGCTGTCTATTCCTGTTCAGTCAGGTGATGGTTTGGTCGGGTCTCGCAAGTCAGGGAGTCTACGCCACGACGTATCCGCTGAGCGGAATGTTCTACATCATGACGATCGCCCACGCGATTCACGTGCTCGGCGGGCTGGGCTGGCTCGGAGTCGTTACCAAGAGGGCATGGGCGGGGAAGTACTCGGAGACCAACGCATTGGGTGTCGAGCTGTGCGGGCTGTATTGGCATTTCCTTACCCTCGTATGGCTTGTCTACTTCGTGGTTCTCATGGCGGTGCACTGAAATGTCAAAGGAATCGGGTTCTTCTTCGGAAGCCATGAAGGTACTTCGGATCGCCATCTGGGCGGCGGCCGTTCTCGCGCTGATCAGCGCTGGATTTCTCTATTTCCTAACGAAGGCGCGATTGGCAGAAGCGGGCGCGAAGGCGGTTGCGGAGGCAGGGGGAGGCGGGCTCGGTCCCGCGCCCTCTTTCCAAATGACCGATCAAACGGGCAGCCCCTTCGATTCCGCTTCGCTCAGGGGTAAGGTTTGGGTGGTGGAATTCTTCTTCACGCGGTGTACGGGAGTGTGCCCGGTGATGAACCGGAACATGAAGAAGGTCTACGACGCTCTCAAGGGGTTCGACAGCTTCGAGATCGTGTCGATCTCGGTAGACCCGGAGCACGACACGCCAGAAACTCTCGCCGAATACGCCGAGCAGTTCGGGGCAGATGCAACAAAATGGCATTTCCTGAACGGCCCCAAGGACGAGGTAGTCCGGCTCTCCCGCGAGGGGTTCCTGTTGGGGACGAGCGAGGTCCCCGAGGAGTTCGTCCACTCGAATCGGTTCGTCCTGGTGGGGCGGGACGGCCAGATCCATGGGTATTACAACGGAACGGATGAGGCGGACGTTCACCAGCTGATTTCCGATGCCCTCAGATTAGTGCGGGAGGAGGCGGCGGCCGATGGAGTGGGTTGAGCGTCTTCCCACGTTCAACGCACTCTGCAACGCCTCGAGCGCCGCTCTGCTGATTACGGGTTACCTCTTCATTCGCCGGGGGCGCATCGCCCAGCACCGGTTCTGCATGCTCTCGGCTTTGGCGGCATCGTTGCTCTTCTTGGCGGGATATCTCACCTACCACGCTTACTATGGGACGACCCGGTTTCCGGATCTCGGGCTGGTTCGGACCGTCTACCTGACCATCCTCACCACGCACACGATCTTGGCGATCGCCATTGTGCCGATGGTCGTGATGACGCTGCACCGAGCGTTTACGGCGCGGTTCGACCGGCACAAAGCGATTGCTCGCTGGACGCTGCCTCTTTGGCTCTACGTGTCAGTGACGGGGGTCTTGATTTACTTCTTCCTCTACGTGTGGTATCCTACGGGAGCGACTTCGTGAAAAATTTCACAAAGTCTCGGTTGTCCGTCCGAAAGCGCTTGGCATCGAGCAAAGGGAAACGGTTAGACTACGCAGGCGCCAACGCGACGGGCGAGATCAACAATCGGATGCAGGGACGCGCGGATGCCTCAAATCTTTAACGCGAAGAGCAACGTTCTGGCGAGAGCGACCTTCCTGGTGGCGGGCTTGCTCCTTGCCGTATTGATTTTGGCGGGCATGTACATGACGCCGTACACGCACCGCACCGGCATTGCGCCTGACCAGCCGGCGCCGTTCAGCCACAAACACCACGCGAAAGAGCTGGGCATTGACTGTCGGTATTGCCATACGTCGGTCGAGGAGTCTCCGTACGCTGGTGTGCCGGCGACCGAGGTGTGCATGACTTGCCACAGCCAGATTTGGACGAACAGCCCTTTGCTCGTTCCTGTTCAAGAGTCCTATCTGAAAAACGAACCTCTCCAGTGGAACAAGGTGAACAAGGTTCCCGACTTCGTTTACTTCGACCATAGCATTCACATCAACCGCGGGATCTCGTGTTTCACCTGTCACGGCGACGTCACGGAGATGAACCTGACGTTCAAGACACACGCGTTCGAGATGCTCTACTGCCTCGATTGCCACCGCAATCCGGAGGAGTTTATGCGCCCCGCGGACCAGGTCTTCAATCCGAACTATGTTCCCCCGAAGAACCAATCTCAACTGGGCAAGGAATTGGCTGAAAAGCATGGCATTGTGAAAGGGCAGCTCCAGGACTGCTGGATCTGTCACCGTTAGAGGACGAGGATGAGCGCAAAGGATCAACCCACGGCAAAGAAGAGAATCTCGATCCAAGAGATTCGCGATCGGATTCGTAGCGGAGACCGAGAGGCTTGGCGGAGCCTGGAGGCTGTTGCTTCGGACGAAGACGTCAAGGCGTTCCTCGACCAAGAGTTTCCTCGATACACAGCGCCGTGGATGGGTGAGTTCGACCGCCGGCAATTCCTGCGGCTTGCGGGCGCCTCCCTTGCTCTGGCGGGCTTGGTCGGGTGTCGCATTCGTCCGATCAAGCAGATCGTCCCCTACGTGCATGCGCCGGAAAACGAGGTGCCCGGCAAACCGAAGTTTTATGCTACAGCGCTGACGCTTGACGGTTACGCCACAGGCGTGCTCGTGGAGAGCCACGAAGGACGGCCGACGAAGATCGAAGGCAATCCCGATCATCCGGCAAGCGGCGGCACAACCACAGCGATGCTCCAGGCTATGATTCTGGAGCTGTACGATCCCGATCGATCGCAAGCGATCACGCGGGACGGAAAGTTCGTGACGCCCGACGAGTTCGATTCCGACTTCAAGGCGAGGCTGCGGAACCAGGTCGCAACGCAAGGCGCTGGCTTGAGACTTCTGACGCCGCCAATCACGTCGCCAACCACGCGCCGCCTCATTGATCAGCTAAGGAAGCGATATCCGAAGATGCGGTGGCATCAGTGGAGCGCCGTGAACCGCGACAATCTTTTCGAGGGTGCGGAGCGGTCCTTCGGCAAGCGCTTGGAGCCGATCTACCGCTTCGACCGCGCGGACGTCGTACTGGCTTTGGATTCCGATTTTCTGTTCTCTGGGCCTGGAACCCTGGCCTACGCTCGTTCGTTCGCCGACAAGCGGCGGGTCGAACACGAAGGCGATACGATCAACCGGTTGTACGTGGTCGAGAGCACGATGAGCGTGACGGGTGGGATGGCGGATCACCGCCTTGCGCTCAAGCCGTCCGAGATCGCCCTGTTCGCTTCGGATCTGTTGGCTGCGCTTGAGGGTCGCGCGACTTCCGGCAAGTGGCAGCAGTGGGTCGAAGCGGTAGCGGCCGACTTGCGGTCGAGTCCTTCCCTCGTCGTCGCGGGCGATCAGGTCTCGCCTGACGTTCACGTCTTGGTGAACGCGATCAACGATCGGCTGGGCAACCACGGACAGACGGTCGAGTGGATCGAGCCGGTGGTTGATTCGGCGAGCCGACTGTCCGACCTGGAGGGTCTCAAGAGGGACCTGGAGGCAGGTTCGGTGGAGCTTTTGGTCATTGCCGGGGGCAACCCGGCGTTCGATGCTCCGGGAGAGCTGAACTTCGCGGAAGCGATCCGGAGGGCGGGTCTGGCGGTGCGGCTCGGATACTGGGAGGATGAGACGAGTGCCGCTTGCCGCTACCACGTTCCGATGATTCACGAATTGGAGTCTTGGGGCGACGCGCTCGCCTTCGACGGTACGGCGGCCGTTCAGCAACCGTTGATCGCGCCGTTGTATGACGGCCACAGCCTGCTGAGCTTCGTGGCGATGATGCTCGGCGAGACGAAGTCCGACCGTGAGCTGGTGGAAGAGACATGGAAGGCAGCAGGCTATGGTTCGGGCCAGTTCGAAGATGCGTGGAAGCATGCGCTGGCGAAGGGCGTCTTGGCGAACACGGGGCGGGAACCGGTTTCCGTGTCTATGGTTGGCGCCGTTCCGTCGGTTTCCGCGGAGGCGGCGGCTCTCGAGGCCACGGTGCGCCCGGATCCGACGATTTGGGACGGCCGCTTTTCGAACAACGCTTGGCTGCAGGAGCTTCCAAAGCCCTATCTGCAGAACGTTTGGGAAAACGTCATGATGGTCAGCCCGCGAACGGCGGAGGAGAAGGGGATTCAGATTGACCTGAACGCCGTCGTCGTGGGCGCGGACGCTCCGATTGCGGAGCTGAAGGTAGGGAGCCGCACGGTTCGTGGCCCGGTTTGGATCGTTCCGGGGCATCCGGATGGCGTTGTTACCGTAACGCTGGGGTATGGACGGCGGCGGGCGGGCCGCGTCGGAACGGAGATCGGCTTTGACGCGAACCAGGTGCGTCCCGCCGGGCCTAACTGGCACGCTCCGGCATCGCTCGAACTCACGGGCGAGATGACGAAGATCGCCCTGACGCAGCACCACTTCTCCATGGAAGGGCGCGGCATCGTTCGCGATCATGATTTGAACGAATGGCATCCGAGCGAAGAGCACGGTCACGGCGGACACGAAGAGATGAGCCTGTACCCCGAGCGGGAGTACAACGGCTACAAGTGGGCGATGGTGATCGACACGAATCTCTGCACGGGCTGCAACGCGTGCGTCGCCGCGTGTGTCGCCGAAAACAACATCGCGACGGTCGGCAAGGATCAGGTGCTTCGCAGCCGGGAGATGCACTGGATTCGGATCGACCGGTACTTCGACGACCTTGACAATCCTCGATGGTCCAACGTTCCCGTCCCATGCATGCAGTGTGAGAACGCGCCCTGCGAAGTGGTGTGTCCCGTCGCTGCGACGACGCACGACCACGAAGGTCTCAACATGATGGTTTACAACCGGTGCGTCGGGACGCGATACTGTTCGAACAACTGTCCTTACAAGGTGCGGCGGTTCAACTTCTACAAGTACTCGTTGATCCCGGGCACTTCGGACGAAGACACGCCGATCACCAAGTTGCTGAGGAACCCGAACGTGACGGTGCGAGGGCGCGGCGTGATGGAGAAGTGCACGTACTGCGTGCAGCGAATTAGCGCGGCTCGGCGCCAGGCCAAGAAGGAAGGGCGCAAGATTCGAGCCGATGAATTCAAGACCGCGTGCCAGGCGGCCTGTCCCACGGGCGCCATCGTGTTCGGCGACCTGAACAACCCCGACACGGCCGTGTTCAAGAAGCGGTCGCTGCCGCACCATTACACGTTGCTGGAGGAATTGAACACTCGGCCGCGGACCGGCTACCTCGCCCGGTTCCGCAATCCGAATCCCGCGTTGAAGGAGGCGCGATCATGACAACGCCGACCGCTGGCGAAGTGGAAGTCAAGGACACTGGTTATGAGCAGTTGATCGGCGCGGAGCATACGAATGCTTCGCTGACCGCGAAGATTGGGGACATTGTCCTCAAGCAGCCCTCGCCGAAGCAGTGGTTCGTGGCGCTCGGGTTTGCGCTGATGGGGCTTTCGGCGCTACTCGTTTCCATCGCGTGGTTGTTCTACCGCGGCGTCGGAGTTTGGGGTCTCAATATTCCGGTCGCTTGGGGATTCGCGATTATCAACTTCGTCTGGTGGATCGGTATCGGCCACGCGGGAACGCTGATCTCCGCGATCCTTTTGCTCATGCGCCAACGGTGGCGGACCTCGATCAACCGCTTAGCCGAGACGATGACGCTGTTCGCCGTCATGTGCGCGGGCATGTTCCCGCTCCTGCACCTCGGTCGCCCGTGGGTCTTCTACTGGCTGTTCCCATACCCGAACGCCCTGGGGATGTGGCCGCAGTTCCGCAGCCCGCTGGTTTGGGACGTATTTGCGGTTTCGACGTACTTCACCGTTTCGCTGGTGTTCTGGTATGTCGGTTTGATTCCGGACCTCGCGAGTCTGCGCGATCGAGCGAAGAAGAAGATCGTTCAGATGGCGATGGGCGTGTTGGCGCTTGGATGGCGCGGTTCGGCTGCTCACTGGTACCGCTACGAGTCGGCGTATCTGCTTCTCGCAGGTCTTTCCACTCCGCTCGTCGTTTCGGTGCACTCGATCGTTTCGTTCGACTTCTCGATCTCCATCCTTCCGGGTTGGCACACGACGATCTTCCCGCCATACTTCGTTGCCGGCGCGGTCTACTCCGGGTTTGCGATGGTGTTGACCATCGTCATCCCGCTCCGGGCCTGGTACAAGCTGAAGGATCTCATCACGATCGACCACCTGGACTGGATGGCGCGCATTACGCTGGTCACCGGCCTGATCGTCTTCTACGGATACCTGACGGAGATCTTTTACGCTTGGTATAGCGGCAACGTCTTCGAGTCCTTCATGATGAAGAACCGAATGACCGGTCCGTACAACGTGTTCTACTGGGCGTTGATTTTCTGCAACGGCCTGGCGCCTCAGATCCTCTGGTGGCGGAAGGCTCGCCGGAACCTCGTCGTTCTGTTCATCATGAGCCTGATCGTCAACATCGGCATGTGGCTTGAACGATTCATCATCGTCGTCACGAGCTTGCACGCAGACTTCATGCCGTCCTCGTGGGACATGTACACGCCGACCATCTGGGACACCTTGCTGTATATCGGCACGATCGGATTCTTCCTGCTCGGCATGGTTGCGTTCGTGCGGTTGTTGCCGACGATCCCCATCGCCGAGATGAAGCACCTGTTGCACGAGAAACTGCACCACAAGAAGGCGCACAAGGAGGCGGAAGCGTAAATGGCGCATCATCCGACGACCATCGAACCCAAGCTGCGAGGTCACATCGCGTACTACGACTCGCCTGAGGCGCTGCTCGAGGCGGCCAAGAAGGCTCGGGAGGAGGGCTACAGCAAGATGGACGCGCTCAGCCCGTACCACATTGAAGGTTTGGTCGAGGTCCTCAAGCAGCGAGACGACCGCGTTCCCAAGTTCGTGCTTGCCGGCGGCGTTCTGGGGGCGCTCGGCGGGTTCTTCCTTCAGGTCTACGTGTCGGCGATCGACTACCCGCTGAATGTCGGCGGTCGCCCGGACATCAGCTGGCCTGCGTTCATCCCGATTACCTTCGAGTCCGGCGTGCTGGCAGCAGCGCTGACGGCATTGATCACTATGCTGACGCTGAACGGGCTACCGAGACCCTACCACGAGGTCTTCGATGCCCCCGGGATCGAAAGGGTCACGGACGACCAGTTCGCGCTCTACGTAATGGCGGACGACGATAAGTTCGACGCGGACGCGACGCGGGAGTTCCTTGCCTCGACCGGAGCGGTCTCGATACAGGAGGTGATTTCATGAAGCGCTTTGGGTGGGCCTTGCTTGCGAGCGCGTTCGTAATGGCAGGATGCCATCAGGATATGTATGAACAGCCTCGCCTGAACACATTGTCCAAGAGCGACTTCTTCGCAGACGGCTCCGCGGCCCGCATGCCGGTGGAAGGGACGGTCGCGCGGGATGACTACAACCCGGACAAGTTGTTCACAGAAGGGCTGGAAAACGGCGAGTTGGCGACGCGGTTTCCCTCTCCCGTGACCAAGGCGATGCTCGAGCGCGGGCGGGAGCGATACGACGTTTTCTGTCTACCGTGCCACGGCAAGGTCGGCTACGGAGACGGCATGATCGTCGCCCGTGGCTACAAGCAGCCCCGGTCGTTCCACATTCCGGAGCTGCGCGAAATGCCGCCCGGTTACTTCTACCGGACGCTGATTGTCGGTACGGAAGAACTGACGGGAAGGCCGTTCTTGCCGGAAGACGCAAAGGTCGTCGGAAAGGGCGACATGGTGCACCCGGTCCTGGGCAAGAACATGAAGCCGGAGGATCGGTGGGCGATCGTCGCCTACATCTACGCCTTGCAGAAGAGCCAATACACAGGCGTCAACGAACTGACACCGGAGGACATGGCGCAATTGAACCAATCGGATACGAACCAGGAGGCACAAGGTGGCGGACACTAAGCCGATGGTAGGGAAGGAAGTTCTGCCGGGTCTCAAGACGGTGACGGCCATCGGCGCCGTACTCGCGATTGCGGGGTTGGGCGGCTGGTTCGTTCAGTTCAGCAGCGATCCCAAGACAGGCTGGCAGAGCTACCTCTTCGGTTTCGTGCTGTGTGCAGTCCTTACGCTAGGTTGTCTGGCGCTGTACCTGCTGCAGAACGTTACGAAGGGACGGTGGGGTCACGCCCTGGTTCGTTTTTGGGAGGCTGGCGCGAGCTTACTGCCCTACCTGCTCGTCATCGCCCTGCCGATGTTCTTGGTCGGCTACAAGTACGTGTACCCGTGGGCAGACCCGGAGAAGGTGGCGGCTGATCCCGCCTTGCAGGCGAAGCAGTTTGTGATGACGCCGGGCTTTACTCTCGCTCGCGTCTTCATCGTGTTCGCCATTTGGCTGCTGTTTTTCCTGGTTCTGCGGTCGCTGTCCCGTAAGCAGGACGAGACCGGCGATCCCATGCTTGCGAGAGCGCGAGTGAACTGGGCGGGGCCCGGCGCGGTCTTCTTCGTTCTTGCGACGACGATCGCGGTTACGGACTGGGTGATGTCGCTGGAGCCGCACTGGTACTCGACGATTTTCGGCCTGCTGTTCATCGTAGGCAGCGCGTTGACGGCAATGGCGATGGGGACGACGTTCCTCGCCACGGTGCGGGAGCGAGAGCCGTACGCAAGCGCCCTGTACGATCGCCAATGGCGCGACCTGGGCAACCTGCTGCTGACGCTGACCATCCTTTGGGCCTACATGTCGTTCTCCCAATACCTCATCATCTGGAGCGGCAACCTGCCCGAGGAGATCGGCTACTTCGTGAATCGGCAAGAGGGGATTTGGCAGGCGGTCGGGACGGTTTTGATTTTCTTGCACTTCTTACTGCCGTTCTTCGTCTTCCTGTCCAGCTTGGTGAAGACGCAACCGCAGTTCCTGCGTGCGGCAGCCGTCTACATGCTCGTCGTGCACTTCATTGACGTGATGTGGATGGTGCTGCCCTCGCTCCACCGTGAGGGCGGCGTGGTGGTCTGGTCAGACTTCGCCGCGGCTGCCGGGCTGGGTGGCCTGTGGCTGATCGGATTCGCTTGGGTCCTTTCGAAGACGCCGCTCATCCCGACCTACGATCCGCACGCAGATCAAGTCGCCGCTTCGGAGGCTGTTGAACATGCATGAGGAAAAAGAAGCCTACATTCCACCGCCGGACGCGCGCTACGAGACTCAGGACGTCCTGACGCCGAAGGTCGCAAAGGGGTTTTTCCTGATCCTCACGATCGGCGTCATCATGTCCATTTTGGCGATGGGAGCGCTCTTGAAGTGGTTCGTCCACACGGCAGAGCCGGCGAGGCCAACGGACCCGAACGTGGCGGCGGAAGGCATGCCGTTGCCCTCCGGGCCTCGCTTGCAGCCCGCTCCGGGTACGGACATGCAAGAGCTCGCCGCGAAGCAGCAGAACCGGCTTGAGAAGTATGGAAAGGTGGATGAGAATCACGTCCACATTCCGATCGAGCGTGCGATGGATCTCGTCCTCCGCGAGGGTCTTCCCGCGCGGCAGCCTGTAGAAGCTGGAGGCAAGCAATGAGATTCTTGTTCGTGTGTTCGCTGTTGTTGGGCGCGGTCGCTGCCTTCGCGCAGCCCAAGGAACAACTCAACCTGCTGAACGATGTCCGCATTGATCAACGTCTGGGTGAGCCGCTGCCGCTGGAAGCAACGTTCAAGGACGAATCAGGCCGCGAAGTGAAGCTTGGAGAGTACTTCCAGAAGAATCGTCCGGTGGTGTTGGCGCTCATCTATTACCGCTGCCCCAGCCTTTGCAATCAGATCTTGAACGGAATGCTCGCGGCGTTCCGAATCGTGAAGTACGATATCGGCAAGGATTTCGATGTCGTCTGCATCTCCATCGATCCTCGAGAGACCCCGGACCTCGCCGCCGCGAAGAAGAAGTCCTACATCGAAAGCTATCATCGCCCGTCCGCCGAGTCCGGCTGGCACTTCTTGACCGGAACGGAGGATCAGATCAAGAAGGTGGCGGACGCGGTGGGCTATCACTACAAGTACGTCCCGGAGTCGGACATCTATGCTCACGCCGCAGGGATCGTGGTCTGCACGCCCGAGGGCAAACTGGGGCAGTACTTCTATGGGATCGAGTATTCGCCGCGCGAGCTGGAGCTGGCGCTGACCGAATCCTCCCAAGGGCAGATTGGGAACCTGGTGGACGCGATTACGCTCTGGTGCACCGTCTACGACCCTGCGACGGGGAGCTACCAGTTCTTGATTTTGCGCGTCATTCAGGTCGCGGGCATTCTCACCGTCTTGATTCTGGGCACCTTTATCGTCCGGAACCTCCGGGCCGAAAAGGGCACGCACCGCATGGACGAGAATGACCTTCCGAAGAACGGATCCGATGGGGGATCCCAGTCATGACCGATACCGCTATGAACAGCCTGTTTGCGAACATTCCGATTTGGCCTGAAGGCGCGTCGAAAGCAGCGTTCGAAATGGACGCGCTGTACCTGTTCATCGTCGGCCTCACGATCTTTTTCTCCGCGATCGTGTTCGGCCTGGTGCTCTACTTCGTCGGCAAGTACTATGCGGGCTCCAAGGCAGACCGGTCGAACCCGTCGTTCCACAACCTGAAGCTCGAGCTGGCATGGTCTCTGATTCCGCTCGCGCTCGGATTGTTCGTGTTCGTTTGGGCGGCGAAGCTGTACGTGGAAGTTCAGGCGCCGATTTCCTCGGAGAATGCGCTGGACATCTACGTCGTAGGGAAGCAGTGGATGTGGCAACTGCAGCATCCGACCGGCCAGCGTGAGAACAACGAACTGCACATCCCCGTTGGCCGTCCGGTGAAGCTGACGATGATTTCCCAAGACGTCATCCATAGCTTCTTCGTGCCTGCGTTCCGCGTGAAGAACGACGTCGTGCCGGGACGGTACCGCACGCTTTGGTTCGAGCCTACTAAGGTCGGCAAGTACCACCTGTTCTGTGCGGAGTATTGCGGCACGAAACACTCCGAGATGGTCGGTTGGATCTACGTCATGGAGCCCGAGGACTACGAGAAGTGGCTCAAGGACAATCAGCGGGGAATGGGGAACGAGAAAGCGACGATGGCGGAGGCGGGCGCAGCGCTGTACCAGCAGTTGCAGTGCGGATCCTGCCACGACCCGAACCAGCGGATCGGCCCGCCGCTTGCAGGCGTGTACGGGACGACGCGGACCTTATCCGACGGCCGCCGCGTGATCGCCGATCGGGATTACCTGCGTCAGGCGATTCTGGACCCGCAAGCCGTCACCGTGTCCGGCTATGAGAACATCATGCCGCCGTTCCGCTCGCAGTTGACCGAAGTCGAGGTCAACCAGCTCATCGAGTATATCAAGACGCTCGGAAAAGGCAACGAATTGCCGGTCGCAGAAACCAAGAACGAAGAAGGAGTGAACAAAGGATGAGCGCAACCGCTACCCATCACAAAGAGTCTGTGCGCGTTGACTACCTCAACGTCGCCCACAGCATTAAGTCGTGGCTTGTCACCGAGGATCACAAGCGGATCGGGATTCTGTACCTCGTGACCATATCCCTGATGTTCTTGGTCGGGGGTATTTTTGCGCTCCTGATTCGGCTCGAGTTGGTGACGCCTGCCGGCGACCTGGTGATGTCGGACACGTACAACAAGATGTTCACGATGCACGGCGTGATCATGATCTTCTTCTTCTTGATCCCTTCGATTCCTGCCGTGCTCGGAAACTTCTGCCTGCCGCTCATGATCGGCGCGAGAGACGTCGCATTTCCGCGGCTGAACTTGGCAAGCTGGTACATCTTCACGCTGGGCGCTTTGTTTGGCGTCGCCTCTCTCGTCATGGGCGGAGTAGACACCGGTTGGACGTTCTATACTCCGTATAGCAGCTCGTTCTCGCACACGCCGGTGATCATGGCTGTGACCGGCGCCTTCATAGCGGGCTTTGGCTCGATCTTCACCGGTCTCAACTTTATCGTTACGATCCACAAGATGCGAGCGCCCGGCCTGACCTGGTTCCGCCTCCCCCTCTTCGTTTGGGGGCAATACGCGACGTCTCTGATCATGATTCTCGGCACGCCCGTCGTCGCGATCACGCTGTTGCTGGTGGCGGTGGAGCGCGGCCTGCGGATTGGGATCTTCGACCCTGCCCTGGGCGGCGACCCAGTGCTGTTCCAGCATCTGTTCTGGTTCTACAGCCACCCAGCTGTGTACATCATGATCCTGCCGGGCATGGGTGTCATGAGCGAGCTGATCGCGACCTTTTCGCGCAAGCGGATCTTCGGTTACGAGTTTGTTGCGTTTTCCTCGCTGGCTATCGCGATCCTCAGCTTCCTCGTGTGGGGGCACCATATGTTTGTCAGCGGGCAGTCCATGTACTTGAGCATGGTGTTCTCCGTACTGACGACGCTGGTTGCCATCCCGTCAGCGGTCAAGATCTTCAACTGGACGGTAACGATGCACAAAGGGCACGTGAAGCTGGATTCGCCGATGCTTTACGCCCTCGCGTTCATAGGTCTGTTCACCATCGGTGGCCTCACTGGGCTGTTCCTTTCAGCGATGGCCGTGGACATCCACCTGCATGATACGTACTTTGTCGTGGCGCACTTTCACTACGTCATGGTAGGCGGCGCGATCGTCGCATTCTTAGGAGGCCTTCACTACTGGTGGCCGAAGATGACGGGGAGAATGTATCCCGAACCGTGGGCCAAGCTCTCCGCGTTGGTGATCTTCATTGGCTTCAACCTCACGTTCTTCCCGCAGTTCATCTTGGGGTACCTCGGGATGCCGCGGCGCTACCACTCGTATCCCGATGAATGGCAGGTCCTGAATGTGCTGTCTTCAGCTGGCGCCACCGTGCTTGCTTCGGGGTTCACGTTGGTCGCGGTTTACTTGATCTGGTCGTTGAAGAAGGGAGCTAAGGCGCCGGCCAATCCATGGGATGCCACGGGTCTCGAGTGGCAAACACCTTCCCCGCCGCCGCCGACGAACTTCACGCATCGGCCGGTTGTGACCGAAGAGGCTTACAACTACCCGATCGTTCTTGCGAAGAACGGCGAGGGTGAGCATCAGGAAGAGGAGAAGCGAACGCATGAGCACGCATGAGACCGATCTACCCGTAGGACATCAGTTCGAGGATGCGGAACAGCAGCTGGACGCATATAGCGCTGGCATGTGGCTGTTCCTCGTCACGGAGATCCTTTTCTTCGGAGGACTCTTCCTCGCGTACATCATCTACCGTACGCGGTACACGGAGGCGTTCGTAGCGGCACACCACGAACTGGACTGGCGCCTCGGCGGTCTGAATACACTCGTCCTGATCACCAGTTCGCTCACCATGGCGCTTGCAGTCCGCGCGGCTGTCATTGACCGATGGAAGCAAGTCATCGGCTGGATGGCCTGTACCTTCGTGCTCGCGGGCTGCTTCATGGTGGTAAAGTACTTCGAATACAGCGCAAAGTTCGAACACCACCTCTTCCCCGGCCCGAACTTCCAGTTCAATCATCCGGGAATCGACAGCGGTCAAGCCGAGATGTTCTTCAACCTTTATTTCGCGATGACCGGCCTCCACGGCGCGCACGTCTTGATCGGGATGATTACCATGATCATCCTTGCGATTCGCCTCTACGTCATGCGAAATCAGCGCGTGGATTTCATTCCGGTGGAGCTGACCGGCTTGTACTGGCACTTCGTGGACCTGGTGTGGATCTTCCTGTTCCCGCTCTTCTATCTGGTTGGAGGTAACTAATGTCGTTCGAACCTGCAAAGCCACAGACCTACCTGCTCACGTTCGCGGCACTGATCGCGCTCACGATCATCACCGTACTCGCGGCGAAATTGACACTGCCCAAGATTCCGATGGGAATCATGGTTCTTGACCTGAATATCGTGCTCGCGATGGCGATCGCCTGCGTCAAGGCTTCCCTGGTCGTGCTCTATTTTATGCACTTCAAGGATATGGGTCAGGTATCGAAGGTATGGGCCGCGGCGGGCGTCTTCTTCCTGCTGGTGATGTTCTTCCTCACGTTGGGCGACTACGAGAACCGTCACCCCGAAGAGACCAAGGGTTGGACGGAGTCAGGCGTCCTGCACGACCGCCGACCATAAGCACCGCGCAGCCAAGCGCGCCGTCATGTCCTCAACGTCGTGAGGCGGGCACAGCTCGTAGATCCCGAACGTGCGCACCTTGGGCGATTTGAGGGCTGGCGCAAGGAAGTCCAACACCGTTTGGACGCTCAACCCGTTCGGCTGCGGAGCGCTCACGCCCGGGGCCGTAGACATGGCGAAGACGTCCAAATCCAAGCTCACGTCCACTAAGTTGCACTGGTCGAGAATTTCTGCAGCGGCATTCACGGCTTCCTCCACTTCTGTGCGAAAGATCCGGCCGCCCTTTGCCAGAACGTACTCACGGTGGAAGGTGGAGGTTGCCGACGGCTGAACGCCGAACCAGAGCGCATCCTCGCCCCTGACGCCGCCTTCGAGCGCTCGCCAGTAGGACGTGCCGCTATGGTGCACCTCGGATGCCCTGACGTCTAAGTGGGCGTCTACGTTGAGGAAACCCGTCCTTCCGGCCTGTAGAAGGGCGGCGATCGGCGCGTAGCCCCAGTCGTGCCCTCCCCCAAGCACCACTACGCGCTTCGCTCGACCGAGGGCGATCACGATCGCATCGGTCGCACGCGCGTGGTCGGCGTCCAGATCCTCCGACAGAACGAGGTCGCCTAAATCCGCGATCTTGTACGGCTCCGGTGCGACCATCTTGTAGAAGTGCTCTCGAATCTTGTTGGGGCCTTGTGCCGCCCCTGGGCGACCCAAGTTGAGGACGACGCCGCGATCATCGGCGAATCCGAGAATGGCAACGTCCCAATCGGTCTTTTCGAACTTGCGAAGGGATGGCATGACGGTGACGTCGCCCATCCGCGGGTCGTGGCGGTCCCCTCTCGTGTATAGGAGTTGTGGACTTTGGTGAAACTTCATTCGAGTTCGCCAACCTCCTCGGCTACCGCTTGCAGAACTGGATCGAAGTCCAATCCTTGGATCTCGTCGCTCAGAGAGCGGTCTCGGTCGAGCGGTGGAATCTGTGCTCGGACTGACTTCCAAGCCGCCCGCACACCTGCACCAGGTTCATCCGGCTGCAGCTCGCGGCGACAATCGAGCGCTTGAGCTGCGATCGCCAACTCGATGGCCAACACGAGCCGCGTATTCGTCAGAACTTGCCGCGTGTGCAGCGCCGCATTCATCGCCATGCTGACATGGTCTTCCTGGTTCGCGCCTGTGGTGAGCGAGTCCACGGAAGAGGGGTGGGCCAGCACCTTGTTCTCACTGACGAGAGCTGCGGCGGTGTATTGGCAGATCATCATTCCGCTGTTCAGCCCGGGATCCTTCGTGAGGAAGGGCGGCAAGCCGCGGTTCGTCGCCTGGTTGAGGCACCGTTCGGATCTGCGCTCGCTGATCGAGGCGAGCTCGGCGATGCCAATCTTAGCGTAGTCGAGGGCGAGCGCGACCGGCTCGCCGTGGAAGTGCCCGGCGGAGATCACTTCGTCTTCGATGACAAGCGGGTTGTCTGTCACGGAGTTGACTTCGATCTGGACGACATCGCGAAGGTGCTCGATGGCTTGGCGAGCGGCGCCGTGCACTTGAGGGGCGCAACGGATCGAGTAGGCGTCTTGCACTTCGCCGCAGTTCGCATGGCTTTGGATGATCGCGCTCCCCTCAACCAGACGAGCGATATTGCGAGCGCTGGCTTGCTGGTGCGGATGTGGACGGAGCGCGTGGACTCGCTCTTGAAACGGCTTGGCCGAGCAGAGCATCGCCTCGACGTGCATGGCGCACGCGATGTCGGCAACCTTCGCCAGCCTCTCCGCCTCGAGCACGGCCAAGGCTGCTGCTCCCGTGTGCACATGAGTGCCGTTGATGAGCGACAATCCTTCCTTCTCTTTCAGCTGAACACCGTCCTCCAACAACGCCAGGGCGAGATGCGCCAGAGGAGCCAGGTCTCCGCTCGCGCCCAGACTGCCCCGGGAAGGGACCGCCGGGATCTGATCTTCGTTCAACCGACGGATGAGCTCGGTCGCAAGCGCGGAATCCACGCCACTGAAGCCGCGAAGGTGGCTCGCTGCGACGAGCAGCATCGCCGCACGGACGACCTCTTTGGGGAGCGGTTCGCCAAGCCCGACGGCATGCGAGCGGACGAGGTTTTCCTGCAGCTCGAGGCACTTCTCGAGAGGGATGACGGTGGACTTCAGCGGTCCGAAGCCGGTGTTGACGCCATAGACGGCCGCCCCTTCGTTCAAGACTCGGAGCAAGGTGTCGCGCGACCGATCCGCGGTTTCCTTCTGCTCGGGCTGCAGCTCCACTCTCGCGCCGTGAGCTACGGCCCGGATCTGTTCCAGCGTCAGTTCGTCCGGGGTCAGGTGGATCGCGGAGGGTTGGCTCATCGGCGTGATTATGGGTTAGGCGAACCCTGCGTTTCTTACCGTTTCTGCCGAAGATAGCGTTACCCCTCTTGACAGATCCGTGCAGAGCGGGTATTCTTTCAACGATGGCAGCAGAAGTCCGCAAGGATCGAGCCGCTCGCCCGTATGGCGAGGCGGTTGTGGCTGCCAGCCTCCGACTCCGACGACGAGCCCGAGTATAGGGGCCTCGCCTTGGAAGGTCCCGCCCCTGGGATCCCGCGAGTCGCCCCGGTTTGAATCCTCCCACCTGCCCGATTTGGGCCCGACCCTATCTCATCAATTCGTCGTAACAAGGAGTCAAGGAAATGTACAACCTTTTTCAAAATCAAGAGATCGCCGATTTGGCAGTCATTCACGTTGGCGCCGGCCCGCGTCATCTTCTTCAGTCGTCGGATCTGACCGGGCCAGAAGTCCGGACGATCCTGGACCTCGCCCATGCGCTCAAGAAGCGTCGGGCGCTCGGTTTGCCGATTCAACCGGTGGAGAACCGGACGCTGGCGATGATCTTCGAGAAACAGTCGCTGCGTACGCGCTTCACGTTCGAGACGGCGATGCGGGAGCTGGGCGGACACGCGATCTATCTCACCAAGCAGGACATTGATATGGGGAAACGCGAGTCGGTTTACGACGTCGCAAAGAACCTCAGCCAGTGGTCCTCTCTCATCGTGGCTCGGCTGTATGAGCAAGCGACGATCGAAGAGCTCGCCGCCCACTCGGAGGTTCCCGTGATCAATGCCCTGACCGACCAAGAGCATCCCTGCCAAGCGCTCGCAGACGTGATGACGATCGAGGAATGTTTCGGCAAGCAACCGGTGAAGATCGCCTATGTGGGCGATGGCAACAACGTCGCGAACAGCCTTGCCGTAACCGCCGCGCTTTTGGGCCACGAGGTCGTCATCTCTTCGCCGCCGGGCTATGAGTGCAAGGATTCCGTCTACGCCTATCCGAACGTCCTCCATGTGTACGATCCGATCGAGGCCGTAACGGGCGCCCAGGTCGTGTACACGGACGTTTGGGTCAGCATGGGGCAGGAACAGGAAACCGAGCTGCGGCTCCAGCGCTTTGCAAAGTATCAGGTAAACGATCAGCTGATGCAACACGCAGCCCAGGATTGCATTTTCCTTCATTGCCTTCCGGCGAGGCGCGGCCTCGAAGTGACCGAGGACGTGATTGACGGGCCCAAGTCAAAAGTGTTCGAACAGGCCAACAACCGTCTGCACGCGCAGAAGGCGGTGATGCAGATGCTCTTGGAGGGGGCGCTGGCGTGAAGGCCCTCGTCATCTATAGCGGCGGGCTGGACACGACAGTCTGTATCCCTTTGTTGCGAGAAGAGGGATACGAACAGATCTATACGGTAACTGTTGACGTCGGCCAACCGCTCGAGGACCTGAGGCAAGCTGAAGAGCGGGCAAGCGTGTTGGGCGCTTGCCACACGACGGTCGACGCCAAGGCCGCGTTCGCGGCTGAATACTGCGGGCCGGCGATTCAGTTCAATGCGGATTACTTCGGCTATCCCCTCTCGACAGCGATCGCGCGTCCCCTCATCGCGAAGTGCGCCGCGGATGTTGCCAAAGAGCATGGGCCGTTCGATGCGGTCGTGCATGGGTGTACCGGGAAAGGGAACGATCAATTCCGCATTGAGTACGGCCTGCGCCTCCACCTGCCAGGGGTTCCGATTCGCGCTCCGATTCGCGAGAAGAACTGGACCCGAAGCGCGGAGATCGAGTACGCCGAACGGGTGGGCGCTCCCATCGCACAATCCAAACACAAAATCTGGAGCATTGACGAAAACCTCTGGGGGCGAAGCATCGAAGGGGGCGCGCTTGAGGACCCCGCTTCTGCCCCACCTGAAGAGATCTTCCAGTGGACGGTGGCGCCAACTGCCGCACCCAACGAGCCTGCGGAGGTTGAGATTGGGTTCGAGGGCGGCGTGCCCGTCCAGGTAGATTGCGAGAAGTTGGATCCGCTTGCGCTGATTCAACTGTGTCACCATCTCGCGGGACAGCATGGCGTCGGGCGGATCGACATCATGGAGGACCGCCTGATTGGACTCAAGGTACGCGAGAACTATGAGTGCCCCGCTGCTGTGTTGCTCATCGCTGCACATCAAGCCCTTGAATCTCTGATTCTCGCTCCGCACGAACGGCGTTTCAAGGCGCTGGTGGATGCGGAGTGGGCGCGGCTTGTCTACGAAGGTCTGTGGGGAGACCCATTGTTCGAGGACCTCTCCGCCTTCAACCAGGCTGTGCAGCAGCGGGTTTCGGGTTCCGTGCGTCTCCGTCTCTACAAGGGCTCTGTCACGGTTCTGGCCCGCAGCAGCCCTTGGGCGCTGTACAGCGAGGCGGACGCCAGCTTCGACGATAGTTCCTTCGAACAGAGCGAGATGACAGGGATGGTGCGGACGCATGGCATGTCGAGCTTGCTCTACGCCGAGCTGAAGCGCAAGTTCCTCGGCGATTAAACGGAGAGATCCGCTATAGAAGGGAGACTCGGCACATCGCCGGGTGGTTCGGATGTAACGCCGGTTAGAACGAGAAGCGCGTCGCAACCGGCGCGGCGAGCGCACTCGATGTCGGTATCGAGGCGGTCTCCCACGAGCAGCGCTTCCTCTGGGCGCACACCGGTTTCTTCCAAGAGGCACTGGATCATGCGCGGTTCGGGCTTCCCGATCACAAGGTCGGGCTCTTTGCCTGCGGCGGTCGCCACGGCAGCGACGATGGCACCCGCACCGGGCATTACGCGCCCCTCGACCGGGTAGGTCGCATCGCGGTTAGTGGCAAGGAACTTCGCGCCGGTTCGGATGCGCCATTGAGCCTCGTCAATCTGGCCGTAGCTCAGGTCTCTTTGTAGACCCACGACGACCCACTCCGCCGGTTCGTCCCGAACCAGCTTGACGTTGCCCGCGAGCAGCTCTTCGTGCAGCCCCGGCTCACCGAGCGCCCAGGCGGTCCGGCCGCCGAGGAATCGTGCCGCAGCGACCGCAGTCGTCATGATCTCATTCGGCGAGGCCTCCATGCCGAATTCCCGTAGGATGCGCGCATTGTGCTCGCGCGTCTTCGTCGAGTTGTTCGTCAGGAATCGAACGAGCGCGCCTGCCTGTCGGATTCTCTGGACGGCGTCGGCAGCTCCGGGAATGGCGGTTTTGCCGCGAAAGAGGACGCCATCCATGTCGAGGAGATAGAGACGATATCGCTTCACGACTTGCGCGAGAGTACCAAGTCGGTCGCCTCTCGGAGCAGTTGAGTCGCTTCGTTGGTCGGCAGTCGGTCGAGATGAGCGATAGCGAGCCGTACGTGTTCTTTGGCTGCCGCTTCCGCGGCAGCAAAGACGCTCTTGGAATCCATCAAGGCCAGGAGTCTTTCCAGGGAGACTTCGTCAGGCTCGGTTCCGAATAGGCTCTCGACGAAAGCGCTTTCCTCGGCGTCGCAGCGGTCGCGGAGAAGGATGAGCGGGAGGGTGGCGCATCCTTCGATGAGGTCCGTCCCCCGGCGTTTTCCGGTCTCGGTCGCTTTGCCAGCATAGTCGAGGAGGTCGTCCACGATTTGGAAGGCGATGCCGAGATGTCGCCCGTATCCCGCGAGGGCTTCGCATTGGGCCGCGGCGCCTCCGGCGAGGATCGCGCCGACCTGGCAGCAGGCTGCCATGAACTCGGCGGTCTTCAGTCGAAGGATCTCTAAATGCATCTCTTCGGAGAGTTCGAAGTCACCGCGCACTTCCACTTCGCGCACTTCGCCCTGCGCCATGGCGACGACGGCGCCGCTCATGACGCGAATCGTCTCGATGGAGCCAGTGAGAGCGAGCAACTCCATCGCTTTCGCCAGCATGACGTCGCCGCTCAGAATTGCGGATGTGCTGCCGAACGAGGCGTAAGCCGTAGGTCTTCCGCGTCGAAGGGGCGTTTCGTCCACGACGTCGTCGTGGATGAGCGTCGCCATATGGATGAGTTCCGCCGCAGCTGCCGCTTGAATCACCGCAGGGGGCAGGTCGTCCAGCCCGCAAGCGCGGGCGCTCAACGTCAGCAACAAGGGTCGGAGGCGCTTGCCGCCGGCGAGGAACAGTTCGCGGCCAACCGCTTCGACCGTAACACACTCGGATTGAAGGATCTCGTCCAGCACTGCCTCGACGCGACCGAGGTCGCTGACGAGCGTTTGCGCCATCTGGCCCTCCGCCAGACGCGCGGTCGTCGCGGCATACTCGGGTGTCACGGTTTGACGCACCTCACGACTGCGATGTTGCCGAAGAAAAGCCTTCGGATCAGCGGCTCGGTGAAGCCGACTTGGGTCATCCTGCGGGCGAGGCTCTCGGGCGAATCGAACGATTCCGTGGACTTCGGCAGGTAGGTGTAGGCTTCCTTCCGGCCGACGAGCGCTCCCAGCGTGGGAAGGATCCAGCCGCCGACGACCCTTGCCCCGAGCCGGGCGACCGGGTTGGTCGGCACCGCCATATCCACGCTCACGAGCCTACCGCCCGGTTTCAAGACGCGATGGCACTCGCGAAGGCACGCGTCGAGGTCTGCCACGTTCCGCAGTCCCCATCCGACAGTAATGGCGTCGAAACGTTCCTCTTGAAAGGGAAGGGCGCACGCATCTCCCAAGGTTGGCGTCATCGGGGCGTCCTTCTGCTTGGCCCGCGCCAGCATCTGCGCGGAGAAGTCGAGACCGACGATCGCCCCCTGCGACCCGACGGCTTTTCGCAGAGGGTAGGCGAAGTCTCCCGTGCCGCAGCAGAGATCGAGTGCGGAATCCCCCGGTTCCAACGCGAGCAGGCGAACCGCGTATGCGCGCCAGCGTCGGTGAAGCCCCAGGCTCATGACCGAATTCATCGCGTCGTAGGTCGGGCTGATGCTCTCGAACATCTCCCGAACCTGCTCGCGCTTTTCGTGTCCGGAGAGGTGCCAAGGGGGCTGGCTCACGCTGCGGCTCATCGGCTTTAAGATACCCGCAGAGTGGTCAGACAGTTCAAAAAAGAGTGAAATTTCGGTTGTCGCCGTTGCCTGGGTGATCTTTCTCGGAGATTCAACGTACTTATGGGTTAGGGACGAAAGCCCTACCAATCCGACGAAGGAGGATTCGACAAGAAAATGAAACGACTGATCATGCTGTTCGCCGTGATGGCCCTGCTTGCTGTCTCTGCAGCCGCTCAGCGTGGCGGCGGTGGCCAAGGCGGCTTTGGCGGCGGTCAGGGCTTCGGCGGCCGGCAAGGCGGGATGATGATGGGCCGAATGGCTGGTCCGATGATTCTCATGAACCCGCAAGTCCAGGCCGAGTTGAAGCTGACCGAGGACCAGGTCGCCAAGTTGCGCGAGGCGCTTAGGCCCGCTGGTGGCCCGGGTGGTCCTGGTGGTGCCGGAGGCCGCGGCGGCTTTGGCGGAGGTGCCGATCCGCAAGCCCGCGAGCAGATGCGCCTCGAGCAAGAGAAGAAGATCAAAGAGATCCTGAGCGCCGAGCAGTACAAGCGGTACCAGGAAATCAGTCTCCAGCTGGAAGGACCTGCCGCTCTCGCCCGTAAGGAGATTGCGGACAAGGTCGGTCTTTCCGACAGTCAGCGCGAGAAGATTCAAGCCATCCTCGAGGAGCAGCGCGCAACGATGCGCGACATGTTCCAGGGAGGCGCTGGCGGCGATCGTCAAGCGATGATGGAAGAGATGCAAAAGCTTCGCAAGGCGACCGACGAGAAGATCCTCGGCGTGTTGACGGCGGAGCAGAAAAAGACGTGGGAAGGCATGCTCGGCAAGCCGTTCCAACTGCAGCGCGGCGGATAAGCCACTCACGCTGTTCGACTACCGGGGCGCCGAGCGATCTCGGCGCCCCGTTTCTGTCGCACGGTGAGCGGCGCTGTCGGCTGCGCCCCTATTTGCTCATAATAGAAGTGAAATGTCGCTGGGGACCCTTGGGCGTTACGAGCTGATTCGCGAGATCGCCCGCAGTAATGACATCGTCTACGAGGCGTGGGACCCTCAACTGGATCGGCGTGTCGCCCTCAAGGAGTTGCGCCTCCCCGACGGCATTAGCGAGAAGGACAAGCACGCGCGCAAGGAACGGTTCAAGCGCGAAGCCCGTGCCGCTGGACGCCTGGAACACCCCAACATCGTCAGTATCTACGAAGTCGGCGAAGAGAACGGCCGAAGCTACATCGTTATGGAGTATCTCGAAGGCGAGACGCTTCGGCAGCGCATGGACCGCGAGGGGAAGATCACGCCCGAAGACGCCGTCAAGATCTTCGACCAGGTGCTGGACGGGCTGGCCTTCGCTCACGAGAACGGTGTTGTGCACCGCGACATCAAGCCGGAGAACATTCAACTGCTCCCCGACGGAAGAGTCGTCATCACCGACTTCGGCATCGCGCGGCTTCAGTTCGAGCCGAGTATCACCGTAGATGGTCAAATCTTTGGAACCCCTTCGTACATGTCCCCCGAGCAGGTGGTCGGACGGGATGTGGACCCCCGCACCGACGTGTGGAGCTGCGGAGTGGTTCTGTACGAGATGCTTTCTGGGCAAAAGCCGTTCACCGGGGATACGGTCGTAACGATCAGTCACAGAATCCTGCATGCGGAGCCTGCGGAGATAGACGGCGTTCCGTGGGCGATTGCGCACGTCGTTCGCAAGGCGATCTCCAAGGACCCCGAGGATCGCTACTCCAGCGCGAAGGAACTGAAGGCCGCGCTGAACGATGCGTTGCAGGGAGCGCTGACGGATTCGATGGGCCCACCCAGCCCTTGGGGCCCGCCCCTCGACCCCTACAGTGCGCAATCGCCCTACACGTATGGCACTTCTCAACCGCCGGGAACAGGCGCCCCATCTCCGCCGCCGCCCCCGGGCGGATACGCGCCGACCGGCGCCTCGCCCTACGGTCAGCCGTACGGCGCATCGTTTCCGCCCAATATGCCAATGCCGCCGTTCCCGCCTGGTTGGGTAAACCCACCCAAGCGACCGCTGTTAAGCCCGGAAGCGAGCGAGTTTCTGTTGCGAACCCTGATTGTCGTTCTCATCGGTGGGGTCCTGCTGGCGACGGCCGTGGGCACGATCGCCTGGCTGGATCGCCGCTCCCAAGAAGCCACCGCCGCGAAGGTGGACCAGGCGCTTGCGGATGAGATCGCGAAGGTGGAGAGACTGATCCCGTCGGATCCGTTGGCTGCGCAGCAGCAGTTGACCGAACTCAGACGGCGGGCGCAATCCCACGCTACCCGCGAGCGAATCGAGAGACTCTTGAGCCGGGCCTACCTGGAACGTGCCCGCCGCTTGCTGGACGCGGGCACGACGGACGAGACTCTGCGCCAGGCGGCTGGCTTGGCCCAGAGGGCTGCCGAGATGGCGGGCGAAGACGGGCAGGCCACCCTCGACGCTGGCAAGGTACTGTACGACATTGCCACACGAACTACCGATCCCCAGGATCGGTTCGACAGGCTTACTGAGGCGCTAAGGGCTCTGGAAGTCGCTTTCAATAGCGAGGGCCAGGTTCGGTCGGAAGCCGGTACGTTGCTCGCAAGAACCTGCTTGCAGATTGCGCTCCTCTTTGACGACAACAAGGCCCGTTCGAGCCTGTATCTCAATCGCGGGATTTATTACGCTGAGCAAGTGGGGAACCGAGAGCTTGCGGACGACCTTCGATTGCGTCTTTAGCGGACGTAGGGGTCGTTCAGTCCATCCATCCGTTTTTGCAACCGCACGCCGAGAGCGCGCGCATGCTGCGAGAGAGCGACGGCGAGGACCGGCGGCGAGACCTTGGATCCGGGGCGGGAAAGCAGAATAGGGGATTCGTACGGCAGCCAGCCCTCCGTAGCCAGGCGCTGAAGCGCTCGGAGCGCATCTCCCTCGCCGGCGATCTTTTGCAGGTCCACTGTCTTGGGCTCGGGGTTCCGCTTGAACGCCGGCTTGAGGCGGTCCGCAAGGGCGGTGAACAAAAGCCCAACCTCTTCGCGCGTGGCCGGCTGATCCCCGTCGAAGTTGCCGCCGGGCCAAAGGTAGCCAAGGTAGTTTCGACCGGAGAGATAGCCGATGGCGCCTGCCGCCCAGTGATCGGGAGGCACGTCCGGCGGAAGGGCTGCCGCCTCGGGTGCCATTTCGTTGAGGAGCGACTCTTCGAGCGGCCGCGCGTACTTGGCGAAGACGTAAGCTAGCTCGTATCGGGTTACGGGTGGGCCTTCCAGGCGAACCAGATCGGCAACCTGGATATCGTAGTCGTGACTGTGGTCGTCCTGCGGAGTCGCGGTTGGCTGCGCGAGACAGAGAAGCCCAGTCGAGAGAAGGGAGAGAGCCGCGAGAATCCAGGTTTGGCGCCGTCGCATCTATACCCCTGCCTTGGACTTGGCGTCCATGAACGTCTCGAGTGCGATACCGGTTCCGATCGCCACGCAGTGGAGCGCGTTTTCTGCGATCCGGACCGGAATCCGCGTCTCTTCCGCGAGGAGGCGATCCAGGCCGCGCAGAAGGGCGCCGCCGCCCGTGAGAGTGATTCCCCGAACGATGATGTCACTGCTGAGTTCCGGAGGCGTCTTCTCGAGGACCATGCACGTTCGCTCACAGATCTGACGCAACGGAGATTCGAGCGCTTCGCGAATCTCTTCGCTGGTTACTTCCACGGTTCGCGGAAGTCCGCCTGCGAGGTCCCGCCCGCGGACTTCGAGGCGCAGCTCTTCCTCGAGAGGAGCCGCCGAACCGATCTTGATTTTGATTTCCTCGGCAGTCCTTTCGCCGATCATCAAGTTGTATGCGTGTCGCATGTACCGCGCGATGGCGTCGTCGAACCGATTGCCGCCGACGCGGATGCTGTCGGAGTGGACGATGCCGTCGAGGGAGATGACGGCGATATCCGTGGTTCCACCGCCGATGTCCACCACCATGTTGCCGCCGGGTTGGGAGATGGGCAATCCCGCGCCGATCGCCGCCGCCATCGGTTCCTCAATCAGCACACACTCTTTGGCACCCGCTTCGATCGTAGCCTTTCGGACGGCGCGCCGCTCGACATTCGTGCAGCCGGAGGGAATGCAAACCATGACTCGCGGCCCGAACCATCTTCGCTTCCCGCATACCTTGTCAATGATGAATTCGAGCATTTTGTAGGTATGGGTGTATTCCGCGATGACGCCGTCTTGGAGCGGGCGGATCGCGATGATGTTGCCCGGAGTGCGTCCGATCATCGCGCGCGCCTCGTCACCGATCGCGAGGACTTGCTTGGTGTCGGTGTTCAGCGCGACGACGGTCGGTTCCTCCAAAACGATCCCTTCGCCTCGTTTGTAAACCAGGATGTTCGAGGTGCCGAGATCAATACCGAGTTGGGAACCTAATCGGACCATTGCGCAGTCTCCAGTTCGTCGGAAGGAATCCGCTCGATCGAAGCGCCCAGTTGGCGGAGCGTTTCTTCGAAGTTCTCGTATCCGCGGTCTATGTGTTGCACGTTCTTGACGATCGTTTCTCCACGGGCGCTGAGGCCCGCAATGACGAGGGCCGCGCCGGCGCGCAGATCGCTGGCCTCGACGACGGTGCCCTGGAGGTGGTCTACTCCCGTGATGACGCAAGTCCGCCCTTCGAGGCGGATCTTCGCGCCCATGCGGTTCAGTTCGTCAACGTGGCCGATGCGGCTTTCGTAAATCGTTTCTTCAACGGTCGAGACGCCGTGAGCGCAGGTCAGAACGGCAGCCATGGGTTGCTGCAAGTCGGTGGAGAAACCTGGGTAGGGCATTGTCTTGATCGAAACCGCCTGCAGGAACGGGTTGCCTCTGGCTCGGATCCAATCGTGCCCGACGTCTACGTGCGCCCCCGCCTCTTTCAGTTTGCTGAGCAGAGCTCCCTGGTATTCCGGCAGGATGCCTTCTACGGTCACATCGCCACAGGTCGCTACGCCGGCGAGGAGAAGCGTTCCGGCCTGGAGTCGGTCCGAAGGAATGCTGAACTCGCAGCCCTTGAGCGAGGTCACGCCGGTCACGGTGATCGTGCTGGTGCCCGCCCCTTCCACGCGCGCGCCCATCCGGTTCAGGAAATCGGCGAGCGCGACGACTTCTGGCTCCATCGCCGCGTTTTTGATGACCGTCTGTCCGTCGGCTAAGACGGCGGAAGCCATGAGGTGTTGGGTCGCTCCGGCGCTGGGAAAGTCGAGGTAGATTTCACCGGCTTTCAGTCGGTCGGCCCGAGCTGAGTAGTAGCCGGCGCTGTACTCGATTTCCGCGCCGAGCAGCTTGAGTCCGCGGACGTGAAAGTCTACAGGCCGGGCTCCGATCTTGCAGCCGCCGGGTTGCGGTAACTTGGCGCTGCCGAGTCGGGCCATGAGCGGGCCGAGCAGATAAAACGACGTGCGGATGGCGCGGACGAGCTCCGGGTCCGGGTCTCGGCGCTTGAGGTCGGAGCAATCAATGGTGAGCGTGTCTCCCTCTCGGTGCACGCGGGCGCCGAGGTCTTCGAGCAGCTTCGTCTTGATCTGGACGTCCCGGACGTTCGGCACTTTGCGCAGCACGACAGGCTCGGTGGCGAGTACGACGCCGGAAAGGATAGCCAAGGCTGCGTTTTTGCTACCGCCGACTTGAACTGTGCCGTGCAACTCGCGTGCACCTTGGATCCGTATCAAACTCATAGTCTGGGATTGCCCCTCTTTGCGCCTCGGTACAAGATTCTACTCGATTTCTTCGACTTGAGGTGCGTCGCCCTCCCACTTCCATCGCTGGCTCGAGGCTGCGATGACGGACTCGATGCGGGACGGATCGGCGCCGCAGTAGAACAGCGCGCGGCGGGCGAGCACCTTCGCCGCTTCCTCTTCCGCCATGACGGCGCTCGTGACTCCGGCAGCCTCGAGGTCGCGCGCCGCTTCGTAACTATGCGTCCGAGCGAGGATCGTGAGGTCGGGATTGATGCGCTTCAGTTGCTCCGTGATGGCTCGCGCTTCGAGGGCGTCGGGGATGGCAATGATCGCGGTCGTTGCGTATTCCGGTCGGCACTGCCGGAGGATCCAGGGGTTGGAGGCGTCGCCGAACACGGTGAATACGTTCGGGCTCTTAGCGCGATTCAGACGGTCCACGCTGACGTCCACCGCGATGACCTTGGTGTTGCAGGAGGTGAGAACCTCGAGGATGTGTTGCCCGACACGTCCCAAGCCGAGGAGGATGACGTGCCGTTTGAATCGCGCGGGTGCCTCTTCCTTTGGGGCGGTGAATCGGGCGGCGGGCGCCAACCACTTGGAGAAGAGCGGTTCCATTCGGAACAGCAGAGGTGAAAGCACCATCGTCACGAGGGTCGTGCTTACGAGTAGGTCGTAGACCTCCTTGGAGATGAACTCCATGCGCATTGCCTCCGCCGCCACGATGAACGAGAACTCTCCGATTTGAGAGAGCGCAAGGCCTGCGGTGATGGCTACGTGCGGGTGTTGACCCGTTGCCCTCGTAAGCAGTCCGATCAAGATCGCCTTGCCGAGAAGGATCGTGCCGCTCAGCGCGAGAATCGCCACCCATCCCTCTTGAAGGTAGGTGGGGTTCAACAGCATGCCGACCGAGACGAAGAAAACACTGCCGAAAAGGTCGCGGAACGGGATGATTTCGGCAACGACGGCATGACTGTACTCGCTTTCGCTGATAATCAGGCCGGCGAGAAACGCGCCGACGGCAACGCTGAGCCCTACGAGGCTCGCCCCGAAAGCCGCGCCCATGCAGATGGCGACTGCTACGAGAATGAACAGTTCGCGACTCCGCATGCGAGCCGCGGACTTCAACACGAGCGGCATGACACGCGTGGCAAGGAGGAGCGCCGCGAGGATGACCAGCGCGTTCGTCCCCAGACCGCGCAAGGCAACTGAGACTCCGCCTCCCTGTTCCAACACCGTGAACAAACCTAATCCGAGGACCAGCGAGAGGTCCTGGACGATCGCGTAGGTGAGCGTCGAGACGCCGAACGGGCTGCGGATGTCGTGTCGCTCTGTGATGAGCTTCAGGGCGAGCGCAGTCGAACTCATCGAGATGGCGTATCCCAGGATGGCGCTGGCGGAAGGCTCGAAACCCAACAGTCGGCCAATGCCATACCCCATCGCAATCGAAAGAACGACTTGGAGCGGCGCAGCCAAGAAAGCGAGCTTCCACGCCGTGCCCAGAGAACGGAGCGAGAACTCGATACCGACCACGAAGAGTAGCAAGACGACGCCCAGATCCGCGATCGGCATGATCTGTTCCTGCGAGATTCCCAGGCGGTCGCGAAAGAAGCCGACCGCGGTGCCCGCGAAGATGTATCCGAGCATCGTGGGCATACGGAGGTAGCGCGCAGCCACGCCACCGACCACGGCGGCGCCCAACACGATCGCAGGGGTCGCAAGGCCCGCACCCTCCGCTGCCATCGCGCGCATTCTGACACGATAGGACAAGATAGCCACTACCGACATGCGAAGAGCAAACAGCCAAGGGATCCTCCGACAAGACCTCCTGTGGCATCTCAAGGAGGGCACCCGTGTTCGGCAGGCGGTCGAGGAGGACCGTTGCTTGCTTTGTCAAAGTCAGAGGGTCAACCGCGCCGGTCTCTGCGAAGGCTGCGCGGCGAACCTGACCGACGAAGAGTGGGAGGTAGCCAAAGAGTGGATCGAAGAGCGAAGGCGATGAAGGGGGCGCGAGGGCGATGCTCTACGTAGCGCTCACAGTGCTCCTCGCGCTGGGGCTTGCTTGGTATTTGTGGGACTACATCAAGAAACAGCAGCATCGAACCGCTCTTCCCCCTCCACCCAAGACGGTGATCGAGTTCTGGGTGTACGCGGAAGACCCCAAGTTGCCCTCTCAAGAGGCGATCGTTGAGGCGATTCGCGGCACTCCGGAGATTGCGAAGCGATTCGGCCCGGAGGAGGGGCTCGTGTTTTCGGATATCCGCTTCTCGCTGGGGACGGTCCCTCGAGAGAAGAACCCCTACCTGTTTCAACAGGACACGGTCCTCGAGAGAGACGCGGTCCTTCCCGATGACTTCGCCAATCGGGCGGAACGCGCGGCGGCTATCCACACGATTCGCTTCGTGGCGGAGGAGCCGAAGTACGATGACCGGGAAGCAGCCGCCCTCCGGCTGTGTGCGTTTTGCGCCGTCGCCATTGCAGCGCTTGCGCGCGGGACCCTCGTTGTGGACATCGAAGCGCAATCGGCCTGGACGCCGCAGGAGTTTGAGCGCCTGGTTCGCCAGGACCCGATGGGCCTCGATTGGAACACGGCGGTGCGAGAAGTGACGGAGGAAGGGGATGTCGTCTACCTCACTCGCGGCTTGGCAAAGCGGGGTATGTACGACCTCGTCACTCCGCAGATCGCGCCGGATCAGAGGACGGTCACGAAATCCCTGCTCGAACAGGTCGTCGAAGCAGCGTGGCAGAACCCGGAGACACAGGGGCCGAGGGTAAGAACAGTCAAGTTGGAGAAGATCTACGACATGAACTTCATGTGCTTGTGGTATGTCGGCGAGCCGTCTCGGGAACGCCACAGGAGCCCTTGGATCAACTGCCGTTTCCTCCGTTTGGGAGCAGACGACGAACTGGACATGGACGCCGAGGCATAGATGCCCTCCCTTCGAATCATTCCCTGCTTGGATGTGAAGGACGGTCGCGTCGTCAAGGGCGTGCAGTTCCTTCAGCTCCGCGATCAGGGCGACCCCGTCGAACTGGGGCGTCGCTATTGGGAGGAAGGGGCCGACGAGTTGGTTTACTTGGACATCACCGCCTCCCACGAGCGAAGGCGGACCACGGTCGAGCTGGCGCATCGCGTGGCTCAGCAGCTCTTCATACCGTTTACCGTTGGCGGCGGGATTGCAAGCGTAGAAGAGGCGGCCGAGGTGTTGGCGCAGGGCGCGGACAAGGTCGCGATCAACACCGCCGCCCTCAATCGTCCGCACCTGATTACGGACATCGCCGAGCGGTTCGGATCCCAAGCCGTCGTCGTCGCGATCGACGCGCTTCGGCGGGAGGACAGCGCGGGTTGGGATGTCTTTGCGGAAGGCGGTCGCAGGCGGACCGATCGCGAGGCGGTGGAGTGGGCCCGCGAGGCGGTGGAGCGCGGTGCGGGCGAGCTGCTGGTAACGAGCATGGACCGGGATGGTACGACCCAAGGCTACGATACGGAGCTACTCGCGGCGATCGCCGAGGCCGCTTCGGTTCCGTTGATTGCGAGCGGGGGAGCAGGTGCGCCGGAGCATCTCGTCGAGGCGGCTCGAGCCGGAGCAGACGGCTTGCTCGTAGCTTCGATCGTACATGAGGGCGTCGTCTCAATCCGCCAGCTCAAGCAGGCTTTGGCAGCAGCGGGTTTCCCTGTTCGTTATTGAGTGCGCCCGAGCGTCTGGTATCCTTAGCGACGCGTGCTTCCGCTGAGGGACGACAGTACCAACGGCCAGATTCCATTCGTGACGTGGACCATCGGCATCCTGTTGGTTGTAATCTACGTTTGGGATCGCCAGGGCGCGATCTTCGGACCGCCCTACGCTTTCGCCGACCTCGCCGCTCGACCCCAGAACGTGCTCGAGGCGTTTCGTGGCGGGAGCAAGGAGCCTCTGGTTACGCTGTTCACGAGCATGTTCCTCCACGGGAGCGTTTGGCACATTGTCGGAAACCTTGTATTCCTGAAGGTATTCGGGCCGCGCGTCGAGGAGGCATTCGGGCCATTGCGATTCGCACTTTACTACCTTTTCTTTGGCATAGTCGCGACGATGACCCATGTCCTCGTGATGCCGCACAGTACGACCGCCCTCGTGGGCGCTTCCGGGGCGATTGCCGGGATCATGGGCGTGTATTTCCTTTTCTATCCGGCAGCGCGCATTGAGACCATTGTCTTTCCTATCTATTGGATTCCCTTCGTTCTTCCAGCTTGGGCCTGGCTCAGCCTCTGGTTCCTCTACCAGTTGTTCGCCATCCAGCCTGGGGTCGCCACGTGGGCGCATGTTGGTGGGTTCCTGGCAGGTATGCTCATCGCCATTCTGGTGGGCAAGGAACCGAAGAGCATTCCAGAATATGAGAAAGGGATGGAGTGGTGACGGGGCATGCGCAAGTACTCTCCACCTCCCTTGGTTTGGATTCTTGTGTTTCTCAGTACTGCGTGTGCGGCGATCGTCGCCGTGCAGCGGCACTTGGTGGAATCCTCCAACCGCGCGGTTTCCCTCGTCGTAGACCTCGGCGACGCTCGTAGCCTCGCTGCGGCGCAAGGACTCACCGTAAAACAGGTGCTCATCCGTCTCCAACGTGCGGGAGCCACGAGCGTGGCCGTCCAAGAGGACACCTTCGCGGATTTGCTGTCCTCCGGCCGTCTGGTTCCGACGTCGAGGCCGATGAATTCGGATGGCGAGGGGCAGTTGTTCCTCTGCCCCGACCCTGCGCTGGCCAAGCAGATTCGTCGCGCTGTGCAGAATCGCTTTCCCAAGGGGGCGGAATCGAAGGCAGGAACCACCATCTTGGGCGACTCCGAGGGGCCGATTCTCGTTCCGGGGCGGCTGAGCGATCTGGCGAAGTTCGGCGTAGGCTTGGATCGCGATGTGTGCGGGCTGGCGCGACGACTCGGCCTCGAGGTGGTCGCTCGCCTCGGCAATCCGCCCGGTGCGACGGAGGCGTACGTCCGCGACGCGATTCAGGATGCGCAGGCGGCTGGCGCGTCCGGCGTCATCTTCAGCGCGGACCAGACCCTTGGGTGGCGCGACTTGGTCAAGACAGGTGCCGGACTTCTGAAAGAGTCGGGAATGTGGTATGGCACCGTCGAGTTCGTTCAGCAGATGGGAGACAGCCTCTACAAGGAAGAGATGCTCCCGAACGTCGTCCGCGTCCACAGTGTCCTCCCTGTCGAAATGGATCGGATGAACCCTTCCGAAGCGGTGGGACGCTACACGTTGGCTGCCAGCGAGAGGAACGTGCGAGCCTGCTATCTCCGAGCGCCAAGCCCGATCAGCCCGGACCCGGTTCAGACCTACGCGGAGTTCGTGTACTCGCTGAACCGTTCGTTGGCGAAGAAGGGTCTCTCCGCCAAGTCCGCCCACCCGTTCCAAGAGGTGAATGCGTTTCCGCTCGCGCGGTTCGGCGTGCTCTTGGGGGTCAGCACATTTGTGGCATGGTTCGGGATGGCCCTTTTTGCGAGAGCGATTTGGATCCTCTGTGTTTGGTTCGTGGTGTTTGTGTCCGCAGTGATGGCGGGCCTGTACGACGATCCGCGCTATCTGGCGCTGCTTGCCGCGCTCGCCTTTCCCACGTGGGCGATGCTCGCGCTGTTTTCAGCGTCCCGCAAGGGTGGCAAGAACGACTGGCTGTTCCTCTACTGCCTCATTAGCGGCGTGAGCATCGTCGGGGGGCTTCATGTCGCTGCTCTGCTCTCGGATCTACCGTTCATGATTCAGGCGAAGCAGTTCTTGGGCGTGAAGTTGGCGCACTTCCTGCCGCCCCTCGTGGTGGCGGTCTACCTGACCGCCGAGCAGGCCAACCTTCGCGAGTTGCTCTCGTCTGCGGTTCGCTGGGGAGGGTTCCTCTTGACCATTGTCGTCGTCGGCGCGTTGGGATACATGTTGATTCGCACGGGCAACGACGCGCCGAGCCAGGTAAGCGGTCTCGAGCTGAAGTTGCGTTCGCTTTTGGATCGGTTGCTTCCGGTCCGACCTCGCACCAAGGAGTTTCTCATCGGACACCCGATGATGGTTCTTGCGCTCACGATGCTAACCCGCGGCGACCGTCGCCTGCTTCCGCTGATTGGCGGCGTGGCGGCGATCGGACAGGTGAGCATGGTCAACACGTTCGCCCATCTGCATACGCCGGTCTCGGCTTCGGCGCTGAGGGTGCTGTTGGGGCTGCTGATCGGCTTGGTGTTGGGCTGGGTCGTTCGCGCGATCTATCTCCGATTCTTCACCTCCCCACAGAGGGCGCTGTTATGAAGCTGCTGCTGGCTGGTTACTACGGGTGCGGCAACGTAGGGGATGACGCCCTTCTCCAAGCGTTTTACCAAGAGATGGCTGGCACGGGAGCGCGGATCGTTGCCATGGCGGGCAATCCCGAGCGCTTGCAACGCGCCATCGGCGTTCCTGGAATCCCGCGGCGCGACATGAACTACTTCACGAAGGAGTTGGAATCGAGCGACGCTCTCGTCTTTGCCGGTGGCGGCATTCTCCAAGACGCAACGAGCTATTTTTCGATTCGATACTACACCGGCTTGATTCAAAGGGCCAAGAAGATGAAGAAGCGGGTCTTCCTTCTTGCGCAAGGGATCGGTCCGGTTACGAGCATGCTCGGCAAGAGCGCCGCTTCGGCCGCGTTGAAGCAGGTGGACCTTCTCACGGTGCGCGATCCTCATAGCGCGAACGTAGCCAGGCAGCTCGGCTATCGAGGTCCCTTGGAGGTAACCGCCGATCTGGCCTGGCTTCTCCAGCCTTCGCAGCATCCGGGAACCGAGTTCAACGTAGCCGGAATGCAAGCGGTGGCGGTTTCTGCTCGACCTGTGAAGGGCCAAAAGGATCTGGCAAAGACGTTCGGCGACTTCGCCCAAATGCTGTTCCGTAATCAGTTCGTTCCCGTGCTGCTCGAAATGGACACGGAGATGGATCGGAAACTGTTGGATGAGATCGCGAAGCTGCACGGCGGGCGTTGTCCCGATATTCGCAACCTTCACACGCCATCCGAAATGCTGGCTCGAATCGCTCGCACGCACGCGATGGTCGCGATGCGCCTCCATGCTGGGATCTTTGCAGCCAAGTCGGGCATCGTGCCGCTGATGATCGCCTACGATCCCAAGGTCGTCGCCTTTTGTGACCAGGCGGGCCTGCCCTCTCCCGTGCCCGTTCAAGGCCTGAGCGCCCAGCGCCTTTGGGATGCCTTCAGCAACCTCGAGCGCGATCGAGCGTCTTTAACCAGTAGAATGCAGGAGAAAACGGCGGAAATGGTTGCGCTCGCGCGTCGAAATGTTGATATCCTTAAGGCGAGGCTGAACCTATCGTAGTGCGAGTTTTGAACATGCTGACTGGGAAGCGCTGTCTGGCTTGCCTGATTGCGCTGTGCGGAGCGACGGCAGTCGCCTCCGAAGCCTGGCTTGACTGGCTCAACTCGCAAGTGCTTGACCGGGTCCGAGTTTCCGGCCAGCGAACGTTTGCCTTCCGCTCCCACCACGTCGAAGGAAACCGCGAGGCGTTCAATCAGTTGAACTACTTTGGCGAAGGCGACCGCCAGTTTTCGCAAGTTGGCGACGTTACGATCTCCGGCGATAAAGTCCTCGGCGTTCTTTCGTTCGACGTTCGCCTCTCTACGTACAAGTACGCAAACCCGGATAGCCAGCGGATCGCGCTGACCTTTGAAAGGGATTGGGGCAAAGTCACTCTTGGAGACATTAACGCAAGTGTGGGCGGCGGCAACGAGTTGGTGAGCCTGCGTCGCTTCGCGCAAGGGGCGCAAGCCGACGTGAAATTTGGAAATCTTCGTGTTACGGGTGTCGCGACCCGATCGAAGACGTCGGCGCGGACGATTTCGTTCAATGGCAACAACAGCGCAGGGCCTTACTATCTCAACGGTTCGCGCATCGTAGATGGAACGCTGCGCGTGCGAGTGGACGGCGTGGATCAAGTCCTGGGTACGGACTATGTGGCGAACTACGAGATCGGAACGATCACGTTCTTGAACCGAGTGATTCCGCCGACGAGCGTCATCACAGTTACGTACGAGTCGAGGGGCTTGAACAACGCGCGCGGCGCGATCGTTGGCGGCAGCGTCGTTTGGACGCCGATGAGCGGTCTGGACATCGGCTTCACGCGAGTGGAACAGAAGGCGGTGGGTTCCACGGGTCTTTCCCAGACGACAGAAGAGTTCGAAGGCTTTGGCCCACCCGACGTCCCGTACTACCTTTTGCAGCCGCCGTTGCGAGACAGGCCGATCCTGGTTACGGTTGACAATGTGCCACAAGTGGAGGGTGTGGATTATTTCTTCGACCCGAACAACGAGCAGGTGTTCTACTTCCGGCGCTTCATGCCGCGCACGTCCATCATCCGAGTGACCTACACGCCCAAACCGAGCCCGGGGACGTTTGGCAATGGGGCGCGAGTCGTGCAAGGCTTGGATTTCGCGTACACGCCAAATGCCAAGACTCGCCTCGACGTGAACCTGGCCGAGAGCCGCTTGGATACGCCGCTCGGCCTGGAGAGGGGCTTTGCCAAGTCCGCCACTTTCCGCACGGAGCTGGGACGGCTGAACGCGCGCTTGAATTGGTCCGATATCCCCTCGACCTTCGTCAACGTCGAATCCACCGGTTTCCGAAGGAATCAGTCAGGCGGAGACTTTAGCTTCCAATACGACGCCTCGAAGGGTTTCAAGATCGGTCTCTCGGGATCGAAGTATAAGATCACGACGCCGACGTACACCGAGAACGGCCTTCAAGCCATCCGCGGCGAGTCCTCGGACATCCGCCTCTCAACGACCTATCAACCCACGGAGCGCCTGCGGTACTACCTCGAAGGCTCGACGTTTTCCGGCAGCTACGACGGAAGGCCGAACTCCAGCCAGAACCTCGTAGCCGGGGTTGAAACGAGGCGAAAAGGACTCACGACAAGCCTCGAAGCGACGCGCCAGCGAATCCGCGCGCCGAAGTTCGGAGGGGAGGGACTTCAACTGGTGACGACAGAAGTGACTGGCGTACGCCTCACCAACACGTACCAGCCGACGCCGAAGCTCCAACTCACGAGCCGTATCGGCTACAACACGGTGGTTTCGGATGGACAGGAGAGCAGCGGGCGAGATCTTTCCTTCCAAGCAAGCTACGAGTTCTCGAGCCGTCTGCGGTCCTACCTCACTTGGTCGGATTCCACCTCCGGCGCCATCACGGCCGTCGGTGGGTACTTAGGCGGTGGAATCGGTTATAACGGGAACGGGTTCTCCGGAGGAACGTTCGGCGGAAACGCCAACCTGGGTTCGACTCGTGCTCGCCTACTCCAGTTGCGCACGGAGTATCTTCCGACCGACGCTCTCAGCCTCTCGGCTCACTTCACTTCGACCATGTCCGAAGGGGCGAATCGTACGAACAGCCGCCAGGATTCCTACGGGATCACGGCGAACTGGGCCCCAAGCCCGAATACCTCTGTGTATGCGGACATCAGCCAGGCCAACGTCTCGTTTCTCAACCTACCAGGGAGCAGCGAAACGACGGTGATGACGTTCGGCGCCAGCACGAAGTTCGCCGAGCGATGGGATGCCTCTCTGTCCTACTCCGGGAGCAGTTTCGGAGGGTCGGGCCTGAGCGGATTCGGCCAGAACACGAGTTGGTTCGACGCCCTTCTCGGATACCGTCTGGATCCCAGGCAACGCCTCTTCGTGCGATACTCGACGGGCAACGTCTCCGGATACCTCCCGGACCGAACTTCGGACCTCACTTTTGCCTACCAGTACGAAATCTGGCGCGGCGTCAACCTCGTAGCCAGCTATCGCCTGCGCGATCGGCGAAGCCTCGGCGATCTGAACGCGAGCAACAGTTACCGCTCCTCCGGGTTCGATCTCGAACTCACGTTCGATTTCGCCTCGATTCGTAATTAAGCGCTACTTCATTCGTCCAACGGTTGCAATGTTCACGCGCCGAACTCTACGACTGGCAATTCTTTCGGCAGCGCTCGCCGTGTTGGCTGCCGGCTGTAGCCCTGGAAAGGGCAAGGGGGAGATTGCGGGATCGGTGACCGACATCAACGGCGACCCAGTCCGCGGAGCGCAGATCTTCGTGGACGGAAGGGTTGCCGGCGAGTCGTCTCCGATCGGGACGTTCACGATCCGTGACGTCCCCACGGGCGTCCGCCGTGTTTCCGCCCAGATCGTGAAAAACGGCGTCCTCTACAAAGGCTCCAATCAAGCCGAAGTATTCGACACGGAGCGCACGACAAGTGTAAGCATCGTGGTGGGGCCCGCGAACCAGATGGGCGCGCTGACCGGTGTTGTGCGCGACGAGTTCGGGACGCCGTTGCCGGACGTGCGCGTCTTCGTTGGTGCTCCGCTCGGCTCTTGGACCGACTGGACGGACGCGCAAGGGCGCTACCGAATCAACGATTTGATCGGCGGATTCCAGTACTTCGTCGAAGCCTCCGCGCGCGGGTACGAGAACGACAACACCACCGTCGTCATCACCAATGGGAACACCTCAACGGTGAACTTCTTCCTCCGCCTTTCTTCCAACGAGAACCAGCAGCGACCGGAGAACCTCGGCGCCGTTGCCTGGACCTCGCCGGTTGAGCCGAACCGCAGTAGAGAAGAGAGCGTCGCCTACGAGCGGATCAAGAGGCTCTTGCGACCCGACCGAGTCGCCCGCGCATCAGGACGAGATTTCCCGGGCGGACACCACGTCGAGATCGACCTCTTCTGGGACTTCGTCAGCCAGCGGGAGCTTCTTGGATACGGGATCTATCGAGGCACCACGCCGGGCAATCTCCGAGCCAATCTCTTCCTTCGCGATCCGCTCGCCACCTTCTATGCAGACATTGACGACGCCCTCCAGCCGAACTCGCAGTACTTTTACGCGATAACTCGACTGAACACCGACTACCCGAACCAGCCCGGGTCGGAGAGCCCGTTCAGCGATGTGGTCTCCGCGATCCCGCTTGGCGACCTGGAGCTTCAGAACCCGACCTTCTTCCCGCTGACGTTCCGATGGCAGCCTGTCTTCAACGCGGACACCTACTATGTGTTCCTCTTCGAGGACTACCCCGGCTACCAAGAGGATCCGATTTGGACCAGCGACGGGACGGCGACCAACTTCCAGTTCTACACCGGCCCATCGCTCGTCTCCGGTCATCGGTACTACTATGTCGTGGTGGGCGTTGGCTTCTCGGACACGAGCTACACGATCAGTCAGATCGACTCGTTCGTCGCTCCGTAGGCTGTCCGGTGAACACCGGTCTCGAAGTGGCGCGTCTAACGAGAGGTAAAACCACGATGCCAGTGAGTCTACGCTTCTCAGTCGCCGTCGCCCTTTGGTCTCTCGTCGTCTGCGCGTACTCCGCGCCGCGGTCTGCGCTCATCGTGGACATCGGCTCGCGCGGCCCGGCGCAATCCGATGAGATCCGCCGGATTGTCGAGAACGCCGTTCGCGCAGAAGTCGAGGCGACAGATCGCTTCGCGGAGGCGTACGTTGGTGGCCTTCGGCGGATCGGACTCGTTCCGGATGGGGTCTCGTTCGACGTCCCTCGGGTCGTGATTTTGCGGCGGAATGGGCGCCTTTTGACGGGAGGGTACGGGGCTGCGATGACACTGGGCGGTGGAGATCTCGTTCTCCAGTTCCGTCCAGACGGTCACCAAAACGCCTTTCCGCCCGATTACCGGTCGCTCTTGCAGTCGGTGTTCAACTCCGCTCGCCCGCACATGAACACGATCTTCGGCATGCCGTTCCAGGGCGGCCCCGTTCGAGTGGACAACATGGACGCGACGATCGGTGACCGCGACGCCGTGGCGGGTGGGATCTATCTTCCGGACGACGGCACAGGCACTCCAGCCATCTGGTTTCCGGTCTACACAGCCGGCGAGACCGCGGCCGTCAACTTTGTTCACACGCTCTATCTGGCGTACCTCGGCCCAGCAATCTTTGACTTCGACGCCTGGTCGGAGGGCTTCGCCCGGGCGGCGACCATGGCGACCGTGCGAATCCCCAACGCTCTGCCGGCCAGTTTGGATCCGAACTTCATTCAGCAGGTCGTCCTGGCAACTTACGATGTGAGCGCTCATTACGATTGGTACAACCAGCCTGCCCTCGCCAACGACCGATTCATCGCCCCGAACCTCAAGAATCTTCCTCTCCCGCCCGGCGGCTCGCTCGGAGGCATCTACCTGATGCGGTACATGATGGCGGGAACGGCATGGGCGAAGGTGATCACCGAATGGCCGGGGTTCTTCTCGACCTTTTTGCAACAATATTACGCTGACCCCTCGATATCCGGCAACCTCCTAGCGCTCATCACCCTGGCGCAAGCGACGCTGGATACGCTGAACGGCGGCCCGGGCGCGACGGTGGAGGGGGTCTCGTTCGCCGAGTGGTACCGTCGCCAATGGGTCCTGAACCCGACCGCAACGCGGGGGCGGAAAGTCTTCGTCCAGGCCATTCCGATCACTTTCGGTTTGGGCGGGAACGACTTCGGCGTCTTTGCGATTTGGGCGACCTACTTCGAAACCGCAGCCGGCGGAAACGAGATTCTATTGAGCGGCACGAGCTTTCCCATCTACTGGGACTCCACGTTCGCCCGCCTGTTCACATCGGGTCAGGACGACCGAATGGACATCGCAGGCGCCTTCGGCTCGGTGACGCCCAATCTGCCGGACGTGTTCAATGCCGGAGGTGGCACAACTCAGTGGTACCGCGCCACGGTCGAGATTCCCGTCGGGGACCAGATCGGCCGGACGATCGTGCCCGCCGGAGCGATTGCCACCGCGGCGCAGCCCACTCCCAAGAACTTCTACGGCGTCGTCATCGGTTTCGACGGGGCGAAGGTCGGAGGCGACCCAACCGTAACCGGCAAGGTGCGCCTCACGGTCTTGCCCTCCGGCAACTTCGTGGATGCGCCCCTCCGTAACGGAGCCTTCGGGGTTACGACGAGCCTGCTCTCCGGATCCCCCGTACGGTGTCGCATAGATGTGATTCCCGTCTTCAACGGAGTGGATCAGGCGCCCATCCACACCGAGTTCGTGAATGTGTGGGGTAGCCGGCTCGGGCTTGAGCTCTTCCTGGAGGAGTTCGGATCGTACGCCCCGTCGGGCGGCCTCGCCGCTGGCGTCCAAATGGTGGGATTCCCGATCCGCCCGTTCGAACTGAATACGTCTCTGCAGCTCGGGCTGCCTTCAAACCAAACGCTCGTCGCGCGTTGGAAGCAGGAGCGATTCGATTACGAGCGCTGGCCTTCTCTCGAGCCGTTCGATGTCGGCGAAGCGTTCTATATCCGCATGCCGTCGGCTGCGCCGGGCTTCTCCGTGGAAGGACGGCGCACCGGTAAAGAAGGGTTCCAGCCGGTCACCGTTGCGCTACAGCCGGGCTGGAACCAGATCGTCAATCCGTTCCCCAACGCGGTCTCTTTCAGCGACGTGACGGTTCAACGGGGGGCGGACTTCCCGGCGACGTGGCAAACAGCACAGTCAAGCGGATGGATTGATACGGAGGTCTTCGAGTTCGTTCCTGGGTCGCCCGACCCTCATTCCGGCGTTCCAGAAGGGGGAACGCTCGTTCCCGTTTCCGCCTTCCCGGCCGGCAAGGGCGTTTTCGTGCGCGTGCTCGTGCCGGAGGGCGTGACGATTACGTTCAGGCCTGGGCTGCTGTCGCCGAATCGGGGTCGGAATCTTCCTCCGTTCCGCCGTTCCGAGTGGCGCGGCCGGGTCACGGTATACGGCTATGGCACGGAGGCTGCCAGTGTGGAGGTGGGCAAGTCCAGCGGCCTTCGCGCGGGCTTCGACGTTGGAGTGGACGCCGGTATGCCGCCCATTTGGGGAGGGGCAACTCAGCTGACCATCACTCGAGGCGGCGACTGGCTTTACCGGGACATCGTCGGGACCTACGACCGCTCTTGGGATCTCGTCGCAACGGGGTTGCGTCCGGGGTATTGGTATCGCATTCGCTTCGATACGACCGAGCGGAGCGGTTACTTCCCCGTGATTGTCACCATCCACGACCTTGAGACGAATCGGCGGCAGTTCGTGGTCAACAGCGGCTGGGTGTTCTTCCGCGCGTCGAGTTCGACCCACCGGTTCCGCCTTTGGAGCGGGGTGTACCGATGAGAACATTTTTCTTGGCATTGGCTGCGGCTGTCGTCGTTTCGCTCGCCGGCTGTGGGGGCGGCGGGGTTGGTTCTGGCGGCGGCATCCGAGTGGACGGCCGAGTGCTCTCGGTCACGACAGGCGGGCCGCCCAACCCGCAGGCTACGGCACAGATCGGGAGCGCCTCGTCCTTGACAGGGGCGGAGGACGGCGTCTTCGTTCTCAACGTCGCAAGCGGCTCCAGTCAGCTCGTCGTCACTCATCCGACGTTCCCAACGTTCGTATTTGACTTCCCGCCGGTGACTGCCGATACAAGCCTCGGGGACTTCTGGATCGGCCCTGAGACCGTCAATATCCAGGGTCGGGTCGTGAACAGCCAGGATTCCTCGCCCATCGAGGGTGCGCTCGTTCAATTCGCTGGAAAGCGCGCCGTTACCGGCTCGGACGGCTCGTTCTTGCTTACGGGGGTGGCGTACGATTCGCAAAACGACTTCGTGTTCATCGGCATCTTTGGAACCGCCTCGAAATCGGGCTTTTTGACGGCGCAGTTCAACGTGGTCAATCAGCCGGTCAACGGCGTTATCACCGTTGCGGATATCCTGCTCGCTCCCGAGAGCGACCCGAACCCGCCTGGTCCTCCCTATAATCTGTGGGGTATCGTCACCGTGCAAGGTGGTTCGCCGGTTGGAGTTATTGCTACATTGTTGCAGGGAGGCTCGCCGGTGCGGGTCTTCAATGTGGGAGCAAACGGCCGGTACCAGTTCTGGGCTGTGCCGGGCTCTTACACGATTCGCTTTGAAAAAAGCGGCTTCCAGACGGTAGAAATCCCGATAGTCGGGTTCGATTCTCCCGACGACGTCATACGAAACGATGTTACGCTCGTTCCGCAGTAGGCTCGGTTGGTTCGCGCTACTCGTACTGGTAGCCGCGGCCTATTGGGCAACCGGTTGGCTTGCAGATTTCTCCCGCTACGACCCGTTTGCGCGGTACCGTACTGCGGACTATCTGAACGCGCTGGGCCCAGACGTCGGATCGCGGGTGGAGGGGGCAAGGGTCAAAGTTTACAGCGGCGAAGACCTCACGCTCTCGTTCCGGGCCACGCGCGTGGACATTCGTCGAGACCGGGCGCGGTTTACGGTGTTCGACCTCAACGACGGTCGGGTCTACGACAAGGCGAAGCCAGCCCTGGCGTTTGCAGCGGGCGGTTTCATCTACGACACGGTGCTGAACTCGGGGTCGGTCTTCGGTGGCTTGACCGCCTGGAACGCCGACCTGGTTCTGCGCACAGACAAGGCGGAGTTCGATACCGGCCGTGGCGAGCTGCGCTCAGGGGCGCCGGTAACCGGCAGGTACGAAGACGGGCGCATCTCCGCCCAGAGCGTGGTCTGGGCCTACAAAGAGAAGAGCGGGCGCGCCGAGGAGATCCTCTGGGAGGGATCTGTACAGGACAAGCGCTCCGGCCAGGTTCGGCGGCTTCGCCTACGGGGGAAGACCTGGGAGGTGTTGAGCAATCCCCGGCGGCAGATCTTCTACGAGGCGGAAGCGGTAGACCAAGACCAGTTCGTTCGGGCGAAGAAGATCACGTGGTTCGAAGAAGAGGACCGGATCGTCGCTGAGGGGGACGTGGAGTATGTCGGCCCAGAGGCGATCCTTCAGGCGCCGAAGGTGGTCGTGTACAGGAAAGAGGAGCGGGCCGTTGCGACCGACGGGGTTCGCTTGATCGTCAAGCCGGAAAAGGAGAAGGGCAAGGTCGCTCCGCCGCCTGCGGGCCTTCCTCCCGCCGAGCCCGAGCTGCCTCCGGGATTGAAGCAGCCGGGAGGCGGATCCTCTCAAGGTCAGGCGAATCAACAGGAGGAGGCGCGCCGGTCGGACAACATCCGGAAGTATCCGATCGTCGTAACGGCCGACAAGGTCGAGTACTGGTACACCGAGGGCCGGCGCCGGGCGGAGGTGACCGGAAAGCCGAAGGCGCGGCAAGACCTACCGGGCGGCGAGTGGCGGGAGATCACCGCGGTCCGAGCCGTCTATGACCTTGAGGCTGAGACGCTCACTTTGTTGAGCGGGGCTCCGGGCGCCCAGGATGTGCGGTTGAGGAATAGCGCGGGCGACGATTTCGTGGCAGAAGAGGTCGTGGTTTCCACCGTCGAAGGGAACGAAACGATCCGCGGAAAGAACGTCTCCGGTGTGATGCCGATCCGGGAAGAGGAGGTAAAAAGGCAGGGAACGGGCGGAGGATCCGGCGGTGGCGAACCTTTCGGCGCGCTCACCCCGTCCTACGGACAACCCGAAAAATCGTCTGCACTGCGGGTATATCGGGCATAATCAGCCGCCGCATGCAGCCGCAGGCACATCGTTAGGAGACATTCAATCGGAGATGGCTATAGCGCGAAAACCAATGACCGAGTACCTCATTGAGAAGGGGTACCTCAAGCCGGAGCACCTCGAAGAGGCGCTGAAGGTGCAGAAGCAGAGCAACGCGAAGGACCTGGGGCGCGTCCTCGTGGACCTTGGCTTCGTCGGCGAGCGAGAGATGATGGAAGCCCGCGCCCAGGAAAAGGGCTTGGGTTTCGTGGATCTCGACCGGCACACGATCGACTCGAGCGCAATCAACGTCGTGCCCGAGCGCATCGCCCGCGCGCACAACGTGATTCCGGTCCGCAAGGACGGCATGACGCTGTATCTGGCGATGGCGAACGACGCGAACATCGAAGCGCAGGACCAGGTTCGCCTGGTTTCTGGCTGCCGCGTTGTCCCCGTCCTCGCGGTTCCCGGCGCGATTGAGGACGCGATTCGAAAGTACTACGGCGGCGGCGAGGATGCCGGCAACGGCGCTTCGCAGATGGCCCAAACGACGGTTGCGCCGACCAGCATGCGCGGCGATATCAGCCAGGCGATCGCCGAGGCCCGCGCGTCGAGCGACACCGTCATCGAGGTCGAAGACGAAGCGGCGGCCCAGCAAGTTGCGGAGCAGGCGCCGATCATCCGTCTTGCCAACGCTTTGATTCAGCAGGCCATCGTGGACCGAGCCTCGGACATCCACATCGAGCCTCAGCAAAAGGGCGTCCGCGTGCGGTACCGCATTGACGGCGTCCTTCACGAAACGATGACTGTGCCGAAGAACCTTCAGGCTCCGCTCATCTCGCGCTACAAGATCATGGCGGACATGAACATCGCCGAGCGGCGCCTGCCGCAAGACGGCCGCATCGAGATCCGGCACGCCGGCAAAGACTACGACCTCCGCGTCTCGTCCATTCCGACGCCGTGGGGCGAGAAGATCGTCATGCGTATCCTCGACAAGACGAGCATCCTGATCGGCCTCGACAAGCTCGGCTTCACGCCTGAGAATCAGGCTGAAGTGGAGGAGCTCGTCTCCCAGCCGAATGGCATGTTCCTCTCCACGGGCCCGACGGGGGCTGGAAAGACGACGACCCAGTACTCGATTCTCAACAAACTGAATTCAGTCGAGAAGAACATCATCACGATCGAAGACCCGATCGAATACCAGCTGCCGGGTATCGCCCAAGTGCAGGTGAACCGAAAGGCGGGCCTCACGTTCGCCAATGCCCTTCGTCACTTCCTTCGCCAAGACCCGGACATCATCATGGTCGGTGAGATGCGCGACCTCGAGACGGCCGAGGTTGCGATTGAAGCTTCGCTCACGGGTCACTTGGTTCTCTCCACCCTCCACACGAACGACGCCCCTTCGGCTGTCGTCCGTATGTCCGACATGGGCGTGGAGCCGTACCTGATCTCAGCCACGGTCATCGGCGTTCTCGCCCAGCGTTTGGGTCGGCGCATCGACCCGAATCACATGGAGACGTACGAAGTGCCGGCGAAGGACCTGCGCCGGTTCGGTTTCAAGGTCGAGAACCCGGACGAGATGATCACCCTCCACCGAGGCATCCCGCACGAGGACAACCGCTTTACGGGCTACAAGGGACGAATCGGTATCTATGAGCTGATGAAGATGAACGCGGAAATCGCGGAACTGATCGTCCGCCGAGCGCCGCTTGCCGACATCAAAGAAGCGGCGAAGGCGAACGGCATGAAGGAGCTTCGCGAGGACGGCCTCATCAAGATCCTCGCCGGTGTCACCACGCCGGAAGAGGTCATGCGTGTCGTCTTCACCGCCGGCTTCTAACGGAACGAGTTCAGTCTGAACCGAGTCTAAAGAGGTAAATTGAGAGCATCGCAAAACGAAGGAATTAGAACGGAACGAGAATGGTAAACCCAGAAGAACTGCAATTCGTGCTACCGGGCGAGACAATCGTCCACGTTGAAGAGGAAGAGACCGGCTCGAAGCCGAAGAAGATTGACGACGTTCACATTGATGAACTGTTGAACATCGTCGTCGAGAAAAACGCGTCGGACCTTCACATCTGCTATGACTGCGAGCCGGTCATTCGCGTGGACGGCAAGCTCATCCGCTTGAACTACGAGAAGCTGAGTCCGCAAGACACTCAGCGGATGATGTACGAGATCATCACGGACGAGCAGATTGAGAGGTTCGAGAGCACGTACGAGCTCGACTTCTCGTACTCGCTGCCAAAGCGCGCTCGGTTCCGCGTGAACTGTTACCGAGACCGCGGCGCGGTCGCCGGCGCTTTCCGTCTGATTCCGAACCGCATCCCGACGGTGCGGGAACTGAACTTGCCGCCCGTGCTCGAAGAGCTGACGCAGAAGCCCCGCGGATTCATTCTCGTCACGGGGCCGACGGGTTCCGGTAAGTCCACCACCCTTGCGGCGATGATCAACCAGATCAACCGCACGCGGGCGGAACATATCATCACGATCGAGGACCCGATCGAGTACCTGCACACGCACAACCTTTCGATCATCAACCAACGCGAATTGGGACAGGACACGAAGTCGTTCGCGAACGCCCTCCGCGCCTGTCTTCGCGAAGATCCGGACGTCATCCTGGTCGGCGAGATGCGCGACCCGGAGACCATCGCTCTGGCGATTACAGCGGCAGAAACCGGACACCTCGTGTTCGCGACGCTGCACACCAACAACGCAGCCGAGTCTATTGACCGTATCATTGACGTGTTCCCGCCTGGTCAGCAGGAACAGATTCGAATCCAGTTGGCGAACAACATTCAAGCGGTCGTTGCGCAGCAGCTGCTCCCGCGAGCCGGCGCGCCCGGAAGAATTCCGGCCGTCGAGGTCATGGTGGCCACTCCGGCGATCCGGAACCTGATTCGCGAGAACAAGACCCACCAGATTCCATCAATGATCCAGACGAGCGCGGCATATGGCATGCAGTCCATGGATCAGAACCTGAGAGACTTGTATCACAAGGGCTTCATCACGTTCGACGAAGCAATGAGCCGGGCGATCAACCCCGAGGAATTGAAGAAGATGATCAACACAGCGGCCGCAGGGTCAGGAACACCCAGCCCCGGCCGAGGATAATAGGAGGATCGGTCTATGCCTGTCTATAGCTACACATTCCGAGACGCATCCGGCGCAGTCCAGAAGGGAACGACGGAAGCCGACAGCGAAGAGGTTCTGCGGAAACGGTTCGAAGAACAGGGGATGCAGATCCTCGAGGTCGAGGTCATCCGCGCCAAGCGCGGAAGGACCAAGACCTTCGGCCGCGTCAAGCTGACGAAGCTGGCGATCTTCTGCCGCCAGTTTTCCACGATGGTGGACGCAGGCGTCTCGCTCGTCCGCTGTCTGGACGTTCTCTCGCAGCAGGCGGACGATCCGCGCCTCAAGAAGATTCTCGTCGACGTAGGCGAAAGGGTGGAAGGCGGTGAGAGCCTCAGCCGCGCTTTGGCTCGGCACCCAAAGACGTTCAACAACCTGTTCGTCGGCTTGGTCCGTGCCGGAGAGGTCGGCGGTGTGTTGGAAGAAACCCTTCAACGCATCGCTCAGTTCTTGGAGAAGGACGTCGAGCTCCGGCGCAAAGTCCGGTCGGCAATCACATATCCGGTCATCGTCATCCTGTTTGCTATCGGCATCGTCGCGTATCTGGTGACGGTGGTCGTGCCGAAGTTTATCGAGGTGTTCCGCGATCTGGGCCTGAAGGACGATCAGCTGCCGGGCCCGACGCAGATCATGGTCACCGTCAGCGACTTCGCGGTTCAAAAGTGGTACTGGATCGTGATCGGCTTGATCCTGTTGCTGATCGTGTGGAAGGCGTTTGTTTCCACGCGCTTTGGGCGTAGAATTGCCGACCGCGTCAAGCTCAAGATTCCGGTGTTCGGCAAACTTCACCACAAGATCTGCTTGGCTCGATTCAGTCGCACGCTTGGCACGTTGCTAACGTCCGGCGTGCCGATTCTCCAAGCCATGGAGACGTGCGCCGGAACGGTTGGTAACGTGATCCTGTCCGAGGCGGTCATGGAGGCGAGGGCGAGGATTCGCGAAGGAGACCGCATCGCCGATCCGCTCGAACGGAGCCGGCAGTTTCCTCCGATGGTCGTCCACATGATTGCCGTCGGAGAGGAATCCGGTTCGCTGGACTTCATGCTCCAGAAGATCGCGGACTTCTATGAAGGCGAAGTCGAGGCCACGCTGGCGTCGCTGACCGCCGCGCTCGAGCCGGTCCTGATCGTCTGTCTCGGCGTCATCGTCTTCTTCATCATCATCTCGGTGCTCCTACCGCTCGTGAACATCGTCAACGAGCTGTCGCAGGGCGAAGCTCTGCAGGGCGCCTGACAGGAAACGCAACTGCGATGCAGTTCCGAGGGGCTCTGCGGTTGGCACCGCAGAGCCCCGCCCCTTTTGAGCAGGTGGAAACGTCCCTACCATAGGGACAGAGATCGGGAAGGAGGAAAGGCTTCTGTTTTACGAGTGGACGGTCTGGGTCGGGTTCTACATCGGCGCGAGTTTCGGTAGCTTTCTGAACGTGGTCGTGTACCGCCTACCAAGAGGGATGTCCCTCGTGCATCCGCCAAGCCACTGCCCGAAGTGCAAGCATCGTCTGGGCGTGCTCGATCTCTTGCCCATCCTGTCCTGGCTGCTTTCTTGCGGGCGGTGCCGGCACTGCGGCGAGAGGATCAGCCCGCGATACCTGGCCGTCGAGATCCTGACGGGAGCGGTTTGGGCCGGATATTGGTGGCGCTACCTGATTGTCGGCTCCGACCCGGTCCTCTTTCTGCTGTTCGCCGTTTTTGCAACAATATTGCTCGCATCGCTTTTCATTGATATCGAGCACTATTTGATCCCAGATTCTCTGAACGCGCTGCTACTGCCGGTAGCGATCGTTCATAATGCGTACTTAGTCGCAAGTGCCTCGGACGGGTGGACGCTTGTCGGAGAGACTGCGATCCCCATGGCGCTCGCGGGCTACCTGCTCGGGTTCGGCGTGCTGTTTGGCATCGCGCTCCTGGGACGGGTTCTGCTCGGGAAGGATGCGATGGGGCACGGCGACATCAAGTTGGCGCGGGGTATCGGCGCGATGATCGGGCCCGGATTGGCCTTGGGCGCGTTCGCTTTGGCGGTCGTGCTGGGGACGATCATCGGAGCGCTGCAGGTTGCGCTGCGCCGCAAGGAGGAGGATGAGGCTGAGGCTGAGGAGAATGGCGCCGAGTGGGATGAGGAGCCGGAGAGCGTCGGCAGCCTGCTGCGTTGCGGACTGGGCTACCTGCTGCTCATGGACGTATGGGCGCTCTTCTTCCCTCGCATCAACCAAGTGTGGTTCGGAGACGACCCAGAATCCCCGCAAGAATATGAGGATGACTGGGAGCCGACGGCAACGACGATCCCCTTCGGTCCGTACCTGGCGGCGGGAGCCATTCTGGCTTCGCTCTTTCCAGAGCTTCTTGCCCGAGCGGGCGAGGCGTATTTGCGCTGGACCGGACTTGCACGCTGAGGGGCCCGGTTATGGAACAATCGCAGGCTGGGCTTCGTCCCAAAATAGGAATCCGCGGAGGAAATGACTTAGAATGAAACGCAAAAAGGCTTTTACGCTCATCGAGGTTCTGACGGTCATCGCGATCGTCGTGATCCTCGCTGCCATCCTTTTCCCTGTCTTTGGGCGCGCCAAGACGCAGGCGAAGAAGAATGCGGACGCGAGCAAGATGCAGAATCTTCACCAAGCGCTGGTGCTGTACAAAGAGGATCAGGGAGGCTTCCCGCCGCTTCTCTTGCAGGTCGTTGAGTTCGACCCGAATGCAGGGCTTCGAAACGTCAAGGCGCTCCGGCACGCGTACCTGTACCGCGCGCGCATCAAGGACATCAACCAGTTCCACAGCGAAGTGGCGGGGGACAACGACCTCGACAACTGGACGAACGCCTGCTGGCCCAATCGGTACGATCCGACGACGAACCAAGCGTTCGGTTCCACAGGGCCTGGCGACACGTCCACGGTGGTTACTTATCAGCACCTCGGGATCAATCCGGCTGGCTTGAACGGGGACAACATCACCGACCCGGCGCGTTTCTACACGTACGACAACTACGACATCGCGCCGACGCGCAACCCGGATTGCCAGCAGGGCTACGAACTCAAGTACATCCTGTTTTGGACCGCGCTGGGTCAGGCCGGCGGTGGCCCGAACGATAACCCGAGACAGCTGGGCTATCACGACCCGCCGGAAGACACCGTGGTTACTTGGAACGGCTTCTATCGGGATTGGAAGCGAGAAAGCGCTGCGCCCTACAACGGTGCGCTTGCTCCGACCCGGTTCAACAACGATCTGGTCCTGTTCCTTTCCGGTTCGGTCCGGCCGTATGACTCTCGCGCCGTCTACGAGCGTTCGTGGGCGGTCGGAGGATAGAGCGCCCGAGCCTTTGGAGGTCCACTCATGAAGCGATTTAGGCGAGCCTTCAGCCTGGTCGAGATCTTAGTCTCGCTGGTGATCATTGCGGTCGGCGTACTGGCGCTGATGCGCGCGTTCCCCATCGTTCTCCGCGGCTTGGGGGTTACGAACGACTACACCGTCGCGCAGATTCTGGCTCGCCGGGAAGTGGACCGGCTGACGGCGAACGCAGAGGACCTACCCGAACAGATCTTGCCAGTTAGCTACCAGTTTCAACTGATCAACGGCAACTGGACGCTCGTCATCTTCTCGGATCCGAACGTCTCGCCAGACGATCTCGGGCCGGGCGGGGACATCCTCGAGAACGGCAACATCGAAATCGTCAACCCAGGCGGCAGCAGTACCTTCATCTACTGGCGATACTACAACGACGCGAATCGGATCCGCCGCGTCATCGGGGAAGGGGGAGTCATCCCCGCCCCGCGGCCGGTCGGAAACGATTTCGGCTCGCTCAAGACGCTTCTCTTCGGGCCCGTCGTCAATGACCCGAACCTGCTCTTCGTCTACGGCAACGATATGGAGGAACGGACGGTGTTTGGCACAGCCTCTGGAGAGGCGCGCCGCAATCCCCGGCCTTGGCAGTTTGAACTGGATCCCGATATGGCGCAAATCTGGCTGCCGGGCGACCGCAACCGTGCAGCCGTCGCCTACCGCGTCAGCTTCAGCTACTGGGCGAACGTGGGCGGAAACCTGCGGCGCATTCATGTCGTGGACGTCCGCGTGCCCGTGCAGACGGGCGTCGAATACGACCCGACGACGAATGAGGTAACGCCGTTCAGTTTGATCCAGCTCGCGGGCAATCCGCCCAACTGGATCGAATACGACCAGGGGTCCATCCGCGTGAACAGGCTGTTCGACGAGATCCCGGTCGCCCAGGCATTTGATCCCAACTATCCGTATGAGTACAAAGTCCTCAACGGCGACCTGGGAATGCTGTTGTTCAATCCGGCTGGATACAACTTCCGCGAGCGCCGCGGACGCGGCCGGACGCCGCTCCAAGCGCATGTCAATTACGACGTGTACAACTGGCACATCATCCGGGACGACCTGCGCATTGATCGAACGCGGGCGCCCCTCCACAAGCTGAGCCTTAGAAGGATCAAAGCGTTCGGAGACATCTTGAACGATAATCGGCGCTATCCGGGTCTGGAAGTGCCGGTGCCGGACGGTGCGGGCGGCGTGGCGACGGATCGCGACGTCATCGTGATTGACCTGGACACGGGAGGCGTGGTTTCACCGCGCGTGGATCCCGCGAATTCCAACTCGCCTCGCAGCTACAAGGTGGATTACCTCCGCGGAACCATCAGTTTTGGAAGCCCGCTCCGGCCCGCGCCGACCTCGCCGGACGACTTGGCTCAAAGCGTGACGATCATCCTTCCGGGTGATCCCGCGAATCCGGTGTTGCTCACCGACGTGAACCCCGCCGGACGGAACTTCCGAGTGCTGTATCAGGCCCACAACGACTGGGCTGTGCAGGTCCTCAAGGCTTCCCAGAACTATCGCGTCGAATACTCCCCCGTTTTGGCGGTGGGGCAGTACTACGTCGGTCAGACGCCGGGCAATCCGCAGGGCTTGCCGACAAGGATCTATTTCCCGATGGCGGACATCGGTAACAAGGTGACCGTCCGCGAAGTTTGGTACGTGGATTTCGGCGGCAACATTCGCGTCATGCGCGACCAAGACTTCCTGGTTCGACCGGTTGGCGCCGGCGATCCCCTGCCCGGTCACGGCTACATTGACATCCGCGAGGTGGACGCAGGGGCGACCGGCTTCGATTGGTCAACGAACGGCTATGCGGTTCGTGGCGTGTCCGGTAGCTCCCTGAAGGCCCGCGTACTGTGGAACATGGAGGCGAAACGGGACGTCCCAGGAGATGGCGCTCAGCAGATTCAAGAGCGAATGGACTTGCACCGCCAGTGGAGCTCTGGTTGGCGGTTCGTTACGATCGAGACTTTCCTAACGCGTCGAGACGAGAACTGATATGAACGGCATCAAGAGAGGATTTACTTTAGTAGAGTTGCTCGTGGTCATGGCGATCACGGCGATTCTCATCACCTTGATCACGATCCCGCTCGTTCGTGGTTTCGCCTTGACGCAGGCCGCCTCGGCCTACAAGGTTGCGCAGGACACTTCCCGACTGCTCAGCAGCCGAATCCAGCGAGAGCTGAGCCAGGCGACGGTCGTATTGGATAACTCGGCGCCGGCTGCCGCAATCGAGGTCCGCGTTCCGCTCGCGCAGGACCCGCAGAACACGGGCAACGCAGTCATGCGTGGAGGCGACCTGACGGCTCTTCCCGCTGGCAACGTAACCAGTTACGGAAGCGTCTTCCTGCACAACGCGAAACTGGATTTCGTACCTCCGGCGCAAGGCGACCCTGCCAATCCTCAATACAACCCGGGACGGAACAAGATTGACCCGACTCTGCGCAAGCCGCTCGGTCAGGTCACGGTTCCCATCGCGCCCGGGCAGACGATCGTTCGGTACTGGATCGGTCTGCAGCGGCCGTTCACCTCGCCGAACACGGGCGACGACACGGCTGAAGGCGTCTACTCCAACCCGTACGATCCTCGACTCGTCGGAGGCAATCGCGGGGATATCGCCGGCGTGCGAGCGGGCAGCGAAAACCTGTTCGTGCTCTACCGAGCGGAAGTCGCTCCCTACGTTTTGCAGAACGGAGTCTATGTTCCGAACACCGACTTCTTCGCGGTGGACGCTAACGGCCAACCGATTCTTGACGACCCGGGCTTCTTCGTCTGGAACCCGACGAACGTCTTGGACAACCTGACCGACCATCGACGTCGGCTCATCAACTGGAAAAACGCAGGCGTGATCCAGGTCGAGCAGCAGCTGATGGATCTCATCGTGTTCGAGATTGACGAGGGCACGAACGAGGTGCTTTACGATCTCGTTCCGGGTGGCGGAAACGTCTACCGCCCGAGGATCCGCCCTCTCTTCCAGGTCTTCCCTGAACGAGTTTCGAACGAGCCGGCGGAAGGACACCGCATCGTTCGATCCGGACAAGAGGTCCTCGACGCGGAGACGAACAGCGCTCCGACCGAGTATCGGACGCAACAGCATGGCTGGACGCAGGACACGTTGATCCGACTGTTCGTCAACGACCCGCGCACGAATCCTCCCTATTTCCTCGTGCGTTGGCGGCCGGGCATCGGTCCGGAGATGGTGTTGTTCGATCCTTCCGGCGGCGGGGACGAGTACACGGGCGGTACTCCGGTATTCGACGTCGCGGCCTACCAGCGCGCGCGCCAGAGCGGCCCGGTCAACCTCGGGCAGTTCCTACAGAATGCAGGCGCCAACCCTCTGCCCCTACGGCTCGTGCGCGTAGACGAACGGGCGGGAAAAATCCTTGCCAGTTTCCCCGCAAGAGACGCCTTCGGTTACGTACCGCAGACGACCGGAGCCGCGGCGAATTCCAATCTGAGCGGGTGGCTCAACAGCCCGCTTGTTCAGGGCACCCCCGGCCTTGCCGACCTCGGGCGACGCTTCCTATGGCTCGCGGACACGACCGCCTTCCCGCCGGGTGGTGGCGCAGATACTTTCAATCCTCTTGCAGGGCCCGCACGTGGGTGGCCGATCCCCGATGCGAAGATCGTTCCTGGTAGCGAGCGAGTCTGGGGGCCGGACATGCGACCCGGTCCGAACTTCGGCGAGACGATTCTGTATTCCCGTGTCGCTCAGGGCGACAAGGTTGGACTGAACCAATACAAGATCAACTACAGCGACGTGCCAGAGCCGACGGACTACCCAGGAATGCTCGGCGTGCCCGATCCGGGTTCCGACGCGGACGTCCGGCAGTACATCCAACCGCGATTCAAGAAGGGATACATCGAGTTCTACAGCGACCCGACGCTCGACTTGCTTCCCAACGGGAACATCTTCATCGAATTCGACTTCCAACTGAATAGCAACACCGACGGTGTGTTCGTGGACTACGACAGTCGGCAGAAGATGCAAATCGAAGTGGGTGTGCGGCGGTATCCCGCCGCGTCCAACGCGGAGCCGCAAGTGGTTACGGTCCGCGACGTGGTCGCAGTGCGCAATTTCGTAAGGTAGGACGACATGACAGCAAGGAACGCAATGAACCGAATTCGACACTCGAGAGAGCAGGGCCAGACGATCGTCATCGTCCTTCTTGTGCTGTTCGTCCTTTCGACGCTTGCGTTCGTGGCTTCCGTGATCCTCGGAAGAGAGATCGAGGCGACGGGGCAGGCGCGCGGTAGAAACGTCGCGAACGACCTCGCGCAGGCGGGCATTCGGTACTGCTTCACGCAACTGCGATTTTCGGAGGACGGAGCAGACTGGCGTCCGCAACCTCCCACCCCGGTCCCCGCGGATGTGGACCCGAATCGGCCGCCCGGGCTCGGCCCGAACTCCGATCCGGACAACCCGGCTGCCACGAACCCAGATCCGGACTACTACTGGCTCCGACGGCAAGTGGATCCGGTTGCAAACGCGCCCGGGGACCTTGGCGGGCCGGACGGTCTCGGCGCATTCACGCGAATCAACTTTCGAGGAGGGCGCGCGCTCGTGCGCGTTCGCTGGGCTCCGAGCGATCCGAGCCTCTTCCAGGCCGGTCTTCCACCGGCTACCCAAAAGGCGCGCCTGCAAGCCTTCACGATTATTGAATCAGTCGGCCGACCCGGAGAGTTCAACGCTTTCGACCCGACGACAACCCGCGAGCCGAACATCCAGAACAGCAAGCACCTCACCGCCATCGTTTCGATCGGCATGCTTGAGGACGCTTACTTCGTTACGAACCTCGACCGCCGAACGGAGCCTGCGGACTTCGGAAACCCCGTGCCGATGGCTCGCTTCTATGACCTCTTCACGAACTCCGCGATGGACGTCAACGTCCCTCGGATCGTCGGAAACTTCCAGGTAGCTCCGCCGAATGGGTATCCGGCTGCGCAGCTAACGGTCGGCGGCCCGATGTACTTCAACAGTGACCTGACGATTCACGGTCGTGTGGACGCGTACCTGAACCGAGACTTGGGGCAGCAGATCAACGTCGCGGGCGATGTCCGGTATGCCGACGCGAACAGCGTTCTCAACCTCAACGCGATCACGGCACAGTCGGGCGTCGAGGTGATTCAGCCCGCCGTGGCGCTCCCGAGCGACGACCCGAACTTCACGACGCACGGCGGAGTGTTCCGCGACGGCCGGCGCGGTCAAGACGCTCAGGGCTACGTTCGAGATAGCGTTTTCAAGGATCCGCCTCTCGTGGATGAGGTGGACCCGAGCACCGGCTTGCGGCGATACCTGCTGGCCACCCGAAACAGCGGCGCCCTCGCGACGGACATCAACGGCAACCCGTTCAACCTCGGTCGCCTTGGTTTTGGGCGCGGCGTTTACATTGACAACTCCGACGATCGCGGGCAGGACGCGGAGGACGGAAGCTTCACTCTGCGCTACGACTGGCTGAACCCGCATAACGGCCACAGCGCTTCGGGCTGGGATCCGGGCGGCGCGCCGTTCTACGTGCCGAACGGTTGCTACATTCTCTTGACGCGCGATGGGTTCGTCATTACTCGAAACATTCGACGCAACAGCGACACGTGGCGCGACTACCAGCGAGTGGACACCGGCCGGCACACGCTTCGATTCAAGGTTGGCTACGGCACGAACCCGAACGAAGGGTTCCGAATCATCAACGAGCTGACGCCCGGCGTGACGAACTTCTTTGCGCCGACCGCCAACGACTTCGATCGAGGGCCGCTGTTCAATGGCGTCATCTATTGTGAAGGGGACGTTCGAATTCGCGGCGTCATCCCCGCCGGGCTGGATCCGAACAACTCGAACCGGCCGCTTGGCGCCCAGCTAACGGTTGTTTCGGGCGGGAACATCTACATCGAAGGCAGCCTCACGCGGGCGCACCCGACACGCTCGACGCTCGCGCTGCTGGCGGAGGAGAACGTCGTCCTCAATACGACGCAGTTCGTTTCGTGGGCGTCGGTGAACGAAGTGATCACCGACAACAACGATCCGACGAACCCTGGTCGCATCAAAGTCGACGACGGATCGCCGTTTGACGCGCTCGTTCAATATCCGCTCGACCCGGTCAACGGCTACACGTTCAACAACCCGAGCAGCGGGGGGAACCCGATTCGTCCGTCGCTCTTCCTCGCGCATGCAGCCGACTTCAACCGGACGGCTTTCATCAATCTGCTTATCAACGAGCCGTTCTCCGCGACGCCCGCACCGTATCACTTCGATCCGGCGGACCCGCGCAATGCGGCGATTCCGTTCTATGCCGGCCCGCCGATCCTGACCTACGGACTCGCGGATCCCGCCTCTCAGGTGTTGCCCGTGTTCGAGAAACGGAGCTTCCCGATCGTCCCGATCGGCCAGTTCGGCGCGAACTACACGCTTTTCTTCGGTGGGGACGAGAACCTGTTCCGTTTCAAGCTGGATAACACGATCGCTCCTCCGGGACGGGGCGCTTACTTCCTGAGTCGCGTCACAGCGATGCCGATGGATGTAGAGATCCACGCGGTCCTCTACGCGCAGAACGGGAGCTTCTTCATCATCCCCGGGCTTTGGTTCAACCCGAATCCGAACGATCGGCGCGACGCGTTCACCGACGCTGCGACAAGGTTCTCCGCGTTCAGCGCTTCGGCAGAGTATCCGTTCTACGGCGATCCGCTGGACATCAAGATCACGATCAACGGAAGCATCAGCGAGAACTTCCCGCCGATGATGAGCGACCAAGAGAAGTGGCTCGAAAAATGGGGATGGATCCCGGCCTCCTACGGCGCGAGCAACGAATTCATTCCCGACCAGCACTATCCTCGCGGCGCGGGCGGACAGCCGCAGTACACGAACACGTTCGTCCCGAACCTGTTCTTGAACTACGATCCGATGCTGATGTCCGGTCGTGAGAACGGATCTTTCTCGCCGGGAGATCCGTACGTGCGCGTAGACGCTTTTGGCCGTCCGCTGCCGCCGATGCCGCGGTTGCCGGTGGGAACCCGTCTGCTTTACTTCGGCGAGGTGGAACCATGATCCGCAGAGTTATCTTTTCAATCGCTTTGATCGTGGCGGCGTGCCTGCACGCTGCCACTCAACCTACCGCCTACGCGGATTCGCCGGTGCGAATCAAGTGCGGAATTCTGCTTCTGCCCGGGACGTCCGGGCCGGGTGGCGAGCCGACGAATGCGGACCCGTACGTGTTCTTCAACATGGAGCGGCGTTCCGACCTCAAGCCGCCAGCCTGGGAATTCGAGAACCCACTTTCGCCCGGCTCCGTGACGCCTCGAATCGCTCAGCGATGGGCGAACATCACCGGTGGCACGCCGTACACCGTCGGGCAGCCGCTTCTCAAGAACATGGCGGCTTACTGGGAGGTGGACCTCGGCTCGGTCGGCATCGAGCAGATCACGCAATACGACATTCTTCTGGTACACGCTCCGGGCACGTTGAATCTGAATCCTCTCGAGCGGGAGAATCTCCGCGCGTTCCTGGATAGCGGCGGTGTCCTCTGGTTCGACAAATCTACCGTTCAGGCAATTGACGGATACAACGGCTTCCCGATCGCGTTCGCTACCACAAACGCGGGGGCGGCGCCGGTCGTGAATCGCCCCCTCCATCCTTTGCTCAACTATCCCTATCAGATTTCTGCGGTCGAAGCCGCCTTCCTGGGAGCGCACAACGGCTCGCACGCGATTATTCAAGCGCGGCTTAGCGACTTCGGTCTCTCGGGGTTCCAACAGCTCGTTTCCACGATGGAGAGCGAGTTCGGGCTGTTCGTTCCGATTGTGACGAACTCGGCGGGAATCACGATCGGCGTCGCGGAAGTGGGGCAGGGCTACTTCGTCGTTACCTCGGGCAACGTCGTCTCGCCGATCAACGAGCCCGCCGGCGGCACGAACCCCGGTCTCGGAAGAAACTCTGGGCCGTTCGGCGGCACGAACTTTCAAGCGATTCCTCAACTCGAATTGAAGTTCGCCTACAACATCCTGGCGCTGGCGACGAACTCGCCCAACGAGGCTCGCGGCTCGCGCCGAACGAATGCCAGCTTCGATGAGGTCGGCGCGCCCATGGCGCTGAGCTGGTTGGAAGATTATGATATGGAACAGAACGACCACTCGGACTACGTTCCGCCGGTTCTGTTCCGCGGTCTGGTGTACTTCATCGCGCGGGAGCACGGCAGCGGCCAGTGGCGGCTCTACGCGATGAAGGCGGACCCGAATGACGATCTGGACAACGACGGATGGCTCGATGACGGATTCCAGGATGCGAGCCTGGGCGCCACTCGCGACCTCGTGTGGCGAAGCCAACCGTTCCCGTCGCGAACCGGCCCCGCTATGGCGGTTGAGGTCGCCAACCCCGCGAACGGCGTACCGGAGAATCAGGTCTATGTGCAAACCGAGCAGGGCGACGTCTACGTCTTCGACGCGTTGCCCATGGTGAACGGGCGGTTCGTCAACAACATCAACGTCGCGCCGGTCGCCGTCATCTCGCCGAACCCCGCAGCAGAGTTCCAAACCGGCGTGGAGCATCGCGGGCCTTACGCCCCTGTGGCGTTCGATGGTCTGGTCTACATCTTCGATTCCTATCGGCTGGGCCTCGGTTTTGCCGGGCGCGTGTGGGCGATTGATCCGACGACGCTCAACATCATGAACACGGGCAACGACTGGTACGCGCGGGGAATCGGTTCGCCGAACATCGCTTCGCCGAGCGGTCCGCCCACCGTCGGCTACATTCCGTCTGGCGACAACGCGACCGGCCTCGATGGCGTCATGTACGTTCCGCACCGTTCGTCGCTCGGCGGTCCATCGGTCGGGTTCACCAGCCTCTGGGTCAGCGTTCGGGGCGAATCGCCCGAGATCGTGAGCAACGACGGCTCGGTCATGCAGATTCGCACGAGGGCGGCGCTGAAGGGACTGCGGATCGTGGACACTGCGAATTCGGTCTTGGGCATCAAGCTGACGCTCATGGACCAGAACGGCAACCCGCAGCCCGGCTCGGTGCTCGCGAACTTCTTTGACGGCACAGTCATTCAATTCGCGCCCGGGCAGCTCAGCCTCGGCCTTCGCAATGGTGGTCCGCCGGCCAACTGGGGCCTTCGCATTGACTACCATATTGACTGGGGCACCGGCGCGCCGAACCTTGTGAGCCAGTTGATCCGCGGGCAGATCTTCCTTCCGGACGACATCAACCGCGAGGCGTTCGTGATCAAGTCCATGGCTCTCGCGCAAAACGGAAACCTGTTCGTGATTGCCGGGAATGAGGAGCGTGGCGGTGCGTTGTTCTGTTTCAACGAGTTCACGCGCGGCGGCTTTCGATTGGTGTACCGCTGGGACCTCTACGATGCGTTCAATGTAACGCTCAACAACACCCAGACCGTTCGGATCCCCGCAGTGCTGGAGGACCGCGATTACATCAACACGATCTTCCCGTTCCTGAACGGAACTTTGACGCGGTTCCACTTCCACGGCGGCCCAACGATTTACAACGATGTCTGTTACGTTACGGTGGCGGCGGACAAATTCATCTTCGGTACGCGCGTCCCCGTAGCATTCATCGTCGCGTTGGACGCCAATCCCAGACGTTTCGACATCCGACTCGACACGCCGATTCCGCCCGGGTTCCGCGTGCGCCAGCCGGATTACATGGCCAGCAGCAACAAGCTGACGCCCGAGCGATCGAACGTTCTGCAAGGCTCGCAATACGAAACACAAGGCAATGTGCTTCGTATCAGCAATATGATGCAGTCCACGCAGGGCCAGGTGCAGAACGGATTTAGTACTTCGCTGCCTGTCGTCGTTTCCGGCCAAGGGACCGGCGAGCGATTGTTCGACCCGAACACGACCGGTTCGAAGTGGAGTCCGCTGCTGTGGTACATCGCCCTAACCGGCTACCGTGTGGATGGTCCGGCGCTCGTCATGGGCAACACCGTGTATATGGCGGCCGGCTCCAACCTGCCCTCGATCCTCCGCTCGGGGAACCCATTCCAGTTCGAAGGGCTGATGTTCGCGATGGACGCGGAGATTCCGCCGAACGATCCTTCCATCACGGAGATTCCCGGACGGCCTGGTCTCAGGCAGGTCAACTGGTTGCTCCCGTCGGCAGGCCCGCCCGGCTTCACCGTGAACAAGCACGTTCGATGGCCGTCGGGCCAGGGAGTGCAGAGCATTCAGGACTATCGCGTCCGACTCGAGCAGACGGTGATGCCCGGCAGCCAGCAGGCGTTCGGCGCCGTGGGTGGCAGCGGGGCTGTCGTCTCGTGGGCTGATCACGGGATCTTCGGCTTCCAAAAGGCTTTGACCGCAGTAGCCGACGAAGGGCGCGTGGCAGAGTTTGACGCGGCGGGCTTCGTCCGGTGGACGAGCGATGTCGTGTACCAAGTCGCCCAAAACGGCAACGACACTCTCGTGCAAACTCGAAGACTCGAGCGGCCAACCAAGGTCTACCGCCTCGGCCAGACCGAGTATGTCGTCGTGGACACGGGTGGAGACCGCGTCGTCCGGATAGACCGCTCGGCGGGCGAAATCCGCTCGATCGAAGGGTTCATTCTGGACACCACGTATCGCCCCGCTGGCTACGTGGAGGGCGAGCCGACGAAGCTTCGCCAGCCCAGAGACGTCACCGTGTGGGTGGATGTCATCCGGCCCGGCGATTACCCGCTCACCGGCCCACCGATTACTCAAAACGAGCTTTGGGTGCACTATCTGATCGCCGACACGGGCAACCGGCGCATCCTCGAGCTCGTGGACCGTTACTACATTGACGCGAACTTCCGCGTGACCGGAGTGGTTCGAAACGCGAACGGAGACCCGCAGCTTGGCGTTCTGATCTGGCACACGCCTCAAAGCTTCAGCGGAAAGACGTGGCAGTTCACAACGATCCAACGGATGTTGATCGGAGTGGACAATAACGGCAATAACAAGTTCGTCTACGTGGCTGGCGTTGGCGACATGATGCCTTCGCGCGTGGACCTCGGTCTTGACCCGCCTGATCCGGTTGCGCCGCGAGAAACGGGCAACCTCGGTGGACTGGTCATCTTCAGTCGGGACGGTACGGAAGTCGTGAACGAGATCACCGTGCCCGGATTCTATGCGGGAACGCGCAAGATTCGGGGCGTCAACAGCGTGTCGCTGCGCGGGATCGGCCTCGACGCCAACGGCGATATTGACTTTGCGATCCTTTACACGGACGCAACCGGCGTCTACGAAATCGCTCGCAACGGCTCCGGCCAGTGGCAGGCGATCTGGATGATGCCGAACGAAGTGTATCGCCAGATCCGCGGGGTCAACTTGCAAGCGGCGGCAGCCCGGCGCACGATGATCGGCGATGTGATTATTACGAATAGTTGGTATGGAACGGATCCATCCGGGGCTCCGTTCTACGGCGAGATTACGCAGTGGAGAACGAATATCGACTTCTCCCAACAGGACCTCGGTTTCAGCAGCGCGGACATCCAGTCGGAGATTCCGCCTGTCGTTGGAACGCGAGGCATTCGTCTGCCCCAATTCGCGGATAGGAACTAAGGTGATTCGAAAGTGAGGATCTTTTTGGCAATGAAACGAAGGCTGTTTGCTGGAACGACCATTCTGGGTCTTCTCGTTGCGTTCGCGGTTGCGATCGCGCAGGGCGGCGACAGTCCGACCCACCGGGGTCAACCGAGCCGCGTTGGTCGTAACGTGGATCCGCTCGAGCCTGGCCCGGGCGTAGCCAACTTGCGCTGGTGGTTCCCGCTTCAGCGGGATGTCGGCGCGGATGTTACGGGAGACAACGCGGGGCCGACCTACAGCGAGACCGGAACGTGGGCGACCCCGGCTCCCTTGGAGGAATCGGGAGACTGGTTTGGCGCCCCCGGCAATCCGTATCGCTACGCTTTCGTCGTACCGAGCAATCTGGGCGACCAGACCTCCGGCGCCACCGCAACCGCAACCTGGACGCTCCAACAGACCGACGGCATCCAGCCGAACCAAGTCTACGCGCTCAACGTCTGGTTCCCCAGCAGCGGCACCATGCCGGGCGGGATACTCTCGCCGAACTCCGAGTTCGCCGTCTACAAGATCGAATATGACTTCGACGGCGTCAACTACCAACGAGAGTTCATTGACATCGTCCCACACCTGGGAGGCGGTAACTGGGTTCGGCTCGGTCGGCAGTTAGGCACAGACGATCGTATCTTCCCGAGCGGCACCGGTGGCAGCATTCGAATCACTTTGTACAACACGGTTCCTCGAGATGACGATGGGAACCTTATGGGGCCGACGAACAACCGAATTGTCACCGCGGACGCAGTGCTCGCCGTGCCCTCTCCAGGAAACATCTTTGCATCGCCGGTGGTCAAGCGGATCGGTCCCGGCCCGAGCGACACTCTCGTCGTGGTGGCTCGAAACCAGGCGAGCGTGGACCCGACGGACCCAGACGGGCTTCGGGAAGTAACGAGCGGTACCGTTCACGCGATCGAGGCCTCTGGCCCGAACATCAGCCTGGAGCGCTGGCGTTGGTCGCCAAGCCTTGTGACGAACAAGAACATCGTCGTAGACAACACCAACCCTCTGTTCTCGGCCGACTCGGCTTGGGTTCAGCCTAATCCAATGGCGCCCGGCTTCTTCGGGAGCAACTATCTCGCCGCGCCCGTTGACCTGACCTATCCTGGCTCTGCGAGAGCCACTTGGGCGCCGGACCTGGGCGCGAACGTGAACACCTTTGACATCTGGGTGTGGTTCCCGGGCAGCGACGCGACGAACTTGCACGCTCGCGCAGCTCGCTACGTCGTTCGGGAGGGAGCGCAACAGTTCGAGTTCTTCGTGAATCAGGACGTGGGCGGCCGATGGGTTCGCATCGGCAACCGACCCTTCACGCATGACCCAGCCAACGGCGGACTGAGGCTTGAAGTTTGGAACTACAGTAACGACCCCGCCGACGCGGGACGCGTGGTCGTCGCCGACGCGGCTATGTTCGTCGGGCAGACGTCTGGCTCGATCTACAGCACGCCTACCATTGCCCAGGTCAACATTCGAAAGAGCAACAATGTTGTAGAACCTACGGAATGTGTGTTCGTCGCCGCCGAGGACGGCCGCATCTACTGTCTGGACGCCGCGGGGGATGGCAACGGCGGCACGATCGTCTACTGGGCCTATCCGTCCATCCCGGACACGAACGATCCGAACTGGAGCGACCCGAACGACAGCATTGACGGCCCCGAGGGCAACCGGATCCCTTGGCCGACGGACTTCGGCGTTAGCTCGATGTTCGTCCAAAACATCGGCGGCAAGGATCTCTTGTTCATCGCAGCTCAGAACGGCCGGATCTATGCGATTGACTGTATCGGGCGAGGCGATTACGACTCAACGACGCAGAAGCCGGGGACGACGATGCGCGAGTGGACCTGGCCGAAGGCCAAGTACAACAGCGGGACGAACTCCCTCGAGGTTGACCCGGCTCGCGGTCCGTTTACCGCTTCGGTCGCGTACGATGCCGTCAACAACCAGGTGATTGCCGCGGGGATCGAGGGAAGAATCTTCGCCCTGGACGCTCCCGGAAACGGCGATCAGACGACCAACCTCAACTGGGCCTGGCCCGATTTCAACGACCCGCCTGTCGGGTCCATCTCCGGCACGCCGGCTGTTGGCGGCGGCAAGGTGTACGTCACGTCCTTCGATGGCCACGTGTATGCGAGGGACTTGACAGGCGACCAGAACCCGGCGCTCAACTGGCAGTTCCCGGACGTCAGTCAACCTGCCCTCGATCCCTTCTCGTTTACGGGCGTCTGTTACGTGCCCGGCGCTCAGGTGGGGTTCTTACAAGACCTCGTTTACTTCATCAACGATAACGGGCACTTCTATGCTTGCCAGGCGAACGATGGCACCCTCGTGTTCGACTCCAACGACGTTCCGGGAGGCGCTTCGAGCTCGCCGTACTTCACGCAGATCGTTCCATCAGGCTTCGCCCTGCCGGAGCCGATGATTACCGTCGCCACGAACGATGGCGCGTTCCTTGGGCTCTATGCCGATCCAGCCCGAACGAACTCCGCGGGCGGGCGCCTCGCTTGGGGTTGGCAGTCGCGCGGCAGCTCAGCCTTTGCTTCACCCGCGGTTGCGTACGGATGGATGTATCACGCCGGCGAGGACGGCTACCTCTACGCTTTCTCGACCGGTGGCTTGATCTCGAACGACACCCTCCCGCCGCCCGGTGGCCAGATCGACACGCCCGACAGCGGCGGCAACAACTACACGGACTTGAAATACAAGTTCATCTCGCAGGCGGACTACGTCCAGCTGCGGCAAACGCCTCCGGCAGTGGATCCGTCTGCGGTGGCGGACATTTACGCGCCGAACACGCCCACGCTGGAATGGGGCGAGCAACTCTACATTGTTGCGTATGACTTCCCGTACCAGCCAACGGACACGATCCAGATCCGGTTCCAGTTGCGCGGCCCCGGCGGGATGAACATTACGCAGGACCGAACCCCGGTCGTGGATCCGTTCAATCCGGGTAGGGGGCTTGCGGTGGCTCGCATCCCGTTCATCGGGTCAGGGCCGAACTTCCTCACCCCCGGAGAACGGTTGAACTTCGACGTGTCGGTGATTGACAACAACCGGGTCACACCGACGCCCGCTCCGGCTCGCGACATGACCGTGCTGAACCCGCTGGCGGTAACGACGGTCAACCAGATCGTTGGCGTGCCGCCGGCCGGGAAGTCTGTTGGTTGGAGCCCGGATCCGAACTTCACCTTTGGCGGTACTTTCGAGAACCACATCAACGGCAGTAACAACAAGCGGATTCTCAGCTCTGCCGGCCAGGTTGGCCACGGAAGCAGCGAGCGACAGACGTTCTTCGTCTCGGATCGCAGCCGTATCGTGGATCTGGTCGGTGGCGGTTTGTCTCAGGTCAAGATGACCCGAACGGACGCGTTCTGGCGGGGCGGAGCCGCCGCCGTCATCAAACCGATGCCGTTCGCCGGTTGGGAGGTGATGCCCACTGAGCGCCCGAATCTCAGCCCGGACTATCCGGACATTGATCGGTCTGACATCGGCCTGATTGCCGACCCATTCGGGCAGGCGGTGGATCCGACGGTGGATCGGGCTGGCGTGCGGCTGTCGCCGCCTTCCAACTACGACCCGAACAATCCGCTTACGAGGATTCTCGAGCCAGTACGTTTCGACTTCTCGTTCAGCCCGCCGCGATACCAGCCCGCGAACTTGACGCCGTTCGTAGATGCGGCTGGGGAGACGCTCGACGGCGGATACGTGGCTCGAGCGATCGTCTACGTGGACAGTAACGGCAACGGACGAGCAGACGGGATTGAGGATTCCTTGACAGACCTTCCGCCGCGGCCGAGGCGAGAGGCTTTCCGCAGTCTGCGCGTCGGCGGGAGCGTTCCTGTGGACGAGTCCATCAGCATCGCCGAAGAGACGGTGGACCTTGGTAGCGAACCGCATAGCCTTGGCTACACGCCGATGCCTCCATGGACGCTCAATGGCTTCGACCCGTGGTCTACCGGCACGTTCCGGCTGTTCTTCAAGACGTTTACCGTAAGGAACGAAGGAAACGTCAACATGCTGGACCTCCGTGTGGCGACGCGCGTAGGGTTCCTGCCGGGTCCGGTGTATCAACCGGTGGCCTTCCTTTCCGATGCGAACGACAGCCAAGCATGGCTCGACGGGTTCCCGAACATCATCACGAACCTCAACCCGCCCTATTCGAATCCGCCGTTCGTGCCGCCCACCGGCGCGAACGACGCGAACGGCAACCAAAGGGTGACGCTACACAAGGCGCGAGCGGGGGACCGTGCGCCGACCGTGCTGTCCATCCCGGACGTACCCTATGGGGCTACGCCGCCTCCGGGCAGCGAGCCGAGAATCGGCGTTGCCGTGCCGCTCGGCTTCCCAGCCGGTGAGTACAGTCAGCTCGTTTTCGTCATCGAGGACAACTTCCTTGTCGGAGGCGGAAACGACATGGCTGCGTTGGTGGACCAGAACGGGCAGCCTCTCGAGGCGTTCTCCGACCCGACGATGAGGGTCAAGCTGCGCATTCGTGAGACCCGAGTGACCGGCGGGCAGACGACCGGCAGCGTGCCCCACGTAGATCCGGACCTTGGCGTATCCACAGCCTTCCGCTGGACGAACACGATGCCGACGGCGTTCCGGGACGTCACCGGTGGTATGCACCTGCTGTGGCTGTCGAACCGCCCCGGCCAGGCGAATACTCCCGCGTCGCCTCAGGCGCAGGACGTCTGGCGACTCTTTGCGGCGGTCCTCCGCGGTACAACCCCGGCCGGCGCACCGCCCCAGGCAGGGACGAGCCCGCTTCGCGATCTGCTGGGCTTCCCATCGCTGGGCTCTTCGTTCTATCTGAAGTTCCTGGGCCCGGCTCCGACTCTCCCGCCCAACACCCTGTTTGACCAGACGCCGGGTGTTGTCGTCGGTTCGCCTCAGTTCGGTGGACCAGCCTTCCCGGTCAACTTCGATACGATTGGGCTAACGGCGAACCCGCAGGAGGAGTTTGGCCTGCCCGGATCCGCGTTCAAGGATGCGAACGGCGACGGCCAGGCTGACTACATTGATCATCGCATCTTCTACGCGACCTATGAAGTCTCGCCGAGTACGCCCGTCCCGAACGTGCGAGATTGGGCATGGATCTCCGTGGACCCAGAGCTCGAGAAGCAGCACCTCCGAACGCTCCGCTCGCTCGACGCGACCCGGCTCGCCTTCTTCTGGCACGCGAACGTGAACGGGCACCCGAAGATGTTCCAGAACGTCCGCGTCAACCGGCCTGGCAATGCGAGCGGAAATCAGACCGCAAACTGGACTGACAACCTGCTGATTGATCCGGGTCCCGGTTTTGCGGCGGCGATGGAGCCGACGCCGTGGCTGCGATCCAACGGCGACATTGACATCGTGTTCACCGGCCGATTGCGCGATCGCGCCCAGCCGGAAGTGTTCTACGGTCGCTGGGATGGCGACAACCTGCTCCGCGTCCGAGGCCTCCGCGACATGCCGGAACGGAACCGCGAGGTCCTGGTCCGAGACGCCGCAACGGGGCGGTACCGCGCCCGCGGCGTCAACTGGAACCTGCGCCGCCCGCTCGAGCTTTGGGTCCGATACCCGAACCAAGCGGCGACGCGACTGGACATCGCCGGCACGCGGAATTTCGACGAAACGACGGGCCTGGTAACGATGGACAGCCGTACCGGTGGCAAGATCTACTTCGATCCGCACACCGGAACGGTTTGGTTCAGCACGAGCCCGCCGAGCGCTGCGGGCCGCCTCGAACTGCGGTACACGCCTCGGATTATTCGAGTGAGCGAGCTGGGTGATACCGGCGGCCACAGCAATCCGAGCGCGTTCCTCGACAACCGCAACGCCTCCGTCCGCGAGTTCTGGTCTCGGGTCGGCGGGAACGGCGCTTTCACGCCGCTTCAGGCGAACGACGCTCCGCGCGTCGGGCGCTACTGGTACTTCTATGAACGCGGTGCGACCGGCCAGGGTCAGCAGCGCCGCCCGTACATGAAGACGCAGCGCCTGACCGTGCAGCTTCGTTTCCCGATCGCGTTGGATAACAACGGCAACCCGAGGGTTCTGTCCGTGCGGAAGGCGAACGGCTCCCCGCTGGATGGTCCGTTCTATCAGGCCGACCCGGGCAATGGCAGGATCTTCTTCACGTTGCCGGACGAAGGGAACGAAGTCGAGGTGACGTACCAGTATCGCGACAACAACGGCGTGCTGCAGACGGATGTGGTGACCGCATTCGTGGACTGGCAGACGGAGATGGCTGAGCAGCCGGTACCGATCGAGCAGGCGATTGACGAGGGTTCGCTTTACGCGTTCCCGGACACTTTCGACCCGAGCCCGGTGTCCGGCGAGTTGCGGCCGCCGCTCGTGTGGGTATTCTTCACGAGTACTCGGGGTGGCACTCCGGATGTCTACTACGTTACGGTTGCGCCTCGGATTGAACCGGTTCGGTTCAGAAACTAAAGGAGAGTGGGGCGGACGAGAGAACCTTCTGGGTCTCTCGATCCGTCCGAAATTACAGTTTCGGCGCCTCGGCCGCTTGACATGGCCGTAGGCGTGCGGATAACATGTTGAAGCCCATCGGGGCACGGAGGACGGATGGCGAAACGATTGAATCAAGCGCTCGGTGTCGATATCGGCACCCACAGCATGAAGATTGCGGCGGTTCGGATGGCGGACACGCCGGTTGTCTCTGCGCTCGGAGTCTCTCCGACGCCCCCGAACACGTGTGATCACACCGGCATCTTCGACCCGAAAACGCTCGGCGCTGCGCTCCGTGCGTTGGTCGGGGAAACGGGTGTTGGCGTGAAGGACGCGATTTTCTGCATCAACGGGCAATCCTCGGTCGTGGTTCGAAACCTCGAGGTTCCGAAGATGTCCGACGCGGAATTGCGAGAACACATGGGCTGGGAGATCCAGCGCAATATTCCGTTTGCGGAAAGCACCGTCGTTAGCGACTATCGGCCCATTCCCAACCCGAATCTGGATGCCACGCAGAACATGGAGGTCGTCATGGCCGTATCGCCCCAGAGCGCGGTCGAGGCGGTCGTCGAGCTGGTGCGGGCAGCTGGTTTGAAGCCTGCCGCCATTGACGTGGAGCCACTCGGCCTGGGGCGGGTGATCCTTTCTTGCCATCAGAGCGATTTAGCAACGAAGAACGTTTGCTTGGTCCATGTGGGTCACTCGGTGACCTCCATCAACATGTACCGGCAGGGAATCCTCGCCTTCCCGCGAACCGTGCCTCTGGGGAGCGCGTTCTGGACGAAGGCGATTTCAGAGAACCTCGGCGTCGGCGCCGACGAAGCCGAGAACATGAAGCTGAACGCGGTGATCCCGGACACGGCTGGAGGCGTTGGCGCAACGGTGCAGGCCTACAATCCGTTTGCGCCTTCGGCGAGCGAACCAGATGAACAGACGCAGGCCCCAGCGCCAGCGCCGGCTCCCGATGCGGGCGATTCTCGAGTGTATCAGGCGATGGTGCCGCAGCTCGAGGAGTTCGTCGCCGAGATCCGCCGCTCCATTGACTATTACCAGAGCCGTGGCGGTCAGGTGGACGAATTGGTTGTCAGTGGCGGCGGGTCCTTGCTCAAGGGGCTGGATTCGTTCCTGGGGCGCTCGCTCGGATTGCCGGTTTCTCGGCTCAACCCGCTCCAGGGTATCGGCGTGGAGGCTCCGGGAGCTGAAACCTTGGCGGGCGGGCTCGCATCCCAATATGCGACGGCAATCGGGATGGGCCTTTACATTGCGTACGACTAACGGAGACAAAGTATGAGACTGAATCTTCTGCCGAAGGCAACGAGGAAGCGGGTCGCGGGCCTGCCTTTCCTCATTGCGATGATCGTGCTGGTCATCCTCAACTTCGCCGCTGCCTGGATCTTGAAGACCAACACGTCCAACGAGCTGGCGGCCCTGAAAGAGGAGCAGACCTTGAAGGAGCAGGAGGCCGACAAAGTCCGCAAGACGGCAGCTCGAGCGGACGAGATCGTCGCGAGCGCGAAGATCGTTTTGACGAACACCGCACTGGCGCACCAGATCGAAGAGGCCAACGTCGCCTATCCCGATCTCTACGACGAGTTGCTGGAGTACATTCCGTCCTTCTTCCGTGTCCGATCTATCACAGCATCTTCGAGTGGCGAAAACGCAACCGTCGTCATTCAGGGGTATCTGAAGACCTTCCAGCAGTACAGCGATATGATGATCGCCTTGCTGCGGTTCCCGGGAGCGCAGAGCGTCGGCCGCTCTGGCTTCGGCCCGGTCGCGCCCGGAGATGAGGGGCCGTTCGGCTACAATCCGGACTCGACGGATCGCGGCCCGATTCCGGGATGGTCGTCCGTCACGTTCACCTTGGTCATCCAGGGGCGCGACCTGCGCGCGCCTGACATCCAGCCGACCCTTCGCGCGGCAGCGGAGGGTGTGAGCACACCCGGTGTTCCGACCGGCGGAGGTGGCGGTGGAGGAACTCCGCCTCCGGCAGGTGGTGGCGCGGCGCCTGGCGGTCGTCGTGGACCGGCCTTAGGAGGGATGAACAATTAGGAGGAGCCATGTCGAAAGTTAGCGGATACGTTTGGGTGGTTTGCGGCGTCGTTTTGATGGCCGTGACATGGGCTGGCTTCTGGTGGCTCAAGATCGGTCCGGAGCGCGAAGAGATCCAGGCGTACCGAGAGGTCAATCAGAAGCTGGACACGATCATCTCCAAGCAGAGCCAAGAAGCGGCGCGAAAGCGCGTCGCGGACGCACTGGAGGCGGTGAACGCTGCGCAGATCGAGTGGAAGCGCATCGCGGAGACGAAGACGCCCAGTCGAGGACGGTTCAACCTGCTCGACCATCGGTGGCAGCTGACGGTGAACGCGCGCCAGTGGCACGCGAACGTCGAGCGCGATTTAAAGCAGTGGATCGCCCGGAGCGGTGTCCGGGTGATTGCGCCGACGAACGAAGCCGGGGAGATCGGGCCGTTCGTTCCGTATCCGACCGACAACGCGAACGAGTTGGTCGAGTTCTACTTCAACTATCCCGCGCTGCCGTATCCGGTTGCGATCTGGGATCTGGGAACGATTACGGTGGAGGGCACCTACGATCAGATCGTTCGCCACGTGCGGTCCTGGAACGACATTCCTGGCTATATCGCGAGCGTGCGCGGCCTCTCCATCGAGGGCACGAACAATCGGCTTCGAGGGCGATACAACCTGGTCGTCGTCGCGTATGTGAATTCGGACAACGTTTCCGGCGGGCAGGGCGATCGAGGTCGAGTGCCGGATATCAGCCCCGCCGCCCAGAACACCGGTGGAGGTGGTCAGGGGCAAGGAGCTGGAACGGCCCCGCGTCCCGGCGGACAGACTCGTTCGGGCGCCGGCGGTGGTGGCGGCTTTAGTGGCGGAGGCGGTGGCGGTAACGCGACGGCCGAGGCCCGGTTGCCTGGGCAATAAACAAGCCATAATGCAGAGTAGAGGAACCAAAATGAGACGTTGGACTTGGATGATCGTGACCGGAGCGGCCTTTCTGGCCGTCGGCTGCGCCAAATACGAACCGAACCGGCCGCAGCCGATCGGTGATCTGACGGCAGACCTGTTCGCCGAGTATGAGAAGAGTCGTGTCGAGCCGCCCCTTGCGGGCAACCCGACTCCGCTCAACCCGAATGCGCTGACGGAGGCGGTCAACGCGGCCACGTTTTCGTCTCGGCGGAATCCCTTCGCCATGTTTTCCGAGGAGATGGCGTTTGAGACCGGCATCCGCTATCGGCTGATCCTCTCCAAGATGCCGGGATACGCCCGAGAGTTTTCGCCTCCCGAGCCTGAACAGCCTGAGTCTCTGCGCCCGATCGAGCCGCAACCGTATCGAAGGTTGGCTGGCATTTACATGGGCGATACCGTCCAGGCGATCGTGGAAGTCGAGGGCGAGAATCAAACCTACATCGTCAGCCCGGGCGACCGCGTCGGCAATACGGAGTGGTTTGTCGAGTCCATTGACGGCGAGAAGATGGTGCTCCGTCGGTCGAGCAATCGTCGTCCGGACCGCGTGATCGTTTGGCTCGAGTCTCCGCCGTATCGCCCCGGTTCGGGTGGTGGCGGAGTCGCCGGCGGCGGCACTCAGCCTTCGCCGGGTGGCGGCACCCAGCAGCCTGGAGGCAGGCGAGGCCCGGGTGTTGGCGGTGGCGCTTCTGGCGGTAGCGGTGGCGGACCGGGCACCTTGGGTGAACCGGGCGTCGGTGGTGGCCGTGGAGGCCGAGGCGGGTAGGAAGGTAACGAGTTTCGTCTTATGACGTTAAAATCTATAGAGGTGACGCAAAAATGAAACGACACATCGCAGTCATGATTTCGGCATTGGCTCTTGGGGCCCTGGTCGTTGCGCCGGTCGCATCGGCTCAGGAGGATCCGAGCCAGAAGATCGTGCCGCATCTGGAGCTCCAGCAAGCTGAGATTCGCGATGCCCTGAAGCTGCTTTTCGAAAGCGTGGGCATTCAGAACTACAGCATCGCTGCGGACGTTCAGGGCTTGGTTACGATCAAGGTTACGAACCTTCCGTTTGAGACGGTGCTCCGGAACATCCTGAACCAGGTCAACGCGACCTGGCGGGTTGAGGCCGGCGTGTACCAGATCGTGAAGAGGGAGCCGCCGCCCACGGATATTCCGTCGGGCAACGAAGGTGGCGCGGTAACCACATCCACGGTCACGCGGAAGATCCAGATTACGCACGCGGACCCGTTGCTGATCGCGATTCTGCTGTCGGGTGAGCAGCTGCAGTTCGGCCTCCCGCCTGAACTGAGCACGTTTAGCGGAGCCCAGTTTGGCGGGTTCGGCGGCGGCTTCGGTGGCGGCGGCTTCGGCGGCGGCGGCTTCGGCGGTGGCGGCTTCGGCGGCGGTGGCTTCGGCGGCGGCTTCGGCGGCGGCGGCTTTGGCGGTCGCGGCGGCTTCGGCGGCGGCGGCTTCGGCGGCGGCGGCTTCGGCGGCGGCGGCTTTGGCGGCGGCGGTGGCTTTGGCCGCTAAGGCAAATGGAGGAAAGAGAGGACATGTGTAAAGCAAATCTTATGAGAATGTTGATGGCGGTGATCGCTTCGGTCATCGTGGCGGTCGCTGGATACGCGCAGACGGTCAAGCGGTTCGATCTCGTCTTGGAAGATGCGGACATCGAATCGGCTACCCGGATGCTTGCAACGCAAAGCGGGCTCGACCTGCAGTTTGTGTTCATGCCTTCTGACAAGCCGTATGCGCGAATTCGGCTTAGCTTGACTGGCGTTACGGTTGACGAGGCGATCCGGTACATCTGCGAAGCGGCCGGCGCCGGCTACAAGAAGGATGCGGGGGGCGTGTACATCATCGGCCCCAAGGAAGCGTTCCGGGAGGAGACGACGACGAAGGCGGAAACTCCCGTGACGATCAAGGAGCCGAAGGTCGTTCGCAAGATCCTGTTGACGCACTCGCATCCGCGTCACATGCTGCAGCTGCTGCAAAACCAGGACGTTGACCAACTGGACGACTGGCATCGGCTGGAGCAGCTCCGGAACAACTTCTTCCCGAGCTACTTCAAGCAGGGCAACAATGGTCCGATCGTTGCGAACCATCCTGGCTTTTCGAGCGCGTCTCGAATCGCTGACATGGCGATCTCCGGAGAGCCGTCGGGCGGCGCAGGCTCGAGCGGCGACGGAGTGAACATTCCTGGTGGTTCGAACCAGGGCGGCATCTCCGGTGGCGGCGGCCGCGGTGGCCAAGGCGGCTTCGGCGGCGGCGGCTTTGGCGGTGGCGGCTTTGGCGGCGGCGGCTTTGGCGGCCAGGGCGGTTTCGGCGGCCAAGGAGGCAACATCAACCTTCAAGGCGGCCAGGGCTTCATTCCGGATGGGATTGATGAAATCACGTACGACCCGACCGACAACAGCCTGATCGTCCGAGGCACCGATTCCGCGATTCAGGAGCTTGAGAACATTATTCGAAGGCTCGATGTCGCGCCGAGGCAGGTGCTCGTAAAGGTTGAGTACATCACTACGTCCAACTCGCTCTCGCGAAGTTTCGGTATTGACTGGCTGTTCCAGCGCGGGCAGGTTCTGATCGGCAACACGCCGGGAACGCAGGCTCGCGCGGGCGACCCGTTCTTCGTCAACTACGCAACCGGAAACGTTACGACCCGGCTCCGGATGCTGCTGCTGGAGGGCTATGGCCAGGTTGTGAATGCGCCGTTCGTTCGAACGCTGAACAACCAGCCCGCCTTCATCATCCAGCAGATCCAGACGTTTATCATTCTCACGCAGGTCATCGCGGTCGGTAATGGTCAGGTGATTACAGCTCCGCAGCTGGTACCGATCACGGTCCAGACCGGCCTGAGCGTCCAGCCGCGTATCAACGCGGACGACACGATCACGATGACGATCAGCCCGCAAGTCGCGGAGTTCGGCGAGATTCGCCGCGCTCCGGATGGAACGGAGATTCCGGACGTTCTGACGCAGGCGATCTTCGTGACCGCGCGGGTCAAGAACGGAGAGACGATCCTTCTCGGCGGCCTGAACCGGAAACGGGAGAGCTTCAGCACGCAGCGCTACCCGATTCTGAGCGACCTGCCGCTGATTGGCAACCTCTTCCGCTCGTCGAACAAGACGATGGAGAACCAGGAACTGCTGGTCTTCATCACGCCGACGATTGTAGAGGAGGATTCCTCGGGAGGTTAATCGGCTCCCTCCGTTGAGGCGTCACCTTATGCGAGCGGCCGGACCTCTCCGGTCGCTCGCTTTGCATAACGGTGAATGGGAATCGTATTGATCGGAATGATGGGTTGCGGGAAGACGACGTTGGGCAAGCACCTATCCCAACGCCTGGGCTGGCGTCACCTCGACTTAGATGAGGAAGTGGTCCGGCTAAGCGGCAGAGCCATTGCGCAGATCTTCGAAGAGGATGGGGAAGAAGCGTTTCGCCGCCTTGAAAGTGAGGCGCTCAGTTCCATCCGCGACTCGGGAGATCTCGTACTCAGCGTCGGGGGCGGCGCGCCCACGCGTGAGGAGAACTGGCCTCTTATGCGGCACGTGGGCCCGGTGGTCTACCTGAAGGCGAGCGAGGGTCTGTTGATTCAGCGTCTCGAGCGGTCGAGGCGAGAGCGCCCCTTGCTGAAAGGACGGGGATGGAGGGAACGACTCGGCCAACTTTTGCAAGAGCGGGAAAGGTTCTATGCACGTGCGGACCATGTCGTCGCGTTGGACGGCTCATCTCGATCGGAGGTCCTTCGCCAGTTGTGCCAGATTGCCGTGGAGGACCGAGAGTGAACAAGGTCGCATTCCCTTGCCCTGCTGGCGAGTACCCGGTTTGGGTCGGTACAGATTGTCGCGCAGCAGTGGCCAAGGCCGTCGAGGAGCTGGCGCCGTCCGCGGTCTACCTCGTGGCGGACCGCACGGCTTGGGAGTACCACGGCACGGAGTACGCAGGCCTCGGCGAGGCGTTCCTCTTTGAGCCGGGCGAAGGCTCCAAGACGATCTCCGTCTGGAGCTCGATCCTGGAATGGCTGGCTGAGAGGCGAGCGGACCGGAAGAGCCTGCTGATCGCCTTCGGTGGCGGTGTGGCAGCGGACTTGGGGGGCTTCGTCGCGGCGACGTATATGCGCGGCATCTCGCATCTGAACGTAGCTACGACGTTGTTGGCCCAGGTTGACGCTGCGCTCGGCGGGAAGACGGGTTTGGATCTCCCTCAGGGCAAGAACCTCGTCGGCGCGTTCCACCATCCGATCGGCGTGGCGTGCGACCCGCGGTTTGTTCTCACGTTGCCGGAACGACAGATGCGGAACGGAATGGCCGAGGTGGTCAAGTACGCCTGCGTGTTCGATCCCTCACTCTTCGAGGAGCTCCAATCGGGCGAGGGTGCGGCGCTTGCGTCGGGCGTGGCGTTCTTTGAGAGCGTATGCCTTCGGTGTATCGAACATAAGGCGGCGGTAGTGCGGGAGGACCCGGAGGACAGACTGGGCAAACGCGCGCTTCTCAACTTCGGGCACACGGTCGGGCACGCGATTGAGGCGGCGCTGGGTTACTCGGGGATCTATCATGGGGAAGCGGTCGCGATCGGGATGGTCGTAGAAACGTGGGTAGGAGAGCGAATGGGGATTACCGAAAGCGGATTGACGGAGCGTCTTCGAGAGCTGCTGCTCGAGTGGCGGCTCCCCGTCGGACTGGACGGGCGATGTAGAATCGAAGACGTGGTGGAAAGGCTGTTCCTCGACAAGAAGGCGGAAGGCGGTCGGATCGCGCTGGTGATTCCGGCGCGAGTCGGGCAGGCGGAGATCGTTTCAGGCGTGAGCGCGGAATTGATCGAGGAGGGTTTGAGGGCGCTGTGAAGAGCCGAGATCTTGTGGAACGACTCTACGTCTGGATCGCTTGCGTCCTGCTTGTGGGAGGTTTCGGCGTCCATCAATGGATGCTTTTGCAAGGTCGCCTGGCAGAATGGACGGCCCGAATTGCGCCGACGACCCTTCTCGTCGGTTGGTTCCTTCTTGGGCTTGGCCTTCTCTTGGCGATGTGGAGGCGCGAAGAATGATCGGTCAAGTCTTGAATTCTCGCTACGAGATTCTCAAGGAGATCCCTGGGACGCCGTTTTTTGCCAACTATGTGGCGAAAGACGTGTATCGGGATGTTCGCGTCCTGCTACGCGTGGTGAAGGAGCCGTTTGCTTCGGAGGCGAGCTTTGTGGCGGAGTTGGTTTCCGTTGTCGAGAAGTCGAAGGCGTTGCAGCATCCGCACATCGCGCGAGTGGAAACGATCGAGGAAGCGAACGGTCTGTATTACATCGTTGGCGAGCACATTGACGGCGAGCCGCTTCGCGAACGGATTCGTCGCCTGGCTCCCTTCTCGCCGGCTTTGTGTTGCGAGATCGCTATCTCGATCGCGGAGGCGCTCCAGGCGGGGCTGAATCACGGCATCGTCCACGGCGACCTCTCTTCCGACACCGTGATGTATGACTCCGACGACGTCGTCAAGGTGTTGGATTTTGGGATTTGGCAGTGTTACAGCGCGAGCGAGTCGGCGCCCGGAATCGTCCTCGCGCGAATGGCTCCGTATCTCGCTCCAGAAGTGATTGAAGGGGGGATGCCGAGCGCCCAGTCGGACTTGTATGCGCTGGGCGTGCTTCTGTACGAGCTTCTGACGGGCCAGCGCCCGTTCGATGGCCCGACGCCGTTGAGGGTTCTCGACCAACACCGCCAGGCGCCTGCGCCAGATCCGCGGACACTCAATCCCAGCATTCCTCGCGCTCTCAGCGCGATCGTCGGGAGGGCGCTGGCGAAGAAGCCGGAGGAACGATACCAGACGCCATCGCAGATGCTGGATGATCTATTGGCGGTACAGGAGAGCTTGAGATATGGCAAGCCGGCTGAGATAAAGCCTCCCGCTCCAACGGTCGCCACGAGCCTGCCTCGGAAGCCTGCACCGGATGCGCAGGGATCGCCTCAGCGTGGTCCCGTGAGGACGCGGCCGCGTCGGCCTCGAGGCGACGACGATGTGCCAGCCTGGCTTCGAGCGCTCATCTATGTCTTCGGTGGCATGGCGATTGCGACCATCGCGGCTTTTGTATACTTGCAGATCAACAAAAAGGATCGAGTCATCGTTCCGAACTTGCTCGGAATGCCGCTTGCGGAGGCCCGGACGGTTGCGCAACAAACGAATCTTCAGATCGCGGTGGAGGATGAAGAGTACAACGACGAGTATCCCGAGCCTCAAACGGTGATCCGAGTCAGCCCAGCTCCCGGGACGCCAGTATATGAGGGAAGCGAAGTGCGCGTTGTCATCAGCTTGGGCAGTACACGCGTGGATGTACCGGACCTGCGCGGGCTGACCATCGCGGAGGCTCGCAGGCAACTGGATGCCGTAGGATTGCGGCTCGGGAGCCAAGTGCAGTATCGCAGTAGCTCCCGGTACGAGAAGGGACAGATTATCGATTCGTCTCCCGGTCCTCGGGAGCGAGTGCGTCGCGGGGGCACAGTCGAGGTCGTCATCAGCACGGGAGACCGGCCGCCGGATCAACCGGTCGGTAGCACAGAAGAATTGACTCCGTATTACTTCTCCCTGAGCTTTCGGATTCCGCCGGGGGACGGTAAAGTCCTGGTTCGCGTGGAGATGGTTGACCAGGGCGGCGTGCCTAAAGTTGTGTTCGAAGAGGAGAGGCACCCAGGGGAGGAGATTTCGCTCGAGCGCATCGAGGGGCTCGGTGAGAAAGCAACCTTCCGTATATACTACAACGACGTGTTGGATGCCGAAATCACCCGTCGAGGGGAGCCTCAGTGAAGATCATCCTCGCGCCTTCGATCCTCTCTGCAAACTTCGGCCGCTTAGCGGAGACGGTCGAGGAGTTGAACGACCTCGACTGCGATTGGATCCATGTAGACGTTATGGATGGGCACTTTGTGCCGCCGATTACGTTCGGAGCGCAGCTCGTCAAGGACTTGAAGAAAGTGGCGAAGAAACCCCTCGACTGCCATCTTATGGTGAGTCGTCCGGAGGAGCAGATCGAGCTTTTCGCCGAAGCCGGCGCGGACCGTATCACTGTTCATGCGGAAGCAACGCAGCATCTGCACCGTCTGTTGCAGCGGATCTGCGCGTTGGGCGTGAGCGCCGGAGTTGCCGTCAACCCTGCTACGCCCGTCTCCGTGGTCGAACACGTGCTGGGGTTGGCGGACTTGGTCCTTGTGATGACGGTAAACCCGGGTTGGGGCGGACAGAGGTTCTTGGAGGAGTGTCTGCCGAAGGTGGAGGCTGTGAGACGCATGGCTCCCGACCATTGGATCGAGGTGGACGGGGGGATCGACCTGGAGACTGCGCCGCGGGTCGTAAGCGCTGGCGCGAACGCGCTGGTCGCCGGCAACTACACGTTTAGCGGCGATCCCGCAGAGCGATTGGCTGCTCTAAGAAGTGTCGTATGCGCCGTCTCCAAGTAATCACAACGGTTCTGCTGGTTCTTGGGCTTGCGCTGATTCTCAGCTATCCGTGGACGGTCGGCGCCCGACCTTCGGATGTGGCCAACCGGGCGGAGGTGGCCGCCTATCTCACTCGATTGTTCGTCTTCTTCTGTGTTGCGGTGGCGGTTTTCCTCGGCGCGGCGATTTCGGCGGCCATCATGATCCGGCGAGTTCGCCATGAGTATCGAGAGATGTTGATTAGCAATCTGGCGGACCTGCTCACCGCGTCGGCAGAGCGGGCTGAATCAGAGCAAACCGAGGAGAGCGGAGAGGGGAAGGATGACGCCTGAAGCCGCCATGCGTCGCGCCATCGAACTGTCTTGGCGGGGATTCCCGGCGCCTAACCCTCGCGTGGGGGCCGTCGTCGTTCGAGAGGGTCGCATCGTCGGGGAGGGATACCACGTTGCCGCTGGCCATCCCCACGCGGAGGCAGTCGCGTTGGATGACGCCGGGGAGGCAGCCAAGGGCGCGGACCTGTTCGTAACCTTGGAGCCTTGCAGGCACCACGGGAGGACGCCACCCTGCGTGGACAGGATTCTGAAGGCGGGAATCCGGAGGGTCTACTTCGCGTGGCCGGATCCGACCGAGTCGGCAGGGGGTGGGGCGATCGTCCTCCGCGAAGCGGGCGTCGAAGTGCACGAAGGGCTGCTGGCGGAGGAGGCGAAGGAACCTCTTTGGCAGTTCCTAACCAGTCATGCCCTGGGGCGGGCCGTAGTCGTGCTCAAGGCAGCCATTACTTTGGACGGGCGGATCGCGACGCGCACGGGCGATAGCCGGTGGATCACAAGCGACGAGTTCCGAGTTCGGGCGCACCAGCTGAGGGCGGAGCTTGGCGCGGTCCTAATCGGGGCCGGTACGGCCGTGGCCGACAATCCGATGCTTACGGTGCGAGAGGCGGAGGCGGTCAACCAGCCGCTCCGGATCGTTCTCGACCCTGACGGCTCCGTGCCGCCGACACACTATCTACTTGCTGATGGACGCGCCGAGACCTGGCATGTTCGACGCGGTGAAGTTCCGATGGTGGAGGGGGAGTTCGACCTCCCTGCTCTGTTGCGCGAGCTTTATCAGCGCGGCTATACGGGGGTGCTCGTCGAGGGGGGCGGCCGGACCCATGAGACGTTCCTCAGACAGGGCGTCGCCGATCGTGTGGAGCTCCACGTGGCGCCCCTGATCTTCGGCGGCGGGATCGGCTGGGCAGAGGGCAAAGGCGTGGAGTCGGTCAAGGACGCTTGGCGGTTGAAGAGCCTGTCGGTGGAGCCGTTCGCCGAAGGGTTCCTCGTGCGCGGCGAGGTGGTTCGCTGATGTTTACGGGAATCGTGGAGGCGGTAGGGGAGGTCGTGTCCGCGGGGACACGACTCGTGATCCGAGCCGAATTCGCCGTTTCGGAGGGCGAGAGCGTGGCGGTGAATGGGTGCTGCCTGACGCATATTGGCGGAAGGGATCTCTGCTTTGAGCTCTCCAACGAGACTCTCTCCCGGACTACACTCGGCGAGTTGCGCCCGGGCGATGCCGTCAACCTGGAGCGGGCGCTGGCGGTGGGCGATCGGTTGGGGGGGCACTTTGTCAGCGGCCACGTGGACGCCGTAGCACGGGTCATCGAGGTTCGGCCGGAGGCGATTGGGAAGACCCTCGTGGTTGAGATTCCGCCGGGCGGGGAGCGGTACTTCGTGGACAAGGGTTCGGTCGCGCTGGACGGAGTCAGTCTGACGGTCGTACGGCCTGTCGAGGGCCGTTTCGAGGTTGCCCTGGTGCCCCACACGCTGGAGCGCACGACCTTGGGGCGCGTAGAGGCGGGGCAGAGGCTGAATGTGGAATACGACCTGGTCGCCCGGTATTTGGAGGGGCTTCTGGCGCCGTATCGGGGTTCGAGTGGGTATACTCCCGGTCAGACGGAGTAAGCGTACGATGAAGCGGACGTATCAGCCGAACAACCGCCATAGGAAGAAGACACACGGATTCCGCGTGCGAATGAAGACGAAGAACGGTCGCGCCGTATTGAAGCGGCGACGACTGAAGGGTCGCCATCGCATTGCTGCCTGAGGCCTATCGCCTTCGCTCGAAATCGGATTTTCAGCGCGTTTTTTCCGAAGGTAAGGCGCTTGAGTTGGATGCTGCACGCATCGTTTATGCGCCAGGATCCGGCCGGGTAGCCGTCGTCGTCGCGAGGTCGTTGGGTTCGGCAGCTCGTCGAAACCAGATTCGCCGGCGGTGGCGTGAGGCAGTTCGGTCTCGTCTCGACGCCATTCCGCGCGATTTGGACGTGGTGCTCATCGTCCGGACATCGGCGGCTCATCTTCGAGGGAAGGAGATAGAGAACGCATTGGAGGAAGCCTTTGCGTGTCTGCGGTGAGAGAGAAGTGGTCGGTTCGTATGGGTGTGTTTCTGATTCGCATGTATCAGAAAGCAACTGCCTGGATGCCGCCGAGCTGTCGCTACACGCCTTCCTGTTCGCAGTACACTTTAGAGGCGATCCAAAAGTACGGACTGCTCAAGGGCTCATGGCTGGGATTCCGCAGGATTCTACGCTGTCATCCGTTCCGCCCGGGCGGTCACGACCCGGTGCCGTAAGAGTATGAGGATTCCGAATGAGTAAGGGACAGCCAGGACAACCGAACGCACGCAGCTCGCTAATTCAGACGCTGCTCATCGCAGCCGTCATCTTCCTTGGGCTGCAACTGTTCTTCCCACAGCGGAACGCTGAGGAGGCGAAGAAGCCGGAAGACCTCGCCGCTTCCTGGCAGGCGGCCAAGAAGGAGAAGAACGTCGTCGAAATCATTTCGATCGGTCCGAGCTACGAGAAGTCCCTCTTGCAGGGCGAAGACGGTGCGTCGCCGGAGAAGATCCTCAAGTCTTGGCGAGTCCGGCTGGACGTGGCATTGGCGCGACTGGAGCAGGGCAAAGCGAAGGGCGACTACAACGGCGCCGTCATGGCCCACAGCGATTTGCGCAGGCTCGAAGTGGACATCCTGCAGGACAAACAAGTGTCAGGGCCCGAAAAACAAGCTCTGTTGCAGGAGGTCCGGCAGGCGATTCAGACGGTTGCTCAGGAAGGCGATCAGCTCGCCAAGACCCGTTCGAATTCCTTTGTGAAGTTCGGCTATGTCCTGGTAGACCGGTTGACGCAGCTGTTCGGCGGGGAAAAGGCGCCTGGATTCAGTTATTGGTTCTCCGCGGTCGTGTTGGCGTTGTTGGTTCGTTTGTTGATCTGGCCGCTGTATAAGAAGCAGTACGTTGCCTTCAAGCGCATGGCGCTCTTGCAGCCGATGATCAAGGATCTGCAGTCGGAGTACGAAGGCGCCGAGCTGCAACAGCGGATCATGAAGCTGTACGCGAAGTACGGAATCAATCCGCTGTCGGGATGTTGGCCGATGCTGATTCAGATTCCCTTTTTCCTTTGGGTGTTCTGGAGCATGCGGGCCTATCAGTTCCAGTACATGAAGGGCACCTTCCTCTGGATCAATCCGGAGCTGTCTGCACAGTATCCTTCGATCATCGCGCCGAACCTGGGCGAGCGGGACGTGCCACTCATCATCCTTTACGCCCTCTCGATGGTGCTCAGCACGCAGTTTACGATCAGCAGCCCGGAGAACGCTCGGCAGCAGAAGATCATCGGGTTCGTGATGGCGGCACTGTTCCCCGTCATGTTCATTTTCTGGCCGTTGCCGAGCGCCTTCGTGATCTACTGGATTGCGTTGAACGTCTTCTCGACCCTGCAGACGATCGCTATGAACAAGACTCCGATCCCGCCCCTGGAAGAGGTCCCCGAGCACCTTCAAAAACCGGGACTCTTCGTTCCTAAGGACGGACCGACCGGGAGCAACGGGAAGGAGGTCAAGAAGACCGGCGCGCCGGTCCTCCACAAGAAGCAGAGCGGCAAGCAGAAGCGGAGAAAGCGCAAGTAGCCGACGTTGGGGTATCTTTCGGAGCCAGAGATGAAAGAGGGAGCGGAAGGGAGCGGACGAACGCTGGAAGAGGCGCGGCAAAACGCGGCTGCTGCGCTGGGCCTCTCCGTTGACGAGTGCGACTTCGAAATCCTCGAAGAGCGAGCCGGCGGGCTGTTCTCCCGCGCCAAGTTCGTCGTGCGCGCAGTGCCCAAGGCTGTCGAGAAGGGTGAGGCACAGCCTGCGCAAGAAGAGGCGCCGACGGAAGCTCAGCCGATTACCGCTACGGAGGAGGACGGGGAGCGGGCGCGGGCGCTCGTGGAAGAGATGCTCGCGCAAGCAGGCTTCGAGGTCGAGGTGACGGTCGAGAGCCTAACGGGCAAGTACGTGAATCTGAAGCTCCAGGGGCCTGACGAGGAGTTGATCCAGCAGAAGAAGGGAGCCGTCCTGGACGCCATCCAGTTTCTGGGCAATGCGCTGTACAGCCATGGTCGGCAGGAAAGCGCCCGGTTGACGGTGGACGTGGGCGCCTACCGCTCGAAGCGCCAACAGGTTCTTGAGAAGCTGGCGCGAGACATCGCGGCTTTGGTGATCGAGAAGCAGGAAGAGGCGGTTCTGGATCCGCTGCCCGCGCACGAGCGACGGATCATTCACAACGCGCTCAAGGACATGGAGGGCGTCGAGACCTATAGCGAAGGCGAAGAGCCTCAGCGCTACGTGGTCATCGCTCCGAAGAGCTGACGGTTCCTACGGCGCGTTTCTGCAGAAGTCGTCCCACTGCGTCGCCTGCGCGAAGCTGAGCAGGCCGTAGGTGTTCCAGTACGTTTGATTCCGGTTGCCAAACTCGATGCTGATGCCGTGGCTATTCGGCGACAGCGAGTTGTGCGCGTTATGGACGACAAACTGCTCCACGGCCGCCATTACATTGTCGCACGCTGCGTCAATCTGCGCGTCGTTGATCTTCTCTTTGAGCTTGAACGCGAGGTGCCACAGGTCGCGGTACCATCGCGTTTGGCTTGGGCTGTAGGCCTGCGCTTCGTTCCTGGCGGCCTGAATCTCGGCATCGAAGGTCCCGCCTTGATTCTTTTGGATCAGCAGCTGCGCAAGGGCGTTGCACGCGTCCGCCACGGCTTGACGGTCGCTCAACCGCACCATGCTCTGCGTGATCTTCCTGGTCTCGCCGTAGAAGGCGAGCATTCCTTGCCCGAACTTTTCACCGAGCTGCTCGGTCGTCAGGTTCGGGTTGTCGCGAAGCGGGCCGAACACGAGATCGTAGGGCAATCCCTCCGCCGGAGGGCTTTCCTCGCTGCCGACCATGTATTGAACGTTGGAGGGCATCTCGTAGGCGACCTCCATCATCTGCATCAGGCTGGAATCCCAGCTGACGATGTCGATCGTGTCGAGGCCGCCCAACGCTTGCCCCAGCTGCCACGTCTCGATGTTGGTGAAGAATTCGTCGTCGAAGCTGAATCCACGCGTGCCGTACCGGTCGTCCGTCATTCGCCAGCCGCTGCCGTGATTCCAGAGGACGAGAACGTACCGCTCGGCTGGGTAGTTGGCCATCGTCCATTGCACGAAACTGCGCAAAGTGGCTGCGCTCCCCATGTCCACGCCGTTGCCGAGGTTCTGGATCAGTTGGCTTCTGACGCCCGACCAGCTGTTCGAGCTATCCGGGTCGTATTTGATGAGATACCGCCGCGTACCGGTCCAAGGGGCGCCGTAGCCGAGACTTTGGACACGCTTCCACTGCACGACGAAGCGCACTTGAGGGTTGTTGGCGACTCGTTCCATCTGATTCACGTTGAGGTCGCTGAACGAGTCGAGGTCGTTCGCAGCGTTGAGGAAGACCATGATCGTCCACTTCGTCGTTTGTGCGTTGTTCGGCTCGATTTGGAGAATGGAGCTGGCCTGGAACGTCAAGGCCGATGCTCGAATGACGCCTTGTCCCTCAGCCTGCGCCGTAACCAAACCGTCCCCGTCTACCGACGCGTTGCCGTTGAGAGATTCCCACGTGATTGCGCCCGGGGCGAGGAAGACGCTCTTGTTGTCGCTCGACAACGCCACGGCGCACAGTTGAATCGTTTCGTCCACTTTGAGTGTGGCGCTGGAGGGGTGAACCTCCAGACGCGTCGCCGTTCCGACCGTCGTCGTCAGGTAGGTGGTCGTTCCGCTGACCTGAACGCGGTCCTTGATCCTGCCGATTACGGTTCCTTGACCGTTCGCCTGGCTATAGAGGTCCACCTGCAAGAGGTATGGCCCGGGGCCCAGATTGGAGAAGGTCCAGGACGATTGGGCGCCTTCGTTAAGGACGGCGGATCCGACCTGCTCGTCCGATAACGTGAAGAGCCGCACGAGCTGGCTCCGGGTGCCGCCTCCCGTACCCCACTCCGTACCGTACTGCAAGGTGGCGAACGAGTTCCCGCCGCCTCCGCCGCAGCCGACAACAAGCACCAACACCGCAAAAACGACAGGCAGGAAGCGCATCATAAAGCCCTGTATAGTAGACGATTCGCGCCCGAACGGGTTCCATGCCGGCCGAACGCCTTGACAGAGAAGCCAGAAAGCGGATAAAATAGCCCCTCGCAGCCGGTCTGTACGTCCGGCGGAATGCGGAGCAGCGAGTATGTACGCAATTATCAAGGCTGGCGGGCGCCAGTATCGAGTTCAGGAAAACGACGTGGTGGCGGTGAACCGGCTTCCAGGCGAGCCCGGTTCGACCGTAGTCTTGGAGCAAGTGCTGCTCGTCGGTGGCGACAAGCCGCTCGTCGGTTCTCCCACGGTGGAGGGCGCGAAGGTGGAAGCTGAGATCGTGCGCCACAAGCGTGGCCCGAAGATTCGAGGCTTCACGTACAAGGCGAAGAAGAACGTTCGCCGCCGGTGGGGACATCGGCAAGAGTTGACGGAACTGAAGATCGTTTCGATCGTTCCCGGTAAAGGAAAGTAAGAGATGGCTCACAAGAAAGGCGTTGGATCTTCGAAGAACGGGCGCGATAGCGTTGGTCGTCGTCTTGGCGTCAAGCGCTTCGCTGGTCAGGTGGTTCGCGCTGGCTCGATTCTGTGCCGGCAGCGTGGGACCCGCTTCTATCCCGGCAAGAACGTCGGGATTGGCAACGATCATACGCTCTTCGCCCTGATTGATGGCGTGGTGCAGTTTGAGGGACCGAAGCAAAAACGACGAATTGCGGTGTATCCCGCAGAATCAACAGCACAGTAACCCAACTGTGTTCGTTGTCTCTTGGCCTCAAGACGGGTTCCGGACATCGGAGCCCGTCTTTTTTATGACTTTGCTATAATTCGAGACGATGGAAACGCTCGAGAGCCGGTTGAGACGGGTGGTTCGTGGCCTCGGTTCCTGCTTGCTCGGCTTCTCCGGAGGCGTGGACTCTTCGCTTCTGCTTCGCGTGGCTCATGAGGAGTTGGGCGATCGCGCAGTGGCGTTTCTTGGTGTGTCGCCGTCCCTCGCGGGATCCGAGTTGGAACAGGCTCGGGCGGTAGCGCAGGAAATCGGTGCGCCCCTTGTTGAGGCCCTGACAGATGAGATGGCAGAAGAAGGCTACAGGCGAAACGATGGCGATCGGTGTTTTTATTGTAAGAACGAGTTGTGGTCACTCGCGAAGCGAGTGGCGGCGGAGAGGAACCTGCGGTGGGTCTGTGACGGAGCGAACCTCGATGACCGCAAAGACCATCGGCCCGGGCACCGCGCTGCCAGGGAACACGGCGTGCGTTCTCCGTTGGCAGAGGCAGGGCTTGCGAAGTCGGACGTGCGAGCCGTGGCCAAGCGACTCCAACTCTCTGTTGCGGAGAAACCCTCCTCGCCTTGCTTGAGCAGTCGGGTTGCCTACGGTGTCGAAGTTACCGAGGCCAGGCTACGGCAGATCGAGGCGGCGGAGGCGTCTCTCCGCGAGATGGGCTTCGCCGAGTGCCGAGTTCGCTCGTTTGGGCCGGTTGCCGTCATCGCCGTGCCCAAATCGGAGTTCGCCAAGATCGTAGAACACGGTACGGAGATCGAACGTCGCGTCAAGGCTGCCGGGTTCCTCTTCGTGACTCTTGACTTGGAGGGTCTCGTGTCGGGCAGTCTGAACCGTTTGCTCGAGGTGCGCTGATGGAGAGGGCGATGTTCGAGCGCATTTTGGAGCAAGTGCGGTCTGGCGCAATGTCCGTCTCCGAAGCGGTGGAAGCGCTGAGCGTTCCTTCCATTGAGGATCTCGGTTTTGCAAAATTGGATATACAGCGCACCATCCGTCGGCGGTTCGGCGAGGTCGTCTTCTGCGAAGGCAAAACGCCCGAGCAGTGCGCGACGCTCTTGACGCGCTTGCGGCAACACCAAAACCCCGCCTTTGGAACGCGCGCCTCCGAAGAGATTGTGCGATTGTTGGAGAGGCAAGGAGAGTCTCCGCGCTGGTTTCCGGAGGCGAGAATCGTTGCATTGGGGGAGCCGCATGTCCGGGAGGACTCGGGTTCGGTCGCCGTCGTAACTGCGGGAACGTCCGACCTGCCGGTCGCGGAGGAAGCCGCCGTTACAGCGCAGCTGCTTGGCGCGAACGTCGAGCGCGTGTACGACGTCGGCGTTGCCGGTTTGCAGCGCGTGCTACAGTCCGCTCCGACGATTCGAGCGGCGGACGTCGTGATCGTCGTCGCTGGCATGGACGCGGCGCTCGCCAGTGTGGTCGCAGGGCTGGTTCAGTCGCCGGTGATCGCTGTGCCAACGAGCGTTGGGTACGGTGCGGCGTTCGAAGGCCTTTCGGCGCTTTTGACGATGTTAAACTGCTGTGCCCCTGGAGTCGTTGTGGTAAATATCGATAATGGTTTCGGCGCGGGATACTTCGCCGCGCTACTCGCCACGGAGGAGAGTCCATGCGAGTAGCTTGGATTCAACCCTTCGGCGGGATTGCAGGCGACATGATGCTCGCCGCGCTTCTGGATGCTGGATGCGAGCTGGAGGATGTCGTCGAGCCGCTCCGCTCTCTCAATCTGCCGGACTTTGAGGTTCGGGTCGAGGAAGGCGTCCGCGGGTCGTTGCGCTGCCTCCTGTTGACGGTCTCGGGCGAGGATGATCACTCCCACCGGCATCTGAGCGACATCTTGGAGAGCATAGACGCCTCCTCGCTCACTCTGCGGGCGAAGGAACGGGCCAAGGCGATCTTCACAGCGCTCGGAGAAGCGGAGGCGCGGGCGCACGGCGCGAGCGTGGAAGAGGTGCATTTCCACGAAGTAGGCGCGCTCGATAGCATTGTGGATATCGTTGGTACAGCGGTCGCAACCGATCTACTCGACCTCGAAACGTTCTTTGCGTCCCCACCTCCGATGCCGCGAGGTACGGTGGATGCCGCCCACGGAACCCTGCCGCTTCCGGCCCCGGCGACGCTCTTTCTGCTTGAGGGCATGCCAACTCGTCCGCAACCGTTCGAGGGCGAATCGGTGACGCCTACAGGCGCGGCGATCCTTCGAGGCCTCGGATGCCGATTCGACCCGCCACCCACGATGACGATTGAACGAACGGGAGTTGGCGGGGGCCAGCGGGAGATGCCCATCGCCAACATTCTTCGAGTGACCCTGGGCGTGGCGGAGGGGGTCGGCGCTGCGCCAGGTGTCGAGGAGATCGCCCTGGTGGAGGCGACGATCGACGACATGAATCCGCAATGGTACGAGTACCTCGACGAGCGGTTGCGCGAGGCGGGTGCGGTGGATCTCTTCCTGCAGAGCGTTCTGATGAAGAAAGGACGACCCGGCACTTTCATCACCGCTCTTTGCCCGCCCGATCGGGTGCAAGCGGTCGCGTTCGAGTTGATGACTCACTCGACGACGATCGGAGTTCGTTTTCGGGCAGAGATGCGTTACTGTTTGCCACGGCGGGAACGGGTGGTAAAAACGGAGTATGGGGAGATCCGGGTGAAAGAGGTCACGCTTCCCTCAGGCGAGACTCGCTGCTCGCCTGAGTTCTCCTCTCTCGTCGCCGCCGCTCGTTCTCACTCCATCCCGTTGCGCGAGGTGGAGTCTGCGGTGTGGCGAGCGTTGGGGGAGTAGGGTGTGATTGTTCCGTCCCCACGTTGCCAAGTCTAAACGCCTCCGCCCCAACGAGTTTGCACGTACCGAACGGCCTCGCTGACCGGAAGTGAACGGGTCGCATTCCCAACGCGAAGGAAGAACTTGGCCTCGTTTCCATCTTCCACATAGACCGGGTAATTACTCGGCTCGACGGTTACCTGGCAAACGTCTCGACCGTCAATCTCGTGAAAATTCACGGAAATGAAGCTATTGCTCGATTCCCCGAGGTCCCGAACCAGAAGTTGCCTGAGGTGAAGTTCAAATCCGTCTCGATCTTGCTTCTTCAAGGTTTCATAATCCGGTTGGAGTCCTACGACCTCCCCTTGATCGTTGACACCGATCAGAAGCGTTCCTCCGTTGCGAGAGTTGAGAAAGCCTGCGACCGTCTTGACGATGATTCGTTCAATCTCCTTGTTGACGCGGTTCTCCTGGATATCCCAGCGGAGGCTGGATTTGAATTCAAGGCTCTCGCTTTCACCCTGCGCGATCCAGCGTCGCACGACAGTTTCGTCAGCTCGGCAGGTTTCTTTCCCGGGTAACCAACTGGCCAAGTACTCGTTCATCTCGTTGGCAAGGAGCCTCGCTCTGGCCGTCAGGAACTCTTCGTAGCGGTCCAAGCTCCACAGGGAGCGATCGAGCGGGACACATTGAGCGCGCAGGGCACCAGGTTGTTCCTCTTCGACTTTGGGCAGATACTCCTCGGGGAGTAGCTTTTCTTGCGCACGGCTCGGCTCTTCCGCAAGGAATACTCGATTCGGAACACAGTGTATTTGCAGCTGGTTGGTCCCAACGCTCTTTAGGGCCTTCGTAGGGAAGATCCGATAACGAACTCGGCCGTTGGAACGACCAATCGTTTCATCATATAGAGCCTTGCCGGTGAACCAGTCCTTTGCCTTACGTGCACGGGCAAGGATACAAGAGAAGTCAAAAAACGGGGACTGAATCCAAGCGCGCAACAGGTCAGACGCTTCAACGTTGACACGGCCTCTTTCGCGGAGAATGTTATCTTCCAGCTCTGGGGTGGGATCGGGGTCGCTGCCCGACACCAGAACGACATCCTGCTGGAGCTTGGTTTCTGTTTGTCCGGTGTACCGTGCCCAGATGCCAGCGAGATAAAACCAGCGGATGAAGCGTCGCTTTATCTCCTCACTCGGAAAAGTGCCGCGGTGGGCGAGGTACACAACTGGCGGCACGAGAACGTATTCACTTGGAATGTCGTCCAGGCTGTCGATGTATGCCTCGTTGCGCAAAATGGTGATGAAATACAAGTACGCCTCCGTGATCTTGCCCCAAGCCGCCTGTAGCTCGGAGGCCGGAACTCGGTAGAAGGCTCCTTCGAGGAGGACGTTTCCGGCAGCGATCGCTGCAATACACCGAACGATGTAGTTCATCGATATGGCAAAGCCCTCCGGCGTCATCTTGGCTGCAAACGATCGAAACTCCTCGCGCGCTTCCGGCCAGATGCTGCAGATGTGCGCGAGCGCAAGGTCCGCTTTCGTGAGGGGCGTACCAGCTTTGTTGACGCGGTTGAATATATCCACCACCTCGTCTACTGTGAACTCGTCTCCGGACAGCACATCTACCGTGTACGTGTAGTCTCGGATTTGATTGAGGCGGCTGAGGCGCTTCAGATTCCGTTGATAAACCTCGCGCGTCTCGTCGGGAAGTTGGTCCATTTCCTCCAGAATGGAATCAAGGCCCTTGTTGAGTACTTCGTGGACTGAGACCCACGCTGGGTTCTGGTGCATGAGCGACTTGTTCCAGAAGCGAAACTCCTCGGTTTGGATGTTGAAGTACAGATTGTGGTGCAGGCTTTCGCCCTCATAGAATGGCGGCGCTTTCCCTTCGAATAGCACGTATAAGCTGGTCAGGCGCTGCTGCCCGTCCAGGAGGAGTAGCGAATGCCCATTTTCGGGCACATGTGCGCCTCGGACAAGAGATGGTCGGTAAGTTTTCCAGACCAGCAAGTGTCCAGTCGGGTGCTTGCGGTAGAGCGACTGAATGAGCCCTCGTACTTGGTCTGAGTTCCATACGTATCCACGCTGGAACTCGGGGAGTAGGATCTCCCCCCTTCGGATCTGGTCTAAAAGTTCGCTAATGCTTCTTACTTCGTGCATGGCTGCCCCCGTCGCAATCCTTCTAGTGTGCTCGTACCTTTAGTTGGCCGTCATGACCGCCTCCCATTTCTCAAACCGTTCCGTTCCGGCGGATCGTGTGGACGGTACGGTCGATACTACCCTATCGGCGCATGATGTATGTAAAGCAAGCGACGCTACGCTTTCGCCCCGCTGCTCCACCGTAACCGACTTCGCCAGGTTCCGCGGCTTAGGGCTTAGGTTCTCGGAGGAGCCACTTTGGCTTTCTCGCTGGCCAAGTACCGGCGCCCTTTGTCAGAGATTTCCCACGTGCCGTGGGGGGAGTCTTGCTTCATCAAGCCCTCCTTGACGAGGGTATTCCTGCACCATTGCGCCGTATTCCTCCAGCGCACAGAGTTGGGGTCAGAGGGCAGCGGTTCGAAGTCGCAAGGTTTGAGGGTTTGCCGCATCGCAGATTCGACGCGATCGAGCACATCGCCCAACTTCGCGGAGCCTCCAAGCTCGACGAGGGCGGCCAGAATTGGGATGCGAAAAGCCTTCTCCGGAGTGCGCGAGCCCCTTGGAGCCCTCCCCACTTCCGTCTTGCGCGTTGATTTTGCTTGCCTTCTACGTTTTCCGGACCGCAGGCGCTTCCATTGGGACGCGATCTCCCGAACCTTGGTCAGAAACGCTTTGGCATCCTCCGCTTCGTTGATGGCGCGCTTAGCCTGCGCGAGTTGGCCGCCTTTCATCAATGCGGCACCTTCCTCTTGGATGACCTGAATGTGCCGTTCGATCTCCTCGACGAGAAGATCGAACGCAGAAGAAACGTTGTCTTTTCTCACTTTCTTGCTCGTGTGTCGGAGGATGCTAAGTTATACCCGCAATACAAGGGAGTCTCCGGCCGCGCGTCCCACTACTCCACCGTAACCGACTTCGCCAGGTTCCGCGGCTTGTCAATGTCGCAGCCGCGGAGGCGGGCGACGTGGTAGGCGAGCAGTTGCAGGGGAAGGGCGGAGACGGCGGCGGCGATCGTGGGCGAGTCAATGTGCGGGATGCGGATGGAGCGATCGAGCACCTCGGCGCTCAACGGATCGCTGTCCAAGATGATGCCGACGGTCGTGCCGCCTCGTGCCGCCACTTCCTTCACATTGCTCAGCGATTTGTCTCGCGTGACCGGATTCGTGATTCCGAAAATCGCGACGACCCCATTTTCGACGAGAGCGAGCGGGCCGTGCTTCATCTCGCCTGCGGGAGATTCTTGGGTCGGGATGTATGCGATCTCTTTCATCTTCAACGCGCCTTCGAGAGCCACGGCGGCGTCGGCGCCCCGGCCAAGGAAGAACATCAGCGGCGCTTGATGAATGTCGTGCGCGACGGCTTCGATCTCTTCCCGACGGCGCAGTACTTCGGCGAGGAACTCGGGCATTGCTGCGAGAGCCGTCTGGAGTCGAGCGGTTTTCTCACGGTCTCCGCCCCGCAGGTGAGAGGCATAGAGGGTAACGAGAGCGAGGGATGCGACCTGCGCACTGTACGCTTTCGTGCTCGCCACGCAGATCTCGGGGCCCGCCTGCGTGTACAGCACGGAATCGCACTCGCGCGCGATGCTGCTCCCGACGACATTGACGATTCCGAGGGTGGGGATCCCTTCCTCTTTCACCAACCGCAGCGCTGCGAGCGTATCCGCTGTTTCACCGCTTTGGCTGATAAATAGGACGAGATCGGTCGGCCTCAAGATGGGGTTGTTATAGCGGAACTCGCTGGCATAGTACACCTCGACCGGCACCCGAAGGATGCCCTCGAAGAGAAATTCGCCGAGCAATCCCGCGTGGTACGCCGTTCCGCAGGCGACGATGAGAATGCGGTCAAAGCCGGTCCAGACCTTTTCGTCGAGAGTGTCGCCCAGCTTGACCGTCCCGTCCTTCATGAGACGTCCCGCGAGACAGGCGCGGATGGCGTCGGGTTGTTCGTGGATCTCTTTGAGCATGAAGTGCTCGTAGCCGCCCTTTTCTGCGGCTTCGATATCCCAGTCCACGTGTGTGATCTTTGGCAGTTTCGGGCGGCCGGCGGCGTCCTCGAGGTGAATGCGATCGGAGGTAATGACGGCGAGGTCTCCCTCGTCCATCACGATGACGTCCCGTGTGTACGGGAGAAGAGCTGGGATGTCGCTCGCAAGAAAGTTCTCGTTCTCTCCGATGCCGAGGACGAGCGGCGAGGCGTTGCGCACGGCGACGATCTTGTCCGGCTCGTCCTCGCACAGGATGACCATGGCGAACGCTCCCCGTAGCTTGCGGACGGCGGAACGGACGGCTTCGACGAAATCACCGGTTTTCTGATACTCTCGTCCAATCAGGTGAGCGGCAATTTCGGTGTCGGTCTCGCTCTTGAGCGGCACTTCGCCCTCTTGTAGCATTTCCTGATACAGTTCGATGTAGTTCTCGATGATGCCGTTGTGGATGACGGCGATGCGGTTGGTTGCGTCGGTGTGGGGGTGGGCGTTTTCGTCCGAGGGCTTGCCGTGCGTAGCCCAGCGAGAGTGGGCGATGGCGATGTGGGCAGTCGGCTTGGTTTGCGTTACCTCTTGGAAGAGTCGGTCGAGCCGTCCCTCTTTCTTCAGAATGGCGATTCCGTTGCCGCTGCGCCACGCGACGCCCGCGCTGTCGTACCCGCGGTATTCCAGGCGCTTGAGCTGGTCGAGAACGATCGAGACGGCTTCCCTCGATCCCACGTATCCGGCGATTCCACACATGTGTCCCTATTATGTACGCCGGACGGTTCCTCGCCCGCTCATGATTGCCAGCGCCTCGTCCGCTTCGGGCGGTGGGGAGGTCGCCAGGCTGACGGCCACCGTGAAGAACAGGGAAACGAGGAATCCCGGCACGATTTCGGAAGTTATGGCCGTGAGGTTCGGATTCGTGCCCCAGTAGAGTACGACGGCAGTGCCCGCAAGGATGCCACTGATGGCGCCCCATGCCGTTAGGCGCCTCCAGAACGCCGAAAGCAACAGGGGCGGACCGAGCGAGCCGCCCACGCCGGACCACGCCAGGACAATGAGAGCGTGCAACGACTCTGCGCCTTGCCAAGAGACGAGGACCGCCGCGATCGTAACCAGCAGCACGACTGTGCGGCTCAGAAAGACCAGGTGGGCTTGCGCAAGCTCGCGGCCTTGGAACAGAACCTTCTGTACCAGATCTCTTACAATTGCCGAAGCCACGACCAGAAGCTGGGAATCGGCAGTTGACATGATCGCGGCGAAGAGTGCGGCGAGCACGAGCCCGGCGAGGAAGGCGGGCAGATACATCTGTGTCAGCTTGAGAAGAACGGTCTCGCTTGCGGGTTTGGTGGCGAGTTCGCTCGCGCCGCGGAAGACCGCTTGTCCCGCCAGTCCGACGAAGATTGCCGACCAGCACATCACGACGTTCCAGAGCGTGTCATGATCTCGTTCCACCCGCCCTCGGCGGGAATGAGCAGGATGGGAAGCAGGACGAGAGCCGAAATCATGAAGAAGGCTTGCACGGCGTCCGTGTAGCTGACCGCGAGAAATCCGCCCAGGAAAGTGTAAAAGAGGATGATTCCCGCCGTGATCATCATGCCCGTCTGTTCAGTGAGACCGTAATTGGCGGCGAGCGCTTTGCCTCCGGCGTCAAATTGAGCGCCAATGTAGGCAGTATAAAAGATCACGATCGGGATAGCGAAGGCGAGCCGCAAGAGACCGCCCTTCTCGCCGAGACGAGCGGCGAGCAAGTCCGTGACCGTAACACAGTCTTTTGCCTCGCCCAGGCGGCGCACTCGGTTGGCGAAGAAAAAGAAGAGCAACATCTCCGCGATCGTGAAGCCGACGACGTACCAAACGGCGGAGGCGCCTTCGCGATAGGCGAGACCCGCTAATCCTGTGAACACCCAGGCGCTTCTTCCGGAGACGACAGCCGAAAGGGCGACGACGAATCGCGGAACCGAACGGCCACCGACGAAGAACTCGCTTACGCCGCGTGAGGAGAACCGTGTCGCCCAGACCCCGATGAGGAGGATGACAACGAAGTACAGCCCAAAAGCGATGAATTTCGGATCCATCAGCGGTCGTCACTCCCGTTCTGGCGCTCGCTTCGGCGACCGGTGTACCAGTAGAGGAACAGCGCCGTTGCGAGAATCCCCAACGGCAGAACCACCATCGAGAAGAGGAAGCCTCCTTGCATGCCCTATTGTTAGGACGGATCAGCCGCTTTCGTTGGATGCCCCGTTTGAAGATTCGAGGGCGTCAACACGGACCACGACGGCCGTCGCATTGTCGTGGCCTCCGGCGGCAAGCGCCCTGTTGACAATCTCCCAGGCGGCTTGCGAAGGCGGCAACTGAAGCAGCTGCGCGATCTCGTCGTCCGAGACGAGGTTGGTTACGCCATCTGAGCAGAGGAGGAAGACGTCGCCTGCTTTCAGGTCGTGCGTTTCGATGTCTGGAGCCACGGCGTCTTCGGCTCCGATCGCGCGGGTGAGGACGTGGGATCGGGGGTCTCGTTGCGCGGTTTCGCGATCCATATATCCGCCGCGTACGAGCTCTTCGGCGAACGTGTGATCGGCCGTCAGTTGGTCGAGATGTCCCTCTCTGAGGCGGTAGATTCGCGAGTCCCCGACCTGAACGACGATGGCGGAGTCTTGCACCAACAAGAGAGCGCTCAGCGTGCATCCCATTCCGCGTCGTTCGGGAATCGCGGAGGCGGCGTCCCGAACGAAGCGGTTTGCGTGCTGCACCGCGGTGCGGGCGGCTTCCACCGGGTCGGCCGACATGTGATTCAGATAAGCGTGCAAAAAGGTCTTACAGGCGAGTTCGCTTGCGATCTGTCCGGCCGCGTGTCCCCCCATGCCGTCGCAAACGAGAAACGCGAGTCCGCGGACGGCGAGCAGAGGCTCGCTCTCCGGAAGGAAGTACTCGAACTTGTCTTCGTTGTTTTCGCGCACGCACCCGATGTCGGTCTTGCAACCGATCGTGACGCGAGGTCGGAAGCGGAGTGGTACCTGCGCCGCGCTCAGTTGGTCCTTCTCGAATTCAGCTGTTGTTTCCATCTTGCTTACCGTCCGTCCACTCGATGCGATAGATCTTCTGTCCAATCTGCAGTTCGTCGTGCGGTTTCAGCGCGGTGCGCTGGTTGGGTTCGAGCTTGGCGCCATTGAGGAAGGAGCCGTTCGTACTGCCGACGTCCGTGTAGAAGGCGCTCTGTCCTTCGAGTTCAAGGATTCCATGTGAGCCGCTCACGAACGGATCCGCCAATACCACATCGTTGTCTGGTTTTCTCCCGATACGGTTCGCGCCGGCCTTCAAGGGATGGGCCTCGTCGTCTGAGACCAGCTTGGCAACGGGTGGCTCGACGGTCGGCGGCCGATCGAGTTGGGCGGTCTTGCCTGCGTTGGGCATGGCGGTCGCCCCTGCGCCCCCGCGTAGGGAGACGGTCATCTCGAATCCCGCGAACGAAACCTTGTCTCCGTCCTTCAGTTCGATCCGTTGGTTGGGCGGAAGCGGCTCTCCGTTTACCTGCGTGCCGTTCGTGCTCCCGATGTCCTCCAAGAAGAGCTTGTCCTGTTCGTAATAGATCTTTGCGTGTCGGCGGCTGCAGCGCGGGTCCGTGAGAAGGATGTCTCCCTCTCGGCCGACGCTATTCTCTCCGGGGCGGAGAAACTGCTCTCGGCCCGCTTCGTCAATCAGGCACGGCGGGCGGACAGGGGGCGCGCTGAAGACATCGTCCGGAAGCTGCTCGCTCGTACTGAAGACCAGGCCGCATTCGACGCAGTACACGACGCCCGGCGGGTTATGCGTTCGGCAGACTGGGCATTGGATCGGCTGAATCGTCTGCGTGACGGAGAGCGAGGGCGCAGAGGTGATCCGCGTGCGGTTCGGATCCTCTTCGAGCATCTGCGTTTTGTTCGGATCGCTCATGGGAGTAGGTTGATTTTATCTCACAATGCGGTCACAGCGACCGGTTCAGCCTTCTGGGCGCTTTCGACCGCCGCGAGGGCAACCGCGCTTGCCGCCAACCCGTCGTCCAAAGTAATCGGAGGCTCGGTTTCCTTGATGACGGACGAGAGGAACGCGTCCACGAGGAGAGTGTCCAAGTTGCTGCCGTATCCTACTTCTCGATGTGTGGGCGGTTCATCCGCGTAAAGGTCGAGCGCTTGCTGGAAGAGGTCGGCTTCCAGAACGCCCTTGCTACCTGTGGCGGAGAGGCGGACATCGCCCCAGGTCTTGTAGTGCCTCGGGCGGGACCAGCTGGCGTCGAGGGTAGCGAAGACTCCGTCGGGAAAGGTGAGATGGAGGAACGCCGTGTCCTCGACCTCGAGGCCGAGCCGCCGATGGTTGGATTGCGCATAGACCGCCTTTGGCAAAGCGCCGAAGAGGTTGCCAAAGAGGTCGGCAACGTGGACGACATGATCCATGAACGCGCCTCCGCCGGACTGCTCCCTTTGAACGAACCAGTCGAAGGGGCAGGTGCCGTGGTTCGTGCCCCAGATCGCCAGAACGTCGCCGATTGCGCCTTCCGAGATCTTAGCGCGAAAAGATTGATACACAGGGCTGAGGCGGCAAGGGAAGGAGGTCATGAAGAGAACGTTCGCCTTCTCCACCGCCTCGCGGATGCTTGCCCCATCCGCAACGGAGGTTGCGACGGGTTTTTCGCAAAGGATCGCTTTGCCCGCGTCTGCCGCCCATGCGACGTGCTCCGCGTGCTTTCGGTTTTCGCTGGTTACGATGACCGCGTCGCACTGGGAGAGAAGGCGATCCGGTTCCTCAAAAACGGGGATCTCCCACCGTTGGGCGAAAGCAGCGGCGCGTTCCGTGAGTGGATCCCATACGCCTACGATAGAGGCGTCGGGCCGTTGCCGTAGAGCATGGGCGTATCCGTGCGCGTGCATGTGCGCAGTGGAGAGAAAGCCCACACGAACGGTCATGGGAAAACTTTACCCGTCTTCGAGAAAGCGGCGGTAGGGCGACAAGACGTTGGCGTCGGCGAAGACTCCGCACGCTTCCCAGATTGTCTTCGCGGTATCGGCATCGAGATCGTGATTCTTCAAGAAGAGCGCCCAGGGACGGTTCTCGTAGGGCGAAACTTCCCACGGCCATCTCTCGACAGTAGTGCGATAGCCTCGCTCGTTCAGCCGACGCGCTGCTTCCTCCGCTGCTTCCTCCGTTGGAAACCAAGCAACCGCTTGCAAGAAATCCGCTTTTGGCTGTACGCCGTAGCGTTGCAGGAGGTCCGGATTCACGCTTTTGCCGAGAATGCTCGCGATGAGTTGCACAGTCTCTGGGTTGAGATCTCTTTCGTCCACATAGAGTTTGCTGGGCGCGACATCTGCGAACTCAGACACGGCAGTTCCCAACTCCGATTCCACGCGCAGTCCTGCGTCGCGAAGCATCTGTTCGTAGAGCATGCCTTCCGACCGCGAACCGACGATGCCGACAACGACCTTCTTGGCCAAGCGCTTACCCTCCGAGTTGGCTCATGCCCCGGCCCACCACCTTCTGACCTTCGGCGAGGTAGTGGCGTTCGGGTTTGGCGGCGACCACTTGCAGGAAGAGGTCGCGCAGTTCTTCGTCGCTCGCGCCCGTGCGGATTGGCGTCCGGAGGTCCACCTCGCCGTCCGCCATGAGGCAGGGCCGGAGTTGGCCATCCGCCGTAAGGCGGAGGCGGTTGCAACGATCGCAAAGGTCGTTCGAAATCTGGCTGATGAACCCGATCGTGCCGACCGCGCCCTTGACGCGGAAGTTCCGAGCGGGCCCGTTGGTCGGGATCGCAGCGGGCGTGAGCGAACCGAGTTCCTTTTCGATCGCCTCGCGCGCGGTGTCGCACGATACCACCATTTTGCGCATCTGAAGATCGCTCAGCATGCCGTCGTCCTGCGCGATTCGGAGGCGGAACAGGTCGCGATTGCCTCGGAGTGGCGCAATCGGATCCATCGGCTCCGTTTCGTCGAGGTTCCAACGGATCGGCATTAGCTCGATGAAACGCACGTTCAAAGGACGGTCCAGGGTCAGGCGCGCGAAGGCAACGGCTTCGTCCTCGTTGACTCCCTTCATGAGAACGCAGTTGATCTTGACTGGTTGGAGCCCTACTTCCAAAGCGGCGTCTATTCCGTCGAGGACCTGTTGAAGAGCGCCTCGCCGCGCGATTCGTTGGAATCGCTCCGGCTCCAACGTGTCGAGGCTCACGTTGACGCGATGAAGCCCCGCGTCCTTCAGTTCCTGCGCCTTGCTCTTGAGAAGAAAACCGTTCGTCGTGCAGCTGATGTCGGTGATGTTGGGATGGCGAGCGATCTGTTGAATCAGTTGGGGCAGATCTCGCCGGAGCAACGGCTCTCCGCCGGTGAGTCGGACTTTCGCGATGCCCAGGTCTGCGGCGATGTGAATCAGGCGAGCCATCTCTTCGAAGGTCAGCAGCTCGTCCTTCGGCGAAACCGGATAACCCTCTTCCGGCATACAGTAGATGCAGCGGAAGTTGCACCGGTCTGTGACGCTCACTCGCAAATAATCAATGGTTCTTCCGAAACTATCCTTCACGACCGGCCTCCTCGACTAACTCGGCGACCCTCGAGGCGATAGTGCCGTTCGAAACCACACGCCAGCAACCAGCCGACCGGCCGCGCTCCAGAAGATCTTCTTCTTTGTGTCCGGCGTGTCCGATCACCTTGATCCCGGCGCTCGTAAGGCGGCGGAGCACCTCTTCCTCCACCTCTCCTAGGTGCAAAATCGCCAGCTCCGCTGCTTCCGGCTGATCCTTTGGGACGACTTCATGCCCCTGGGCGAGCAGCGCTCGCTTCAGGCGTTCCGACCAAAGCAGATTGCGTTCCAGTAGCAGGACTTTCACTGGGTACCTCCAACTCCCGTTCGGGCTGTTCGGGTTCGATGCCCAGTTGCCGTGCGGCAATCGGCCATACTACATAATAGCCAAGAAAGAACAGTACAAACGGTATTAGAATCCATTTTACGGCGCGCAGCAGGTACCTGCGCGATGCCTCGTTCACGGCTTCATTCTACCTGTTGGTAGAATCTCCACCCGGAAGGCGCATTGACGGAAGCCAAGAGAGAGTCGGTCGAAGGAGCACATCGCGCGGTCTGCGAAAACGATGGGGTGCGCGCCTCGCTGCTCGTTCGGGACGGCGTCTGCACGCTGGAGGTGAGAGACAAGGCGATGGGGGCGAGCCAGTCTTTGGGCGTGGCAAGTCCGGCTTCAGCGGGTGGCGCGGCTTTGGTAGCGATTCGGGAGGAGGAGGACGCGGCCGAGGCGATCGCGGGAGGGATTGTGCCAGGTACCGCCTTCTCATGGGAATTCCGCGCAAGGGTCTTGGAAGGGTCCGCTGCTGCCGAAGCGCAGTGCCGGATCCTAAACCGTTTTCCCATGCCGCTCAACGTGGAGCCAAGCCTTTCTCTTCGACTTCCTGCGAGAGGGGAGCGCGTGCCGGGAGGAGTGGTTGCGTCGGGCGAGTCGGCTTGGCTCGCTATCGCGTTCGACGAGCGGAGCGTCCGCCTCAAGACGGAGGGGGAGGAACTGGAAGTGACGGTGCGGGCGGCGTCCGATTGCCCTTATCTCTTTCCCCACCGGATTCGCGTGCATCGTTTCGTCGTTTTCTTGGTTCCGCAGGAAGCGGGAGAGATCGTAGCGATGTCGGAACGCGCGGTTGTGACGCGGAACGAGGCAGAGGGGAAGTTGCGGGTCTTCGTCGGCAAGGACGAACCCGCCGGGAAGGCGTTTCTCCAGTTGGCGAATGGCGAAACCGTCGAAGCCCAGCTGCACGCGTACGCTGCGAAGCCTGCTGTGTACACCACCAGCGGACTGGGAGGCCCTCCGGTTCGGATCCTGCTCCGGGACGAAGAGGGGGAAACCATTCTGGACGCTCCGTTCGGGACGGCGGAGGAAGCAGAAGGGAATTCGCTCCTCGAGCCGAGGGACTGGGAGCAGGTCCGCATCCAAATCTGGGGTGCGCTCGCGCGTGCCACCGCCGGCGAGATCGAACGAGCCGAGCGCGACCTGCTGCGCCTCGCCAACGAGCCGGCCTGTGAGAGCATCGCTTGGTTTCTTCTTGGCGCGATGGCGATGAGGCGACACCAGTGGGAGCGCGCGACCGCGTATTTCGATGAGTCCCTCTTGTATGGTGGGGCGAACCCGATCGCTTGGGTGTTTCGCGCCTGGTGTGTTCGGCAGCTCGGCGGCGATCCGGCCCAAGAGCTTGCCAACGCGCATCTGCTCGCGCCGGTGGATCCGCTCTTGCGATTCGACGCTTTCCTCGAAGGCGGAGGCGAGGGGCTGTTGGACGAATTCGGCGCGGATCCGGAGCCGTATCTCGACGCCGCAGATCTGCTCTGGCTCGCCGGCAGGGAGGCGGAGAGGAACGTCGTGTTGGCGGCCGCCGCGGAACGAGCGCCGAGCAAGTTGGTGCATCGCTTGCGGTCAGATGCCCTGAAGCGAACGGGACACGACGTGGAAGCGGAGGCCGAGCTTCAGCGTGCGGAGAAGGCGCCTGGCGAATCGTCGGGCGTTCGAATTACGGAGCAGCTTCTGATAAACTCTTGAGGTTCGATGATACGCGTACTGATTGCGGACGACGAGGACGCCTACCGCAAGGCGCTCCATCGCATTTTGGAGCAGGCTCCGGGCATAGATTGTGTCGGGGCGGCGGCCGACGGGCGCGAAGCGCTCGAGCAGTGCATCGAGCAGGATGTGGACGTGCTGCTGACCGATATCGAGATGCCGCGCATGTCCGGCTTGGAGTGCATTCGCGAGCTGAAGCGAAGAAAGCACGATATCGAGTGCGTCGTTCTTACGGTTCACGAGGAAAACGAGACGGTGTTCGAAGCGCTGAGGCTCGGCGCGATTGGTTACCTTCTCAAAACGAGCACCGCTGGAGAGGTCATCGAAGCGATCGAGCGGGCTGTGGCAGGCGAGGCGTTCCTCTCGCCCACGATTGCGACCAAAGTGCTCGAGGAGTTCCGGCGCCAAAAGGAGGATGAAACGCTTGCCGATGAGCATCTCTATGAGCTAAGCGATCGCGAGAAGGAGGTGCTCAGGCTCATCACCCAGGGGCTTCGGAACAAGGAGATCGCGGAGAGGCTCGGCGTTGCGGAGAAGACGGTCAAGAATCACGTTTCGAACATCCTGAAAGCGCTGGAGGTCAACACAAGGACCGAAGCCGCGATGAAGGCTGTGAGAGAGAGGCTTCTGGGCGACGGCGAAGCGACCTAATCGAGCGCGAGGTGAGGACGCAGTTCTTCGTAGGGCAGTTCCCTGGGCGAGCAACCCTTTTGAGCGCATAGCGCCGCAGCCGCACCGGCGGCTTCACCCATCGCACGACAGACGGGCTGGATCCGTACGCTGGACTGAGCCGCGAACGTAGCGCTGAGACACCGCCCAGCGACCAGCGCGTTCGCAATGCCTTTCGGGATCAGGCAACGATACGGGATCTCGTGGTAGTCGTCCTCCGGCAGTTTCCGAAGCTCGACCCCGCCCTTCGTCAGGTGGATGTCAATCGGGTAGCGGTTGCGTGCGATGGCGTCTGGGAATTTGCGGCATTGTTGGTGGTCTTCTTCCGTCAGGACGTACTCCCCAACGATCCGGCGGCTCTCTCGGTTGCCGATCATCGGAGCGATGACCCCGACGTAGCTCTCTTCGAAGCCCGGCAGGTACCGCTTGCAAAACTCGTGAACGCGAGCGATCGCTTTCCGCCCGGCAGCCATCGCGCGGCTCACATCGAACGGGTCGAGCGGGTCGTAGCCGACGAGACGAGGGCAGTTGAACGCGAGTTCTCCGGGCCGCCCATGGATCGTGAAGAATTGGAAGTACCCCAAATCGTTCGGGAGGAGGACGCCATCTTCGACTGCGGCTCGAACGAGGTGAGCAACGGGCGATTCCTTCGCCTCTGCGAAACCCACGTGCAGGAAGCGATCGGTGGAGGGTTGGGCATGTTCGCCGAAGAAGTCCCTCACGGCGGCGAGGTTGACGTGCGCGAGGGTGAAACGTAACGTCATCGGCTGGTTGACGCCGGATTCATCCCCCGATTCGGTTTCGCCGCCGGCGAGGGTGATGAGATCTGCGTCCCCGGTCGCGTCCACGAACTGCGCCGCTTGGATCGCCAGGGGGCCTTTCTTGGTGGCGACACGGACGGCTTCGATGCGCCGGTCGGCGCCCGACTGGATCACGTCCACGCCGATCAACACGGTGTTGTAGAGCCGGTGCAGCCCCGCCTCGTCCGCCATCTCTTCGAGGACGAGGGCAACCGTGATGGGGTCGTACCAGACCTGCCCGTGCTCGACTTCCGCGGGGCCGACCCTTCGCGCGTGGCGTTCTTGGATCTCCAGGTTCATCCCCTTGCACAGCTGATCGCCGCCGAGGTAGTTGGGCATCATCGGCGTCACCCAGGCAAAAGTCTGCGTGCCGCCAAGACCGCTGTTCTGTTCGATGACGAGGGTTCTTGCACCCAGCCGCGCGGCCTTGATCGCGGCAACCGCGCCAGCCGTCCCCCCGCCGCAGACAACAACGTCGTAGTTCATGAATTCGGCTTCGGCAAGGGAGGTGGCGGGGTCCGCGGGGTTATCGGTTGTACGCTGGAGAGATCGGTTGCGGGCTTCCAAAGGATGGCTTCCACGCCGCGAACGTGGACCGGCTCGCTGTTCGGCAGCATCTGCGCCGGCAAGAGGAGGGCGGCTTCCTTCGAGACCGCGATGCCGCCGGTCGGAGCCGCCTTCTCGAGATGGGAGGCGACGTCAATCACGTGGCTGTAGTTGACGGAGGACGGATCGTCGCCGATCGGGGTAACGACGCGTCCGGTGTGGATGCCACATCGCAGTTGGAAGGGTCGAGCGGTCCGGTTCAGGTGCGCGTTGAATTCGATCATCCCGAGCTGGATGCGCTTGGCGGCGAGGAACGCGTGGTGAGGATGCTCAAACGCGAAGATCAGCCCGTCGCCGGCTGCGCTGTGCAGGCGCCCGTCGAACTGCTCAGCGACACCCTGCGCGTACCTCGCGTACTCGCCGAAGGTGTACTCGGCGGCGAGAGGCTCGCACTCCGCCTTGATGCCTGTGCTGTCCACGACGTCCACCGCCAGGAAAGTGAGCGTCCGCTCACCGACGCGCAGCTCTTCTTGCAGCTCGATCAGTTGCTTGAGAAGCTCTTTGCGGCGGGCTTCCGGGTCGTGCTGGAACCGCAGCCGCAAGATGTGCTGCCGAAGTCCCCACAGCAACCAACCCGACAACGCCCCGAGCAGGGAGAGCAGGATGATCAACATGCCCTCGAAAGAGCCCTCGGGCCTCAGGATCGTCGAGAAAAACGCCCGTCCGATGACATAGGAGACGCCGAAGAGCAAGCCGACCAGCGTGGCCAGCTCCCGGCGCCGCGACAGAGCCGTGTTGAAGACAGCCATGGCCACAATGAGAACCTGGAGGACGCTGCCCAATCCGTAGTCGTCGCCGAACTTGAGGCCGAGGGTGGCGATCAACCCGCTCTGGAGGCCAAGAAACGCCGAGGTAACAGTCCGCCGTGTCGCCTCGCCCATCTGAGCGATTTGAGCGCGGATACGGCCCCACCACGTCCCCCGGCGCTTCTCCCGCTTTCGGACCTCAAGGAGCGCCGCCTGGACCGTTTCCTCGGACGCGCCGGATTCCTGGGCGATCCGCTCGACGAGGCCTTCGAGGTCGCTCTCGCCGGCAGTCGCACCCAACTGTTCCACCAGCTCGTCTACGGTGAGGCGCGGCGAGGGCTGGGGATCCTGGTTTTCGGAAGGCATTCCTCGTTCCATTGTACTAAAGTCGGTAGACTTTCGGTATGACCATTCCCGTGCTTCTCTTCGCGAGCCTGCGGACGCGCTACGGCGAGGAGGTCTGTGTGGAGCTGGCTCTTCCCGCAACCGTGAAGGATCTGGAGCGAACCCTGCGCGAGAAGGGCGTGTGGGTCGAGGGCGCCCGCGTGGCTGTCAATCAGCGGTTTGCTTCGGCAGAGGACTCCATCAACTTGGGCGACGAGGTGGCGGTCATCCCGCCGGTCAGTGGCGGATGATTCGACTCCAGCAGGACCCGATTGACCCGGAGGAGGTTCGTTGCAGCGTCGAGGACGAGACGCTGGGCGGCGTCGTCCTTTTTTGCGGCGAGGTCCGCTCGATCACGGGCGAGATCGTGACGGAGCGGGTCGTTTACTCCGCCTATGAGCCAATGGCGATCCGAGAGATGGAACGAATCGCGCGGGAGGCTGAAGAGCGATGGGGCGCGCGCGTGGCCCTGGTGCACCGCCTCGGCACGCTCCGGCCGGGCGAGATCGCCGTGGTGACGGCGGCGGCGTGTCCGCACCGGCCTCAGGCGTTCGAGTGTTGTCGGTTCTTGATTGATGAGCTGAAACGGGACGTACCGATTTGGAAGGAGGAGTACGGGCCAGACGGCCGAGTCATCCAGGAGGGCGATCGCCGGGTTCCCGTTGCGGAGGAGGAGCACACGGAGTAAGCAAAGGCGTTTTGACGAAATGAAGGATGTAACGATCATCGGAGCAGGGCCGGTCGGGTTGTTTGGGGCGTTTTACGCCGGCCTTCGAGGTATGAGCGTTCGAGTCATTGATTCGCTCTCCGAGCCGGGAGGCCAACTGACCGCTCTTTATCCCGACAAACCCATCTACGACATGCCGGGCTTTCCTGAAGTGAAAGCGAGGGATCTGGCGCGAGCGATGACGATCCAAGCGGAGCGGTTTTCGCCGGAGTGGGTCCTCGGCGAGCAGGCCCAAACGCTGGAGCCGACCGAGGGTGGCTGGCGTGTCGGCACGACGAGTGGATCCTACGATTCCAAGACGGTCATCCTTTGCGGAGGAGTCGGAGCGTTCCAGCCGACCCGACTGGGCGTCGAGAGGGAGGACGAGTACCTCGGCAAGGGGCTGGGCTACGGAGTGCAGGACCGCGACGCGTTGGCGAACAAGCACGTAATCGTCGTCGGCGGCGGGGATTCGGCTCTGGACTGGGCGCTCAACTTGGATGGCTTCGCCGCCAGCGTAACCCTCGTGCATCGGCGCGACCAGTTTCGCGCTCACGAAGAGTCCGTGCGCCAACTGGAGCGGTCGAACGTCCGCGTACGACTGTGGGAGACGGTTGCGGAGTTGATCGGCGAGGATCAGATCGAAGCGGTTGTTGTAGAAAACCGGCAGACAAATGAGCGGACGCGGTTGGATTGCGACTATCTCTCCGTCAATATCGGATTCAAGACCGACTTGGGTCCGCTGAGGTCGTGGGGTCTGGAGTTGCAACGCAACAAGATCCAGGTGGACCAGAGGATGCAGACGAATCTCCCGGGCGTGTTCGCGGCCGGCGACATCTGCACGCACGAAGCGAAGTTGGATCTCATCGCCACCGGCGTCGGCGAAGTGTGTATTGCGGTCAATGTGGCGAAGACGTTGATCGAGCCGGACGCGAAACTGTTCCCCGGGCACAGCAGCGACATGGAGTTGCCGCCGGTCAGCGAGGGTCAGGCTTGAAGGTTGCGGTCGTCGGAGCGGGTGTGCACGGTGTTTCGGCGGCGAGGTTCCTCGCAAGAGCGGGCCATGACGTGGTGTTGTTCGAGCAATTCGAGCTGGGCCACTCGCGTGGCAGCTCTCACGGAACCTCGCGGATCATTCGCAAGACGTATGACGACCCGGTCTACGCCGAGCTGATGCTTGAGGTGTTCCCTTTGTGGGAGGAGTTGGAAGAAGAGGCAGGGGAGCAACTCTTGGTCCGCTGTGGCCTGTTGGTATTCGGCAACCCGGGGGATGAATGGTTCCGGCAGGCGCGAAGCAGTCTGAATCGCTTGAGGATTCCCTACGAAGCGATGGGGCCTCTGGACGTGGCACGGCGGTTCGGAGGGTTCCACCTCGATTACGACGAGGAAGCGATCTTCGAGCCGTCTGCCGGTTACCTGAAGGCCGAGCGGGTTCTCGCCGCATCGCTTCGGGTCGCTCAGGCGCACGGGTGCCAAGTGCGAACAGGCGTGCGCGTCGAACCCTCGGAAGACGGTGTGCTCAGAGGGGAGTCCTTCGACGCGGTGGTCGTGTGCGCAGGCGCCTGGGTTCGGCGGTTCGTACCGCTCCCCGCGGACGTGCGGCTCCAGCACTTCGCCTACTATCGAACTCGGCTCACAGGAGAGCAACCCGTCTGGGTGGAGGCGAAGGATGACCACTTCTACGGCTTCCCCGACTACGGCCGCGGCGCCAAAGTCGGACTGCACCGATATGGCCCGATCGTGGACCCGGACGAAGGGCCGTTCGCGCCAGCGCGGGAAACGATAGCCGAGATCACGGAGGTTGCCAAGAGGAGATTGGGCGCGGAGGACGAACCGACCGAATCGTTCACGTGCCTCTACACCGTTTTGCCGGGTGAGGAGTTCTGCTTCGGCCGGCTGCCGTGGAGGGTTCCCGCGTATTTTGCGAGCGCGTGCTCGGGGCACGGGTTCAAGTTCGGCGTGTGGGTGGGCAAGCAGCTGCAGCGATTCGTAGACGGGGAGGCGCAGCCGGAGGACTTCGATCGCTTCTGCTGGCCCTCAGGAGAGGGAAGATGAGTTTCGACGCGTTTTCGGAACGGTGGCGAAGTCGAATCGAACAGCGGCTGGAAGAAGTTCTCGAGGCTGGGGAGGAGCCGCTCGTCCATAGCCTTGAAGAAGCGATGCGCTATTCCGTCCTGGGAGGCGGCAAGAGGTTCCGGCCGCTACTTTGTCTTGCCTGCTGCGAGGCGGTGGGCGGAGCGCCGGCGGACGCCCTCGACCCAGCGTGCGGCATCGAGTTGATACACTGCTTCTCCCTCGTCCATGACGACCTACCTTGCATGGATGACGACGATTATCGCCGAGGCAAACCGTCCTGCCACAAGCAGTTTGGTGAGGCCGTAGCGCTACTTGCGGGCGATGCCTTGCTCGTTCGCGGCTTCGAGTGCGTGGCCGGGGCGGAGATCGAAGCGGGGCGTCGCGTGCGCGCCCTCAAGGCACTGTGTCGCGCGATCGGAGTGGAAGGCATGGTCGGAGGTCAGATGGGGGATATCGCGATGGAGGGGGTGGAGGCGGATTTTGAAACGGTGCGCTGGATTCACGAGCGGAAGACGGGTGCGTTGATTGCCGCGAGTTGCGAGATCGGGGCGCTGGTGGGCGGAGGGTCCGAGGAGCAGGTTGCGGCGGCTCGGGAGTACGGATCGCAGGTCGGTTTGGCGTTCCAGATCCGGGATGACCTGTTGGATCTATCCGGCACCGTATCCGGAATGGGCAAGCGCCCGGGGGGCGACCTCAAGAAGGAGAAGGCGACGTATCCGGGCGTGGTGGGGGTTGCTACGGCCGAGCGCTTGATGAGGGAGGCGGTGGATCGAGCCGTGTCTCTGGCGGAAGGGATGGGCCAGAGCGTCGGCGTGTTGAGGGAGTTTGCCCTACTCGCCGTGGAGCGGACGGAGTAGCTTGCCGCACGCTCGTGCCGTTTCGGTAGGAAGCGGGGAGGTAGTTGCGCGAAGGGGGGCGTTTTGCGTATCCTACGCCCAATGGCGGAGATTCGACCGTTTCAGGCTCAGAGGTACACGGAGGCTGCCGGCAAGATTGAGGACCTGGTCGCCCCTCCCTACGATGTGATCTCCCCCGAGGAGAGGGCGATCTTGGGCGAAAAAAGCCCGTACAACATCGTCTGGCTGACTCTGCCGGAGGCCCTTCCCGACGACCGAAGCAAGTTCGTCAAATACGCTCGCAGCGCGGCGCGGTTGGCGGAATGGCGGCGGGACGGAATCCTTGGCGTGGATACAGAGCCTGGCATCTATCGCTTCCAACAGACGTTCCTGGACCCGTGGGACGGAATCGAGCGGACGCGAACGGCGATGGTGGTTCTGCTCAAGTTGGAGCCCTACGAAAAGGGAGTCGTGTTGCCTCACGAGCAGACGTTTCCGAAACACAAAGAGGACAGGCTCCGCCTACTGGAAGCGACGCGGACGCACCTCGAGTGCATCTTCGGTCTGGTCGAGGACGATGACCGGAGACTGGTGCACCTCTTGGAGGAGGCGCCGTTCGGCGAGCTTGCGTCGGTGAGAACGGAGGACGGAGTCTCCCATGGGCTGTCGAGGTGTGTGGATGAGGAAGCGATTCAGGCGATCTCTCGTTACATGATGCGGGCACGGGTCTGGATCGCGGACGGGCACCATCGCTACGAAACGGCGCTCAAGTTCCGCGAGAGCCTCGGGCCGAAGGAGGGGCCAATACCGGAGGACTACATCCTCATCGCTCTCTCCAGCATGAAGGATACGGGGCTTACCCTGCTACCCACTCATCGAATCGTGAGTGGCTTCACCACCTCGCTCAACGAGGCGAAGCTCAAGCTCGAGACATACTTCAACACTCGGCGAATGGGCAACGACGAACTGCCGGAAGCCGTCAAGGATCTTTCGGGTTCCCATGTCCGCGCGTTCGGCATCGTGCTGCCGGGGCAGGTCGGCCTGTTGGCTACGATGGACGACCCTTCCATCGCCGCCAGGCTGATCGAGGGAGAGGGTTCGAACCTGCTCAAGCAGCTCGACGTTACGATCCTGCATGAAATCATCCTGAAGCGGTGCTTCGGCGTGGAGGGTCTCGATCGGATTTCCTACACGCGCGACCCCCAAGAGGCGATCCGCGTCGTGGAGTCGAGTCAGGACACGATGGCAGTGCTCACCAACCCGCCGTCCGTCGAAGATATGCGCAAGATCGCCGAGGCGGGCGAGAAGATGCCGCAGAAGTCCACCTACTACTATCCGAAAATGTTGAGCGGCCTGGTCACCTGGTCGCTTCAGGACTTTTAGGCTGTCGAGGTGGCCCGGGTGGCGCGATGAGAATCCTATTGACCGGTACCGGCGCCGCCGATGGAATCCCCGGCTACTTCCAAACGGACCGCGTGAGCGAGCTGGCCCGCGCTCATGGGGGCAAGGACGTGCGATATCGGTCCGGCGCCGTCGTGGACGGAGTGTTGAAAATCGATTGGGGCCCCGACACGTTCGCTTGCGCCCAGCGACTCGGCTTGCGGCCAAGAGACTGGACGCACGTGTTGTTTACTCACTCCCACGACGACCACTACGCCCCTCGCGAGTTTCAGTATCTCTTTCCGCCTTTTCTGCCGATGGAGACCGAGCGCCCGCTGATTTACGGGAATGCCGCCGTCGTGGATGGCTTCGAGGGACAGTTCGAGGAGGCGAGCCTTTTGGAGAGGTTCCTGATTCGTAGCTTCGAACCGGTCGAAGTGGCAGGGTATCGCGTAACGCCGATTCACGCCTACCACAAGTTGGACGAGGACAGCCTGAACCTCATCCTGGAGAAGGACGGCAAGCGGTTCCTCTACGGGACAGATACGGGTGTGTACCAAGACGATACGTGGGAGTTCCTCGAAGGAGTTGCCCTCGATGGAATCGTTCTGGATTGCACGGATGGCTTCCAGGCGACGGAGTACTGGGGTCATCTCTCGTGCGAGGAACTCTTGAGGGTTGTGGACCGACTGGCGAAGATCGGGTGCGTCGGCTCGGAGACCTTCGTGGGCACGACCCATCACGGCGCCCTGGGTGGAGCCACGCATGAGGAGTTGGAGCGGTTCTTCGAGCCTCACGGGATTCACGTCGGCTATGACGGAATGCTGATCGAGCTGTGAGGCGTCTGCCGAACTCGCCGTCGCCTCGCGGCAGGTGAGTGCGATTCCTGCGGCTTTTTGCGCCTCTGAGCCGTCTCTTCTTGTGAACCCGGGACTGGGGAGACACATCGTCTGCTTGCTCCGCGTCTTCTTTCTGCTACCCGGGTCCTAAATGGGGCGTCGTTTGCGGCTTCGGCGCCCCGTTCCTTTTGCAAGGGGATTTAGGCGCTCTCTTCGGCCGGTAGGAACTCTGCGCTGGAGAAGATCGCGACGGCGATCACGAGCGCGACCAGCGTAAGCACGGCAAGCGTGTTCCAGCAGGTCATCGGGTCAATGGGTGTGGCTTGGAACGCCTCTTGAAGGGGTGCGAAGGCCGATTCAGTCTGGGTCAGATCCGCGTGAGGGGAGAGCTGCTTGAGATAGGTCATGACGCTGAGACGCCGGAAGTCGCCCGGGACGTAAGCGACCCATGACTCCCAAAAAAAGGCGAAGACCGCGGCGATAATCCAGGGTCTCTTCGAGAGCGTGGAGAGGAGCGCGAAAAGGCTGGAATACGTGATCGCCCCCGCGGTGAGCACCAGGAGGTCTCGCCGGAGCATGTTGGCGGGGACGTCCGCGCCGTAGCAGATGACGGCTGTCAGGATGCAGGAACCGAGGCTTATGAGGACGGTTACCGTGACGGCCCCGATCCACTTGCCCAGAAACAACTTCCAACGCGGTACTGGCCGTGTAAGCAAGAAGGAGATGGTTCTGCCCGTTACTTCATTGGTAACGATGCCGCCGGCGTGGGCGATGGTGAGAAGTAGGAGCGATCCGGAGAAGATGCCCAGTTGGACGCTTCCATCGTAAGCTTCGGTCGGCTCAAAGCCGAAGGTGATGAACAGCAGTGCGAAGGCAGGCCCGATCGCGAGGAGGAGAGCAGCGGGGAGCAGTCTCCGCGAGGTGAGGGAGTCTTTCAAGTACCAGAGAACGATTTCAGGGAGGCTCATCCTTTCACCAGGTACCGGAAGACGGCTTCCAGGTTGTTGTCTTGCGAGTAGAAGGTTCGCACCGGGATTTGGTGCGCGAGGACGGTTTGCGCGAGGTTCGTGTAGAACTCGTCAGGCTTTGCTGTCTCGACAAGGAGTCGCTTTCCGTCTTCCTCGATTCGGACGGAGAGGACGCTGGCAAGCTCGATCAGTTTAGTTGCGAGTTCGCGCCCGCGGTCGGTCGTCTCGACGAGGACCTTGTGGGGATGTCGGTCAATCAGGTCGCGGATTTGACGGACGTCTCCGTAGGCGAGGAGCCTTCCCCTGTGGAGGAGAAGAATCCGCCGGGTGAGGGCTTCGACTTCGTAAAGGATGTGGCTGCTGACGATGATGGTGCGGTCTTGCCCCAGTTCGCTCAAGAGGTCGCCCATCTCTTTCCTACCGAGCGGGTCTAAACCGTTCATCGGCTCGTCGAGGATGAGCAATTCCGGTTCGTGGGCGATGGCTTGGGCGATCTTGATCCGTTGGCGCATGCCCTTGGAGCAGGCGGCGAGTTTTCGGCGGCGGTTCTCGAGCATTCCGACACGGCTGAGGTTGCGCTCGGTTATGGAGGCTACTTCCGACTTCGGAATGCCCGCCATGCGCACCATCAGGCGGAGAAACTCTTCGCAGGTCATGGACTCGTAGAAGCTGTCCGTTTCGGGGCAATAGCCGAGACGCCGGAACACCTCTGTATTGGCGAACGGGTTCTCGCCGAAGACTCTCACGGCGCCAGTCGTCGGTTTGAGTTGACCTGTGATCAGTTTGATGAGGGTGGACTTGCCCGCGCCGTTCTCTCCCAACAGTCCCGTGATGCCCGGACCGATGGAGACGGAGACGTCGTTGACGCCGATCACCTGGCCGTACCAGCGGCTCGCGCGCTCGAGTTCAATCATCCTTTTACGACCTCCACTGCGCGCACTCTCCAGATTGCGAGCGCCAAACCGACGACGCAAAGAACCAAGCCCAGGGCAAGAAGAGGCTCCCAGTCTGGCAAGGGAAGTTCTCGGAATCGAGGCCCTGTCCCACGCGACCCGACGAAGTTGAAAGTGAGCCCCGAGATGACGCCCCGTGGATTGAGGAACTGAATGGTGGGTCTTGCGTTCTCGGCGATAGCCGGCGCGGCAGCAAGCGCCTGACACAGCGCGCTCCAAACGATGAAGATGCCCGTGTAGATGATGCCCGCGATCGCCGGCGTCTTGTTCATGGCAGAGATGCCAATGAGCAGCGAGGCATGCATGACAGCGGCAAAAGCCGGTACGACCGATACGGCAAGTAGAAGACGGGAGTGTTCCCGCATAAACTCCGCAAAGCCTGCGTCCAGAGCGGCGTACAGCATCGCAAAGAGCATGGGCACGAACTGCGCGGCGTAGATGAGGATGGCCATGCCCGCCCACTTGCCGAGGATGTAGTCCGAACGAGTGATCGGCTTGCTCAAGTAGACCTGGATGGCGTTGGCTCGGTTGTCCGCCGCGATCGCTCCCGCTCCCACGTAGAGCGCGAGGGCGAATGTCCAGATCCAGATGTCGCTGATGTTGGCAAACGTGTCAACGATGTCGAAGAGACGGACATTTCTGGGCGGTTCTGCGCCGGCCTGTTCCGCCAGCATCTGTGCCTGGGAATTGATGAACACGAGGAGCGCGAACGTCATCCATTGCATCGCGGAGAGCGCGAAGATCACCCAGAATGGCTTCTTCCGAAGCGCCGTCCGGATGAACGACCGGGTGATCGTCCACCAGCGCAGCGGCCGCAGCGCCTTCGGACCGTCATAGTTGCGGTACGTCAGATCGGCGATCGGCGGCGGGCCTGGCAAGGCGCTCAACCCAGCACCTCCAGGAACGCCTCTTCCAACGTGCGCGAAGCTGGGCGGAGGCTTCGCACCTCGGCGCCGGTCTCTCGGGCGACAGAGAGCAGGAAAAGGGCAGGATCTGTGTCGTCGGGCACTTCGACCCGGTAGAGGTTGCTGACGTGTTTCAAGAGTGCCGCGCCCTTCGCTCGAACGGCGGTTGCGAATGCGTCGCTTGCGTCCTTCAGCTCCACGTCCCACTGCCGAGCGCTCTCACCCCGCATCTCGGTAACTGACTTTTGAGATCGAATCCTTCCCTGGCTCATGACGAGGATCCAGTCGCAGGTTCTTTCAATGTCGGGCAGCAGGTGTGAGGATACGATACAGTTCACGCCTTTGTTGTGGGAGATATCGCGGATGAGGTCGAGCATCTCCTCTCGGCTTTCGGGGTCTAAGCCGTTCGTGGGTTCGTCCAGGAAGAGCAATCTTGGACCGTGCACGAGCGCCTGGGCGATCTTGGCCTTCTGCTTCATGCCGGTGGAGAAGGTTTCCACGTTTCGGTATCGGGCTTCGCCTAGCCCGCAGTATTCGAGCACTTCGTGTGCGCGCTGGAGGGCGTTGGCTCTGGGCATTCCGGAAAGCTCTCCCGCCAAGGCGACGTACTCGACGGCGGAGAGACCGGGGATGTGACAGTCGGATTCGGGCATCAGGCCGACGTGCAGGCGAAGTTCGAGGCTGGCAGCGCGGATATCGTAGCCGAGCACCTCTCCCTCGCCGTCGGTCGGCCTCAGAAAGCCGAGCAAAGCTTTGATGAGGGTAGTCTTTCCGGCTCCGTTAGGCCCGAGAAGGCCGACGCATCCCTCTGGCATCTCGCAAGTTGCGTCGGCTACGGCAAGCGTCTTGCCGTACGCCACGCTGAGATGTCGGACTCGGGCGACCATGTCGTTTCGAATACTACTCTAACGACGACTCATGCCTTAAAGGTTGCGCCCCAGCGTGGAGCTGGGGCGCAAACGTGGGTCGGACGGCCGCGTTTAGTGGCCTTCGCCGCCCGCGTCCGAGTGGGATTCGCTCCCGCCCGAGCCAGCGCAAGGGTTGCCCGCGCCCGCGCAAGGATTGCTCGCTCCTGCGTCCGAGTGGGATTCGGTCCCGCCAGAGCCTGCGCAAGGGTTGCTCGCGGTTCCGGGCTCGGGAGCCGGTTGGCCGGGCTGAGCCGAGCTGTCAGCCGGAGCCGTCGTCGTGGTGTCACCGCTCGTATCGGACGAGCCGCTACAACCAAAGAGACCAAAGATTGCCACTGCTGCGGCGATCATCATCATCCATCGCTTCATGTTTTTTATCCTCCTGATAAGGGAAGCCTCGGCAAAGCATGCCCAGGCATACTCTACACCTTACCCGAACTTTGGGCCCCTGTGCCCCTTCAGCCGTCTTCCTCTGTGGGGTCTACGTAGACGGGCTGCTCTTCTCCCCGTATATTTGAGGGTTTTCATCCGGGATGCCACCAGGTGGGGGAGGTTGAACCGAACCTGCTGGGCTCGTCCCGCTCTCTCCGGGAGGTTGCATGTTGGGGCCTGGCTGGGCGTTGCTGAAGCCCTTCGGCTGCTCCGGTTCCTCCTTCTTGGAGCAAGAAACAGAGACGAGCAGGACAGCGACGACGAGCGACAACAGTGCCATTCGCATGGGGCAAAGGGTACCCAGACAGGGGCTGCGTTCGCATTCTAAGCCCGTTTTGTCGTATTCTCTATTGAAGTGGACTTCCTCGCGACCGGTCTCGAGTTTTTCCTGCACATAGACGAACACCTGCAGGACCTGATCGTTACGTACGGCACCGCCACGTACGTGATCTTTTTTCTGATTGTGTTCGCCGAGACTGGGCTCGTAGTAACCCCCTTCCTTCCGGGCGATACTCTGTTGTTTGCAGCAGGCATGTTTTCGGCCCAACCTGAGTTTGGGCTGAACGTCTGGCTCGTATCCCTGGTCTTCATGGCCGCAGCTCTGACGGGGGATATCGTGAACTACACCATCGGGAAGTACCTCGGGCCGAAGATCTTCAAGGGGGATAAGAAGAGTCGCTTCTTCAAACGCGAGTATCTCGACAAGACGCACGAGTTCTACGAGAAGTACGGTTGGCTGACGATTATTATCGCTCGATTCGTTCCGATCGTTCGCACATTTGCGCCATTCGTGGCGGGCATCGGCAGGATGACGTTCAGCCGCTACATCGCGTTTTGCGTTCTCGCCGCTTTTCTTTGGGTGTTCGTGTGTGTCGGCGCGGGCTACACGTTGGGTCGTATTCCCGTAGTTCGCGAGAACTTCGAACTGGCGATCCTCGGCCTTCTGCTCTTCTCGGTCATCCCGCTTGCGATCAAACTGATTCACCATCGGTGTAAGAACCGGCAGGTCGCCGTGGCTCCGGAAGAGTGATGGGCACGAGCACTTCGATCGCCAAGGCGAAAGAGGCAGTGAGCGAGCGCCTTCGATCGCTGCCGACCAGCCCCGGCTGCTACCTCTTCAAGGACGAAACGGGACGCATTCTCTACGTGGGCAAGGCGATCAACTTGCGCAGTCGAGTTCGGTCCTACTTCCGCGCTTCCTCAAATCTCGGGGCGCGCATCGCGCGGATGGTCGCGCTCATCCGCGATATCGAATGGATCGTCGTGGACAGCGAGTTGGAGGCGCTCGTACTCGAATGCAACCTGATCAAGAGGCATCGGCCCCCGTACAACGTTCGCCTTCGAGACGACAAGAGCTATCCCTTCATCGTCATCACGAAGGAACCCTTCCCGCGTGTGATGTTCACGCGCAGGGTCCGGAACGACGGCTCACGATACTTTGGACCTTTCTCGAGCGCGCAAGCGGTTCGGGAGACCCTGGGTCTCTTGCACAAGGTCTTTCGACTGATTCCTTGCGGCAAGAGTTGGACCGGCGACCGGGTGCAGCGCCCTTGTCTGTACTACCATATGGGCCAGTGCCTGGCTCCGTGCGCCGGCCTCGCGGACCGCGAAGAGTACGAACGGGAGTTGCATGCCGCCCGCCAATTCCTCGAGGGAAAGCAGGACGCCCTGTTGAAAGACCTCAAGAAACGGATGCAGGAAGCAGCGGAACGGCTCGATTTCGAGCAGGCTGCCCGATGGCGCGACGCGGTGGACAGCATCGAGCAGGTCTTGGAGCGTCAGAAGGTCGTCGGACCCAAAGGCAGGGATCAAGATGTGGTGGCGCTCGTGAGAGACGACCGAGGCACAGCCGTGCAGATGTTCTTCGTGCGCGGTGGCAAGCTCATCGGCCAGAGGATGTTTCAGCTGGATGGCACCGCCGACCGCAGTCCGGCGGAGGCAGTACAGGAGTTTGTGAAACAGTATTACGCGGAGGCGCCGGAAGTGCCGAGCGAGGTTCTGCTCCCGATTGACATCGAAGAGCACGCCATCATCGAGTCGTGGCTACGCTCCAAGCGAGGCCGATCGGTTCGCCTCGAGATACCCAAGAGGGGCGATCGGAGGCGGCTGGTCGAGCTTGCGGCGACGAACGCAGAGCTCGCTCTCGAACAGCTGCGACAGGAAGAGGCGGCGGAGGCGCAATGGGCGGAGGCGGCGATGCAGCAACTCGAGCAGGTCTTGCAGCTTCCTCGACCGCCGTGGCGCATCGAGGGGTTCGACGTTTCCAACATCCAGGGGAGCGCGCCCGTGGCCTCGATGGTTGTCTTCGAACAGGGCAAGCCGGCCAAAGCGGAGTATCGAAGGTTTCGCATCAAGTACAACCCGGAGTCGCCGGATGACTTCGCGATGATGAGGGAGGCGGTGCTGAGGCGGTTCCGAGCGTGGAAAGAGGGCAAGGAAAAGTTTCAGCGACTTCCCGACCTGCTCGTGATTGATGGCGGCCGGGGGCAGCTCCACGCGGCGTTGCATGCCCAACACGAGGTCGGGCTGACGGTCCCAACGATCGGTCTCGCCAAGAGGCGCGAGCAGATCTTCCTGCCTGAGAGGCGGGACCCCATCGAGCTGCCGCTTGACGCGCCGGGCCTCGTCTTGATTCGTCGCTTGCGGGACGAGGCGCATCGCTTTGCGCTATCCTATCACCGAAAGTTACGCGATAAGCGACTCTTCGGAAACCCGCTGGACGAGGTACCCGGCATCGGGCCAAAACGGCGTCGCCTTCTCTTGCGGACGTTCGGGTCCCTCGAAGGCATCCGCCGCGCGGCGGTGGACGAAATCGCGGCTGTTCCAACCATGACTCGCCGATTGGCTGAAAAGGTCAAAGAGGTTCTCGAATGAAGCGTTGGTTTTGGGTAGTTTTGTGTTTGTCTTCTTCGTTCGCCCTGGCTCAGGTGCGTGGATTGCCGCCAGAGACGCTGAGCGAGCACCGAGCCTTGGCCGGCGTAACCGTCCAAGGGGAAGTTCGCGGGCGCGGCCTGGGCGACCTCAGCTGGCGGCTCGTCTTCCGGACGGCAGACCGCTTCCTCTTGGAGGTTCATTCTCAGGCCTCGCGGCGCACCGCGTACGTGGAGGGAGATCGGCTGCTCGTCTACGACCCGGCGCTGGATCAATATATGCAAAAACGAGTGACGGGGCGGATGTTCGATGCCCTTCGCGCCACGATCGGAGGTCTCGACCCCGCGCTGGAGATCTTCCTCGATCCGGCCACCGGCCTGCTCTCATTCCTCAGCGGCTTCGGCAGCTTGGAATTTCAGGAAGAAGGTGGAGAGTTTGTCGCGTCGCCTGCGGAGGGATACGCCGTGCGCCTCAAGACGGATCCTTCCACGCGGCTGGTTTCGAGTCTGGTTGTGCAGGACCCCGATGGAGTCGTCGCGCGATGGACGTTTCAGGTGACGAAGGGACTGGCCGCCGGAGAACCTTCCTTCCGCGTCCCGGAGGGAGCGGTCCGGGTTGAGGTGTTCGGCGACTTGGGCGAGCCGCCCGTGTACGACGACCGATCCCGCGCCATCGTATCGGACTCTTCTCAAAAGTACGCGCAGCTCAAGAGTCTAATGTACTCCGCACGCGGGTACGCATTCAGCGACGGGGAACAAATCACCCTGCAGCTCAACGGCTGGTGGGAAAGAGAAGGACGGTTTCGCTTTGGAGTCACCGTCAACAAGCCTACTTTGAGCGTGGCGGTCCTGTATAAGGACGGGATCTTATCGGGTTGGGATCGGGAGAGATCGGTGCTTCTCAAGTCTACCGTCCCGCGAGAGGATGTGCTCGGCAAATTGGTCTCGATCGGCGCCGTCCGCGAGCCGCTGATGCGGTCGCTGCTGACGGGAGGCGCGCCGTGGAAGACTTTGGCTGGGCCTGGCGCGACCGTCCGCTACCGCGAGGGGGATGCCGTCTTCGGCGGAGAAAAGCAGCATGTGCTGGACATCGAGCAGAAGGACGGTTGGCGAGCGACGGTGTACGTCCGGGCGAAGGACAATCTCATCACGCGAATCGAGCGAACGCAAACCGTCGAGGGAAAGATTCTGTTCGCAGAGACCCTACTGTATGAGTACTTCCTTGTTGACAGAGAGATCAAGTCGAGCGCTTGGGATTTGGGCGCGCCGGCGGGTCTGAAAGTCGAGGGCTGGCCGCCCCATTCTTGAGGTCAGCGGTCTATCGTCAGATCCCAGATGCTGGAACCGGCTGGGAACTTGCGGACGAAAGTCTTCCCGCCGACGTGTAGGCGAAGCGTGAACGAGCGGTCTGCGACGACCTGAATCTTCGGCAGGGAGAGCCGGGAGGGTCTCGCGTCGGCAAGCAACGAGACGGTGGCTTCGCCGAATCGCAGGTTCTTGAGGCCGTGCCGATCCCTTCTCCACAAGTACCAATCTACGGTGTTGTGGTCGGCATCCGTCTCGAATCCCAGAACGGCTTCGATGAGGCCGGCGATCGCGAGCGCGCCTCCACGAATCGGATCCGGATAGCTCTCCGGCGCGGGCTTGGCCGTGTCGGGGCCGTAATCCGAATAGACGGTGCCGTCGCTTCCCCCGTTGCGAGCCATGGTTCGAAGCATGGCTTCGACCGCGTAGGCGGCGCGGTCTCGCTTGCCGGCGTCCATCAGCCCGCGCGCCGTCAAATAGACGAGCCAGGGTTTGACCCCCGAAGCGCCCGAGTAGAGACGGTGCTTCTGCGGCAAGAGGGGCCAAGAAAGGCGGCGGCTAAAGAGGTCCCGATCCGCCAGCGCAGCGGCGAGTTGGTCTGCGGTCTGCGTGGAAGCAGCGCCTCCGACCAGTGCCCACGTCGTAACCAGGGTGGGCTGTTCTGCGGGTTCGCCCTGAGCGTCCCGGCCCACCGGCATTCCGAAATCTTCATGATACAGTGTCGCGAGAAGGGCAGCGTCCTCCCGTAGCAGTCGTTGGTAGAGGCGGGCGGAATCCTTGAGTCCCAAAGCTTCCGCGCAAGCGGCGAGCGCCGAGGTCGCGATCATCGAATAACTGATCGCCTCCGTGGAGGCGACAATGCCGGGTCCAGGGCCCGCGGGCGAGAGGGAGAACGCCGGCGGGACGAAGCGGGGCCCGGAGGTCGTTTTCATCTTCGGTTCGCGCGTCTTAGGGTCTATGAGGATCGCGCCGGTCTCGGGATCGCGCTCCGGCTCCGAGGTGGTGTGGCGATAGAGTGACTCCAAATAGGCTTGGCGCCGAACGAAGGGCGAAAAGCATGTCTCCAAGAGGCGCCGGTCGCCGCTCACGCGAAAGAGGTCGTAGAGCGCCAACGGCAAGAGGGGTGGGCCTGCAGCCTCGCCCTCCGGTTCTCCGGTGGCTACAGGGATGCGCGCGGGGAGGATTCCTTTCGGGTCAACTCTCTGGGCGACGAAGGAGAGGGTCTCCGCGCATGGAGCCGCTTTCCAGCCCCATTTCGAATACAACGTTACGACGGCGATCGTATCCGGAGCGATCTCCTCGTTTGGGGCAACATATCGGGCAGGGAAGAGGGCCAGGCGAACGTCTTCGCGAACGGCTGCGTAGTAGGCTTCCCAACAGCGCCAGTAAAGTTCGACGAACTCGGGGTCGTCTTCGAGGATCGGTTCAGGCGTCCCCGCTCTCCAGCCGAGTTGGGGTGTGGCGAGAGTCAGTGCGGCTACGAGAACGATCATGCGGTTTCCAAGTATAGACGAGCAGGGCGCCCGAAGCCTTCGGACGCCCTGCCGTCGTCGGGGTCTCCCTCGCGGTTACGAGGTGATGTTCCAGACCGTTTGATCGAACCGTCCGCCCCAAGCGGGGAAGGTTACGCCGCGGTCGTGGTACCCGATCCGGGCCTTGATCTCCCTCGTGTTCGGGTCAATGAACCGAGACGCGTTGTTCGTGATCGTGATGGTTACGGTCGTGTCCCCGTTCACGCCATCGCGCTCATCCACCATCTCCCACGTACCGCTCTGGTAGTTGAAGAGTTCGATCCTCTGGCGCACGGGGTCGCCCGAGGTGGCCGCTTCCAGGACGAACTCGAACACGGATGCTGTAGTGGATGGCGCCGTGCCTTTGACGACGATCTCCACCGAGGCTGCGGCGATTTCCGTAGGTCTCCGAGCCTCGACGTTGTAGTACGAATCGTCGCTGTTGAACAGGTCTTGGAGCGTGCCGCTCTGGTACGCCCCGCGTGTTACCTCGACGGATTCGGGCACGATGGGGCCGCCCTCCGGCGAGAACTCATACGCGCCCATGTCCACGATCGGTGCCGTACCGTTTCCGGTGTCGGGGGTGCCCGGGTCATCCACGAATCGTGGATTGCCCGCGATGTCCTCCGTCACGCCGCTGGGTACGGCGGTGTTGTTACCCGCGTCAATCGCAGGCGATCCGGCGCCGATCGAGAAGTCACCGTTCGCGGGGTACTACGAACAGCGGATCGGCGTCAATGTTGCCTGTCCCGCTGAAGCCGCCCTCTACATCGGAGTACGACACGTTGGCTGTTCCTGCGGTCACTGGAATGGCAGCGGGCGAGTTGTTGCCGTAGATGACGCAGTTGACGAACGTCGCCGTTGGGTTGGCGCCGCCCAGTTGGACGGCTCCACCCGCCGACTGATTGCCCGAGATCGTGCAGTTGATGAACGTCGCATTGCTGTTATTGAAGACGTTCACCGCACCGCCGCCTCCGATGGCGCGGTTGTTCACGATCACGCAGTTGATGAACGTCGGGCTGGCGCTGCCGATGCCGACCCCACCGCCGTCGAACTCGACGAAGTTGCCGGTGATGATGCAGTCCTTGACGATCCCTCGGGACAAGGAGCCGCACCGGATGCCCGCACCAAAGTTGCTCCGACCGCCCCGAATCGTGAAGCCCTGAATCATTGCGTTCTCGTCTTCCCAGGGATGGTCGAGCCAGAAGACAGTTCCCTGATTTTGACCATCAATGATGCAGTTCTCGGGACCGTTGGCGCTCATCACGGTCAGCTTCTTGCCGTTCAAGCGGATGTCGAAGAAGCCGGGTCCGCTCCAGACGCCATCGGCGACGATGATTCGGTCGAAGTCCTGCGCGACGTTGATCGCCGCTTGAATCGTCGGTTGATCTGCGGGCACGTGAATGTCCGCAGCGTTCGCACTGGTGAAAACGAACAGAGCAGAAACGGCCGCCAGCGCGATTCCGGCCCCCCTGCTCCTCCTTTCAGAGAGCCTTACCTGCATGGTTTCGAACCTCCTTCCTACGGCCCTGCGGACCGCGGGCCTGATGAGATTGTAGTCAAACAGTCCGAAAACCGTGTGTCGGTACTTTTGACAGGTTTTGCGTTCCGTTGGGCCCGGAAAAGTTCCATGGGCGGGCGAAACTCTGACTTGCACAGATCGTCAGAACAACAGGAGGAACGCGATGATTGCTCTAACTGCCGGATTTCTGATTCTCGCCTCGGCCCAGTGGCCGTGGGGGCCGTATCGCCCTGGATACGAGCCTCAGCCATCGCCTAAGCCAAGTCCGGCCACGGTCCGCTGCATCAACGCCATGCCGGAGGAGGAGCGCTACATCCTCTCGGTCGGACCCTACACTCGAGTGATTCCTTACGGTCAGCGAAGCGAGTACCTGACGCTCGAGGGCAGGCAGGTAACGCTGGGTCTGTCGAACCTCTATCGAGAGCGGGTGGCGAACGACGTGATCGCGCAGATTCAGCCCGGCTATCCGCATACGATCCTCTTCGTCGGGACGCCATCCGTGAGTGGCACGTTCGAAGCGCTCGTCCTGCGCGATTCGACAGCCGGGCCCCCTACCAAGTCCCAGGCGCAGTTTCAGTTCTTGAACGCCCTCGTAACCAAGGAGACGGTGAGCATCTATCTGAACGGCAAACCGTGGAGTGGAGCGGAGAAACTGGAGTACGGAAAGCCCTCGAAGATGCTCGGCATCAGCCCGCGCGAATGCGAAATCGAAGTGCGGTATGCGTCCGGTACGGTCCTATACCGAACGAACTTCACGGCCCAGGGCGGCATCCGCTACACGGGAGTCGTCATGGGCATGCCCGGCATCGTCGGCAACCGCGCGCCGCGCCTATTCTTCTATCCATTCTGACCGTTGGATGACATCGGCTTCGCCAGTTGAGCAAAATGGCAGCCGATGCTGAAACATCCCGCGCTCACTCGTAGCCGTGTTCGTTCGTTCGTGCGAGAACGACTGCCCAAGGACGTCGTGGTGCACAGTGCGCCGCTCGAAGTCAGCGTAAGCCTGGAAGAGCATCGGAATCAACGAGAAGCCAAGCGCGGACGCTTCAAGAAGATTCGAAAGGGGTTTGCTTGGGGCCCGGTTTGGGCGACGGTCTGGTTTCGCGTTCGAGGGAAGATGCCGCACTGGGAGGGCTATCGGGTGTTTGCGCGCTTGGATGTCGGCGGCGAGCGTACGGTATGGGTCGGCAATGTGCAAGCGCAGGGGCTGGACGGTCGTCACGACCTCTTCCCGTTGGATTCCCATAAGCCCGGTCAAACGGTTGATCTCTTCGTCGAGGCGTATGCGACGAATCCGAACGTAAGCGTTCACGGCCGTCCCTCCGATCCTCCGGCGAAGCCGTTCGCCGTGGGAGAGGTGCAGCTCGAGGCGCACGACACCGAGGTTTGGAATCTGTTGATGGATTGCCTGTTCGCGGAGCGGTTGTTGGATGCGCTCGGCGAAGATCATCCTGCCTATTCGCGGATTCTTTACGCGCTGAACGATGTCGTGAATGAGTACACGGACCGCCGAGCCGCCGCGAAATGCCGCCGGTTGTTGAGGGAGCAGCTGGAAGGCGACGCGTCCTCGCCTTACCATGTGCTGACCCCGGTCGGACACGCTCACCTGGACACGGCGTGGCTTTGGCCCCTCGCCATTACAAGAAAAAAGATGGCACATACGGCTGCCAACCAACTGGCGCTGATGTCCGAGTATCGTGAACACCGGTTTGTCCATAGCCAGGCGGCTCAGTACGAGTGGTTGGAGCAGGACTATCCGTTGCTCTTCGAGCGAGTACGAGACGCGGTGGCTAAGGGTCAATGGGAGCCGGTTGGAAGCCTTTGGGTCGAAGCCGATATGAACCTGAGTGGCGGCGAGGCCCTGGTTCGTCAAGTGCTTTATGGCAAGCGGTATTTTCGGGAGCGCTTCGGTATAGAAACCACCGACTTATGGCTGCCGGACGTGTTTGGGTATTCCGCCGCCCTGCCGCAGATCCTCGTTCAGTGCGGCATTCGGGCGTTCATGACGCAGAAGATCTCCTGGAATCAGTTCAACCGGTTTCCCCATACCACGTTTTGGTGGGAAGGCATAGATGGTTCGCGCGTATGGGCGCACTTCCCACCGGCGAATACCTACACGGGCGACGCGTCCCCCGAGCAGTTGCGTCGGCACCTGACCGAGAACAAGGACGCCGGCCACTGCGATCGAGGGCTGTACATCTTCGGATATGGAGATGGCGGTGGAGGTCCAACGCGGGAACAGATCGAGTCGCTCCGGCGCGCGGAGTGGATGCCGGGTATGCCAAGAATCGAACGGCTGTCGGCGAAAGAGTTCTTTGAGCGCGCCCGGGGGGAGAGTCGAGACTTGCCCACTTGGGTCGGCGAGCTGTACTTTGAGCTTCATAGAGGTACTTACACTACACAATCGAAGACGAAGACGCTGAACCGAAAGTGCGAGTTTCTCTTGCGGGATTTGGAGGCCCTTTCCTGTTACGCGCCCGGGTTTCCCAAACGTTATCCACAAAAGGAGATCGAGCGGTTGTGGAAAACTGTCCTGCTCAACCAGTTCCACGACATCCTGCCGGGGAGCAGCATTCGGGAGGTGTACCAGCAAGCCGAGGCTGAGCTGCAAGAGGTTCAGCAACGAGCGCAGGAATTGATCGAGCAGAGGCTGAAGCAGCTTGCGTCCGGGCTGGAGCGGCCGGCAGAACCCAGCTACGGGATGTTCCAGTTCGCCACGGTTGTCTCGCAGGCGTCCGTCCCATGGGATGCCAAGAAGGCCCCGAAGGCGCTCGAGTGCGGCACGGAGACGCTGCCCGTGCAGCTGGTGGAAGCGTTCGGGGAGAGGCGCTTGATCTTTCCGACGCCCGAGGCGGCGTTGAGCGCGGTGGCGGTCGGTGCATTCACCGAGCAAGAGGCGGCTCCGCTTCCTGGGCTGCGCGCCCGCGGTCGGGTGTTGGAGAACTCGGAGTGGTTCGTTCGCTTCGATCGAAACGGCAACATCCGGAGCATTCGCTCTCAAGAGGACGGGAGCGAGTACGTGGCGGAGGGAGCGCTGGCGAACGTTTTCCAGCTGTTTCGCGACGAGCCGCTCTTCTGGGACGCCTGGGATGTAGACGCCTTCGCGCTCGAAACCTGTGAGGAATTGACGAAGTGCGATCGGTTCGAGATTGTCGAGGAAGGCCCGGTTCGGGTCGCGGTAGAGTCGGAGCGGCGCTTCGGAAAGTCGCGAATCGTGCAGCGAATCTCCCTCGGGCCAACTCCGGGAATTCGATTCGACACATTCGTAGATTGGCATGAGGACGAGCGCATGCTGAAGGTGGCGTTTCCGGTCAACGTGCGTTCGACCTCGGCTCGATATGAGATTCAGTTCGGCAACATCGAGCGGCCAACGCACCGCAACACGAGCTGGGATATTGCTCGGTTCGAGGTCTGCGCGCACAAGTGGGTGGACCTCAGCGAAGGCGACATGGGTGTGGCGCTGCTGAACGACAGCAAGTACGGCTTCGACGTGCACGGGAACACGATTCGCATGACTCTCTTGCGGTCTCCGCTCGCCCCGGACCCGACGGCGGATCGGGGTGCGCACCGCTTTACGTACGTTCTTCTGCCACACTTTGGCCCGTACAACTGGGCGGGCGTGGTTCAGGCGGCGTACGCCCTCAATGCGCCGTTCCATGCGGTCGAGTTGTCGCCGGGCAAGGGAGCCGTATCGAATGTTCCCCTGTTACGCTGTGAAGATCGCAACATCGTCGTAGAAACCATCAAAAAGGCAGAGGATGGCGAGGGAATCGTCGTGCGTCTTTACGAGTGCCACAACTCTCGAGGTCGGGCGGAGTTGCTCTCCGATCGCCCGATTCGCGTGGCGAAGCGGTGCAATCTTCTCGAGGAGCCGGTGGGAGAGGTCGAGCTGACGGATGGCGGCGTCGAGTTCGAGTATAAACCGTTCGAGATCGTAACTCTGTATTTGGAGTGGGAGTCGTAGCGATTTGAAAGGATCAAAGAAGAAGTGGATCGGGATTGGCTGCGGGGTGGTGCTGCTCGGCCTCGCATGGTGGACGTATCCGTTTTGGAGCGTGCTGTTCTTTTACGCCAAAGAGTCCTTGGCAGGTAAGCAGGAGTACAAGCCGGAGGATTGCCTGTCGAACCTGAAGCAGGTCGGCCAAGCGCTGGAGCTGTACTTCGAGGCGAACGAGGCCTATCCGCCCGCGGATCGTTGGATGGATGAGCTTGTGCTCTTCATGCACGCGGACAACATCGAGCAGGAGACACAGAAGCGCAAGTTCGCCTGCCCGGCCGTTGGAGACGGCGAGAACACGTTCGGCTATGCCTTCAACGGCGAGATCGGCACGAAGTGGATCGATGAGGTTGAAGATCACGCGAACACGCCCGCCATCTACGACAGCACGAAGCTGACCTGGAACGCTTACGACGATGTCGCCCTCGAGTCGCTTCCCAATCCGCCTCGCCACCGCGTCAACAATATTCTCTACGCCGACGGGCACGTCGGTTCGGAGGGAGGTCGGTGAGGATCGCTTTTTTCAGCGACACGCACCTCGGTCACCGCAAGTTCACGAAGCTGGACGAAAACGGGCTCAACGTTCGCGAGGTGGACGTCATGCAGACGTTTCGACGCTTCTTGGACTCCATCGAGAAGCGCGACCCGGACGTGATCCTTCACGGCGGCGATTTCTTCGACGTCGTCCGTCCGAGCAATTTGACGTTGAGCCATGCACTCCAGAGTTTGATAAAGTTGCAAGAAAAGCGTGGAGGGCGCCCGTTCGTCGTGGTTGGCGGCAATCACGAAATGCCCAAGGTACGGGGGACCGGCTGCGCCCTGCAGCTGTACAACGAAGTCATCCCCGGATTCAAGGCTGTCTACGGCGATCCGGAGGCGGTGTCGCTCGGGGAGGGCCACGTTCTGCATTGCGTTCCGTCGTCGCGAGTGGGAGATTGGGAGGATCTACGGAAGCGTGAGAAGGGAACCATGCTCCTCATGCACGGTCTCGTAGACGGGATCGAACACGGTCGGCCTGACCTGTCGCCGGCTAAGATCGAGCGGGAGTACGAGTTCGCGTTCTTGGGTGATTACCACCTGCACCAGGCGATTCGAGATACGGTCGTGTATGTGGGATCAACGGACTACGTGGCGACGAACTTTTGGAAGGAATGCGGTACACCGAAGGGTTGGATGGAGGTGGACACAGAGGATTGGAAGTGGACCTTCCACCAAGTGAAGCCGGCGAGGCGTGCTCTGGATCTTCCATCCATTGACGCGAGCGACATGACTTTGGACGAAGTGGGCGAAGCCATGCTCGAGCAGTTGGCCGCCGCCCTGAAAAGCCTCGACGACGACAACCCGCCGATCGTGCGGCAGGTCATCGTGAACGCCTGGCCTGATCTTCGGCGAGAAGTGCCGTTTACGATCCTTCAAGAGTGTAGGCGGCGGTGCCTCGACTACGATTTGGTCACGCGTGCCGTCAGCACCAAGGAGACCCAGTCGGCGGCCCCGGAACGGCCGCGCGGCCAGACGTTGGCGATGCGGTGGGAGGAGTTTGCCAAGGAATACGAGATCCCGGAAGAGGTCAACCGGGAAGAGTTCGTCAAAACGGGCAAGGACTACTTATCGGAGGCGCGCAGTGCTTCTGGAGAAGATTAGAATCCAAAGCTTTCGTCAGTACGATGATGTCACGATCCCATTCGAGCGCGGCTTGACGGCGATCGTCGGGCCGAATGGGGCGGGCAAGTCCACGCTCGTCGAAGCGATCATCTTCGCTCTCTACGGCGAGCAGCGTGGGAACAAGGACACGTTGAGGCCGTTCCGGTTGGGGCAGGGCGAACCGAGCGTTACGCTCTGGTTTCAACTGGGCGAGGATCACTTCCGTGTCCACCGCACTTTGAGCAAAGCCTCCCTGCACTTGGTCACCGACGTCGAAGAGGTACTTGCTCAATCGCTTTCCGGCGTCACGAGCGAGGTGCAGCGTCGCCTGGGCCTCACGCACGAGCAGTTCGTGAACAGCTTCTACACCGAGCAGAAGAACGCCCACTTTCTAAAGTTCTCCAGCAAGGGACGCAAAGTCGAAGAATTAGCGAAGATGCTGGGGTACGACGACCTGAAGAGAGCTTCCAAGATCGCCGAGCGTGCCTATGACGCGGCGAGATCGGAGCTGGCAGGACTGCAGGAGGCGGCTCAGACGCAGCAGGATGCCAAGCAGCGCCGCGAGATCGCTGCGGCACGGCTCGAGCAGGAGAAGAAGAATCTGGAACAACTCGAGCAGGATGCCGAGCGCCTGTTGAACTCTTTGAAGGAGTCCAAACCGAAGGCAGAGCGCGCGAAGAAGGTGGAAGAGTGCGTTGCCGCACTGGAGAGAATTGCCGCAAGCATTGCCGTGGCTGAGCAGCATGTCGCCGAACGCAAGCGGGAGCTCGAAGAGGCGAAGAAGCAGGTTGAACGCCGCGCCAGCCTGGAGGAAAAGGCGCGCGAGTACGAGGCGACCAAGAAGCGACTTCAGGAGCTTGAGGCTCTCCGTTCGAAAGCCGCGGAGATTGCGCTGGCTCGCCGCCAGTTGGAGCAGCTGGCGGAGGAGATTCACGCCTTGCAAGAGGAGCTGTCAGGGGTCGAGGGCGAAGAGCTCGAGAGGGTCCAAACGGAGCTAAAGGAGGACGAAGAGAGATTGGCGCAGCTCCGGACCACTCTCGAAGAACAGCGAAGGAAGTGGCAAGAGCAGGGCGAGGCCGTACGCCGAGAGGTTGCCCAGCTGGAGGCGGATGCCAAGCGCCTGCGGCAGCGGCTCGAGGAGCTCAAGGCGGCTGCCAAAGACGGCGTGTGCGTCACCTGTGGCCAGCCCTTGCCGGAAGGTCGCTTGCCCGAGCAGGATGCCGTAGAGGAGCGCTTGGTAGAGACCGAGGCGAATCTCGAGCGATCGAGAGCGGAAGCGCGCGCGTTCGAAGCGGAGCCGGAGTCTTTCGCGGAGCTGCGAGCCGAGATGGAGAGTCTCCAAGAAACGATCAAAGGGAAGGAGGCAGCCCTCGCCGTTGCGCGCGATCGCGCGCAGAAGGCGGCGAAGCTGCGGGCGCAACTCGGCCAAAAACAGAAGGAAGTGGAACCATTACAAGAACAGTGCGCCGAAGAAGTGCCCTTCGATCAGGCCGAGTACGAGCAAGCGAAACAGCATCTCGCCGCGCTGGAAGAGGTGTATCGGGACTATCTTGCCCTCGCTTCAGCGGAGAAGGTTCTCCAAGAAGCGGCGGACCGGCTGGCACGCGAGGAACAGAGGCTGAACGAGCAAACCGAAGAGCGAAAGCGATATCAACAGGAGATCGAGGAAACCGGTCTGACCCTCGAGGAAGCGCGCGCTATTCTGCAGGAGTTCCAACAGGCAGAGGTCGAGGCTCGAACACTCGTCGAGCGGATCGAAGGGCAGAAGAGGGTGGTACAAAGCGCAGAGCGGGAGCTGGCGGAAGCAGTCGAGGCGACGAAGCGATACGAAGATCTGTTGAGAAAGATCGAGGAGCGGGCGCGAGCGGTCTCTCTCAATCGAACGGTGCAACGAGCGATGGAGGCCCTCTCCAAGCAGATGACCGACGAGATTCGTCCCGAGCTGCAACGCTACGCCTCCGACTACGTTGCAGAGCTGTCCCGGGGTCGCTATCGCAAGATTCAGCTGAATGAGGACTTCGTACCCCACCTCGTAGATGACGTGAAGGGGACCGAGCAGGTGAAGCAGGTCATTAGCGGGGGCGAGGAGGATCTGATGCAGCTCAGTCTGCGCCTCGCGCTGTCGCACTTCATCCGGTCGAACGCGAACCAGTCGCTTAGTCTTCTGATCCTGGACGAGGTGTTCGGCTCGCTGGATGAAGACCGACGAAGTGCAGTGCTCGACCAGCTTCGGGCGCTGTCCGACCTCTTCGAGCAGGTCCTGATCATCAGTCACATTGATGCAATTAACGAGGCGGCTGACCGCGTCATCGAGGTTCGCTATGATGCCGAGGCTCAGGTGTCGCGCGTGACCGGGACGGATATCCCAGACGAGGAGCTCGTCTTGACCGCCGGATAGCCGGCAACTCTTGGGGCTGTGCGCCTTGCTGGAGCGGCTGCGGCTCGGGCGTGGAAAACCTCTCTTAGACGTTCCCTGGTTCGCCCAGGAGAGAGTACGAGGAGGAATACGATATGGACCTGTCCCGACGTGAGTTCTTGCGAGTTACTGGCTTAGCCGCCCTATCTGCGACGCTGCCTCTCGGCTTGACAAAGAGCGCGAGGGCTGCGTCGCCGCCGCCCCGCGCCCGTTACACAAGCCGTGTGATGGGGGCGAACATCAAGCTCTACGCATTCGATCCCTCGCGCACCGTGCGGCAGCGGCAGGTTCAGCAAGTCGTTGACTGGGGTTTCGAATGCTTGCGCGACAACGATCCTTTTGGCGGGACGCCCATTTACGACATGAACCACGCAAGGGCTGTCGTGGAAGAGCTGGGCGAGGTGGGAGTACCCTACCTATTGACAGCGGTAGATCGCATTCCCGGGATTGAAGACTTCGTTTCGCCCCAAGCTTGGATGGGCATTCGCGAGCGGTACCCGGACATCGGAGACTCGCGACGGTGCCTCACCGCCATCGCAACCGGATCTGGCATGAGTGCCCTCAACAACTTCATGCTGGACAAGGTTGGTTACCTCCGGCAGTTGATGCCTGCCGGCACTCGCCTGCAGGTCTTTAACGGTCCTGAGCTATTAGGATATTTGAAGTGGAACATGTTTGACCCCCAGTTTCGGGCGTGGGTGCGTTCGCTCGGACTGCCGGCACCGCCTCCCGTGGACGACCCGAACGTCAATCGCCAGGTTTGGGAAAACTATCGCTCGTTTATCGGCGCCGTGCGAGGCATATGGGGCAACGATGTGATCGGCGACTCCTCTCACGTGTATGCGTACAACGGTCTCAACGGACCTTCCGTATACTACTATCCATGGCCCGGTGGCAACAAGGTCCTGACCGAGGTCGGGGTGAGCCGGTACGAAGTGCCGGATCCGCCTGCTTGGTTTCGTCGCATTCTCTTCGACGTCGTAGACTACTACGCCAGTAGAGGATTGCAGTGGCAAGGTGTGGACGGCTACACATACAACGTGGAAGAGTTCTTCATCCACGCCGCGATTGATCCGCGCTTCTTAGATCTATGGGAGTATGGCCAAACCGAAGCACTCTGGGATCCGGTTGCGTACCGACAACTGATCGAGCGCAATGCTGGTACGGACCGCCAGGGTTTGCCCGAATACGACGCGGTCATGATGGATCCGGACATGGCGGCTGCCGTGCTCGGAGTCATGGACACCTTCCGCAGCAACCGAGGCACGTACGAACCGCCGGTGCAAGGCGGCGGCGGTGGTGGACAGGACTCGTTCGGCGGAGCGTTGGACAGCGCGCTCAGTTCCGGTGGGTCCGGTCAGACCTTCGAACGCGGCTATCCCACCGGTGGCGGCGCGCCGAAGAGCACGCCCGTCAAGAAGGGCGGCGACCCGACCGAGGTTGGCAAGCTCGGAAAGGGTTAGCGCTCCCAGTCCACCACCTTCACCGTCGTCGTGAGCGTTCGCTCGCCAAGACGGAGTCGGACACCGTAGGTTCCCGCGGGCACGATCCCGCGGGAACCTTGCTGGTTCAGCTGCCACACGACCTTGTTCAGGCCGGCGTCTCCCGTACCATCCAGTTCACGAAGCACTCGACCGGTCACGTCCACGATTTCGATGCGAACACCCTCTTGGGGCGACTTGAGGTAGTACCAGATCGTCGCGCCAAAATCTGGATTCGGCCCTGTGTACCTCGCGTGGCCGTTGAAGGCGTCGAACATGTCGGCAATGAAGTTGTGCGCGAGCGCGGTCTGTGGCTCGAAGAGATAGACGTCTTGTGTCAGCACGTCCTTGGTGAGTTGGCGAAGGGGCGTGATGTCCGCGATGAAGACGCCCCGGCCATGCGTTCCGACGACCAGGTCTCCGTCCCGCGGATGGATGAGCAGGTCCTGACAAGGCGTAGTGGGAATGCCGTTCTTCAACCTGACCCAAGAGGCTCCGCCATTGAGAGAGATGTAGCAGGCTCGTTCCGTACCGACGACGAGCAGATCGGGATTGAGGGCGTCTTGTCGGATGACCGAGACTTGCTCGTTCTTCATGTTCGAAACCAGGGAGGTCCACGTTTCGCCCATATCAGTGGTTTTGTAGATATACGGCGTAAAGTCGTCCTCTCGGAATCCCGTGATCGTTACGAAGGCGGTGTTCACATCGTGCGGCGAGGCGACGACGCGGCTCACCCACCAGTTCTTGGGAGCGCCCGGCATGTTTTGATTCACCTGTTTCCAAGTGTTGCCGCCGTCTGGCGTGACCCACACGTTTCCGTCGTCCGTACCGACCCAGAGAACGCCAGCCTTGAGCGGGGACTCGTCGAGCGTGGTGATCGTGCAGTGCGGGACGTTGCCTCTGATCTTCTCCGGGTCGTTCGTCGTCAGGTCGTCACTGATCGCTTGCCAAGTGTCCCCCCGGTTCAGGGATCGGAAGACCTTCTGGGCCCCCCAGTACAGGATTTTCGGGTTGTGGGGTGAGATGAGGAACGGCGTCATCCAGTTTCGCCGGAGTCCTTGTTCTCGGGGGACGATCGGAGTGGACGTCCGCGTGCGGAGATCCACGCGCGCGGTTCCACCAAATTGCGAGGAAGTGTAAACGGTCATGGGGTCCTCTGGGTCGGCGATGGCGTAGAATCCATCGCCGCCGAGGATGTTGATCCAGTCACTGTTGTCAATCCCGCTCCGCTTGCGCGTGCGCGAAGGTCCGTGCCAGACCCCATTGTCTTGCAAGCCACCGAATACGTTATAGGGTACGGACAGATCCGCGCCGATCGCATAGAACTGCGGGATGGGCAGGTTGTTGAGAAACCGCCAGGTTGCTCCGCGGTCGTAGCTCATGTAAAAGCCGCCGTCGTTACCTAACAGGAGGCGCTCTGGGTTGTTCGGGTCAATCCAGAGAGCGTGGTGATCCACGTGCACCTCGGAGTCCAGCCGACGGAACGTGCGTCCGCCGTCATCGCTGAAGAGTAGCTGGACATTGAAGACATAGACTAGATCCGGATTCTTCGGATCCACTCGAATTTGGGAATAGTAGTAACTGGCTGGTACAGCGCGGTCGCTGGTACGCGTCCAGGTCTTGCCTGCGTCGTTCGTACGGTACACGCCGGACGTCTCGCCCGGGTTGTGGTTTTCGATGATCGCGTACACGATGTTGGGGTTCTCCGGAAAGATGGCGAGACCGATTCGCCCCAGCTCTTTGCTCTCTGGAAGGCCGTTGGTGAGCTTCTTCCAGGTGAGGCCGCCGTCCTCGCTCTTGTACAGGCCGCTGCCCGGGCCTGACTCGCGTATGTGCCAAGCCCGGCGGAGGCGGTCATAGGCGGCGGCGTACACTTCTTTGGGGTTTTTCGGGTTGATGGCGATGTCAATGAAGCCGGTGGTGTCGTTGTCCCCTTTGAGGACGAGCGTCCAGCTCTTGCCGCCATCCGTCGTGCGATAGACTCCGCGGTCGCCACCCGGACGGTACAGTGGGCCCGACGAGGCGACGAGCACGATGTCCGGGTTCGTCGGATGAATGGCGATGCGGCCGATGTGGATGCTGTCCTTCAGACCCATATTCGTCCAGGTCTTGCCGCCGTCTGTGGACTTGTAAACGCCATCGCCGAAGTGACAACTCCGTTGATTGTTGTGTTCGCCGGTTCCAACCCAGACGATCTCCGGATTGCTCGGCGCTATGGCGACGTCGCCGATCGAAACAGTCTCTTGGTCGTCGAAGATGGGTGTCCACGTCGTTCCGTTGTTCGTGCTCTTCCAGAGACCGCCTGACGCTGCTGCGACGTAGATTATGTTCGGCTGGGAAGGGTGGACTTCGATGTCCACCACGCGCCCGCCTGTGACCGCAGGCCCGATCGATCGGAACTCGATCTTGGACAGAATCGTTTCAGCCGAGGGCTGAGCCACCGCAACCGCGGCAGTGGCAAAGACGACGAGTGCCAGCGAAGCCAGTCGTTTCATGTGCGCATGTCCCTTTGTGAGGCGTTTACCTTACCGGAAAGATACTCGCCAAGGGAGGCGCTGGGTTCCGTCCCGCAACAGGTTCCTTATCCCGAGGGCGGATGGAAGTCCTCGTGCCGCTTGCAGAGGGGCAGGAAGTCGCAGTCCGCGCACAGGGGTTTCCACCTGGGTTCGATCTCGTGGAACTCGCGGTTCAGGATTTCGGTCGCGAGGGCGTTGAGGTCTTCGGTGAAGAGGTCTACCTCTTCCTGCGAGACCTCGACGGTTGCGGTGTGATTGGTTCGCAGGGAGACGATGGTACTGTAGTAGCGAGGCGCCTCGAACAGAGAGCGCACCAGGATTTGATAGCACATCATGGCAAGGTCGTTACGCACGTCCTCTGGTTTCGTTTCGGATCGCAGACTCTTGTAGTCTACGATCTCGATCGAGCCATCCGGTCTACGGTTGATCCGGTCCACGACGCCGAGCAGGATGTATTCGCCCATATCCTTCTGGATGCGGCGTTCTACGTCGAGAACTTCGACTCCCTCCGGCTTTTGGATTTCCGTCTCGACGAAGGTCGTCAGAATGCCGCGCCCCTCAGCGAGCGCCTCTTCAGCCTCTTCAGGACTGTGGAATCCTGCGGAGATCCAGTTCTCTTCAAGCGTCTCTGCGACCGCTTCCTTGATCGGCACGCCGGAGAGGTCGCGCCGGTACAGCTCTTCCAGCGTGCGATGCAGACTGGATCCGAATGAGTAATACCACTTTGCCCGCTGAAGGACCCTGCCCCTCGGATCCACGAATGTCCACCGGTACTTGACAGGGCAGGCGAGGTAGGTGCTGAGGCGAGTCGGCGAGAGGATCGGCTTGCGTGCCATCTCAGTTTCGCATTTCGGGTTCGGCGCCTTCCAGAGGTTTCCTCATCGCTGCGAGGGCTCGCTCTTCGATGGCGGCGACCTTCTCGGGCGTCAGGTTCAGGCGTTTGGCGGTCGCTTCGACGCTAAGAGGCTCGCCGGCACTCAGGCCGTAGCGGAGATCGAGAACCTTCTGCGCCAGGTCTGGGAGACCTCGGAATAGGTCTTGAACTACCTGCTTGGTTAGCATGGTATCCAAGACTTGCTCTTCCGCTTCGGCAAAGTCTTCGACGAAATCGCCGAGGCTCGAAGTTTCCTCTCCGCGAACCGGCGCCTCGAGAGACAGGGGGCTTAGGTCAAGCGCCCGGAGCTGTCCCAGTTGGTCTACGGAGAGCTGCACTTCCTTGGCGAGTTCGTCATCCGTCGGGTCGCGCCCCAATTGTTGAGCCAGCAAGAGCCGCGCTTCCTGGATCCTCCTGAGCAGGGAGGCGAGCCGCCGAGGAAGCCGGATCGAGCGCGTATGGACGGCGATCGCCTTCGCCATCGCCGCCCTGACCCACCAACGCGCATACGCAGCAAACCGATATCCATGGCTTGGATCGTATTTCTGAGCCGCCCGGACGAGAGCCGCGTTTCCTTCCTGCACGAGATCGTATCGCGGGATCCCCCGCCCCGCGAACCGGTGCGAGATCTCCATGACGAGTCGTAAGTTGGAGAGAACCAAGAGCCGGAGAGCGTCCGCGTCGCCGGAGCGGGCTCGGTGGGCGACCGCTCTCTCGGTTTCTGCGTCCAGCGGGTCGAAGTGACCGACGAAGTCAAACCAGGCCTCGCCCGCCGTCGGGACATCGCCCTCTTCGAGTCTTCGAAGTTCTTCGAGCGAGACGGTTGCCTCGGGAGGCAAGGGCGGCAGCTTGGACCGCCTCTTCTTCTTGTCGGGGGCTCGGTCGGCGACTTGGATTCCGCGAGCTTCCAACTCGTTCAGGATGCTTTCGATTTCGGAAGGATCCACGTCTCCGAGCGCCTCGTTGAGGCGTTCGACCGGCAAGACGCCGTTCTCGGCGAGTTTGAGGATCTCTTCCAGGTTCATCTTCTTGTTAGGTTGTACTCGATTCGGGAGGACGGGATGCCGTTAGCGGATTCCTCGTTGCCGTTTCTCGCGCTCTTTCTCGAGGATGGAGAGGGCGCCTTGGATGATTCGGTCGTCGAGTGGGGGCGGTCCGCGGAACGGATCCGGCGGCGGAGTCAGGGAGAGCAAGAGGTGCTTGGCCTCCGGGTCGAGATTGGCGAGGATTGCGTTGCCGCTGTCAGCACCCGTCTCCCGAATCGCTTCGGCGATTCTTAGCGCATCGGGCGAGTAGAGCAGACCCTCCTCTGTCAGTCGGTCGCGGACAAGATGGCGAACCGCGTCATTCACCGCGGCGCGAAGTACAAGCGCCTCGGCGGGCGACACCCTGGCCTTCTTGGTTTCCTCTCCGGCGACTTCCGCGGGTTGCGCCTGCCCCTGTCGGCGGGACACGCGCTTGCGCTCGCGCTCAAACTTCTCGACGAGCGCGCGTGCCGCCGCGGCTCTGTCCGTCTTCGCTGCAGGATGAAGCGTCGAAAGTTCATCCAGCACTTGGATGGACTCGAGGGGGTCGCCCTCCTCAGCGAGCGAGCGAACCAGACGGTCCCAGAACTCAGCTGGAATCTCACCGCCTTGTTCCACCTCGCGGCGGAGGGACTCTGCGAGGAACTTCGTCGGCGAGAGAGCGTACTCCACTGCAGCAGAGAGCGCGACGGGCCCCTGTTCGGCCAGCACCGTGTCCGGATCGAGACCTTCCGGCAACAGAGCGATCCGGACGCGGATGCCGCGGGACTCCAAGATGGTGCGACATTTGAGGGCGGCCGAGCGGCCAGCCGAGTCGGAATCGTAGACGAGAGTAGCGGAGTCCGCCCAGCGCTTGACGAGAACGGCGTGCTGTTGGTTGAAGGCGGTCCCGAGGGGCGCGCAAGCGGTCTTGATGCCTGCTCGGTGGCAGGCGATGACGTCGAGGTACCCCTCGCAGAGGACGATGTGCCGGCTCTTTTGCAGCTCGGGCCTTGCGAGGTGCAGGCCGTAGAGGGTGCTGCTCTTATGAAAGTCCGGCGTGTCCCTGGAGTTGAGATATTTGGGTTCGCCGGCGCCGATCAGGCGCCCGCCGAATCCGACGAGTTTGCCGCGCGGGTCGCGGATAGGGAAGATAAGGCGCCTGCGAAAGAAATCCCGATAGCCAGACCCTTGATCGCCGGTGAGCAGGCTGCATTCGGCGGCCATGGCGAGCGCGAATCCCTGTTTCTTGAGGTGCATGGCCAAGGCGAAATCTTCATCCGGCGCGTAGCCGATCTCCCACCGGTCGAGGGTGAGGTCGTCGAGCCCTCGGCTACGGGCGTATTCCATGGCCTCGTCGGTTTGGAGGAGGCGGTTTCGGAAGAAGGTGAGCGCTGCTTCCATGAGAGCGGCTCGCTTGTCCCTGTCCTCTCCCTTGCCGTGGCTGGTTGCGCGCAGTTGCACGCCTGCGCGCGCGGCCAGGATTTCGAGCGCTGACCGAAAGTCCACGTTCTCTGTTTCCATCACCCAGGAGAACACGTCGCCGTTCTTCTGGCAGCCGAAACAGTGGTACGTCTGGCTGTCGGGGTAGACATAGAAAGAGGCTGTGTCCTCTTCGTGAAAAGGACACAGCCCCCGATACGTTTTCCCTGTTTTCTTGAGCGCGACTCGCTCCGAGACGAGGTCAACTAAGTCAATTCGACTTCGAACAACCTCCTTGTCATCGGGCATCGCGCATGGCTTTACGCTTTTCCGGCCGAGACAACGATGCCGGTGCAGCGATAGGGAGTGTTATTGTTCTCGCGAGCGAACCGGAACGCCACGTTGTGCGTTCGGAGGAAGCGAACCATGAAGTAGTCGTTCGCGATGTCGTACCCGTCGGGATCGCCGTATTTCTGGATGACCGAGGCCATGGCGGAACCGAGGGTGATGCCCTTGGAGGTTCGCGCAGCGCTATTCGAGATTCCGATGACCTCGATCTGGACGACCTTGTTGAACTTGTTCAAGACGAAGTTCACGCTGCTGCCTGCGCCGCGGCGATAGATCCAGCGAACGTACTGCGTGGCTGTGCTGCCCGTTGTGCCGCCGCCTCCCGCGCTCGCGCCACCGCCGCCAGGGCGCCCGCCGCCTTCGCGACCCGGCGGGACGATACCGCCCATCTGGCGCATACCCATCGGCGGGACAACGTAGCCTCCGGGAAGCCGGGCTTCGGCTGTCTGGTTGCCGGCTCCGCCACCACCGGAGAAGCCGCCACCGCCTCCGCCGCCACCGGCGTTGCCGCCACCGCCGCCGCCAGCGGCCTGCGTGTCGAAGGTGATCGCCTCGATGTCGTTCGGCGAGCCAAACTTCTGGACGACCTTCACGCCGCTGTCATACAGCTTGATTCCCATGAGCCCGCTCTCGGCTGCAAGAAGCGATCCGGGCACCGCTAGCACAGCGGTAATTGCCAATAGATTCGTCGTTCGAACTTTCATTCGCTTTACATCCTCCTAAATCGGTTGTCTCGGCGAGACACGAGAGTCCTTGTCGGCCTCACCCATACGTTCAGATACCCGAACTGTCGCCAAGGTTACCCGCTGGAACGAGTTTACCATGCCTCTCTTGCGCGGCTGGTAAGCCAGAAGGTAACCTGGGAACACATTCCCAAAGGAGGTTTTACTCAAACATGGCATCTGATCTTGCCGTTACGACGGCTGAATTCGACACAAAAGTTCTCCAATCCGACGTTCCCGTCCTCGTAGATTTTTGGGCAGAATGGTGCGGCCCGTGCAAGGCCATCGGCCCCTCGGTCGAGGCTCTCGCGAGTGAGTACGCGGGCCGAGCCAAGGTCTACAAGGTGGACGTGGACTCCGAGAACGAACTTGCGGTGCGGTATGGCGTCGTGAGCATCCCCACGCTGCTGGTCTTCAAGAAAGGTCAGGTTGTGGACCAGATGGTCGGCGCCGCCCCGAAGGAGCAGATCGCCGCTATGCTCGACCGAGCCATCGGCGGCTAAACCCATACCGACCCCAACGGTGGATTGAGCAGGCCATCAGGATCAGCGACCGTCGCCAAGGCAAGCGCCCTGATGGCCGCTCTTCTTTTGTTGAGCCGCGTACTGGGCCAAGTCCGAGACACGGTGATCTCGATCGTCTTCGGCAGTAACCAGTACGTTGACGCCTATCGAGCGGCGTTCTCGATTCCGGACCTCTTGTTTTTTCTGATTGCCGGAGGGGCGTTGAGCAGCGCCTTCATTCCCGTCTTCTCCGAATACCTTGCCAAGGACAACGAGGAGGAAGCCTGGCGCATCTTCAGCACTCTCGCCACGTTGATAGGTCTGATCGTTCTGCTGTTCGTGATTGGCGCGTCAATCTGGACGGAGCCACTAGTGCGGTGGACGGCGCCGGGACTGCCGGATGAGACGCGTCCGCTCACGGTCGCCATGGCTCGGATCCTTCTACCTGCGCAATTCGGTTTCTTCTTGGGCGGGCTGATGTTCGGGACCATGAACGCGCGGAATCACTTTCTGATTCCCGGGTTGAGTCCGAGTCTCTATAACGTGGGTATCATCTGCGGCGCGCTCGTGATCGCGCACTTCGTCCCCGTCCCCGTCTTCGGGCTTGCTTGGGGCGCGCTGTTAGGGGCCGTGATCGGAAACTTAGTCATTCCCCTGATCCTGCTACCGAGATTCGGAGGCAAGTATCGGTTCGAGCTCAACCTTCGGCATCCGGGGGTGGTGGCTGTGTTTCGGCTGATGCTGCCGGTCGTTCTCGGGCTCAGTCTTCCCGGTATCTACACCATCGTGATGCGTGGCTTTGCCTCCCACTTTCAGGCGGGAATCATCAACGATCTGGAGCTGTCCAATCGCCTCATGCAGGCGCCTCTCGGGATCTTGGGCCAGGGTTTCGCAATCGCGGTGTTCCCAACGCTGAGCACGTTGTACGCTTTGAGCAAGCGCGAAGAGTTTCTGGCTGTTCTAAACAGGACCCTGCAGACCGTGCTCTACCTTACGATATTCGTCTCCGCTGCGATGTTCTTCTTCAGCTTCGACATCGTTCGCGTACTCAACGAATATGGGAAGTTCACTCCCGAGCACACCGAGTTCACGGCCCGAGGCCTGCAGATGTTCAGCATCGGGATCTTTGCTTGGTGCGCTCACCCGGTCCTGATGCGCGCCTACTTTGCGATCCGCAATACGTGGACGCCCGTTCTGCTCGGGTCGCTGACGACGGCGGTCTTCTTCGGGCTGTGCTTCTTCTTGACGACCCCCGAGCTTGGATTGGGTTATCGAGGGCTGCCGTTGGCTTCGTCGCTGGCCGCCATCCTGCTGTTCGTGTTGATGCTCGTTGGCCTTCGATGGCAGCTGGGCAGGATTGACGGCAAGGCGCTGGCTCGTCTCGTTCCGCTCTCCGCCCTATTAGCGGTCATTTCGGCCGGGGCGGGCTACGGGTTGGCGTCGCTGATTCCGCCAGGCGAGGGAATTTACAATAATCTTGCATCAGGGCTTCGCCTCTTCTTCGGAGGTTTGGCGGGTTTCTGGGCCTATCTGTACTTGGGTCGCTTGTTCCGCCTGAAGGAGGCCGAATATGCGTTGACCGTACTTCTCCGCAAGCGGGCCGAAGTCGTCGCGCCGGAAGCCTCCGAGGCTAAAGAGGCAGAGGACGAGAGCCGACAATCTTAGAGAGGCAGGGAAGCGCTCCCTGAAGAACCAGATGTTTCAAGTGGGCGACACGCTCTATTTGGTAGTGACAACGGACCGCGGTTCGACGGCCCATGCGGTCAAGGTGGAGCAGGTCGAGCCGCTCGTCGTGCTCGGCGCAGCGGACGAGTTGGCCAGCATCCGTACCGGCGACCGGGTCAACCTCGTGTACAAGAACGGCGGCGACAGCCAGCACTCGGAGGCGATTATTAGCGAAATCGGCCGCTACGGCCTCAGTCTCGTGCTTCATTTGGACGGGCTTTCCTGGAAGGCTGTGGACCGACGGCGCGCTCCTCGGTACTCGGTCTCCATGCCGGCCAGACTCACGATGGTCGCGGACGGCGCAGGCGAGCCGATCTTCGAGGCGTTCGACTGTGAGACGCTCGACGTCAGCATGGTGGGGTGCAAAGTGCGGACGGAAGCCCCGGTCATTCCGGGCACGCTCATGGCCGTGAGCCTCTTCCCTCCGGATGGCGAAGAGTTCCGCTTTACGGGCATCGTCACGCGGGCGGACGATGAGTTCCTTGGAATCGAGTTCTTCGACTATTCCGGAACCACGCGATTCCGTTTCGCTCAGTATCTAAACGATCTCGCTGGCGAGGCGGCCTAACTCGTCCGTCCAGGTGCCTTCATACACGGCCTCGGCGGGGCCGATCATCCAGACACGCCGACTCTCTTCCACCTCAATGCGCAAATCGCCGCCAGGCAGGTGCACGAGGACGTTTCGGGAAGTCAGTCCCAATTCGGAGCATGCGACGACGCAGGCGCAGGCACCAGTCCCGCAGGCAAGCGTCGCTCCAGCGCCCCTCTCCCACGTTCGCTGGACGATCTCCTCGGCGCCAAGGACCTGGACGAAGTGGATGTTTGCGCCATTCGGGAATAGCTCGAAGTTACGCTCGAGCCGCGGTCCCCATTCAGCGAGCGGAACGGATGCGACATCTTCGACAGGGATTACGAAGTGCGGGTTGCCCATGCTGACGCCGAAGCCTCGGTACTGCTGTCCGTCGAGCGTCACAGGAATATCCCTCGCTTCCTCTTGCGGCGGACCCGCGACCGGAACTTCGCCCTTCTTCGTTCGAGCGATCCCCATGTCCACACGGACGTCCTCGCCTTCGAGGACGAGCTTGAGGTCGCCAGCTCCCGTCTCTACAGGGATCTCCGGTCCGTCGGCGTAGCCGCGTTCGTGCACGAACTTCGCAAAACAGCGGATCCCGTTTCCGCACATCTCGGCTTCCGACCCGTCAGGATTGAACATCCGCATGCGGAAGGGGAGGCGCGCGCCCGGGAGGACCAGGATCAAGCCGTCGCCGCCGATGCCGAACCTGCGGTCGTTGACCCTGCGGGCCAGAGCTTCCAGGTTTGCTGGCGGCGGCGTTTCGAAGGCATCCACAAGGATGAAGTCGTTGCCGCAGCCGTGCATCTTGACGAAGGGGATTCCGTTCATGCTTGTGGTTCGGTCACCTCTGGGCTTTTTTCCCTCACGACGGCGAGACCGCTGTTCGGAAGCTCCTTGGCCGGGAGGATGGCGCAGATCGCGTGTTTGTAGACGAGTTCCGCCGGCCTACCGGGGCTCTCGAGCAGGACGGTGAAAGCGTCAAACCCCCGGACGATGCCGGTCAGCTTCACACCACCCATGACATAGATCGTCACCGGCACCTCTTCCTTTCTCACTTGATTCAAAAATGTGTCTTGTACGTTGATTGGACGACCCATGGTTTTTAACCCTCCGCTCTGCGGATATACCCGTATACGGCCTGAACTTGCTGGTCAATCGTCTCGTTGCCGGCGATCCACACCAGATTCGGTTCCTTTTTGAGCCAGGTGAGCTGCCGCCGAGCGTATTGCCATGTTTTTGTCAGAATCTCCTCTCGCGCCTGTTCCAGGGACTTGCGGCCCTCCACGACCTCAATGATCTGGGCGTACCCGATGCTGCGAAACGCAGGCGCGTCCGGCGGATAGGCGCGCAGAAGCGCTTTCACCTCGTCCACCCACCCCTCCGCGAGCATGGCGTCCAGTCGCTGGGCCAGTCGCCTCTTCAGCGCCTCACGGTCCATTGCGAGGGCGAACTTGAAGCGTCGGGCGTGCCAGGGAAGCTCCGGGATCGCTGCCTCGTCTTTCGCTATCAATATGCGCTCGACGGCTCGGACGACTCGTACAGGATTGGCTCGGTCCGGAAGCGGGAGGGACTCCAGATTCAGTCCATAACGGGCCGAAAACGCCTCAATCCCCCACTCGCGAACCTCCTGAGTCAGGCGCGCTCGAAGGTCGGGCGGGGCCGGTGGAGCCAGCCCCTGGTAACTCTCGAACAGCGCTCGTACGTACAGCCCGGTTCCTCCGCATACGATGGTGGGGCGCCCGGCTGTCCAGTCGCGGTGGAGAAGCGGCACGGCGCGGCGAAGAAACTCTCCCACGGAGAAAGTCTCCGTTGGCTCCAGGATATCGAGAAGCTCGTAGCGGTCGCGCTGGCGGGGCTTGGCTGTTCCGATGTCAAAGCCGCGATAGACTTGGAACGCGTCGGCGTTGAGGATTCGGCAATCGAGCCGTTCTGCGAGAGCCTCGGCCAATGCGCTCTTGCCGGCGCCGGTTGGGCCGAGGATTGCGAGGGCTGGGGCGCTTTTCGTCTTCTGATTCATCCCGGAATTCGCTTCATCCGTGCATAATTGAAGTATGCCCCGGGTGGTCGGGATAGATTGTGGCGGAACGACGGTCCGCGCCGTTGCGCTGGAGGACGGTCGTGAAATCTGGTCGGGCGAAGCAGGCTCGGCGCAGATCGCTTGGGGCCACCTGGACCAGTTGCGAACGAGTTTGAGCGACGCGCTCGAGGGCTGCCCGGAGGCGGACGCGGTTTGCGGCGCTTTCGCCGGGATGGTGAGCGAGGGACACCGAGATCAGGCTCTTCAACTCTTGGCGGAGCGTTTCCAAGGCGAGGACGTGTTCGTCGTTCCGGACTACGAAGCCGCCCTCGAGGCCTCCGATGGTGCGGACGTCTGCCTGATTGCGGGCACCGGCAGCGTAGTCTGCAGCCGGCGGCCGGACGGCTCGATTGCCAAGTCCGGCGGAAGGGGGTACGTGCTCGGCGACGAGGGGAGCGCCTTCCAGTACGGGCGGGAGGCGTTGCTGCACTACTTGGACGACCCTGAAGACGACATCTCTTCACGCCTGCGCGAGGCCGTGGAGGGCGCGTTCGGGACGCTCAAGCGAACGGAGATCATCGCAAACCTCTACGGGAGTGGCGATATCGCAAGACGCGTGGCAAGTCTGTTGCCTGCGTTTGCGGGGGATGCCAGCGAGGGCGCGCTCTACGCCCTCAAGGCGCTAAAAGTGCACGCAGGCAAGTTGGCGCATCTCTTGGCGGTGCACGTGAGAGAGCAGCTGCCGGTGGAAGTACGTCGGATTCGTGTCGCGTGCCACGGCGGCGTGTGGAAGCACAGCGTTCTGTGCCACGCGTTCGCCGACCAGGTTCGCTTCTGGGTAGACGCCGACGATGTGATTTTGGATTTCGAGCCGCCCGCCCCGGTGTTGGGCGCGGCGAGACTGGCAGGCAGGTTGATCGAAAAATGAGAACGGAAGAACACCATCCGCGAAGGTTGGACCTCACGAAGATCTCTCCTCGAGAGTTGGTCCAAATCGTGACGGAAGAGAGTCATGAGGCTGCCCGTGCGGTGGCGAACGCCGCAGACGCTCTCGTGCGCGCCATCGAAGAGGTGGCCCGCTGCTACGACCGTGGCGGAACAACGATCTATATCGGCGCTGGGACGAGTGGGCGGATCGCCGCGATGGACGCCGCCGAGATGCCCCCGACGTTCGGCGTGCCGCCGGAAAGGTTCGTCGCACTCGTTGCGGGCGGTGCCTTCATGCGCTCCGCAGAGGGGGCGGAAGACAACCGTGAGCAAGCGCGCAGAGACTTAGACAACGTCCTGCGCCACATCGGGCCGGGCGAAATGCCCTTGCACGCCGAAGCGACGCCGCCCGGCGCGCAATCTCCCCATCTCGTGATAGGAGTTTCGGCGAGTGGCGCGACGCCCTATGTGCTGGCGGCGATCGAGCTGGCGAAGGAGCGGAACATCTTCACCATCGGCATCGCGAACAACCCTCACGTCCCGCTCGTACATCTCGCGGACCATGCCGTCGTCCTCGACACGGGGCCCGAGATCCTCGCCGGTTCGACGAGGATGAAGGCTGGCACGGCGCAGAAGATCGCTTTGAACATCATCTCGCTGGGTGCGATGGCGATGTGCGGACGCGTCGAAGCCGATGTGATGACGCACATGACGCCGGTAAGCGACAAACTTCGTCAACGAGCTATCCGCATCGTCATGACTCAGCGGCGGGTGGATGCGGAGACGGCGCGTAGAATCCTCGAGCAATGCGGGTGGGTCATCGCCAGGGCCTTGTCGGAAGAGGCAGACCTGCGTTAGTTCCCTTTCGCGGCTTGGAGGAATCGCTTGTTGACCATTCGCGCGGGGTGCTTCTTGTCGCGGACTTCGACCTCGCAGTCCGAGTCGAGTGTGGCGTGTTCGGAGCGGACGAAAGCGAACGCAATTCCGCAATCCAGCAGAGGGCTGAACACACCGCTGGAGACAACGCCGATCTCTTCGCCCTCGCGGAAGACCTTGTAGCCTTCCCTGGGGACGATGCGGGAGAGCATCTGGATCCCAACGAGCTTCCGCGGCGGCCCGCTCGCGCGCATGGCGTCAATAGCCTCTTTGCCGATGTAGTCGCGCTCCTTCTTGCAGACCCACCCCAGTCCGGCTTCGATCGGATTGATCGTCGGCGAGAGTTCGTGACCGTATAGCGGCAGCCCAGCCTCGACGCGCAGGACATCTCGGGATGCGAGTCCGCAGGGCGTAACCCCTTGGTCTACGAGCGCCTTCCAAACGACCGCAGCGTGGCTCGCAGGAACGATGATCTCGAAACCATCCTCACCCGTGTAACCTGTTCTTCCCAAAAAGGCAGGGACGCCGGCAACGTTGCACGTGGCGGAATGGAATCTCTCCACTTGACTCACCGGCGCATCCGCAAGGGCTTCCACGGTTTCGACGGCCTTGGGGCCTTGAACCGCGATCATGGCCGACTCGAACGTCTCGTCCACGATTTCGACGCCGCCGTCATTGTGTTGCCGCATCCATTCGATGTCCTTCTCGCGGTTCGCGGCGTTGATGACGACGTACAGTTCGTCCTGTCGGATGCGGTAGACGATGATATCGTCCACGCACCCACCGTCCGGATAGCAAAGAAGGGAATACGTCGAGGCGCCGTCCGTGAGCTTCTGAATGTCGTTGGTGGCGAGAAAATCCCAAAAGGGAACGACCGAATCTCCGCGGTGGCGGGTTCGGCCCATGTGACTGACGTCGAACATGCCGGCGGCTTCGCGCACGGCCTTGGCTTCCTGGATGACGCCGGAATACTGGACGGGCATGTCCCATCCGGCGAACTCAACCATGCGTGCGCCCAACGCGAGGTGCTCGGCATGAAGCGGGGTCTTGAGAAGGTCCGGCATCAGCCGGGCAGTTTACACGTTCGCGGTCGGCTCAGTCCTGCGAGCACGCGCAGGAATCGGCGTTCGTGCCTCAAGTCTTGGCCTTTTCGCTTTTCTTGGGCTTGTCCCCGGACTTCGCGTAGTCGTTGACATGGAAGCCCGATCCGTGAAAATGCACGGCGACAGGCTGCACCAGTCGGATGAGCGCGTTGCGCTTCTTGCACTTGGGGCAGCCCGAAAGCGGCTTGTCCGTCATCCTTTGCTCCACTTCGAGGGTAGATCCACAGAACCTGCACTCGTAGGCGTAGATCGGCATGGCATAAAGGATACCTTGTGATAGGGTCGCGGGGTCAATGGCTCTCGCGCAACCGGCGTTCCGAGAGCCCGCGGAACGAAATGGAGTTTCGGAAGGTATTCTCACAAGGAGAGAAGCTCATGAGTAGGATTTTCGTTTTCGTTCTTGCAGTGGTTTGCGCCGTAGCGGTAGGTTGCGGCAAGAAAGAGGCGGAATACGTACCGCCGAACACGCGGCAGATCCAGGATCCAATCACGGATCTCGGCTCGCCCGCAGCGATGAAGAGGGTGGAGGCCGCGGCGAAGTATCTGCTCGCCTACGTGGAGGAGACCGGCAAGTTTCCCGACGTGCGGACAGGGCTGGACCTGAAGAAACTTCTATCCGAGCACTTCGGAAAGAAGGTAGAGGCTTTCAGCGAGAACAGCGACGAGCTCACCGCCTTCGACAAGGTTTGGGTGCGAAATGACGGCAAAGGGCCGATTCTCTACAACTACGCGCTGGCGGGGAAGTCGCTGGATGAGATCCGCAACAAAGAGAACACGTGGATGCTCGAAGATCCGATGCAGTTTCCCGGTGAGGGCAACGTCATCGCCTACGTCAGTGGCCGCGTCGGCGTGGTGAAGAAAGAGCCGGTCGCGGGCGGCATGTAGGCGCGATGGCGAAAACCGGTATTGGCATCATTGGCGCGGGCGGCATCGCGCAATCCACGCACATTCCCGGCTACCTGGCCTGTGCAGACCGGTGCGAGATCGTTGCTGTCGCCGACGTGGACGGAGCGCGCGCGAGAGAGGTCGCCGAGCGGTTCGGGATCGGGGAAGCGTACGAGGATTACCGGGAGTTGCTCGCACAGCCTGATGTTCAGGCGGTCAGCATCGCTACGCCGAATCGGGAGCACAAGGCGCCCGCGATCGCTGCTCTCGAGGCGGGCAAGCATGTTTTGCTCGAGAAACCGATGGCGATGAATGCCGCTGAATGCAAGGAGATCCTCGCGGCCCAGCAGAGGAGCGGAGCGGTGCTCCAAATCGGTTTGCAGTACCGATTCTCCAGCGTCGGGAAGTTTCTGGGCGAATACGTTCAGTCCGGTCGCATGGGCGAGGTCTATTACGCGCGAGCCATGGCGCTGCGTCGTCGTGGAGTGCCTACGTGGGGAGTTTTCACCGACAAAGAGAAGCAGGGCGGCGGACCGCTGATCGACATCGGAGTTCATATCCTTGATTTCACGCTCTTTGCCATGGGCTATCCCAAGCCCGTCTCTGCGAGCGGCAAGACGTGGCAGCAGTTGGGCAAGGATCCGTCGCTTTGGAACTATTGGGGCGATTACGATCGAGACCGTTTCACGGTTGAGGACTTTGCCGTTGGAATGATCCGGTTCGAGAACGGCGCCGTCGTAACGCTCGAATCGAGTTTCATGGCCAACCTGGGCGACGACCAGATGCGCTCCGAGCTGTTTGGTACGAAGTCGGGCGCCACGGTGGACCTGTTGCGGGAGCCAAGCCTCATCTTCTACACAGAGGAGAATCGGCAGCTGTTCGACATGGTGCCGAGGAACCTGCCGCGCATTGACAGCATGTACACCGAGGAGATTCGCGCCTTTCTAACGGCGATCGAGACGGGCGGACCCTCACCCGTCCCGGGCGAGCAAGGTCTGATTCTCAACGCGATATTCGACGCGATCTATCGGAGTAGCGAGACCGGCCATGAGGAACCGGTGGACACTGACCTCTGACACCTCCGGCGCCTCCTTTTCCTTCTTGAGGGCATAGAGGATCACCCACGCGACCAGCAAGATCGCCACCAGGAAGGCGAGGACAATGAAGACCGTGGACCACAGGAACACGCGTCTCGAAAACCGCTCCCTCTGCTGTTCCTCCGACATGGGGAAGAGTATACGCGTTTTCTACTCTTGGAGGAACTTCGCCAGATCGCCCGAGCGGACGAACTCGACGCGCTCGGCGATGGACTCAGCGTGGTCCGCGACGTATTCGAGGTGGTGGCAGGCGCTGAGGACCTTTTCCAGGTCACGGAGCTTCTCTGGGTGCTCCATCATTGCGGAACGCACCTTGCGACGGATGTTCTTCCAGACCCGGTCCACCTCTGCGTCCGATTCGATGACCTTTTCGAAGTCCTGTTCTTCCCCAGAGGCGAACGCCTTCAAGACGGTCATCAACATCGAGCGGGACTTTGCAGACAGTTCCTTGAGCGCTTCGATGGCTTCGGGCGGGGCGTTCTCATCCATGGTCAGCGCCTTCTTCGCGATCGAGACGGCGTCGTCGCCGACGCGCTCCAGCTCGGTGGCGGTCGTCATGGCGGAGACGACGAAGCGGAGGTCCTTGGCGACGGGCGCCTCTCTGGCGAGGATGTCCACGCACGTTGCGTAGACGCGCATTTCGTAGCTGTTCGTCTCGCGGTCTCGGTCAATGACCTCTCCCGCGAGGCGTTCATCCTTTTCGATCAGGGCGCGGACGGCGTCGTCCACCATCTTTTCGACGTGGACGCCCATTGCCATGACCTGCTCCTTCAGGTGCTCCAACAGGTCCGCGAGATGCTTTCGAACGTGTTCCCCCATAGGTTCTCGTCAGGCGAATCAGCTGGCTTTCTGTTCCGTGCGAGGGATCAGAATCGGCTTCTCGCCTTCCGAGATTATACCGGCAGGGATGATCACCTTCTTAACATTTCCATCACTTGGGACTTCGTACATGACGTCCAGCATGATGGATTCGATGATTGCCCGCAGCGCCCGAGCGCCGGTGCCTCGTCGGAGCGCTTCTGCCGCAATCTCCCGAAGAGCCGCTTCCTCGAACTCCAGATCCACGTTGTCCATCTCGAACAGCTTTCGGAACTGGCGCACAAGGGAGTTGCGCGGTTCGACGAGAATGCGGACGAGCGCCTCCTCGTCCAGATTGTCGAGCGTTGCGATGACCGGCAACCGACCGATGAATTCGGGGATGAGACCGAATTTGAGCAGGTCCTCGGGCAGGACTTGTCGAAGCAGGTCCTTCTTTCTCTCTGCGTGCGACTGAGGCTCGGAGCGAAAACCGATCGCGTTGCCCTTTTGGCGCTTGAGGATGATCTCTTCGAGACCGTCGAATGCTCCGCCACAGATGAAGAGGATGTTGGAGGTGTCAATCTGAAGGTACTCTTCGTGCGGGTGCTTTCGGCCGCCGCCAGGCGGGACGTTGGCCACCGTTCCTTCGAGGATCTTGAGAAGCGCCTGCTGGACGCCCTCCCCGCTCACGTCGCGCGTGATCGAAGGGTTGTCGCTCTTTCGAGCGATCTTGTCAATCTCGTCCACGTAGATGATCCCTCGCTGCGCCGCCTCGATCGGATTCCGACCAAAACCACCGCTATCGGCCGCTTGGTACAGTTTGAGCAAGATGTTCTCGACGTCTTCGCCGACGTATCCCGCTTCGGTGAGGCTGGTGGCGTCCGCAATGGCGAACGGGACGTTGAGGATCTTGGCGAGGGTCTGCGCGAGCAACGTCTTTCCAGAGCCGGTCGGGCCGATGAGCAGGATGTTGCTCTTTTGCAGATCTACGTCGTCGTCCTCTTTGTTGCCGACGCTCGTGATCCGCTTGTAGTGGTTGTACACAGCGACGCTGAGCGCCCGCTTGGCCAGATCCTGTCCGACCACGTACTGATCGAGAAACTCCACGATCTCGCGCGGCTTGGGGATCTCCTGCTCATACGGTTCCTTCGGCGAGGCTGCATGGGGTGCGGCGACGGCGGGATCGCCCGGTGACGAGCGCAGGACTTCCGCACATAGCTCGACGCATTCCGGGCAGATGCCACCGTAGAGTCCGACGATGAGGCGCTTGACCTGCGCCTTGGTCTTTCCGCACAACGCACACCGATCTCTCAAATCGCTACTCCTTATTCCTTTCCTTCCTTTTTGTCTCCGTCGGATGCGTCACCTGTGTCTGTGGCGCGAAGTTTTCGTCCTTTGAGGACATGATCCACGATACCATATTCTTTCGCCTCTTCGGCGCTCATGAAGTAGTCGCGGTCACTATCCTTTTCCACCTGCTCGGGGCTGCGCCCCGTGTGTTTGGCCAGAATGTTGTTGAGGATTCGGCCGTACTTCAGGATCTCTTCGGCGTGGATCTTGATGTCGCTCGCAGTACCCTGGAATCCTGCGCTGACCTGGTGGATCATCACTCGGGCGTGCTCGAGGCAGTACCGCTTGCCCGGCGCCCCGCCGGCGAGTAGGACGGCTCCCATGCTGGCGGCTTGGCCCACGCAGGTCGTCGCCACGTCGCACTTGATGAACTGCATCGCGTCGTAGATGGCGAGGCCTGCCGTAACGGATCCGCCCGGGCTATTGATGTACAGCTCGATATCCTTGTCCGGATCCTCCTTTTCGAGGAAGAGCAGCTGGGCGACAATGAGGTTGGCCACGTAGTCGTCTACGGGCGTGCCCAGGAACACGATTCGATCCTTCAATAGCCGGGAGAAGAGGTCGTAGGACCTTTCTCCGCGGGCGGTTTGCTCAATAACCCACGGTACGCTCAAGTTCAGAACCTCGCTCTTTTCGACACCCGTATTATCGGAACGGTACGCGCTCATGCTTACCCAGCAACCTCCGTTTCTACTTCCGCGTTCCCCTCGAGGAACGAAAGAACCTTGCTGTAGAGAGCCTGGAAGTGGAGTTCGTCAATTCGATTTTGTCTTCTATACGCTTCGAACACCACCTCAGGCTGCACTCCCTCTTGTTCCGCGATCTCGACGGCTTGCTGGATGACGTCTTCGCGGGTTACTTGAATGCCTTCGGCTTCCGCGATGTGCCGAATCGCCAGCGCGCGTGCCACTTCGTTCTTCGCCGCCTGACGGTAATGCTCGATGACGCTTTCTTCGGTCATGCCTTCCTGTTCCGCGGCTTCCGCCAACGTCTGGCCGGCTTGGGCCAGGTCCTCCCGAAGTTGCTCTAAGCGTCGCTCAGCGACGTCTTCCCACAAGTTGTCCGGAAGTTCGATCTTGGAGCCCTCGAGGACCTGCTTCATCAGCTGCTCGTGAATTAGGCTCCTGTTCCGACGTTCTACGGCCCGTTCCAGTGACGATCGCACGCGCTTCCGAAGCTCCTCGACCGACTCCGCGCTGAACCGCTTGGCGAACTCCTCGTCCAGATCCGGGAGGACGGGAGCCGTCAGCGATCGGACCTCTACTTCGCACTTGATCGTCTTGCCACGCCAGGCAGGATCGGTGAAATCGTCCGGAAACGTCAGGTCCACGGTGCGGACGTCTTCCGGCTTCATTCCCAAAAGGGCTTCGTCCAGCGAGGGAAACGTCTGTCCGACGCTGACCGCGAACGCTTTCTCTTCGAGCCCCTCCTCCTGAGGGCGGATGGCGACGACGGCTTGGTCGCCGTTCTGCGCTCCACGCGATTCGACGGGCTGCTTGGACGCTCGCTCCGTTCGCAGCTGCTCGATGTACTCGTCCACCATCTCTTCGGTGACTTCCGCCGGAGGGACCTCAGCCTTGAGACCCTTGTACTCGCCAAGCTCGACAACAGGTTCCAGCGGAACCTTGACCTTGAACTTGCAGGTCAGCGCGTCCATATCGTATTCGAGGTCGTCCACTCTGGGCCTCGCCAAACGGTAGAGGGTCAGGCGCTCCTGCTGGATCGCCGACTTGACGGCCTGCTGAACGGTCTCATCCAAAGCCCATTCCTTCACGGCCTCCATGTTCACGTGCTTCTTGACGATCTCCGGCGGGGCCGTTCCGGGTCGAAACCCAGGGATCTTCACGCGCTTCGAAGCACGCTTCAGGCTCTTGTTCAGCGCGGCGCGCACTTGTTCCGGCGTGCACTCGATCTCGAGCTGGACCGTGCACGGGTTGAGGTCGGTTCGTTGGATTTTCATCTGCGTCGTTGAAGTCATGGGGCGATGGGAGAGGATACCCGTTGGAGAGAGGATGGCTTAAAGAGAAATGGAGCGGGAAACGGGATTCGAACCCGCGACCCTCTCGTTGGCAACGAGATGCTCTACCACTGAGCTATTCCCGCTCGGGCGTCGTTTATTTTACCACGGGTTGGCAGCTCGGTCAAGGGTCTGGGAGCGCGCGCCCGTGGTGGGCGAGGGGGGACTCGAACCCCCACGGGTCTCCCCACTGGAACCTAAATCCAGCGCGTCTACCAATTCCGCCACTCGCCCGGGGGAACGACGTAAGGATACCTTTCCTCCCGGTCACTCCAGGACGGCGCGGAAGGACGAGGCGTCTCGCTCGATCCGGATGGCTGCGTGCTGGGGGTCGTGCTCCAAAACGAGGGTCCATCCTTCGTCGGCAGCCTGACCGAGTATCCGCTCCTTCTCCTCCAGCGTGCGCAGCGGCTCGACATCGTACGCCATGATCCAAGGGAGCGGCACGTGGGCGGCGGTTGGAACGAGGTCCGCTGCGTAGAGTAGGGTGGTCTCCCCGTCGGCGACCTTTACGAGTTGCATGGCGCGGGTATGCCCGTTGACGACCACGACCTCCACGCCCCCAAACAGATCCGTTCCGCCCTGCACGCGATTGAGCTGGCCCGCAGCCTCCAGCGGAAGGAAGTTCTCTTGGAGGAACGAGGCGCGCTCTCTCGGATTCGGATCGCAGGCCCAGCGCCAGTGCTCCTCTTGGACGTGGTACGTGGCAGAAGGGAAGGAGGGGACGAGGTCGCTGCCATTCCAAGATGTGGCGCCTCCGCAATGGTCGAAGTGGAGGTGAGTGAGTACGACGTCGGTGACGTCCTCGGGTTGAACGCCAGCCGACGCGAGGGCGTCTCCGAGGGTCGAGTCGGTGGAGTCAACGCCGTAGATGTCGGCAAACTTGGAATCGAATTTGCCGCCGATTCCCACGTCCACCAGGATCGTCCGGTCCGCACTCGTGAGAAGAAGGCACCGCATGGCGAGGGGGATGCGATTTCTCTCGTCGGCAGGGATCTTCCTCTCCCAGAGCGGCTTGGGGACGACTCCAAACATCGCGCCTCCGTCGAGACGGAAGCTGCCGGCTTCGATGAGGTGGAGTTCGTACGGACCGATTCGGGAGGGAAGCGGGACGCTCACGCGGGCGCTTCTACCCAAAATCGAAGAGGGAAGATGGTGGAGATAACGGGACTCGAACCCGTGACCTCTTCAATGCCATTGAAGCGCTCTGCCAACTGAGCTATATCCCCACGAGTCGTCCGATTTTACCTTAACGCTTCGGCTATCGAGGCCGTTCCCACCCAAAGTAAAGAGGGCGGCAGCGCCGCCCTTTGTTGAGTTTCGACTTCTGCGGCTTACTTACTTGCGTCGCCGTCGAGCAGCGAGCGCAGCAAGGCCGGCGCCGATCGCGAGCATCGTCGCAGGCTCCGGAACGCCGTCAGCACCCTGGAAGAAGATGCTGTAGGTGATACCGGTTCCATTCGGGCCACCGCTCCAAGCATCCACCGGGGAGCCGGCGTTCGGGCCGTCCGGCGTCCTCTGCTGGTTGAACGGGCTGTTGTTCCAGATCAGACCGCCGGCAGCCTGCGGGTCTCGGTTGTACTGGCTCACGCTGATGACGTAGAGGCCAGCGGGCAGATTGCCGTTGTTGACCCAGTCCTGCCAGCTCATATTCGCCGGCATCACCGGGCCACCGTTCAGGCCGATCCGAGATCGAAGGCTGTCGCCCGTTACGGCGCCGTCGTCATTGTGGATCACGCCCATTCCGTCGAGACGGAACAGGAACAGCTGGGTGTCGGCAGTGCTACCGCCTACGGTCGTAGCCTCGAAGCGCAGCGGCTCCGTGATCTGGATGACGTACGAGTCCGCGTCGGGAGCTCCAGAATGGAACATGCCCTGAATCTCGGTCAGACCGCCAGACCCGATGACGAGCTGGGCGGTGTTGCCACCGACGAATTCAGGCGCATCGCCCTGCTCGACCCACACGAACGCGTTCGCGCCGGCGATCAGGCTCAAGCCAAAGATAGTCATGACTAGCTTGCGCATAGTTTTATGTCTCCTCCTTTTCGAGAGTTGCTGAAGATACTCCAGCACCAAACAGTCTACCGCAATTTTGAGGCAACGGTGGAAGTTTCGGCGCAAGTCTCGCATTCTTACCTGGTTTTGGGAGGTTTTTCCGGTTGGTGTCGCCTATCCAACACTTTCACGCTGCTTCGGAGGGCGATCTCTTCCGCGAGCAGCCGATACGGCACCGGTAGCCCCTCCCTCTGCCACCCGAGCGGAAGCCGGACGCCTGTGAGCGCGAGGGTTGCGTAGGGGCGGATGGCGAAACGGATGCCTTCGCCGCGGAAGAGGAACCGGTCCCGTTTCCGAAGCTCGACGGTCTTCAAGTCGGCGTAGGCATATCGTTTGACGCCCGCCAAGTTCTGTACCTCCAAGTGGTCATCGAATAGCCGGTACTCGATCGCGCGGATCGTTCGGAGCAAGACCTCCGCAGTGGTTTCTTTGCTTAGATCGAGGAGTTTGCCAAAGGCGGACAGGACTGCGTCGCGCACGGATTCTGGTCCTTCGGCGCGAAAGTCGAAGGAAGAGGCGTGAGGCTGGAGAGCGACCTCGACCCATTGGATCGCATCGGCGGGGCGGTATCGCACGACGTGCATCCTAACGAGATACGAACGCTCAACGAGCGAGGTTGCAGCGGAAAGCGGATATAACCGAGCCGATGGAACCTGCTTCCGAGCGTCCGGCCACGGACGAAGTCGTCGAAAATGGGCGAAAGGAATCGGACCTGGACAGTCGCATGTTCGCGGGCTGTTTCCTGTTCAGCGCCGCGTGCGTCATGCAGTTCCTCGTGGTCTGGATCCCGTTCCTGGTCTCGGATCCGATCTTCGAGTGGCAGGGATTGCGCACAGCGGCGCTGGTTGCGTTCGGCTTGGGGTTGCTTGTCGGCTGCGCGTTTACGGTGGGGGGTGGGTTCGTCGGCTATCTCGGAAGCATTGCGGGGACGATGCCGGCTTGCGTTTACATTGTTCTCCGCCTGCGGGAAGCCGCGCTTGGAATCCCGCAAGGGACAGAGATGGTGTTCGCGGAGTACACGGAAGCCGTCGCTTGGTTCCTTCCAGCCGCTTACGTCCTCGTGGGTGTCGGGATTTGGGGCGCGGCGTACGGCGTCGCTCAACGGCTGTTCAATAGGCGGCGATGACTACGCGCTCGATGCCGGCCAGATCCTTCCGGACTGTGCACGCCCGCGCCTTCTCGCAGAGAGAGAGGACCTGGGCGGCCTGCCCTTCGCCCACCTCCATCAACAGCCAACCGCCTGACTTGAGGACCTCGGCGGCCTGAGCAGCGAGGCGCGAAAGGTGCTCCAGACCAGTCTCTCCCGCGAACAGGGCAACCGCCGGCTCGAACTTTCGAACGGACGGATCCAGCCGGGGGTCTGCCTCCGCCACGTAAGGCGGGTTGCAGGCGATGACATCTACCGACTTGGGCCGGAAACCGGAGAGTAGATCGGCCTGCAGAAACCAACAGGCGACAGCGTGGTGGCAGGCGTTCCGTTGGGCAACGTGCAGCGCTTCCCGCGACACGTCCGTGAGAATCCATCGAGTATCCGAGCGCTCCAGCGCGCAAGTGACACCGATGCAACCGCTGCCCGTGCCTACGTCCACGCACAGCGCTTCCGGAGGCGCGAGCTCGATTACCGCTTCCACGAGCGCCTCCGTTTCGGGACGTGGAATCAGGACGGACGGGTTGACCTCGAACCTTCGGCGATAGAACTCCTTCCAACCGAGGATGTAGGCCAGAGGTTCGCCTGCAAGGCGTCGCTTGAGCAGGACGTCGGCGTCGTGCGGGGCATCCTGCTCGTCGAGCAGCAGAAGGCGGTCGCGATCCACATGAAGGCAGTGCGCCATCAAGATCTGGGCTTCGAGGCGGGGGCTGGCGATGCCTGAAGCGGAGAGGCGGTCTGCAGCTTGCGAAAGCCAGTCGCGAACGGTCACAGCGCGATCTTCTTGATTCGATCCGCCATCGCCTTGACGAGTTCGGCACGGACGTGGATCCCATCCTCGCGATGCTCGACGCTCAGCACCCGGCCGTAGTCGTAACACTCTTGGATCAGACCGCTGTCCTCATAGGGGATGACGGCTTCGATCGGTTCGAGCAGGCTTCGGATCACTTGCGTGATCTCGCGGAGCAGATCGTCGAGTCCTTGCTTCTTGAGGGCGGAAACGAGAACGGCGTTCGGCGTCTCCGCCGCAACGCGTTGTACTTCGTAACGATCGAAGGGACGGTCCATTTTATTGAAGACCGTGAGAATAGGTTTCTCGTCTGCACCGAGCTGTTCGAGCGTCTCGACGACGGCGTCGTGCTGCAGCTCCCAAGCAGCGTGCGAGGCGTCGACGACGTGGATCAGGAAGTCGGCATCGGTTACCTCTTCCAAAGTAGCGTGAAAGGCGGCGACGAGGTGCGTAGGCAGTTTTCGAACGAAGCCGACCGTGTCGGTGAGAAAGACGCTGTAGCCGTCCGGCAGGTCCACCTTGCGCGTCGTCGGGTCGAGTGTGGCGAAGAGCATCGGGTCGGCAAAGACGTCGCTTCCGGTCAGCGCGTTCATGAGCGTGCTCTTGCCTGCGCTGGTGTAGCCGACTAAGCAGGCAAAGGGGAAGGGGAACCTTCTTCGCCCCTGCCTCTGTCTCTGCCTTGCCTTCTCGACCTCTTCGAGTTCTTGTCGCAGCGTTTGGAGGCGCTTTTTGATGTGTCGGCGGTCAGCCTCGAGTTTCGTCTCGCCTGGGCCTCGAAGTCCTATTCCACCTTTTTGCCGCTCGAACTGGGTGTACGCAGCGGTGATGCGAGGAAGAAGGTAGGTGAGTTGAGCCAGCTCGACTTGGAGCTTGCCCGCTTTGGTGTGAGCGCGCTGCGCGAAGATGTCGAGGATGAGTTGAGTCCGGTCGAGAACTCTTCGCTTCAGCGCCTCTTCAAGGTTCCGGATCTGGATGCCCGTCAGCTCGCAGTCGAAGACGACGAGATCGGCTTGGGCGTCATGGACGGCGGTGAAAAGTTCCTCGAGTTTGCCTTTGCCGATGTAGGAATGCGTTGTGGGCTTCTCGACGCGTTGGTGGAGGGATCCGAGGACTTCGAGGCCGGCAGCTTCGCAGAGCGCGGCGAGTTCCGCCTCGGCATATTCGTCCTCGGCGGCGTCGGTATGAACGAGCATCAGGAGCGCCCGTTGCTTGGGTGGCCGGGTTTCCTGAGGCTTCTTAGGCAAGGCGCACCCTCATTGCGCTACAAGCGAAAGTCGAACAGCTTCACCCCCGCCGAGAAGAAGAACCCGTTGAAGCTCAGTCCCGAGAAGTCGCTGAAGACGTCGTACCTCGCTTCCACATAGAACGTCTTGTTGAAGGTCACTCCGACGGCCGCATTTCCGTTGACGCCGAACTTCTCGTCGTCCACCGCGATCGAAGGGACGCGCACATCACCCCAATACGGGCCGACGCGCACCGCGACGTACGGTACCGTGTCCTTGTTGCCGGACGGGAAGCCCCGCGTCGCGCCGAAGGTGACCGGAATCAACGTAGCTCGGTTCGGACCGGAGGAGCGCTGCAGCACGGCGACGTCGAACGTGAACTTCCAGCGGTCGTCGTCTTGGAAACTGAGCGGGCTGATTCCGATGCGGAACCAGGTGTCGCCGAACGCATCCCGAACCTCGCTTGAAGTCGGGAAGAAGGCGCCAAAATCCACGCCGACGTGAATCCGCCGAGGATCCGTCTTCTGTTCCTGGGCTGATGCGTCCGCGGCAGCCGCGAGCAACGCGAGAGCAAGCGCTGCACCGCCCGCAATCCGAAGCGAGTATTGAGTTAGGTTGACCATCTCATACGCGAAGATACCTGGATTCCTTCTCTCTCGGGGTATACCGTAGCGACCCATGAGTACGGTTCGCGTCCCCATTACCGTTTCCGACGGCGCAGCCCTGCCTGAATACGCCACCTCCCAAAGCGCCGGCATGGACCTGCGTGCAGCCGAAGACGTCGTGCTCGAACCAGGCGCGATCAAGAGCGTTCGAACCGGTCTTCGGATCGCCCTGCCGGAAGGCTACGAGGCCCAGGTTCGGCCCAGGTCGGGGCTGGCATTGCGGTACGGAATCTCCATTCCGAATGCGCCCGGAACGATTGACGCGGACTACCGCGGGGAGATCTGCGTTCTTCTCATCAACCACGGAAAAGCGCCTTTCGAAATCCGGCGCGGAGATCGCATTGCTCAGATGGTCGTGGCTCCGGTGACTCGCGTGGTTTGGGAGTCGGTGGCGGAGCTGCCGGAGACGGAGCGGGGCGCAGGCGGATTTGGCAGTACGGGTGTTCGCGATGAAGTTGTGCGATAAGTGCTTTGCGCTTCTCGATGAGAACGATCTCTATTGCAAGGAATGCGGCGCTTCGGTTGCGGAGGGCGTGGAGGGGAGCGACTCGATCGTCTATCCCGAGATCGCCCGAGCCAATCTCGCACGCCTGCGAGGCGAGATGGAGGAAGCGGAGCGGATCTGTCGGACCATTCTCAAGCAGTACCCGAACAACGTCAGCGCGCATATTCTCTTAGGCGATCTCTGTTTCGACGCGAACAACCTCGAAGAGGCGTGCCAATGGTACGACCTTGCCCTCGGGCTCGCCCCAGAGAACTCGATGCTGGCAAAGAAGCTCGCCCGAGCGACTGAGCTGCTCGAAGCGCAGCGGGAGAAGGATGCCACCGACGAACTCACCGTAACGGACAGCAAGTCGCACATCTGGGCGAGCGTCGGCGTGGTGGTTGCCATACTTGCATTCGGCGCGCTCGCGTTCTGGTACGGAAAGATGCGGGCGCAGGATCAATACGAAGCGAGCCTGGTCAACACTGAGCCGATTGACTTCAACGGGATCGCTCCGCCCCGAACGAAGGCCGCGCCCCCCGACGCCGGGCAGCCTAAGGATGGAGACGAGACGTCGGGTCAGGTCGGTGAGCAACCGACGGAGAGAGCACCTGCGGGAGGCGCGCCCCAACGCGTCGAGCGGATGACGGCGCAAGAAAAGGCGGCACTGGACGCTCTTCGGATGGCGCTCGGCGGGTCGGGCGCAGCGTGCGAGGCTGTGTACTTGACGGGCACGTCGGCTCTCGCTCTCGCTTCGAACCAACCGGACTGGACGGAAGACGACAAGAGCCTCTTCATGGCGCTCGCGGCTAAAGCCCTCTTTGAGCATGAGCAGACGTTGTCAACGGTCGAAGTGCGATTCTTCGATACAAACGGCGCTGTCGTGCGGAGCGCGTTGATCTCTCGTGCCCAGCTGTCTGCTGCAACGGGCGAGCCCGGGACGGTGGATTGGGCACGCTCGGTCTTGGGCAGTGGCTAATGTCATAATCGCGGCATGAACCGCGAAATGAACACCCCCCTCGGTCCGCGCAAGTATGCCCCGTTGTCCGACTTGGGTGATCTCTCTTCGATTCCCTATTCGATTCGCGTCTTGTTGGAGGCAGTCCACCGGAAGCGGGACGGGCGGATCGTGACAGACGAGCACGTCGAGGCTTTGGCCAAGTACGACGCGCGCAATGTGCCGGAGGCGGAGATCCCTTTCATGCCGGGTCGAGTCATCTTGCAGGACTTTACTGGTGTTCCGGCTGTCGTGGACCTCGCCGCCATGCGAGACGCCATCCAACGCTTGGGCGGAAAGCCTGAAAAGGTCAACCCCCTTATCCCTTGCGACCTGGTGATTGATCACTCGGTGCAGGTGGATGCCTTCGCGAACGGTATGGCGCTGCAAATCAACGCCGAGCTCGAGTTTCAGCGAAACCGGGAGCGATACGAGTTCCTCAAATGGGGTCAGCAAGCCTTCCAGAACTTCCGGGTCGTTCCGCCGGCGACCGGCATCGTTCACCAAGTCAACTTGGAATACCTTGCAAAGGTGGTATGGGATGACGGCGAAACCCTCTACCCCGATTCCCTGGTTGGCACCGACAGCCACACAACGATGATCAACGGTCTGGGCGTCCTCGGCTGGGGCGTCGGCGGGATCGAAGCCGAGGCTTGTATGCTCGGCCAGCCGATCTACATGCTGATTCCGGAAGTCGTAGGCTTTCGATTGGAGGGACGTCTTCGCGAGGGGGCGACGGCGACGGATCTGGTGCTTACGGTGACGCAAATGTTGCGCGAGCACGGCGTCGTCGGCAAGTTCGTCGAGTTTTACGGGCCGGGTTTGGATGCGATGAGCGTCGCGGATCGCGCCACTCTGGCGAACATGGCTCCCGAGTACGGTGCAACGGTTGGTTTCTTCCCGGTGGACGACAAGACTCTGGAGTACCTCTGGCTTACCGGTCGGGACGAGAAGCACATCCAGATGGTGGAGCAGTACTGCAAGGCGCAGGGCCTCTGGAGAGACGACTCGCACCCCATCGTGTATTCCTCGACGCTATCACTCAATCTGGAAGATGTCGAGCCGTCGCTTGCCGGTCCGAGAAGGCCGCAAGACCGAATCCCGCTCACAAAAATGAAGGATCAGTGGCTCAAGGACCTCGAGACGACCTTCTCGCGTCCGGTCCGTCGCACCCCCCCGCCGGGGCGTTGGCTCGCCGAGGGTGGCTCGGCGGACGCGCCGGTCGCGTTGGCGGAGGCGGAAGCCGGAGGCGGCGTCGAAGTTCGCGGCCAGGGGTATCGGTTGCTCGACGGCGACGTGGTCATCGCCGCGATCACGAGTTGTACCAATACGAGCAATCCCTCGGTCATGGTCGCCGCTGGTTTGGTTGCGCGAAAGGCGCACGAACGAGGCTTGACGCGGCAGCCTTGGGTCAAGACGTCGCTGGCGCCGGGTTCGAAGGTGGTAACGGAGTACCTCTCCAAATCGGGGCTGCTGGACGATCTGGAGGCGTTGGGCTTCTTCGTCGTCGGGTACGGGTGCACGACTTGCATCGGGAACAGCGGTCCTCTTCCGGAGGAGATCGCCGAAGCGATCAAGGAGGGAGATCTGGTGGTTGCGAGCGTGCTGAGCGGAAACCGGAACTTCGAGGGTCGCATCAATCCGTACGTTCGGGCGAACTATCTCGCCAGCCCGCCTCTCGTGGTTGCCTATGCGATCGCCGGCACGGTGAACATCGACCTGATGAACGAGCCGTTGGGTACGGACCGCGAAGGGAACGCCGTCTATCTTCGCGATATTTGGCCCTCGCTGGAAGAGATCCAGGATGTGATGGCAAAACACGTCACGCGAGAAGACTTCATCCGCCAATACGCCAACGTGTTCGAGGGCTCGGAACAGTGGAAGCAGATTGAAACGAGCGGCGGATCGCTCTATGATTGGAAAGAGGAGAGCACCTATATCCAGAATCCGCCGTTCTTCCAAGACATGACTCTCGAAGTCCGACCGATTCAGCCGATCCTTGGCGCGAGGTGCTTGGTCAAGCTGGGCGATTCGGTTACGACGGATCACATCAGCCCTGCTGGGGCGATCTCGCCGGATTCGCCTGCTGGCAAATATCTCATCGAAAAGGGAGTACAGCCGAAGGACTTCAACAGCTACGGTTCGCGCCGAGGCAACGATCGTGTGATGACCCGCGGAACGTTCGCCAACATCCGGGTGCGAAACGAGTTGGCTCCAGGAACGGAGGGCGGCTGGACGACGGACTTCACCGACGGCCAGGTGAAGACGATTTACGAAGCGTCCCTGTCCTACAAGGAGCGCGGCATTCCGCTAATTGTGTTGGCTGGAAAAGACTATGGTATGGGATCGTCGCGCGACTGGGCCGCCAAGGGCACGTTCTTGTTGGGCATCCGCGCGGTGATCGCCGAGTCGTTCGAGCGAATCCATCGGTCGAACCTTGTCGGGATGGGTGTGCTGCCGTTGACGTTCGCCGAAGGGCAGAACGCGTCCAGCCTCGGTTTGACGGGTAGGGAAGTCTATGACATTCCGGTTCAGGATGATGTCCAGCCGCGCCAGACGATCGAGGTCACCGCGACTCGAGAAGATGGGACGAAGGTCAGTTTCCCGTGCGTGGTTCGGCTCGATACCGACGTGGAAGTCGAGTACTACCGAAACGGCGGCATTTTGCACACCGTGCTGCGGAAAATGGCGGCCGAGTAGGCTTCGATGAGCAGATTGCGCGAGGAGGTTCAGGGCGCTCTGCGGCGCCTCTCCGAGCGCCACGGATTCCAACGTCGGCCGGGTCAGGAGCAGGCGGCGTTGATCATCGCCGATGCGATCGAGGGCGCAGCCCGCGCCATGATCGAGGCTCCGACGGGTTCCGGGAAGAGCCTCGCGGCTCTCATCCCCGCGCTGGCGCACGCGAAGAGCGGGGGGCGCGTCGTGATCGCCACCTTTACGAACATCCTTGCAGAACAGTACTGGAGGAAGGACCTGCCGATCGCGATGAGCCTCTTCGACTGGCCAGAGGACGAACCGCCCAAGGCGACATATCTCGTCGGGAGGACGCGATACGCGTGCCGGCTGGAGTTGGAGCGGCGAGCGGGCACAGCAATCGCAGAACGGTTCTTGGACAAGGCGGAGAACGGCACCGATTCCGAGTTCTTCAGTATAGCGCAGCGTTGGCAGGATCGGCGCCTGTGGCGGGAGATCGCCGTTCCTCCCGCCTGTCAGGGCCGCAAATGCACCCATTACCGCGACTGCTTCTTCTACCGCGCGCGCAGCGCAGCGAGGAGCGCGAAGATCGTCATCACGAATCACAGCGTCTTTTTGAGCGATTTGCTCGTACGGCAGAGCACCCAGGGTAGGCAAGACCTTCTGGGGCCCTACGACTTCGCCATTCTCGACGAAGGGCACGATTTTCCTCAGGCGGCGGCTTCTGCCATGAGTTATTCGTTGAATCAAGAGGTTTTGAGGCAGTCGCTCGAGGTCGTCCAACGTGCGCTGGACGACCCTTCGCTCCAACGGGGCGCTCTGAAGGGGCTCATTCCTTTGGCGCACAAGCGTTTCCGCGCAGGGGTTCGTGCGGCGGAGGAGGCCTACCAAAGGCTGGGACAAGTGGCGGAACCCGGCATTGTCGCAGTCTCTCCGGAGGAGCTTCTCTTTGACCCGCGGGTGGGTCGTTCTCAGCTCCAGAGTCATCCTTCCGCGCTCACGGAGTTACTCGATACCGTAATCGCGGCTTATGAAGGCTTCTTCGAGGCTTTGCAAAAGCTGAAGTCGGCTCGCGGGGCGCGGTCTGCGGAGGAGGGTGACGACGAGGTCTTCGACATGCTTCTGATGTACGTGGCGGAGATTCTCTATCAATGCCAGCGGATGAAGGAACCCGATCCGGTGTCGCTGACTTACCTCGACGTGGAACCGCGTCTATCGGTAAATCGGGAGGTGATTGACGTCGGCGAGCGACTGCGCGCCCTCTTGGAGGGGGGGCCGCCTTGCGCGGTTCTCTCCGCCACTCTAACGGTTGACGGTTCGTTTCAGTTCCTCTCGCAGGAGAGCGGGATTCGGGCTCAGTTCGAGGAGGCGCTCCCGCCGGTCTTCGACTTTGAACGGCACGCCGCGCTGTACGTTCCCTCGCTCGACGCGATTCCGGATCCGTCTACCTCGCGGGATGAGGACAGCGCGCCGCTCTATTACGAAGCGGTCGCGGAACAGGTCCAACGGATCCTCCAGACAGTCGGCGGGCGGAGCCTCGTGCTGTTTCACAGCCGTAAAGAGATGGAGGCTGTGTATCGGATTGTTGAGGAAAGAACATCGCTTCCGATCTTGATGCAACAGAGCTCCGACGCGCGAGAGGTGGGGGAACGGTTTCGGCGCGACATTCACGCAAGCCTTTTTGCGGTGCGATCCTTTTGGACCGGATTCGACGCTCCCGGCGAGACGCTCTCGTGCGTTGTGCTCGTGCGCATTCCGTTCGAGGTGCCGGTGGATCCCGGACAAGTCGTTCGGCACGCCTGGCTGCGCTCGCAAGGTCGAGACCCGTTCTGGGAATACACGTTGCCGCTTGCCAAAATGATGGTACGGCAGGGTGCGGGAAGGCTTTTGCGAACGGAGAGCGATCGCGGCGTGATCTGCCTGTTGGATCCGCGCGTTCGCACACGGTCGTACGGCAGACAGTTGATCGAAAACTTGCCTCCCATGCCAGTCTTCGAACGGATCGAGGACGCGGTGGCGTTCGTGGGCGTCGGTACGGCCGGGTCGCGGGATTAGGAGGCTCGCTCGCGAAGTTCCTGGCGCACGACGGCGAGGTTGTGCTCCGCCTTATGGTGGCCCGGTTGGACGGCCAGCGCGGTTTCGAAGGCGAGCGCCGCCGCATCCGGCTTGCCAAGATAGTACAGAGCGTTGCCCAGCGTGAACCAGGCGTCCGCGTTCGTGGAATCGAGGATGAGACCCTTGCGGTACGCCAAGGCGGCGTCCGCCCATCGCTCACATTTCGAGAAAAGGTCGCCTACGTGCCAATAGGCATTCGGGTTCGAAGGGTCGAGTTGGCACGCGTCTTCGAGACAGTGGAGCGCGATCTGATACTTGCCGAGGAAGGTCAGCGCGCGTGCAGCACGGATCAGCACGTCGGCATCCGCCTCGAAGTGGTGAGCGTAATGCGAACACGCCTCGGCGACCGAGGGCCAATCCTCGGCGGATTCGGCGGCCCCGATCCATCTCTCCCAAAGGGCGCGCGAGTTCGGGTGGGCCTTGGCTGCTTCCGCGCAAATGCGCACGGCTCGCAGTTTGGCCCCCGTCTCTTGGGCGCAAGCCAGGGCGAGGTCAACGGCGATGCTCGCGTACTCTTCACCCGCAGTCACGGCGCCGGCAGCTGTTTCCAGAGCCTCCCTTGGCTTGCCTTGAGCTTTGAGCTGCAGAGCCAGGCCGATGCGCGCGGGAATGTAGTCGGGTGCGGCGTTCAAGACGGCGCGAAACGCTTCGATTGCGGCTTCAGAGTCGCCCTTGTCTGCAAGAATCTGCCCCTTGAGAAAGTCAAGCTTGTACTCGAGAATCGCGCGATCGCCGACTTCCGAAGGATGGAGTTCCTTGCGTTTTGCGTTCTTGATGCATCGGAGCGCATCGTCATGCTTTCCGAGCCGATGAAGCGCTTGAGCCCTTGCAAACTCGACGAGGGGACCGCCAAATCCCTGGCGCGTCGCGCGGTCGCAAACCGCTAATGCGTCTTCGTATCTCTGAAGTTGGCACAAGGACTGCGCCCAGCTCTGGAATGCGAACTGGCCGTGCACCGCTCCCTTGGGAATGCCTTCCGCCGCTTTTTCGTACCATGGCAGCGCTTCCTCGAACTCGCCGGCGGTGTAGTGGGCGTTGGCAAGATTGAACTGCTGAAAGTCGTCGTTTGGGTTCTCTTCGAGGGCGGCTCGGAGGAGGGCGACCGTACGTTCGTGCTTCTGCTTCGCTTCCACCTCGCTCTGGAGGTAACCGAAATGGAGAAGCCGCGCCTCCAAGAGCGCGACCGGGAGTCCGAGTCGCTTGAGGGAGGGTGTGATCTGTTCGTGGATGCGCCCTTCGAACCGAACATCCGGCAGGTTCCGGAAGAGTCGGCACGGCCGGTGCACCAACTGTTCGCCCGAGGCGCTCTCACCGAGGTAGTTTACGATTTCTATCGTAAATCCGCCAAAGTGTGGTCGCACTAAAGCGCTCAGAACAGCCCCGTATGAGCTTGGGTCGAGACGTTCATCCGCATCGATCCAGAGGCACCAAGTGCTTTGTGCCAAGGAAAGGGCATGATTGCGGGCCGCCGAGAAGTCGTCGCACCACTCGAACGTAGAGACGCGCGCGCCCATCCGCCGTGCGATGGCCACTGTGTCATCGGTGGAACCGGTGTCTACCACGATGATTTCGTCAGCCACGGGTTGGACGGAGCGAATGCACTCTTCGAGGTGTTTCGCCTCGTTCTTGACGATTAGGGTTGCCGAAAGGGTGGGTTGGGGAAGCGAGTCGAGCGCGATCTCCACAGCCTTCGCGCGTTTCCGGATTTCTCGCCACGCGGATTCGGCGAAAACGTCCTTCCGATTCAGCTTCTTCGCCATCCAGAGGCGCGCGGCGAAGTGCGCTCCGAGGATCGTAAGGAGCTCTTCGTAGCGATCGCCCCCTTCCGCGTTTCGCAACACGGAGAAGGCGTCCTCTTCCCTGGCTTGATAGCAGAGGGCGATTCCGTACTCTGCCGCAAGACTCGGGTTGGGCGCTTCCTGGTAGGCCCGTTCGAGGACTCCGAACGCTTCGTCCCAGCGCCCCTGAGCTTCGAGGCTTCGCGCCTGTTGAATTGCGGAGTCGGGCGACACACTCATGCGGCTTGTTGACCGCTTTGCGCAGCTTGCTGCTGTTGCTGGAGGCGCAGGTATCGTCTCGCACCTGCGATCGAATACATCTCGTCTCTAAGCAAGCGCTTGATCGTGAAGATCGCTCGGATGTCCTCAGGACGATAGCGTCGCTGTCCTCCCTTCGTACGAATCGGACGGAGAAACTCAGGAAACTCGTTCTCCCAGTACCGTAGCGTGTGAATCTCAATACCGGTGATGGCGCTGGCGACCCGAATGCTGACCGCCGCCCCTTGTTCTTGGGTTGCTTTGAAGCCACTCATAAACCAGTACTCTCCGGCTGCCGAGGCAGCCAGTACCATTATCGGGTTCTTTCGCGGCTTCTACAGGGTCGCGCGTCCGTCAGAAGTCGGACGGATAATAACGGAATCGAATCGTCTCGTTGGCAGACGGCTCAAAGTTCGTGCGCTTGGTGTAGGCGCCTGTGGTGCCCCATTGCCATCCCCAATTCGGCTCAATCTTGATGATATGGAAGACGGTATCGGTGTTGAACTTAAAGGAGTAGTCGGCTCGCTCGACGGTGCCCGCCCAGGAGGCGGCTCCGGCAGTTCGCCAAGCAAGGAAGCGGTGCAGGTCGTCCTTGCCGATGGGGTATTCGAGCTGCACACGTAGCACGTGCGTCGCGTTCGGCTTGAATACCGCGGTCGCCACATACGGCTTCACGTAGCTCGTGGCCTCCGGATTGATGTCGGCTGCCATCGGGGCGGCTGCGAAGACCAGGGATTCCTTGTCCCAGGTCGCCGACAAGCGGTCAAACCGGTTGCTCCCGAAGGCTCGATTCGTGTTCTCGGCGACGAGAGGGATGCCGATGAGGAGGGAGAGTTCATTCGAAGTCGTGTTCTTGAACATGTAGCGCGCCTCGACGGAGACGGATCGCTTGCCAACCGTAAAGGTGACCGCCTCGCTGGTCAGGCGGACAGCGGTCGTAGGGGGGTCTACGAACACGGAGCCCCCGTAGGCGTCGGCGGAAGCCAAAACGAGAGGAACGAGCGCGAGTGCAGCCAGCATGCTGCGCAGTTTACCAGGGTGGCCAGGGTTGCGAATGGCGGCGGGGGTGGGTATACTCTCGCCATCCCCCCTCGCGGTCAGACCCCGCTTGGGCATGAGTAGCAGACGATGTCGAAGAAGATCAAGAAGGTAGCAGGGGGCCCGGGTGGCGCATCCGTTCCCGTTCCGGATATGCGGGGCGGGATCAAGGGCTTCATTGAAGGCGTGATCCGCGAAATGCGGCGCGTCGTGTGGCCGTCTTGGCAAGAGACGACGAGGCTGACCATCATGGTCTTGGTCGTCTGTATCGTCTTTGTCGTCTATCTTTGGCTTGCCGGCATCATCGTGGACATTGCGCTGAAGGCTGCGGAGGGTCAGAGGATCAACCTGGGATGAGACCCATGATGACTTCCTGGTACGCCGTTCACACGCTCACTCAGCATGAGCAGAAGGTCGCGGACATGCTGAAGAAGCAAGCGATCCATGCGGGGCTTTGGGACAAAGAGATCTTCGAGATTCTGATCCCCGTCGAAGAGGTCCAGCAGACGCGGGACGGCAGGCGACGGAAGGTGATGAAGAAGGTTTTCCCGGGGTATGTGCTCGTTCGCATGATCCTGACGGAGGATTCGCAGAACCTCGTCAAGCGCGTGAGCGGCGTGACCGGCTTCGTGAGCAGCGGAAACAAGCCCGTGCCGATTGACGACAGCGAAGTGCAGAACATCCTGAAGCGTCTCGAAGAGAGCAGCGAGCGTCCGCGCGTGGTGTGGAAGGTGGGCGATACGGTCCGCATCATGGAAGGCCCGTTCGCCGATTTCACCGGTCGCGTCGAGGAAGTGGACGCGGAGAAAGGCAAGCTGAAGGTGCTGATCCCCGTGTTCGGGCGCGAGACGCCCTTGGAATTGGAATTCGATAAAGTGGAGAAAGCATAAATGGCGAAGAAAGTTCTTTCGGTGATCAAGTTGAACATCCCTGCGGGCAAGGCAACGCCCGCCCCGCCGATCGGTCCGGCCCTCGGACAGGCGGGCATCAACATGATGGAATTCATCAAGAAGTTCAACGAAGTTACGATGGACAAGATGGGCAGCACCCTGCCCGTCGCGATTACGGTGTATGAGGACCGAAGCTACGACTTCGTCGTCAAACAGCCGCTCGCAAGTGACCTGATCAAGCAAGCCGCCGGCATCGAGAAGGGGAGCGGAAACCAGCTTACGGAAAAGGCTGGCAAGCTCACTAAGGAGCAGCTCCGAAAGATCGCCGAGATCAAGCTTCCCGACCTCAACACCAACGATGTGGAGCAGGCGATGAAGATTCTTGCGGGAACCGCAAGGAATATGGGGGTGGAGATCGTAGACTGATCTTCACCTCGTGGGAGAGCCTCAGGCTCGCCAATCACCACAGGAGGAAACCATGGCAAGAACCAAAGAGAAGAAACAACCTCATTCGAATCGGTACCTCGCACTGCGAGAGAAGGGCGACCGACTGACCCTGCACGAGCCAGCGGAAGCGATCCGCCTCGCGAAAGAGACGGCTACGGCCAAGTTCGACGAGACGATCGAAGTCGCGATCCGACTCGGGATTGACCCTCGGCAGAGCGACCAGAACGTTCGCGGAACGACCACGCTCCCTCACGGCACAGGGAAAACGCGGAAGGTGGCGGTGCTCGCAAAGGGCGCGGCCGCAGAAGAGGCTAAAGCCGCTGGCGCAGACGAGGTCGGCGACGACGACCTCGTCGAAAAGATCGCCAATGGCTACAAGGACTTCGATGTCTTGATCGCCCACCAAGAGATGGCGCCCGCCCTGGCCAAGATCGGTCGCGTCCTCGGCCCGAAGACGCCGAACAAGAAGTCCGGCACCCTCACCGAGGATGTCCGAGAGGCGGTGGAGTCCATCAAGAAGGCGACGCTCGTCCAGTATCGCAACGACAAGGCCGGAATCGTCCACATGCCGATCGGCAAGGCGTCGTTCACAGAAGAGCAGCTCCTCGAGAACTTCGCAGCGGCTGTCCAGGCGATCCTGAAGGCGAAGCCCCCCACAGCCAAAGGCCGCTATCTCGTCGGAATGACCGTGAGTAGCACGATGGGCCCAGGGTTCCGCGTGGATCCCGCGCTTGCCGCCAAGCTGTAGCGAACCCGCTCTGAAAATCGAGCGCCCGTAGGCAGGTCGCCTACGGGCGTTCGTATTTCCAGTTTCGACTCTTGCCCTCGGCGAGCCACTCGATCGCGGTCTGAATCCTTCGCTGTCGTGTTGCGTCCCGCTTCGCCTCTTCGATCCACTCCACGTACTCGCGCTTGTGAGAAGGCGGGAAGCTCTTGAACGTAGCCTGCGCCTTGGGGTTTGCCTTCAGCGCCTCTTGGAAGTCTTTCGGGACCCGGACGGGCTTGCTCGCCGAGCTCTTCTTTGCCGGCAGCTTGACGCCCTTTTCGTTCAGCTCCACCGCCTCACGGATGTAGGCGAGCAGGACGCGATCCGGTGGGAGATCGTCGAGGCTGGTGATCTTGCCAAGGTGGCCCATGGCTTCCCCCTCGCGCAGAATTCCCTTCGGGTCCTTCATCAGAGACGCTTTCCAGAAACCAAACGCGCAGTGGTGTTTGAACGCTGCCATCGAGCATAGGACCCCCTTGAACTCAAAGTGCGGGAACGACCACTTCATCGTTTCCTCGACCTCAGGACATGCGCGATGAACCAACTCCCGCAAATGCGTGAGGATGGGCTGAGCGAACTCAGCGGCAGAGGCGATGTACTGGTCTACGCGCGGATCGGTGCTCGGCATAACGGTTGAGTGTACCGACGTCGCCAACTACTTCACGAGCCGCATCGGCAGCATCTTGTAAGGCTCGAAGGCGCTGATATGGACGCGGTCGCCGTTCCACTGATTTATACCTTCCTTGACTAAGAACGTGAACGCGAAGCGATAAACGTCGCCCTCTCGGCACGTCAAGCCGCTCTTGAGATGCCAGGGGAGCTTGATCCGCACTTGCGCCCAGGTGGGGCGGAAGTCGCTTGCGACTTCGAGTGACTGCACTGGAACCAGCTCGGTGTCGTTGAAGGGCCATCGGTTTTGCGCCCCGTTGAGGACTGAGAACGACTTGATCTTCGCTTCGTTGCCGCGGCAATCCACGGTCAGGAGGTAGTTGTCTTGACCCGCGAAGAATCCGTCGCCCAGGAAATCGGTCGTGATCTGGAATTCAGCTGGCTTCGTCGAGAACGAGAGTGCGAGGTAAAGCCCCGTTTCATCCCAAGTCATGTAGGCGCCACCTTCGAAGTCTTGGGTTCCGAAGCGCCCTCGCTTTTCTCCCCAGGCCGGTTCGTCTGCGATGGACCTGGATAGGTCCGGCGAGCCGAACGGGATCTCTTCATACCACGGGATGCAGGGTTCCCGCTTTTGGGAGTCCGGGATGCCGAGGCCGGTTTGATCGGTCTTGTGGGGATCGGGGCGTACGAGGTTGGCGCGCGCGTTGTTCACGGAGTCGAGCGTGGCGGGCACCCATGTGCTAAACATGAGTCGGCGCAGGTCGGTGATTCCGTCGCCGGCTGTGGATGCCTTCGTCGGGTCGCTCCCCCAGCGCTTTTCATCGAAGGGGAGGGAGGGGTCGTCATCGGGCACGCCGTCGTTGTCCCGATCGGTCGTCGTCGAGACGGAGCCGAAGAGGCAGTAGAACCAAGCCTGCTCGGGCCAGACGCGAAGGATGTAGGCGTTTCCGTCCCAGTGTTCGCCAAACGGCCCGTTGTAGCCGCCCACTCGGTAATCGCCAAAGTGGTTGAACGGATACTCTTCGTATCCGCTTTGCTCAAACATCGAATCGAGGGCGTGGTGAAACTCGTGTGTCATGAGCCACGCAAGGTCGCTGCCTCCGAGGAACGAGCAGTGGGCGGGATCGCTTCTTTCTTCGAGACCGTTCCAATGCGCTCCCCACGTCCCTCCTCCGGATCCCTGAAGGTAGTAGGCTTTCCGAGCGGGATCGTATCTCCTTTCTGCTTCAATGACGACAAGAGCGACGTAGTCCTGCCTCGTTTTGCCTCGCTGCCGGAGAAGCGCGTCTTCGCCTGCCGCCTCGGGCCACGGCTCCCCTCGGGTCAAGGGTTCTTCATACACGTACCACTCGTACTGGAGGTTCACGCGGCAGTGCGAATTCACGAAGTAGAACAGGCGGGCGTCTTCGAATTCTTTCTTGACATACCGGAGGTACTCGGGCCCGGGCGGGGCGCCCCGCTGCTCGCCGTTCGATCCTTCGGGATTCCAGACGTCCGTGCGTACGATGACGGCGATGGGCAGGTTGAGGATCGTCCTCTTTCCGGGGTTCGGCTCCGTGGCGAACGCGAAGACGCGCGCTCGCCTCTCCGCCGGCGGGAGGACGGGCACCTGATCCGTGAAGATCCAGTAATAGTAGCCCGTGCCCGGTTCGAGCCCGTGAAAGGTTGTTTGGAAGCGGGTCTCACCGCTGTTGCGCGGCAGGGCGCCGTAGAATCCGATGCGAGGTCCGGTCGGGCTGGCGCCGTAGGACGCTGGGCGTTCGACGCCTTGGAACGCAGGTTGCAGGACGGGTGCAGTTCGGGCTTCCCAACGAATCGTCGCGCCCTCTCGTCCAACGCGATCCACGCGAGGTCGGAAGAGGTCGGTGAACTCGGGATCGAGAAGAAGGACGCGGTTGTTCTGCGTATCCGCCACGGCAACCCTTCCGTCACTCAAGGCGAGCAGTGCGCTTGGCTGGCGGAAGAGCCCGTAGTTGCCTCCGCCGAACCGCTTCAGCTCGTTTCCGTCTCGGTCCCACTTGCCGATCCAGCCGTTGTTACGGTCGAGCGCGTAGATCGCGCCGTCTTTGCCTACGGCAACGTCGCCGCAGACCCAGAACCCTGGAATCGAGCGCAGGAACTGAAGGTCGAGCGTTTGCGGGTCGTATCGAAAAAGATCCACCCTTCCGTTCCATCCGTTCGCCACGTAGAGAACACCATTTACGAGAGCAAGGCCCGCTGGCTCTCGAAACTGGCCCGGCTCTTCGCCGAGTGAGCCGAAGCTCTTGCGGTGATGGCCCTCGGAATCGAAGAACTGAAGGCGGCTATTGAACGTGTCGGCGACGATCACGGTGCCCAGGTCGTCCACGAGGACGTCGTACGGTGTACGGAACTGTCCGGGGCCTGCGCCTTCGCCGCCGAAAGAGAAAAGTAGCGTTCCGTTTTCATCGAGAACGGCGATGCGGTGGTTGCCCGAATCGGCGACATAGAGGCGACCGGAAGCATCGAAAGCGAGACCGCGCGGCCCCTTGACCGGCGGGTGAAGTCGCCGGCGAATCAAGCTTCCTTCGTGGACGGCGATTTCATTCGAGCCGGCATACGAGACGTAGAGTCTGCCTTTCGCGTCTTCCGCCAAACCCGCTGGAGCGGTTTGATTGACTTGCATTGCGCCGAGAAGCAAGAGCGTCGTGAGCACAGAGGCAATCTACCCCCAAATTACGAACCCGAGGGGTACGCTATCGGCAGGATGGACGAGCGCTTTGCGGATCGGCAGTACCTCTTGGCGAGGCAGTTTTGGAAGTTCCTTGGAGCGAACTTTCGCATCTACGATTCGTACGGCAGGCTCGCGCTGTTTTGCAATCAGAAGGCGTTCCGATTAAAACAGGACATTCGCGTCTACAGCGATGAGTCAAAGAGCCAAGAGATCCTTCATATCCAGTCGCGCAATATCATTGATTTTTCCGCTGCCTACGACGTGATCTACACTCCCACGGGTCAAAAGGTGGGAGCCTTGAAGCGAAGGGGTTGGAGGTCCTTGCTTCGCGATTCGTGGATTCTCATGGACGCTCACGACCGCGAGATCGGCGAAATCTACGAGGACACCTCCGCGTGGGCGCTGCTCCGGCGCTTCGTCAGCAACCTCATTCCCCAGCACTTTCACGTGGACGTGGCTGGGCTGCGAGTGCTCGATCTCGACCAGCGCTTCAACCCGTTCCTCTATAAGCTCGACATCGAGTTTCCAGCGGCTGGCGATGGTCTTCTGGACCGCCGCCTGGGCATTGCCGCCGCGATCCTGATTGCGGCGATCGAAGGCCGGCAGGACTGACAGCTCTGCCGTTTGATGTACAGCTCGATATCCTTGTCCGGATCCTCCTTCGTCAACGACGGCTGGGCCGGCAACCCTGGCTCGGCAGGCGTGTTTTCCGACAACGGCACGAACAACGGATATGACTTGGACGATTTAGTACCGTTCCCCTACATCAACGGTCTCGGCGCGCAGCCGTACTACGACCCCGAGACGGGGACCACATACTCGACCCATGAAGAGTTCTTGAACAGACGATCCATGACGATCGCATTGAGCTCCTTCGATACGAGCATGGACAGCTTCCAGATCGGGCCCGACGCGAACGGAAACATGGTGAAGTGGGACAAGTCCAGCGGCGTCTTCACGGTGGAAGGCATCGTCAAGGTCAATGGAAACTTCTCGCTCGGAAAGAAGAACCAAACGATCCGGTTTGACGGCCGCGGAACGATTTATGCGACCGGCAGCATTGACGTCCACTCGAACCTTCTGCCGAGAGCCGGCAAGGTCTTTCCTCTTGAGACTGCCCTCGGGTTCATCGCTGCACGGGACATCAATCTGGCGACGGGGCCGGGCGACTCCCAACTGAAGATGATGGGTGCGTTCTACGCCCAGGGCATCATCCGAAGTGCCAAGCAGAACCAGATCGCAGGCACCTTTGTAGGTAGCTACTACGATATGGGGACGAATGTCCCCAACATCTACCAAGTGCCGGAGCTGGCTCGGAATCTGCCCCCGGGAATGCCGGGCGACAAGCCGATCATCAGCCTCAAAAAGCGAACCTGGCGGGAGCGGGTACCCAATTAGGCGACTCCACCTGACACGAATCGGCTTCTCCTTCGTCTGTCGTATGGAGACTCAAGGAGGAGATCATGAAAAGCCTGACAATCCCTACCCTGTTTTCGTTTGCTCTCGTGGCGTCCTCGGCCGCCGCTTACAAGGTCGTGCCGTCCGGCAAGCTGCTTGGCGAAGAGGCGCTCAGCGTCGCTTTCGCGCCGAGCGGGTCGCAGTTCGTCTGCGGCATGGCGGACAACTCCGTCAAGATCTTCGACGCGAAGACGAGACAGACCCTCAAAGTGTTCAAGGGGCACAACCTTCCTGTTCGGGCAGTTGCGTGGAGCCCGAAGGGAGACAAGATTGCAAGCGGCGCGGAGAACGCACAGATTCGCGTCTGGAACGTCAAGACCGGCGAGTCGGTGGTCATGCAGCAGCCGGGGCACATCCGCTCCATCTCCCACCTGGCCTTCGACCCGACCGGCAAGAAGCTCGTGAGTACGGGCGACGACGACACGATTCGCGTTTGGGACATCGCGTCGCGCAAGAGCATTCTGCTCATCAAGGGCGGCGGCATCAACGTTTACAACGCGCGGTTCGATTCCACCGGCCAGCGGATCGTCGCTGCGTCCCTTGGGAAAGGCCTCATCGTCTACAACGCCAAAACCGGAGCCGCGGTCTTCGCTCTCAATCATTCCCCCGGTGCGAACGATGTGGACGTCAACTCGGGGTTCACGAGAGGCATTTCGGCGGGGCGGGACGGAAATCTCGCGTTTTGGGATCTCAAGAACCGCAAGCGCATCACCTTCCTCCGGGGACACACCGACTGGGTCGTGAGCGCTGCGATAAGCCCGAATGGCGCTCTGGCCGCATCGAGTTCGTCGGACGGCACCGTCATCGTTTGGGATCTCAAGACACTCCAGCCGGTCGCCAAGCTGGAGGGCCAAAGCTACACAGGGTCGCCCCTCGCCTGGAGCGCGTCCAGCGGGTTCCTTGTCACCGTGGCGGCGGACAATTACCTCCGTATTTATACGGTGACTAAGTAGGATGGCCCGACCTGTTGAACAGACCGGGAACTTCTCCGGCTCGAGAGCCCGTCCGTTTGTGGCATAATCAGGATAGATGCTTGGCTCGATGACACGATTCGTTCTCGCGACGGCTCTGCTCTTGATCGCAAGCGCACTGTTCGCCCAAGAGCAGAGCCGGACGCAAGAGCGCGCCGCGGTCGGCAAACTCGGCCAGCTCACAGCGGACGCGTCCATCTACCTCAAGAAGGACACGCGGTCGCGCGTCCTCTTCAAAGTCAAGAAGGATCACTACGTCGTCCTTCGGGACCTGGACGAGAAGTGGGCGACCGTTGTGATGCGGGACGGTTCGAGCGGCTACATCGAAGCCAAGTTCGTCAATCTGCTTCCGTACAACGTCAGCGTCCAGCAGCCGATGACGACGCGGGGCGGATACGTGCGCGGCACGCCTTCCACCGCAGCGGAGTGGCTGATCCAGGAAGCCGTCCGATACATCGGAACGCCCTACGTGTGGGGCGGCAACAGTCTGACGCAGGGCGTGGACTGCAGCGGCTACGTCCAGCAACTGTTCAAGAAGATCGGCGTCAACCTTCCGCGAACGGCTCAAGAGCAGAGCGTTGTCGGCATGCTCGTACCCACGCTCGCCGACCTTCAGCCGGGCGACCGGATTTACTTCACCGATGGCGATCGCCAGCGCGTTACGCACTGCGGGATTTACATCGGCAACGGCCAGTTCATTCACAGCAGCCGAGGGCGAGGTGGCGTGTACATTGACCCTCTCAGCGAGAAGTGGATTGATCTGATCGTTTCGATTCGGCGTTAGCGACTCTTCGCTCTCTCGGTATCCTCCGCTCGGAGGAGCTGAGATGGAACGCGACGACGCACCCTTTCCATACGCGACGTTCTTGGACGTCAAGTTTCCACCCTTGACCGCGTTCGACATCCGAACGCTCGTTGAAGAGAACGAACACCCCTGGTACAACCAGACGCTCTGTCGAGTGAATGACTCCGTGTTGCGTCTTGGCGTGTTTCACGGCGAATACCATTGGCACAAGCACGACAGGGATGACGAACTCTTCTTCGTGTTGGATGGTGTGTTACTCGTTGACCTCGAGGACCGTACCGTCGAGCTGAAGCCGTGGCAGGGATTCGTCGTGCCCCGCGGAATCGTCCACCGAACGCGGGCGCCTGAACACGCCGTGGTCCTGATGATGGAGACAGCGGAGATCGTTCCGACGGGCGACGAATAACTCTGCCTTAGTGCTTGATCTTGTCCCAGTAGAGATCGAATTGGAAGCCCGGACTATGGTCGGGCACGTGGCAGCTTTGACAGCTCTCGGGCCCCGCCTTCATGGAAACGGTGGGCTTCACGATGTGCGCTGATCCAGGCCCGTGACAGCTCTCGCAGCCAACGTCTTTCAGATCGGGTGTCTTGTCCACGGAAACGAAACCGCTGATCTTGGTGAGTCCTACGACGTGACATCCCACACACTCCGGGTCGCGATGGTTCTTGGTCGCGACCAACGTCGCGTAAGCGTGGGCGTGGTTCGTGTCCTTCCAGATCTCGAGTGCGGAGGGATGACAGCTGGCGCACGCCTGGGATCCTACGTACTGATGCTCGGACGGCGTTCGCGGCACCTGGTCGAGTAGTCCCTCTTCGTCCACACGCATCAGGTAGGACTCGTAGAGGCGGTGCGCGAGACTGTCATCGTTGTGCTCGGGGCCGAGCTCGATGAGCCGGAAGTTCGTCCACTTACCGTTGATTCGTTCGATTCGCCCTACGTACCGGCACTTATCGCCCACGGAGACGAGTGTCCAGCCGTTCACTTCTTCCGGATTGCGCGGGGGATCGCCACGATGAGAGTAGATGAGCAGCCTACCGTTCCCGTACTCGGATTCCGCAAGCGCGTGAGCGCGCTCATGATTGCCGGCAAAGAGAACAACCTCTGCGTCAGGTCGGCTCAAGAGCGCTTCGCGCGCGGGCCGAATCGGCAGCACGGACTTCGTATCCTCGCTGAGCAGACCGAGAATCGGCAAGTCTCCGGACCGGAGGAACTCCGCCTGGAGGCTGTCGCTGGCGAGGCGCCCGCCCGCAATCTGATCGAGCGCCAGTAACTCCGCAGGCGAGATGCCGGCTTCGATCGCTCCGACGTTGAGGTACGAGGGCTTGAGTGCGGCGAAAAGCTCGGCCAACGCGTCCGCCTTGAGTTGATCCTGCCGCCCTTTCCCCTCCGTCCAGTTGCCCAGGTCCACGTACCAAACGTTTGGCTGTGCTGTGAGCGACCGGACGACCGTAGCCATCCGCTTGACGCCCCCCATCATCGGCTTCGTGCAGCCGCAGGGGGAGAGATACCCGCGGATATCGCCTGTGATGACGACGACGCGGTCCGGCGCTTCCTGACTTGGGGCAAGGAGCGATGCAACGACCAAGCCGAGGGACCCCAGCGCGAGAAGGAAGCGAGTCATTGCGCCATGCCGGAAAACGGAATGGAGATTCGAGGGAAGCGCTTCGAGTTCGTGTAAACGACGATTTCGCCATTGACTCGGCCAGCCGTCGTCGGCGTCCATGCGGCGTCCAGCTTCCATTGGCGGTGGTCTTCGCTTGCAGGCGAGAGGGAGACCTGCACGCCTTCCGGAGCCTCGATCCGCTCGATTTCGAACGGCGTCTCGCCGTGCTGCAAAGTTACCGTCCGGACAACGGGCGTCCCGACTGTCGCGTTCCCGAACCAGATCGTCTTGGGAATAGCGAGGATGCCTTTGTGAGTTTCGAGAGTTACGTCAATGTAGGGTGCGGTGACCAGATCCGAAAGGAAGACAATCCGCACCCAGTTCAAGCCTGCGGGGAAGCTCTCGTCGAACGTGAGCGTAACCTTGTATCCGACTCTGGGTATCGGCTGGTTGTCGAACAGCGGGTCCTCGACCTTGCCGTTGAACGGTTCGATCCGGCTCTTCACGCCGTCCATATTCACGTCCACGCGCGTGAGACGGACGGGCGTCGGTGACGTGGAGTAGAAGATGAACTCGAAAGAGGTCTCGCCCTCGTCTTTCAAGGTCACCTGCTTCATCGTGTCGGGCACGACCCGGATGGCGGGCACGGCGCGCAAAGACACGGAGAGATGCTTGACCGGCTCGACGGGATCGTTCGTGTAGAGGGTGATAGCCTTGGTCACCTTGCCGAACATGTCGCGCGATTGGACGACTGCGTCTATCGTCTTCTCCGTTCTCGGGGGGATGGAAGGGGGCGTCTCCGCGAGGATGCACTGGCAGGAAGATTCGAAGTCGATCAGCACTTCGGCATCGCCTTCGTTGCGTAAGGTGAAGGGCGCCTTGAAGTCCGGGCCGCGTTGCAGGGTGCCGAGATCAATATCCTTCGGCGTCACGATGAGGCGAGGCTCTGTGTACCGGACCGGCGTCTGGTCGCGGAGGATCTGTTCCCAGGTCTTCCTCGCTTCGATCAACTTGCGGATGAGAACCCGCTCTTCTTGCGTCGCGCCGACCGGCGGTAGGGACGGCGAGGAAGCGACGTATACGTCCGGACCCATGAGGGCGAAGCGCACGTTGGACTCGCCCAAGCCCGCGTACATGCCAAACGACTTCGCAATGGCAGCCACGTAGGACCGTTCCGCTACCTGGGCTTGAGCGTTCTCGAGCCGCGAGAGCAGCCGCGTAACCAGGATATCCCCCTGCCACAGGCGGGCCTTGGTCGGGTCGTTTTCGTCCGTCCATTCGAACCGGATCTTGGCGTCCGCGCCGGGAACGAACTTCCATTCCCCTTGGCTCAGCGCTTCCACGATTCGAGCAGCCTCTTGGGCGGCCGATTGAAGGCGATCGCCGTCCGGAAGGCTGTAGGTTATGGTTCCCGTCGGCCACTGTTCGAGGGCGCTACGCGCGCTGGCCCAGTCGCCCTGGGATGCCGCAACGCCGATCCGTTGGTGGATCTCGTAAATCTCCGGTCTGCACCGAGGCGGCAGCGTAGGGGCTTCGGCAAGGGTGAGAAGGGCGACAAGGACCGCCGTCATGGCGCTTACCATTCTATCCTATCAGACTTCGAGCGGCCTTCGAGGTTTCACGGCTCGTGAGTGAGTTTCCGGCGAGCGGATGCCAATAAGACCTGTGGGGGAACAGGGATGTTCAGAATCTCGCTCGGGCTTTGTTGCCTTGGCCTCTTGTGGGGATGCGGGGGCGGTGGCGGATCGTTCACCGCGTACGGCACGCGCGAAGTACGCTTCCAGTCGGCGCCGTACGACAACGTGCCACTCGATGTTGTGACGCCGGACCTGAACGGTCAAACGGACGGCGCAACGAACTTCGTTCGACTGTACGACGCTCAGGATCGCGTCACCGTTCAGGCGCCATCTACCACGGGTGGCCTCCCCTTCTTCCGGTGGGTCTGGCCGGGAGGCTACTCCACAAGCCCGACGATTACCATCGAAGCGGCCCTCGCGGACCAGTTGACCGTCGTGTACGGAGACGGATGCACCTTCGAGCCGAACTACGTCGAAGCGGCGGGGCAGCTGTTCTACTGGTCCCGTATACCGGTTCGCGTGTACTTCGATGAAAGCACGGGTAGCCCCGACGCCGTCGCCGCGGCTCGCGAAGGGATGCAACGTTGGAACGACAGACTCGGCGGGATCATTGAGTGGACCGAAGTTCAGGACGCTTCCTCCGCCAACGTCGTCGTCCGCTGGGATCCGGACATCGAGCCGCCCTACGTCGCGTACACAACCTACACGTACGACACCGGCAGCGGGCGCCTGCTCTCGGCGACGATCCGGATCCTGCCCAGCCTGGACGGCGACGCTGGCCGCGCGCTGGCGAGCCACGAACTCGGTCACGCTCTCGGGATCAGCGGCCACAGCCCGGAGTGGAGCGACCTCATGTACAGCACGTACACAGGCTTGAACATGCAGGAGGTAACTCTCCGCGACGCGAACACCCTCCGCACCGCTTACTGCCACCTCTTCGGCGGGAGCCGGTCTGCCAGCCCGAATAGCGGCGAAACGAGGGAAGTGACCGTGAAGTGCCGTTAAGAAGCATAGGATACATGCGTTTCAGGCTCCATATCGCCCATACTGGGCAGAATGCAGTTTGTCGGCTGGATGATGGACATCGCGAGGGAGCAGTCCCCTTCCTATGAGTTCTTGGAGGAAGTTGCCTCACGCAGCCTGGACGCCGGATACAACGTGCTCGGTCTCTATCTGGAGCACCGATTTGCGTATCCCAGCGCGCCTTGGGCGGCGGACGTCGGGGCTTTAACCACCAAAACCGTTCAGCGCCTCACGAAGAGCTTCTCCCCGAAGGGGCTGCGCGTGATTCCTTTCCTGAACACGCTCGGCCACATGGAGGGTTTCATCCGTGCGGAGGGCGGCCAGCAGTACGCAGAGGGAGAGACGACGCGCGGTTCAGCGCAGATCTGCCCGAGCAACAAGGAAGCCTCAAAGTTCGTTCGAGGGCTCGTGGCAGACGCGATCAAGGCGTTCGACGACCCCTGGATTCACCTGGGTGGTGACGAGGCACATCAGCTCGGACAGTGCCCGGTCTGTGCGAAGAAGGTCGCCAAAGGCGGCGTCGGCAAGCTTTACGGAGAGTACTACCGCGAACTCTGCGAATTCGTGCTCAAGAAGGGCCGAACGCCTTGTCTTTGGGCGGACATGGTCCTTCAATATCCGGAGGCTTTGGAGATGCTCCCGAAAGAGACGGTTCTCTTCGACTGGCAATACTCGGATAGCCCGAGCAAGACCACGGCCCAGCTCCAGAAGGCAGGCTTCAAGGTGGTCGTGTGCCCCGCCGTGCACACCTACGACGCGACCTGGTGCCACTTGCCGCTGACGATGAAGAACGTGGACGATCACGTCGCCGCCGCGAAGAAACTGAAATGCGAGGGGGTCCTCGTCACGACTTGGGAGTTCTCGTTCTTCACAAACTACGCCTCGACGCTTCCGGTCATCTACGCGGCTGGCAGACGCATCGCCAAGAAGACGCCATGGGAGAAGGCGCTCAAGGAGGAGGGTGGCGCCGAATATGCGGAAGCCGCCAAGGTCCTCGGCGAGAAAATTCCGAAGCTCTCGAAGTTCATGAAGCCGGGTACGTGGCGTCCGCTCAGGGAGCTTTTTGTGATGAAGGACAACCCCTTCTATCTTTGGGAAGCCTGGCGGGACGAGGCGTGCGGCAAGGTGGGTACGGAGATTCTGAAACTTTGCGACCACCTGGACAAGACTCTGCCGCCGCAGGACCCGCTTCACTGGAGCGTGCAGCTCCATCGGGTCGCTGTGGAGTGGGTGAGGATTTGTGAGAAGGCCTACCAGCGCTACGCCAAGCGCGACGTCCGAAAATGCGCAGCCCTGCTGGAGGAAGGGGCGCTCCGGATCGCCACACTGGGGCCGGGCCTACGGCGAATCGAGGAGATGGGCGGCTCTCGCGCGGATTCGTTGCGACTGAGGAGGATCGTGCAACGCGTTAAGCAGGTCGCCCGCCGCGTGCTCGAGCAGCAACGCGGAACGGCCAAGCCGAAGTACCTGCCGGCTTTTGAAGTGATCTACCACCCGGCGTTCGTTCCAGGCGACCAAGCCGCCTGGCGCGTCAGCCAGTACAAGTGACGGGATTTCGGGCTTAGGAGACCATCTGGCGCATCGCCTCGACGACGACCTGCGGGTCCGGCAGGCCACCCGTCTCGCGATTCGTCCACACGACGGTGTCGCCTCGTTTCACTTCGAGGATGCCGCCGGAGCCGGGGATCAGCTCAGACTCTACGCCAAACGCTTCTTTCAAGGCGGCCGCCACCCGGGCGGCATGTTCCTTGTAGCCTCACTCTGTGCAGTACTGGATCGTTACTTTGTCAGCCATACCGATAGGATACCAGACGCCGTTAGTCGATCCGCGAGAGGCTCCAGTGCCGTAGGATCGCCGTGCTGTCTGGCTTCGTCACCGTCTCATCGCCGACCATCTCCAGGGGCAGCCCGCTGGCGATCTCGATCCGAGCGCGGACGCTTTGGCTGACGGCGGCGTCTTCCGACTGGAGCTCAACGACCCCTTCGAGCGTTGCGAGCCACTCGGACACCCCAGCCAGCTGCCATTCCACCCCCGGCGTGGAGGCGCGCCACGACTTGCCTTCGGCCACCGGGCCTGAGGGGTAAGCGATGCCGAAAAAGCCACGCTCCGCTCCGATCGTACCGAGGAAGCCCCAATTGTCGCTCCGCGCCAGTTCCACCGGTCCGATGATTGTGCCGGTCGGGTCGTGCTTGGATGACCAAGACAGTCCTTCCAGCCGATTTCGAACAGCCTGGCTCGGGCTCAGCGAATCGCGTCGCTCGCCGCTCTTTGCCTCGACGGAGCGAACGCGGAAGGTGGCCCGCACGCGACCCGTATCGAACTCCGTGAACTGGATCTCGATCTCTCCCTCGGCAGTTTCGAATCTGCCTGCCGCATCCAGGCCGCGTTGCTCGATCAGAAACTCGTAGCGTGCGGAGTCGCGCTGGGGGGAGAGCTTGACCTCGATCTGTCCAGGCGTAGCCTCTGGCACCGCTCCCTTGGGTTCAGGCTTCGCCGTTACGTCCGGGGAGCAGGCCGCCACCGGCAGGGCCAGCAGGGCGAGAGCGACCCGCCAGCGGGTCGGTTCAGAAGGCATTCCCTTCGTAGTCCCGCAGAAGGCCGATGACCTTGCCCAAGACGCGAGCGTCCGCCGACCGGATGATGATCGGTTCGTAGGCGGCGTTCGCAGGCATGAGGCGCACGAGTCCGTTCTTCTCGAAGTGGATCCGCTTGACGGTCGCCTCTCCCTCCACGAGGACGGCTACCAGGTCGCCGTGGCGTGCGGTTTCCTGGGGCCGGACAATGACCAGGTCCCGCGGGAGGATGCCCTCATTGATCATCGAGTCTCCCTTGACCCGGAGCAGGAACGCGTTCCGAATCCGTCCGATCATCGCCTTGGGCACTGGGATGAGATCCTCGACGTACTCCTCGGCGAGAATCGGCGCGCCGGCGGCGATCGTGCCGAGTAGCGGGATCATCACGGTCTCCGTCTCCGGTCGGAACTCTTTGTGAGTGAGGCGGATGCTCCGCGGGCGGCTGGACCGCTCGAGATACCCCTTCTTCTGCAGCGCCTCCAGGTGGTTCTGCACGCCGCGGACGCTGCGGATGCGGAGTTGTTGCGCGATCTCCCTCAGCGTCGGCGGAAAGCCGTGCTGTTCGATGTGGTCTCGGATGACGTGCAAGACTTGGGTTTGTCGGCTGGTGAGCGGTGGGCTTTTCATGCTTCCTCCAATCAGTATACGTGTAAGAATGTCTACCTGTCAAGGTGTAGGACGTATCACTTCGGCAAAGGGATTCGGAAATCCGCCATAATTGGGCAGAAGCCGCTCCGGGGGCGGTCAGCCTGTGTCGAGCGTAAGGAAGTAAAGAGCCGTGTCAATCACCAAATTTCGGAAAGGTTTTGCTGCCGCGGGGCCGATCGTTGCGATTCTGCTCGGCATTGCGTTCATTGTTGGGTTCCTATATTATGGGAGGCCCGGTTCCGCTGGGAATGGTGGCGGGGCGGTGGAGCGTCGGAAGGCTTATGAGTGGGAGGGGGTGGCTGGTTATCAGGATGAGCTTCAGCAGTATGTGAGTATGGGTCGGGTACCCAATTCGACTCCGGTGGAGGATTGGCGTTTGCGGGAGGGCGCTTTGAGTGCGTCGTTGGACCGGGTAGCGGCGTTGGTATTGGCGAAGCGTGCTGGGATCGAGGTGACGGACGCGGAGATTGAGGCGAAGGCGAAGGAGGAGGCGGACTGGATTGCGGATTTGATCAAGAGTCAGGTTCAGTCTCAGTATGACCAGGAGACGGCGCGTTTGACTCAGGCGGCCCAGTCGGCGAAGGAGTCGAAGGGTGAGAGCAGTGAGGAGTACAAGCGTGCGAAGGCTGCGTTGGAGGCTCATCAGGCTCAGAGTTTGGAGGAGTTTGTGAAGTCTCAGACGGGGCAGAGTTTGTCGGAGATGTTGGAGTCTCAGCGTGCGGAGTCTTTGAAGCGTTTGGAGGATCCTGTTCAGCGTGATTTTTATCGTTCTCAGGTGGCTCGGGAGAAGTTGTCGAAGCGTTATGAGGAGTCTGTGGATGTGAGCGATGGGGCGTTGCGTTCGAGTTACGACGAGGTGACGTTTGAGCGGATTTTGATTTCGGGTGCGTCGGTGTCGGATCCTTTGGGGAAGGCGGAGGAGGTGGTTCGTCGGATTCGTTCGGGGTTACGTTTCGAGGATGCGGCTGGGGAGTACAGCGACTTGAAGAAGCCGGATGGGGGTGCGGACCTGTCTCCGCTGACTCTGCCTCGTTTGGATTTGATGGTTCAGGATCAGTACCGCCCGGTGGCGGAACTGAAGGTGGGCGAGGTGAGTGACCCGGTCCAAACTCCCGTGGGTGTCGCGATTTATCGCGTCACGAAGATCGAGCCGAAGGCGCCGGAGAACTTCGAACAGGTGAAGGCCGAACGAGCCAAGGTCGTCCGCCAGTCTGTTGCAGCTTCCCTCGTTACTCAAGGCATCCATGACCTCATGGAGAAGGACGCGGACAAGATCAACTGGATGGACGAGGGATGGAAACTCGCGTTCCAGCTGAAGCAACTGCTTGCGGGTCAGGGGGCGAAAGGAGCCGAACGCCTGAGCGCCTTCCAGAATATCGTGCAGGCGGCGGAGATGGCTACCTCGGACGATCCGGACCTGCCCGTGCTCGTCAGGTACATGGCATTCAACCAACTCTACGCCGAGACGACGGATCCAGAGCAGAAGAAGGCGCTGGAGGATCAACGACTCGACGTCTATGCCGCGGTGTCGAACGTGACGACGTCCACCAGCTTCCTCTTCGAGTACGTTGACCTGTTGCTGGAGCACAAGAAAGGAGAAGAGGCGTTGCGGGTTCTCGCAGAGATCGTAAACAACTCGTGGGAAATCAACGACACGAACCGCGAAAACATCAAGAAGGTGGAGCGCTTGAAGGTGCAGGCCGCGAATCTCGCCCCGCAGGGTAGTGAAGCGGTGGGTCAACTTCAGTCTGCCTTGGATAGCTGGTACGAGAGCGAGAAGGAGCAGAAGGCGTTCGAGGCTGAGCAAGAGAGGCTCATGAAGGAGGCGGAGGAGGCGAACCGCAAGGAGATGGAGGCCCAACAGAAGGAGCAGGGCGGCCAGGGCGGTCAAACCCCTCAGGGACAGCAGGCTCCGCAGAAGCAGCCTTCCGGCCAAGGCGGCACGTCCTCCGGCGGTTCCCAACAGTCTTCCGGCTCCGGTTCGGGGAATTAGGAGAACTGGTAGAAGCGAACGGTCGTCTCGTGGTCCTCGCCACTCCGATCGGAAACTTGGGTGACCTATCGGAGCGGGCGAAGGGTTGCTTGCGCGAAGCCGACGTCGTCGCTGCGGAGGACACCCGAAGAGCGAACAAGCTGATCCTGCACGTCGGCGGCGCCGCCTCCCTCACGCGGTTGGACGACCACGTTCCCGAAGCTCGACTGGAAGAGGTGTTGGACGCGGTGGAGGCGGGGAAGTTGGTGGTCTTCGTTTCGGACGCCGGCGTTCCTGGCATCAGCGACCCGGGAGCTCGGCTGGTGAACCGGGCCTACGAGCGCGGTCTGTGCGTAGATAGCGTCCCCGGGCCCAGCTCGGTGACGAACGCCCTGGCGCTGAGCGGGTTCTATGCCCAGCGTTTCGCCTTCCTGGGTTTTCTTCCCCGGAAGCGCTCGAAGCTGGAGGGCTTGCTCGAACCGTACCGGGATTCAACCTTCGCCCTCGTGTTTTTTGACAGGCCCGAGCGCGTCGAGCGTTCGTTGGAGGTCTTTGAGTCAGCCTTGGGAGAGCGCCGGGTGGCGATCTGCCGGGAGATGACGAAGGTCCACCAAGAGGTCCGCCGGGGGCTTCTTTCGGAGCGCGGGGCGCTTTGTGCAGGCTTGCGGGGAGAACTTACGATTGTCGTAGAAGGTAAAACAGGCGGATGATGGGCTCAAGCAGGGCGGCTGATTCGTCTATAATTCCAACGATGCGAATGGATGCGCTGGTTTCGGGTGTTGGCGTGCGGAGCGTGTGGTTAGTTCTGGCGCGTGTGGTATGCGTTGTGTGCGCGTGTTGTGTGTGTGTTGGTTTATGGTGTCAGCCTTACGAGGATGAGGAGTATCGTTTAGGGCCGAACGATGTGATTACGGTGCGTGTGGGTAGCGAGTCGGATTTGACGACTCAGGCTCCGATTTTGTATGACGGTACGATCAGTCTTCCTTTGATTGGTGCTGTGAAGGTGGGTGGCTTGACGGTATCGGAGGCTGAGCGTGAGATCAAGCGTCTGTATGTGGACGGTGGTTATTTCACGGATTTGCTGGTGGTTACGGTGAACATTTTTCAGTATCGTCCTTTGCGTGTGAACGTGGTTGGTTTTGTGACGAATCCTGGTCAGTACAGTATTCGTCCTGGTGATCGTGTGTTGGTTGCGTTGACGTTGGCAGGTGGCGCGAACAATTCGGTGGGTGATTTACGTCGTGCGGTGTTGATTCGGAAGGGTAGTGGTGAGCAGATACCGTTAGATTTGTATGCGATGTTGGTGAAGGGTGATTTATCTCAGAACTATCGTTTGGAGGATGGGGATGTGATCAGCGTTCCTCAGCAGTTGAACGACGCAGTGATTGTGACGGGTGCGGTGCCTCAGCCTGGTCGGATTGCGTATCGGGACGGTTTACGTTTATCGGATGCGATTGCAGCGGCAGGTGGTATGATTCCGAATGTTTCGATGTTGAGTAAGATTCAGGTACAGCGTCCTGTTCGGAATCGTCCTGGTCAGTATGAGCGTTTTGAGGTGAATTACGTGTTGTTCACGGCGAAGAACGATTGGACGCAGAACATCGAGTTGCGTGCGGGTGACATTTTGTATGTACCGACGACGAAGACTCCGGATTTCAATCGGATCAATGTGTTGGCGAACATTTTGTTCACGTTGAATGCGTTGACGGCTCGGAATTTCAATATTTTCCCGCGTTTTTAGGTAGGAGAAGGAATGGGACGAGGAAGATTTTTGCGATCGTTGAAGCAGCGTTGGTGGCTGTTGTTGTTGTTGGTGGTGCCTTCTACGGCGGGTGTGTTGATTTGGACGTTGATGAGCAAGCCGAAGTACGAGGCGTTCATGACGTTGGCGGACAAGCGTGATCCTGATTTGAATTTGCCTGTGTTGTATCAGGATCAGTTGATGACTCGTGGTGTGAACGACACGGAGTTACGCGTGTTGAATTTGACGAGTACGATTGGTTCGTTCACGGTGTTGAAGCAGGCGTTTGATCAGTTAGCGAGTGAGGGTTACATTAAGGACACGTCTCAGGACTCGTTGCGTGAGTTTATATCGGATGTGAGTATTACTCCTCAGCGTGGGACGGAGTTTGTTCAGGTGAGTTATGTGGACGACGATCCGGATGTAGCTCGGAAGGTGATCGAGGTGATCCGTGACAAGTTCATGACTCGTTATGCGTCGTTGGTGTCAGCGCCTTCGGATGCTCGAGTGGAGTTTATTCGTCAGCAGTTGGCTCGTGAGAAGGCGGCTTATGATGCGAAGTTGCAGGAGCAGAAGGAGTTTCAGGAGCAGTATCCGGAGGCGATTGGATACGAGACGACGGTAGGTTCTTTGGCGGCTCAGATTCAGCAGGTGAAGCAGCGGATAGCGGATGCGGAGCGTGCGATGAATGTGGCTCAGGCGACGTTGGCAGTGGCTCGCGAGCAGGCGAATCGTCCTACGATGACGAATCCGTTAGAGACGATCAATCGGAATCCGAATCCGTTGTATGAGTCCTTGAAGCAGCGGATTCAGACGGCGGAGAGTTTGTATGAGGCTCGGAGTCAGCGTTACGGTCCGAATCATCCGAGTATGATTGAGTTACGGAAGCAGATTGAGGAGGACAAGGCAGCGTTAGCGGAGACGGATCCTTATATAGTGGGTACTGGGTATCAGGACAAGCCTCCGTTTGAGCAGGAGCGTTTGAATGCGGAGTTGCAGGCGGAGCGTCAGTTGGAGTATGCGCGTGCGGAGAAGGCGAGTGCGGAGGCGGAGTTACGTTCTTTGGAGCAGCAGAAGTCTTCGTTGCCTGTGGTACAGAAGCGTTTATCTGAGTTGACGGCGGAGTTGTTGGCTCATCAGTCTGCTGTAGCGAACATGCAGGCGAAGTTGCAGGAGGCTCAGGTTCGTGAGGCTCAGAACAGCCAGCCGACGATTTACATGTTGGACGATCCATCGGTTCGTGAGTTGCCTCGGAACACGATATTGAAGACGTTGGTGACGTTGTTCTTGAGTTTGGTGGTTGCGATTTCGTTGATTGCGAGTTTAGGTCAGATTGATCAGGGGACTTATACTCCTCTGGAGGCGGAGAACAGTTTAGGATTTCCGGTGTTGGGTGTGTTGCCGAAGAGCGCGCAGAAGCGTTTGCCGATTGGGGAGGAGCGTCCGAGTGCGTTGGCAGCGAGTTACCAGATGTTGTCGAGCCAGATTATGGCGGTACGGGACAAGCTGGTCGGACCCTGTATTTTGATTGCGGCAGGGGAGCCGGATTCGGGTCGTACGACGGTGGCCGCGAATCTGGCGATCAGTTTGGCTCGGGATGGTGCTCGTGTGTTGTTGGTGGATGCGGATTTGCGGGATCCGAAGTTGCATGAGCATTTTGGTTTGGAGAATCGCGCTGGCTTGGCGGAGATTCTGAGTGGGGCGGCGACGATGGAGAGTGTGGTACAGCCGTCTGGGGTGGATGGTTTGCTGGTGATTACGGCGGGTCAGCCCCCTGTGAACCCGGTGCGGTTGTTCCGGAGTCAGGCGATGGCTGACTTTGTGGAGATGGTGAGTCAGGGTGCGGATTACGTGGTGTTCGACAGCGCTGCGGGAAGCACGTTTGGGGACGCTGCGGTGTTGGCGGAGCATGTTCAGAATGTGGTATTGATTCACGAGGCGGGTCGTCCTCCGACGATTGCGGAGTTTGAGTTCCACAAGGCGTTGGAGCGTTTGGGTGTGAACATTCTGGGTCTGGTGTTGAACAAGGCTCGACCGGACGACTGCCCGACGTATCAGCATTATCGTCGGAATTACGAGCGGACGATGCAGCGTTATCACCCGACTGCGGGCCGTGCGGCTCTCGGTGCCGGGGACAAGCCGGTTCGGGGTGAGAAGCGTGGGCCGGAAAAACCGGAACAATTCGGGGCATCGTCGGACGACGACGAGGAGTAGAACATTAACGTCGCCGCCGTGTGCGGAGACGAAGGTATGGAAGAGAGTCGGACGATCCACGCGGACCGGATCCGTCGCATCCAGGTGCCGTACGCTTTCTGGAAGCGTGTGCTGGATGTGATCGGGAGTTTTGTGATCATCGTTCTGCTGTCGCCGCTGTTGGTTGCGATTGCGATCTTGGTGAAGTTGACGAGTCCGGGTCCGGTGATTTACAAGCAGCAGCGCGTGGGGCGGGGCGGCAGGACGTTCACCTTCTACAAGTTCCGGTCGATGTATCAGGACGCGGACCGTCGGCTTCAAGAGGTCTTGGCTCAGAACGAGAAGTCCGGGCCGATTTTCAAAATGAAGAACGATCCGCGGGTGACGCCGGTAGGTCGTTTTCTGCGGAAGTATTCTCTGGATGAGCTTCCGCAGCTCTTCAACGTCCTGAAGGGGGACATGAGCCTCGTGGGTCCTCGACCGCCTCTACCTCGCGAGGTGGAGCAATACGACGACCGGGCGCTGCAGAGGCTCAGCGTCTTGCCGGGGATTACGTGTCTCTGGCAGATTTGCGGGCGCAGTGACACGAGCTTCGAAGAGTGGCTCGAATTGGACACTCTGTACGTAGAAAACATGTCGTTCTGGCTGGATTTGAAAATCCTGATGAAGACGCCCCTATCCGTGATTCGGGGTGAGGGAGCGTACTAAAGCGATGGGACGGCCCTCAAATTGCGTAAAATGACTGCGACGAGGCTGGAGAGCGAGTGAGCGAGCAAGAACTGAAGACGATCAAGTCCACCGAGGAGAATCCTGAGAGCGCAACGCCGGCGCCCGACGCCGACGACGAGGAGATGTGGGTTGCGCCGATTCTGGGCATCCAAGTCGAGCGACGCGCGCTGCCTTGGATCCTCCTGGCCCTGGTGTCGTGCACGGTTCTTGGATTCAGTTTCCTGAAGGACCTGCCGGCGATTTGGTTCGACGAGGAAGGATACTACTCGCATGGTCTGCTCGTTCCGTTCATGTCCCTCGCGGTGCTGTATATGCGGCGCGAGAAGCTCAAAAAGGCGAAGAAAGAGCCTGCCGCCATTGGCATCCCGATCCTCGCCGTCGGCCTGCTGCTCTTGCTCGCGGGGCGATTGATTGACAATCTTTCTATTCAGGCGTTCGCTTTTATCCTCGCGTTGATCGGCGCGACGTACTACGTTTTTGGTAAAGAGGTGGGCAAGTTGGCGCTTGCGCCGATTCTGTTCCTCATCTTCATGATGCCCGCTCTCGGTTGGATCATTGACGCGACGACGAATCCGTTGCAGATCGTTTCGACGAAGATTGCGACGAAGATGCTCAACATCGTCGGCTACGAGACGTACATCAACCCGATCGACCCAACGTTCGTGGACATGAACCTCTACAGCTTCCAAGTTGGGGGACCCTGCAGCGGGTTCAAACTGTCGCTTGCGCTCACGGCGTTCACGATCTTCTTTATCATGATTTCGAACCTCAGCTGGGGCAAGAACCTCTTCCTGCTGGCGATCAGCATTCCGCTCGCGCTGTTCCTCAATGGGCTTCGCATCATGATGATCGGAGTGATTGGGGAGTACGGCGCCGCCGCACCGGATGCGCCCCTGATTCGGTGGATTCGAAGTTTGGACAAGACGCAGAGCGATGTGGGGATGATATTCCACGATTACAGCGGCTACTTGGTGTTGTTCCTGTGTTTCATAATTTTGCACTATATTGTCAAAGCGCTCGAGAGGGGGGTTGGAAATGACGAACCGTCTTAAGATCGTTGCCATCGTGTTCGTGCTCGTCGGCGCCTTAGCGTTCGCCCTGAGCCCGCGCCGCTACCAGGATCGCACCGAGGAATGGATGGAAGAGGTGGTGCCGGAGCAGATCCCGACGTATTCGCTCCGCGCTTCGTCGAAGACCGACCCGGCGGTCAAGATGTCCGAGGTCGCTTATCAGATTCTGCAGCCGTTCGGGATCGTCACGCGTTACTACACCGGCCCGGACAATCGGACGTACGAGTTCGTGGTCCTTGCCGGCAACACGCGCAAGTCTTTTCATGACCCACGCGTCTGCTTCACGGCTCAAGGATGGGATCTCAAGGATCCCGGCATCCACACCGTGAATCTGCCGCACATGGGCGGCGAGGTTCAGGTGTCCGCAATGACGATGGACAACATCGCCACAGGAAGCCGAGCGACCGCGATGTTCTTTTACAAGACCCCGTTCGGAATCCGTCCCAATACGATGCGCGTCCCGTTCGACCTCACTTTTGCCAAGCTCATGATGAAGCCAGACGTAGACGCCCAGTTCTATCGCTTCATGGTGGTGCCGCCGAGCGAGGGGGACGACGCCCTGCAGAAGGACTTGCAGGCGCTGACAGCCTTCGCGGAGACGATGTTCAGCGAGATCGAGAAGCGGCCTGAGGGTTCCTACTTCCTGCTCAGGAAGTAGTAGAATCTGCGGCGGTGATTCTTGCATCCTTTGCCGCCCTCGCTTGGCTGCAGGGCAGTAGCTGTTTGCCCGTTCCCGAGTCCAACGAAGTCGCGCTTTGCGTCATCCTGCGCGCAGGCTCGTCCGGAGACCCGAGCGGACAGAGCGGCGTGACGCACCTGGTCGAACATCTGCTTTTCCGGCGAGGGGAGCCGGGTTCGCTTGATTCTGCGATCGAGGCGCTGGGCGGTCGTCTCGAAGCAACGACCTATCGAGATTTCATCAGAATCTGGGTGACGGTGCCGTCCGAGCATGCGCCGGCCGCCGTGCCAATCCTCGGCCGACTGCTCGAACCGATGACCTGGACCGACGACGTGGTCGAGCAGGAGAAGCGGATGGTGCTACAAGAGCTTCGGCTTCGAGAACTCGTTCCCAGCGCGGTCCTGAAGGAACGGCTTTGGCAGGCGGTTTTTGACAATGAGTTGTACGGTCGCCCGACCGGCGGGATTCCCTCGGAGCTCGCTGCCCTTACGGGCGATGCCGCGCGGGAGCGGGCACGACAGATCCTCAGAACCGCGCCGATCACCGTCGTGGCGGCTGGCGGCAAGGTAGAGGGCCTCCGAGCCGCCCTCGACATGTTGGCGAGGGCGAGTCCCAACCCAGGGGTAAGCCGGGAGGCGCCTCCGGCAAGCGCCAAGCGGCTCGAAGGCGAAGGCTACGGAGCCATTGGAGTGGCGCTGCCGTGGGATCAGGAAGCGCTGAGTTACGTCGCAGGTCAGGTTGCCGTCGAGGCGCTTGCGGGCAGGGGAGACTCGCTCGCAGGGCGAAGGAATCTCGTGGTAGAGCCGGTGTGGGAGCCGTCCGGCGCGGCGTGTCTGGTGGGGGTTCTCTACCGAAGTGGGGAGGCAGAGCAGGTTTTGGAGCTGGTGAGGGAGGGCGTGCAGTTGTCGGATGAGGACATCGAGCGCGCCAGGGAGAGCGTCCAACGCCAATGGGAGCGTTCGTTCGAAGACGTCGAGTCGCTCGCCTTCTGGGAGGCGTTCGCGCGCGCTTGGGGCATCGGCGACGCCCACTCGTTCACTCAGGCTGCAAGGAACTTGAAGCCGGAGCATGTGAGACAGATTCTTTCCCAGTTGGCTGGGGCGGCATGATCGGGATGTTGATGGTTGCCGTCGCCGGACTGGAGGTCGCAAGACTCTCCAATGGCATACCGGTTTTGATTGAGAACCGACCAGGCGAGGACACGATCGCCTTTTGTGCGATGCTCCGAACTGACGATCTCAGCTTGGATGAGGCTGCGGGTCTGGAGGGAGTGGTTGCGTCGTGGTACAGTGGCACCGAGGCGCTGACGCTTTCCCGCCTACGCCATCTCGCTGCTCAAACGGGCGGGGAATTGACCATCCGAACTGCGGCAGACCGCTTCGTGTTTGCCGCACAGGTGCCGAAGGAAAGTTTCGGGTTGCTCGTGTCGGTGCTCGCAGAGCTATGGTTGCACCCGGACTTGCGAAAGGAAACGGTCGCCGACGGAGAAAGAGAGCGAAAGCGGTTCCAGCTGTTTGGGAACGAACCGCTGTCCCTTCAGATCCGCTCGTTAGCCCGCGAGCTCGGATGGCCTGAGGCGGTCGCCCCGACGGGCGACGAACGGCGCGTTAGGGCCGCCTATGCCAAGATATTCCGGCCCGAGGCTGCCGTCTTCGCAGTTGTCGGGGACGTGAACTCGGATGCAGTGATCGAGCGGCTCAACCGCTCTTTCGGGTTTTGGCAGGGCAGAGTGGCGGGCAGGCCACAGGCGCAAGGATCGCCGCGGGAGAAGCGAGAAGCCGAGGTGGGGGCTTTCGTCGGCGCTCGCTTGGTGGGCCCAGAGGTGGGCTCGTCGGAGCTTGCTCCCTTTCTGGTCGGCGTCACTGCGTTGATGGAGGGTAAGGGAAGCGTCCTGGGGCGCACCTTGCGGTATGAGAGGGCCGTCAGTTACCAGTTCGGAACGCTCGAAGCCGTTCGAGGGGGCAGGTTGGAAGCGATTCTCTACGCCGCGTTCGAGCCTGGCGCAGAGTTGCAGGACGGCACCCTCTTAGAAGAGATCCGCCGGGCTGCAAGGGAGCTCACTGAGGGAGACCTGACGCGTGCCAAAGCGTTCTTGCTCAGCCAAGTTCAGTTTGGGCGGCCAGGCGGACCCCTCGGACGATCCGTTCCGAGGGGACAAGCAAAGCCTGCGGAGGCAGCGTACTCTCATGGTTGGTGGCAGCTGTTCGGAGGGGGCTTAGGCGGAAGGGAGCGACTTCTGAAAGGGATCGAGAGCGCGACGGTTCCTGAGGTTCGAGATGTACTGCTTGCCACCGCGTCTGGGGGCGCATAGCGATCGGGCGGCTCGTTCGTCCAATCCATGGAGCCATCAGCCATGCGAACACGGGGCCTGACACTCATAGAACTACTGGTCGTTGTCGCGATCCTTGGGATCCTCATGGCGATCCTTTACCCCGTCTTTGCGGTGGCGAAGCGGAAGGCGAAAGAGGCCAAATGCATCACACAGTTGCGCCAGATCGGCATGGCGGTGCAGATGTATCGAACGGACACCGACGACGAACTGCCGCGACGACTCAGCGATCTGTTTCCGATTTACGTTACGAATGAAGCGATCTTCCGATGTCCCTTGGATGGACGCGATGGCCACCACGCGTACACTGGCCGACTAGAAGGGGACCGCTTCTTGCCTTCGGGAGTCAGTTACACCTACGTCCCCAACTGGCCCAAGGCAATCGCGCTGGGATGGTGGGGCCCGCCGCCTGCCCGTGGCTTTGGGAAGTGGGGCGAGGAGACGCCTCTCATCGAGTGTCACTGGCACTGGGCGAAGGTGTATGACCTTCAGCTTGCGGAGGACGACCTGAAGACGGCAAAGGGCAATGCTGTGCTCGTGAAGAAGGACGGCAGTATCCGCCTGTGGCCGGCGCGGGTTCCGGTCGAACAGTACGAGCCGTAAGGTCATAATCCCGCCGGTGTTTTTTCGTAGAAAGCGCGAGTCCGTGCAGCCGGAGTGGGTCATCGTCGGGTTGGGCAATCCTGGCGGCCAGTACGAGGGCACCCGCCACAACGTGGGTTTCGAGGTGATCCGGCGACTCTCGGCGAGGCACGACCTTCGCCTGAGCGAGCGGAAGTACCAAGCGAACTTCGGCGTCGGAACGATAAAGGATCGGACCGTGGCTCTCGTCCGCCCGCTCACCTACATGAACCGAAGTGGGATCGCGGTCGCCGCTCTGCTCGATTGGTGGAGGGTGTCGCCCGAAAGAATGGTGGTGGTGTTTGATGACATGGATCTGGAGGTTGGACGGGTCCTCATCAAGCCGTTCGGCGGCCCGGGGACGCACAACGGCATGAAGGACATCATCGCGCGACTGAGGACGGAGCAGTTCCCTCGAGTTCGTATCGGGATTGGCAAGCCGCCGATGGCCGGAGCCGACTACGTCCTGAGCCCTTTCCGCGACGAGGAGATCCCGTTGATCCAAGAGGCGCTTGATCTTGCGACGGACGGTTGCGAGTGGATCGTGACGGAAGGGGTAGACAAAGCGATGAACCGCGTGAATTCGGTTCGAAAAGGGGAATGAACGGGCAAGCTCTCAAGCAGGAAGCGAGTCGCTTGGGCATCGAGCTAACGCGCGCTCAGCTGGAAGCGTTCGCGTATTTTGAAGAGGCGCTCTACCAAGCCAATCGCGTGATGAATCTCACGAGTGTGCCGAAGGAAGAATGCTGGTTCCGCCACTTCTTGGACAGCCTCCTGCTTGCGCCGTTGATTCCCAAGGGAGCGACCGTGTTGGACGTGGGTAGCGGGCCGGGTCTGCCGGGTGTTTGCCTCGCCATCGCGAGGGCGGACCTTGTCGTATCTTGTCTGGACAGCAGTTCGAAGTGCTGCGAGTTCCTACAAGTGAATTTCGCTTCGTCGGGCCGCTTGCCGTTCCTGTTCGAAGTGATTGAGGGACGGGCGGAAGAGGTGGCGCACGTGCCCGATTATCGGGAACGATATGATTTTGTAACCGGTAGAGCCGTCGCGCCTCTACCTATTCAACTGGAGATCTCGAGTGCGTTTTGCCGAGTCGGCGGCTTGGTCGTTCCGATGCGCACGCCACAGGACCGCCAGATCGCTCGGGGAAAGTTCGATGTCCTTGGCATTCGCCTCGCGCAATTAGAGACCAAGGAATTGGCGCCCATCCGAGCGCCTCGCCTCTTTCCCGTCTACCGGAAACTTGGCAAGACGGACGCCGCGTATCCGCGGAGCTGGCCGAAGATCAAGAGGTCTCCGCTGGGGCCGAAGGAGTGGAACGAGTCCGACGGTTGACCCAGGCGCTCCACGTTCGGACGACGACGAAGGCCACAAATGCGCCGGCAAGCCAACCGAACAGCACTTGGGAAGGGTAGTGCACCCCGACGTAGATGCGGCTCAGCCCGGTGAGAAGGGCGACCAGATACCAGATCATCGTCCACGGCTTGCGGAAGCGCAAAACGAACGCAGTTGCGACAGCGCTCATGCTGGCAGCGTGCGCGGAGATCGTGCCGTAGCTCGTGAGCGGCTTTTCGTAGCCGACCAGGCGAAACGTATCCAGCTCGGCGCAGGGACGCATTCCTTGCAGAAGGTGCTTGAGGGCGTCCGCAAGCTCGTTGGAGATGAGCCACGCCACCACGGCGAGGAGCGCCGCCGTACGAGTCTCTTTACTTCGAACAAGAAGGTATGTGAAGAGAGCGATAAGCACGGCGCGAAGGAACCACCCCTTGATTCCGACGCTGAAGAAGACGAAGATCGGATCCAGCCACGGAGAGGCCCACCCCGAATTGATCCAGTGAAAGAGGGCGACGTCCCACGAACCGAGCATGGCGCCTGCCATAATACTCGCCGCGGGCGAATAGCTCAGTGGTAGAGCGCCTCCCTTACAAGGAGGATGTCGGGGGTTCGAGTCCCTCTTCGCCCACCATCCCCGTCTCCCTTCGCCATAATCGCGCCATGAGCACGATCACGGAACTGCCGTCTTGGGACACAACGTCTCTCTACTCCGCTGTCGATGGCGAGGACTTTCTCTCGGCGAAGAAGGAGTGGGAGAGTGCCATCGCCCAACTGGAGAAGGCGCTCGACGAGCGAGAAGGGAAGGACGATCCGGCTGCGCTGGCTTCCTTCCTCCAGGACTTGAACCGAGTCATGGAGACGGGCAAGACGTTGAACGCTTTTGTCATGTGCTTCGTCTCCACGGATTCGAGGAACGAAAAGGCGCTCGCTGCGCATAGCGAGATGCAGCCATGGAACGCTCGTCTTCGAAAGATCGTGGCCAGGCTCGTCAAGTGGGTTGGGCAGGTGGATTTGGAGAGCGCGACTGCCGCCGCGCCGGTCCTGGCAGAGCACGAGTTCATCCTACGCAGAATGAAGGAGGAGGCGACGCACCAGATGTCGCTTCCCGAAGAGCAGCTGGCGGCAGATCTCGACATTACCGGCGGGATTGCTTGGGGGCGGCTGAGGGACAACTTGACTTCCCAACTCCAAGTCGAAGTGCCTCTTCCTTCCGGAACCGAGCGGATGTCCATGAGCCAGGTGCGAAACCTCGCCTATCGGCCCGATCGGGATGTGCGGCGCGTCGCTTATGAAGCGGAACTGGAAGCCTGGAAGAAGAGCGAGCTCGTCTTCGCCTCGGCGATGAACAGTATCAAGGGACAGGTCCTCACGCTCTGTGAGCGCCGCGGTTGGGAAAGTCCTCTCGAGGAGACATTGTTCTACAGCAACATGGACCGCACGGCCCTCGAGGCGATGCTATCGGCAGCCCGCAAGGCTTTCCCGGTATTCCGGCGCTACCTGAAGGCGAAGGCCAAGGCGATCGGAGTGGAACGCCTCGCCTGGTACGACCTCTTCGCGCCCGTGGGTGAAGGCGACCGATGGGATTACTCGGATGCCCAAAGGTTCGTCGCCGAACGGTTTGGAAGCTTCGGCCCGGACCTCGAGGCGTTGGCATTGCGCGCGTTCCAGGAGGATTGGATTGACGTTCCGCCCAAGGATGGCAAGAGAGATGGCGCGTTCTGCATGGGGGTCAGGGGCGATGAGTCGCGAATCCTCTTGAACTACGAACCGACCTTCAATTGGGTGGGAACGCTGGCCCATGAGCTTGGCCATGCCTATCACAACTGGTGCCTGCGCAATCGCACTCCCTTGCAGAGACAGACGCCGATGACTCTTGCCGAAACGGCGAGCATCTTTTGTGAGCAGATCGTGCGTCGCGGCGCGCTCGAAAAGGCATCTCCCCAAGAGCAGCTCGCCATCTTGGAAGACGCGCTGCGCGCGGCCTGCCAGGTAGTCGTGGACATCACGAGCCGTTACCTGTTCGAGAGTCGTTGCTTCGAGAAGCGAAAGGAACGGGAACTTTCCGCGAGCGAGATGTGCGATCTGATGCGAACCGCCCAAGAGGAGACCTATGGCGACGGGTTGACGGAGGAACTCCATCCGTACATGTGGGCAGCGAAGCCCCACTACTATAGCAGCTCGCGCTCGTTTTACAACTTCCCGTACATGTTCGGGTTGCTTTTCGGGCTGGGCCTTTACGCCCACTACCAGAACGAGGTAGAGGGGTTCGTCGAAGAGTACAACAATCTGCTTTCCTCCACCGGTATGGCGGACGCGGCCTCGCTGGCCGCCCGTTTCGATATCGAAATCCGTTCTGAGTCGTTCTGGGAGTCGAGCCTCGCCGTCATTGCGGAGGATGTTGAGCGATACGATGCTCTGGTGAGTTAGCCCGAGGCGACAGCTTCGGCCAGAGCTTGATGAGAGTGAAGGCTCCGACGGCTGCAATGAGCGCTAAGGCGGTACCGGTGCCCGCTCGCCCATAGAGGAACTCGCCCGTGCTGAAGAGCAGGCCGTAGACGGTGACGCAGCCGGCGATCATGCAAAGAATCGCCGTGGGAAGATGGACGGTGTCCGGTTCCGGGCGGATCGGGTTCCCGGACTGCTCGCATAGTCGGTACACGGTTCGCCAACCCGGCCCACCTGGTCGGGTCTTTTCGACGAAGGACTTGAGCGTCGCGAGGTCGGTGGGCGGCGTGAGGTAGGCGACCGCCAACCAGCACACCGTCGTGAACGCAACCCCTAACAGCCTCCACACCTCCGGCGAGGCCTGGACATCCGGAAAGAGGGAGGGATGGATTTGTGATTGGTAGAGGAAGAACGCGAGGGAGGCGACCATGCCGGTTACCTCGCACGCCGCGTTCACCCGCCACCAGAACCAGCGAAGAATGAACACCAAGCCGGTACCGGCTCCAACTTGGAGCATCAGGTCGAAGACCTGCTGCGCATTCTCCATGCGTAGGGCGACGAGCGCAGCCAAGACCATCAGCCCGGCAGTCGCAAGTTGTCCCACGATGACCAAAGTCCGCTCGCTGGCTTGCGGATTCAGAAACCGCTTGTAGAAGTCGTTGACGATGTACGACGCGCCCCAGTTGAGGTGGGTGGAGATCGTAGACATGTACGCGGCTGCCAGCGAGGTCACGATGATTCCGAGGAAGACCGGCGGAACGAAGGAAAGCATCAAAGAGTAGCCGAGGTCATGTCCCTGGGGCCCGGTGTAGTGTGGGAAGGAGGTCTGGACTGCCTGGCTGATGTCGGGAAACACGATCAGCGATGCGAGGGCGACGAGGATCCACGGCCACGGGCGGAGCGCATAGTGAAGAACGTTGAAGAGCAGCACAGCCCCCTGAGAGTGGGCTTCGTTCTTCGCAGCCAACATGCGTTGGGCGATGTATCCACCGCCGCCCGGCTCTGCTCCGGGGTACCACACGCTCCACCACCAGACCGCGAGCGGCAAGATGAGAAGCGTCAAGAAGGTCTCGGGCTGGGAGACGTCGGGAAGGATACTGAGCTTGTCCGCGAGCTCCGGATGAGAGAGAAGCCCCTGCAAGCCGCCCACCTCGGGTTGCTGCAGAGCGAAGTAGGCGGCGGTGAACGAGCCAAACATGGCGATGGCGAATTGGATGAGGTCGGTAACCAAGACGCCGCTCAGGCCTCCGAGCAGGGAGTAGATCGCGGTCACCGTGCCTGCAATCACGACCACTTGAATCGGGGACGCGCCGAGCAGAATCCCGCCGATCTTGATCGCAGCCAAGGTCACCGTTGCCATGATGAAGACATTCAAGAAAAGCCCCAGGTAGACGGACCGGAAACCTCGAAGGAAGGCCGCCATCTTTCCCGAGTAACGGAGTTCGTACAGCTCGATGTCCGTCAGGACTCCGGACTTGCGCCATAACCGTGCAAACAGGAAAGTCGTGAGCATGCCCGTGAGAAGGAACGCCCACCACTGCCAGTTGGCAGCCACTCCGTCCTCGCGCACGAATCCGGTAACGAGGTTGGGTGTGTCGGTAGAGAAGGTCGTCGCGACCATGGACACACCGAGTAGCCACCAGGGCATGGAGCGCCCGGCAAGAAAGTACTCAGCGGTACCCGTGGTGGCTCGGCGCGCAAGCAAAGCCCCGATTACGATCCACAGGACGAGAAACCCGCAGAGGATGACCCAGTCAACCGTCTCTAATCGCATGCCCGTGTCTCACAGTTCGACGATGGTCGCGCGAATCCTGCAACACCGTTCGGGTAGAAACCTGCGAATGAGCGAAGAGCGCGCCAAGAATCGGTGGCCTGGGTGGGCGCCCCACGTATCCGTGGCTCTACTGGGTGTTCTCTTTGTCTGTCTCGCCGTAAACCAGATTGCGGACTTTGACTTCTGGTGGTTGCTCAGCACCGGGAGGTACGTCGCGGAAAGAGGGATCCCTCGCGCGGACGTCTTTTCGTTCGCTTCCGAGGGGCGTCCTTGGGTGGAGCTACGCTGGCTCTTTTGCTTGGGTCTTTACGGTGCGGTGTCGCTGCTTGGATACACGGGTGCGAACGCGATCAAGGTAGGGCTCTTGGCGCTGCTGGCCTGGATTTCAGCAAAAACCCCGACACGTTTGCCTCTGGTTGGCGGAATCGCTTTGGGCAGCTTGAGCTTGCTCGCGATCAGCCCGCGCATGATCCTTCGCCCGGAGCTTGCGAGTTACTTGCTTTTTGCGCTCTTCCTTTTCTTGCTCGTGCGATCGAGACGTTCCTCGCCGAAGACCTTGCTCTGGTTGCCGCTTCTCCAAGTCGTTTGGGTCAACGCACACACGATCTTCGTCATGGGGCCCCTTCTGGTCGGCGCCTTCCTCGCAGCCGGGCTTTGGGAGTGGGCGAAGAACCGGGACGATGAATCTGTGAAGGAGCGGTTGCGATACGGGACATTCGCCCTCATTGGGTGTTTGCTCGCCGCTCTCGTCAATCCGTACGGCGCTGGGTCCTACGCGTTCGCATGGCAGATCTTTGGCGAAATGCGCCACTCGTTGTATGCCAATTCGATCGCCGAGTTGCGGGGGCCCTTCGAGCTGGGGTTGGGCTTTGTGAGCATTCGAGCGTTCCTCGCACTCGTGGTCGTCGTAGCATTGCTCACGCTTGCGACCCTTCGCCGAACTGATCTCTTTCTCTTATTGGTCGCGCTGGCGATGGGGTACGTCTCGTTTTCCTCTGTTCGCAATATCCCGTTTTTTGTCCTTGCCGCCTTTCCTCTCGGAATTCACGGCATCCAGCAGATCGCCACAGGGAGCCGGTTGCACGATCTGTTGCACTGGTTGCGATATCCGGTAGCCGGCGCGGCAGTTCTCGTGTCGCTGTATTACAGTTGGGCTTTTGCGACGAATCGAGAGCAAGTGAAGGAGGGGTTGCCGAACCTGTTCGGCTTAGGCTTGGCCGAGCATCACTTCGCCGAAGGGGCGGCTCAATATCTGGATCAGGCAGGCCTCGAAGGAAAGATCTTCGCTACGATGGATGTCAGTCCGATCCTCATCTTTCACCGGAGACAAACGCTCTTTGATCCGCGCCTGGAAGTCCACGGCGAGGAGCTATACAAACGGTATATTCAAATCGAGGACGAGCCGGCGAAATTCCAATTGGGAGAGCAAACCTACGGCTACACAATTGCCGTCTGCAACCTTCGGTCCCCTGCTGTTCGCACGCTCTTCCAGGTGCCGAACTGGCACTTGGTCTACTTCGATGAAGCGGCCGCCGTGTTCGTGAACACCGCGGTGCACTCGAACGTGCAGCCCATGGACCGCCAGGCCGTTGCGCAGCGGGTCGCAGAGATAAGGGAGGAGATGCAAAGCCCGCGACCGTGGGAGGGCCTTGGGTTCTTTCAGCAGGCCGAATCGCCGCTGCCGTATCTCGCAGTGGCCATGTTCTTGAATGCGGCTGGCTTGCCCAACGAGGCGCTCCCCTTCGCTCAGGACGCGGTCGCCGCCAAACCGTTCGACGCGGGTTTGCGCGCGGTGTATGCGGGCCTATTAGGGCAGACGGATCAGAGAGAAGCGGCACGAGAAGAATACGAAGAGGCCCTTCGGCTCGACCCGCAGAACTTCTTCGCACTGCAAGGGCTCGGTCGCCTACTCCTGCAGGGGGGCGAAGCGGAGCGCGCTGAGGAGATGTTCAGGAAGGCGATCGCGGTGGCTCCGGACGACGCATCCGCCTGGTTCGACCTGGCCGGAGCGTTGATGCAACAGCAGGACTTGCCTGGTGCGTCCGAGGCGCTCTTGAAGGCCACCGAGTTGGACCCAAACAACGCCGATTACCGCTACGCTCTGGGCGTCGTGTATGCCGGACGCGAGATGTTCTCCCTTGCGTACGAGCAGCTACAGCAGGCCCTCGAGCTTAAGCCGGACGACTTCAACATCCTGGTTACTCTTGGCGAGGTCGCATTCCGCATCGGGGATCGCGATTTGGCCCGATCTTGGCTCGAGCGCGCGGAGCGGCTGGATCCGGACAACCCGCGACTGAATCCTCTCAAGCGCGCCGTAGGCGGATAGAATACGCGGCATGCTCGCAGCACTCGCGTTCGCTTTGTTTGTTCAGCTACCACCGCCAGCCGAGAGACCTCGTGACATCTGGGTGTTCCGATCGGTGTTGGACAGTCGTCCGCGAATGGTCACGGTCGCACTGCACGAGGATCTCTGGGTTTCGTACGACGCAACCCACTGCAGTCTCTACAAGGCCTGGAACGGAGGGGTGAAGTTCGATGGAGCTGTCTACACGACCGTTCACGGTCCCCAGCCGACGAGTTATGGCGATGCCTACGAGATGGGCATCCTGGATGAGGAAGTCTGGCGGCTGAACGGCGAGAGCGTCAAAGCGCAGTTCAAAGGGTATCGCTTCGACGGCGGGCATGTTCGGTTCCAGTACTGGCTGCCGAATCAACCGGCTCCCGTGAAGGTGTTCGAGACGCCGGAATACTCGTCAGCGCCCGACGGCAGGGTGGCATTCGTCCGCGAGTTTCGCGTGGAAGGCGCAGGGAACCGCCGCGTCTCTGTCGTCGTAGCCGCACCGGTCTATCCCGGCGAGACGCTCGACAGCACGATCTCAACGAACGGCAAGTACCGAATTCTCGGGGAAAAGGATTTCGAAGTGCCAGGCGGGCAACTGCGGGAAATGACGCTCGAGCTGGAGTTGTCCGCGAGCCGCCCCACCTACCTGACCACTTACTTCAAACGGGTCGCTCCGCTTCTCACGTCCGGCAACGAGGAGATCCAAGAGCCTGGGCCTCCACGAGAGCCTGGCCTTGCGATGCGCGTGTACTACGTAGGCGAGAACCTCTCGGCTCTTCCGATCTTGCTTCCGGGGCAGACGCCTAACGTCTCCGTCGTCGTTCCGAAGGTGGATCTGCGCGGCCCGCAGGCCTTCGGCGGTTTGACGGATCAATTCTACGTAGAATTCACCGGGTTTCTCACCGCGCCGCAGGATGGCGAGTACGGGTTCCGCCTGACGTCGGACGACGGTTCCCGACTGACGATTGACGACAAGCTGATCGTGGACAACGACGGTCTTCACAGCGAAACGCCGGCGGAGGGACGAGTCTTTCTGGCGAAGGGCGACCATACCATCAAAATTGAGTATTTCGAAAACGGCGGCGACGAAGTCGTCCGGCTCGAATGGCGGACGCCCGGTAGCACCGATTGGGAGGTGGTGCCGACGTCCGCGTTGAGCACGCAGGCGGGCGAGGTGCGAGTCACCTCTCCCGGCAAGAAGAACGTGATGGATCCCGCGCATCGCATGCGCCCGGGTTCCGGTTTGCCTCTGACGGATGTCCACCCGGCCTTCGATCGGTACGTTTTGCATGGTGAAGAGTTCAAGCCACGCGTCGGTGGAATCGCGTTCTTGCCGGATGGGAGGATGGTGGTTTGCACTTGGGACGCGGACGGTGCCGTTTACTTGCTGGACGGTGTGTTAGGCTCGTCCCCCTCGCCGAAGGTGCGCCGCATCGCCGTCGGGCTGGCTGAGCCTCTGGGAATCACCGTCGTTCGAGGCGAAATCTACGTGCTCCAGAAGCAGGAGCTGACGAAGTTGATTGACCACGATGGCGACGGCATCACCGACGAGTACTTCGCGGTTGCGAACGGGTGGGGCGTGACGGCGAACTTTCATGAGTTCGCATTTGGACTCCTATATCATGACGGTCATTTTTACGGCAATCTTGCGATCGCCATAGATCCGGGCGGTCGAAGCACGAAGCCGCAGAATCCGGACCGCGGGAAGGTGATCCGGATCGCGGAGGACGGAAGCTACGAATTCGTGGCGTCCGGACTGCGCACCCCGAATGGAATCGGCTTCGGCTACAACGGTCTGATCTTCCTATCCGACAACCAAGGCGACTGGCTACCCTCATCCAAGATCCTGTTGCTGGAAGAGGGCGCGTTCTACGGCAACCGGAGCGTGGATCCGGTAGGCGATGCGAACAAGCAGGAGACCCCGCCGGTCGTGTGGTTGCCGCAGGGCGAGATCGGCAACTCGCCGAGTCAGATCGCGCCGCTAAACTACGGTCCCTACCGGAACCAGCAGATTCACGGTGACGTCACGCACGGCGGGCTGAAGCGGGTTTTCGTCGAAGAGGTGAACGGACGCCTGCAGGGCTGCGTGTTCCGATTCACTCAGGGGCTCAACGCAGGGATTAACCGTGTCGTGATCGGGCCTGACCGCGCGATCTATGTCGGAGGAATCGGCTCGACCGGCAACTGGGGTCAAGCCGGGAAGGAGCGGTTCGGGTTGGAGAAGCTGGTGTACAACGGCAACGTCCCGTTCGAGCCTCTTGCGGTGCGAGCCTATCGGAACGGTTTCGAGATCGAGTTCACCGCGCCCGTCCTGGACGGGATGGGGGAAAGCCCGGCCGATTACCGCGTCGTTCAGTGGCGCTATGTCCCGACGGAGCAGTACGGCGGCCCGAAGGTGGACGTCGAGAACCTCGCCGTCAAGTCAGTTACGTTCACAGAGGGTCGCCGGAAGGTGTTCCTGGAGATTGACGGCCTGAAAGAGGGGCATGTGGTGTATCTGGATGTCAACCGAGGGTTGGCAGACGAGGCCGGACGGGAGCTGTGGACGACGGAAGCGTGGTACACGTTGAATCAGATCCCCGCTCGAGCTCACTTGACCCAACCGAAGCGCGAGTTCATCAACGAGCTGACGCCCGAGGAACAGGCGCAAGGATTCCGGCTACTCTTTGACGGCAAGACGCTCCAAGGTTGGCGCGGGTTCAAGAGTGAAGAGCCGCCGACCGCTTGGAAGGTCGAAGACGGCGCTCTCGTCCTCAAACCGGACGAGGGCTCGCGTGGCGACCTGATGACGAAAGAGAAGTTCGGTGACTTCGAATTGCGGCTCCAGTGGAAGATTTCACCGGGTGGCAACAGCGGCATCTTCTTCCGCGTGGACAACACGCAACTCGTGCCGTGGAACACCGGTCCCGAGATGCAAGTGCTCGACGACGATCGGCACCTCGACGGTCGAGAGCCTAAGACTTCCGCTGGCTCCAACTACGGCCTGCACGCTCGGAGCCGAGACACGCTTCGGCCCGTCGGGAGTTGGAACGACGTTCGTATCGTCGCCAAGGGCAATCACGTGGAATACTGGCTCAACGGTTTCAAGGTCGTAGAGTATGAGATCGGGAGCGAGGAGTGGAATCGGCTCGTGGCTGAGAGCAAGTTCAAGGATATGCCGATGTTTGGCAAGGTTCCGGTAGGGTTCATCCTCTTGCAGGATCACGGCGACGTGGTCTGGTACCGCAGCATCCGGATCCGCGAGCTGAAGTAGCGCCTACTGGCGGTCGAAGAACTCGTCGGGGGGCGTGCGCCCCTCATAGTAAGCCTTCGGGTCGAGGCGCTTGACGTGCATATCTATGAACGCCACGTTCGTCTTCTCCATGAGCACGGGGTTGGGGCGCCCCCAACAGTCGGTATCGGGTTGACTCGGCGGAAGCAGAAACTTGCCGTCGTCGCCACACCAGCTGTTGGGCACACTGGACTTCGCTTCGATAAACAGCACGGTCTCGCTGGGGTTGGGGATGTCGCTTGTCTGAAACGCCGTGTGTTGCTGGGCGTTGGAGAAATCCAGCGCGATGGTCGTGAGGTAGAGGGCGTTGTAGCCGTAGTGCGAGGTGATGGCGCCGTTCGCGTCCGCCTTGGACACCGTACTGCTCGGACAATGCCAAACCTGCTTGTTGTTCAGGTAGGGGTCCGTCATGTCGTGCCATAGCTTGAAGCCCGCCCCTTCGGCGTACGCAGCGAGCGGGAACCGCCCATCGTGATCAGTCTGATACAGATCTACCGCGAGGGCAAGGTTGCGAATGTTGCTCGCGCAGGCGCTGGCCTTCGCCGCCTCCCTCGCCCGCATGATGACAGGAAAGAGAATTGCCGCGAGAATGGCGATGATCGCGATGACGACGAGCAGTTCGATCAGCGTAAAAGCGCTCAGGGGTTTCTGAAATCTCATGCTAATAGATGGAGTCCGGGAAGTAGAACCGCTCCGCGTTGTCTGGGGTTACGAGTTCCACATCCAGCGTGATATGACGCGGGAAGAACTGCAGGATCTCCTTCCGCTTCCCGTCTCGGAGAATGGAGACGGCTTCGTGGATGCCGACGGCGATCATGGATGGAGAGTAGGTTACGGTCGCCGGGTACATCGGGTCCTTGTCGAGAATCTTCTTGACGACGTCCTTCATGCCCCCACCGCCGATCAGCCACATCTCGTTCTGGCGGCCGGCCTCGCGAATCGCCTGCTCTGCGCCGAGCGCCATATCGTCGTCCGCCGCCCACACCGCATCAATCTTCGGGTGCTTGAGCAGGATGGTTTGCATCACTTCCATCGCCTTCTGGCGGTTCCACATCCCGCTCTGTTGATCCAGGATCTTGATTCCGGGGTAGCGGGCGAAGACGGCCTTGGCGGCCTCCACGCGGTCGGTGTTTACCGTCGAAGGGATTCCTTCCAAAATGACGATATTGCCTTGACCGTTCAGCTTCTCCGCGATGTACTCGGCAGCCTTGCGTCCGAACGCTTTGTTGTCGCCTTCGATGAAGACATCCGCGACCGGTTCCAGGAATCCGCGGTCCACGTTGACGAGAAGGATTCCACGCTCATGGATCTGCTTCGCGATCGGGGTCAGCGGTGCGCTCTCGGTGGCCAACACCACAATGCCGTCCACGCCCGCCGCCATCATCGTCTCGAGGTCGGAGATCTGCTTAGCAGGCGTGTCCGCGGTGCTGAAGCGCCACTCCACGTTCGGATAGAGCTTCATCGCTTGTTCCGCCCACCAGATCACGCCCGCAGTCCAGCCGTGGTCAGCCGCAGGAACGGAGACGCCAATCACAATCCTTTGCGGGGCAGCATCGCCCTGGCCTCCCGCCCCTCCCGCTTGAGGCTGACCCGACTGGCAGCCGGCGAGAATCGCCAGCGTGAGAACAGAGACCGCCGTAAGGAACCTCACTGACATGGTTCCATTTTGACGCAGCGACCGCGAATCCTGCACGGCGTCCCCCCGCAACGAATTTTCTCGTAGGCGGGTATGCTAAAGGTGTGGACGAGTTCGATAGGTGGGAGCCGCTGACGCCCGATCGGAAGCTGGCGCGGCTGACGCTGGCGGTGGTTGGCGTGGTAGCCGGCGCCTTTGTCTGGTCGAAGTGGCCACCGCTCTACGCGGCTCTCGTTGTCGGTCAATACGACCCCTACGAACTCCCCTCCATGGTCTGGAACGTTTTGACCGTCGTTCTGCTCCTGCTCCTTGGCGGCCTGGCCGCCAACCAGCTCTGGCACGAAAAGAGGAACGCGGCTGCCCTTACCCTGCTCGCGTGGATGTTCTCCCTCTCTACCGGCCTCATCCTGTTGGCAGAGAGGTTCAGCCGCTCGTTCAGCTGGGATTTCGTTTCACCGGTCGACATATTTTTGTACGATTGGAAGGGCGCGCTCTTGGCTCTCGGAGGGTTTGGGGTCCTCATCGTTTTGGCGAGGTATTTCCAGAAGCGGTCGGAGCCTTTCGGATACGAATCCGCGGCTTTGTCGGAAGGCAGAATCAAGCCAGATTTCCTGCTCAAGGCGCTCGGTGTCGGCGTTCTCGTCTGGATGGCTCTTCATTTGGGCGCTCTTTCCTATCCGGTAGAGGCTTTCAGCTACGTGGATTGGGGGCCGGCGGGCACCGTCGCGGTGCCGATCTGGGATGCCGTGAATTGGGCGATCGGTACGCTCGGCCCACACCTCGAGTTCTGGATTCCCGCTGCCATCATCCTCGGTTGGCTCACGATGGAGTGCGTGGTGGATGAAGACGGGGTCGTAGTTCTGCTGCGCGGGCTCGGCGTTCGAATCGCTGGCTTGAGGTGGTCGGAGGTCAAGGTCGTACGTTTGCTCTTGCACGGGAATCGCCCTCCCACCGCGATTCTGTTGCCCAAGGGTATTCGGTTCTGGCGGCGGTTTTCGGTGCACGGCCGCCACTACGCGAACGGCTCGGAGGCGGTCTCCCAACTGCTGGGGCTCGCGGAGAAAGAAGGGATTCCGGTGGAGCGTTACTATTCCTCGCCATGGGTGCCGGCGCTCGGGTACTTCGCCATCTTGGCGGGGTGGTGTCTGATACGATACGAGATGCACCGCGAGATCACTCTCGGTGAGTGGTTCCTCCAGGACGATTTTCCGCTGAGTCGGTTCGATGAGTTTGGGGCGTTCGTTCCCCTCGGCGCGATGACGGCTTCCTCAGCTGCGCTGTTCGGTCTGGGTGCCGGTTTGCTCTCCGCCTATCACAACGCCAGCCCTCGTCCATTTCTTCTGATCCTGCTGATTGCTGCCGTGACGAGCATGCCGACGCCGCTTCTCTTCTGGCTCGTCTACTTTGGCATTTACGCCATTCTGCTGGCTACCCCGCAACCCCTCGTCCACCTCGACACGGTGAAAGCGCCGACGCCTACCGAAATGATGCTCGGCATGAATTTGGTGGATTGGATCCCGATCTTCGTGGGTGTTGGCTACCTGCTGGGCGTGTGGGCGGGCAACCGGAGGGCGCGTCCCGGCGAAGAGGCGGTTGGTGTGCCGTCGAGGCTCACTCCTCAGTCGAAGACCTCTGCAGGAGCACAGCAAGCAGGATGATCGCGCCTTTCACGACACCTTGCCAATAGACCGGCACATTGGCGACGACGAGCATGTTCGTAATCATCCCGAGAAGCAGCACGCCCAAGAACGTGCCCCATACGCGCCCGACGCCGCCGCTCAAACTCGTTCCGCCGATTACCACCGCCGCGATAGCGTCCAACTCGTAGTACGCTCCCATGCTTCCCGACGCCACCGAGTTCATCCGAGCCGTCAGCACGAACCCGGCGAGACCGCACAGCAGTCCTGAAATTCCGTACACGCCCAGCTTCACTCGAGCCGTGTTCACAGCCGAGTAGCGCGCCGCCCGCTCGTTCGAACCCACGGCGTACACCAGCCGCCCGAAACGCGTTTTGCGGCTCACGAACTCGGCGAGGAGCGTCACGACGACGAAGAGCAGAATCCCCCAAGTCATCACCAGGGGACCGCCGCCCGCAGTGGGGATGCCGGTCGGAACGCCTCCCGAGCCGAGACCGGGCAGGACCTCCATCGAAGACGACCGAATCTCCCCGCCGTTCGCAAGCGCCAGCACCAGCGAACGAAACCCAACCAATCCGACGAGCGTTGCGATGAACGGCGCGACCCGTCCCCAAGCCACAAACACGCCCTGCACCAACCCGAGGAGCAGCCCCGAGCCGAGCATGGTAGCCAGCCCCAGGGCGACCGCCGCGCCCTCGCTGCTCCCGCCACTCATCTGGCGATTGAGCGCGACAAGCCCCAGCGCCGCACTCAACGCCATCAGGCTGCCAACCGAGAGGTCAATGCCCCCGGATAGGATCACAAACGTCATTCCGATCGCGATGATCCCGACCGCAGCGTTCTGATTCAGCAGGTTCTTGAGGTTCTCCGGCTTGAGAAACACCTCGCCCTGCCAGACGGCGTTCACCAAGAAGAGAAGGACGAAGGCGACGACGACCCCGTACCGACTCAAGAATGGCCCAACGTTCCGCATCCCCGCGAGCCTCGGACTGTACCCGACCCGTTCGGCTAAACTTCCTTCCAATGGCTCTTTCAGCGCTTCTCGCCGTCGCCGCGATCGCGTTTGCCGTGCCGCCGGTGCGCGTGCTCGCCCTGACGGAAACGGCTGGCTATCGGCATGAGGTGATTCCGCACGCTGTGAGTGTGCTCCGACAGATCGCGGCAAAGGAGGGTTTCGTCTTGGAGGTTACCGGCGACTCGGGCAGGATCACGGACGGCAATCTCACGACAAAAGACGTTGTGGTGTTCCTTCTGACGACCGGCGACATTCTCAACTCTGACGAAGAGGCTGCTCTCCAGCGCTTCATTCGCTCGGGCGGAGGCTTTGTCGGCATCCACAGCGCAGCGGATACGGAGTATGAGTGGGAGTGGTACGGTCGCCTTGTCGGCGCGTATTTCCGTTCTCATCCGCCGGTCCAGCGAGCCCGCGTGATCGTCGAACAACCGACGCTCTTCAGCATGAGGCATATGCCGGTTGAGTCTTGGTGGGAGGACGAATGGTACGACTACCGGCAGAACCCGCGCGGACGCGTCACCGTCCTGGCGCGCGTGGATGAATCGAGTTACTCCGGCGGCGTCATGGGAGAGGACCATCCGATCGTCTGGCAACAAGACTTCGATGGAGGGAGGTCCTGGTACACCGGCTTGGGGCATACCGCTTCGACCTGGGATGACGCCCGCTTCCAGCTCATGCTACGAGACGCGATCCTGCTCGTTGCTCGGCGAGACACCGCTAAGTAGGCGGGAATCGAAGACTTCGGCACTCCGTCACGACTGCTCGTCCAAGACGTCCTCGATCCAGGAAAGGGCCGCCATCATATTCGGGAAGCCGAGGGTCGGCGTTGAAAGAAGGGCGACGTGGCGGATCTCGTCGGGCGAGGCGCCGGCTTCGAGCGCTTTCCGGGTGTGGCTGTGGACGGCCCCCTCCATCTTCGCGCCAATGGATAGCCCCAGCTTGACAAGGGCGACCGTCTTAGCATCCAGCGGGCCGGCTTTCGAAACGGCATCGCCGAGCGAGTGATAGGCGTTTCCGATCTCCGGGTACTTCTCGAGGAATGCGGTGTACCGTTTGGGCAATTTAGCCATGCGCAAAGATTACTCGTTGTGGCTCTCGGAGGATATGACATCGGTCACATTCGGGCGGCTCGTTTCAGGGGTAGGCTGTTTTCGTGCGCGATGTAGAGGGCGTGCTTCTCGCCGGCGGCGCGAGTCGGCGGATGGGCCGGGACAAGGCGTTGATCGAGGTGGACGGCGTTCCGCTCGTTCGCCTGCTGGCGCAGCGATTGAGAGAGGTCTGCGCGCGCGTTACCATCCTGGGGAGGCACCAGATCGAGGAGTGTGAATTCCTGCCGGACCGCGACGACTTCAAGGGCCCTCTTCAGGCGCTGGCTCGGTTCGAGCCTCGACAGCCGTATGTGTTCCTTCTGGCTTGCGACATTCCGTTGTTTGATGCCCGGCTTGTGCCCTACTTCCGGCAGAGGATCGGGGAGGAACAGGCGGCCGTCGTGCCGTTACGCAGTGGAAAATGGCAACCGCTGTGCGCACTCTATCGAGACTTCGCGTTCGGCGAATTGAGGCTTTTGAACAGTCTTGGTGAAAATCGGTTGATGCCCTGGCTCGATCTCTTGGACATACAGACTGTGGAAAGCGCTGAGCTCGCTGCGGCCGGATTCGATCCGAAATGCATCGAGAGCGCCGATACACCGGACGAACTCCGCGCGCTCGTGAGAGGGTATCAAGCGGAGCGTTAGGATGGAACGAGAAACCGTCGCCGACCCGGCCGCCTGGTTTGCAGGGCCGAACGCGGAGAACGCGGACGCATTCAAGCCGCTGATTGCGCAGATCCTGGACGACTACTACTTCTGGCGAAGGAACTACTTCCCAGAGGACGGGCAGCTCATCGGCTCGGCGCAGAAAAGAGAGCATGAACCGTTTTGGGACGAGTTCCGCGATCGGCTCGCAGAGTTGTTGGCCCGTTTGAAGGCGGACTATCCCTTCTACAGTCCCCGCTATGCCGCTCACATGCTTTCGGAGCAGTCTCTGGCTGCGATTGCGGGCTATTTCGCCGGGATGCTTTACAACCCCAACAACGTCACGCACGAAGCCGCGCCCGTTACCGTGCGCCTTGAGCTGGAGGCGGGAAGGATGCTCTCGACGATGCTCGGTTATGGCGAGGACTCTTGGGCACACCTCACGAGTGGAGGCACGGTGGCAAATCTGGAGGCGCTCTGGGCGGCGAGGCAGGTGCGCTATCTGCCGCTGCTTACGAGAGACCTGGCAAAAGCCTTTTCCGTTCCGGCGGACGAGGAAGAGTGGTTGAACAAAACGCCTCTTGAGGCGATGCGGGCGTTCGACGAGACCTTCCGCGCCTGCGTGGCAAAGGGCGCGCCGATCGCGGAGGTGGTCGAGGCCTATCTTTCCTCTCCCTACAACCCGGCGGTGCGCGGCATTGGAGCGGTCTGGAATTCGATTGGCGGCGAGGGGGTGGTCATCGTTTCGGAGGCGTGCCATTACTCTCTCTCAAAGGTGGCAGACCTGCTCGGAATCGGACGCGGCAACCTCGTCAGCGTTCCCGTGGACTCCGGGTTCCGAATGCGTGTGGACGCATTGGCGGAGATTCTCGAACAGCTCGATCGGCGCGAGGCTCACGTCCTCGCCGTCGTCGCGACCCTTGGAACGACCGAAGAGGGTTCGTTGGATCCTCTTGATGAGATTGCGACCCTGCGCCGCCGGCGCAAGGAAGAAAAGAGACCGGTTTGGTGGCTCCATGCCGACGCGGCATACGGTGGCTATCTCCGCACGCTCATCGTCCCCGAGCGGGCAGGCTTGGGCGAGCCGCAGACCGACGTACGCGTGGGCGGCGAGGTTCGCACGATTCGGCTGGACCTTCCGGTCGGAGCGCCCTGCGATGCGCTTCAAGCCTTGCCCGAGGCGGATTCCATCACGGTGGACCCGCACAAGCTCGGCTACGTGCCGTACCCCTGCGGGGCGATCTGCTTCCGGTCGAACCTGGTCAAACCCATTTTGCGGCAAGACACGCCATACCTTGCCGAGGACTTTCGAGACACCGAGGCCGAAAGCCGCTCGGACGCGATTGGCCCCTACATCTTGGAGGGAAGCAAACCGGGGGCGGCAGCCGCTGCCGTTTGGCTTCATCATTCGCTGATTCCGCTAACTTCCTCCGGCCTCGGCGTCGTGATTCGGGAAGGGGTTCGGAACGCGAGCGAGTTGCACGCGTTACTGTCGAACTTCAGCGACTGGAGTCCGGGTCGGAGCATAGTCGCCGTTCCGCTGACTCCGCCCCAAAGCAACATCGTGTGTTTCGCATTCCGGCCGGCCACAGAAGCCGGGTTGAGCGACATCAACCGCTTGAACCGCCTCGTCTATGAACGTTTCACGATTCCGCGAGAGGCAGAGCGTCACATTTACGACCAACGGTTCTTCGTGAGTCGCACGTTCTTGACGGCGCACCGCTACTCGCCGCAGACTCTGGAATGCTTTCTCGACGCTTTGGGCGTTTCTGCAGAAGAGTATGAAAAGGAAGGGGTGTTCGTGTTGCGCTCTACACTGATGAATCCGTGGTATGGAGCGGCGAAGGCGAGAGGTCGGTTTTATCTTTCGGAGATGGTCGAGGATCTGTTTGCGGCGGCGGAAGAGGCTTGGGCGCAGATCGGGTCCGGTCAGGCTTGAACGAGACGCTCGAGCGCATCCAGATCTTGGAGTGTGATGTGATGATCGTCCGTCCGAACAACACCCTCTTTTTGCCATTTGCTCATCGTGCGGATGGTCGTCTCGACCGTCGTTCCGGACATTTGGGCTAACTCTTGTCTCGTGATCGGGATGCTGAGCCAGATTCCTTCCTCTCGCTCTTCGCCGTAAGACTTCGCGAGCGTCAAGAGAATAGCTGCGACGCGTTGTTCCACGCGTCCGCCGGCGAGAAGGCTCAAAAGCCCATGCGCCGAGCGAAGCCGGTTGATGGTCTTTTTCATCAACACGTCTTTCATCACGGGACTGGTCTCGAAAATGGCTTTGAAGTGCGCCTTGGGCACGCGCAGAAAGCTGACATCGGTCATCGCCTCTGCGCGCAGCGGACATCCTTCGTTGTCCACCGTGCCGAGTAGTCCGAAGCATTGGCGCGGTCCGATAACCTCGATCGTCGTCTCGATGCCGTTGGGTGAAGTGCGGACCATTTGGACGAATCCCTTGTGAATCACCCCGAAGAAATCCACTTGCGAGCCGTGCGACCAGATCGCCTCGCCCCTCGCGACCGTGCACAAGCGCGAGACCTGGGCGAGGACCATGAGCTTCTTGTCATCAAGGTGCGACAAGAGCGTGCTCGCTTTCAGGATTTCGAAATGCTGGTTCACGGTCGGCTTCAGGTTACCCCTTAACGGCCTGCGATATACTCCCCCCTCGACCGAAATGCGAACGGTGCGTCTTTATCGCCCAGTCGGGCCGGCGGAGCTCGAGAAAATTGCGGAGGCTGGCTACCGCGCCTTTCCCCCACGGCTCGAGGGCCAGCCCTACTTCTACCCGGTGCTCCACCGCGCGTACGCCGAGCAGATCGCCCGGGACTGGAACGTGCGAGAGTCGGGCTCCGGGTACGTGACCGAGTTCGACGTGGAGGCGGAGTTTGTCGAGCGATACGAGGTGCGCGTCGTGGGGCAGTCCGGCCTTCACGAGGAGCTCTGGGTTCCAGCCGAGGACCTGGAAGAGTTCAACCGTCACCTCGTCGGGGAGATTCGGGTCGTGGCGGAATTTCGGGGCTGAGCGGGCCATCCTCTGAAAAACCTGGTAAGATTAAGTTGACACCGCCCATGGTGTCGCGCGTATAATATGAGCAAGGCAGCCAAGATCGAACGCAGATGGCGCCAAGGCGCATCCAAGGATGTGTCGGAAGCTGACATGCTGCTGGTCTTGGAAGCCAACGGATTTCGAATGCGGCGTGATCGAGGGAACCATTGGTTGGCAGAGCATCGCCTGTTGGCTGAACATCCTCAGTTCGGCCTGTCAGGACCGGTGGGGCGCGTGAAGATCAACTGCCACTACCGAGGGCAAGCTGGGAAAGTACACCCTGCCGCGGTCAAGGATGTACTAAGAGCGCTTGATTGGATTCGGAGCGTAGAAGGAGAAACAGAATGAAGATGGTTCAGAACTATGAACAGTTGCTAAATCAGTACGAGGTTGAGGTCGTACCTCTCGAAGAGGAGGACGGCGGAGGCTACATGGCGGTCTTCCCCCAATTGGGACGCACGTTGGTTGGCTATGGGGAGACTCGAACGGAAGCCTTGGCAGATCTCCTCGACTCGGTGCCGTTGCTCGTCGAGTCACTGAAAGAGCACGGTGACCAATTGCCGGAGCCAGAAGTTCGTCCTGCGTGGCGAGACTATAGCGGTCGAGTGACGCTGCGAATCCCAAAGATGCTCCATGCGCAGCTGGATCGGCTCGCGGCACAAGAGGGCGTTAGCCTCAACGCCCTCTTGAACAGCATCTTGCAAGCAGGCGCAACTGCCATGTTGGCCGGAAAGCAGTTTGGCGCGATCGACGACTCTTCAGCTCTGGAGCAGCCTTTGGAAGCCTTTGAAGAGGTGTTGCCCTTAGACCGGTCCCTCGCCGAGCGGGCTAAGCGCCCCCTCTCGGAGCGGCCTAAGCTTCGAATTCTTAGGACCGAGGTTGCTTAGGTGGTAGACCCAAACACTTTCAATGAGTTCCTCCAGGGCGTTCGGATGGCCGATCTGTGGTTGCAATCGTGCCAGGCGCACGTGTTGGATCGTGCGCGGATCAACCGGGAGAGAAAAAAGAAACAGTTGATTCTCGAGTTCGGCTTTGCACCGGAGCTCGTGAAGGCAACTGCGAGAAAGGCTGTCGTGGATGTGACGTTTGGCGTGAAGGTGAAGCGCAAGAAGCAAGCCGATAGCGAAGAGCTCGCTTTCTTGTCGGTTACCCTTCAAGTGGAGTATGAGACGAAGACAAAGATGACCAACGAGATCTTTGATCAGTTCAGCAAGGTCACGCTTCTTGTCCACACGGTTCCGTTTGCTCGACAGTGGATTCACGCTCAGTCTGTCCAAATGGGGATTGAGCCTATACTCCTGCCTCTCGCGATCAGCCATCCTGCTGCTGTGCCGAGGGGGCTGAGGAAGCGAAAGGCTTCGAAACAGTAACTGCGGCTCGACAACCGAACTGAGCGAAAGGCTCCCCAGCGGGCACACGGTGCCTGTGCGGACTGGCCCCACAAAAAATGGTAGGGCGTATAGGACTCGAACCTATGACCCGCTGATTAAGAGTCAGCTGCTCTACCAACTGAGCTAACGCCCCACCGACGCGCTTAATGTTACCCCTCACCCCGCAGGCTCATGCAACCCTGAAGTTTCGGGAACGCGGCGAGAGCGTTTCTGAGAGTCTGATCTGCCGTCTCTGCGGCGCCCATGCCGATCGCATCCCCCAGCGCCCGGACGATCAGCGGAAGCAGCGCGGGCTCGTTGGGCTTTCCTCGGTAGGGGTGGGGCGTCAGGTACGGAGAGTCCGTCTCAACCAAGAGTCGATCCCGGGGCACGCCGGCGAGAATCGCGCGCAAGCCGTCCGCTTTCTTGTAGGTAACCGGCCCGTCCACACCGAGGTATCCCCCGAGCGCGAGGACGCGCTGGGCCTGATCCGCGTCTCCGCTGAAGCAGTGAAAGATCATCGTAGGGGGTTTGGGCGCGTCCGTCTCGAGCCAAGAGAGTAGGTCGTCCCAGGCTTCCCGACAATGAAACACGACCGGCAAACCGAGCTCCGCGGCTAACGCCAGATGGTCGTACGTGCACTGCCGCTGTTGCTCAGGCGTCGCGTAGTCCCAGTGGTAGTCGAGACCCACCTCCCCAATGGCGACTGTCTTCGGATGCCGCGCGAACTCGCGGATCTCATTTAGGCGCGATCGTTCGTAGGACGCGGCGTTATTTGGGTGGTAACCGACGACCGCGAAGACGCCCTCATGCCGATTCGCCAGCTCGATCGCACGGCGCGAAGACTCCGCATCGCAGCCGACGACGATGCAAGCAACGACACCGTTCTCCGAGGCGCGGCGAAGTGCACCCTCGGGATCCGGAAAATGCTCGGGAAAGTTGAGGTGGCAGTGGGTGTCAATCATTCGCATCGTGCTGTCCCCCTCCGCGCAATTGTTCGACAATGTGCGATAGCAGCGGAACGAGAGCGCGCGTGCCGGAAGCTGCGCCGTTCACGGACCCGGGCAGGTTGAGGATGAGCGTTCTTCCTCGAATCCCGGCGACTCCCCGCGAGAGCCAACTGAACGGCGTCTCGTTCGCCCCGTTCATCCGCAAGAACTCGGCAAGCCCTGGCGCCAGGCGGTCCACGACCCGAAGCGTCGCCTCCGGTGTGTGGTCGCGTGGCGCCAAACCCGTTCCGCCCGTAGTCAAGAGAACGTCTACGTCTTCCGCCAGCGATTGGATTGCGGAGGCGACCTCTTCCACGCCGTCGCGGCACCAATCTCGAAGGACCGACTCCGCGCCGTGCTCCCGCAGGATCTCTTCAATGGCGTTGCCGCTGAGGTCTCTGTCGGGCCCCCGGCTGTCGCTCACGGTCAAGACTGCGAATCGGATTCCTCGGAGCGTTTCCAGTTCTGCTTGCCTCCCGTTTTCTCCATCAGTCGAACTCTCTCGATCGTCATGTCGGAGCTGACGGACTTCAACATATCGAACAGCGTGAGCGCGGCGATCGCGACGGCCGTGAGCGCCTCCATCTCGACGCCGGTGCGATCCGCCGTCTTGGTCGTCGCGCGGATCTCGATTCCTTCTGCCGTCGGATTCAGGTCCACGTCTACGTGGCTGAGCGGGATGGGATGGCACATCGGAATCAGATCGGAAGTGCGTTTCGCTCCGAGGATCCCGGCGATTTGAGCGACCGTCAGGGCGTCGCCTTTGGGAAGGTTTCGGAGCGCGCGCCAGTGCTCATCCGTGTAGCGCAGGAAGCCCTCGGCGACGGCACGCCTTTCCGTGGGCTGCTTGTCTGAGACGTCCACCATCCTGGCGTTTCCCTGGTCATCGGTGTGGGAAAGCTCGCTCACGGCGGAAGGGTACCCGTTGGACTGTAAACTCAAGCCGTGTTGATTGGCTGGTTTGCCGTTGCGGTAGCGCTCGCGGTACCGGGATCTCTGCAGGAACCACCGCCGCGCCTCGGCACAGTTCTCGGTTCGACTGTTGTGCGGCGATTTAGTGGAGAGCGAGTCGACCTCGGCGCTATTCGTGGACGGTACGTCGTCCTGTACCGGGCAGCCGACAACGTTTCGGATGGCGACCTCCGTTTGGCGGATCGCCTTGTTCGCATGGATACGCATGGGATGTCGGTTCAGATCTGCGTGCTCTCACACGATTCCGTAGACCGTCTTGCAAGCCTCGTCAGCACGAAGGGCGCCAGCCCTGTCTTGTACTCTTTCGCCGAGACTACGTTCGAGGCTGTCCGCCCGGGCGATGTCTTGCTGCTCAATCCCAACGGTTTTCTCATCCGCCGGTGGGATGGAGTGAGCCCAGAAGCGATCCCGGAAGCGGTGGAAGCCTGGTTCGGGCGTGACGCTCCGGCGCCTGGCGAGGTCGTGCCCCGCCTGCCGAGCATGGAGAGTTGGCACGAGGGGAAGCGCCTGTTGCTCTTTCTTTCGACGGACAGCCCGGTCGTCGAGTTGTATCTCCAGAGGATCAGAAACCTTGCCGCCGAGGCTCGAAAGGCGGGTATCGCCGTCTACGGCGTCTTCTCGGATGCCGCTGAGACGGAAGAGGGTGTGGCGGCATTCGCTCGCGCCTCTGACTTTGAGTTCGACTGTGTTCGCGACGCAGGGGGTGCGATTGCCGACGTGTGCGCGGTTCGCGTGGCGCCCACCGCCGTACTTCTGGACGAGAAGGGGGCTGTCCAGTATGCCGGCGCGATCGATTCGAGTACGTTCGGAGGCGAAGAGACTCGCGAGTATCTACTCAGTGCAATTCGGGCGCTGGCAGCCGGCGCCAAACCAGCGGTTGGATATGCGAGGCCCTTTGGTACAGGGATCGTCGTGTACCGCGAGGGGGCTAATCCTCTTTCCTCTCGGGCCTTAGCGTCGGGAAGAGAATGACGTCGCGAATGCTCTCTGCGCCGGTGAGCGTCATGACCAGCCGGTCCATGCCGATCCCCAGTCCGGCAGTAGGCGGCATACCGATCTCGAGCGCGTAGAGGAAGTCCTCGTCCAAGGGGTTCGCTTCGAGGTTGCCTTTGGCGAGAAGTGCAGCTTGGCGTTCCATTCGCTCGCGCTGGTCGAGGGGATCGTTGAGTTCGCTAAACGCGTTGCAAACTTCTCGACCGCGGATGTACCCCTCGAATCGGCGGGTGAGGCCGGGCCGAGTGGGGTGCTTCTTCGCGAGCGGGGAAGTCTCGATGGGGTAGTTCTCCACGAAGGTAGGTTCCTGGAGATGCGGTTCGACGAATCGCTCGAGGAACTTCTCGATGATTCCCCCGACGTCGTCCTCTTTCTCGGTCGGCAGCCCTTTCTCTTCCATGGCTCGCTTCGCGCTCTCGAGCGTTTCGAAGGCAGAGGGTTTCACGCCTGCGTATTGCTCAATTGCGTCCAGAAGGTCTATCCGGCGCCACGGCTTACCGAAGTCGATCTTTTGGCCCTGCACCTCCAGCGTCTCGCTTCCAAACACGGTTCGGGCCAGCTCGCGACAGAGTTCCTCCACGAGCGCTTGGATGTCTTCCATTTGGGCATAGGCCTGATACAGTTCCAGAAGGGTGAATTCCGGGTTGTGTCGTGTGCTGATCCCTTCATTGCGGAACACGCGACCGATCTCATAGACTTTGTCGAATCCACCCACGATGAGTCGCTTCAGGTGCAGCTCGAGCGAGATGCGTAGCTTCAGTTCGATTTCGAGCGCGTTGTGGAAGGTGAGGAACGGTCGGGCTGCCGCGCCGCCCGCTTCCGTTTGCAGCACGGGCGTCTCCACCTCGATGAAACCTCGTTCGTCCAGGAAGCGCCGGGTCGTGGAGAGGATGGCGCTGCGCTTGAGAAAGATCTCTCGACTGTCCGGGTTGGCGATCAGGTCGAGGTACCGATGCCGATACCGTTCTTCGACGTCCGAGAGGCCGTACCACCTTTCACCCTCTTTTTCTTTGCCGATGGGCAATGTGTGGAGACACTTGGCGAGAACTCGCAGATCCTTCACGTGGATGGAAGTCTCTCCCGTACGAGTCTTGAATACGAACCCTTTGACGCCTACGATATCGCCGATGTCCGTTTCCTTGAAGACATGCCACAATTCGTCGCCGACGTCGTCCCGCTTCACATAGATTTGGATCTTGTCTCCGTCGCGCCAGATGTCGGCGAATGCCGCCTTTCCCATCACTCGGATCGCGACAATCCGCCCTGCGCAAGAGACGTCCTGATTCTCGAGGGCTTCATAGTTTGCGTGAATCTCCGCCGGCAGGTGGGTCGTAGGCCAAGATTCAGCCGCGTAAGGGTCGTGATTCGCTTCGCGCAGCTCTTGGAGTTTCTGAAGTCGAACCTCTCGAACCGGGTCGTGATGACTCATTTCTTATTGCGAACACCCTTCGAGACCTTGAGGACCTCATAGGACGTTGTTCCCCCCGGGGCCTGCACTTTGACGACGTCTCCCTTCTGGGCCCCGATCAGGGCCGCCCCGAGCGGGGACGATGAGGAAATCTTGTCCTGTTCCGGGTCCGCCTCCGCGCTGCTGACCACCAGAATTGTGAACTCGGCCTTGTTCCGCCGATTCCGGAGCGTGACCTTGGAGCCCAAACCCACTTTCCGGGCGGGAACGTCCTCGGGGGTCAGGATCTCCGCACTCCCCAGGATCGCCTTGATTTCGAGGATGCGGGACTCGACGTACGCCTGCTCCTTCTTCGCGTCTTCCAGCTCGGTGTTGTCTTCGGCGAACTCGCCATGCTCCTTGCTTTCCCGGATGCGCTGGGCGATTTCCTGTCGCCGGACCGTCGTCAGGTGGTGCAGCTCGTCCTCGAGGGCCTTGTATCCCTCAGGGGTGAGCCAGATGGTTTCTTCGATGGGTTCTTGGCTGGACATCTCAGAGTTACCGAGTCTTTGTATACGAGCAGGCAGTCCCGAAGGTTTCGGGTTGCGCATTATAACCAAGAGGGCCGCCCCAGGGTGCGCAGCCGGCCCGCGAAGCGGATTCTTCGGCCGAACCTGAAGAAAACCGCTGGATTCGCCGATAGTTCCAAGTGAGCCGACTTACGTTTCGTGGAAGGCTCGCACGGGCAGGACGCCCGAAACCGCCACGGAAGGCAAAGGAGTGACGATGGAGATCTTGAATCTGCTGTTCGGCGACCGAGCGGACCTCTATGAGGAAGCGCTGAGTCGCGCCTCGCGGAGGCAGCAGGCCCTGACAGCCAACCTCGCCAATGTGAACACGCCCGGCTATCGGCGGCGGGACGTGGATTTTCGCGTCGAGCTGCAAGACGCGAGCGCAAAGTTGCGACCGTCTTTGGCTGCCGAGTCCGGCATGCGAAGATTGAGCGCGCGACACATGGCGCCGGACCTGAGCATCGCCCCCGGGCGCGTACCATCGGATACGGGTTTTGAAGAGAGCGGTGAAGTGAACCTCGAGACGGAAGTCACGGCGTTGGCGGAGACGCAGCTGCAGTACGAAGCCGTCGCGTTCATGGCGCGGAAGTACTTCACCGGCCTCAAGTCGGTTATCCGGGAGGGTAGGTAATGAGTCTTTTGGGAGCGTTCCGAGTCAGCGCGAGCGGCATGCACGCCGAGCGCTACCGGATGGATGTGATTTCGGTGAACTTGGCGAACGCAAACACGATGCGCATGGGCAACACGCCGCCCTATCGCCGCAAGGAAGTGGTATTGGAACCCAGCGAAGACGGCACGGTTCGCGTTCTGGGTACGGCGGAGGACAACGCACCGTTCCGCAAGGTCTACGAGCCGGGGAACCCGTACGCCGTAGACGGCATGGTCGAGTACAGCAACGTGGACCCCATCGAAGAGATGGTTTCGATGATGAGCGCAGCTCGCGCGTATGAGGCCAATCTCGCGGCGTTCGAAACGACGCGCTCGCTGATGCGAAAGACGTTGGATATCGGCGCCGTGTAACAGAGTAAGAGATGAGAATCGAATCCGTACGCCCGCTTCAGCCGACTCCCCAAACGGAGACCGTTCAGTCTCCGAAGGAGAAGGGGGATGATTTTGGTCGGTTGCTGACGGACGCCCTGAAGGAAGTGAACCAGGCCCAGTTGGAGTCGGGCCGCGTTCAACAGGACTTCATGGCGGGTCGCAATGTCGAACTCCATGAACTGGTGTTCGCGATGGAGCGCGCGTCGGTCTCTCTCGAACTGACGATGCAAGTGCGCAACAAGCTCTTGGAAGCGTACAAGCAGATCGAACAGATGCAGATCTAATCGCGCGTTTCGACATTGCGTTCCGCGGGGCGTCTCGAAAACGAGATGGGCGGAACCTTACTCAAGTTGCGAACGTGGTGGCAGACCGCGGACCAGACGACCAAGACGGTCACACTGGTCGGCGGCGGTCTGTTGGTTACGCTGCTGTTCGGGATCTTCTACCTCTCCAGTCGGCCGAGCATGGATCTGCTTTTTCCCCGCCTGGAGCCTTCTGAGCAGGGTCGGGTAATTCAGAAACTTCAGGAACGCAAGATTCCCTACGAACAGCGAACCGACGGTTCGATCTATGTTGCCAGCAATCGCCTCGCCGAGACGCGCGCGATGCTCGCGATGGAAGGGATTCCTTCTTCGGCTTCCGCCGGAATGATGTGGCTCAACGACCTCAGCTTCACGGACCCTCAATCCCTGCAGGACGAAAAACTGAGGCTGGCACTCGAAACCTCGATGCGCGAAACCATCGAGTACATGGAGCCGGTCATCTCCGCGCAGGTGCACATCGCACCTGGGGAGAACTCGCCGTTCGTCGGAGAACGATCCGAGCCGAGCGCGAGCGTCTTGGTGCAGTTGCGCCCGGGAGCCGACCGGACTGCGGTGGCGGAGGCGATCGTAGCCACGCTCACGGGAGGGGTAAGAAACCTCTCGGCATCCAACATTCAGGTGACGGATTCAAAGGGCGAGGTCCTTTGGGATGGCAAGGGTGAGCAGGGAGTTACCGCCATCGCCTCGCGAAAGCGGCAGGCGGAGATCGCTCAAGCAGAGCGGTACAAGCGAGACCTCGAAGAGATGATCGCTCGGGTCGCTGGGCCCGGCAAGGCGGTCGTGAACGTGGAGGTCGAAATGAACTTCGACCGCCAAGACGTGGTCAAGACCGCGGAGAAGGGTTTGCCCCAACCGGTATCGGAGACGGCGGTTCGGGAGGTGATGGGAGCGAACGCGGTCTCCGTGGCTGCCGGCGCAGCTGGTGGAGCTCAGGGAGGGCAGCAGCCCCCCGCTCAGGGTGCCCCCGGCTCCCGGGAGTACGGCAGTAGCCAGGAAGTGAAGAACTACGGTTTGGAACGCACGCAGACCGAGACGAGCGTCGCGCCGGGTCGGGTGGTTGCCGCTCGCGTGAGTATCACGTTGGATGAAGAGGCTGCGAGCGTTCGGCAGGCGGTCGAAGAGCACGCCAAAACGCTCATCGGAGCCGATGGGCAGGATCAGAACTTCAAGGTAACGGTATCGACAGCTCCGTTCGACAAGACGGCGGCGGCGGAGGCGCAAAAGGCGCTCGCCGCGGCGAAGTCTGAGGCGATGAAGCAGCAGATCATCTCTCTCATCCCTGTGATCGCCTTGGTCATCGTCGGCTTCCTCGTCGTGAAGGCGATCGGCAAGGCGGCCAAGACCAATGCGAACGTACTCTTGACGGCGGCAGCGGTCCAGGCTGGAGCCGGCGGCGGGGCTGCTCTCCCGGCGGGCGCCGCTGCGGTCTCGGCGGCTCCGTCCGCTGGAGGGGAAGCTGCCCCTTCCGCGCCGGCGCAGGTCGAGAACAAGGAACCGGAGCTGAGCGAAGCAGCCAAGCGGCGCGTGGAAGATTTGCGACGGTCCATGGCGCAAGACGTCGAAGCAATTCCTGAGAAATTCGACCGAAATCTGGCACAGATTCTCTTGCTCGCAGACGAGCGCCCCGAGTCCGTCGCCTTGCTCGTAAAGAGCTGGCTCTTGGAGGAGGTGAATTAAGATGAGAACCCAAGCAGCGATCTTGAACAACCGCCGGAAAGCCGCGATCATGCTCATGGTGCTGGGGCCCGAGCTGAGCGGCAAGGTCCTCCGGTACCTGGACGACGACCATGTGGAACAGTTGACTCTGGAGGTCGCGCGCCTCGATCGAGTTACGCCGGAGATGCGGAATCGCGTCATCGAAGAGTTCCACGAGATGGCGATCACGCAGGACTACATCGCGGAAGGCGGTGTGGAACACGCCAAGAAGCTTCTGCAGACCGCATTCGACGAAGAGCGCGCCAGCCAACTGATTCACCGCGTGAGCCAGACGTTGGAACGAACGCCCTTCGAGTTCCTCCGGCGCTCCGATCCCTCGCAGCTCATCACGATCTTGCAGGACGAGCATCCGCAGACGATCGCGCTTGTGCTGAGTTACCTTCCTGTGCAGCTTGCCGCCCAGTTGCTGAGCAAACTTCCTGCCGACACGCGCATCGAGGTGGCGGAACGGATCGCGCTCATGGATCGCACGCCGCCGGATGTCATCCGAAAGGTCGAAGAGATTCTCGAACGCAAGGTCAGCGGCTTCGCGCAGGCGGATATGGCGAGCGTGGGCGGTGTGAAAGCGCTCGTTGACGTTTTGAACCACGTGGACCGCCAGACGGAACGGAAGATCATCGAGTCGCTCCAAGAGACGAATCCCGAGTTGGCGACGGAAGTGATGAACATGCTCTTCGTCTTCGAAGACATCGTGACGCTCGACGACAAGGCGGTCCAGCAGGTGCTCCGCGAGGTCGAGATGAAGGATCTCGCGACGGCGCTCAAGGGCACGAGCGAAGAGGTTCAGCGGAAGATCTTCAGCAACCTCTCGGAACGCGCAGCTACGATGCTTCAGGAGGACATGGAGTTCATGGGGCCCGTCAAGATGTCCATCGTCGAAGAGGCGCAGCAGAAGATCGTGGCGGTGATTCGCCGACTCGAGGAACAGGGCGACATCAGCCTTGGGCGCGGGGAGGACGAAGTTGTCGTATAAGCGGGTCATTCGAGCCGAAGACGCGACTCCGCTGGCTCGCCTCGAGGATTACCTGCAGACCCAGCCGAGTCATCAGCCAGCTAGGAGCGCAACGCCCGGCCAGACCGATCCGTCGCAGGAAGCGTCTTACGCCGAGGGCTATGAAGCAGGCTTTCGGCAAGGTCTCCAAACGGTGCTTGCGAACGAGCAGTCGAGAATCGCCGCGTTCGAGGCGGACCTACGCGCCCTGACTCAGCGAGTCGAGAGCGCCGTGGAACTCTGGTTCCAGAAGGCGGAGCAGAGCTTGATTCGGCTCGCCAAAGAGGCCGCTCGCCGAATCGTCTGCGAAGAGATTCAGCTTCGGCCCGAGGTGATCGAGACGATCGTGCGAGACGCTCTCCGCCACGCCGGCGAGACCACCAAAGTTCGCGTCCGTGTGAATCCGTTTGATCTGCCCACCCTCGAACAGAAGAAGGAAGAGCTGCTCGCCGCCTGCGCGAACATTCAGGGCATCGAGATCGTCGGCGACGAAAGCCTGTCCCGAGGCTCGACGATCGTGGAGACGGAAGGGGGATTGATTGACGCGACGGTTGAGTCCAAGGTGGACGCGCTGTTAGGGGAAGCCGCATGATCCGAGTTCCGACCGCCGAGCTGACCGATTGGATGGATCGTCTGGAGACGGTCGAGCCGGTTCGTCGCTACGGTCGGGTGAAAGAGGTTGTTGGTTTGGTGATGCGGTCCTCCGGACCACTCGCAAGTCTTGGCGAGGTCTGCGAGGTGCTTCCTGAAGGGCCTTCCTCTCGGGCGCCTGGCCTGTTTGCGGAAGTCGTCGGGTTCAGCGGTTCGGATGTGCTGCTGATGCCGTTGGAGGAGACTGCCGGTCTGCGGGCCGGGTGCTACGTACGAAGCACGGGGCGATGTCATGAAGTGCCGACCGGCGAGCCGCTGCTCGGCAGAGTTCTCGACGGCCTGGGTCACCCTCTCGACGGGCGCCCTCTCCCGCCCGGCCTGCAGATGGTCCCCGTTCATCGAGATCCGCCTCACGCTCTCGAGCGGAAGCGTATCAGCCTCCCCCTTTCCCTTGGAGTGCGATGCATTGACGGCCTGATGACCTGCGGGATCGGGCAGCGGGTCGGAATCTTCGCCGGTAGCGGAGTGGGGAAGAGCACGTTGCTGGGCATGGTGGCGAGGAACTCGAGCGCCGACGTCAATGTGATTGGGTTGGTGGGAGAGCGTGGTCGCGAAGTCAGAGAGTTCATCGAGAACGACCTTGGGCTGGAGGGCTTGTCCCGCTCTGTGGTCGTGGTCGCGACGAGCGATCAGCCGGCGCTTCTCAGGATCAAGGCGGCGTTCACGGCAACGGCGATCGCGGAGGGATTCCGGGATCAGGGCAAGTCGGTGCTGTTGATGATGGACAGCGTCACCCGCTTTGCGATGGCGCAGCGAGAGGTCGGTCTTGCAGTCGGCGAGCCGCCGAGCACGCGGGGCTACACGCCGAGCGTGTTCGGTCTGTTGCCGAAGCTGATGGAGCGCGCAGGGAACGCGGGTCGCGGAAGCATCACGGCTCTGTACACGGTTTTGGTCGAGGGAGATGATACGAACGAGCCGATCGCGGATACGGCTCGCTCGATCCTGGATGGTCACATCGTGTTGGATCGGTCGCTGGCGTCGAAGGGGCATTATCCCGCGATTGATCCTCTTCACAGCTTGAGCCGCGTGATGAACATGGTGGTGTCGGAAGAGCATGTGCGAGCGGCGGCTCGGGTGAAGGAGTTGGTAGCGGCGTACCGGGATGTCGAGGACATGGTAACGATCGGCGCCTATCAGAAAGGCTCCAAGCCGTTGGCGGACGAAGCGATCGAGAAGTGGGATCGGATTCAGGCGTTCCTGCGACAGGACAGGAACGAGGCCGTGGATTTCCACACAACGGTAGAGCAGCTGATGGAGTTGGCCCATGCGTAAGTTCCGTTTTCGCTTGCAGCGTGTATTGGAATACCGCGCCCTCCAAGAAGAATGGGCGAAGGAGGCTTGGTTGGAGGCTCGGGCGCTGCGAATCGCAGCCCAACAGGAGCTGGAAGCGACGATCGAGGAGAAGAAACGCGCGGAGTTGATCCTGCCATCGAGCGTGGAAGAGATGCAGGCGCTCGACCTGTACTTGGAGCGGCTCGATGACGAAATCGAAGCGCAAGAGGCGATCGTCGAGACACTCCGCCAAGAGGAAGAGAAGTGTCACGGCGAATGGATCGAGGCAAGAAAGAACCACGAAGCGCTCAAGCGCTTGCGAGAGAAGGCTTACGTGGCGTGGCAGGAGGAGGCCGCACGCGCCGAGCAAAAGGCGCTCGACGATTGGTCGAACGCAAGAAGGAGGAAGACGGCGTGAGGATTCGACCTCTCGGTCCGGAGGGCGTCATTGCCCGCATGCGTGAAATCGAGGCTCGAATGGAGCGAATCTTTTCGCTCGACCTCTCGAAGGCGGAGCGCCGCGTCGAAGGTCCGCCCGCTACTCCGGGCGCGGCATTAGGCGCGGGCGCGGGAATCGGCATCGCATACGGCGCATCGCCTCTGGATCCGTTCGGCAGCGACGGAACCCTCCCAATGCTTGCGGATCAGATTGCAGAGGAGAACGGGCTGGATGCAGGACTCTTCCGGGCGCTGATTCGCGCGGAGAGTGGATGGAACCCGAACGCGGTTTCTCCGAAAGGGGCGATGGGCCTCACTCAGCTGATGCCTGACACGGCTCGCGCGCTGGGCGTGAACAACCCGTTCGATCCGGTTGAGAACCTGCGCGGCGGCGCCCGCTACCTGCGGCAGATGCTGGACCAGTTCGGCTCCGTGGAACTCGCTCTCGCTGCGTACAACGCAGGCCCAGGGGCTGTCCGCCGCTACGGTGGGATCCCACCGTTTCCGGAGACGAAGAACTACGTTGCCAAGATTCTTGGAGAGATGAGTAGATGAAGCTTCTCATACCTCTTCTCATAGCGATCATCGTCATTGGCGGGACGTTTATCGGCCTCGGCTATGCCGGTGTCGTGAACATCCCCGGCATCACTCCCGAGAAGAAGGCGAAGCAGGCAAACGCCGCGGACGTCGCTCAGCAAGGCGCCGATGAGGCGAACCAGCAGAATAAGGCGACCCTCCAAACGACGGCGAATCCGGCAGCTCCGGCCGAGCAAGAGCCGCCGGCCGTCGAACCGCCTTCAGCGCCTTCTCCCGAGCCAGAGGTGATCCAACAGCCGGACGGGACGGAGCGGGTAGCCAAACTTTGGGCGTCCATGGATGCGCAGAAGGTGGCGGCGTTGGTGCAGGCGTGGAAGGACGGCGATGTCGTAATGATCCTCGCGAAGATGGACGATGAGAAGCTGGCCGAGGTGCTTGCCGCGCTTCCGCCGGAAAAGGCGCTTGAGATCAGCCGCGGGATCAAAGCGATGGATCGAGGTGGCAAGTGAATCGAATTCTGAAACAGAAAGACACGATCTTGGCGATCGGCATCCTGACGATCGTTGTAATGCTGATTCTTCCGCTGCCCACATGGGCGCTCGACGCATTGCTGATCGTCAGTCTCGGCGTCAGCGTCGGGATCGCGCTCATGGCGACGAGCGTGACGCATCCGCTGGAGTTCGATACGTTCCCATCCATCCTCTTGATTACGACCTTGCTTCGCTTGGCCTTGAGCGTCGCTGCGACGAAGCTGATCCTGGGCGCGGCGGACGCGGGACACGTTATTGAAACCTTCGGTCAGTTCGTCATGGGCGGGGACTTCGTCGTCGGTTTGGTTGTCTTCGCCATCTTGATTATCGTTCAGTTCGTCGTGATTACGAACGGCGCGGGCAGGGTTGCGGAAGTCGTGGCCCGCTTTACGCTGGACGCGATGCCCGGAAAGCAGATGGCGATTGACGCCGACCTGAACGCGGGACTCATCACAGAGGAAGAGGCGAAAGAGCGCCGCGCCCTCATCAAGCGAGAAGCAGACTTCTATGGCGCGATGGACGGCGCCAGCAAGTTCATCAAGGGCGATGCCATTGCCAGCATCCTCATCATCTTGGTGAACATCATCGGAGGCGTGATCGTTGGCCTTCTTCGCGGTCAGGGCGCCATTCTCGACATCCTGCAGACGTACGCAGTTCTGAGCGTAGGGGAAGGCCTTGTGTCCCAGATCCCCGCCCTTCTGATCAGCACGAGCGCGGGGCTTTTGGTTACGCGCTCGAGCCAAGAAGGCGGTATGGGGACGGCGGTGTTCACACAGGTGGGCCGCCAGCCGAAGGCGATTCAGGGCGTTGGAATGGCGCTCATTGCGTTAGGTTTCGTGCCGGGCTTTCCGAAACTGCTGTTTTTCGGGTTGGGCGCGCTGGCGATCCTGGCTGCGCGGTCCTTGAGCGAGAGCGGAGAGGCGGCGAAGAAGAAACCGGATGCGGAGCAGGCCTCGGAGAAGGCAGGCAAGGCGGAGGCGGCGCCGACCGGGCCTGAGGCGGTGCTCGGCCTGCTCAACGTGGATGCGATCGAACTCGAGATCGGGTACGGGTTGACGAAACTGGCAGATCCTCGCCAGGGCGGTGATCTTGCGGACCGGATCGCCGCGATTCGTCGTCAGCTGGCGACGGAGCTCGGGTTCGTCCTGCCCCGGGTTCGGATCCGGGATGATGCCAATCTTGGCGCCAACGACTACGTGATTCGAATCCGCGGCGAAGAGGTGGCGCGAGCCACAGCGTTCCCGAACAACCTGTTGGCGATTGATGGGGGCGGGGCGTCGGCACCGATCGCCGGCACGCAGACGAAGGATCCGGTCTTTGGCATCGACGCCGTCTGGATCGAACGGGAACAACGCGATCAAGCGGAGCGGAACGGTTACACCGTCGTGGATCCAAGCACGATGATCAGCACCCATTTGAGCGAGCTGGTGAAACAACATGCCGCGGAGCTGCTGACGCGCCAGGATGTCCAATTGCTGTTGGACCACCTCAAGGAAGAATATCCAGCGATCGTGGAGGACCTGGTGCCCGCGAAGATGTCGGTTGGGGAAGTCCAGAAGGCTCTTCAACATCTGCTCCGGGAGGGGATTCCGGTTCGGGACCTCGTTACGATTCTCGAGACGCTCGCAGACTACAGCGAGACGGCGAGTTCTCCGGAGCAGTTGGGCGAACTGGTGCGAGCTGCGATACCTCGAACGATTACGCGGCGACACTTGAGCGACGACGGAGTCTTGCACTGCTTCACCCTGGAGCCGTCGCTCGAGGGGTCGCTATCGCAATCGCTCACGCAAACGCCGTACGGGAACGCGCTCGCACTGGAGCCTGGCGTCTCGCGCGAGCTGGTGCAAGCCATCCAGCGAGAGGCGGACCGGATCTCGGCGGCTGGGCACACGCCGGTGCTGTTGTGTGGTACGACGATCCGCCTTCCGCTGAAGCGGCTCTTGGAGCGGAACGGGTGCCGTATCGCCGTGATGGCGTTCAACGAGGTTTCGGCGAATGCCGAGGTGCAGTTCGACGCCAGAGTGAGTTTGCCGGTCGCTACGGCGGCGTAGCTCAGCGATCGAAGAACTCGCGGAGGCGATGGCGCTCCGCAATCGCGCGGAGTTTCTGGATGGCGCGAATGGCGTCCTGGCGCCTCTGGTGCTTGCTGATGGTGCCGTCCTCTTCGATGTCGAGCCCGATACGCCTGCCGAGGGCGTGGCGTTCTCGCGGGGTGAGCTCTTTGAGCGCTCGTTGCAGGATCGTGCGTTCCTCTTGGCGGATCACGGTGGACTCGGGGTCGGGCGATTTGGGGTCGGGCAGGACTTGCAAGAGGTCCGTTTCCTCCGTACCGATCCCTTCGAGCGAGAGCGTGTCCTGGGCGACGTTGAGCACCTTGAGAATCTTCTTTTCCTTCATGCAAAGGTGCTTGGCGAGTTCTTGGAGGGAAGGCTCGCGTCCCAGCTCGGCTTGGAGAGTGGCTGCACCCCGTTCGATCTTGCGCAGTGTCTCGCGGATATGGGCGGGTAAGCGGATGACTTTGGACTTGGAGTCGATCGCCCTGCCGATCGCTTGGCGAATCCAGTGCATCGCGTAGGTGGAGAAGCGGTAGCCGTAGCTTGGCTCGAACTTGTCCACCGCCTTCAGCAACCCGATCGCCCCTTCCTGGACCAGGTCCTCGAGGCTGAGGTTCGGCGTCTTGTAGTTCTTGGCAACGCTGACGACGAGGCGCATGTTGCACTCGACCAGTTCCTTTCTGGCTTCCTCGTCGCCCGCTTTCGCCTTCAGGAACAGCTCTTCTTCCTCCGCGCTGCTGAGGACAGGCTTGCGAGTGAGTCGCGCCAGGTAAGAGGGCAGTTCGGCCGATTCTCTCGGCTCTTCGTTCGTGTTAACTCCGTGGGCAGGGTTGATCGATGCCATCTTCTCCTCGGCTCACAAACATGCGGCGTCCCTGCCAGCGGTTTGCTCTCCTGGGGAGCCCAACCCGCAAACCAGAGGCCACTTCACGCCACCCTGCTACGCCCCTCGGCAGTCAAGGACGAAGGGGTGTCGCCAAAGGACTGGCTCCCACACTACGATAAGACGCACATCCACCGCCTCTGGTTCCGTCAAAGTACACTAAGAGGTTGTGAAAGAGCAGGATTTCGTCGCAAGGCGGGCTCAAGACTGGGATAAGTTACAGGCTCTGCTTGCGAGGGGCGAGGTGCGGCTCGCGTCGCTCTCGGGGCAAGAGGTGCGCGAGCTCGTGCGCCTTCACCGGCGCGTCAGCGCGGACTTGGCGTATGTCCGGACGGTGGGGACGAACCCTCGCCTGATCCAGTTGCTGAACGACCTGGTAGCCCGAAGCGCAGGGGTCCTGTACGCTCACCGGCGGCGAGGGCTTGCGGAAGGGATCTCCCATCTGGTGCGCGAGATGGCCCAAGCAGTGCGCCGGCAGGCGAGATGGGTGTGGTTTGCCGTTCTCCTGGAGGTCGTTTTTTCTGTCTTCGGATGGCAGGTAACGCTGCGCGATCCTTCCTTGACGGATGTGTTGGTGCCGCCAGGATTCCGAGAAAGCCTGGAGTTTTGGAAGGAAGGAACCTTTTCGGACCTTACCGCCACGGAGGGGTTCGCGAAGACGGGCTTCTACGTTCAGAACAACACGATGGCGACCCTGTTCGCGGCCGCCGGGGGCATGACGTTCGGGCTGGTTTCCCTGTACAGCATGTTTATCAACGGCGTCCTGATGGGGGTCTTCCTGCGTGAGGTGGTGGCAGCGGGCCAGTTGACGCATTTCCTGGCAGGCGTGTTGCCGCACGGAGTCACGGAGTCCATCGGCATCTACCTCGGCGCAGCGGGTGGCTTCGTCTTGGCCTGGGCGGTGATCCGCCCGGGAGAGAAGACGGTGGGGGCCTCCCTTCGAGCCGCCGGCAAGGACGCCGCGCTCTTGATCGGTCTGGGCATTGCGATGATATGGATCGCTGCGCCGATCGAGGGGTGGTTCAGCCATCAGCCCGCGATACCAGAAGCTGCCAAGTTCGCCTTTGCTGGGTTCACACTGGTGATCTGGCTGGCCTACTTCCTGATGGCGGGTCGAGAGCCCTCCTAAGCGCGGCTCCGTCAACGGCGCCGACGTGAGCGAGGGGATTTCTGCGCCAGGACGCCGAATGCCTCAGGTACGCGGCGAACGACGGGAAAGCCCGCCTCGTGCAGACGACGCATCACTCCGCGCGTGGTCCGGTCGCCCAATGCGCTGTTGGGGTCACCCGTGTAATGGAACAAGCGCCCCGAGTCGCGCAGGATTCTGGCAAATTCAGAGTACATTTCCGAACTATACAACTCTCCAGCCAGTTGGATGGAGGGAGGGTCGTGGAGAATGGCGTGGAAGGAGCGGTCAGGCGTTTCGGAAACGACTTCGCGAACGTCTCCGATGATTCGCTGAATCCGCGAGGATAGATGCCCCTCGAAGAGCTCCCGCGACCACGGATTTCGACGTGCGATTTCGAGGGCGGCGGGATCCACCTCCACCGTAACGACCTCGGCGCCGCGCCTCGCCGCCTCGATCGCGGTATATCCAAGACCCGTGGCGGTATCGAGCAGTCGGCACCTATCGAGTCGCCCCAACGCGTCGAGTTTGGCAAGCGTATCTCGGTGCGGGTCCGAACCTTTGATCCTGTGCATCGGAAATCCGGAGACCATCATCGTGGGAGCGGACGAAGTGGGGTAAAGCGTGCGCATCAGGCGCGTTTGCTCCGAGAAAACTTGAATTCGGGCGAACTCGCCTTCGATCATCTCGTAGCAGTGCTTCCGATCCTCGTAGATCTCTTCGATTGCGCTCCATGGAACGTGGGAGCCGTCCGGTAGCTCGAGACCCTGCTCGTCCATCCGAACGGTGGCCTTACTACGATTGAGATCCAGCGAGACGCGCGCGGTCGTTTTGGAGGCGGAGCGAGCGGCCAAGAGGTCTTGCGCCTGATACCACGAGAGCACGACCACGGCTACTTCCGGTACTGCTCCTTTGCCATTTCGCGAACTTCCAGCGTGATGCCGACGTCGGTCTGCGCTTGGGCGATGAGGCTTCGAAACGATTCATACATTTGATCCGCGATCTGCTGCCGAATATCAGGCGGTCGGCCGTCCAAGATCGCAACCGTGCAATGGGCGAACTCCGGGGGATGCCCTTGTCCAACCGCGTAGGCATCGTGCACCGAAAGATACGCTTTCACCGACTCCGGTCGAATCGTCTCGAGTTGGGAAAGCGTCTCCACGAGAGAGCGGAGGACCTCTTCGCCGTCTACCTTCGCAGCGATCTCTTTCGAGAGACGAACGTGAATGTGCGGCATGGTTACTCCGAGTAGAGGATCCTCTTCGTCAGCTGCAACACCTCGAGCGCATTGCCCGTGGCTTGCGCGCGCTGAAGTTCCTCTTTTCTTGCATATATCCTGAGCGCCTTCTTCATGCAGTTCGCAAAAAGCTCCAACGAGAGGCGCATGCTTTCGACCTGCTCCGTCCGGTACGTAAACTGGTCTTCGCCGAACCATCCATCGTACTCCGTGTCGATTGCGGCGTAGCAGAACTCCACGAGCCGCCAGATGTCGTCCGTTCCGGCGATGCGGTCTTCATCGTTGGAGTTGTATTTCGCCGCGTTGATGTGGAAGTTGGCGATCGGCACTCCGATTTCGCGAAGCATGTACAGCGAGTCCGCGGGCGTGTTCCCGACCATCTGCTCGTGCCCGTAGTCAATCACGACGCCCATCGCCGGCTCTCCGAGAGTGCGGTTCACTTCTTGCGCCACCAGCGCCGCCTTGGCGACCGTGTTGACGATCATGTTCATCTCTCGCGGCTCCTTCTGTTTCGATTCGGTGCCGAACTTCAGCCCTCGCTGGCGGCAAGCGTCGGCGATTTGTGTGCACCCATCGATGTACCATCTCAGCCTTTTCCCGTAATCCACCTCGAAGTGGTAATCCCACCCGTCGCTGCCGGGCCACAGATTGCAGGAAGAGCAACCGATCTCTTTGGCAAGATCCACTCCCTCCAAACAGAGTTGGAGCGCTTCCTGTCGCACCTTCGGGTCTGGATGGGTGATCCCTCCATACTTCCACTTCGGGTCGGTCCACGTGTTCATGTTCATGCAGGTCGGTGTGAGACCGTGCTTGTGGAGGCTCGAACGGATCTCCGCGATGAGGGAGGAAGAGATGGCGCCGTTCTCGTCGCGGAATACCGATTCGTGGAACTCGATTCCGCGGATGCCTGCACGAGCCACCCGTTCGATCTGCGCGGGTACGGAGTTGTCGAAATCCGTGTTGCTGTTGTAGCCAGCGGGACAGAACCGGTCGAAGAACTCTCCGGCGCACCAGTGCCCAGCGGCGAAGGGAATTTCGAAGTCTCGAAGGAACTCGTCTACGCGTTCGCCTTCGAGGTAGCCCGCATACTTCTCGTCAAGAAGCGCCAACCGTTCGGTCGTTGCCAGCATGCCCAGAGGATACCGGCTTAAAGAGGCAGCGGGCGGTTGACGCCGCCCGCCTTGTGCCCCGTTTGCCCGTGTGTCCTACCCCTTGATCTTGATGGAGTCAAGGATTCGTTTGGCGTCCGCGCCTCTCGCGGCCGCTGTCGCGTCGTACGTCACAACGACCTGCCAAAGCGTCTTGCCTTTGATCGCCAAGACCTGGTGGTGAATGAGCGATCCGCCTTGCATCGAGTACTCGACGTAAATGTACATCGCAGAGAGCGAGCCCAGTTTGAACGGCTTCCTCTCGAGCCTCTTCGCGCTGAATCCAGGGTTCAACTGGAGTCGTTGAATCGCCCCGTCGGCTGCGCCGTTCAGGTTCGGGTTTGCCGACGTGTAATCCATGCGCGAGACGATGACGGCCAAGTCGTTGGTGGCGGATAGGAAGTTCTCGAAACTCTGCACTTGGTTCCGCATGCCCTCGGGAACGTCGAGCTGCATCGGTTCGGGCTTCATCGGTAACTCGATCGAGATACCGGTGGCGCCCACATTGTAAGTCTGCCATCCGACGAAGCTGCCGACCGCGGTTGCCATCGAAAGAAGAATAGTTCCGGCTGCTGCAAACGTTTTCATCGTGTTGTCTCCTCCGGAATTGTCGGACGGAAGGGGAGGATCTCCCCTGCACAGAGTACGGGATTCTGCGGAGTGCCGATACGGAAAGACTCTCTTCGGGCATGGGAAGCGCGGATTACGATCTGATTGTCATCGGTTCAGGGCCAGCGGGTCACCACGCGGCGATTCAAGCGGCCAAGTTGGGCCGTCGAGTCGCCATTATCGAGCGTCGGGAAACCGTCGGTGGCGTCTGTATCAATACTGGGGCCATTCCATCGAAGTCGCTTCGCGAGGCGGTCTTGAGCCTGTCTGGCTATCGCGACCAGCTCTTTTCGGGCTGGGCGAAGGCGCGCCGCCGTCCTCCGATGTCCGAGCTACTGCGGCGATGCACCTGGGTCGTCCAGCGGGAAGTGGACGTCTTTCATGCCCAGTTCGCGCGCAACGGTGTAGATGTGATCCAGGGCGTGGCACGGTTCGTAGGCCCGAACGAGATCGAGGTCGCTCGTACCGGCGGTACGCTTCGGTTTACTGCGGAGAACTTTGTGATCGCGGTGGGAACGAAGCCAGCCGCGTCGGACCAGTTCCCTGTAGACGGCAGGCGAATTGTAGATGCCGACTCCATCCTGCAGTTGGCAGAGGTTCCGCCGACGATGGTCGTAGTCGGAGGCGGTGTGGTTGGCGTCGAGTACGCGTGCATGTTCGCAGCCCTCGGCACCAAGGTAACTCTGCTCGACGCACGCCAACGAATCCTCGAATTCGTTGATCGAGAGATCGCAGAGGCTCTCATGTATCACATGCGCGACCTCGGCGTCACGCCGCGGCTTGGCGAAGAGGTGACGCACGTAGAGGCGGACGAGGAAGGGGTCACCGCGTTCACTCAGTCGAACAAGCGAATCCGCGCTCATGTCGTGCTCTACGCAGTCGGTCGGCAAGGCGCTACGGACGAGCTGAATCTCGAGGCGGTCGGCTTGAAGGCGGACTCGCGGGGCCGCCTGAAGGTGGACGAGCGAATGCAGACGGAGGTGCCGGGTATCTACGCCGCGGGGGACGTCATTGGGTTCCCCAGTTTGGCGGGAACGTCCATGGAGCAGGGACGGGTCGCCGCCTGCAATGCGTGCGGCATCGCCGATGAGAAGATCGCAGACCTCTTCCCCTACGGCATCTACACGATCCCAGAGATCTCCTTCATCGGCCGAACGGAGGAACAGCTCACGGAAGAGGGAGTGCCGTATGAGATTGGCATCGCGCACTACCGGGAGTTGGCTCGGGCGAACATCATCGGCGACATGACGGGTCGCTTGAAGATCCTTTTCCACCGCGAGACGGAGGAGCTGCTTGGCGTCCACGCGATCGGCGAGGGGGCATGCGAGCTCGTTCATATCGGCCAAGCGGTGATGCTGCTTGGGGGCACCATCCGGTATTTCGAAGAACATGTCTTCAACTACCCGACTCTCGCGGAGGCATACAAGGTCGCCGCTCTAAACGGCTTGAGCAGGCTTGAACGATTCACACGTCGGCTTGCAGCCTAACGCTGGGCGCGCGCTTTGCGTATAATATCGGTAGTGCGGCTTTTCTGGGCGCTCTTGTTGGCGGTCGGTCTGACGGCGAGTCAGGCCGCTGCAACGCTGCGTGCTTGCGCCTGCAAGACCGATTGCGCCAAGAAATGTTGCCCGAGCCCGCAAAAGGACGCCTGCAAGGTTTCGTTCGCCTCTGCTGACCAGGCGTTGAGCGACGCGACCTCGATCCCGAGCGTTTCGCTCTGGGTCCTTGCGGATACCTTCCAGCCTGTCCCTTTCACGGGAATTACCCTACATCGCTCGGTTCTGCTGGAGAAGTCTCCGCCGCGAATTCGAGCCCCTGAGCAACGAGCGCATTCTCTCCGCGCTCCTCCGTACCTCGCGTAACCGGGCAGCCCATCGGCTGGCGCCCGGCTTTCCTGTTTCGGCTTCCTTCGGCGGTTCGCTGCCGCCACCGACTCAAACGAAAGGCAATCATGCGAGGTACAAATGGCACAGGAATTTACGAAAAAACGTAGGCGCTTCTCGGCGCTGGTCGCACTGGCGCTCGTCATCGCGGCTTTCTTGCTCGTCCGCTGGATCGTGACGACGAAGCGGCCCCCCGGCGCGATGACGGTCATCGAGGCTCAGGCGATGGACATGACGACCATGAAAGCGCCGGAAGGCGTTCAGCCCGTCGCAGCCGAGCCGGCGGAAGAGAGGGACCTGGCGGGTGTCGAAGAGTTCCCGGGCACGGTCGTGGCGTGGAACGACGAAGAGGTCGTGGCGAGAATTCCCGGGCGCGTCGTGCAGATGCCGGTCTATCCGGGAGACAAGGTGAAGTCGGGACAGCTGCTGGCTCGGCTCGAGGCGGATGAGTTCGCGGCGCAGGCGGCTGAGGGTGCGGGCAAGGCGCGGGCTGCCGGCTTGAACGTAACCGTCGCTGAGGCGGAGGTCCAACGGCTGATGGCGGCGCGTTCCCGGGCTTCCGCCGAGGCAGAGGCTGCGGAGTTAGCCGTCCGTCGAGCCCAAGCGGAGCTCGAATCGGCTGGTGCTGCGGTCACGCAGGCGCAGAAGTCCCTCGACGCGACGAAGGCCCGCCTCGGTGAAGCAGAAGCCAACCTACGGTACTTGCGAGCGGCGGCACAGCGGGAGAGACAGCTCTACGAAAAAGGGGCGTCCTCACTCGACGAGGTTCAGCTCGCGGAATCGAAGGCGGAGCAGGCCGCGCAGAACGTAGAGGCGATCAAGGCGGAAATCATTGCGAAGGAGCAGGATGTGGCTCGCGCCCGCGCCCAGCGGGAAGCGGCGTCGGCCAGCGCGGAAGAGACGCGCAGGAAGGCTCAGGCCGCCGCGGAGGCGGTGCGAGAAGCGGATCGCGCCGTGCAGAAGGCGAAGGCGACCGTCGAAGCGGCGAAAGCGGAGCGGTCCGCCAGTCAGAGCGGCGCAGCCACGACTCGGATCATCAGCGGCTACCGCGAGCTGCGCGCCCTCGACCAGGCGGTCGTGACCGAGCGCTTGGTCAGCCCCGGAACTTTGGTTCAGCCGGGGCAGACGCTCATGCGCCTCAAGGTGATTGACCGCGTTCGAGTTCAGTTTGACCTGCCCGAGCGCCTGCTCGAATCGGTTCGTGTCGGCACGCCCGTTCGAGTCGGGGGCAGGGATGCCAAAGTTACGTCGGTCTTCGGCGCCGTAGACCCGGAAACGCGGACGTTCCGGTGCGAGGCCGCGGTGGAGAACCCAGATCACAGTCTTCTCCCTGGCCAGTTCGTCACCGTTGCCGTTCAGACTGCACCGCAAGGAAAGCGACTCGCCGTTCGGCAGGAAGCCATCCAAGAGTCGCCGGACGGTGGCTACTATGTCTGGGTAGTTGAAGAGGTTCAAGTCTCGGGAAAGGTGGATTACACGTGTACGATGCACCCCGAGGTTCACGAACCCGAGCCCGGAGACTGCCCGATCTGCAAGATGCCTCTCGTGCCGTCCCAACAGCTCGGTACGCTCCGAGCGAAGCGCAAGACGGTAAAGGTCGGGCCAACCGACGGGCGGTACACGGCCGTAGAGGGCATCTCCCCTGGAGAGCAGGTCATCTATCGCGGTTTCGAAGGCCTGAGCGACGGACTGCCCGTCGAGATCGTGCCGTGGGACGAAGCCGGTCCGAAGGAACTGCCCAAGCCCCCCGGTGGTGGCGATTCCATGGAGGGAATGGACCATGCGGGTCACTAACGGGGACGGCAATCAACGCGGCGGCTTCAATCTGGTCGAGTGGTCGGTCCGCCACCCGTATGTGGTCGTAGCGTTCTTCTTGGGCACGCTCGTGCTCGGCTACTTGGCCATCGAGCACTTCATGCCGAAGCGTTTCATGCCGTACGTGCAAAGCCCGATGCTCGGCATCGTGACGGAGATGCCAGGTCTGAGCGCCGAGGAGATGGAGACCTACTTCTCGTCGCCGATCGAGCAAAAGATGGTTCACATCAAGAATGTGCGATACATCCGGTCGACCAGTCAGGACGGGTTTTCCATCGTCGTTCTCGAGTTTCCGTACGGGACCGACATGGATCGGGCGCAGCTTGAGGTCCAGGCCCTCATGGCGAATGTCGAGGGCGACCTGCCGGGCACGAACGCGAACCGTAAACCGTCCTGGATTCTGCAGATCGATCCTCTCAACATTCCCGTCCTCACCTTGAGCCTTACGGGAGACCCGAAGCAGGGTTGGGACCTCCCTCGCCTGCGCGAGTTTGCCGACAACGAGGTGATCAACCGCTTCAAGGCGGCATCGCGCAACGTATGGTCAGTCTCGCCGTTCGGCGGCTACCGTCGCCAGCTTCACGTGAATGTGGATCGCGAAAAGCTATACGCCTACGGGCTTTCGATCCTGGATGTCCGCGATGCGATTGACCATTACAACGTCGCCGCGCCTGCGGGGCGTGTAACCGATGACGAATTCGAGCCGATCTTCCGAGTGGACACCCTCGCGCATTCGGCCCGCGTCGTCGCGTCCTATCCGATCAAGGCGGTTGGGGACAAAGTCGTCCGCGTCGGGGACGTTGCCACGGTTACCGACAGCTACATCGAAGAGCGGTCGGCGTTCCATCACTTTACACCGAATGGGGTGAACAAGGGGATCGCGATCAACGTCCTCCAGAACCCTGACGCGAGTTCGCCGGTAACCATTGACGCTGTTCTGAAGACGGCGCGGCAACTGGAGAAAGAGTACCCAGGGATCAAGTTCGACGTCGCCTACAACAACGCAGGCTTCGTGGACATCCTCTTCGGCAACATGATCCATGAGCTGATCCTCGCGATCATCCTGACCGGGATTGCGGTGCTGTTCTTCCTCGGTGAGGTACGCGGAACGCTGATCGCATTGACTGCCATCCCGGTCTCGATGGCGATGTCGCTCATGGGTATGGCAGCGCTCGGCATGAGCCTCAACTCGTCCACGCTGATCGGTCTGCTCATCGCAATCGGACGGTTGGTGGACGACGCGATCATTGACATTCACGCCGTCGAACGCCACATGCGAATGGGCAAGGATCGCGTTCGCGCGACGATTGACGGCATCAGCGAGGTACGCCGTTCCGTGTTTGCAGCGACGATCGTGCTGATCGTCGCGTTGGTTCCGCTCATGGTGAGCGGCGGAATCACTCAGCTGATGTTTATTGGGCTGTGTTGGCCGATTGTCTTTGGTCTCGTCTTCAGTTATTTCGTGTCCGTAACGCTAACAGCGACGCTCTGCTCGCGGTTCTTGCAGCATCCCGATCAACGGAAGTCGAACTGGTTTTCGCGAAGCGTTCTCCAGCCGTTCGAAGGGTTCCTCACTCGGGTCGAGCGAGGATATGAGCGGCTGGTCCGAGCGATGCTCAAGAACCCGGTGAGCAACTTCCTCCGCATTGGGATCACGATCATCCTCGGGTTCACGTTCTACTACTTCATCGGCTCGGAAATGATGCCGCTCGCGGACGTAGGCCAGGCGAGCCTGCAGCTGGAGATGCAGCCGGGAACTTCGTTCAAGCGGACGGAGGAAGCGGTGCGGCAGCTGGAGCAGATCATGATGGAAGAAGGCGGGAAGCAAGGCTGGATTCAGCATGCCGCCCTGGAAATCGGCGCGGAAGGCGGTCCGGGCATGACCGGCGGGACCTACTTCACCGGCTACAACATGAAGTTCGTCAACGGCGCGACGGGCATGCTCACGTTCAGCGACAAGGACACGGGACGTCCCAGTATCTGGGCGATCATGGATCGTATCCATGCCCGCGCCATGAAAGAGATCGAGGGTATCCGGCGTTTCTCGCTGAAAGAGATGGGTTCGGACGTCATGGCAACCGCTCTGGCGCCCGTGGCGCTGGTCATTTACGGGAAGGATCTTCAGGTTCTTGACAAGATTGCGAAAGAGACTCTCAAGATCGCGAAAGAACAGGTGCCGGACATGGCACAGCCGTTCCTTTCCTGGGAGATGTCGCAACCCACGTACACGCTCGTTGTGGATGAAGAGAAGGCGGCGCGGCACGGCCTCACTTCTGCAAGCATCGCCATGCAAGCGTACTACGCTCTTCGAGGCGGATTTACGAACGAACTGTATCGGCTACCAAACAAGCGGCCGATGACCATTCGCGTCCGATATCAGGACGATCAGCGGATGCGCATCTCCGATCTCGAGGGGATGTTCGTGACAAGTCCGACCGGCGAACAGGTGCCGCTGCTCGACCTCGTGCGCCTGGAGCGACGAGCCGCACCGACCATGATCGAACACGACCAGCTTCGGCGCGTCGTCAGCATCGCCGGCTACTATCGCCTGGATAGTCGCCCGAGTATGGACCTGACGATGGACCTACAAATGCGAGCCATGGCGCAGATCAACTGGCCGCCCGGCTACGGCATCGAGGCTCGCGGCGATATGACGCAGATGATGGACAGCTTCCGCGTCATGCTCTACGGTCTTGCGATCGCGCTCGTCCTGATGTATCTGATCCTGGCGGCACAGTTCGGCGGATTCCTCCAGCCGCTCCAGATGATCTTCAGCATCCCGCTGGAGCTGAGTGGCGTGTTCCTTCTCCTCTATCTCATGCACCAGCATTTCTCGACGGTGTCCATTCTCGGCGTGATCGTCTTGAGCGGAATGGACATCGTGACAGCCATTCTCATCATTGACCTCATCATCAGAATGCGCGAGAGTGGCCTGCCGAGAAACGAAGCGATCGCACGAGCCGCGCCCGAACGGTTGCGGCCGATCCTGATGACCAGCCTGATCACGATCTTCGTCATGGGGCAGATCGCCTTCAATCCCAAGACGGGGTTGGATGCCTACCAGCCCTTGGGTACGACGATCATCGGCGGCTTGATCGTCGGGACCGTACTCTCTCTCTTGGACATTCCCGTCATGCACGCCGTCGTGGATGACATCAGCCGGTGGTTTAAGGTGAGGATCTTGAAACAGGATCCGTCCACTTTGCCACCTGTGGAGGCAAACGATGAAGAAACTGCTTAGCATTGGAATCCTTGGGGCGCTCGGCGTGTTCGGAAGCGCACAGCCCCTCAACTTACAAGACGCACTCGGCATCGCAACCGAGCGTCACCCCCTGATCGTCGGAGCCGAGAGGGAAGTGGATGCCGCGCGAGCCATGCGCGCATCCCTTCTATCCGAGTTCCAACCGACTCTGAGTTTCCATGCGGTCGGCTCAGATGGCACGGGAACGTTGGGGATGATGACCATGGTGAACCCGGGGCGCATGTTCATGCTTCCTCCCGACCCCTTCGCGGCCGAGAGCCTGGTCTTTCAATGGGCGCTGTTCACGTCGGGAAAGGATCGCGCGATTGCGCGCGTGGGAGACCTGGGAGTTCGCGTCGGAGAGAGCGCGCTTCGCCGGACGCGATTGGACGTCTCGCTTCGAGTTCGGACGGCATTCGCGGAGGCGGCCTATCGTCGGGATGCCGTCAACGGATATCGAGCCGGGCTGGACGCCGCGGAAGAGATGGAGAAGCTGACGCGCGCGCGATACGAAGAGGGCAAGGTCCCTGAGGCGTTCGTCTTCGCAGCCGAGGCGCAGACCGCGAAGGCCCGCCGCGACCTCCGGGTCGCCGAGGCGGAGTACGAGGCAGCGCTCGCCAAGCTGAGAGAGGCTGTGGGTGGCGAACTGGCGGAGCCGGTCGAACTGGGCGAGTGGCAGGACGCCACGCTGCCGGAAACGTTGGAAAAAGCCCTCGAGCTCGCCGTCTCCCTCCGACCGGAGCTGCAGAGCTACTCGTTTGCCCGTAAAAAGGCGGGTGCTGCGGCGGACGCGGTTCGCCGGTCGCAACTGCCCGAGGTCCGCCTCTTTGGCGCCCAGACCGGGATGACAGGCCGCTCCATGGCGCCCGACACCAGCTATAATCTGGGCGTTCTGCTCAGCATTCCGCTGTTCGACGGCTCCAAGCGGGCGTCCGAGGCTCGACAGGCCGAAGCGGAGGCGGCCAAAGCGACCGCTTCCTACGAAGCCGAGCGTCTGTCGGTCGAGGCCCAGGTGCGATCAGCGTGGGCGAAATGGCGGGCAGTAGACGACGTTTTGGCCTTCGCCGAGGCACAATTGCGAGCCGCGGAGGAGGCATATCGCATCGCAAAACTGCGATTCGACGTAGGAAAGGCTGTGCACGCCGAAGTTTCGGTCGTGCTCGCAGACCTGGTTGCGGCGGAAGTCAGCGTGGCGGACGCCCACCGCTACAAGCGGATGGCGGAGGCAGAGCTGATTCGCGCAATCGGTCTGGAACCCGAAAGGGAAAAACCATCAAACACAGGAGGTTGATACCAACATGAAATGGAACATTCTGGCGCTGGTTGCCGCTCTGGTTTTGGGCGCATTCGCCCTCACCGGCTGTAACCAGAAGACCGAAGAAGGAACCACCGACACCACCACGGACACGCAATCCTCGTCCGTGAACACGACCACTCCGGCACCGGAGCCTACGCCACCCGCGGATCAGGCAGAACCGGTCGCCTTCACCAACGACAAAGGCGAGATCGTCTGCCCCGTCATGGGCACGGTCATCGAGGACCCGAGCAAGGCTGTCGGCTATCAGGACTACGAAGGCAAGCGTTACTACTTCTGCTGTGACGGTTGCCCGGCTCAGTTCAAGGCCGACCCCGAGAAATACAAGAACGGGAAGCCCGCCGAGGGAGATAAGACCAGCGACGCTGGCAGCGGCTCTGGACACTAAACCCGTTTGACGTAACAAACACGAGCCGGCTCGCTCGCGAGCCGGCTCAATTCTTTGCGGGCGCAAAATCTGGGGCGGCAGATGGGATTTGAACCCACGGCCTCCTGAGCCACAGTCAGGCGCTCTAACCCCTGAGCTACTGCCGCCGCGTCAGCCGGATTTTACCTCGGCGTGGCGCCGCTCGGTATAAAGGCCGTCATGGCGAAGAAGCAGGCTGCTAAACAGAGAGCCAACAAGGTGTCCGAACGTCCGCCGACGAACGGATTCGACCATGCGCCGGTCGCCGCCGTTCTCTCCCAGGCCCAGATCAGCGGGTTTCAAAAAGAGTTCGCGAAGGACCCCAAGAACCGGCTGGCGCGAAACGCGGTAACGCGCAACCCCGCTCTTCAAGTTGCGTTGAATCGAGACGTCGTTTCCACGTTGTCTCATACGTTCAGCCACATCGTCAAGAGCGGCGACGCGACGAGCCAGATGCGTTCTGGAAGGTGCTGGTTGTTTGCCGGCCTCAACACCATGCGAACCAAGCTCATCGAGGAGCTGAAGCTGAAGCCCGACTTCGAGCTTTCGCAGTCCTATCTGATGTTCTGGGACAAGCTCGAGAAATCGAACTTCTTCTTGGAGAGCATTCTCGAGACGGCGAACGAACCGGTCGGGAGTCGGCTTCTCGACTGGTTGCTGACCGATCCGGTCCAGGACGGCGGCCAGTGGGACATGTTCCTCAATCTTGTCGAGAAATACGGCGTGGTTCCCAAAGCGTTCATGCCTGAAGGCGAAAGCAGTGGGAACACGGGCGCGATGAACTCGTTCTTGACGTCGAAGCTCCGGGAGTTCGCGATCGAGCTTCGCGCGCGTGCTCGTCGAGGCGACACCAAGCGGGAAATCCGTCGGCGAAAGCGCGAGATGCTCGACGTCGTGTATCGCATTCTTGCCATCCATTTGGGGAATCCCCCGACTCAGTTCTACTGGCAGTGGCGCGACCGGTCCGGGAAGTTTCATCGCCGAGGTTGGATCACTCCGCAGGAGTTCTTCGTGGAGTATTGCGCGGAAACGGTCGAGGACAAGATCTGCCTGATCCACTGCCCTCAGCCAGCCAAAGAATTCAACCAGCTGTACACCATTCAGTACCTCGGCAACGTGCTCGGGGGGAGAATCATTCGTTATCTGAATGTGGACATCCAGCTGTTGAAACAGACCGCGATCGCGATGATCAAGAAGGGCGAGCCGGTCTGGTTCGGATGCGATGTCGGCAAAGGCCTGGAGCGCGAGTTGGGCATCCTGGATACCGAGGTTTACGACTTTGACGCCCTTTACGGCTGCACCATTGGAATGGACAAGGCGGAACGGCTCGATTACCGCGACAGTATGATGAACCATGCCATGGTCTTCGCCGGCGTCAATCTGGACGAGGAAGGCAACCCGACCGCCTGGCGCGTCGAGAACAGTTGGGGTCAGGAAGGCGGAGACAAAGGATATCTGGTGATGACGGATCGGTGGTTCGACGAATACGTGTACGAGGTTGCCGTGGATGTTCGACTCTTGCCGAAGTCGCTCCAGCCGGTCCTCGACCGGGAGCCGATTCCGCTACCTCCGTGGGATCCGATGGGTGCCTTGGCGCTGAAACGATGAGAGGAACGATGCAGCCACCGCTCCAAGCCCTTCTGCTTCGATGCATTGACTATGCAGGTCTGTTTCCGCCGGCCGCTCTTTCGATGGAGGAAGCGATCGAAGAGTACTTCCGCCATTGCGAGGGGCCGGAGTCCTTTCTCATGACCGGCTTCATCTGCCCGCTCGACCGTTGGGACGAGTTCGAATCCGTCCGCAACGGCCGCCCGATGGACGTGACGGTGCTCTCTCCCTACCCGGTGGGGAGCGAGGAATTCGAGGCGGGCTGGCGCCAGGCGAACGCTTCGCCGGGCCTCGCCATTCGGAGTTGGGAAGGAAAGTGGAGCGAGGTCGAGCAGGGAGGGAATGGCCTCCCGGAATGGCGTGACGAAGCCGGCCGGCCCGCCTTCCTCGAAGTGCCGGTTACGCCGTCATGGCCGGGATCGCTCCGCTCGGTTTTGGAGGAGATTCGGGACAAGGGATACTACGCGAAGATGCGGACAGGCGGACTCACTCCAGAGGCGATCCCCTCCGCGGAGAATGTGGCCGCGTTCATCCTCACATGCTCGGAGCTTCGCCTGCCCTTCAAGTTCACGGCGGGGCTTCACGAGGCTCTGTATCACTATGATGAGAAAGTCGGCACGCACCTGTTCGGCTTCCTCAATGTCTTGCTTGGGTCTGTTGCGGCGATCATGGGCGGTTTGCGAGACGCGGCGAAGTTGGTCTCCCTCTTGAAAGAGTCGGACCCCGTCTCGGTACAGGTCTCGGAGGACGCGATTCGCTGGGGAGACGTGGAGCTGGGGACATCGGACATCGAAGAGGCTCGCGGCATCGTTCGGAGTTTCGGTTCCTGCTCCGTGGCAGAGCCGGTGGAGTCTTTGGAGCGCCTTCGGTATCTGGCATAACAACGGCTGAGGCTTGGTAACCTACGCCCGATGGATAAGACGCATGACCCTCGAGCCACTTCTTGGATCGAAGTGGACCCTTCGAGCGATTTTCCGATTCAGAACTTGCCGTTCGGCGTGTTCTCGCCAGAGGGCGAGGCGCCCCGCGTGGGCGTTGCCATTGGGGAGTTTGTGCTCGACCTATCAGCGGTCGCCCAGCGCTTCGATATCGGCGCCCAGGCAGAGGTATTCGCTTCGCGAAGCCTGAATCGTTTCGTCTCGCTCGGCCGAGAGACTTGGCGCGAGGTGCGGTTGCGCGTGTTCGACTTGCTTCATGTCGACAACGGATCGCTGCGCGAAGACGCAGTCCTGAGGAGTCGTTCCCTGTTCGAGCGGACGAGGGTACGGATGCAGGTTCCGTTTGAGATCGGTGACTACGTTGACTTCTACTCTTCCGAGCAGCACGCCACGAACGTCGGCAGCATGTTCCGCCCGGACAACCCGCTCATGCCGAACTGGAAGCACCTTCCGGTCGGCTACAACGGCCGGGCGAGCAGCGTCATTGTGTCGGGAACGCCGGTCCGAAGGCCGCTGGGGCAAACGAAACCCGCAGACGCGGAGAGCCCGCTTTTCGGCCCGACGAAAGCGCTGGACTTCGAGCTTGAAGTCGGGTTCTTCACCGGCAAAGAGAACCCCCTCGGCGAGATCGTTCCGACAAGCCAGGCTCGCGAGTTCATTTTCGGATTGGTGCTGGTCAACGACTGGTCGGCTCGCGACGTTCAACGTTGGGAGTATCAGCCGCTGGGACCGTTTCTCGCCAAGTCCTTTGCGACGACGGTCAGCCCTTGGGTGGTTACCCTCGACGCGTTGGAGCCGTTCTTCGTCGAGGGGCCGGTTCAGGATCCGCCGGTACTGCCGTACCTGCGCTACGAGGGGAAATGGGCGCTGGATCTTCATCTCGAGGTATGGCTGAAGAGTACGGCGATGTCGAAACACCAGCGGATCTGCAAGACGAACTTTCGCCAGATGTATTGGAACATGGCGCAGCAGTTGGCGCACCAGGCGTCGAACGGGACAAACATCCAGGTAGGGGATCTATACGCGTCGGGAACGGTCAGCGGCGATACTCCAGATTCGTACGGTTCGATGCTGGAGCTTGCGTGGCGCGGCGAGCGCCCACTGAAGCTCGACGAGACCGGCGAAGTGCGATCGTTCCTGCAGGACGGAGACAGCGTACTGATGCGCGGTTGGTGCGAAGGCGAAGGCTACCGCGTGGGATTCGGCGAATGCGAAGGTACGGTCCTGCCTTCCTTGGATTCTTCGAGCAGCGACTGAGGGAAGAGCAGAGGGAAGGAGTCTCGCACGCGCTTGAAGCGCTCGCAGAACACGACGTCAATCGTTTCGCTCTCGAGCGCGGAGGGCAGCGGCCCGTCCAGCGCAACGGAGCCGTTGCTGAGCACGACGAGGCGGGTCGCGCAGGCCGCGGCAAAGTTGAGGTCGTGAAGCGAAGTGAGAATGGTGCGCCCATCTTGGGCAAGCTCTTGGAGTAGCCGAGCCGTCTGCACTTGATGCTGCACGTCCATGTGCGCGGTCGGCTCGTCGAGCAGCAGGATCGGCGCATCTTGGGCAAGGGCGCGTGCCAGCAACACCCTTTGACGCTCTCCGCCGCTGAGACGAGAGATCGGTCTGTCCTGTAGGGAGGTCAATTCCAGCCGCTCGAGCGCTTCCTCGACGCGGTGCATGCCGGTTTCGCCCCAGGGATAGCGCGCCATGGACACTAACTCCCGGACGCTGAAATCGAAGGCTGGATTTTCGAACTGAGGAACGAGAGCGACGCGTTGCGCGATTTCCTTCCGCGAGAGATCGCTCAGCGGAGTTTCGCCGAGACGGATGGCACCAGCCATCAGAGGCAGAACTCCGCTTGCGGTGCGAATTAAGGTTGTCTTACCGGAGCCGTTAGGGCCGACGAGCGCCACGATCTCGCCGGGAGAGACTTCTAAGGAAATCTCGGTCAGGACCGGTTTGTCGCCGTAGCCGGCAGTGACGCGCTCCAACGCGAGATTATAGGTTGCCATCGAAGATTCCTTCGCTAAACGCCTGGTACATCGTCGCGTAGTATCCCTTCTGCCTCATGAGCTCTTCGTGAGATCCCATCTCGACGACCCGGCCGCGGTGGAGCACAACGATGCGATCCGCTCGAGCTGCAGTCGTGAGGCGATGCGCAATCACAATCGTCGTTCGCTCGTGCATGACCTGTTCCAGCGCTTCCTGTACCTTCTTTTCGCTCACCGCATCGAGGGCGGAGGTGGCTTCGTCGAGTAGCAGGACCGTCGGGTTCACAAGGAGGGCGCGGGCGATTGCGATGCGCTGCATTTCGCCGCCGGAGAGCCGCACGCCGCGCTCGCCGAGCACGGTATCGAATCCGTTCGGCATGGACTCGATGAACTCGAGGGCGTGGGCGCGAGCCGCAGCCTCGCGAATCTCTTCCATGGTGGCGTCGGGCTTTCCGAACGCGATGTTCTCTGCGACGGTACCTGCGAAGAGGAGCGTCTGCTGCGGGACGACGCCGAACTGCTCTCGAAGCCAACGAGTGTCGAGTTGGGATATGTCCACGCCATCAAAGCGGATGACCCCCTCCGTGGGTTGGTAGAACTTCAGCAAGAGATCGGCAAGCGTGCTCTTGCCTGCGCCACTACCGCCCACCAACGCAACGGAGGTTCCCGGCTCGATTTCGAAGCGCACGCCTTCGAGCGCCCTCGTACCATCAGGATAGACAAAACCCACGTCCTCCAGCGCGATGTGACCGCGAGGGTTCGGGATCGTGAGAGTCGCGTTCTCGTCCACGGCTTCGCTCTGCGCGTCGAGGACCTCGCCGTAGATGCGATCCACGGCGGCTCGAACCTGGCCCATGATGTTGCCGATGTTGCCGAGACCGGTGGCTCCACGGACGACGCGATCTACGGCGAAGATGAACGCCATCAGTCCCTCGACCTGGAGCGCTCCGTGAGCCACGAGATAACCACCGTACCACAAAATTCCAGCCACTGCAACGGCGCCGATGAACTCGACGAGCGGACGGAGGCGCGTTACCCGCCGCACGACTCGCATGTTGTCCGCGAAGTTCTCTTCGACTCGTTCGCCGAACCGATAGGTCTCCCGATCTTCCGCGGCGAACGACTTGACCACCCTCACTCCGCTTAGCGACTCTTGCATCATCGCCCCCATCTCTCCCAGCGATTGCTGGACGAGCGATTGATCCCGACGCACCTTGCGCGAGGTGGTAAGGATTACGTAAGCGATAGGCGGTATGGCGAGAAGGGACACCAGCGTCAGTTGCCAACTGACGAAGAACATGTATCCGATTCCGCCGATGACGAGGACCGGCGAATCCACGAAATCCCGTATGAGCGGAAGGCCGCTCTGGACCACCGACACATCGTTGGTGAGAATGCTCTGTAGGTTGCCCACCTTCTTTTGATGAAAGTAAGCGATCGGGAGCTGTTGCAGTTTGGCGAACAGCTTCTTGCGGAGGTCCGCGGTGAGCCGGTGGGCGGCTTTGGTCAGGAAGTACGCCTGACCGCGCGAGAACCAGTACTTGAGGAAGAAGACCCCGATCACGAATAGGGAGATCAATCCGAGGCGGCGCGTGTCGCCCGACGTGGCGGCGCCGAGCGTCCGACGAATCAGCTCCGCGGTACCCACGTTGATGATGGCCGCGAACAGCGCGCAGAGCAAGCCGAGTACGATCAGCCGCCTCTGCGCGAAGACCATCTGTCGAAACCGTGGATCAAACACCGCTCGACTCCATGGTTCCAGCCAAACAGGATAGCGCGATTTCAGCCGTTCGCGTCAGAGAATCGCGCGGGCCAAGGACCGCTTGAAGCTCGTCGAAGGCATGTAGCTGCGCGTTCCTCTCTGGAGTATCTCCGACCAACTTGCGTATCTCTTCGCCGATACGCTCCGGCGTAGCTTCCCATTGGATCAGCTCGGGGCACACTTTCCTTTCCAAGAGAATGGATGGCAAGCCGATATACTGGAACTTGGGCCGCCGGATCCTGTACTCCAGCTCCATGATTTTGTCGCCCCGATACACGATGACCATGGGTGTGCGCGCGACGGCGGCTTCCAGCGTCGCCGTACCCGAACAGACGATCGCAGCGTGACACTGTTTCAACGTTTCGATCGCAGGCCCGGCTCGTAGCTCGATGGGCACGTCCGTGGTTCGCTGCCAGAGCTTCAAGACGCTCTGGCCCTCGACCGTTGGGGCGAGAGCAATGCGAATCGGACCGACGCTTTCGGCGATCGGCTCCAACGCTTCGGCGATTGCCGGAAGGTTGTTGCGGACTTCGTGCGTTCGACTGCCGGGTAGGACGGCGACCCCCTGCCTCGGTCCGGGGAACGGCTCGCCAGCCATTTGAACGATGGGGTGCCCCACCCACTCCACGTCGGCTCCCATCTCGCGGAGAATCTTCGCGGACCACTCAAACGGCGTCGCAATCTTGTCGGCTACTTTCGGCAGGTCCTTGCCCTGCTTGTTCTTTCTCCAGCTGCCTGGAGGCATGTAGTACAGCGTTCGAGCTCCAGATCGTTTGGCGAGCTTCAGGAGACGAATATTTAAGTAGCCGAAGTCAATGCCGATTACGAGATCCGGCCGATGCGACTTCATCCACGCCTTGATTTTTCGAAAATCAGCGTACACTCGCGGCGCCACCTTGAGGGATTGGTAAATGCCCAACGCCCCCCACTTTGACGAATCACAGAGCATGCGCGCTCGAGCAGCCTTGAGATGAGTGCTGCCAACCGCGAACGCTTTGCCCGTGAATCCAAGCGAGCGCATCTCTCGTAGAAGATGCGCCCCGACGGCATCTCCGCTCGCTTCGCCAGCCGATAGCAGTACCGTGCCCTTCACGCTCTCTGCTTCTGACGACCGAACCGGCCCGCTCCGATATTTTCAACAAAGTTCAAGAGGTACTCGACTTCCTCGGTCATCTGGACCTCTCTGCGCACGGCTTCGATGGCCCGAGACATACCCATTTCGGAGCGGAAGAGCAGTTTGCAGGCCTTGTGCAAAGCGAGGCGCACCTCGGTCGAAACCCCCATGCGCCGGAGTCCGACGGCGTTGATGTCGTAAACGCGGAGCGGCGTTCCCTCCGTAAGCATGAATGGCGGCACGTCGCGCACGACCCTCGACATACCTCCCACCATCGCGTACTTTCCGACCCGGACGTATTGGTGGATGCCGGTGAGGCCGCCGATGTTGACGCCTTCTTCGATCGTGACATGGCCGCTCACTCCCACGTTGTTTGCCATCGTGACATGGTCGTGTAGTTCGACATTGTGGCCAAGGTGGCAGTACGCCATCAGATAGTTGTCATTCCCAATGGTTGTCTTTTGTCCTTCGCCTGTGGCGCGGTGGATCGTGACGAATTCACGGAAGACGTTGTTGTCTCCGATCTCAAGATAGGTGTCTTCACCTTGGTACTTGCGGTCTTGCGGATCGCCGCCGAGGATCGCGCCGTGCCCGACCACGTTGCCTTGCCCCATGCGAGTGTTTCGGCGGACGACTGCGTGGGCTTCGATGCGACAGTGATCCCCTATAATCGTTCCTCTTTCAATGACCGCGTACGGGCCGACGACGACGCCCTCGCCAAGCTCGGCGTGAGGGCTGACGGCGGCTGTCGGGTGAATCTTTCTCAAAGCGTCTCCCCGTCGCTGAGCACTTTGTACAGGATTTCAGCCGTGCAAGCGACTTCGCCGTCCACCGTCGCCGTGGCCTTGAGCGCGCCCATCTGTTTTCGGAACCAGAGGGCTTCGACTTCCGTATCGAGTCGGTCGCCAGGGAAGACGGGTCTCTTGAACTTGACCTTATCAAACCCCGCGACGAGCGGCGTGTATCCCTCGAAGCGTTCGTCGGCGAGCAGGATCACTGCCCCGACTTGCGCCATGCTCTCCAAGATCAAGACGCCCGGCATGACGGGCATGCCCGGGTAGTGCCCCACGAAGAACGCCTCGTTCGCGCTCACATTCTTGTAGCCCCGAGCGCGTTTGCCCAGCTCCAACTCTACCACCCGGTCCACAAGGAGCATCGGGTAACGGTGGGGAAGGAACTTTTGGATTTGTCGTATGTCCATTGCCATTTGCTATCTCTCCGTCCAGTGAAGGTTCTCGGCCAACGCTCGGGCAGCCGCGACGTGGAGAGTGTGTCCCGCCCGCTCGCACGCAACGTCGAGAAATCGCAACGGAACGCCCGCCAGCGCCAGGTCGCCGATGCAGTCGAGCAGTTTGTGCCGGACTGGCTCATCCTCGAAGCGGCAAGGCGTAAGATACCCGTCCGAGCCGATCACGAGCGTGTTTTGCGGGGTTCCTCCCCGCCCATGACCCGCCCGCAGCAGCTCTTCCACCTCGATTCCCAAAGCGACCGTTCGGGCCGGAGCGATCTCCTTGGCGTAGGTCTCCTTCGTAAAAGTCAGGGAAAGCTCCTGGCGACCGGGGAATGGCCATCGTTCGTAAACAGCGTACAGCTTCCCCGCACCCGGCCTGACGATCACCGTTCGGTCCTCCTCGGAGACACGCACTTCACCCCGAAACTCAAACGTCCGGCTCGATCCCGTTGCTACCGTCCCGACATGGGAAACTGCCTCCACCCAGGGCAGGCTGCTCCCGTCCAGGATCGGGACCTCTGCGCCGTCCACCTCTATGTCCGCGTCCGTGACGCCCATTCCCATGAGCGCGCTGAGCAGATGCTCGACCGTTCGAATTCCGGCGATTGCGGTGCATCTTGTGGTGGACGTGACGGCGTTCGGCGTCATGGGTGTCCAGGGCTCGCCCGGCCTCCGGATCCGGAGCCCTTCGCTACCTGGAAGGATCCGCACGGTTGCATTTTCGCCCGTGTGGATTCCCACGCCTTGCTGCTCGATCGGCTCTGCGATCGTCGTACACGGGAAGACCCTCATCTCTCATCTTCTTCCCGATCGCTGAGCCTCTTCTCCAATTCTCTCACCTTCCGGGCGAGATCCGGCAACTTGCGAAGAAGAAGCGTAAGACGCGCGGCTTCGGTGAAGGGGATGGCTGGCGTACCCCAATACCGCCCGCCCTCCGTAATGTCGTCCTCCACACCCGATTGTCCTCCCAGGATCACATCGTCTGCAATCTCGACATGGTCGCCGATCCCGACCTGGCCAGCGAGCGTGCACCGGTCCCCGATCCGGCTGCTCCCGCTGATTCCCACTTGGCCGGCGAGAATGACGTCGTCGCCGATCTCCACGTTGTGCGCGATCTGAACGAGGTTGTCAATCTTGGTACCGTTGCCGATGCGCGTCACGCCAGCCGTGGCGCGGTCCACAGCCGCGAGAGCGCCGATCTCGCAGTCGTCGCCAATGACGACCGACCCCACCTGGGGCACCTTCCGGTGCTTTTCGCCATCCCAAAAGTAGCCGAAGCCATCGGCGCCGATCACAGCGCCCGAGTGGATCACCGTGCGCTCACCGATGACAACCGAGCGATAAACCGTAACTCTCGGATACAGCTTCGATCCCGCCTTCAAATGGCAGTCGGGCCCTACGTAACAGAACGGATAGACCCTGACGTCGTCCTCTAAAACACAGCCGGGCTCGATGACGGCATACGCTCCTACGCGAGCGGTCGGGGCGATCGCGACGCCGTCCGCCACGATTGCAGTCGGGTGGACACCTTCCTCCAACGGTAAGTCGCGCCAGCTCAGCGCCAAGACTCGGCCGAACGCCTGCCGGGGATTCGCGTGGCGGATGTGGGGCTTTTCCGTCTTCCGCATCTCGTGGGAGACGATGACCGCTCCTACGGTTGAACGTTCCGCCCGTTCGAGATACGCCTCGGATTCGGCGAAGGTGATTCCTTCCGGGTCGTCGAAGCCAGCCGGAACCGGCCTGCGGACGACCAGGTCCTCTGGGCCACAGAGGGAGCCGCCGACGATTTCAGCTAATTCTGCGAGTGTCCACTGAGTCTCTTCTGAAGCCAAGTGATGAATTCTCCTGTTGCGTCTTTGCCCTGTCCAGGCTGCGCCAGTTTGTACCCGTGGAGCCGAAGAAAAATCTCGAGGTGGCGCTGCGCTCGTTGGCGAGCTGCGGAACCGCCAGTTTCTGCAGAAGAATGAATAGCCGATACATTCAATCTTGTAGCGGCAACTTGTACAGAATCGCCCGCCGAAACGGTCGGCGGCACGAGCGGTTCGTCAGCCATCAGGTCGTCGAGTCGGATGCCGCCCACCGAGGTCATCACCTCTTGCGCTCTCGTCACCGCCGATTGGCGTTCGGTGCTGCGGATCGCCTCAATCGCCTTCTGGACCCGTTCCCGAGCGCTCGTCTGGAGGTTGTGATGCGTAGCGACCAGCTCATCGAGCCGCATGTAGGTTTCCTGATCCCAGGCTCGGAGCTTCTCTCGCAGTTGGTCAGCCTCTCTCGCCCAGTCTTCGTTCAGCGCCGTAGGCCAGGGAACGTTGGACTTCCGCGTCTTGCCGGGGGGGAACCCCGCAAGAAAGGCGAGCCGGGCAAGCATCCTCCCCCGTTCCGTCGCGCGGCTTTGGATGATGGCGGATGCTTCTTCCAACAACCGGCTATCGAACTCTCCCAGGGTATCACCGAGCGCGGAGCGCAGCGTCGCGATCTCAGTCGAGGCTTGGATCAAGGCGTCCTTTTCGAAAGCTGCGAGCAGCTCCTGTTCGGTGGTTTCGAGCTGCTCTTTCAGCAAGGCGCCGACGCGTTCGGCGCGCGCTCCCGCTTCGGCGTACAGGGGAGGCGTTGGCGGAAGCTCCCAGTGCGATTGGGTGGGCGGCAGTGAGGCGTTCAGGGGAGCAAGCTCCACCGACTCCGCAGGCTGAATCGCCAGCAGGGTCTCCGCGCGGTTCAGGTCAACGAAGACGGCTTCCCGTTTGTCGCACGCGCCCAGGGCGAGCAGACTAAGGGTTATCGCGATCCATGACTTTGACGACTTCATCGGTTACGTCGTTCGCAGCATAGGGGGCGACATCCTGGTCAAAGATGACGGAGAACCCTTGCTCTTTCCCGTACTTCGCCGCGGCTGCGCGAGCTTTGGCGAGCACATCCGTCTGCTTCTGCTCAGCGCGAGCTTGTAGCTCCTGACCGACGAAACCCTGGAGCTGAGGCAGGATGTCTTGGGTGACGCCCGCCAACGCGGATTTTTCGCTGAGCTCCTGCAGTTCATCGGGAGTAGGATTCGACTTTCGGACAAGCTCCGCGTACCGGCTGCTCGCCGTTTGAATCGCGCTCTTGAGTTGCTCCAGCTCTTGCGTCTCGGCAGCGGTAGGGTTGTCTTTCAGCCACAGGCTGATCAGCCGATCCCGTTGCTGAGCCGTCATCACCTTGTTGTTGTTCACAAAGGTGAGCAGGTTGTTTGCCTTGGTTCGGAAGGCGTTGAATGCGTCCTTCTCCCGTTGGCCGAGTTTGGATTTGTCAGCCACCGTGGAAAGGTTCACCACGCCGAACTTGGGCGTTTGGTTTTGAAAAGCGGCCACAGCCAGCAGACCGAAGACTGCCAGCGCCGCGAAGAGGGTCCAGTTGTTCTTTTTCATCATTGTCGTCCTTGTTCTCCTATTGTGTTAGAAACTCGTTCCGATCGTGAAGTGAGTCCTCGAACCTCCGTCTTCATTGAATCCGAGGTCAATTCGAATCGGCCCCAGGGCCGTTCGGAAACTGATGCCCACGCCGTAGCCGAGGTGCAGGTCGAAAGAGTTCGATTGCTTGAAGTTGCGGATCCCTGGATAGCCGTCCCAAGCGCCTCCGTAGTCCACAAAGCCGACGAGATGGAAGGCTTTCTGGATCGGGTAGCGCAGCTCCACCTGTGCGAGCAGAGCGCTTCGTCCCCAGAAGCGGTCCTCCGGATAGCCGCGAACGCCGTTCACGCCACCGATGAAGAACTGCTCGAAGAAGGGAACCTGTCCGAAGATCGTACCGGCATAGAGGCGGGTTGCGAGGACGGTTCTCGTGTCCGTGTCGAAGGTTTCCGGCCTCCTGGGTCCGCCTTTGCTGAAGTATCTGCGATAGTCTATGGTGGTTCGAGTAAAGAATCCTGTGCCGAGGATCGAATATCCTTGCGTTTCCCCGCCCACGCTTCGGATGTCAATGAAGCTCGGCTCCAAGCTCACGCGGAGCCAGTCTCCGAAGGACGGCTCGATGCTGATATCCCGGCGGTTGGAAGTGTAGGCCAGGCTGAGCGAGGTGACGGTGCCGTCTTGCAAGACGAACTCCTCGCCCGGGTTGGGCAGGAAGTTGTTTGTGTCTACCAGCTCCGAGCGGATGCCGACCGTAGCCCGATTGTTCTTGCTGATTTCGCGAGAGAGGGCAACAGATGCGCCGCTACGCCTCTGGGTGAACCGATTGTCTGAGCCGAGTCCCTCGCCGCTTCCAAAGAAGGTGCGCCCGAACACGAGCGTCTCTTGGGAAAAGAGGCTTGCGCTGATCGAGGTTCTCTTCGAGTCGAGTACGGGATTTCCATAATTGAGGGAGATACTCGTACCAAGACCCTGCGTGGACTGCAGGAGGTTGATTCCCACGGACTGACCCGTGCCGTACAAGTTCGTTTCCGTAACGCTGAGTATGCCCGCTAGCCGGTTCCGTGGGTCGAGTTGCACTCCCGCGTTGAAGAGGCCGGTGCGCGTTTCGGTGAAGTTGAGGACCAAGTCCACGCTTCCGATCTCACCCGCCTCGCGCACGGTTGGGTCAAAGCCCTCAAACCACTGTGTATCCACGAGTCGGCGATAGTCTGCAGTGATCGTCGGGGAGTGCAGCAACTCGCCCTCGCGTTGATCCATGAGTTTGCGCAGAACGCTCTCCCTCGTTTTTGTCAAACCGGTAAAGATAATCTTATGAACTCTGGTTTCGACGATCTGGATCTCGACCGTTCCCGGATCGTTGGGCGAAGGTTCGTACCGGACGACTTGTGCGAAGTATCCCTTGTTGCGATAGAGATCGCTGATGGCGTTTGCGTCGGGAACCAGATAGGCAGGGTTGAACATCTCGCCCTCCTTCATCTGGATCGCGTTCCGAATCTCATCTTCGCTGAGGACGGTGTTCCCTTGAATCACGATCCTCCGAACGATAGGCCACTCGACGACCTCCACGGTTACCCTCCACCGGTCGTCGTCCATCAGGGAGGCATAGATCTTCACATCTTGGAAAAGGTTCAAATCTTGTAGCGTTCGGCGATCCCGCTGGATGAGGTCTTCTCGATAGGGCTGACCGACTTTGGTCTGCATCGTTGCCAAGATCGTCTCGGTCGCGACCGCTTGATTCCCCTTGACGACGATCTCGCCGACGGGTCGGTTTTGCGCACTCGCGAGCGCCGCGCCGAGCACGGCCAAAGCAGCAACGATGACGATTCTCCACATCTTAGTGTCCATTCCCTGCACCCATATAAGACTCCAGAGCCTGCCGAAGGTGTTGGCGCGCCCGAGCGAGCCGCGAGCGTACCGCCTCGACGGTAATGCCCATCACCTCGGCAATCTCTTCATAGGATAGCCCTTCGAACGCCCTCAATACAACACACTCCCGGTACCCGAGGGGCAAATCCTGGATCGCTTCGTGCAGCTTTCTTCGGAACTCCGCCTTTTCTACCGCTTCGTGCGGATCTGCAGCCGTGTCCGGAATCTCGAGCTCTGCTCCCTCTTCACTCTCTTGCGACAGGGAGACCGTCCTCTCGCGTTGGCGAATCTCCGACGCGATACGGTCCTTGTTTAGGTTCACCAGGATCCGATACAGATACGTGAACGCCGAAGCGTCGCCGCGGAAGCGGCCCCAAGAACGGAACGCTCGAACGAACGTCTCCTGCGTCAACTCCGCCGCCAGGTCCTCGTCGCCAGTCAGTTTCAGAGCCACGTTGAAGATCCTTCTCTCATAGCGCTCGACGAGTTGTTCGAATTCTTCCCGGCGTCCGCTCATTCCCTTGACTCGGACCCCATAGTTTCGAAAGTTAGACCCTCAGCCTTCCAAATCGTTTCCATTCGCTCGCCTGTTAGAACCGCTGCCAGTACCCGATCGAGAGCCGGAGGATCCCATCGCGCTGACCGACTACGGAAATACGAACCCGGCCAAGGATAGGATTCCGGATCCGCGGGACGTAGGTGAGTCCGATCTCTTCCAGCGGAACGCCCGTCTGCTCGAACAGCTCCACCGTCCGACGATACTCCAAGCTGAAGCCCGATCCAAGTGTCTTGATGAGCGTTACCGTCGTTGGGCTGCCCGGACGGATGTCGAACGCCAGATAGTCCAGTCCCAGCGACTGCTCCAGACTCCGCGTAACCGAGCGGGCGAGGACTGGCGCGATGACGGAGCCGATCGTCTGTGTGAGCTGGGAGTTGAATCCCCCGAGCGCTGCGCCCGCGACATCCTCAATGAGCTGCTGCTGGCCGAGGATCGCCAGGATCTGGTCGAGGCTGAGGTCTGGCGGGTCGCTCGTGGCCAGGATGTTGAAGTCCTCATCGCTCAGCGCGTCTCCCGTAATGGTCAAGTTTATCAGATATCGTTGCACATTCAGTCCGTTGCTGGCGGTCACGCGCGTGGTGGCGTTGAGAACGACATCCAGCTTGGCATCGGATTCGAACTCTTCAGCGGGCGCATACACGAGAACGGCACGGCTACCCGGGGCGAAACGCAGATCGGTGGTCGGAAGAGTGAGGGAACCGTCTTGGATCTGAAACTCGGTCCGGAGCTGGGGCGATTCGAGCGTCCCGAGTAAGGTCCCTTCGGCAGTTACGGTCGCCTTGAGCGGTCCCGAGGTGAACCGGAAGGGTTCGGCCCCGAGCTGAACGTCGAAGGCGGGATTGATCGGCCAGGACACCGGCCCTTCGCCAGCGGGGAACTCGCCGGCAAGTTCCACGGAACCCCCTAACACGGTCACAGAGCCCCGAACCTGCGGCTCGCCGAACGGACCCGAGGCCGTGATCGAGCCTGCGAGCGCTCCCGTGAACCGGTTTCGATCGCCGACCTCTTGGCGCAAGTGAAACTGGTCAATATCCAGCAGGGCGTCCTTGAATTCGCCGGCGTTCAGGTCAACGATGCCCGTGGATCGAAGCGATCCGCCAGAGTCGTCGTGTACCTCTCCAGTCCAAGATGCCTCCATCCCGTCCAGGTTCACCCGCGCTTTCGCGTTGTGGAAGATTTGATCCAGGCCTGCGAAAGCCAGACGCTCTGCCTCCGCCTCGATCTGCCCTTCTACCTTGGGCTCGGAGAGGGTGCCAGAAACGAGGATCGTCCCTTCGTGGATGGTCCCCGACGTGACCGCCGTGTCGAGTCCGCCGAAGAAGTCGCTCACCGCGTTGAGATCCCGCTCAGGAACCGTGATCCGCGCCCTCAGCGGCTCGTCCGGAAACTCGAAGGGATATCGGAACGGAATGCGCGCCTCGTCCAGCCGCGCCTGGAAGCTCTTGACGTTCAGATAGCCGACTCCCTCGTTGGGGTCAAGTGCAATCGCTCCGTCCTCGACCCGAACCCCGACGAGAGAGACGTCGAAGGGAGGGGCGTCGTCCACCGTGATTCCGGAAGCATCGAGCGACGCGAGTACGATCGGGGACTCTGTAGGTCCGCTCGCCGAGAGGACAAGGTCTGCCGACCCCGTGAGCGGTTGGGAAAGTGCAAGGGCGCGGCTCAGTGCGTCGAGGCGAATGTCGTACAGTTCGAGGTCAACGTGGACGTCGCCAGCCTCGTCGAGCGTGTTCGGAGCCGACCCCAGCAACCGGGCGCTCACCGGCCCGTCCGTCCAAGTTAAGTCAGAAAACTTCCACAAAGTCCCTGTCTTCTGGGCTTCCGCTCGGATCGTGCCGAACGGCTCGGATCGGAAGGACAGATTCGTCAGCTCCAGGGTAGTGTGGCCGTTCGTGACGAACTCCTCGGTCCTCCGCGTTTCGGGGTCGAGGCTGACTCGTCCTTCCGCTTCGAGGTTCAGCGTGAGCAGCCCGTCGACGTTGCGCACGTACTCCTGCGTTTCGGCTGACAGGGTCGTCAAACCCGCGTCCGCGAATGTGCGGATGGCGCTCGCCGGAAGGTTCAGCACGGCGGCCTGCAGGGTGTAGGCGCCGCTCTCGACGTCGTAGACCAGCTCGTCGAGGATGAAGTAGCCTTCGAGGGATCCGATCGAACCGGTGAGGCGGGCCGTTTGCCCGGAAAGGTCGAACTCGAATCCCCCGTTTCCGACAGGCTGGCCGTTCACGGCGATGGCTCCCGCTTCCAGGGAGGCTTGGGCGCCCTTCAGCGCTCCGTCTGAGAAGTTCACGGAAGCCGCAACGGATGCCTGGCCCTCCAGCAAAATGGCCTCGCCCAGAAGGCCGGAGAGCTGGGAAACGTCTATGTTTTCGAGTTGAAATTGCGCAGAACTCTCGCCGGTCAAGGCATAGGTCCCGCTGCCGGAAACCGACCCGCCTGCGAACTGGGCAGTAAGTTGCTCGAGGTGCAGCGCCTGATCTTTCCATCGGCCGCGCGCCTGTACTTGCTCGATGGGGAGATCTCGGACAAAGAGGGCGTCGGACGAGAGCGTTGCCTCGAATGACGGATCCTGGACGGTCCCTCCAGCGTTCCAGGACCCGTCTGCGAGACCGATGACTTCGCCGTCGGTCGCCGCCGACAGGCTGACGTTTCGGAGGGTTCCCTCCCCTGTAATCGCCCATGTGTCCCCCGAGGGTGCGAGGACGAGCGATCCGGTCAGCTCCGACGCGCCCTGCCGCGCAGAGATGGATGTGAGCGAGACTCGTCGGTTCGCCTCCATCGAGCTTTCGAAGGTGATGATGGGAATGGTGAGAGAGCCGTTGCTGATTCCGTACAGCTCGACCGGGCCTTCGACGCGCAGAGCATCCAGCGGGCCGTGAATCTTCACGTCGGCGTAGCCGGTCCCGTACACCGGCGAATCCGGGTATGCCAGCAGATCCATCGCGCTTGCCCTTACGTTCAGATCGAGCGAGAGAGACGAAAGGTCGATGGATCCACTTGCGACAACCGAGCCGCTGCGACCGCCCACGAGAAGGGACTCGATCGCAAGGTTGCCACTACTATACGTCAAAACGGCTGAAATCTCAGGCTGGTCCACGACAGTGTAAACCTCGCCCGGAAAGACGACTTCGTTGATGCCGTGAACGGACGCGCGAACACGAGGATCTTGGAGCGTTCCGGTGAAGAGAGCTTGTGCGTCGAACTGTCCCTGCGTGAGGTGCTCGCGGAGAGCGTCGGGCAAGTAGGGGATGGCGAGTGGATCGGCTCCGCTTAAGCTTGCGTACCCTTGGAGCGACAGATCGTTGAGATTGAGAGATAGGTCTCCAGCCAGCCGCCCATTGGCAATCTTGGACTGAAGTTGATACACTCGGAGGCGGTTGTCAGCGAGGACAAGCTTCGCGGTCGTGTCGTGGGCAGTGAGTTCCTGCCAGGACAGGGTCCTGAGCGTTGCATCGCCGTAAGCGCGGAGGGAGTCTTCGTAGAGCAGGGATCCGTTCCAGTTGAGTCCGCTCCACCGAAGATCCTTGGGAAGTTGGACGTTCGCTCTCTGCAGGATGGACGGATCGTCGGATCGGGCAGATCCGTCGAAGCGGAATTGAAACGGCGACCAGCGGAGGGCGAACACGCCGCGGGCTTGCGTAGCTCGATCGGATGCGGTGACCCGGCCGGCAACCTGCCGCCAATCCGCCGTTGCGTCCACTTCCGCCGAGGCAACTCGGTACTCGCCGTACGCGAAGCCTTCGGCTCGAAGTGCGCCTGCACTCGTCCATCGCCAGCCGTCGCTCCTCCACGCTGCAACCGTGCCCCGGAAAGTCGCTCGCCGGGCGCTGACCGGCTCCACGGCGTCTTTCGGCCATTCCCGAATTCGCTGCAGCTTCGGCAGCAGGTCGCCGAATTCGAACCCGTCGGTTTCGGCTTCGAGGTAGGCAAGCCCATCGGTGTCGGTCTCAAACTGCGCCCGGAGCGATCCTGAGCCGGGGACGGCAACATGGGCCGTGCCCACCGAGACGCCCGCGGCCCCAACGATCAAACCGTCCCTCACCTCCGCCGTCAATTCGGTGGGTTCCTCGCCCGTGGTGTCTACGTACCGAAGAGAGAGGTTCTCCAAGCGCACAGAGAAAGGCGTTTCGGATGGCTTTTCTTCCCTCGTCGGAGGGAGCAGCCTCAGCAGGTCGAGGGAGCCGTCCGGGAGCCGAACGACCTTGGCATGCCCGCCGGAGGCGACGACTTCGGTCGTCCGCGTCTGCGTCCAGGGGACGGGAAGGGTCAGCTTCAGGTTGCGCACGAAGAGCACGGTTTCTTCGCGGCTGTTCTTGAGAGCTGCGCCGAGCAGTTGGAGAGAGCCTTGGTGGAGGTCGAGTTCCGCTCGCTGGACCTGGATCGTCGCCGGTTCCTCCTGCCCTTCGAGATGGACGGAAAGGTTGTACAGCGGCCGGTTGAGGTGTTGGAGCAGACTCGTCAGGTGCCACACTCCAAGCCCGAGGATCAGGACCGGCGTAAGGCGGATCGCGTAGAGAAGAACTCGAACGATCAGCGGGATGCGAGGGTTCACGACTCCAGTGCCTGCAAGCGCTCCGCCATGACTTTGCGGCTGAAGTCAATCGCGTTATAGCTGCTTCTTACGAAGGGAGCGCTGGCAACAAAGGCAAAACCCATCTCCTCGCCGATCTGCGCGTACTCTTTGAAGACGCGCGGGTGGACGAACTCGGAGACGGGGAGGTGACGCATCGTGGGGCGAAGGTACTGCCCGATCGTAACACAATCTACGCCAATGGATCGGAGGTCCTTCAAGACGCCGATCACCTCTTCCTGCGTCTCACCGAGACCCAGCATGATGCCGGACTTGGTGTAGACCTTGGGATTGAGCTCTTTCGCCATTTCGAGCACGCGCAGGCTCCGCTCGTACTTCGCTTGCGGGCGGACAATCGTGTGGAGCCTCGGCACCGTTTCCACGTTGTGATTGAAGATCTCCGGGCCGGCATCAATGACGTTCTTGACGCACCACCGCTTTCCCTTGAAGTCCGGAACCAAGACCTCGACGATCGCTTTCGGCAGTTCCTCATGGAGCGCTTCGATCGTACGAGCGAACTGGCCCGAGCCTTCGTCCGCAAGGTCGTCTCGGGCGACACTCGTGACCACGACGTGCTTGAGACCCAGCTCCTTGGCGACCCTGGCGACGTTCCGCGGCTCCTCCTCGTCCACGGTCAACGGTTTGCCGACCTTGATGGCACAGAATCCGCAGGCTCTTGTGCAGGTATCGCCCAGAATCATAAACGTTGCAGTCTTCTTCGACCAACACTCCGGAAGGTTCGGACATCTTGCGCTCTCGCAGACCGTATGGAGCCGCGCCGCCCGCATCATCTGCTGGACTTCCTGAATCGTGTCCGGACGGGGGAGGCGGATCTTCAACCATTCGGGGAGGCGCTGGACCTGGGCCATTGCGCACATTATAGACCGTGGAGGCCCTGCCAGTATAATCGGCGCCGCTTATGTTCCGCACGCCTCGGTCTCGGGCTTGGCTGTTCGCCGTTTTGGCGTTCCTCTTAGCGGCGCTCTTTTGGGGCCTGCCCCGCTTCTTGCCGGAGCAGCCGATCCGAGTGGAGTTCGTAAACGAATAAGAATCGAAATGAAAGTTGCACTCTTTGGCTACCGCCGATCCGGTAAGACAACCCTGCTTCAGGCGCTTTCGGGCCTGGACCGTACAGGGGACGTTGTCGCTGTACCCGTGCCGGATCGTCGGCTGGACGCCCTGGCTACCGATGCATCCGCGAAGAAGAAGACGCCCGTCGCACTCGAGATCAGCGATGATCCGGCAGGCATGCCGGAAGGGGGAGGGAAAGCGGAGTTTCCTGAAAGCCTTCGGAGGGCGGAGCTTGCGATGATCGTCTTGAGGGAGTTCAGCGACCCGAGCGTTCCGTGGCATGCCGAGCCCGACCCAGCCCGCGACTATGACGCAATTCTCACGGAAATGATCGTCGCCGATCTGGAACGCATCGAGCGGCGGCTGGAGAGGCTCGCAAAGGAACCGAACGCAAAAAAGCCCGGCACTCCGGACTATCTGCAGGCGACGTTGTTCTCTCGCCTGAAGCCTGAGCTCGAAGCCGGAAAGCCGATCTCGTCGGCGGCGTTGGATGACTCCGAGTCCGCGATGGTCCATTCCTTTCAGTTTCTTACGGATAAGCCGTTCGTCGTCGTAATCAATACGGACGAGGGAAAGACGGAGGCTACGGAGTGGGAGGGGAGCTTGGCAAAACAGGGCGTATCCGTCGTTCGGCTTTGCGCCGTCCTCGAACGGGACCTTGCGCTGATGCCGGAGGAGGAACGGCGGGAGTTTATCGAGGCGCTTGGCTTGGAGGAATCCGCACGCGATCGATTGGTTCGCGCCGTGTACCAGACGCTCGATCTCGTTACCTTTTATACAGCTGGAGAGAAAGAGACGCGCGCCTGGCCGTTGCGCAAAGGAGCGACGGCCTGGAAGGCAGCCGACACGATTCACTCCGATATTGCCCGAGGCTTCATTCGAGCCGAAGTCGTTTCCTACGCCGACTTCGAGGCGTTAGGAAGCGTCAAAGAGTGTTACAGACAGGGCAAGATGCGGTTGGAAGGGAAGGACTACGTCGTTCAGGATGGGGACATCCTCCACATCCGTCATAAGTCTTGATCGCTAAAGAGCCCGGAGGTCGGCGTCTCCAGCCCGAGAGCTTCGAATGCCCGCCGCGTAACCATCCTGCCCCGAGGGGTTCGCTTCAAGAGGCCGGCTTGGAGAAGGAACGGCTCGCACACCTCCTCGATCGTGCCGACGTCTTCGCCAACGGACGCAGCCAGAGTGTCCAGCCCAACCGGCCCACCGTCAAACTTCTCGATGATCGTCGCCAGCACCGAGCGGTCCAATCGGTCTAAACCAATGCCGTCAATTTCCAACTTTTCGAGGGCGTACTCCGCCACCTCGCGGGTAATGGTGTCCTTCCCGAGGTGTTGGCAGAAGTCTCGGGTCCTGCGCAAAAGCCGATTCGCCACGCGCGGAGTGCCTCGGCTTCGCCGCGCGATCTCGAGTGCGCCGTCACCGTCCACGGGTACCCCCAGGATGCGGGCGGATCGCTGCACGATGGCTACGAGGGACTCTACATCATAAAAATCAAAAGTGTGAATGATGCCGAAGCGGTCGCGAAGAGGGCCAGTGAGCAGGCCGGCTCGCGTCGTAGCCCCTACGACCGTGAACGGCGTCAGTGCGAGTCGGATACTGTGCGCGGCCGGGCCTTTGCCGATGACGATGTCGAGGCGGAAGTCCTCCATCGCCGGATAGAGGATCTCTTCGACCGGTCGGCTCAATCGGTGGATTTCGTCAATAAAGAGGACAGTGTTCGGTTCCAAGTTCGTCAAAATCGCCGCGAGGTCTCCGGGTCTCTCGATGGCAGGCCCGCTCGTGATGCGGATGGACGCCTGCATCTCCGCCGCAATGATGTAGGCGAGTGTCGTCTTGCCAAGGCCTGGCGGACCCTTCAGCAGGACATGGTCCAGCGGTTCCTTTCGCTGCTTGGCGGCGGACATGAAAACGCGCAGGTTTTCCTTGATGTGTTCCTGGCCGATGAATTCTTCGAGTGTTGGCGGTCGCAAGGACCGTTCGACCTCTTGATCTTCCTCGAGAGGCGTGCCGGCGATGACTCGATCTGGAAAGTCCGTCATGATCTCGATGCGTGTTGTAGGGCGACGCGGACGAGCGCCTCGATTGGCGCATCGCCCATCTCCATCCGCGCGGCGGCAGCCGCCCGCTCGGCGTCGAGGCGGCGGTGGCCCAGACTCATCAGGGCAGCGACGACCTGGTCAATCCCGTCGCCTCCACCCTCGGTTGTAGTGGGAAGTGATTGGAAGCTCTCGGAGAGCTCCGAGCAGACGCGCTGGGCGAGTTTCTTGCCTACGCCGGGGGCGGTGGCCAGCAAGTCGGCGTTCTTTTGGGCAATCGCCGTCCGTAACCTCTCTTGTCCGAGGGCACTGAGGAGCGCCAACGCCGTCTTCGGCCCAAGCCCAGACACGGTGAGAAGCGCGTCGAAGTCTCTCCGCTCGTCGAGCGTGGCGAATCCGAAGAGGACGATATCGTTCTCTCGGATGATCTGCCGCACGTGTAGGTCTACGGTTGCGCCGATTTCGGGGGCCTCCGCAAGAACCGAGCGGGGCACCCAGAGCTGATAGCCCACACCGCCCGCGAACACAACGACGTGATCGCTGCCGATCTCTGCAAGCTCTCCTCGAATTCTTACAATCATCTGGCTTCGGATTGGGCCTTCCTACCGCGGGCGCAGCAGTTCGAAGTCTTCTCCGTCCACCTTGTACCCAAAGAGAAGGTTTGTAACTGGGCTAATGGCGTCCTCGCCGAACGGCGTGAGGTCTTTGGGGAAGTTGGCGGCGATGATTCGTGCAGTGAGGGAGACGAGCCGGATGCTTTCGAGTCGGAGCGGAACGAGCCGCGGCGCCAACTCCATTTCAGACCGGAAGTACAAGACGAAGAGCAGCGCGATCGGATGTTGCTCGGCGTCCGGGAGCGGCACGGCAGCTGCAGGGTTCTGGAGCGCGGCGCGAAGGAACGAGAGGAGAGCCTCAGCGGCGATCTCGACCTCCGGTTTGAGGGTCGCGGCGGAGAGCAGTTCCGCATTCCCCTTTGCTTGTGCCAATGAGCGAATGCGATGCGCAAGTTCCGGCGAGAGGACTTGGCGTCCGTTCAGGCTCGTGCCGTAGGTCGCAAGCAGGCCGCTCACCGGAGTCTGTGAGATCGCCTTCGCTCGCCATTCCTCCACGCGCCGCTCGGAGAATTCGATGGCCGGCCTGGGATCCACTGTCCAACTTGCGATGTCCTTGAGCGTCGCTTCAATCTGTTCGGCGATCTGGTCTTCCACTTGTTCGGCAACCGACCGGATCCCGACGCACAGCCGGTCGGCGAGACCGTTTGCCCGAACCCATTGAGAAACGGACCTCGAGGCGATCTCATCGGAGTAAGCGAAGGCCGCGGCGAGGGCGCGGGATGCGCGCTGAGGCTCGTCCCGGTCAATCGCGTCGGCCAGTTCGACGGCGAAAAGGTCGGCGCAACGTTCAAAGAGATCGGGCGGTACGTTTTCTTCGAACGGTTTGTTTCGATCCTGGGCGTCCGGCAAGCTGAGAAGAATCGAAAGGGGCTGTGCCATTCCTTGCAGGTATTCCTGGCGTTCCTTGCGCGTGCTCGTGGGAGAAAGAGGAGCCGGCATGCCGGCTGCAAGGGTCAGAGCCTCATGAGCGGACCGGATGAGTTCGGCTGCGGTCCTGGTCTCTTTCGTCGGCTCGGCTACGGGCGCAGTCGGTCTGGTCCCCGCTTCCGCTTGCTCACGGCACCCGGGGATGGTCGCCAGCAGAAGCGCGGCGCAACTGAAGAGAAGCCACGTGCCCGATCGGTTCACTTGCTGGTCAAGAATACTCCGAACAGCCTCCGTTTGTGCCAGCGGCAGGCCGGCGTGTCGTAGAATAGGAGCCGATGAAGGCGATCGAAACTACCTTCTCCGACCTCGGGCCGGACGTGCTCGACTTCCTTCTTGCCTGGGTTCGCCCGCGGGCGATGGAGTTAGACGCGGAGGTCGAAGCGATCCGGGAAGGCCTCTCGGAGATGGCCCGCCGCGGTCTTCTGGGGCTGCGAGCCGGGAAAGAGTACGGGGGCATGGATGTTTCCGATGTCATGTTTCGCGCCTTCCAGGAGGCTCTCGCGCGGTGCAGCGGAGCGCTTGCGTTCGTACAGACACAGCACCAGAGCGCGGTGCGCTTCCTCGCGCAGAGTCCAAACGAAGATCTCAAGAAGCGCTACCTGCCGCGTTGGTGCAGCGGGGAGAGGATGAGCGGGATCGCCTTCTCCCAGCTGCGCAAGCCGGGCAAAGCGGTCCTGAGCGCGCGAAAGGCCGAGGGCGGGTGGATACTGGATGGCCGCATGCCTTGGCTAACCGGTTGGGGGATCTTCCAAGACTGTGTGGCAGCGGCCCTCACGGAGGACGGACAAACGTGGTTCGGCGTCGTCGAGATGAAGGCGACGGACCGGTTCATCCCCTCCGAAATCATGAGGCTGGCTTCGATGGAGGTTGGACAGACGGTTTCGGCGGAGGTTCGGGAACTCTTCGTTCCGGACGAGGACACCCTGTATCTGCGCGATGGAAACTGGATCCACGACAACGATATGATCAATATTGCGCTCCAGTCGCCGTTCGCCTTGGGCTGCGCGGGGGCGGGCGTTGACGTGATGCGCGAGGTCTTCGAGCGCAAGCCGATCGAAGCGATCGGACGGGCGGCCGATATTTTGGAAGAGGAGCTGATGCGCTGTCGAACGGAAGCCTACGCCGCCATGCAGGATCGGAGCGATCGGCAGAGAAGCCTCCGCGCTCGCGCCTGGGCGATCGAGCTGGCCGGAAGGTGCGCGCATGCAGCCGTGGCGGCAAGTGGCGGTCAAGGCAACTCCGTGAGACACCCCGCTCAGCGCGTGTACCGCGAGGCGCTGGTGTTTACGGTGTTGGCGCAAACCGTTCCGATCCTCGAAGCGACACTCGATCGAATGACGAGGACGTCGTCAAGTCAGAGCGTCGGCAAAGGAAGTTAGTTGCTCTAAGTGATACAGGTCGTGGCACGGCAGCATGTTCGCCATGTCCGCCGCCGACATCGTCCCCCTTTCGGGGTGAAGCGCCTCGCGAGCCCAATCTTCTTCCCCCAAGGAGTGCAGATAACCGACCGTCCGGCTGCGCTCTTCGGCCCATCTTTCGAGCGTCTCGACGGGGTCCCATTCGTCGTAGCGCTCCGTCATCGCCCTTTCCCCTTCGTCCCACACTTGGAGCGTAGATCCCTGGCTCTCCACCGCCTGCTGGATTCGCTCGCGCAGGATGGGCTCCCAATCGAGGAGGTGCGCGACGACCTGCCGGGGTGTAAACCGGTCTGGATGGGTGGGCGTGTCCCAGCTCCCGACTGGGATCCGGTCGAAGGCTCGGCGGATGAGCCGGGGCGTAGTTTCCAGAGCGTGGAAAAGATAGGGGTTCACGGGAGAAGCGTACCCAGAAACCGCATTCCGCCATAATGGGGCGGATGGACGTCTACGACCTTTGGAACGACTCGCTCAACGACATCAAGCAGAAAGTAACCGGCGTCAACGTTTGGACTGCCTTGAACTGCGCCGTCCCGATCACCTTGGATGAAGACGTGTTCGTGATCGGGCTTCGGCCCCAGGACAACAGCCTCAAGGGCCACCTGAACCACGTGGCGACCAAGCGGGCCATCGAAGAGGAGATCGGTCGGCGCCTGGGCAAGACGGTTACGGTTCGAGTCTTGGACGGAATTACGATCAACGATTGGCTGAACGCGAAGAAGCGCGACGAGGAGGCGGAACGGATCCGCGCCCAAGCTGCGGAGAAGGAGGGGCAGCGCGTCGCGACCTATTCCGTGTGGGAAGACGTCTTCGATCGAATCAGCTCATTGTATGGTGAGTTTCACCAAAAGGGTTTCGCGCAAAACCGAGCGCGGTTCCTCGAAAAGTGCATCCAGATCTGCGTAGACCAGCTCAAGGAGCGTCCGGAACTGACGGAATTCGATGAGCGGAACCTCGCGCGCGTGTTGGAGCGAATCGGTTCCTACACGGAAACGCCGCCCGTGTTTGTTGGCTATGAGGTTCTGAAGCGCGCCGGCATGCTTTGATGGAAGTCGTCGTCCTCGGCTGCGGTACGAGTCACGGCGTGCCGATGGTCGCCTGCTCGTGCGAGGTGTGCCGCAGCGAGGATCCCAAGAACCACCGAACGCGGTGTGCGATCTACGTAACGGACGGAGAGAGCGGTCTGCTGGTAGACGCGCCACCCGAACTACGGCTCCAACTCACACGAGAGCGCATCGAACGCGTGGACGCGGTTCTGCTGACTCACACGCATGCCGATCACGTGATGGGCCTCGACGACGTCCGGCGCTTCAACGAATTGACGGGTCAGCCGATGCCGGTGTACGGAAGAGATTCAACGCTCGAGGACGTTCGTCGCATCTTCGCCTATGCGTTCGATCCCTCTGCACAGCAGGGAGGAGGGCTCCCCTCTTACGATCTGCGCTCGGTGGGCGAGGAACTGGAAGTCGGCGCCATGCGATTTCAAATCTTCTCCGTCCTGCACGGCCGGATGGAGGTCCTCGGCGTTCGGGTCGGCGGCTTCGCGTACGTGACCGATGTGAGTGAGATTCCGCCCGACTCGTGGCCGTTTCTGGAAGGCCTGGACACTCTGATCCTGGACGCGACGCGCCGAGAGCCGCACCCGACGCACTTTCACTTCGAGCGGGCCGTGGAGGTCGCCGCGCAGATTGGCGCCCGTCAGACGTTTTTCACCCATCTCTCGCACGATTACGACTATGAGACGACGGTGCGAGAGTTGCCCGATGGGGTATCTCTTGCCTGGGACGGCTTGCGGATCGCAGTCGAAGCCTAAAGATTCGCGCTCTCCGAGCCGAGAATCCGATCAGGCGTCCCAGTACGGGGACGTGAAAAGCTCACGTAGGTTTCGAGGGATGAGGGAACGAGGAAGTGAGTACTCGAATGGAGGCACGTTATGCCGAAGTTGATCGGTTTGCTGTGCGCACTGGTCGCGTTGGCGGCGTGCGTCCTTTCGGGAGTCGAGCCCTTGACCTCTGTGCTTCGCGCCGTTCTGGCTTTTGTGGTCGGAATGGTGGGCACTCAGATCTGGTACGTGTTTTTCGCGACTCGGATTGAATATTCTAAGGAGGAGGAGAGAGGGCAGGGAAGCTAACCCTCTACTTGGAGCGGCATGAAGACGGAATATCTGGCTGAGGGCGACTTGGGGCTGGCGTGGCGCCGATGGCTGACCCATGGAGACATAGAGAGTCGTGACCGCCTCGTGCGTCATTACTCGTATCTGGTGAATATCACCGTCAATCGAATTGTGAGCAACGTTCCTCCCGGCTTGGATCGGGAGGATTTGGTTTCTGCGGGCTTGATGGCGCTGATCCGCGCCGTGGACCAGTACGACGCGAGCCGCGAGGTGAAGTTCGAGACATACGCCATCTCGCTCATCCGCGGCGCGGTTCTCGAGTTGCTGCGGAGCGAGGATTGGGTTCCACGCTCGATTCGCGAGCGCCTGCGGGCTTTGGAGCGCTGCGCAGTTGCTCTGCAAGCGGAGTTGGGTCGTCCGCCCACGGATGAGGAGATCGCTGCCGCCCTCCAGATTTCGATGGAGGAGCTGAACGAGCTGCAGGTGTACGCCTCTCGCCACGGTGTGATGTCTTTGGACGAGATCCTGCTGGGCAGCGAGTCGGAGGAAGGCGGCAGCCTGATGGACCTCTTGGTAGACGAGGATTCCGATCCGGGCGCTTCCACCGAATCGCGGGAACTGCGCCGCCGCCTTGCAGAGTGTGTGGACAAGCTCCCGCCGCGTGAGCGGCTGGTAATCGCCTTGTACTATTACGAAGGTCTGACCTTCCGCGAAATCGGAGCCGCCCTGGGTGTGTCCGAGAGCCGAGTCTATCAGCTGCATGGACAGGCTGTGTCTCGGATCCGCGGGTGGATGATGGAGTGAGTTCATGTCGGATGGCGAGCTCCCTCGCATCGAGCGCGCCGCGGATGTCGGGTACCGCGTCCAGCGCACTGCTGGTACGGGAGAGAACCGCAAGAAGAAGCGATCCCCGAAGGAAGACGGGGATGTGCTGGAACTGGGCGAGAAGGAAGAGGAGCCGGTCGTGCTGCCCGCGGATGGCGAGGACGAGGGCGAAGACGGCCTCGACCTGCGCGTGTAGATAGGCTTCGTTTCCCTCTGGCCCTACCCGTTGAATTCGGGAAACTTCTCCGTCCTCGGGCGCGCCATGGCCCCGGAATTGCTGGGAAAGACACCAAACCGTACGGGTTTCGGGCGCCTGATCGAATGTATACTGCTCGGCCTGCGTATGGAAACGTTGGAGGAAACGGTATTCACGATGAAGATACGAGCGATTTCTGTTTTGATTGTGGCGGCGCTATCCGCCCTGTTTGTTGGCTGCGGTGGAGGCGGTGGCGACACCGCCGTCATTGCGACCGTCAACGGCGAAAAGATTACGAAGGAACAATACGTCAAGAAGCTGGAGACGATGACGTCGATCCGGGCGATCAACCCGGCTCAGAATCCGGTTCAGCCGGGTCAGGCCGGTCAGGTGCAGGTGGCGGATTCCTTGGCAAGCCAGGCGTTGTCCAGCCTGGTAGATGAAGTGTTGACGCTACAGACCGCCAAGGACGAGGGCGTTCTCCCGACCAAAGAGGACGTAGACCAGGAGCAGCGGCTAATGGAGTCGCTAAACCCAAATTACGTGAAGAATCTGAAATCCATGGGGTTCACGTTGGACGAGATTCGACGCCAACTCATGGTCCGCCTGGCCGAACGGAATCTGCTGATTCGCGGAGTCCCCAAGAAGTCGCTGGCTGATGCCAAGAAGTACATCGCCGAGCACCCAGAAGAGTTCACGGTGCCGGCGATGGCGCGGATCCGGTGGATCGTGTTGGAGGACCCGAACTTGCGAGACGACGTGGATAAGGAGCTCGGATCGGGTGTTACGTTCGGCGCTGTCGCAGGAAAGTACAGCACGGCCGTGAACGCTCGCGCGGAAAACGGGGCGTTCCCGCCAGGAAACGGGCCTCAGCCGACGCCGCAGGTGATTCCCGACAACCCGACCAACGCATTTTGGAAAGCGGTCAAAGGCACGCCCAAGGGACAGATGACCGGGTGGATCGAGCTCGAGGGTAACGGCAAGAAGACGTACGTGAAACTCTTGGTCGAGGACAAGACGGAGAAGAGCGTGCGAAAGCTCTCGCCCGCCGAGGAAGAGATGGTCCGCCGGGCGCTGGAGGAACGAGACGCTCGGGATTCCAACGACTTGACGAATCTGTACCTCCAGAAGCTGTTGAAAGCCAAGATTGAGATCAACGTTCCTTATTTGAAGGCGGCCTGGGAAGCCCAGTTCCAGCGGATCAAAGAGCGCGCCGCGAGAATGGAAGAGAAGATCGGTTCGGCTCCGCAGCCGTCCGCACCGGGACCGGAAAACCAGTAAGGGGAACCAAACCGACCCGTGGAAGGCCCGCTACGAAGCGAAGCGGGCCTTCAACGCGTCCACGAGCATCATAACGTCTTCGTGGGTCATCTCGCCGTCGTCCACGAAGGGCTTGAGCAGCGATTCCAGCTTGTCGTACTCGTTCCAGAACAACGTGACGAGCGGCGGCTTGGACGCGTCCAATTCGCACAGAGAGAGGCGGACCGTCTTCTGGTGGGGCGAGTAGTCTTTGAGCCCCAGACCAATCTCCACCAAGTCAGGGATGGACGTGTAGACACCCGTTACGTCGCTGTGACCTTCATCGTCGAGTTGTTCAGTAACCCAGTAGATTCGTCGAAATTTCATCGTTTGCCTCCCGCGCGTTTTCGCTTGGGCTTAGTTTTGAGATAGGTGTTCAGCCAGTCGAGAATCGCCTCCAACCGGTGGATCCGGAGATCCGGTGGCCCCGAGCGACTCAGCCCGTGGCTGGTGGTCACAGGATACCGGATGAATCGGGATGGAATGCCACGTACCTGGAGGGCCGAGAAGACTTGCTCCGCCTGCTCGATGTTGCATCGCAGGTCGCCCTCGCTATGGATCACGAGCGTCGGCGTCTTGACGTTCCCGAAGTACTTGAGCGGACTCTGTTCCCAGAGCTTCTCCGGACGATCCCACGCGTTGCCTTCCCAGTAGTGGTCGGGAACGAGAGGGAAGTCGCTCGTTCCCGCCATGCTGTGCAGGTTGGAAACGCAGCGATCCGTGATGGCGGCGGCGAACATCCTCGTGTGGCCAATCACCCAGTTGGTCATGTAGCCGCCGTAGGATCCGCCCATGACCGCCATGCGCTGCGCGTCCACGTACGGCCGGCTTGCCATGAACTCTGCCACGGCGCGGATGTCCATCCAGTCCTTGTTGCCCCAATCGCCTTCGATGGCTGCGCAGTGCGCCTCTCCGTACCCTTTGCTTCCGCGGGGATTGCTGAAGAAGACAGCGTATCCGTTCGCCGCGAGCAATTGCATTTCGTGAAAGAAAGGAACGCCGTACTGTGTGTGCGGGCCTCCGTGAATCTCCAACACGGCAGGCAATTTCGAGCCGCGCTTCGCACCCGGTGGCATCATCACCCACACCTGCACCTTATGGCCGTCTTCCGATCGGACCCAGTGCGACTTGACCGGTGCCAGCGCCAACTCACCAAGTAGCGCATCGTTGAAGTCGGTGAGCCTTTGAGGCGTGATCTTCGTAGGCGTCACAGTGCCGACGAAGATTTCGTTCAATTCGTGGAACGTTCCGCGGCAGAGCGCGATTCGCTTGCCATCCTTGCTCAGATTGCCGATCTGGTATTCGTACGGTCCCGACGTCAGGAAGCGCAACTTACCGTTCAAGGGTTGGTGGGCGACGTGAGTCTCCCCATGCCATCCGATCGTGAGGATGAGGCCCTTGCTGTTCGGCAACCACTCAAACGTCGCGCCGAATGCCGCCTCCCTCGTGTCGCTGAGGGTCGCGGCGGCGACGCAGTAGTCGGTGTCGCCAGTTAGATCCTTCGTCTTTCCACTTCGCAGGTCGGTAACAAACAGGTGCTGGTTCCGCGAGCCCCAGAGTGCGCCCCGGCCCATGCGCCCCGACCACGCGACGAGTTTGCCATCGGGCGAAACTTTCACCGCTTCACGGTCTCCGTCCTCTTGCCCCGGCACGAGCGTAGCTTTGCCGGTATCCGCATGGACGACGTACAGACGGGACTTCCACGGCTTGAGCAGCGCATCCTTCGCCGTGTTGGCTGATACCACGAGCGTCTTGCCGCTTGGATGCCAATCGAAAGAAAACAGTCCAGTCGTGTCGCGGTCAAAGACCTTCTTCGCCTCGCCGGTCTCCGCATCTACAACATACAGGTGATACCGCTGTTGGTCGAAATAGCCGTCGCCGTCCAGGCGGTACCAGGAAGTCTCGATGACGCGCGGAGGGATGCTAAGTCCCTCTTCTTCGCGTTTCTTCTTGGCAGCCTGCGTCCACTCCGGCGCGGTCTCTCGGAATGCGACCGCGAGACGCGTTCCGTCTGGCGACCAGGCGAAGGCGCGGATGCTGCCCTCCGGGAAGGACGTAAGCTGGCGAGCCTCGCCGCCATCTGCAGGGATGACGAAGATTTGCGGCTGTTGCTCCGATCTTCCCGAGACAAACGCCACCCTGCTGCCATCCGGCGACCAGGCTGGCATTCCGTCCCGATCTCCACTGGTGAACTGGCGAACGACGCGGCCATCCGTCGAGGCGACCCAGAGATTCGACAGCATCTTGTTCTTCGGGCCGCAGTGCTTTCGCACAAAAACGAGTTGAGACCCGTCGGGCGACACTTGGGGCTGAGCGACGAGAACGAATCGTTTCAGGTCATCGGCTTGAATTGGGCGCTTTCGTGTTGAGGACTTCTTCATGCGCATCCTTTTACCTGAAGGTCAGTGCCGCGCCTGTCTGAGCAGCCACTTTCGGGCAGTTGCTTTGTCCTCGGCAGGAATCTCACCGTCGAGAACCGCCTCTTCTAAGGCCCGCAGCCACCGGCCAACTTCAGGTCCCGGTTCCAGGTGGAGGATCTCCATGACCTCGTCCCCGCTGAGCGGCGGTCGAAACTTGGGTTCCTTCGTTTCCGCGCGCACCTGCTCCAACACCCTTTCGATTTGATCGAAGTCGATGGGCTTGGGGATCGGCCTGAGCGCGCGCGCGTCCGCCTTACAGAGCTGGAGCAGTCGGTCCACTTGATCTCCCAGGTCCCGTAGAAGCCGCCGCGCTGCCGCGGGAGTGAAGACCTCCATGGAGCCGAGTCGCATGTGATTCCGGACGAGCAGCGCGACCGCTTCCGCGTCGGCTTTCGAGAACCTCAGTCGGAGCAACATCTCAGCCGCCATCTGCGCACCGACCTTCTCATGCCCCAAGAATCGGACTCGCCCCGATTGCTCCACGGATCGCGTACGCGCCTTCCCGACGTCGTGAAAGAGCGCGGAGAGGGTGAGAACGAGATCGCCGCGTTCCGCAACCGCCCTCACCACATCGAGCAGGTGTTGCCACACGGGATGGCTATGGTAATCACCCTGATCCACATCCACGCACTCTCGAAACTCCGGCCAAAACTGATCCAACAACCCCAGATCCATCAGATCCGCCAGGGCTTCGGAGGCGGTTGGATGGAGCAGCATTTTCGTCACCTCGTCGCGAATGCGTTCGGCCGAGATGATTCGGAGGCGCTCGCGGTTGGATCGAATGGCGTCGTAGAGGCCGTCAGCGGGGGTGAGGTTCAGCTTCCAGCGGAAACGAACGGCGCGGAGCATTCGCAAGGGATCGTCTCGAAACGTGATATGAGGATCCACCGGCGTGCGAAGGATGCGGTTCCGGATGTCCTCGAGAGCGCAACCGAGCGGGTCCACCAGTTCCTGCGTGTGCAGGTTCCGCATGAGGGCGTTGATGGTGAAGTCGCGCCGCCGCGCATCCTCCACGAGGGTTGCCGGTTCGACGTCCGGTTTGCGACTTTCTGGGTGATATTCCTCGCGTCGTGCTCGAACGAGCTCCACGTTGATGCCGGCGACGCGGATGAGCGCGGTGCCGAAACGGGGATAGAGCACAGGTTCGATCTTGGAGATACCTTTTTCGTAAAGAAACTGTGCCAGTTCCTCCGCGGACTCTTCCGTCACGATGTCGAAGTCCGTGATCGGGCGATTGCCCATGATCTCATCCCGAACGGATCCACCCACGACGTAGAGGCGCCCTTCCCATCGGGTACCCCGCGTCGCTTCAGCGATCTTCGCCAGCGCCCTCATCTCTTAGCCGTTGGACGGCTCCTCGACGCTTTCCGATTCTTCTTGCTGAGGGCGAAGCGATTGCGTGTAGAGCCACATCCCGACGAGTAAACCGAGCAGCAGGCCCGCGCCGGCGAATATACCCGGGAGGGGGAAGGAAGGTTCGGTGGGCGCGTACGGGGGATCGAGGACGACGAAAGGCACGTAAACTTTCTCTCGCGCGAGTTTGGCCTGCGTGAGGTCTGCGTAAAGCGCGTCGAGCGTCGCCTCTGCCCGTTCGAGGTCTTTCAACAGGGTCTGCTGTTCGATGGCGAGGTTTGCCACTTCGATCGCGTCCTGTCTCAACTGGCGGAGCGCTCCCTGCGCGGCTTGCACGCTCGCGAATTTGGCTGCTCTCGCCGCCGCGTCATCGAGCGTAAGCGTCGTGCCCCCGTTCTTTGCCGCTTCCGCGAGTCTGTCGAGCTCTTCCGTGTAAACGCGAATCGAGGCGTCCAGTTGCGCGCGGATGCTGCGCATTTCCGGGGAATCTGGCGCGACGGTCTCACGGGCCGCCTCCATCTTCGCCTTTTGGTCGAGGATCGTCTTCTGGAGGTCCTCAAGGGCCTTCGTGAGTGGTTCGCCTTCTTCTCCGCTCGCTCTAGCCTGAACGACAGCTTGGATCTTCTGATCGAGGGCGGCGTCGGCCGCTCGAGCCTCCGCCATCAACGTGTTGAGATCGGTGGTGGACTTGATCAAGGACTCGACGAACTTGTCCCGGGCGACGGCTGTGGCTGCAAGCGGGCTCTGGCTGACGGCTTCTTTCACCCGTTCCGCCTTGGCGAGGACGTCCTTCCGCTGGCGCTCGACCTCTGTTTCGAGGAAGGCGAGCGCGTCTTCGACAAACTCCCGGCTCAGATCCTTGCTTCGGGTTCGAGCGTAGTCCATCAGGTCCTGCAGAACCGCCTGCGCAACGGTTCGGTCGTCCCACTCGAACGAAATCGCCAACTGCCCGCTCTGAGTGACCTCCGTGCGAATCTCTTCCATGAAGTCTTCGATGTCCTCATCGTCGGGCTCGTGGTTCCAAAGAGATTGTTTGTGCCTCTCGATGACGGAGAGAGCGGCCGATCGGCTTGTAACGATGTCTGAGACGACCGCCGCCTGCGTGCCAACCGTAGGCAGGTAGAGCTGGCCACCGAGAATGTTCGAACCGGCGCCTTCTGACGCCCCGCCCCTCAGGGCACCCAAGATGGGGGAGGCGTTGAGCGCGTTCTCACCCGAGGGCTTGGCAAAGAGAAGCGTCGCCTCGGCTCGAAACTGCTTCGGCCAAACGAGGGATACGATCCAACCCAGCAGCGCCCCCAGCCCTGCCGCGACGATGATTTGGAAGAACGGCGCCCTGCTCACCGAGTTACGCATCATACCGAGGCGGGCGCCCCTTTGCGGCTTACCGCCGGGACGCGAGACAGGGCGAACCAGGCGCCGAGAAGAGACGAGAGCCCTCGATCCGCGAAATGCGGAGTTACAAAGATGAGAGCGATCAGACAGGCGTAGGCAATCGCGGTCGTAGGGTCTTGGGTCAACCGCGCACCCTGGAAAAGGTCAAGAACGGGAATCACCGCCAAAGCGATGACCAGGCAGGCGAGCGGAACTCCCAGGAAGACAGCGGCCGCCACCGGAGCCATGTGCGGAACGAGAGGCGGGCCGCCTCGCAGATACTCGCCCGGGTCAACCGGTTCGAGAGGCAGTTCGTTTAGAGTCGGCAGCGCCCAACGGATCGAGTCTGCGCGCCCGCTGGATAGGCTACCTTCCTCGGTGAATCTCTCGAAGACGGTTAGGCGCAGTTCGCCGAAGGCAATCAGCGCCACGACACCGCACGCTCCCACCAAGAGGATGCGCGTCGCCTTCGATCTGGCCCCTTGCCATCGTCGCAGATGAGAAGGCAGGAACAGACCGAGGATCAAGAGACCGCCTGCAAGCAGCAGAGCCGCTCGCGATCCCGTAACGAGGATGCCAAGAAGCAACGCGAGTAACCATAAGTCGCTCCATCCGATGCGATCAGAACTGGCGAAGAGGCTCACGGCGAAGAGCACAACGAGATAGCCGGCGACGATCAGTTCGTCGAAGACGGACACGGTCAGACGTCCCTCCGCCGCGAATGCCGTATGCGAGGGGAACCAAAACGGGCTGACGAGGGGCAGGGCGAGATTCGTCAGGAGAGGAATGAGGATGGTTGCCCCCAATCCAACTCCGAGCGCCATGCGTACATCCGCCGGCGCGAGTCGCCCGCGCAGGATCAGGATGCACACTTCCCACGATAACACGATTGCGGCGGAAAGGTAGAGGAGATTGAGAGCCTTCGTAAACGGATAGAGGGTGGACGCGACGAGAACAATGGCCAAGGAGAGAAAAACGAATGGACGAGGCAATCGCCATATGTCTTCGCGGATGTTGACGAAGCAATACGGCGCCATGGCGGCGATGAGCACGTAGCCGAATGTGATGGGAAGGCCGCCAACGTACGGCAGGAGCCACGACCCAAAAAGGAGCGCTAGCGCGCACCGCTCGGAGGTGTAGCCGAGAACGACGGCGACGATGCCTGCGATCAGAAAGCCAGGATGTTCGGAGTATTTGGTAGCAAGAACAAGAAGTACAACGGCAAGCAAGCCGACGCAGATCCTCTCTCCCTTGATTCTCGCTCGCTCTACGCTCACTCTTCTGTAAAGACGTCTTACCCGACCCGTTCGCGCCCGACCGTAGAGAGTAAACTCAAGTCATGCACGCCGCGATTTCCCCCGAGCCCGAGCGCAAGGTGGCGTTCTTGACCGGTATCACGGGGCAGGACGGATCGTACCTCGCGGAGTTTCTGCTCGCAAAGGGATATGAGGTTCACGGTTTGATTCGGCGCGCGAGCACTTTCAACACATCCCGAATCGAAGCCATCTACTCGGACCCCCATGAGCAGGACGCACGCCTCTTCCTCCATTACGGAGACTTGAGCGACGCTTCGGTTCTTGCCCGGCTCTTGGCGAGAATCCAGCCGGACGAGATCTACCACTTGGGAGCGCAGTCTCATGTCCGTGTGAGTTTTGATATGCCTGAGTACACCGCGGATACGACGGGCCTCGGCACACTGCGTATCTTGGAGGCGATTCGAGAGGCGGAGATTCCGGCACGCTTCTATCAGGCGGGCAGCAGTGAGATGTTTGGCTCGGCGCCGCCCCCGCAGAACGAGCAAACGCCGTTCCACCCGCGGAGCCCCTACGCCGCCGCGAAGGTCTTTGCGCACCACATCGCGGTGAACTACCGCGAGGCATACGGACTTTATATCACGAATGGCATTCTCTTCAATCACGAAAGCCCCCGTCGTGGGGAAACGTTCGTCACGCGCAAGATCACTCGTGGCATCGCGAGCATATTGGCAGGAAAGCAGGACAAGATCTATTTGGGCAATCTGGACGCCAAGCGTGACTGGGGATACGCGCTCGACTACGTCGAAGCGATGTGGCTGATGATGCAACAGGACGAGCCGGACGACTACGTCATCGCGACTGGAGAAGCGCACTCCGTGCGCGAGTTCCTGGAGTCGGCCTTCCGTTACGTGGGTTTGGACTGGCAGGATTTTGTGGAGATCGACCCGCGTTACTTCCGACCAGCCGAGGTGGACTACCTGTTAGGCGATGCGAGCAAAGCGAGAGAGAAGCTGGGCTGGAAGCCAAGGGTCGGGTTCGAAGAGTTGGTCCGAATCATGGTAGACGCCGATTTGGAAATGTTGGGGGTAGAGCATCCATGCAAGGCGTCGGCAAAGTCTTGAGCGAAAAGCGCATCGTCGTAACGGGCGGGACCGGGTTTCTGGGCTCGCATCTGCGTGCGGTGGCAGACGAGGCGGGGCTGGAGAGTGTCACGTTTCTCGGGAGCGCGGATTACGACCTGACGGAAGTCGAGAACGTCCGCAGGATGCTAAAGGATTTGCGCCCCGAGATCTTGATTCACGCTGCGGCTGTGTGCGGAGGCATCGGGGCGAACCGCAAGGAGCCGGGCCGGTTCTTCTACGCGAATGCCGTCATGGGCATCCATCTGATTGAAGAGGCGCGCCTGGCCGGGGTCGAGAAGTTGGTCCAAATCGGCACGACCTGCAGCTATCCCAAGTTCGCTCCGATCCCGTTCCGAGAAGAGGATCTCTGGAGCGGTTACCCTGAAGAGACGAACGCTCCCTACGGCATCGCGAAGAAGGCTCTGCTCGTGCAGATGCAGGCATATCGCGACCAATATGGATTTCGCGGAATCTACTTGATCCCAGCCAATCTCTACGGCCCGCACGACAATTTCGACCCCGGCTCCAGCCACGTCATACCGGCGATGATTCTCAAGTTCGAAGAGGCGCGCGCGAAGGGCTATGATACGGTGACACTCTGGGGCGACGGCAGCCCGACACGAGAGTTTCTCCATGCTCGAGACGCTGCCCGCGGAATCTGGATGGCGACCGCTTCATACGATGGGCCGGATCCCGTCAACCTTGGCTCGGGCCAGGAGGTCTCGATTCGGGAGTTAGCGGATTTGGTCGCAAAGGAGGTCGGCTACCACGGTGCGGTTGCGTGGGATACGAGCATGCCCAATGGCCAGCCCCGCCGAAGCCTGGACGTGCGCCGAGCAGCGGATCTCTTCGGCTTCAGGGCCCAGATCCCTCTCCAGGAGGGAATCCGTGAGACGGTTCAATGGTTTCGCGCGAACCTTGCCGGAGCCGTCTAAGGTCAGACGACCTCTTTCTGTTCGGCAGCGCGGGGGATCTGGGCTTCCCGCACGACCGCGTACGTCGGAGTCTCTTCGGTATCCGGTCGCCGCGCAAACAGGGTGAGCAGGGTCCGGAACAAGATCGCAAAGTCCCTCTTGAGGCTCCACGTTTGCACGTAAGCTTTGTCGGAAGCGATTTTCTTTGGGAGAAGTGTGTGGACGTAGAAGTGCATCGGGTCCGGTTGCCTTCCCAGCAACTCTTCTTCGTCACGAAGCCAGAGTTGGGTCGGGCCCGTGATCCCGGGCCGCACGGACAGGATGACTTCGGCGTCCTCTTCCGGATAATGTTCAATGAGGCTGAAAGACTGAGGCCGAGGGCCGACCAGACTCATATCGCCTTTCAAAACGTTCCACAATTGCGGCAGCTCGTCCAGCTTGGTCTTTCGGAGGAACGCGCCCACGCGAGTAATGCGCTCGTCGTTGCTTGCCGTCACTTCCGGGCCGATCAGGTCAGCGCCATCAATCATGGAGCGGAACTTCAGGACCTGGATGGGTCGGTTGCCTTTTCCAGCTCGGCGGTGGCGAAAAAACACGGGACCGGGCGAGTCTAACACGACCGCCAGCGCGACCACGAGGAACAGGGGCGCGAGCAGGACGAGTCCCACCGTCGCACCCACTACGTCTATCAGACGCTTTATGAAAGCAGAGAAGCGTCGTTGCGATGCCTCCGCCCGATGACCTGACTCACTCCCAAACCGCGCGTGCAGCGTTCGTCCGTGCATGATTCATTCCTTGTTGCCCCGCCGCCCTTCCATGGGCTCCGGCAATTATACCGGCTTCGACCTATGGACGCCTGACCGCCCTTAGCCGGTTCATCTCCTCACTTGACATAGTGGATGAGTGGATCATCCAGATCGTCCAGTAACATCACCGCAACGACGGGGTAGGGACGCGACTTCGCTACCTCTCTTGCCTCGTCGAAGGTAACGGACTGGAGTACGAGGCCGGGGACGCTGGGTTCCAGCGCCTCCAAGGCGAACTGCAGAGCCGCGTTCGGCGTGCTAAAGCACGCCAATCCATGAACTCCGCCAAACCGGTAGCACCCGTAGCGACCTGTGGGCGGATGGTGCAGGACGATCACCTGCTCAGGAAAGTCCCGGTCCAGGCCGAGTATCGCGCGAGGAAGCGTTCTCTCGTCCACGTCGGTATTGTCGGCACGGTTTGCCGGGTCTGGAGGGGCGGCGAGGACGGCACCCAAACGCCTCGGACTACTGTATACTGGAAACAGGAGGCAAGACCATGGCAGACCGAGTTTACGTATTCGACACCACGCTCCGGGACGGCGAGCAAAGCCCGGGCGTCAGCCTCAACGTCCAGGAGAAACTGGAAATCGGCCGAGCGCTCGTCGATCTGGGCGTCGACATCATCGAAGCCGGTTTCCCGATCTCTTCACCGGGAGACTTCCAGAGCGTCAACACGCTCGCAAAGGAGTTGAAAGGCGTCACGATCTGTGGCTTGACGCGGGCCGTCGCGAAGGACATCGAGGTGGCTGCGGAGGCGCTGAAGCCCGCCGAGCGTCCGCGGATTCACACGGGGCTCGGCGTCAGCGACATTCACCTCGAAAAGAAGCTGCGTATGACACGGGAACAAGCACTGGAAGCGGGCGTCGCCGCTGTGAAGTTGGCGCGGCAGTACACGGATGACGTCGAGTACTACATGGAAGACTCCGGCCGAGCGGATCCTGAATACGTGTACCGCGTCGCGGAAGCGGTCATCGCAGCCGGAGCCACCGTGCTCAACGTTCCGGATACTACGGGCTATAAGTACCCGGATGAATACCGCGACTTGCACCGAGGCATCCTGGAAAACGTACCCAATGCCCACAAAGCAATCCTCTCGTGTCACTGCCACAACGACTTGGGCATGGCGACGGCCAACACGCTTGCGGGCGTTCTGGGCGGAGCGCGACAGGTGGAGGTGACCATCAACGGCATCGGCGAGCGAGCTGGAAACACCGCGCTCGAAGAGGTCGTTACCGCCATCAAGATTCGTGAGGATTACTTCAAGGTCTACACGAACATCAAGCACGAGAAGCTGCTACAAGTGAGCAAACTCGTGTCGCAGCTGACCGGCATGGTCGTCCAGCGGAACAAGGCCGTTGTGGGTGCGAATGCCTACGCGCACAGCAGCGGCATCCACCAGGACGGCGTCCTCAAGGATCGCTCGACGTACGAAATCATTCCGCCGGAGATGGTCGGCGCCGAACGCAGTGAGATCATCCTGACGGCTCGCTCCGGGCGCCACGGATTGCGGCATCAGCTGATGGAGATGGGCTTCTCGTTTCCCGAGGATCGTTTCGAGAGAATCTACGAGGAGTTCCTCAAAGTGGCGGACACGAAGAAGCAGGTAAGTCGCGAGGATCTGGCTGAGCTGGTAAACAACGTAAAGTAATGCATTTCAGTCGGTGACGGCGGTTGCCCACCTGGTGGCACCGCTGCGAGAGCCGATAATGAGAGTATGAAAGCACGAGCGTGGAAACGCGTGCTCCTCGTCGGCTTCGCCCTTTGCGCGGCTTATCTCATGCTGATTTCGTTCTGGAGCCGCAGCGCCGGCGAAGCGTATCGGCAACGAGAGCTGGCGCGCGATCATCAGTTTCATGAAGCGGTGGAACGGGGCGATCGAGCCGGTGCTGCCTCGCTCGCAGATCGGTTGGTGCAGGAGTCTGAGCAGGATTTCACCGGAGAAGACGCGATGAGAATCGGAGCAGGGGGGTTGCTTCTCTTGCTGGTTGCTTACGGGGTGGGGGCGAGCGTCTATCTGCGCTCCAACCGACCTGCATAGGCCCCACTCAGCGATCGTCGTTCCTACGCACCAAGCCGCCGAGCACGAGGGCTGAGCCGATGATGACAAGGTTCTTGACGATGTATTGCCCCTCGAGCGTCAGCTGAAAGACAGAATCCTGAAAGCACACTTGGGGCAGGAGAACCAACGGCAAGAAGGTGCCCGGCATCTGGAACGCGAGCAGGGCGATGCCGACGCGAGTGAGCGCTGGAACCGCCAGGCACACGCCGATCGCCACCTCCCACCAACCGAGAAAGGGCACAAACCACGCGGGGTCGAACCAGTACACGGTTTTCGTCACTAACTCGGCTGCCGGGCTCGAGCCGACTACCTTAAGCGCCCCAAACCAGACGAAGACGATGCCCAATCCGATCCGCATCGTCGGCACGCCCAGTTTCCAGAGGGTCTCTGAGATCTTCCGGTCCAGTTCGTCGAAGCGCGGGGATGCCACGGACGGTTTTCTACCCCGCGCCCTTGGCAGAAGACAAAAACGGACGGCGGCAGAGCCGCCGTCCGCAGAGGTTTGGTGGCTGGGTTGCCTTAGAAGTCCATGTCCTCCATGCCGTGGCCGCCAGCCGGCTCCTTCTTCTTCTCGGGCTTCTCGACCACGAGCGCCTCGGTCGTCAGGACCAGGCCCGCGATGGAAGCCGCGTTCTCCAGAGCCGAGCGGGTCACCTTGGCCGGATCCACGATACCGACCTTGACCATGTCCACGAGCTCGCCGCTCGTGACATCGAGGCCCCAACCCTTCTTGCCCTCGCGCACCTTCTCGACCATGATGCTGCCTTCCATGCCAGCATTCTCAGCGAGCGTGCGGAGCGGCTCTTCGAGGGCGCGGCGAACGATGTTCACGCCGGTCTGCTCGTCCGGATCCGTGACCTTGATATCCTTGAGGACTTCCGCCACTTCGAGCAGCGTTACGCCGCCGCCCGGGACGATGCCCTCTTCGATCGCGGCGCGCGTCGCGCTGATCGCGTCCTCGTAGCGGTGCTTCTTCTCCTTGAGCTCGGTCTCGGTCGAAGCGCCGACCTTGATCACTGCGACGCCGCCGGCGAGCTTCGCCAGTCGCTCTTGGAGCTTCTCGCGATCGTAGGAGGACTCGGTCGTCTCGATCTGCTGCTTGATCAGGTTGATGCGGCCCTGAACGTCCGACTTGCTGCCCGCGCCTTGGATGATGGTCGTGTCTTCCTTGGTGATCACGACCTTCTTGGCGCGACCGAGCATGTCGATCGTGACGTTCTCGAGCTTCGTACCGAGGTCCTCGCTGATGAAGGTACCGCCGGTCAGGATCGCAATGTCCTCGAGCATCGCCTTGCGGCGATCGCCGAAGCCCGGAGCCTTCACCGCAGCGACCTGGATGACGCCGCGAATCTTGTTCAGAACGAGCGTCGCCAGAGCGTCACCTTCGACGTCCTCCGCGATCACCACAAGCGGACGCCGAGCTGCGGCGACCTTCTCGAGGAACGGCAGGAAGTCCTGCGCGCTGCTGATCTTCTTCTCATGAATCAGGATCAGCGGATCCTCGAGGACGGCCTCCATGCGCTCGGGGTCGGTCACGAAGTACGGGCTGATGTAGCCTCGGTCGAACTGCATACCTTCGACGACCTCGAGCGTCGTGTCTCGGCCCTTGCTCTCCTCCACCTGAATCACGCCGTCGCGGCCCGCCTTGTCGAAGGCATCCGCCACGTGCTGGCCGATCTCAGGATCGTTGCCCGCGATCGTAGCCACGAACTCGATCTGGCTCTTGTCCTTGACCTTGATCGCTCGCTTGCGGATCGCCTCGACCGCCGCATCCACGGCTTTGTCAATGCCGCGCTTCAGGGCGATCGGGTTGCCGCCAGCGGCGACATAGCGAAGCCCTTCCTTGACCATCGCTTGCGCAAGGATGGTCGCCGTGGTCGTACCGTCACCCGCCACGTCATTGGTCTTGCTGGCGACTTCCTTGCACAGCTGGGCGCCCATGTTCTCATACGGATCTTCGAGCTCGATCTCCTTGGCGACGGTTACCCCGTCCTTCGTGATCGTTGGGCTGCCCCATTTCTTGTCAAGGACGACGTTGCGGCCCTTCGGACCGAGCGTGACCTTGACAGCGTCCGCTACCTTGTTGACGCCTCGCTCCAAAGCTCGGCGCGCATTCTCATCATACAACAGTTGTTTTGCTGCCATCGTGTTCTCCTCCTTTTATGATTCGATGATCGCGTAGATCTGATCCTCGTCCAGGATCGTGTATTCCTTGCCGTCAATGGTGACTTCGTTTCCACCGTACTTCGAGAACAACACGCGGTCGCCAACCTTCACGGTCATCGGAGCGCGCGTGCCATCCTCGAGCAGGCGGCCGTCACCGACGGCGATCACCTTGCCCGTTTGCGGCTTCTTCTTCGCCGTGTCCGGCAAGTAAAGACCGCTCGCCGTCTTGTCTTCCTCTTCCAAAACCTCGAGGACGACTTTGTCGTTGAGCGGTCGCAGTTTCAGCTTGCTGGGTGCTTCCTTGACTTTCATTCTGGTACCTCCTTCCAATCAAGATTTAACGTGCGGAACGCGATTTCGGTTCCAGCACTCTTCGGCTTCGAGCGTTAGCACTCTCGCCTGTTGAGTGCTAATCTACCTGATGCGAGCCCCGCCGTGTCAAGGGGGGCGACCGCGGAGTAGAATAAGCACGGTGCATCCAGTCCTTTTCAAGGTCTTTGGCTTCGAGGTCCGGACCTGGAGCGTTCTCCTCCTCGCGGGCGCCTTGGCGGGCGCGTGGCTCGCGGCCCGGCGGGCGCGGAGGTTTGGCTTCGAGCCCGGCACGGTCGGTGATCTGGCATGGATCCTCCTCCTGGCAGGCGTGTTGGGCGCCAGACTCGGCTGGGTGATCCAGGAGCTTCCCTATTACATGCAGCATCCTGCGGAAATCTTGAACTTTCGCGCCGGCGGCATGACAAGCTACGGAGGTGTGTTCGGGGCGGCGATTGCCCTGGCAATCTGGTGTAAGCGCACCGGTACGTCTTTCTTGACGGCGTTCGATTGGTTGGCTGCGCCGGCCTTGGTCGCCAATGCGATCGGGCGCGTCGGTTGCTTCTTCAACGGGTGCTGCTACGGAGGTCCGTGCGACTTACCCTGGGCGGTGACGATTCACCCGGAGGACGGAGGAGCGGCCTACCTTGGTCATCCTGCCCAGCTGTATGACACGGCACTCTCCCTCATAGGCGCGATGGCACTTCTGTGGTACGAGCGACGTCACGAGTCCGCGCCGCCGCGCGGACGACTGACCGCGCTGTTCTTGATGGCGTACGGCACCTCCCGTTTCGTCTTGGAGATCTTCCGCGCTGGCGTTTCTTCGGGCTCCAGTTTCGGATGGCCGATTCCGGACGGGATGATCGTCGCCATAGCGATCTTCGTGACGGGCGCGGCGATGTTGGGCGTATTCGCCCTGCGAGCGGGCCAGGCGTCTTCCGGTGCCGCAGGCGGCAGCACGAAAACGCCGAAAGAAACCTAAGCAGGTAGCCTACGCCGTCGTGGCGTCCATCCAATTCCTCGGCGCGGCCCGGACGGTGACCGGCTCGAAGCACGCGCTTTTTGTCGGCAAGAAGACGCTTCTCGTTGACTGTGGTCTGTTTCAAGGCCGCAGCGAGTTGAAAGAGCTGAACTGGAAGCCTCTTCCCATTCGTGCAGACCAAATCGACGCCGTTCTGTTGACTCACGGACACATTGACCACATCGGATACTTGCCACGCCTGTACAAGCAGGGATACCGCGGGCCGGTCTACTGCACGCGGGCGACTGCAGACATCGCCCGGCTCAGTCTGCCCGACAGCGGCCGCCTGCAAGAAGAGTACGCCGACTACGCGAACCGGAAGGGCTTCTCCCGTCACAAGCCGGCGTTGCCCCTCTACACAGAGAAAGAGGCCGTCCGTGCATGCAAGCTGCTGGAGCCGATCCCGTATTACGAGAACCTTGCCCTGCCCGGCAAGTGCACTGCTCGATTTCTCATTGCCGGTCACATCCTGGGCGCGGCCTTCATCCAACTCTATCTGCCGGACGGGCGGACCGTCCTTTTCGGGGGCGACCTCGGTCGTTACAACGTGCCGATTCTCAAAGACCCCGATGAGGTCAGTTACGCGGACTATCTGTTGCTCGAAAGCACGTATGGCAACCGCTCCCATGCGAAGGACCCTCCTCGCGAGCGATTCTGCGACGAGATCAAGCGCGTAATCGAAACCGGCGGCGTCCTCGTCGTGCCGGCCTTCGCCATCGGCCGAACCCAGGAGCTACTGTATTATCTTTCTCAAATGGAACAGGAGCACTCGCACGAGCCTCTGATTCCGGTCTACTTGGACAGTCCCATGTCCGCAGCGGCGACACGCATTTACAGTCGCTATCCCCAACTGTATGATGAGGAGACGAGCGAGATGCTGCGAACCAGCGGCGACCCGCTCGCGCCTCGGTCGTTGCACACGGTGACCGACGTATCGCAGTCCAAGGCGTTGAACTTCATGGACGGCCCGGCGGTGATCCTGTCGAGCAGTGGGATGGCGTCGGGTGGTCGCGTCGTCCACCACCTCGCGCACCGCCTGCCGGACGAACGCAATACAGTCCTATTCGTCGGATATCAGGCCGAAGGCACCTTGGGAAGGCGGCTTGTCGAAGGAGCGTCCGAGGTTACGATCATGGGTGAGACAGTACCGGTCCGCGCGCGGATCGCCTCGATCCAGTCTCTCTCGGCTCATGCGGATGCCGACGGCATCCTCCGCTGGCTGCGAGGGTTCAAGAAACCCCCGAAGCGCACATTCCTGGTGCACGGGGAACCAGAGGCGCAGGAAGCGTTGGATGAGCGGATCCGCACGGAGTTGGGGTGGGAGACAGAGATTCCGGCGCTCCATGATGTCGCACAGCTGGACAAGCTGACGTAGAAGGGAAGGGAAGAAGTGCCTATGGGTCCAGGACGCGCTGTTGTTGGTCTGGTCGTGCTGTCGGCGGTCTTGGTGGCAGTCGGCTGCGGGAAGGAGAACGTAGCGGAGAGCAACGAACCACAGACGACCACGCTTCGTCGAGGAGTGGAGGTCGAGGTTGCGCCGCTGCTCACGATCTCGAGTGGTGGGTCCAAGGTTGGGGAGAGGATCCCTCTCGTAGTGACCAAGGACGTGTTGGACGAGGAGGGACGGGTCGCGCTCCCGGCCGGCACGATCGCTTGGGCGGAGGTTACTCGCTCACGAGGGGCAACGACATTCACAGCCCTCGCCAATCAACCGGCTCGTTTGGAGATCCGGTTCGACTACGCGGAGGGACCGGACGGGGTTGCCGTACCGCTATGCGCAGACGCGGCCGCACCCGAACAACCGATCGAACTCACGAGGGCCGATTCCTCGCGACCCAAGGCTCGGCAGGGCCAGTCCGACCTGCTCGCGAATCCCAAGGTTCAGGAGACCCTGCAAGCCTATTTGCAACTCATGGAGAACGGAGAAGCGCCCAAAGTCCAGATGGACCAAGAACTACGCCAAGCGCTGCTCAACGAGCTCGGCACGGCTCCGCCGAGTAAAGAGTCTATGGACGCCTTGGAGACTCTGCTCCGACGGGCGAAGGCTGGCGATGTCTCGAATCTTGCGCCTTCCGAGGTTCTGTTGGCGGTCGCGGCGGCTCAACAGGTGGTTGGGCTTCTTGACTCCGCAGGCGACCGTTTGGCAGGGATGCTGAAAGGCGCTAACATCCGGATCTGGGCTGGCACACCGTTGAAGGCGTTCGTCGCCCATGACACGACTCTGCCTCTGGCGAAGCCGAAGGATCCTGGAAAGAAGGCCGGTTAGCGGTCGGTCAGCTCGATCAAGTGCTCGTCCGGGTCTTCGACGAAGTAGGACCTCCGTCCCGTTGCAAACTCGACGGGGCCGCGCACGGCAATGCCTTTCGCACCAATCTCACGGGCGAATTCGTCCAAACGATCCGCTGCGATTTTGAAGGCGACATGATAGACAGCGCAGCGCGGCTCGCCTTTTTGGCGGATATACTCGGTCGCCAGTTGGGTGCCCGGGTTCTTCGGGTTGAAGAGAACGAGCAGAAAGTCGCCGGAGCGGAGAAACGCATTCTGCCCTTCGTCGTGTGACTCCAGCTCGAAGCCCAGCCGCTCATAGAACTCGATCGCACGAGGAAGGTCTTCGACCCAAAGCGCCAGTTCAGAGATGGATTCGATCGCGCCGTTCATGGGCACAAGAGTACCGCACGGGCCCTACGGCGCGACGATCTGTTCCGGCCGATAGTCCAGCACGGATCCCTTGGCGAGGTCGCTCTCCCGCACAACGCCGATGAGCTCGACTCTCAACACCTTCGCTCCGCGACTCGCCAGCCACTGGACGACCTCGTTGACGCTGGTCTCGTCCGGTTTCGTGAAATTCATCGAAACCTGTGATACGGATTGCTCTGGCAGGCGAGTGGCGATGGCTCGAACGCCGTGAAACCGCGGGTCGGCATCCCTTGCGCGACGGATGACGCTCGCCAAGGTTTGGGCGAGTTCGTATTGCTCGATCGGCAACACCGCGTTCACCGCAAGAAGTGGATCCCGAAGACCCATGACGGTAACGCCCCACCTGCGGTGAGGGCGGTTCGGCCCGAAATCGGCTGGAATCTCTTTGCCTTGGACGGCTTCGAAGCCACCCTTGCGGAGTGTCGGCAGGTCCTTTGCGTGGCGGCCGCGCTCGCTCTTTTCGTAGAGCAGAACTGGAACCTGGTACGTCTCGGCAAATGCACTCGCGATCGCCTCGACGTAGGCGAGAGCGTCGGTTTCCGTCACACCGTCCTGTTGCTGAAGGACAAACGGGCACACATCGAGCGCGCCGATACGAGGGTGGGCTCCCGTGTGGGTGGTGAGATCAATGAGCGGGAGAAGCGCATCGCAGAGTTGGAAGAGAGCCGCTCGCACCTGGTTGGTATTTCCCGAAAAAGCGGTGACGATTCGGTTGTGATCCGGGTCGGCTTCGTTAAAGTGGATCTGGACGCCCGCCGCTACCATCGCCTCGCGTGCGAGTTCCTCTAACTGGGGATGGCGTCCCTCCGACCAGTTTGGGACCGACAGCATCAGAGCCCCATGATGTGGTAGCCGGAGTCTACGCAGATGATCTCGCCGGTGACGCCGTGGCTCAAATCGCTGAGTAAGTACAGCGTCGTGGAGGCGACTTGCTCTTGCTCCGCCGGCCTTTTGAGCGGAGCTCTCTCCTCGACGACACCCAGGATCTGGGTGAATCCGCGGATCCCACGAGCGGCTACGGTGTTGATCGGCCCCGGGGAGACCGCGTTGACTCGGATTCCTTTTGGCCCCAGATCATACGCCAAATATCGCGTAATGCTCTCGAGAGCCGCCTTGGCTACGCCCATGACGTTGTATCCGGGCAAAACCCGCTCGCTTCCGATATACGTCATCGTCACGAGAGAGGCGTCGTCGTTCAGAACGTCCTCCAAGGCGCGAGCCATGGCGACGAACGTGTAGGCGCTCGTCTCCAGCGCCACCTTAAATCCCTCTCGGCTGGTTTCGATAAAACGTCCTTGAAGGTCTTCTTTCTGGGCGAAAGCGACGCTGTGTACGGCGAAGTCCAGTTTTCCTCCCTTGCCGACGTCTTCTGCGAGGCCAGCAAGCTGTTCGTCGTCGTTCAGGTCACACTGAACCAGGGTGAATTCGTCGCGGCCCTCGATCAGTTTCGCTGCCGATTGCGCCATCCGCTCGTTCTGCCCGCCGACGATGACGGTCGCGCCTTCCCTCGCCGCGCGGTCGGCCACTGCCCAAGCGATACTTCGTTGGTTGGCGACGCCGAAGACGATGCCCCTTTTTCCTTCCAAGAGTCCCATAGCCGGGGATTCTATCCGTTACACGATGGTGACGTCGTGGCCGCCCTGGGTGATTTCGCCGATTACGTACGGCGTCTCTCCCGCTTCTCGCAAGCGATCCACGAGAGCAGGCGTGTGCTCGCTTCCAGCGATGAGGACCATGCCGATCCCCATGTTGAACGTGCGATACATTTCCCGTTCTTCCACTTCGCCCAATCGTTGGATCAGTTGGAAGATGGGCGGAGGAACCCACTGTTTCTTCTCGACTACGGCGCGTAGGTTCGTGCCAAAGACGCGCGGCAGGTTTTCATAAAAGCCTCCGCCCGTGATGTGCGAGATCGCCTTGACCGTCCCGGAGTCAAGCAGCGGCGCGAGAGACTGCAAGTAGCACCGATGCGGCCGTAAGAGTTCTTCAGCGAGCGTTCTGCCGGTCTCTTCCATGGTCTGGTCGAGGGACAGGCCGCCGACTTCCAACAACGCCTTGCGCGCGAGCGAATAGCCGTTCGTGTGCAATCCATCGGATGCCAGGCCGATGAGAAGGTCGCCCGGCCCGACGTCTTGCTTTGGCAGAAGCCGCTCTTTCTCGACGATGCCGACAATCGCGCCGACGACGTCCACCTGACCTTCGGCATACACTGAGGGCATCTCTGCAATCTCGCCACCGATCAGGACGCAGCCGTGCGCTTTGCACACCTCAGCCGCGCCAACCACGACTTCGGCAACAGCCTCCGCTTTGAGCTTGGAAGCCGCAAAGTAATCCAAGAAGAACAACGGTCGGGCGCCGTGACAGAGTATGTCGTTGATACAGTGTCCCACGATGTCCTTGCCCAAGCCGGCGAAGGAACCAACCATCGCAGCGAGTACGGTCTTCGTCCCGACACCGTCCATACTACTTACGAGGACCGACTGCGGGAGCCCGATTGCGTTGCCGTCGAATAGCCCGCCGAACGTTCCCGGCCCGCCTAAGACTTTGCCCTCGTGGGTTTCGCGAACGGCGGGCAAGAAGGCGCGTACCGCGCGGTTCTGTTCGTCAATGTCCACGCCCGCCCGGCTGTAGGTCAACTGCTCGTCCACAGAGGAAGGTTACCCTTATGCTGCTCGAGGAAGGAGCGCCTTTGCTGCCGCGGCGACGCCGTGCTTCGCCACCTCCTTGGCGCGCTCGAGCGCCGGCATCTCCACTTGAGTGCGAGCGAGTACTTCCGGTGCGAGCTCCTCGAATTTGGTGAACCAGGGATGACCGAAACCGGCGCGTTCCGCGCAAAGGTTCGCCAAAAAGAGTAGGGCGGCCACGGCGTACTCCTCCTCCGGAGCTTCACCGGGTTGTCCATGATAACGGACGACGGGCGTTAGGGCATCCGGCAATCGCCAGGATTGGACGATGGCAGCCCCCAACTCTCGCGAGTCTTCGCCGATGCAGTGCCGCTCGCACCCATGCACGATCAGCGATTCCGTTTCACTCAGTTCGATGGCTGCATTGAGTTCGTCGGGAGCCAGCAAATAGAGCGCCGCGACTCCGATCTCGTGCAGCATCCCGAGTGTGAACGCCTCCATTGGCTTGTCGGTGTGCAACGCCTCGGCGAGGTGGCTCGCCGCAAAGGCTGTGGCCGTGCAGTGTGTCCACCAACGGAAGAGGTCAAAGCGTGGGACGTCTGCCAATCGCTGCTCATGAGCGGCGTCCATCAGCGAAGCGATACAGGAGCGAACGGAGGAAGGCCCGAGCATGTCCAGCGCTTCCTCGACGCAAGTCGCCTTGCGGCTCCCGAATCCGCTGGCGTTTGCAGCCCGCAGCACCTTCGCTGTGCAGGAAGGGTCGAGGGATAGCAGAGCCGCCAGGCGCTTGGGGTGTGAAGAAGCGGTCTCAGCGAGCAGTTCCAATCCTCTCACGACGGGGCGAAAGATCGGAAACGCTTCGACCCTCGCAGCCTTCAGTTGAAAGTTCGGCGCGTCCCTCATCCCTAATCCTCAGTATCGGTTACTGAGGTTCCACGTCTCCCAGCACGCTAACCTGGTTTAGCGACTGGATTCACGCTCGCCCGAGAGCGAAACTTCGAGAGGAACTTCACCGTTTCGCAGGTAGCCGCGTTCCCGAGCGATCTCTTCTCGGCCCACGGCGCTGCCGGCCTTCACGGAACTCTCGAGCGCCTTGACATATTCGTTCTCCGCTGCCTCGAGTCGTTGTCTCTCGGCTCGCTCACTCTGCCGCAAGTCGAGGTAATTGGCCCAGAGCCCCTGATTGAGCCACGCAACGAATCCCGCAGCCGCAAGAAACGCAACGAATATCACAACTCTCTTCCGCATACCGCCCTCCTTGGCTGGCCCGAAGAATACCCTCTACAGGGGATTCTCCGAAACCTGCAGTACGGTGACCATATTCGTCGTACCGGGTTTGCCGACTGGAAGACCCGCGGTGATCACCACCAGATCTCCGCTCTTGAGCAAGCCTTGTTCGAGAGCGGACCGAAATCCGTTTTGGATCATCTGCTCCGTGCTGGTGAATTCTTGTGTGATGAGTGGACGCACGCCCCACACCAAAGATACCTGCCGCGCGGTCCGCTCCAAATAGGTTGCGCAGAGAATCGGCACCGGCGGGCGGTACTTGGCCACCATGCGGGCGGTGAAGCCACTCGTCGAGAAGGTGAGGATCGCTTTGGGCCGAAGCTCCGCCGCCATGGTCGCAGCTGCATGGGCGACGGATTCTGTGGCTTCGTCGGGCCGTTCGAGCGGCAGTCGGCTCATGGCTGCGCTGAACTCGCGGCTCTTCTCCACCTTTCGCGCGATTCGCGCCATGTATCGAACCGCCTGGACCGGAAACTTCCCGTACGCGGTCTCGCCCGACAGCATCACCGCGTCCGTCCCGTCCAGAATGGCGTTCGCGACGTCGGTCGCCTCCGCTCGCGTCGGCGACGGAGCCTCGACCATGCTCTCCATCATCTGCGTGGCTGTGATGACCGGCTTGCCAGCCGAGCGGCACAGTGCGATAATCCGCTTCTGTACGATCGGCACATCCTCGATCGGCATTTGCAGCCCAAGGTCTCCGCGAGCCACCATGATTCCATCCGAGGCGTCGAGGATCTCTTCGATGTTGTGAACCGCCGCCCGCATCTCGATTTTTGCAAGAATCGGAAGCTTGGCTCCCAGTCGCTGGAGCTCCTTCTCGACCTCGAGGATGTCGTCCGCTCGGCGGACGAAACTCATGGCTACCGCGTCCACGCCGGCATGAACGCCTCGGGCCAAATCCTCTCGGTCCTTGTCCGTCAGGGAAGGGACTTCCGGGGCCGTGCCCGGTAACGTGATGCCTTTCCGCGACCGGACGATTCCCCCGGTGAGCGATACCAGGCGAATGCGATCCTTCGTGCGCTCCGAGACCTTGAAGACAACCTCTCCGTCTCCGATGAGAACGCGCTGGCCCGGAGTCAGCAGGTCCAGAATCGCAGGATCCTGGATCGGAATCTCTTCCGGACCCTCGCCGACGGCATACTCGTTCCCCTCGACGACGTACAGCTCGCCGCCGCGGACCGTTCCAAGGCGGAACTTCGGGCCGGAAAGATCGAGAAGCGTGCACACGGAGCGATCCAACCGAGCGGATTCCTCTCGAAGGATTCGCAAGAGTTCCAAGCGGTCGTCCCAATCGCCGTGACTACAGTTGAGGCGGGCCACCGACATTCCGGCTTCGATCAGCTCCGCGATCGCGGTCTTCGTCCGCGAAGCGGGCCCCAACGTACAAACGATCTTCGTTCGGCACCTCATGATGCCTCCTATTCGTGACTCATCTCTGCTCGAAATCGTGGGCCGGCGTACTCCGCTGCACCTGCCAGCCGTTCCTCAATCCGGAGCAGTTGATTGTACTTGCACACGCGATCCGTGCGAGCGGGCGCTCCCGCCTTGATCTGCCCGCAGCGAGTGGCAACGGCGAGGTCGGCGATGAAGGTGTCCTCCGTCTCGCCGCTGCGATGGCTCACGATGGCCGTGTAGCCGTTCTCATGCGCCAGCCGAATGGCCGCGAGGGTTTCGGTCAGCGTCCCGATCTGATTCACCTTGATGAGAATGCTGTTCGCCACGCCCCGTTCGATGCCTTGTTGGAGGCGATTGACGTTCGTGACGAACAGGTCGTCGCCAACGAGTTGGACGCTCGATCCGAGGCGATCGGTCAGCGCCTTCCAGCCGTCCCAATCGTCTTCGCTCAAGCCGTCCTCGATCGAGACGATCGGGTACCGATCGCAGAGGCTCGCATAGTATTCCACCATTTCGTCGGAAGAGAGGTCGCGATTCTCGGCGCGGAAGTGATAGCGCCCGTTTTGGAAGAACTCATTGCTGGCGGCGTCGATCGCGAGCGAGATCTGGTCCGCGGGGCGGTAGCCAGCTCGCTCGATGGCTGCCATGAGATAGTCGAACGCCTCTTCCTGTTTCTGAAGATTCGGTGCAAATCCGCCTTCGTCCCCTACTCCGCCGAGCAGCGAGTTCTCAGCCAGCACTTTCTTGAGAGCGTGATACACCTCGGCGCCCGCCCGCAAGGCTTCCGAATAACGGTCGAAGCCATGCGGAACGATCATGAACTCTTGAATGTCCACGTTGCTCGCCGCGTGCTTGCCGCCGTTGAGGATGTTCAGGAGCGGAACCGGCAACAGGTTTCCTGACGTGCCGCCCAAGTACTCATATAGCGGCACGCCCTGGCTCTCGGCGCAAGCCCGCGCCGTTGCGAGACTGACCCCCAGAATCGCGTTGGCGCCCAGCCGCCCTTTGTTCTCGGTCCCATCCAACCGAATGAGCGCCTCGTCCAGCGCTTGCTGATCGAAGGGATCCAGTTTCGCGACCGCGGACGCGATCTCCTCGTTGACGTTCTGCACTGCGCGGAGAACGCCCTTGCCATCGTAGCGGCTTGGATCGCCGTCGCGGAGCTCGACCGCTTCATGAGCGCCCGTGCTGGCTCCACTCGGCACAGCTGCACGGCCGAAACTCCCATCGCTAAGCCCTACCTCGACCTCAATCGTCGGATTGCCACGACTGTCGAGAATCTCCCTCGCGCGAACGAACGATATCGCTGGTTCCATGGCGAGGAGTCTACCTACGGGATAGAATGAGCGCATGCGAACCGATCGCGCGAGGCGCCTCATCGTGGGCAACTGGAAGATGAATCTCGACCAGGCTGGGGCGAGGCACCTGGCGGCGGCGATCGCAACCGCGGCGAAAGCCGAGACACATTTCTCTGACATAGTGATATGTCCGCCGTACACGCTCTTGCACGCGGCGAAAGAGGCGCTCGCGGGCAGCACGATTCGCCTCGGCGCACAAGATGTCTTTTGGGAAGATAAGGGGGCCTTCACCGGCAAAATCAGCCCGGGAATGTTGGTGGACGCCGGCGTGGATTACTGCATCGTCGGACACAGCGAGTGTCGCGGCCGCTTTGGCGCGGGCGCAGTCGAGCCTCGGTTGGCGCGGTACTTCGCGGACGATGACGAGACCGTCCGCTTGAAGTTCTCAGCGCTGTTGAGGCACGGTATCAAGCCGATCCTCTGCGTGGGTGAGACCGAGCAGGAGCGCAAGGAAGGCCGCGCGGATCAAGTCGTGCACGATCAAGTCTCGCGCGTAATCGTGGCGTTGGCGGAGGATGCGACCGGCGCAGCCGTCGCCTACGAGCCAGTCTGGGCAATCGGTACCGGCCAGGTGTGCGATCCTGAAGAGGCGGCGAGAATGGCAGCGCGCATCCGAGAGATCCTGGATCGGTGCCGCCAAACGGGGATTCGCGTCCTCTACGGCGGGAGTGTGACGCCGGAGAACGCCGAAGCCCTCTTCGCGCACGAAGAGATCCAGGGCGCGCTGGTTGGCGGCGCGAGCTTGCGAGTGGATTCCTTTACTACGATTGTGAGGTATGCAGGATGACTCAACCACGATCCCCCTCTTCGACAAGCGTCACGATCTCCGAACTCATGACGCCCGAGCACGCAAATTTCCTTGGCAAAGTGTTCGGCGGAAGCATCCTGGCGCTGCTCGACAAGTGCGCCTACGTGACGGCGAGCCGATTTGCCGGCACGATCTGCGTCACCGCAAGTTTCGAGCGCGTGGACTTTCACAGCCCGATTGAAGTGGGCGAGTTAGTTCATTTAACTGGTACGGTGGACTACGTCGGTCGAACGAGCTTACAGGTTCGGATCGAAGTCGAGGCGGAGAACATCCATCGAAGGACTCTTCGCCACACGAACAGTTGTATTGTAACCATGGTTGCGATTGATGAGGAAGGGCGCCCCACTCCGGTTCCTCGCCTGCATCCACAAACAAGGGAAGAGAAGTTGCGGTTCCTCGCAGCCGCGCAAAGGCGGAAGTTGGCCCAGGGCGAGAGGAAGGAACAAGAGGATCTGCTCGAAGAACTTGCCCGCCTCTCGGACGAGGCCCTGGACCAGCGCGTCCGGGAGGAGCTCGAAGGATAAGCGCGGGATTGCTTGTAAGAGCGTGGATACGTGGGTACAATCCGGATGACCCGCTCCGCGGTGGGCGGGCCAGGAGGGAAACATGAAAACAAAGCGATCTTTGCTACGTTTGTCCCTTTGCGCGGGCGCGGCGCTCGCGCTTTCCGGCATCCAGTTCGGCTGCGGCGGTGGCGGTGGTGGCGGAAGTTTGTCAACGTTGATCGCGTTTGCGTCGAATCGCGATGGGAACAGCGAGATCTATGTCATGAACGCGGACGGCACGAACCAGACGAACCTGACGAACAACGCCGCGGCCGACCAAGAACCGGTGTGGAGCCCGGATGGTTCGAAGATCGCGTTCCTGTCGGATCGCGATGGGAACGACGAAATCTACGTGATGAACGCGGATGGCACGAACCAGACGCGACTGACGAGCGACCCGGCGACCGACTTCAACCCACTTTGGAGCCCCAATGGCTCGAAGATTGCGTTTGAGTCGTTTCGCGACGGGAACGTCGAGATCTACGTGATGAACGCGGACGGCACGAACCAGACGAACGCGACGAACAACCCGGCCGTCGACATCGATCCAGTGTGGAGCCCGGATGGTTCGAAGATCGCGTTTCGGTCGTTTCGCGATGGGAATAACGAGATCTACGTCATGAACGCGGACGGCACGAGCCAGACGAACCTGACGAACAACGCTGGGGACGACCGCGATCCGGCGTGGAGCCCGGATGGCTCGAAGATCGCGTTCTGGTCTGGTCGTGATGGGAACAGAGAACTCTACGTGATGAGCACGGATGGTGCGAACCAGACTAACCTGACAAACAACGCTGGGGACGACGATAGCCCCGTGTGGAGTCCGGATGGTTCAAAGATCGCGTTTGTGTCGCATCGCGATGGGAACTACGAGATCTACGCCATGAATGCGGACGGCACGAACCAAACGAACCTGACAAATAGCACTGGCTCCGACTCTAGCCCGATGTGGAGTCCGGATGGTTCGAGAATCGCGTATGCTTCGAATAGTAGTGGAAACTGGGAGATCTATACGACGGAAGCGGATGGCGGAAGTCAGGCGAGACTGACGAACAACGCGGCGCTCGACGTTGGACCGGTGTGGCGCCCGTAGCCTCTTCTTCGAAAGAGCAGCGGGAGGCGGCTTGTGCCGCCTCCCGCTTTCTTGTAAGACCGTTGATACGTGGGTACAATCCGGATGACCCGCTCCGGAGTGGGCGGGCCAGGAGGGAAAAATGAAAACGAAGAGATCTTTGCTACGTTTGTCCCTTTGCGCGGGCGCGGCGCTCGCGCTTTCGCTGGCCCAGTTCGGCTGCGGCTGTGGCAGCGACAGCACTTCACCCACGGTCCTCGCGTTTGAGTCGCTCCGCGATGGGAACTTCGAGATCTACACCATGAACGCGGACGGTACGAACCAGACGAGACTGACGAACAACCCGGCGACCGACCGCAACCCACTTTGGAGCCCCGACGGCACGAAGATCGCGTTTGCGTCGTTTCGCGATGGGAATGGCGAGATCTACGTCATGAACGCGGATGGCACGAGCCAGTCGAACCTGACGAACAACCCGGCGTTCGACCATAGTCCAGTGTGGAGCCCGGATGGTTCGAAGATCGCATTTGTGTCGGCTCGCGATGGGAACCTCGAGATCTACGTCGTGAACGCGGACGGCACCAACCAGGCGAACCTGACGAACAACGCGGCGCTCGACGCTGGACCGGTGTGGCGTCCGTAGCCTCTTCTTGGTTGCGCAGCGGGAGGCGGCTTGTGCCGCCTCCCCAGGGCCACCCGGTCCCCGGTAAGCAGCGCTGAGCAGAGTAGCCTGTACTGCCCGGCGGCCTCAAACGCACACTGGGTATAAAAGCAGCCAGAAGCCGCAGGCAACGGTCGCCTGCCAACACGAACAACGAGGTTCAACAACCATGGCAACCGCATCCGATTCCAAGACGTACAACAAGCTCGATTTTCTCAAACTCATGTTCCTCAGCCGTGAGGGAGACCGCCGCGAAGCCGTGCTGCTCAGACAGGGCAAAGGATGGTTCCAGGTTCACGGCATGGGTCACGAGCCGCTGGCAGCGATGGTGCTGCACCTGAGGGACGACGACTACATCTTCCCGTACTACCGAGACCGAGCTATGATGCTCGCAAAGGGACTTACGAACAAAGACCTCGCCCTTGCCTACTTCGCAAAGCGCGAAAGCAGCAGCGGTGGACGGCAGATGCCGGGGCACTATAGCAGTCGCGCCAAGAATGTCTGGAGCACGCCGACCCCGACCGGCGGCAACCTGCTTCCTGCGTGCGGCGCAGCGTGGGGAATGAAACTGGAAGAAAAAGATACGGTCGTCATCGCGACCGTGGGCGATGCCGCCAGCCGACAGGGCGAATTCTACGAGGCGGTTGCCTTCGCCATCCAAGAAAAGCTGCCGATCGTCTTCGTCATCGAAGACAATCGGTACGGGATCAGCACTCCAACCGACAAGTTTAACCCGTTCCGCCTTGGGATTTTTGACGAAAAAGTGTTTGAGCGCGTCAACGCACGCCACCCAGACCACGTCTACGAGGCGTCCGGCCGCGCCATCGAAAAGGCGCGAAGAGGGGAAGGCCCCACCGTCCTCTGGTGCGAGCTGGACCGCCTCGGGAGCCACACCTCCAGCGACGACCACCGTGTCTACCGGCCCGAGGAGGAGATCGAGGAGATGATGGAGCGAGACCCGATTCGCGTCGTCTCCCAGGAGCTGATCGAAGCGGGCGAGTTGACCGAAGAAGAGTGGGCGGCGATCCAGGAGCAGATTCGGGAACAGGTGGATCGCGATTACATCGAGGCGGAATCCGCCGCCGATCCCAAACCGGAGGAAGTGCTCGACGAACTGTACGGGGACCTGCCACCCGCCGAGCCGCCCCCACTGGAAGGAGGACGCGCGTGGCGCATGGTGGACGCCCTCAATCACGTCTTCAAGGTCGCTCTCGATCGAGATCGCCGCTACGTCTTCTTCGGCGAAGACATCGAGGACCCCAAAGGCGGCGTGTTCAAACTGACGGATGGGCTTTCGACAGCGCATCCCGACCGCGTCTTCAACTCGCCGCTTGCTGAGGCGACGATCATCGGCGTCGCTTGCGGCCTCGCGTGCTACGGCTTGCGGCCCGTGTTCGAACTGCAGTTCATTGACTTCGTCGGCCCCGGCTGGAGCCAGTTAGTCAATAACCTTGCGACGATTCGTTGGCGAACGTTTGGCGACTGGCCCTGCCCGGCGGTGATCTACGCTCCGTACGGGGCCTACCTGCCGGGCGGCTCAATCTGGCACAGCCAGGCGAACGAGTCGGCGATCGCCCACTTCCCGGGTATTCGTGTCGTGCTGCCGACGACGCCTGAGGATGCGGCGGCCTTGATGTGGACTTCGCTCAAGACGGAGGATCCGGTCGTCTTCCTCATTCCGAAGCACCGCTTCCGCCAACAGATCGAAGTTCCGGCCGGAGGCGTGGAGGCTGTGCCGTTCGGCAAGGCGCGCATCCACCGCGAAGGCGAGGACGTGACCATCGTGACGTGGGGGAACTGCATTGAGCAGGCGTTCGAGGCTGCCGAGATTCTGGCAGACCCGTCCAAGTCCGGCCTGGACGAACCCGTCTCTTGCGAGATCATTGACCTTCGGACGTTGGTGCCGTGGGACTTCGAGGCGGTTGCACGTTCTCTTTCGAAGACCGGCCGGCTCGTGGTGATCGAAGAGGATTCACGAACCTGTTCGTTCGGTCAGACCGTCATTCAGGAGCTCACGTCGAACCCCGAGACGTGGGGCTACTTCTACTCCCCGCCACAACTGGTCTCGAAGTACGACGTCCACATCGGCTTCAACCCGATCTACGAGTACGCCGCCCTTCCGGACACGGAACGGGTCGTGAACGCGGTGAAGCTGGTGATGGAGGAGTAGGGTTTTGGCGGAGCAGTCGGGAGCAGGGTCGTACAAGGAGATTGCTCGCGCGGTCCAGCAAGCGATCCAGGAGATCGAAGAGATCCGGGAGCGAGTGCTGAGCCCGTGGTCGGAAGCAGACACCGAAACCCGGGCCATCGAACCAATCCTTAACGCCCTGGGTTACAATCTCACCGACTACTCCAAGAGGGCAGCGGCCACGGTCGGGTTTCCGGACTATACGCTCTTGGCGGATGAAGAGAGCCGATGGTACCTGGAGGCAAAGGCGTGGGCTGTTGACGTCAAGGCGAAGGCGCACCAGGCTGTCAATTACGCAAACAACGAAGGCTCGAAGTGGGCAGTGATCACGAACGGACGGCTGTGGCTGATCTACGAAGCCAATCGCCAAGCGAAGCTTCCCGATAAGCTTGTGGATCGGATCGACATCTTGAATGATGAAGACGCCGCTTGGAGGTTGGCAATCGAGCTCAGCAAGAAAGCGATGCGCGAGCGAAAACTGGATCAGATTTCTCGTCACTATCTCTTGCGCCAGTGCCTCGAGGAAGCCCTCGTCGAGCCATCCTCCGCACTCGTGGCAAGTATCCGCGATTGGATCGAAGAGGAGAGGAAACTGGAGGTATCGCCGGAGGACGTTGTGGCGGTACTGAAGACCCTCCTCCGCCGGAATCGTGTGCGAACCAACGAGGAGACAGGAACCCTGAAGCGGAAGGCGGGATGGACGTTGACCCAATTGCGCAGCGAGCCGACGCGCAAGCATTTTCCCCGGCCACGCGCTATTCACATACAGGGCCGTTCCTATGACTGCTCTCAGTGGCGCGACATCTTTGTGAAGGTCGTAGAGGATGTGTCCCAAAGACGGAACGTGGCTCCACCCATCCCCGCTCCGGGTGCCGCGAACGCGTACGTAGTCAACTGGAAACCGGAGCAAGGGCCTGGACAACCCATGCGTAAGTACGTGGAGATCGACGTGGGTGGCCGAAAGGCATACGCCGAGATCGTCCGCACGAGAAGAGCGTTCGTGGAGAGAGCCATCCACGTCGCAAGGCTGGCCGACGTGAGGCCAGAGGAAGTGATCGTTTTCTTTTGAGCGGTTGCTACTTCAAATCTGTCACGACGCAATGATCAGTAGCATGTCAACTCGTGCGTTCCAGTTAGCGGCCGTGACTCCGCGGTCGTGGAAGCCAAGCCTCACCCGAACTTGACCGGTCAGCAAGTCGATGTATTGTTGTGGGTTTTTGACGTTGATCGTTCTCGAAACGTCATCTGCGCCCGAGGGCCACTCAGCGATAGTCTCCCACTGACCTGTAACAGCGTTAAACATCTCCAGCCGCTCGATCACGGGTTCGCTCGTTGACGCGGTTTCGATGAGCAGAGACAGTCCATTACGGCGATCAAGAGGCAGGGTTGCGCTAACCTCGATCTCGGCGGAAGCTGCGGCTATCTCGGTCGGTCGCCGTGCCTCTATCTGCAAGCGATCGTCGTCGGACCTGAGTAGAGAAGCGAGGTCCCCTCCTTGCAACACGCCCCTCGTGACCGTCAGGGTTTCCCAAGGAACAGCGGTCGGGCAATAAAGAACGGTTGCAGTCTGATCCAAACTGCTGATAGCGATGCGGCTTTGATTTCGGTGAGCGCCGACCGCAAATGGGCGCAACAGGCGGTTCGAGAATTCGAACAACAGGGAACCGTCATCTGCGTCTACCAGGGCGCCGGTTGACGTCCCCGACGCATTGGTCTTGGAGACAAGGAATACGTTCGCCCCATCGTTGACGACTATGCATGTGAAAAATGGATCATATTGTCGCGTCCATTCCAAAGTCCAGTCACTCACTCGCCACTTCTTGAGTTCACCCGTGAACCGGGTAGCCGAAAAGAGGTGGGTGCCATCCGGAGTGAAAGAAAGGCCTTGAACGGTTCCGCTTACGCCCGGCAGGCTTACTATCAGGTCCCACGTACTCGTGTTATAGACGCGAATGGCGTTCAAGGTTCCGACTGCAAGCAGCGATCCATCGGGCGAAAACCGGAGGGAATTCGGCGAGCCCGCATCGGATAGGATTCGCGTTACGATGCCCGAGACAGGATCAATGAGCGCGACGCCGCTCGACGGCCCTCCGGTCGCTAGGATATTACCGCCGGGGTGGAACGTGACCACTTCGACCGATCTGTCCAGAGCGATGTCGTGGAGTAGAGCGCCGGTTGCAGCCGACCAGATCTTGACCGTTCTGTCCGCGCTTCCCGACGCAATCAAGGAACCGTTTGGCGAAAACTCGATGGAGAAGACTGTGGAGCTGTGGCCCGAGAGTCGGAATATCAGGTCCCCGGTCGTAGCATTCCAAACGAATATGTCCGGATGACTGGAATCCCCTCCCGCGGCAACGAGAGTTTGGTCCGGAGAAAGGTCAGTGCCGCCAACAGCCGTCGTATGACCGATAGCCTCTTTGATGATAGCGCCACTGTCTACGGATCGGCAAACCAATCTGCCGTCTGGGCCACCAGTGTAGAATCGATTTCCGTCCGGTGAGGCGACGACCATGGAAGTATAGGGCTGGTGCCCTGGATACGTGCTGACTAGGCTGCCACTGAGGGTCCAACGGCGCACAACCTGGTCTGCGCCGGCGGTTAGCACTTCGTTTCTGCCGGAGAGTGGGGCGAGGGTCCAAGTTCCTCCGGCGTGGGCGGTAAACGTCGCCGTTGGTGTCCAATCAGAAGTTCTCACAACGATCACGCGGCCCGCATCCGTTGACTCGGCAACCAACAGGTAGGAGCCATCAGGTACGAAACGTATGTGCCCGACGTTTCGCCCGTAAGGTCCCAAATCCGCGACAACCACACCTGTGTCAAGGTCGATCACGCGTGCGCGACCCTCCACACTGCCGACCGAATACCCGATGGCGAGAAGCCGGCCATTTGGCGAAACTTGCACGTGAGATACGGTTGTCGAAGTTCCGACGCTGAAATCTCTGAGTATCGAACCATCTGTAACACGTAGTTCAAGGCAAGCACCGAACAATCCGCCAGCGTAAACTTTGCCGCCGTTCGGGTGGAAGGCGACTGTCCGTCCGGTGTACATGGGAGTCTGCCATAACGTTTGTCCCGTCCAAACGTCTTGAAGCCGAAGGCCGATGGGGTTTTCGCCGACAAAGGCGATCTGGTCACCGGAGGGAGAAAACGCGACCCCGAAAGCAGTACCTGATTGAAAACCTGCAGCGCGGCCAAGGAAGGCAAGATCGCTCGTACGCCAGAGCTTTACGGACGGCACACCCGGGTAGTTCGTCGTCGCGATCTTGCTACCACTTGCATCAATGGCCATGTTGTACAGAGTTCCGACGCTCCTACCAAACGCGAAGACAGGGTTCACTTGGGCGAAGCAGGGAATGAGAATGCCTGCACAGGCCAAACTCGCAATACTTCGATGTACGAATGATCGAAACAATAGTACTGTCACTTCCTGACCTCCCTCAGATAGGGTTGTGGCATTCTCATTATACTGCCAATGCTCCGAGTGTGTCCGCCTCACTCCCCACGATCCCAGCCCCGCCAGCCGAGGCGCAGGGCGTAGAACAGAGCCAGGCCTACCCCCAAGCCCAGAAGGTAGCCGTACCCAGGGACGCCGGAGGCGAGGAGGGCGACGAGGATCGTGATGGGCAGCTCGCGCCGAGGGCTTTGTGCCGCGACGTCTCGTACCAAGAGCATCAGCGCCATTCCTTCGAAAAAGAGTAACACTCCCAGAATCGCCGGAGGGAAGTGGTGGGCCAGCGCTGCAAAACCGTCGCTGAAGAACAGGCCCACCAAGAGGAACGCGCTCCCGTACACGATGACCGAGCCGCCCGTTCGACCGCCAAACGTGTAGTGTCCCGCCATCCCTCCCGAACCGTGGCAAACCGGCACGCCGCCAAAGAATGGGCAGATTACGTTCATGGCTCCGTACGTCATGCCGATCTTCCGGAGGCTGATTCTTCGATCGGGGAAGTAGTCTTCAATCAGTTGGCGAGTTGCGAGCAGCGAGTTTGCCAAAGAGAGGGGCAATTGCGCCAGGCCAAGGACCAGGAAGCCGGTAATGATGTCCGAGGCGCTTGGTGTCTGCCAGGTCGGCAGGTGAAAACGGAAGGGAACCGTGTCACTCGATTGCGTAAGGGCGACTCCACCCACGAGGACTCCGATCACGAGCAAGACCAGCCCCGCGGGAAGGCGGCGGTTCCCAAGCAACGCAAGAGCGACAAAGGCGCCCACAGCGGCAAGCGCGTAGTTCGTCCAGGCGCCGACCAACACGAACTCTTTGAGCGCGACGTTGGCAAGCTGGAGCCCTAAACCGACCTGGATTCCTCTTACCACGCACTTGGGCACCACCTTCCCAAACCAATCCAACAGTCCAAGGACGGCGAGGAGCAGAACGCAGATCCCAAGCGCCAGCCCAGCGCCGAAGATGAGCGAGGAGGAGACCTTGCCGGCAATCACGATCGCGGCGATCGCCTTGAGCGGCTGAACGGGCATCGGCAGGCGATAGACCACGCCGGTGAGGATCTGCATCACGCCGAACATCGTGAGGACGTTCGCCGGCTGCAGGTCCGTCGCGAGGATCATGCCGACGAGAAGCGGCAAGTCGGTCCCCAGATCGCCGATGGCGCCAGCCCATTCGTTCCGATCGAATCGAATCGGAGGGCGGGGCGGACGTTCGGTGCTCGTCTCGGGCGCTTGCACGGCGGCCATGGGAACCTGCGGAGTATAGACGAGCAGGATTCGGGAACGATTGGTACGGTTCGTTCGTCCCTACATAAGGGAGAAATGCCTCGCAAGACGGACACCAAGGAAAGGATTTTGAAGGAAGCGATGGCGCTGATCCGCGATCGTGGATATTGCAGCGTCGGGGTAGACGACATTCTCAAGGCGGCAAACGCGGGGAAGAGTAGCTTCTACCACTACTTCGAATCCAAGGAAGCGCTTGGCGCCCAGGTGCTGGAAGCCTACGGCCGGTTAGCGAACGAGGGCATCCTGCGCGAGGCGTTCGCGCCCTCCGTTCCTCCCCTCGAACGCCCCCTGCGCTTCGTTGAGCTGATTCGGGACCAGGGAGAGCCGCTCGAGGGGTTGTTCGCCGGCCTCTACGCTTCGGACAACGGCCACGTGTCGGACGCGATTCGATCCAAGGCCGCGGAGGTCGTCGAGAGTGTCGTCCAACGTTTCGAGCTGGCCTTCCAAGAGGCCGTTCAGCGGATGGAGCTGTACCCCGACGCGCCGACGCGGGCCATGGCGGAAGCTTGCGTTGGGTTCTGTGAGGGCGCGCTGCTGATCGCCCGTCTCACGGGCCGTTCCGACACCCTGGAGCGAGTCGGCTCGCTGATGGCCGGCATCTGGAATCCGTACAAGGTATAGGCGAAAACCTACTCAGTTCGGAGCGCTTCCATCGGCTCGAGTTTGCTCGCGAGGTAGGCGGGATAGAAGCCGAAGAACGTACCCACCAGGGCGGCGAAGGCGAAGGCGATGACCACCCCCGGCAGGGAGACGATCGGGTCCACGCCCATCAAGCCCGCGACGAAGTGGACTCCGGCGATCCCGAGGATCACCCCGATCACTCCGCCCGCCAAGCAGAGGAAGATGCTCTCCAGAAGGAATTGGCTGAGGACGTCGTCCTGGCGGGCGCCGATCGCCTTGCGCAAACCGATCTCGCGCGTGCGCTCGGTAACGGAGACGAGCATGATGTTCATGATTCCGATGCCTCCAACGAGAAGCGACACGCTTGCGACGCCTCCGAGCAGAAGGCTTAGGACGCGCGATTGTTCCTCCGCTGTCTGAATCAGCTCTCCCTGGTTGAAGGCGCGGAAAAGATCTTCGCCGCTCGCGTCGCGTCGCACTTTTCGGAGCGTCTCTTGCACCTTCGCGAGCGTGTAGTCCATCACGTCCGCGTTTTCTGCTTGCACCGCGATCCCGCTCAAGGTGTCGCGGCGGCGGATGCGAGAGTTCGCTGTGTTGATCGGCACGTAGATCATATCATCTGGGTTCATAAAACCCTGGCCGCCTTTAAAGGCGGCGACGCCGATCACCTCGAAGTCCTGATTGTTGATGCGGATGATCGAGCCGACGGCAGGTCCGTCGCCAAAGAGGCGCTCATAGATGTCGTAGCCAAGGACGCAGACTTTGGCGGCGTTTTGATTCTCTTCTTCGGTGAAGAAGCGTCCTTCTTTCAACTGGATATTCCGAATCTGTTGGATCTCGGGTAGCCCGCCGGTGACCTGCGACCGCTCGTTGGTACTGCCGTATTTGACGCTAACCCGGGTGCGCACTTCGCCGCTGACGTGCGCGGCTGTGGGCACGGCTCGTCGGATCAGCTCGACGTCCTCGGGTTTGAGCGTTTCCGCCTCGTCGCCGCCCGTCCGTTGACTGCTTCGCCCCCAGTTCGGGAACACGACGATCAGATTGCTCCCCAGCGCTTGGAGCTGATCCAGCGCCTGCTTTTTCGTTCCCTCAGCGATTCCGATCATCGCGATCACGGACGCAACGCCGATGACGACACCCAGCGTCGTGAGCGAAGAGCGCAGTTTGTTCGCTGTGATCGCCGACAGGGCAGTCCGGATGCTGTCGCTCAATCTCATCGTATTACCTTCCTCGGCCGCCTCCACCGCCGGAGAACGGGCTACGTTGCTGGGCTGCTTGTTCCAATCGTCGTTGCTCTTCTTCGATCTGGCGCAGGTCGATCTTGCTCGTAACGACCTCTTCGCCCTCTTGAAGGCCCTCGACGATCTCCGTGTTTACGTCACCGACTTGCCCGACCTTCACCGGGCGCTTCTGCGGCTTGCCGTCAACCATGACTTCGACATAGGTTTCGCCATCCTCACGGTGAATCGCGTTGGACGGCACCATGAGAACGTCCTTCTTCTCGCTGATGATAAATTCGCAGCTTGCGTTCAATCCGGGCATCAACTTGATGTTGCCACTTCGCCCGCGCCGGCGCTGTCCAGATCCCTGTCCTTCACTCGGCGCCTGTCCTTGACCTTGCCCCTGTGCGAGCTGCGTTTGTCGCGCGTTCGCCGGACGGTCGGAACCGCTGCCTCCGTTCCCGCCGCTTCCGCTCTGGTTCGCCGGCGGAGGCGTCGGATAGTTGATTTCCACGCGCACCGCGACCTGGGTGAGACCGTTCGTGGTCGTCGCGGCCGGGTTGATTCTCGACACGACGCCGTCAAGGGGTTGCCCGGGCGAGGACTCGAGCGTTACGCGAACTTTCTGTCCGAGGCTGACCTGTCCGATGTCAGCCTCATCCACGAAGACTTCGACGTACATCTTCGATACGTCGGCAATCTGCACGATGGAGGTGCCCTCGGAGAACACGCTCGTGCCCGGAGGGATGATCGTGCCCTCTTCCACGTACTTGAGGATCACCACGCCGTCCCGTGGCGCGAGCAGGGATGTGCTCTCGAGTTGGACTTTGGCGTTGTCCCGAGCGACTTCGCTCCGTACAATGGACGCGTCGGCTGCTTGAAGCTCGGCGATGCGGAGGTCAATCTGCTTGAGATTCGCTCTGGCCTGCTGCAACGCCGCCTCGGCCTGCTTCACCGCGAGGCGCGCGTCTTCCAAGTCTCGCTTCGTTATCTCGACATCAATCTGATTCGCTTTCGCCTGGTCCAATGCGGCCTTGGATTGCGCGACGCGAGCCTCGGCGGTCTTCAATTGGCTCTGCAGGTCTGCGTCCAGGGTTCGACGTCGCTCGCTTGCGTTGCGGAAGGCGGCTTCGGCGGCCTCCAGCGTCGTCCTGGCTTGATCGAACTGTTGCTGGCTGATGTATCCCTTCTCCAGAAGGCTGCGTTGCCGCTCGAGGTCCGCTCGGGCTACCTCCACGGCGACGCGGGTCCGCTCGTACTCGGTCTCCACCTGAGCTCTCGTCTGCGGGATGGTCACGTTCTTGAGTTGTTCGAGGGCCTGAACCGCTTGATCGTAGTTCGCCTGAGCTTGTTGGACGGCTGCGCTCGTTACGGTCGGTTGGATGCGCGCACGGTCCTCAAGTGTCTTGAGTCTGAGCTTCGCGGACTCGAGCGCCGTCTCGGCTTGAGTCACCGCGGCCTGGCTGGTCGCTCGTTGCATCTGGACGCTGAGCTCGCTCTGTCGCTTCCGTGCTACTGCGGCGTCGAGATCTGCAGCCGCTTGTTCGTACAAAGCCTTCGTGTCTCTCGGGTCAATCTCGGCGATGAGATCGCCCTTCCGTACATAGTCGCCCTCTTCCACGGCCAGTCGAATCACCTCGCCACCAGCCTTGCTCTTGACGTCTACGGTGGTCAAGGGCTGAAGGACGCCTGTTGCCGTGAAGGATCTCACGACGTCTCCTCTCGTCACCTTCGTAGTCCGGTAAATGACGTCCTGCTTCGTGCCTTTTCCGGCGCCGACCAGATACCAGACCGAGGCAGCGAGAATTCCGAAAACCGTACCGAGGATGATGAGCGTTCTCTTCATATGCGATCGCGCGGGCAGCGATGGAGTCCGTCCTCTCGCTGCACCACTCGTAATCTACGGAATTCCTTCTCTCAATGTTCCTGCCTGCGCGGAACTGGCGGAGCGCGGCCGCAGGTAGATTGGAGTCATGGCCCAGCCTGCGCGGCAGTTCGACGACATGGTGATGGCGGGTTGCGCTGCGTTCGCCGTCGCCAGCGCTGTGCAATGGTTGGCTGTTTTTGCCCCTTTCGCTCTTGCCCCGCCGCTTCACACTGCAGAGGATTTGGGCCGAGTGATGAGTTTCGCGTTTCCCGCTGCGCTGGTCGCAGGCTGGCTCTTCACGTGGAGAATGGATGTCGCGGGCCTTTGCGGTTCCCTGGCTGGGTTGGTGCCAGCGGGGATCTTCCTTTGGTTGCGTTTGAGGGACGCGGTGGACGGTCTCCCCGGCATCGAGGGCTTCGAGCCGGCAGACTTCCCGCGGGTGTGGTCTTGGGCCTTGCCTGTGGCGTACGGTTGCGTGCTTGGGATTCTCTGGTACGCGCTGTTCGCCGCCAAGAACCGGTTTGGCGCTGCGAGAAAGGTGTAACTTGGTGGAGGCGGGGGGAATCGAACCCCCTTCCAGAATCGGCGCACTCCTGGCGTCTACGAGCGTAGTCCACCGTTTTGTCTCATCGCGAGGTAAGCCGGTGGACGGGCATCCTCGCGACCAGCCTTATTGCTTTCGCCGGGGCCCCCTAAGGCGGCGGGAGCCACAACTATCCGGATTTGATGACGCTCCTACTCGCCCCTACCGGATCGGGGCGGAGGAACGGCTGCTAAGACTTAAGCAGCGTATGCGTACTGAGTTTCCGCACTTACTTGTTTTGCCGTTGTTTTACGAGGACCATACGGCACCTCGGCTCGCAACCAAGAGACGTCCTGACCCTGTCGAAGCCGGTCGCCCCCAAGTTGTCGCTTACAGTATATCCTATCCAATTCAACGTCGGTCGAGGGAAAAGGGTTCCTTAGTGTAGAATGGAGCGCGCATGGGATCTCGCCTTGCCATCCTTTTCCTGTTCGTCGCCGGCTGCGCGGCTGGGCCGACGCAGACATCGGTCGAGCCGCTCCAGAAGGCGGCGAAGACATATGGGCAGCTCAACGCAATCAGCGGCGTGATCGAAGAGGCGAACATCACGCCGGCGGGCGAGCACGCGCTCCAAAAGACGTTCAGCGCCCGGCGGCCCGACGAGGTGGCGGTTCTCATTGTTCGAAACGGCGAGCCGCTGGAGAAGCTGGTTTGCAAGGGAGACACCGTGACGCGACTCGTCTTCAAAGACAAGCTCGCCGTCGTCACGAAGGGCAAGCCGATGGACGTCGCGGCGCTCGTGCCGGGGTTGCGCTTCTTCTTCAACCCCGAATCTTTGACGACCGATCCGTTCAAGAAGATGAAGCTGATTCGCGAAGACGAAACTCCGTTCGGCAAGGCTTGGCAATATGAGAGCGTGGCGGAAGTCGCACTCCCAGAAGGGAAAGCGTATCAGGTCCAAGCCGGTTTCTTCGTCGAACAGTCGCGAGGCCTCATCGTCGGAGGCTACGAGAAGGGGATCGGCGACGCAGCGAACGGCCGCATGATGACTTGGCGCCTAACGGAGTTCAATCTCGACGACACAGCCGACCTCACCCTGCTAACGGCTCCCATACCAGAAGATTACAAGATCCAAAGGCAAGATGGCGAAACGAAAGGTTAACGTCGCTCTCATCGGCTATCAGTTCATGGGCAAGGCGCACAGCAACGCCTGGCGCCAAGCCCCGCGCTTCTTCGACCTCAAATGGGAGCCGCATCTCAAAGTGTTGTGCGGCCGGAATCGGGAAGCCCTGGAGGTTGCGGCGCGAAAGTACGGGTTCGAGGAGATCGAAACGGATTGGACAGCGGTCGTCGAGCGACCCGATGTGGACCTGGTTGACGTCAGCACTCCTGGACACCTTCACGCGCCCATTTCGATTGCCGCCGCCAAAGCCGGGAAGATCGTCTGGTGCGAAAAGCCACTCGCCAACACGTCGAACGAGGCTGAAGCGATGGTCGCCACCGTGAGGGAAGCGGGAGTGTTCCACGCCCTCTTTCACAACTACCGGTTCTGTCCAGCTATTCAACTGGCGAAACGAATGATACAGGAAGGGGCGCTGGGCGACCTTCGCCACTTTCGCGCGGTGTACTTGCAAGACTGGATGTCGGATCCTTCGACGCCAATGGTGTGGCGACTCAAAAAGCAGTACGCGGGGTCGGGAGCGCACGGCGACTTGAACAGCCACCTGATTGACCTCGCGCGATTTCTTGTGGGCGAGATCACAGAAGTCAGTGGGGTCATGAAGACCTTCGTGCGGGAGCGTCCGATCGCCGAGGGCTCGCAGGAAACGGATACCGTGGACGTAGACGACGCGACCGCATTCCTTGCGCTCTTCGAAAACGGCGCGATGGGCACTTTCGAGGCGACGAGATTCGCACTCGGCCGCAAGAATCACAACCGGATCGAAATCAACGGTTCCAAAGGCTCCCTCGTGTTCAACTTGGAGAGAATGAACGAGCTGGAGTACTACGACGGCTCGGATCCGAGCGATCGGACGGGCTTCCGACTCATTCAGGTCACAGAGCCGGTTCATCCGTTTGTTTCCGCCTGGTGGCCGCCCGGCCATATCATCGGTTACGAACACACGTTCGTCAATCTCGTCGCCGATGGCCTCCAGAGAATGGCGGAGGGTAGGAACCCATCGCCGAACTTCGAAGACGGCCTCGCATGCCAGCGCGTTCTGGACGCGGTCGAGCGAAGCGCAGAACGCAAGAGCTGGGTTGCGGTTCAGTAGATCGGTTCCAAGAAAAAACGGACAGGCAGACACGCTGCCTGTCCGCACTCTTCGCCTGGGATCAGCGATTAGGCCTTTCTTCGTCGGCGCGCTGCAAGCGCAGCCAGACCGGCGCCCAGCGCCAGCATGGTGGCGGGTTCAGGCACCGGCTCGAAGTTGAAGTCCATTCGCGTTGCCGTCGTCGGCGACTCGGCGCTGCGGAACCGGGACGTGTTGTAGGCGCGCGAGGACTCGCTGCTGCCAGCCGCTCGGGAGACGTGCAGCGTCGTATTGGTGGCGTCCGGCACGACGATCTCGACAAGCAGATTGCCGAGGTTCGGGTCGTACACGAACGGCGTTCCCACGAACACCATCTCGCTGAAGTTGTTCGAACTCGCGGCGACGATCGTGAACGAGGTGTTCGCGTTGTCATAGAACATTGCGAACGGGAGATTGGGGTCGCGATTGGGCCCCCCTCCACCGCCCGCGGTTGGAACTTGCAGGCCGCCGCCGCCGGAGTTGACTCCGGGGACCGCTTGCGTGTACCCGAGGTTGATCGTAACCTGCCCCAGGTTGAAGGTTCCATTCAGTCCCGGGGCGAACCCGATCGAGTCAATGCGCACAGGGAGTCCGCCGGAATGACCGGCGAACAGGCTGGACGCAAAGACCTGATGCATGGTCGTCGTGCCAGAGCCGAACGGGATGAAGTTGTTCGCTGCATGCGGGCCGGTGGGGAACACAACAGCAAACGAACTTGCTGCAGCTCCCAGAACGCCTGCCAGCACGAGCGCTTTGAGACTTGTTCGCATGAACGTCTTCCTCCTTTGCAATTGAACGGGAACGGTCCTCCACGATCGGTGCCCCTCACCTCTCATCGTATAACCCAAGAATCTATGGCTCGTAGGGAGTTTGTAGATTTCCCCTATTCTTACCAGGATGCCGGTGGGCTCGTTCTTCCACCCGTCGTAGGTCTGTGTTACACTGGTCTTGAATGAGCGCGTTCTGCGTCCTGTATAGTCTTCTGCCGCTGGCGTTGCTCACGGGGATCCCGAACGATCGCTATGTCTTGGACGACGCGGTTGTGATGCGCGCCGCAACGTTGCTGCTCTCTGGGCCGAAGGGCGAGGCCCAGCTGATTGCCGATCTCAAAAGCCCAGACCTCGCCCGCCGGTTAGCTGCGGCCCAGATGCTCTTCAACGCGAACGAAGAGCGATTTCTTGTACCTTTGCTCCGATCCGGCGACGACCCCGTCGTTTTTCGGTTTGCCCGGGATGCCGCATTGCGGGCTGGCTCGCGGGCGGTACCCCATCTCCGCGCACTCGCCGCATCCGGCTCTCGATACGCCATCCACGTGTTGGGTTCAATCAAGGGAAACGAAGAGTTCCTCCGGGCCGTCGCTCTCTCAAGCAAGGACCCAGCCGTACGCGTCGCCGTCGTCTACGCACTATACAACGATGTTGATTTTGTCGCTTCTCGCCTGGAGGATCGGTCTCCTGCAGTTCGGGATGCGGCGATTCAGATGCTTCTCGGGGGGTCTCGTGCTGCACGCGAGCGGCTTTTGCATCATCCTTCGGTGGAGATCCGGGCGCGGGCAGCCGAGACGGCCCAGCGATGGACGGGCGCCGACCTGGACCTATGGGCAGAATTGGCTGAAGACCCTGATGCCCGAGTGCGTCGCTATGCGATGTTGCAGTTGGGCGGCTGCGCCTGGCGGTGGGCGGTGCCCGAACGGCGGATCTTGGAGCAAGCCGTGCGCGCCGTGCGTCAAGCGATCATCGCGGGCCCACCCTCGGTTCAGGAAACCGCCGTCCTCGCGGTTCGGAGTTGGTTTCTCTTGTGGGATGAGGCAAAGAGCTGGTGGCCCGAACCATGCCTCCGAGCGGTCCGCGACCTACTGAAGCTTTCTCCTCTTCGGAACGAGTTGATCCGCCAGATGCGCTCTCCACAGCTGCGGGTCGGATACGTGATGGACATCCATGCCGAGCCAGCGTCTCATACGTTCGCGAGGACTGGCGATCCGCACGCCCTGGGCTTCCTTTGCGACCTCGTCGAATCTGGCGAGGACAGAACGGCAATTCATGCGCTTCCCCTTCTTGGTTCCTCCGACGCGTGGCTATGGATTGTCGGCTTTCTGCGGCGCGCTGCCGGCGCCGCGGACTTTCAGTATCCAGATCGCAGCCGCGCCGCGTTTGAGGCTTGCCAGGCGCTCTTGAAGTTTGAGAAGCCTGGCCCCCTGGACGACTTGACCGAACTCACTGCAGATTCGACGATCAATCCCGAGGCGCGCGAGCAAATCTTGATGTGGGCGGGCCGTCTGCGAGGAGAGGAGATGGCGCGCACGCTCATGGCGATCGTTCGCGATCAAACCGAGGCAAAGTCGGTGCGGCAGACGGCAATTATGACCCTCAGTTACCAGCCGTTTCCGTTCGTGGAAGCCTTCCTACACGAGTTGATCGGCGATGAAGATCTGGCACCTGTCGCGGAGTTCGCCCTTCAAGATTGGCGCAAGCGCTTCGGAGGCTAAAAGTCTGCGTTGCCCGGCGTCCTCGGGAAGGGAATGACGTCCCGGATGTTCTTCATGCCGGTCACGTAGAGGATCATTCGCTCCAAGCCCAAGCCGAACCCGGAATGGGGCGCGGCGCCGAACCGCCTGAGATCCAAGTACCACCAATACGGCTCAGGGTCGAGGCCTAACTCCTTCATTCGATCGAGTAAGACGTCATAGCGCTCCTCTCTTTGTGAGCCGCCGATGATCTCGCCGATCCGAGGGGCGAGCACGTCCATGGCGCGAACCGTCTTGCCGTCGTCGTTCTGTCGCATGTAGAACGCCTTGATCTCTTTCGGATAATCCGTGAGAATCACCGGCTTTCGAAAGACTTTCTCGGTGAGATACCGCTCGTGCTCGCTCTGCAGGTCTGCGCCCCAGTAGACGGGGAACTCGAATGACTCGCCGCTCTTCTCCAGAATCCGGATCGCTTCCGTATAAGGGAGCCTTTCGAACGAGGATTCCGCTACGTTCTCCAGCGTCTCGATGACGGTTGGCTCGATGCGCTGACGGAAGAACTCGAGGTCTTCGGAGCAGTTCTCGAGCACATCCTGGATCAGATATTTGAGATACTCCTCCGCGAGGTTCATGTTGCCCTCGATGTCGCAAAACGCCTGCTCGGGTTCGATCATCCAGAACTCGGCGAGGTGACGGGGAGTGTTGCTGTTTTCTGCGCGAAACGTCGGCCCGAAGGTATACACGTTCGTGAACGCTTGCGCAAAACACTCCACGTTCAACTGTCCCGAGACGGTGAGGTACGCCTGCCTCGCGAAGAAGTCCTCCCCGAAGTCCACTTTGCCCTCCGGGGTCCGCGGCGGATTCTCGATATCCAGCGTCGTAACGGTGAACAGCTGGCCCGCGCCTTCGCAATCGCTGGCCGAGATGATCGGCGTATGCACATAGAGAAAACCGCGTTCCTGGAAGAACTTGTGCGTTGCCCAGCTGAGGCGGTTCCGGACGCGAAAGACCGCGCCGAACGTGTTTGTGCGCACGCGCAGGTGGGCGACTTCGCGGAGGAACTCAAACGAAGCGCCCTTCTTCTGGATCGGATAGGTCTCGGGGTCTGCAGGGCCGAAGATCTCGGCTTCCTTCGCCTTCAGTTCAATCGGCTGCTTCGGGGCGGGCGATTCCACAATTTCGCCGCAAAACCACACACAGGCTCCGGTCGTGATCTGCTTGATCGTTTCTTCCGGCAGCACGCCCTCCTCGATGACGACTTGGAGGTCCCGGAAGCAGCTGCCGTCATTGACCTGAACGAAATGGATTCCCTTGCTGTCCCTGCGCGTCTTGACCCAACCGTACACCTCCGCGGAAGTGCCGGGCGTTGCGTCCCAGAGGTCTCGAATGTACTGGCGACGATAATCCACGGCGCGAGATTCTACCGTTCTTCCGTGCGGGTCGGAGCGGTCGCCGAGTTTGAGGAACCTATCAGGTACACTGGTTCGCTCATGCCCCCTTATGATGTCATCGTGATCGGCTCCGGCCATGCCGGAATCGAGGCCGCCCTTTCCAGTGCGCGGATGGGCGTCGAGACGCTCTGTATCACCTTGCGCCTCGATCGTATCGGTCATATGCCGTGCAACTGCAGCATTGGCGGGCCCGCGAAGGGGCATCTCGTGCGTGAAGTGGACGCCCTCGGCGGGCAGATGGGCGTGACGACCGACTATGCGCTTACCCATATTCGCGTGGTTGGAACGGGCAAGGGGCCGGCCATTCAAACTCTACGCGCCCATGCCTGCAAGCGCCTGTACCCAGCCCTCATGCGCCAGACGCTCGAATCGCAACCGGGCCTCACGCTTCTCGAGGCGATGGTCGAAACGGTAATGACCGACCGCGGTCGTGTGGTCGGGGTTCGCCTCCAGGACGGAACGGAGATCTCGGCGAAGGCAGTCGTCCTGACGACCGGGACGTTCCTGAATGGCGTTTGCCACGAAGGGCCGCGTTCGAAAGCGGCGGCGCGGGAAGGCGAGCCGGCTACGACCGGTCTCAGCGCGTTCCTCAAGAGCCTGGGAGTCCGAATCCGTCGGTTCAAGACGGGAACGACGCCGCGCATCCGCCTGAGCAGCATTGATCGGAGCAGGGTAGGCATCCAGCGGTGCGAACCAGAGGCGCCGCCGTTCAGCTTTCTGCACGACCGCGTCATGCCCCAGGCGCCCATGCTGGATTGTTTCGAGACGCGAACAACGCCGGAGGCTCATCGCATCATTCGGGAGAACCTTCACCTCAGCGCCGTCTACGGCAAGAGGATCGAAGGCATTGGCCCTCGCTACTGCCCCAGCATCGAAGACAAGATCGTTCGCTTCCCCGATCGGGAGAGCCACACGGTGTTTCTGGAGATCGAGGAATGGGGCGGAGAGAGCGTCTACGTCCAGGGAGTCAGCACGTCGTTGCCGGCCGAGGTCCAGCTCGAGTTTCTCAAGCAGATTCCCGGCCTCGAGGAAGTCGAGATGCTGCGGCCTGGGTACGCCGTGGAATATGATATGGCAGATCCGCTCCAGCTATCGCCCTGGCTCGAGAGCCAGCTTTGCGAAGGTCTCTACCTCGCCGGCCAAGTCAACGGGACGAGCGGCTACGAGGAAGCGGCGGCCCAAGGCTTGATCGCTGGCATCAACGCGGCGCTCCGAGCGCAGGGTCGGGAGCCGTTCGTGCTGACGCGCGATCAGGCGTTCATCGGCGTTCTCATTGACGATTTGGTAACCAAGGGAGTCGAAGATCCCTACCGTATGTTGACCGCCCGAAGCGAATACCGCCTCACCTTGCGGAACGACAACGCCGACCAGCGGCTCACGCCAATCGGTAGACAACTGGGGCTGGTGAGCGACGAGCGTTGGGATCGGTTCGAACAAAAGCGCCGGTTTCAAGCCGCTCTCTCCGAGCGCTTGGACGAGATCCAGCTGAGCAACGCGCACAACGAGCTTCTCGAGCGGCACGGCCAGCCCGTCCTGCGAAATCGCGGCCCGCTGCGCGATCTGCTTCGTCGGCCGGGTGCGACCCTTGAGACGCTGAAGGGGATCGCTCGAGACCTGGGTGAGAGCCTGCCTGACTGGGAGCAATCGCCTCTCACTCGCGAGGCTGCCCGACAGGTCGAAGTGGAAATCAAGTACGAGGGCTACCTGCGTCGGCAGGCCGCACAAGTCGAGCAGCGCCGACGGCTCGAGCAGATCTCCGTTCCCTCGGACCTGGACTACTGGGCCATACCCGGCATCAGCCACGAGTCCCGCGAGAAGCTGTCGCGAGTCCGCCCCACGACTCTGGGGCAGGCGGCGCGAATCCCAGGGATCCGGCCGACCGACATCGCCTTGATCGCCGGGTACTTGCGAAGAAGCCGTTCGGCCGCGTCGGCTACTTCGGCGGAATGAGTACCGGCTGGCGCCCGTACCGCCACGTGTAGTCCCAGACTTGGTCTACGGTGGGCGTACTGCGTCCGCGAAGGATCACCTTATCGAGTTCGCCCGCCTTGTCCACCGCCTTGATGGCATCGGCAGCGCGTCGCGCCGCTCCCAGGGCGGCTGAGTAGGTGAACCAGGCCCAGGGCTGCTCCGGCCCCGCTGCGGTTGCCGCTTCCGCCATTCGAACGGCGTCCGCCGTGTTGCCTTGATAAAGGTGAACGATGGCGAGGCCGTTCAAGGCTTCCGCACAATCCGGTTTGGCTGCGAGCGCAATCTCGAAGAAGCTCTTCGCTTGATCCATCAGCAGATCGCGGTCCGAGGCAAGGCCGCTCGGCAGGGATCGCGCGTTGATCAAGGCGTGATAACCTCGCTCGACGTAAGCCTCATAGAGCAGGGGATCCTGGATGAGCGTCTTGCGGAAGTTCTCCCGAGAGTCTTCGTACTGCCCGGCCATGTACTGCAAAACGAACAAGTAGTAATACGCTTGCGGGTCGGTCACCTGCCTCTGCAGCATCTGTGTGACTTGGCTCGCCATGGCGGCACGCTCTCCGCGCATCGCGGCGACGTAGGCTGCGGCGGTCATGAGCGTGGGCGAATTCGGATCGCTGAACGTGCCTTCGCGCAGCGCGTTCTGCGCCTCATCCCAAAGACGATAGTAAGCGAACCCCGCCGCGCGAAGCGCGTACGTGTTCGCGTCCGGGGCGCCTCGCTTCAAGACGATTTCCGACGTCTTGTAGGCTTCCGTCATCAAGCCGGAGCGGAGCTGGGCGTAAATCAGTCGGTTCGCAATCGCGGTGTCCGGGTTGAACTCATCCCACTTCTCCATCAGGAGTCGGCGCGCTGCGGAGTACTCGTGGTTCGCCATGAGCAGGTCAATGTATCGAAGGCGGTTCGAGTCGTTGATCTCGCCAAAGCTCTGGATGCGCAGTTTCAGCGCCGCGCGCTTCTGCTCGACGGCTGCCTTGAGCGCTGAGGCGATCTGTTTGAGGGCGTCCCCCTTGTCGCCGGAGCGGCTGATAATCGTGAAGGCCCTTTGAACCTGGATTCCGGCGAGAAGCTCAGTGCCTTCGACGGTCTCCTGCTCGAGAACTGCATCTTCGGCCCACTGCTGGGCGCGGTCGAGCTGTCCCTTGCCGAGATAAGCGCGAGCCATGAGAATCTTGGCCCTGTTGTTTTGAGGGTCGGCCTTGAGAGCCACGCGGACCGCCTGGATGGCTTCGTCCCACTTGGAGACTTGCAAGAACTGCGTTGCGTTCTGGATGTGGAAGTCGACGCCTTTGGAAACGCCATTGTCAATCGTGACCTGCAGCTTCAGCCGCTTGCTGGCTCCATCGGTCGTGAAGGCCGCGATCTCGATCTCCATCGGCCCCTCCTTCTCGGCGATGGTGTCCAGCACATAGGTGTAGGGCGTGCTGGAATCTGCGGTGCGCAGCTGGCCGTTGACGTAAAACTCAACCTGCGTGACGGGGCTCTCCGATTGAACCGTGACGCGGATTTCGACTGTGCCGCTCAAGGTGTCGCCCGACTTGATCGAAGAGTTGATCTGGATGTCGGCCGGGCTGAACAGCAGGGCGAAAGTAACGAATAGCGTTGCAATAGTCATGGCGTCTCCTTGATCTCCGAGGCTGTATTATCCCTTATTCGGACGCACGGAGAGGGCTTGATGGTTCGGTCGGAGCTCAGCTGCGGGCTGCAGGCGCGCCAAACCGTCACAGGGCGGACTCCCCCCGCTCACCGGTTCGAATCCGAATCACGTCCAACTCCGGCAACACAAAGACCTTCCCATCCCCCTCACGACCGGTGCGCGCGCTGTTTACGATCGCCTCGATGACTTGCTCTCGAAGGGCGTCTGGGACAATCACCTCCAGTTTGATGCGCGGCGGGAGGCTGATGACGTGTTCCTTCCCGCGGAACCACTCGCTGCGCTCCCCGCCAGTGCCCGTTCCTCGCGCGTCCGTAACCGTCATGCCGGTGACGCCCTCAGCTACGAGAGCCGTCTTGACTTCCTCCAACTTATGAGGTCTGATGTAGGCGACGATGCGAACGAACAAGCCGGACGAAATCCTACCACGGAATCATTCCCCGGTGTTGCCTCGTCCCTTCTTAACAGAAAATGCTGCGGATCGTTGCGGTCGAGCCATGCCCAGATCCCAACCGGGAATTCGTGGTTCTGCAGAACCGAGGGTTCATGATGGTGGATCTGCGAGGGCATGTGCTCCATGACGACAAGGCGGCAGAAGGCGCCCGCGGCGCGGTTTGCATGCTCACCGACGACGTTCGCATACCGTCCAGCGCGTACGTGTTGGTTACGACGGGCAAGGGAACGAACGGCTGGGCTCGCTGTTCGGATGGCAGCCCGGTCTATCAGGTGTTCTTGGGCTTAGCTGGGTCGCTGTGGCTCGGCGCCGCAACGGTACACCTCGCCGCACCCAGCCACAAGAAGAACGTGTGCTTGCCGGAGTCGGCCTCCGCGCTGTCTCCCGCCCCAGAGGGCTAATCGGATCGGCGGAGCGGTTGCTTTTTGGTTTCTCGTTCGTCTATACTATGGGGCGGCCGTCACCAAGGAATAGGTGGTAACGGAGGACGGAGCAAGGACGCTCCCGGCCCCTTTTTCCCTTTTAGGTACTCTCTCCCTATGGATTCCGGTCTTCTCTGCGAGAATTTCCCCGGTGCCCAGGAACTGTTGGACCGCCTTTGTTCCGCTGTCGCGCTCGGCGAGGTTCACGAAACCGCCGAGGCCGTGCGCAAGACCCTCACGGACCTGCTCGGGAGCGGCGCAGTTCGACTTCCGGAGCGATATCTCCGTCCGATCCCGGATCAATACGCAAGAAGGCTGCTGTACCGCTGCCCGGAAGGCAAATTTACTGCCGTCGTGATGGCTTGGGGGCCTGGCCAGAAGACGCCGCTCCACGATCATGCGGGCATCTGGTGCGTCGAGGGGGTCGTCTCAGGCACAATGCTGGTCGAGCGATACGACTTGCGCGAGGAAGCAGAGGGGATCTATCGGTTCGAGAAAGTCGAGGAAATGACGGCTGGCGTGGGAGACTCCGGTTGCCTCATCCCACCCTATGAATATCACATTTTGGGCAATTCCTCGAGCGACGAGACCTCGGTGACTCTGCACGTCTACGGCGGCGAGATGGACCACTGTTGCATCTTCGAGCCGAAGGATCGCGAGGGTTGGTACCGCCGCGTCGAGAAGTCGCTGGCTTACACGCTCGACTGAGTTGTCGTTTCCACGGGTAGCTCCAGCGCACGCCAGAGGTACCAGCACGCGCCGCTGCGGTAGGGGCGCCACCGCTCGAGCTGAGCCGCCGTCTCCGCAACGGAGGGCAAAGCGCCTGCCTGCAGCACTCGCTGTACCCCCTTTCGGATCCCAAGGTCTACCGGTGCCGAGACGTCGGGCCGTCCAAGACCGAAGAGCAGAAACATCTGCACCGTCCATGGCCCAATGCCCTTGATCTTCGTCAGCAGGCGCTCGACCTCGGAATCCGGGAGTCTTGCGAACGCGGTGCCGGGCAGGCCGTCCAACCATGCTTCAGACAGTTCACAGAGGGTCATGGCTTTGGAACGAGAGAGGCCAGCCCGACGCAGCGCGACGGCTCCCACCTCTGTAATCCGCTCGGGCGACACCATGCCGCCGAGCGATCGCTCCAATCGCTCATAAATGCTCCGCGCCGCCGTGCCGGAGAGCTGCTGCCCGACGACGCTCCGGACCAGCGATCGAAACAGGTCGGGTCGGGTCTCGAGTCGGATCGGTCCAACCCGTTCCACGATTGGCCCCAAAACAGAATCGCGGATTAGAAATCTCTCTGCCGCGCCAGCCCAGGGAACGATTCGGCCCATGCGCTATTCCGGGATTTCGCCGCGGTTCCGCTTCGCGGCTTCCTCCAGCTTCTCGAACAGGCTCGTTCCTTTCTCCGAGGCAACGCCAGGGGGCTTCGCCTTCTTCGTTTCCTGGGACGGATCCAGCACCATGGCGATGCCCTCCTTCGGCGTCGGCTCAGCAGGTTCGGTGTCGGGAGCGGGAGGCTGTTCGACGACCGATCCGTCGCCGACGAGGACCTCCGCCTTCTTTGTCGCACCGCTCGGGAAGCTGTAACCCCAAGTAACGATGTCCGCGACCTGGTCGGCGCCGAGAGCGCTTCGCGCCCTGCCCTTGACGGCGTGAACCTCGTCGTCGAGGCGGTCGCCCAGCGAAGGGATGATGAGCTGGAATCCCGCGCGCTCGAGCGGTCGGAAGATCTTGCGTACCAGATCGAGCAGGCGCTCCCGTTCCGCCACTGGGATCGTGTGATCGTGCAGGAATGCCTGAGCGTCTTGGAGCGAATCCAGAACGCAGGACTCCAATTCCGCAAGAGCGTGAGTGTATTTCTCGAGTCGCGCTTCGAGCGCCTCCAGGTTCTGCTGCACCGCGTGAAGCTCTTCGGCCGCCTGGGCGCTCTTTTCGAACGCCTTTCGCAGCTTGGGCAGCTTGACCTGCAGCACGGCAGCCGCATCTTGCAGCGACTCAGCCGCCGCCTCGAGATCGTTCAGAAGTTCCTCACCCGAGCTCATACGGTTACGCTCAATCCATAGATCTCGCTGTACTTTGCGCGCAGGTAGTTCATCATGTGCGTGGAGTCCAACTCGGATCCGGTGGCTCGCTTCAAGAGTTCGTTCGGAAGGTACTTGCGACCGTACCGATGGACGCGCTCGCGCAACCAACCAAGGATCGGCTGGAACTCACCAGCTTCGATCCTGGCTTCGAGACCGCCCAATTCGCTCTGCATCGCGTTCCAGATCTGGGCGGCGGCGAGCGTCCCGAGCAGGTAGGTGGGGAAGTATCCGATCATCCCGCCCGACCAGTGGACGTCTTGCAAGACACCATCGGCATCGTTGGGCGGCGTGATGCCCAAGTACTCTTCCATCTTCGAGTTCCACAGTTCGGGGAGCTCTTTGAGGTTCACCTTTCGCTCCACCATCGCCGTTTCGATTTCGAAGCGAAGCATGATATGAAGGGGATAGGTGACCTCGTCAGCTTCCACGCGAATCAACGACGCCTTGACTTCGTTGGCGGCGCGATAGAACGCTTCCTCGTCCACATCGGCGAGCGACTCTGGGAAGAACTCCTTCAGCCGCGGCAAGTAGTAGTTCGTGAAGGCGCGACTCCGGCCGACCTGGTTTTCCCAAAAGCGACTCTGGCTCTCGTGGATGCCAAGCGAGGCGCCGCCTCGGAGGAACGTCCCTTCGTACTCGTCCGGCGAACCTTGCTCATACATCCCGTGGCCCGCCTCGTGCATGGAAGCGTACAGGCTGCCCGGCAGATAGTGTTCGTCAAAACGCGTGGTGAGGCGGACGTCTTTGTTACCAAAGCTCGTGCAAAACGGGTGGGCGGCGATGTCTTGTCGGCCGGTCTCGAAGTCGAACCCGATCCGCTGCACGACGTCGTTCGTCACCTCCTTTTGCTTTTCGATCGGGTAGGAGCGCGTCATGATGCCGGACGACTCGATGCCGGTCGCCTGAATCTCGCGAAGCAGACCGACCAGCGGCTCTCGGAGGCTTTGGAACAGCGCCTTCACCTCCGCAGTCTTCGCCCCCGGCTCGAACTGGTCGAGCAGCGCGTCGTACGGGTGATCCTCGTACCCCAGGTGATCCGCCTTGCGCAGCGAAAGGTCCACGATCTTTTCGAGATAAGGCAGGAAGAGTCCGAAGTCGTTCTTCTTTCGCGCCTCTACCCAGACCTCGTGCGCGAGCGCCGTGAGTCTCGACTCCTCGGTGACCAGCTCCTCGGGCACCTTCGTCGCCTTGTCGAAGTCCCTTCGCGTGACTCGAACGAGGGCTGCATCGTCGCTATCCGGGTCCAAGGTTGCAGACTGCTTCTCCGCCTCCTCGAGGGTGCTGCGAAACTCGTCGCTCGTGAGTTTCTGGTGCGCGAGGGTCGAGAGTGTCGCAAGTTGCTCTGCTCGCCCCGCTGCTGCCCCCTTGGGCATGTAGGTCTGCTGGTCCCAGCCGAGTACGCCCGCGGCGTCGTGTAGGTGGACGATCTCTCTCTCCAGTTCGCGGAGTCGGTTGATTGCGCTCATGACGCGAGTTTACCGACACAGAAGATAAGGAGGGCGCCGACTTCCTGCCGGCGCCCTCGCTCGTGGGGGGACGGAGGGGTTTAGGAGGAGAGAAACTACTCGACCAACTCCACTAAGACCTCCGGGTCGCATTGACCGGCCAGTCCATAGTAGAAACGGCCGTCCGTCCAGTAGAGGATGTTCAGGTTCCCCTGACGGATGCAGCGCAGCCTGTTGTCTCCGACTGTCTCGCCTTCTTGGAAGAGCGGTCTGTCAGAGATGACGTAGGTGTACAGGCTGCCATCCGTATCGAGGAGGATCAGGCGTCCCAAGTTGCAGTCCGGCAAGCGCGCTACTTCGGCTCGGATCGGACGCAAAATCGGTTTGGCGGGGGGCGGTTGAACGTTCAACCCAAGCGTGCGACTGAGCCACTCGACGGCGGTGTTGACGCTTCGCGCCTCGACCGCACCCGTGGCAGCAGCCCGCAGCGGAAGCATGGAGTTTTGCGCGGATTGGTTCGGATGCGACCAGTTGTAATAGCCGACCACGACCAGAAGGCACGCCACAGCAGCTGTCAAGGCATAGCGCATCCTTCCTATGAGCGCGTCGGTCTTCTCGACTCGCTCGATCTCGGCAATCCGGTCCATGCACGCGGCCAACACGGCTTCGTGCTTCTCAGGGTGCAGCGATTTTGACTTCCGCGTTGCCTCTTTGAGTGCAACCAAATCGAAGTACAGTCGCTGGGCGACCGGGTCGGATTCAATCTGACCCTTCAGTCGTTCCCAATCTTCGGGTTGCACCTCGCCGTCAACTGCGGCGTGAATCTGTTCTTCGTAATCGTTAGGAAGTGAGTTCGGGTCTCTCATACGATTCCGTGCTCCTTCGCGTAGTCCAGTAATTTCTCTCGCAGAATTGCGCGGCCCCGCGCCAAGCGGCTGCGGACCGTTCCGACCGGCACGCCGAGGGCGTCTGCGACTTCGCGGTAGGAAAGGCCCTCGACGTCCGAAAGAACGATGGCTGCTCGGTATTCGTCCGGAAGAGCCTGGATCGCTTCTTCAAGACTATTGTCCACAACGCGCTCCAGAATCTGCTCCAGCGGCGGCGCCTCTTGGGCGGGCAGGTTCGTTGCTTCGACGGAGTCTTCAAGACTGACCGACTCCGGCCCGCGCTTTTGCTTCCGGACACGATTTATGAAGGTATTCGTCATGATTCGGAGGAGCCAAGCCTTCAGGTTGCGACCGTCGAAGCGGTCCCATGCTTGATAGGCTTTGATCAAGGTTTCCTGCGTCAAATCTTGAGCGTCCTCCTCTTGACGGGTGAACCGCAAGGCGGTGCTGTAGATGGCAGGAAAGACTTCCTTGACGGCCCGCTCGAATTCCTCGCGCTTGTCGCGCCGCTTGAAGAGCATTCAGCCGTGAAGTCTACCATCCTAATGGGTTCAACACCGAAAGGGCGCGCGCGGTTCCCGATTCCCAAAAACCGGTAGATTCTCTGGGGCCGAGCGTTCCCTGACTCGCCCAACTCGTCCAACCCGTCCGACCCGTCCGACTCCGGCAAGCCGGCGGCTGCGCCGAAAATGACGGTATACTTGCAGAGAACCAGCGGAGAGATGGCTGAGTGGTCGAAAGCGCTCCCCTGCTAAGGGAGTAAGTGCCCAAAAGGCGCTTCCCGGGTTCGAATCCCGGTCTCTCCGCCATACGATTTAGGTATGCGGCTGATCCTCGCTATCGGATGGTCGTTGGCGGTACACTTCGTACCGATGATTCCTTCTTTGTTGTCCGCCCTCGCGGTGACCGCCCCGGTTGCGTCGGGGCAGGCTGTAGACCCCGCCGTTCTCGAGCAGGTTCGCCAAGCCGTTGGGTACAGCGCCCTGAGCGACCTGGCGCCGGGCGTCGCCCTCGAAGGGGCCGCGCGGTTTTTGGGTGTGGACTTGCGTTTTTCCTTTTTGTTCGACCACGAGGGCCGGTTCGTGGAGAACCTGGATGGCCGACTGAGTAGCAGCCAGGGCTACGACGGCAAGACGGCGTGGTCGAAGGACTGGCACGGCGCCGTGCGCAAACTTGAAATGGAGGACCTCGACAGCGCGTTGCTCTTCGCCTCCGTGGTTACGCATTCGTGGCTTTCCGAGAAGAGCAAGGTCCGTCCCGTGTCCACAAAACGGGAGGAAGGGCGAATTGACGTGGAGCTTCGGATCGAGAACAGCCCGATGAAGGCCACCCTCACCGTAGACCCGACCAGTCATCTGCCCACGGGATACATCCGTGAAACCCCAGCGGGTGGCGAGCGCTTTGAGCTGCTCGCTTGGAAGCGATATCGCGGCGTTCTCTTGCCTTCGGAGATGAAGCAGACCGAAGGCGGAGTCGAGAACAAGTACACGGTGGACCAGATTGGGCCTCTGCCCACTTTCGTGAGAAGTCCATTCGAAGCCCCGTCCCCGGACGGGTCGCGGGTCGCCTTCGATTCATCCAAGCCCAATCGCTTGGAGACGAAAGCATCCCTGACGGGTCACATCCTGGTCAAGGCGAAGGTCAACGGCAACCAAGAGAAGTGGTTCATCTTCGATTCGGGAGCTGGTATCACCGTCTTGGACAAGAAGCTGGCCGACAGCCTTGGGCTCCCAAGCTTCGGAGAGCTGCCGGTCCTCGGGGTAGGCGGCTTGGTGAAAGCGCCATTCCGACCGCTCCCCTCCCTCGAGATCGGGCCCGTTACGCTGAAGAACGTATTCGCCGTGGAGATGGATCTCGGCCTGTTCGGTACCGTCTTTGGGCCGGACTTCGGCGGCTTGATCGGCTATGACCTCCTCGCTCGCGCCGTCGTGGAATTCGATCACGCCAACCGGTTCATGGCGCTCTACGATCCGAGCACATACAAGCTAACGGGCGGGAACTGGCTTCCGCTCCACCTCGGTAGCCGCCTCCCGGTCGTCGAGGCGAAGTTCGAGGGCAAAAGAGACCTCTTTCGACTCGACACGGGCGCACCGAACAACGTCACGTTCCACTCGCCTGCGGTGGAGAAGTACCGATTGCTGGAAAACCGACCGACCTCCGATACGGTGATGGCTGGTGTCGGCGGCGTCGTTCGAGCCAAGGCAGGAAAGCTCGAATACTTCGAAGTTGGGGGTCGGCGGATCGAAGGACCTACGGTCACATTCGCACCCGCCGGCAACAGCGCTTTCGACGATCCCTACCTTGCGGGCAACCTGGGAACCGCTTTTCTGGATCGGTTCAAGGTCGTGTTCGACTACCCTCACGAGCGGATCGCGTTCTTGGACAACTCCTCGAACTGAGCCACCATCCTCTCGATGACAGCGAAGCCGCCCCGCCAGAAATCGGCGGAGTCGAGGTCTATGTCGAGACGGCGCATCAACTCGTGTGGCGACAGAGACCCGCCTTTTCGCAACACGTCGAGGTAGCGCTCGGGGAACTCCGCGCCCTCTTGTTTGGCTCGCTCGTAGAGCGCAAGTGTCAGTAGCTCGCCAAAGGCGTACGCATACACGTAGAACGGCGCGAAGAAGAAGTGACCTACGTACAGCCACCAGTGCTTGTGCTGTTCGCCGAGCGAAAGGCTGGAGCCAAACATCTCCTGCAACCTCTGTTGCCAAATCTCGGCGAACTCGTCGGCCGAGAGTTCGCCCTCCTCGCGTCTTCGTAGATGGCAATCGCGCTCGAATCGGAACATCGCCGCTTGGCGGAAGACGCTCGCGAAGATCCCTTCGATCTTCTGGGCATACAGCGAGAGCTGGTCCGATTCCGTGGCTTCGGAGACGAGTCGGTCGAACACGAGCATTTCGCCGAAGATGCTCGCAAGCTCCGCCAACGGAAGCGTGCCGTGGAAGTTGAAGAGGCGCTGATCGCGACTCAGGTACGCGTGGACCCCGTGCCCAAGCTCGTGGGCAAGGGTCATGACGTCGTCCAACTTGTCCTGATACGTCATCAGGATGTAAGGGTGGGCCGCAGGCGTGACGTATTCGCAGAAGGCGCCACCGGCTTTCCCCTTCCGAGGCTCGGCGTCTATCCAACCTTTCTGGAAGAACTCCTCCGCAATCCGCGACATCTCCGGCGAAAAGGCGCCGAAGCTCTCCAAGACGATTTTCGCGCCCTCCGGGTAGGGCACGCGCGCCGTCGCCTCACCAAGCGGCGCGTAGCGATCAATGTGCGTCAGCTCCGGCAGTCCAAGCAGGTCCCGCTTGCGCGCGTAGTACCGCTCGACGACGGGATGATTCTCCGCGCACAAATCCACGACCAGTTGCACGGTCTCCCTCTCCAGCTCATTCGCCATGTGTCGGCTTTGCTCGGGATACTCGTACCGTCGCAATTCGTCTTCGAGCTTCTTGTCGGCGAGAATCGTGTTGTAACAGAAAACAATCACCTTCTCCAACTCGAGCAGTCCCTCCGTCAGCGCGTCGGCGGCCGCTTGGCGAACCGCCCGGCTCGGGTCCCGAAGCAAAGAGGTCAGCTCCTCTAACGTGCTTTCGCGAACCTCGTCGCTTTCCGGATCGCGGTAACGGAAGACGTGAGTCGCCGTGAGTTCCTCGTGGAGGCGCTGCCACGCGCGGATTCCTGTGTTGGCCGTTCGCTCGAGTAGGATCTCCTCCGCCTCGCTCAAACGATGAGGCGAGTAGACGCGAACCCGCTCGAGCCAGTGGCGATACTCGGCAAGCTCCGGCGCGGCGTTCATCCGCTCGGCCCACTCCTCCGGCGCAGCCTGGATCTCGAGTTCGAAGAACAGCACGAGGACTTGGATCTCGCTGACCCTTTCCTGCATGGCCTGCAGGAACGCGCCGCGCTCCGGATCCCCGGTGTCTTCCGCGAAGCGTAGATGCGCGTACGAAATGACCCGCGAGAGTTTCTCGACAATCGCCTCCAGGGTTTCGATTCCGGAGCGAAGTTCGTTGGGAGTGGCGCTGTTTACCTTTCCTCGGAACTGCTCCGAGAGTTGGAGGGCCTGCTCGCGAGCCGCCTCAAGCGTCTCTTGGATTTCCGGAGCCTCCGGCCCAGAGAACAGGTCTTCCAGATTCCACTGCATGGGGAGCTCGTTTAGGCTGGTCAAAGACATGGTCGCAGTGTACCGAGACTGAGTCGAGGGGTACTCTTGCGGGCGATGTACGCAGACTTTCAAGAGTTCCTGCACGCGCTGGATCAGGCCGGTGAGCTCAAGAAGATCGCCCATCCACTCAGTCCCGTTTTGGAGATTACGGAGGTTGCCGACCGGTGCATGAAGATGCCGAACGGCGGGCCAGCTCTCCTCATCCAGAATCCGAAGGGATACGACATTCCCGTCGCGATCAACACGATGGGTTCGTGGAAACGGATGGCGATGGCGCTCGGTGTGTCGGATGTGGAAGAGATTGCTGCGGAACTGGAGAGCCTGCTGCAACCGGAGATTCCTCAAACGCTTCCAGAAAAGTGGGCGATGCTCAAGAAGGCGATGCACCTCGCGAAGGCTCCCCCGAAGACCGTCCGGGAAGGGAAGTGCCAAGAGGTCGTTCTGAAAGGGGATGACGTGGACTTGGGCAAGTTGCCGGTCCTGACATGCTGGCCGGAGGATGCGGGCCCATTCCTCACGTTGCCGCTCGTCTTCAGTCACGATCCGAACACGGGCAAACGCAACGTCGGAATGTATCGGATGCAGGTGTTCGACCGCAATACGACCGGCATGCACTGGCAGATGCACAAGGTCGGGGCAGAGCATATGCGACAAGCGGCGGAAAAGAAGCAGCCGATTGAAGTGGCGGTCGCGCTCGGGAGCGATCCGGTCCTCATCTTCTCGGCGCTTTCCCCTCTTCCGCCAGGAATTGACGAGATGCTATTCGCGGGGTTCCTTAGGAAGAAGCCCGTGCCCTTAGTGCCGGCCAAAACGGTGAACCTGAAGGTCCCTGCCGATGCGGAGATCGTGCTCGAGGGATATGTCGATCCGGAGGAGCGGCGTATCGAAGGCCCGTTTGGAGACCACACTGGCTACTACTCGCTCGCCGACGAGTTTCCCGTCTTCCACGTTAAGTGTATGACGATGCGTAGTCGTCCGGTTTATCCGGCGACGATCGTGGGATACCCGCCGATGGAGGACGCGTACATGGGTGGCGCCGTCGAGCGAATCTTCCTACCGATGATCCGCATCGTAGTTCCGGAGATTCTCGACATCCATCTTCCTCCGGCGGCAGCGTTTCACAACGTGGCGTTCGTTAAGATCAAGAAACGGTATCCCGGACACGCCTTCAAAGTGATGAACGCGATCTGGGGACTCGGGCTGCTCATGTTCACGAAGTTTCTCTTCGTCTTCGAGGAAGATGTGGACGTTCACGACCTGAACGATGTGCTCTTCCGGATCGGGGCCAATTGCGATCCGATGCGCGATAGCCTCATCGTCAAAGGGCCGCTGGATCAACTGGATCACGCAAGCGACTTGGTTGGATTCGGAGGGAAGATCGGGTTCGATTGCACGCACAAGTGGAAGAGCGAGGGCTTCCCAAGGGAATGGCCCCCGCTCATCCGAATGTCCGAGGACGTCAAGCGTCGGATTGACGCGATCTGGTCTGAACTCGGAATCTAGCGCAGCGAGCGCAGGTACTCCGCGATTGCTCGACGGTCCGCTTCCGGCACGTGCGCAAAGGAAGGCATACCCTCTTTCCCCATGGAAGCCGGATCCAACAGAAGTTTCATGTAGAACTCGGCATCTCCGTGTTCGGCGCCGACCCTCGAAAGATCCGGCGCAGTCTTGCCACCCTTTCCGCCGACCGAGTGGCAGTTCATGCAGCCAACCGTCTCAAACTTCTGTTTGCCCGTAGAGATCAACGCCGCATCCAGCGCGGCGCTCTTACCGGCTGGCGACGAACTCTGGGGCTTGCTCGGAGCCTTCTCAGCCGTCTTCGGCTTGTCTTCCTTGGCAGCGGCCTTGTGATCGTCCTCGTCGTGATCGGCCTTCTCGGCGCTCTCGTGGCCTTCACTGTCATCGTCCGTTCCTTCGGCGTGCTCTTCCGCATCGTCGTCCGTTGCAGAGGTCGTAGCGTTGGAGTCCGCGGATGGCTGGTTTGTGGTCGCTTGATCCGTCGAGACGGCGTTTGTGTCCGCTGACTCATCGGAACTGCCACCGCAGCCAATGGCGGCAAAAGCGACAACGATCAAGACAGCAAAGAGTGCAAAGAGATGTTTCATGCTTGTTCCTCCAGGAATCCCCAAAGAGTCTACCGCAGTTTCCGCGCGTCAAGCGCAGCGGCGATGTCGGACGCGGTGCGGCGAAATGTTTCGTACGCGTTCGGGTCGAACAGAACAACCCGCACCTCGCTGAGCGACCGGGGTTCCGTAGTTGCGTGCTCGAGGATCGTGCCAAGCAGGATGCGCGCACATCTGTCGATAGGAAACCCGAAGATGCCGGTGCTGATCGCCGGAAACGAGAGGCTGGACAATCCCAACTCTTCCGCCCGGGCCAAGCTCTGACGCACGGCGCTCGCCAAGAGGCGGTCTGCCTCTTCGGGTTCGTAGCGACTCCATATCGGTCCCACGGCGTGAATGACGTATCGCGCTCGAAGGTTCCCGCCGGATGTCACGGCTGCGTCGCCAGTGTTCACGGGTGCAACTCGGTTGCTCTCTTCCTGAATGATGCGCCCGCCCTTTCGGACAATGGCTCCCGCGACCCCCGCTCCGTGTTGGAGTCGCTCATTCGCAGCGTTGACGATCGCGTCTGTGTCCTGGTCTGTGATGTCGCCTTGTAGGATCCTCAGCTCCATGCTGCCGAACTGAAAGCGATGTTCCATGTTGCACCTCCGCAGGAAGTTGCACCGTGAGGTATTTTGCCCGCATGGTGCGACGCTTGGCTATCGTGGCTTCCTTCGTATGCCTGCTCGGTGCGCAGAGCAGGCTCCCGCAGATGCCCGGCTACGACCGCTGGATGGAGATGCGCCCGAAGATTCAGCGATCGGTCGTCCGAGGCGATCTCACTGCCGTTTGGTCGGAGGATGGGAAGGCGTTCTATTATCGGAAAGATGGCGCATGGCGTCGTTTCGACGTAGAGACGCTCAAGGAAACGGAGGTCGAAGGTCCGCCCGAGCGGCCCAGCCCGCCGCGGGACACACGCCCTCGCCCGGCACGCGGCCGTCAGTACACCGTCGCGTACAGCCAGGACGGAGAATGGCAAGCCAACTACGTGAATGGGAACGTCGTCATTCGAAAGAGAAGCGGCGGCGACGAGATTCGGGTTACGACGGATGGGGACAAGCAGAAACGAATCGAGTACGGGACCGCGAGCTGGGTCTACGGGGAAGAACTGAACCAAAACGAGGCGATGTGGTGGTCACCCGACTCGAAGAAGCTCGCCTACTATCGAATTGACAACCGCCTGGTGCCCGACTACTACGTAACGCTCGACCTCACACAGGTGCACAACCGCCTGTACGTCGAACCGTACCCGAAGGCGGGGGACCCGAACCCGATCCTCGATCTGTTCATCTACGATCGCGAGAGCGGCAAGAGCGTTCCTGTAGATGTCCGAGACGGGAAGCCCGTCAGCAACGATGTCGTCGGGCACTACGTCTACAACGTCCGGTGGTCGCCGAACGGGAAAGAGCTGCTCTTTCATCGAACGAATCGTCGCCAGAACGTGATGGAGTTCTGCGCCGCCGATCCGTCCACGGGAAAGGTCCGCGTGATCCTTCGCGAAGAATGGCCGACCGGCTGGGTGGCGAACTCCCCAACCCTCCGGTGGCTCGACGACCATCGCTTCTTGTGGGTTTCGGAGCGGAACGGATACGCAAACTTCTACCTCTACGATTTGAGCGGCAAGCTGTTGTCCACCGTCACCCGACACGACTTCGAAGTCGTTGACATCGTTCAGATCGAAGGGGATACGCTTTGGTACACGGCGCGCAGCGGCGACAACCCCTACAAGATTCAGCTCCACCGTGTGCACCTGGACGGCACGGGCGACCAGCGCCTCACCGACCCGAAGTTTCACCACACGATCAACCTCGCGCCGGGTAGTAAGTACTTCCTCGACACGTTCGAAACGGCGTCCATCCCACCGAAGACGGTCTTGCGGGATGCCACGGGGAAGCAGCTGGCTGTGCTCGCCGAAAGCGACCTCACGGAATTCGAACGGCTGAAACTCCAGCCTACGGAGGTCTTCACCTTCCTCGCGGCGGACGGCAAGACTGTGTGCTACGGCACGTTGGACAAACCGAGCGACTTCGATCCCACCAAGAAGTATCCCCTTCTCGTCAGCGTTTACGCCGGTCCGGACTCTGGCGGAGTGAGGGAAGTGTTTTCGCCCCCGAACGCGATGACCGAGTTTGGCTTTCTCGTTGCCAGTATCCACGGGCGAAACGCCTCCGGATTAGGGAAGCATACGCTCGACTCGCTCTATCTGAAGCTCGGATTGACGGAGATTGACGATCAGGCTGCTGGCGTTCGCGAGTTGGCGAAGCGGCCCTATGTGGATGGCTCTCGGGTCGGAATCTTCGGCACTTCCTACGGGGGATATGCAAGCCTCATGTGTTTACTGCGCTATCCGGATGTGTTTGCGGCAGCGTGCGCAAGCGCGAGTGTTACGGACTGGCGGAACTACGACAGCATCTACACCGAGCGCTATATGTGGATCCCGCAAGAGAACGAAGAGGGTTACCGCAACGGCTCGGCAATGACCTATGCCGCCAATCTCAAAGGCGCCTTGATGTTGTTCCACGGCACCGCCGACGACAACGTGCACCTTGCCAACTCAGTGCAACTCATCCAAGCCTTGCAACGCGCTGGCAAATCTTTCGAAGTGCAACTCGGACCTGATCAGGGACATGCCGGAATCCGTTTCGAACGAATGATGGAGTTCTTCATCGAGAACCTCGTCATGAAACGCGATACGAATCGGTAAGCCATTCCTTCACAAAAGTGCGTCCTTTCACGCGTTTGTATCGTCTTATTGTTTAGGTTGGGTCGGAGTGATCTTCACGATGGCTCAGCCGAATCTCGATCGAGATCAGGAGGAAAAATAGAATTGAGGAAGACAACTACGAAACGCACAACGAAGACGGCTGCTAAGGCCGCTCCGAAGAAGGCTGCTCCCAAGAAGGCAGCAGCAAAGAAGACGACGAAGAAAGCTGCGCCAAAGAAGACGGCGAAGAAGGCGGCAACCAAGAAGACCGCCAAGAAGGCCGCTCCGAAGAAGGCAGCAGCAAAGAAGACGACGAAGAAAACTGCACCAAAGAAGGCCGCCAAGAAAACTGTGAAGAAGGCGGCAAAGAAGACCACAGCGAAGAAAGCGACCGCGAAGAAGACGGCAGCGAAGAAGACCTCGGCGAAGAATAGCAGTGGCGCCAAGAAGCGCTCCACTTCCAAGCGGGCCAGCAAGAAATCGTCTTCTGAGCAGCCAACGACGACGGGGGTCTCCCCGCCGCAACCGAAGCGAGTGATTCGACGCCCCATTCGCGTGGGAACGACGAATCCGGAAGGGTAGTAGATCGGGCGCTGTTCTTCCACTTGAGCAGCGCCCGAAATCCAAACGATGAATCGGGTATTCTCGCCGTGCCGCTCCGGAAGGGCGGCATCGAGCCTAAAGGGGGTAATAGAAAAGAAATGATTGCAGGAATGGATTCCGTCGTCGCGGCCGCCGTGGCCGCTCTCTCTGTCACCGCGGCGCCAACGGCGCAACCTCAGTGGGTGCCCGGAACTCGGGACGCTGTAAGCTCCATGAACAGCCTGTTTGGGCCTACCGGCCTCATTGCGACCCCGACCGCGTACTCCACCGAACATCGAGAGGGGCGCTTCGGCGCGTTCTTCGGCGATGGTATCTCCACGGCTTCCGGTAACTACGGATTGATTCCGTACATAGAACTCGGCGGGGCGTACGTGGACCGTACCGGCGCTGACGACAAGCTGGTCGCGAATGCCAAGGTTACGCTGATTCCTCAAAACTTCCGGAACTTTGAGGTCGGAGTCGGCGTGATTGATGCCTTCGACGCAATCGAGCAGACCTTCTATGTTGTTGGCTCGGCGGACCTCGTCGTGCCCGAGGTGCGCACCACAGTCCGGGGCGAAGAGTTCCAAAGCATCGGGCTGAAAGTACACGCCGGTGCCGGAAACGGCATCTTCGATGAAGAGTTGTTCGTTGGCGGTGAGTTACTCTTCACGAAGAACGTCAGCGTCGTCGGCGAGTGGGACACGAACGACTTCAACGCCGCTTTGCGGTACGCCCACAAGGACTACTTTAGCCTCCAGTTGGGCTTCTTCAGCAACGACTTCTTCTTGAGCGCAACCACGCGCCTCCGATTCTAAGAGAAGTCGCGCAAGAAAAAGAGCGGTGGAGCAGCCGCCCCACCGCTCTTCGTTTTGTAGGTTCGCTACCAAGCGAAGCGACCGACGAACGCGGCCGTTTCATCCTTTCGCACAAAGGTCTCTCCGAGCCGGGTGTCGTAAAGCGCCTGTTCTTCCACGGTTGCAACGTTCGCCCTGACGCCATCTCCCAACGGCTGGTACCATAGCTCGCCGGGCATGCTGCACGCCAAGCACTCGCGTCCGCTGGTCTGCGCGGCATACAGAAGCTTCCCGGAAGAGTCCTCGATGCGCAACGTGGCGTTCCTGCCGGGCACATCGAGCCGGACAAGAGCTGGTTCCGTCGCGACGATGGAACCGAAGTCGATGCGGGACCGCTGCGTTAGCAGCGTCTTCAGCTGTTCTCTCTGAGATGGGCTTGCAGAGGCGTCCACGTAAAGAACGCTTCGGCGAGGCGAATGGAAGGCGAGATTCTGGTCCGAACAGATGACGGCAGCCGCCGATTTGCCCGCCAACTCCCCAATCTCGAAGTTGACGGCGACAACGGCAATGCGTCCGTCGGTCACGATCTCGCCGGATACGTGGCACGGCCCTGCGAACACGGAGCAGGTTCGGGCTTCAAAGTAGGTACCGGTCAACAGGGTTCCGGCTGCGATGGCTGCATAGAGAATCATGGATTTCCTCCTTCTTTCAGTGTACTCCCAACCGGCGCAAACAGTTCCTACGAGCGCATGCGCGCGGACGTGCGACCGATATCCTTCCGGTAGTGCCACTCTTCGCCCAGGCCAGCGAGCGCCTCATAAATCGCGGCTGCAGCCTTCGCCCGCTCTTCCGCCAAGCATACGACATTGAGCACTCGGCCGCCAGCACTCACGATCCGCTCGCCGTCGAATCTCGTGCCGGCGTGAAAGACCAGCACGTCGTCCCCGTCGAGTGACAGGGAAGGGAGCGGTAGACCCTTTGGGTACGAACCTGGGTAGCCCCGGGCGGCGACGACGACCACCACGGCATGCCTCGAATCGGTTTCCAGGGGAGCCATCGGCCGACCTGCCGCGGCGCTTTCCAACATCCGGGCGAAGTCGCCCTTCAGCCGAGGAAGAACGCATTGTGTCTCCGGGTCGCCGAAACGGGCGTTGTACTCCAGCGCAAACGGCCCATCTGCCGTAAGCATCAAGCCGGCGTAGAGCGTGCCGATGTACGGCGTTCCGTCCTTCGCCAATCGCTTGATGACGGGGCGGACGAACGTCTCAGCCAGGTCTTGGAGGGTCTCGTCGCTGATGTCTTCAACCGGCGAGAAGGCGCCCATGCCGCCCGTGTTGGGCCCTCGGTCACCGTCTTCGGCCCGCTTGTAGTCCTGCGCAGTCGGGAGCAGAACGTAGTCCTGACCGTTGCATACGGCGAAGAGGCTCAGCTCCCGGCCGTCCAATCGCTGCTCCACGACGATCGTAGCGCCCGCCTCGCCAAATTCGCGATCAACGAGCATTCGCCGCGCCGCACGCCTGGCTTCGTCCTGGGAGTCGCACACGATTGCACCCTTCCCAAGCGCCGCGCCGCTGGCCTTGACCACGATGCCTCCTGGAAGCCAGAGACGCTCCATCGCCTCGTCCGCCTGCTCGACGGTTGTGCACACGGCGAAGTCCGCCGTCGGGACGCCCTCTTGCGCCATCAGCTCCTTGGCGAACGCCTTGCTCCCTTCGATCTGAGCCGCCCGCCGGTTCGGACCGTAGACGAGCCTGCCCGCGTCCCGCAGCAGGTCGGCGACACCTTCCAGCAAGGGAGCTTCCGGACCGACCACGGTCAGGTCAATGCCGTTGTCTTGTACGACATGCAGGACGGTGTTGGCATCCAGCGGATCGCCCTCAACGAGGTGAGCGCACTCGGCGATTCCTGGATTGCCGGGCAAGGCGAAGACTTCTTCGACAGATTCGCTTTGCGCAAGCCGCCAGGCGAGCGCGTGCTCGCGCCCGCCGCCACCAAGAACCAGAACCCTCATGCTCGCCCCACCTCTCGATAAACCTCTTCCTTCAACTCGTGATCCGCATTGGAAAACTCGGTGTATGCCGGTATGAAGGCGACCGGGGCAACGCCCGTCGGGCCATTCCGGTTCTTACGAATGAGAATCGCGACGGGTCGCGGGAGCGTGGGATCCATCGGCCCGGCCTGCGCCTCCTCATCGTCCTCTTTCTGGGGTAACGGATAGAGCATGAGCACGACGTCTGCGTCCGCCTCGATTGAGCCTGATTCTCGAAGGTCTGAGAGTTGGGGAATTTGCTTCTCCCGATGCACGACCTGCCGAGAGAGCTGTGAAAGAGCGACGACCGGCACCTCGAGCTCCTTCGCCATATTCTTCAGCCCCCGCGCGATTTCCGCGACCTGCTGCACACGGTTCTCCGTTCGCGTCGGTGCGCGCATCAGTTGCAGGTAGTCCACCACGACCAAACCCAACTCGCCGTGCTCCGCAGCGAGACGTCGGCACTTACCGAGCATCTCGAAGGGACTGATGTCGGACGAGTCGTCCACGAACATCTTCACGTCGTAGAGCTTGTCGCAGGCTTCAACAAGCCGGTGTGTGTCTTCGTCCCGGATTCGACCTGGGCGCTTCAGAATCGTCGAGTCCACGCGAGCCAGCATCGTCACAACGCGGCGGACGATTTCCAGCGAAGACATCTCCAGGCTGAAGATCGCGACCGCCTTCTTGGTCGTCGCCGCAACGTTGTACGCGAAAGAGAGAGCGAGAGAGGTCTTTCCGACCGCGGGACGAGCAGCCAACACGATCAAGTTCCCAGGATAGAAGCCGGTAACGATGTGATCGAGGTCTACGAGCCGCGTCTGCACGCCTTGCTGGACCTCGCCAGTCTCCGCCTTTCGCTCAACGTCTTCGAAGAAGCGGTGCGTGAGGGTGGCCAAGGAAACGAAGTCGGCTCCGACTCGGCGCCGGGTAACTTCGTAGACAGCCCGTTCGGCGCTGATAATCTTGTCTTGGATCGTTCCCTCGGTTTCTTGGGTCGTGCGAAGGATGTCGAAGGCGGCGCTTTGCAAGTCGCGAAGGATGGCGCGATCCAGTACGATGTCCGCGTAATACTCGACGTACTCGGGCGAAGCGACGGAGTTCTCCAGCTGCGCGAGAAACTCCTCGCCCCCGACCTTTTCCAAATCGCCCCGTAGCTCCAGCTCCCCCTTCAGCGTCAATGCGTCAATCCGTCGGTAGGCCGCCGCGAGGGATTGCATCGCACGAAAAATCATTCGGTGGACAGGGCTGTAGAAATCCTTCTCCTGCAGTTTGGAGAGGACGAGATCTGCGGCTCGCTCGGACTGCAGAACGCAACCGAGCACCACCATCTCCGCTTCGAGACTATGGGGCGGTGGATTGAGCCGCTTGGAGTCGCTCACACTTCCCGTTATTCGCCGTCAGAAGCCTTGGTTCCTTCCTCGGGCTGATCTGCGGAAGCCTCGACCGTCGCCCCGGCCTCCGCTTCGAGGGTCTCTTGAGCCGATTCCTCGCCGGTTTCGTCTTTCGCTCCCTGTTCAGCCGTTTGCGGGAGGCCCAGCCAACCGTGCTCATCCGCCACTTCGAGCCGGATGTGAGCGTCCACCTGGCGATGGAGGTCAATCAAGATCTCGTACACGCCCAGCCTGCGGATGGGGTGCAGCAGGGCAACCTGATGGCGTTCGACCTCCACGCCGAAGTCGTTCTGAATCGCTTCTGCAATCTCTGCGGTCGTGATGGAGCCGAACAGTTTCGTCTGCCCGGGAGCCGTCTTGCCGGTCAGGCGGATGGTCTTTCCATCAATCTTCTCCGCCTTTGCTTTGGCTTGATCCAAGGTCTTGGCGGCCTCCGCCTCGACGGCAGCCTGCTCCTTCTCCAGCTGGGCGAGGTTCGCCCGCGTGGCAGGCACCGCCAAGCCGCGAGGGAAGAGGAAGTTGCGCGCAAAACCGTCCGCAACATTCGCCACTTGGCCGGACTTGCCGACCTTTGCAATCGTCTGCCTCAGAATCACCTTCATTTCTGCTACCTCTTCACACCGAATCCGACAATCGGCTCATTCCTTCCGAACAGGTCGTTGATCCCAGCCCAGCCGTACGCGTCGCGGCCGAGCAGGAAGCGAGCGCGAAAGTCAAACTGGAGATCGTTCGGGTCGAACATGTTGCCGGTCAGACCCAGCCAGTTCCAAGGGCGGTAGTCTACCCCAACACCCGCCTTCGACGCGAAGATCCCGTATCGGAGCGTCAGATTAGGATACTCCTGGCCATATTGCAGGGTGAGGCGATTCGTCTCCGTAAGGTCGTACACGCCGCCGTAGAGTGTGGCTCCCGGCCGAAGCGGATAACCCACGAGCAGATCGGTTTGAAACTCCTCCCGATCGCCGTTGAACCCGGATTCCAGGCTGAAGAAGGGACGCGGCAGCTTGAGGTCCGAAGGCAGACGCTCGACGAACTCATTCAGCTTCTCGAGCAGCGTCTTGGCTTCGTCGGCAATCTGGCTCGCCTTCTCGGCAACCTCGATCGCCTTCGCGCTCACGACCTTCCCGTCCGCAGTCATCTGCTTCACGTCCTCTGCGATGCCCACCCCCGTCTTGGAGATCTTCTCCGTATTGACGAGCGTGTTGTCGATTGCGGTGCGGAGCTCCGGGTCCGTAACGAGCGCGTTGAGGTTCGCGACCAGCTCATCCGCCCGCTTCGCGGTTTGCGAGAGGGTTTGGATCATGTCGCGCGTATCCGCCTGGACGCGCGGGTCGGCGAGCAGGGAGTTGACGGCTTGGATGCCTTCCTTCAGCGAGACTACGGCGACCGCAGCCTCGCGGAGAGTCTCTTTCACCGTCGTGCGGTTCTCGCGCACGACGGCCTGAACCTCCGCCATCAGCCCGCCGGCGGTCTGGATCGTCTTGTCGGTGGATCTCAAGACATCCTTCAGACCCTGCTTGAGTTCCTCGTCCCCGAGTAGCTCTCGAGTGGCCGCAAGCGTTTGGTTAAGTTCCTTGATCGTGTCCTGACTGCCCTTCAGGACATCAGCCAACGAGGTCTCCTTTTGGATCTTCATCACCGCGCCCGGAGACAGCAGGGAAGAGGCGCCGCCTTCCGGCGGGACGATTGCAACTCTCTGCTCCCCAATGCTGATTAGGCTCGACGGGATCTCGACGTAGGATCCGGCTGGCAATCGAGTGCCTTTGCGCACCGCCAGAGTCAACCGCGCCAGCCCCACGTCGCTGAGCCGAACGTCTTGGACGCGCCCGATGACCACGCCGGCTACGCTGACAGCCGCGCCAGGCTGAATCCCGGCGACGTCCGGCCCTTCCGCAAAGTAGATGTCAACCGGCTCGGCGAACAAACGCTCGCCCACCATTTGAAAGCCGGCGATCACCAACCCAACAGCGATGACGACGATCAGTCCAACCTTCCAAGCAGATTCCATTTCGGCCTCCTCTTCCGCGTTTCTGTCCTTGAATTCCTACTCGACGATGCGATGATCGGTCGTGGCGACATGGTTCTCGTCCTCTTGTCGCGTCCGCTCCGCCATGAGGAAGTCATAGTATCCGCACCGTACGGTGCCCGGGTAGTCGCGGCAAGCGTTCGGCCGCGCTTCGTAGATCGTGCACCTACGGTTCTTGACGTCGAGAAACACGCACGCGCTCCCGAAATATTCGTCTTTCTGGTGCTTGAGTACGATCTCTCCAGGCTCTTCGCCCTTCTTGGTGAACCGCCGCCGCGCCTGACCCTCGCTCAGGTCGAAGTGTCGGGCGATGCGACGCAGGTCCCTCTTGGTGATCGGAATTCGCGGGTAAGTGCAGCACCATGCAGGGCAGTTCATGCAGTCGTAGAAGCGGACGTTGGACATGCGCTACCGGTTATGCTACCTGGAACTTTCGCCACATAGCCCTTCCGAGCGCGGCGCGCGAGACATGAGTAGAGACACTGCCTCTCTTGGCGCCAGCCGGCCTTGGACGATTTGGTGAATCACCGTGAGCAGCGGCGCCTCGATGCCGTGATTCTCGGCCAGCCTCACCGCCGCTTCTGCCGTCGGCACGCCCTCCACGACCTGGCCTACCTCCCTCAGCGCCTCCTCCGTAGTGCGCCCTTCGCCCAAAAGGCGACCGAACCGGTAGTTGCGACTCAAGGGGCTCGCCGCTGTTGCAAAGAGGTCCCCCACGCCGCTCAGACCCATGAACGTGTCGACGCGCCCACCCAAAGCCGTACCGAGAAGCGCCATCTCGTGGAGGCCTCGCGCGAGCATCGAAGCCTTGGTGTTGTCGCCGAAGCCCAGGCCGTCGCTGATACCGGCTCCCACGGCCAGCACGTTCTTCAAAGCACCTCCCATCTGCACCCCCATGACGTCCGCGCTGGTGTACACGCGCAGGCTCTCGCACCGCAACGCTCCTGCCGCGTACTCCGCCATTCGTTCCTCTTCGGAGGCGACTACCGTTGCGGTGGGCACGCCCCGGACGATCTCGAGCCCCAAGTTAGGCCCGCTCATGACAGCGACATGCACGGATGGGCGTTCTTCCAAGAGCACCTGCGTCATGGTGAGACCTGTGCTCCGCTCCAGCCCCTTGGCCGTCATCAACACCCTGCATTCATCGGGGAGCAGAGGCGCCACCTCCCGCACAGCGTCGCTCGGTACAGCTACGAGCCAGAGGTCCGCCGCTCGCGGAAGCGCGTAACAGGGTTCTATGTTTTCGGGGAGGCGGAATCCGGGCAAGTAGTCGCGGTTCTCCCGCGCGGCATCCAAGCGCGCCGCGGCCTCTTCGCTTCTCGCACGCAGAAAGACCTTGCATCCCTTCTTGGCAATCAGCAGAGAGAGAGCCGTGCCCCAACTTCCCGCTCCTAAGACGACAACCGATTCCACGGCGGGGTTAGGATACCGGACGGCGAGCGTCCCTTTGGGTAGAATTCCGCGGCGCAACATGCCCTACGTGATTACAGAGCCGTGCATCGGCGTAAAAGATAAGTCTTGCGTAACAGTCTGCCCCGTGGATTGCATCTACGAGGGCGAGGACATGCTGTACATCAACCCGGACGAATGCATTGATTGCGGGCTTTGCGAGCCGGAGTGCCCCGTCACCGCGATCTTCGTGGACACCGACGTGCCGCCCGAGTGGACGGAATACATCAAAAAGAACGAAGAGATGGGGCGCAAGCTCGCCCAAGAACAGAAGGTCTAAGACCTACTCGACGTCGCCCAGCAGGACTTCAACCGTGTGCACGACCCGCACCGCAGAGCCGCGTTCCTCTGCCGCTTCTCGAATCCATGACAAACAACCTGGATTGCCGGTCGCGACCACGTCCGCCCCGCTTTCTTCCACAAAGGACCACTTTCGCGCCAACAGCTGTCGCGCCATTTGAGGCTCAAGAAGATTGTAGATCCCCGCGCTTCCGCAGCAGCGCTCTGCCTCTTTCAGAGGGACAAGCCGAACTCCGGGCACTTGCTGCAGCAGCTCGATCGGCTCACTCCGTATGCCCTGCGCATGCGCCAGGTGGCACGCGGCGTGATAGGCAACCCGTTTCTCCAAGGGCTGCTCGGGCGGGCGGTATCCACGTTCGTGAATCCACTCGACGACATCGCGCACTCGCGAGGCGAACTGGCGAGCCTTTTCCGCGTACTCGGGTTCCTCTGCGAATAGGGCGGCATACTCCTTCATCGCGCTTCCGCATCCCGCCGAATGCGTGAGAATCGGGGCGTCCCCCTGGCAGTCCTCCATCAGCGCCCGTGCCATTGCACGCGCGTCGTCTTCGAAGCCCTGGTGCCAGTGGAGGGCGCCGCAGCAGCGCCGCTGAATCAACCGGACCGACGCGCCATGCCGCTCCAACAGGCGGATCGTCGCCTCCGTCGTTCGTTGGAACAGCGAGCCCATTACACAACCTTCGAGCAACAAGACCTGGTCACCCGAGCCTCCCTCTTCGCGCGCGGATCGAGCGCCACGGGCCTTCTCGGGCCTTGGCAGACGCGGCACCCCGATCGCCCCAAAGAGCGCGCGCTGCGCCCAGGACGGCGGGCGACGAAGCCCCAGCGCATTCGCGAACTTAGCGATCGGGCCAAAAAGGCTCGGCTTCGTCAGGATGCCAAGGGTGAGCCGCGCGATCGTGTCTCGGGTGCGCGGTTCCTCCGAGACAAGTCTTTGGCGGGCGAACTCGAGCAGCGAACCGTATTCCACGCCGGAGGGACAAGCCGTTTCGCAGGCTCGGCAGCCGAGGCATCGGTCCAAGTGATCGCGTGCACCTTCGCGCCACGCGCCGGACGCGATCGCTTCGCGGATCAGATAGATCCTTCCGCGGGGAGAGTCCGCCTCAAGTCCGGTCAACACATAGGTAGGGCAGTCCTCGAGGCAGAAGCCGCAGCGGATGCACTTCAACGCGCGTTCTTCAGCAACCTTCGGATTCATAGGACTCCAAACACCCCCGGATTCCAAAGCCGATGCGGGTCGAGCGTGTCCTTGATCCGATGCATGATGTCCACGTTTCCACCTAAGACCGGAAAGCTATGTTCGGAATGGGAGCGAATGATCCAACCCTCAGTAGGAATCGGCATCTCCGCTCCCTCTGCCAAGGAAATCCACGCGGTCCCCGTCGTCTCACAGCGCATCGCTCGTTCGATGGACGCCGCGTTTGCCGACAAGTACGATTCCAGCTCGCTCGCCAACGTGCGCACCACCGCGTACCGACCGTTGAGCGGGGTCGGCGCTTTCGGAGAGATGGACTCGCTCAGGCGGGCGGCGGGAAAGACGCGGAGCGTTACTTCGAGGATGAGTCCCACCGAGCCCCAGGACCCCGTGAACAGCTTTTGAAGGTCATAACCTGCGACGTTTTTGACCGCTTTGCTTCCACACTGAATGGTCTCGCCCGACGCCAACAAAACGCGCATTCCCAAGACCCAATAACGGACGCCCCGTGACCAACCGTCCCATCGCGTGGGCAGCCGCGTAGCCACAAGCCCACCCACCGTGCCCGGCGCCCCCGAAGCGAGATAAGAAAGCCCATCCGTCCAGGGCGGAATCGGCAAACACTGCCCTTTTTCGAGCAGTTCTGCCTGAAGGTCGGCCACGGGCGTCCCGCTTCGCACGGTGACGACGAGGTCGTCGGGTCGCCACTCCACGATGCCGCGCAATCGCCGGGTCGTAAGAACCGCATCTGCGTCCACCGGGCAGCCGAACACCCGCTTCGTACCCAACCCCTCGATACGGAGTGAACGAGAACTTCGAGCCGCCTCGGCGGCATCCTGTCCTGACTCGGGGGTCCAAAGCTGGGTCTGCACTGCGCGAATTGTGCACGCTTTCGGGTAAGACGTGCAAACGACGCCGCTATGTTATCACCGTACGACTGGCAAGAGTCCATCACGCAGCGGGGAGAGTACATCGAGCAGCGCCTTCGATTCGGATCGCCGATTGTCGGCATCTCCATCAAAGAGGGCGTCCTGTTGTACACCTACCGCAAGAACGTCCGGAAGGTGTACGAGGTGTACGACCGTATCATGTTTTCCGCCATGGGACAGCAGGCGGACGTCGAGGCGATTCGGCTTGCCGCGGTGGATTTCGCTCATCGCGAGGGCTACCTACGCAGCGAGCAGGACGTTACGGGCGGGCGCATCGTCGGCTCCGCATTGAGCACCCCCTTGCGCGAAGCCTTCGGCGACTTGACAACCACGCCCCGCGTCGTTCGGTGCGTCTTCGCGGAGTTGGGCGCAGAACCGAAGGACGACCACTTCTTCCGCCTCGAATATGACGGCGACTTCATTCTCCGCCACGAGTTCTGCGTCGCGGGTGGATCGGACGAGGCGGATTCCCGAATGGCTCGCGAGATGAAGAAGAGGTACAAGGTCAACCTCTCTCTCGACGAAGCCATCGCTCTTGCCGACGAGATCTGGAAGTTGGGCGCAGACATTCACGGAACGGGCAGCCCCGAGATGAGCCTGATCTCGGACGCCCATCCGGAAGCGGGCTTCCTCGTCCGAGATACGCCACACGATCGACGATTCAAAGTTCTCGAGCTTTCGTCCTGAGAGGGGCTCTCCAAGAACGAGCGGGCGCCGCGGATGCGGCGCCCGACTCTTGGTTTCGGTTCGTTCGACGTTAGGGAGTGACGAGCCACTCCAAGCGATCGAAACGACCCTCCCAGTTGACGAAGGTCACACCACGGTCGTGCATGCCGATGCGCGCCCTCATCTCTCTGTTCGCAGCATTGACGAACCGCGAGGCGTTGCCTGCGATCGTAACCACCACGGTCGTATCGCTTGACGTAGCGTCTCGCTCGTCTACGATCTCCCACTGGCCGTTCGAGTAGTTGAACAGCTCGATGCGCATGCGTGCGGGGGCCCCCGTGCATGCGATCTCAGCCGTGAACTGGATCCGAGAGGGAGTCGCCGTGAACGACCGGACCTTGGACTCGATCTCCGAAGAGGCGAGGGCGACGCTGCTCGGCCGCCGCGCTTGTACGACGACGCGTGAGTTGTCACTCAGCACGAGGCTCTGCAGGTTTCCACCGGTTTGCACGCCTTGCGTCACGACAAACGAGTCCGGCGCGAGCGCAGGATCCACTGCGACGTTCGTAAACGTGTCCGGATTGCCGTTCTGCGTCGAGGTGTAGACCGGATAGATCCAGTTGCCGCCGACGGCAAGAGCGTTGTAGTCGCCGAGGAACTGGTCGCTCCGATTCAGGCCGTCGTTGTTGCTGTTCCACGAGTTCGGCGTCAGGCGGAACTCCGTCCACGTGTTGCCATCGTCGCCGCTGTACATGTAGTAGTTGTCGAACATGCCGTTCGTCACGTTGTCGTTCTGTACGACATTTCGACTGTCCCAGAACGCGAGATGGAGCTGACCCTTTCGATCCACTTCCAGCCATGGGAAGAACTGATCTCCCGGCGGGTTAGCGTCAAAGTTGATCCGCACAGGCGTCGTCCACGTCTGCCCGCGATCGGTCGAAGTGGTCATGTACAGGTCCACGTTTCGCTGGCCGTTTACGATGTTCGTCGTGTCGAAGTACACGAGGTACAGCTTCCCGCTGATCGGATTGACTGCCATCGTGCACATCGGCGGTACGCGGAAGTTGCCGGGAAAACGGGAGCCGTCCTGCGTTCCCCAAGTGTCCATCCTGGTTGCGGCACGAACGCGAGGGTTCCATGAGAGACCGCCATCGTCGCTGCGCACGACCCAGTAGTTACTCCCGAAGTCCCAGTAGGCCATGTACAGCTCGCCGTTCGGCCCAACGCGGGGAAGGAAGCCGATGCCCGACGAGGGGTTGGAAAGAGGCCCTTGCCACGTCTGTCCCATGTCGGCGCTCCGCCACGTCCCACGGTTATAGGATATGTACACGCGCGTCGCGTTCGTGTTGCCCGGTGCGGCGCCGGCCGCCATCCAACACTTGTCCGCGCCGCCCTCCGTTCGCACCTGGACCGAGGGCTGGAACGTGTTCGCTCCCGGGTTCTTGCGCGCCACGAACAAGCCTCCGTTCGTAGCGAACGAGATCGCTCCGACCCACAAGGTGCCCGTCCGGTTATCGTAGGCGGTCATCGGGTCGCCTTCTACGTTCGACTGATTCCCTGCGGGAGGGCGCACGTGGAAGTCGGTCCACGTCTGTCCGCCATCGTTCGAGACCATGACCGCCATGCGGATGATCTCGCTGCCACCGGACGACCGCCAGTCGTTGGACGTTCCTACGATCTCGAGCCCCAGCGGATCAATGGACGCCGCACAGTTTTCGTTCGTAGCGGCGTTCCCGTTGCCCGGATCGATCCGGATCTGGGGGCCGACGATCGGCAGGATCGCCATCGCACAGCCCGCCGACAATGCCATCAACAGAGACCAGAAAAATCTCTTATTCATCGTATCCCTCCTTTCTGAATCCGCTCTCGAATGAGTTCGAGCAGTTGCGGCGGTGTCTCGACGCCATACTCAGCGGCCTTGTTTGCCGCTTCGAGCGCCAGCTGGGGTTCGTCGCTGTACCAGTACGCGCTGGCAAGCATGCGCCAAGCTTCGCCAACGTACCGCGCTTCCTCCTCACTCGAAGGTGAAATCGTCGTGACCTGGCGCAGCACCTGCCTTGCCTCGCGCCATTGGTCGTTCTGCCATAGGAATTCGGCGAGCAGGAACTTTGTTTCCGCGTCGCGCGCGCCCGCATCCAGCGCGGAGCACAGCGCTGCGATCCCTTTGTCGAGCTCGCCCTCCGTACGAAGGCTTTTGGCAAGGCCTACCAGCGCCTCCCGAGACGTGGGCTGCATCAGCACCGCCGTTCGGTACGCGCCGATGGCCTCGACGTAGGCGTTGTCCTCGAGCAAGCGGCCCGCCTCGGCCAGTTGATCCTCAAACGTCGGAAGAGGCCCCGACGACAGAATCTTCGCTGCCTCTTTCGAGACGACTCGAACGCGTCCACTCTGGAAGTCGAGGCCCTGGATCGCCTCCTGGAACCTCTTTTCCTTGTAGTTTTCGATGGGGTTGAGCCCGGGTTGGCCCTCTGCGAAGGTCTGCGGCTCCAGCACCGCGCAGCCCGCGCCGACCAAGATGCCGCCCGCCGCGAGCGCCCCTAACACCAGTTTCTTCATCGTTTCCTCCTTTCAGCCGCCTCAGAGCGACCGGCTACAGTATACGACGGTTTCGCGGAGGCCGTCCGTTCAGTTGGATTGGGGCGCGCTTGCGCCGTCCTCGGCCGGTGAAGAGAATTGGCGCAGAAGAAGCGCCACGGCATGAACCCGACTCTTGGCGCGGAGTTTCGAACGTGCTCGCACCCAGTATGTGGAACGAACGCAGTTCACGCTCAGCCCAAGCTCGTCTGCAATCTCGCTGTCCGAAAGACCGTGCGCGCAGAGCAGGACGACCTGCCGCTCTCGCCGCGAGAGCGGATGCCCATCTCGATCCTGCCTTTCCTCGGACGCCGGCGAAGGAAGCTGCCCGTTGGTCAGGAAGAGGGCCACGGCATGCGCGCGCGAGCGCGCGTTCAGCTTGGGGAGAAGGCGTGTGCGGATGGTCGTACGCAGCGTGGGCACAGATATGCCTAACCGCCCACTCGTTTCTTTGTCTACGTAGCCTTGAGCGAGGTAGGTGAGAATCTGCCGTTCTCGTTTGGTTAGCTTCGCCACCGCTCCTCCAACGACGCCCACATAAAACGTCGAGCTGACATAACAATCATGAGTATAGACCGCATCCCGTACCGTGAGTCAAGGTTACTTCTTACTGCTCACTTTTTACTTCACACAAAACACTTCTTGCAGCCGGGGACCACTGCGGTTATAATGCACGGTACGATTCGCTATCGAATGACTTCGTCAAAAGAAGGGGAGATGATAACGGCTGTATTGGCAGGGGTCTTGATCGCCCAACCGGCGCAAACGGGAGGTGTGCCCACCTCGCTGATTGCCTCTGCGCCGCTGATCCGGGGCGAGGTTCGCGCCGCGTCCTGGGGCTTCGGAGACGAGCCATGGCGAATCAGCTGCCAGCCCGTAAAGCTCTCGATTTCGTGCGACGCACCGTACTGGCGTCTCCTGTGCGCCCCTCAGCGTCTGACGTCGCCGACCGGCGCACAGGCCGATCTCCGAGGGACATTAAATATCGTCTCGAGCGGCCGGCCGCCGTGGGCGCCTCAAAGCCCGGGCGAGGCCCCAAAAACGATTTCACTCGGCCCCAACCCGGCGCTCGTCGGAGAGGGGATCTCCACGGCTATCGCGCCGGGCATTCAGTTCGAGGTGACGCCAACCATCCTGGTTGACCCTCTCACGCCCGCAGGCGAGTGGCAGGCGGACCTGAGATTCACCCTAATCGGGCCGGACGGCAACTCGATTCTTGCCGAACAGAACGTTCGCATTCAGTTCAATCTGCCGCCCGTCGGCATGATCCTGTTCGACCGAGGACCCCTCTCGGTCCATGCGGGACGCCCCGGCGATCACGAGTGCGACAAGCCACTACGGTTCCGCGCGGTTTCGAACCGAACCAACCTTCGCGTCAGGGTCGTGCTGCCGTCGTTGCTGCACGAAGGCGGGAAGGACGGGGTGGGACCTGCCGACATCGCCATCGCCGTCGGTTCGTCGCCCGCCGACTCGCTCGCACGGCTGCGCCAGACGCCGTACGGGGTCAACAGCGTCATCGTGACCGTCGGGCGGGGGGTAACCGAACAGTTCGTTTCGGTGCGCATTCGCTCGACCCTGAGCATGCCGCCCGGTCAATACCAGGGCGTGGTTACTGCGGAGGTGATGGGATGACCGCTCGAATCGGCTGCCATCAACCGACAATCCCTGTTGGAGGGACCCGTGAAAGCACTCGTTACGACTTGCCTTACGCTGCTTCTGTTCTGGCTTGCGCCCGCACAGACGAACCAGGCGCAGAGCGCTGTAACCCTCGTCGTGCAGCCCTACCTGAATGTCCGATTCGACGGAAGCCGAGGCGGGGAGCACGATTTGCTGCTCATCGTTGGGGCGCCCGGGAAGCGCGCTTTTCAGGTGCAAAGAGGTTTTACGGCTACGGCGAACCTGCCTTTTCTCGTGCAGTCGCACCTTCTGGCGATTGTACCGCACGAACAGTTTTGGAGCGTAGACGTAGACGACGCTATGGGTGGTGCGCAGCGCTCTCTGTCTGCGCCCGCCGGAATTCGGCGTTCCACGCTCACCGTTACGGTGCAGGTGCCCCACGGCAAGACGCCGGTCCTGGGCGCGGTCCTGCTTACGATTTCGCCCCAGTAAAGAGGGCGGCGCGAATTCCCGCCAGTGGCTGCCCGGCTGGCGGGTGCATTCCATCGGGCAGGGGCGGGGGGCTTTCCGCGAGACCGGCCTCCCGCTTCCATGACCTCGTCTCGCAAATCCCAAAAACACTCAAAAGGAGGTTACAACAATGAAGCATCTCAAGAAACTGTTCCTCGTTCTGGCGGCTCTCGCTGCCTTCGCGGTCAACGCGAGCGCGCAGAGCAGCGACTCGTCCGGCGTTACGTTCGTCGTGGACGCATATCGGGCGATCACGTTTAACGCCGGTTCGATGACCTTCACCATCACAGACGGTGGTTTCAGCGGTGGCCCGTACACCACGAGTCAGCGTTCGTACACCGTCACGGCAAACACCACTTGGAACATCACGTCATCGTTCGCCTCGGGAGATCCTCAGCTGCCAGCTGGGTCTCAGGGCACCTGGACGGTTGCCGCAAACCTTGACGCGTCGACTGGCGGCGCCGGAGTCACGACCGGTAACGCGTCCGTTACGCTGAGCGGTTCGGGCAGCCCGCTCTACCTGACGCCTGGGAACGTCACAGCGACCCTGACGCTGACCGTTGGCCCGTAAGGCTGCAGTAGGAGACGATAGGAGGTGACTATGGTAAAGAACCAAGTTATCCGATCTCGATGGTTCGGTCGCCTCCTCTGCGGTCTGTGTGGGGTGTTGGTGTTGGCGATGGGTCACGCCCCGGCGTGCGCCCAGAGCCAGGACTCTTCGCCCGCTTCCTTCACCGTGCAGCCTTACATCGTGTTCCAGTTCCTGAGCCCGCCTAACGAGATCCTGATTCAGGTCTCAGACGGCGGACAGGCTGGAACGTACCAGGGTCAGCGCGGATTCCAGGTACTCGCGAATGTGCCGTGGAGCTTCGGCTCCTACACATTCTCGAACTGGAATCCAGGCCCGCCTCCGTATACGCTAAACGCGGGAGGCGTTCCTGGTGGCGGTGGCCCGGGCGTGACCACCGGGAACGTCGTGGTTACGGTCAGTGGCCTCACGTTCCCTACGCCACCCCAGACGAGGACTGGGATCCTAACCGTGACGATCAATCCGTAAGAAGATCGTCTCGGCAACGGCTGATGGTCCCACCCCACAGCGGGGGAAAGCGACAGTGGGCGGAGCTGGACACTCCGGCTCCGCCCCACCCGCAGACTCAAGGAATGGGAGATAGAATGGTTCGAACAACATATCGGAAACTGCGCAACTGTGCTGCGGTCTTAGGGATGCTCTCGCTCTTAGCTCCCATGACGCCTCTCTCCGCACAGGAGATTGGCATCATGGTCCAGCCTGTGCTGCTTGAGGTTCAGCCTCGACCTGGCGAGTCTGTGACCCTCCCGGTCAGCGTGCGAAGCACAAGCGCGACGGCTACTCAGCGAGTCGAGGCGGCGTTGTGGCCTTTGTACCAATCCCCAGACGGGCGATTTACGGTAATCGAGCCTGGTCCGGACCCGATCCCACCTCCGCCCGGGCAGTCCTGCCTTCCGTTCGCGAGCTTAGATCGGACGGAGCTCAACATCGCACCGGGCGGGGTCGAGATCCTCAATGTTAGCCTAAAAGTTCCAGCTAATGCGTCCGGCTTCTACTCCGGGGCCTTGATTGTGCAGACGGTACCCGAACAGCGCCCCGGTGTAATAGCGCTGCGCGTTCGATTCTTGGTACCGATCCTCGTTCACGTGCAAGGCCGAGCCGTAACGCGGAAGATTACAGTCACAGGCGCCGAGATGCAGAGGATCGTAGCATCCGAAAAGAACCCTCCTGGGACCTTGTTTTCTGTAGGCATTCAAAACACTGGGGAGACCCTGGCGAAGGTGTCGGGCGTACTCAACGTCTTTGTGGAGTCGGGTGGGCGCTGGCGCCGTGTCGCGAGCCTGGAGGTTCCTGAAAGAAGGCTCTTGCCGGGTACGGCGGCCAAGGTTCCTATCCAGTCGGACCTTCGCCTACCTGCGGGAAAGTACCGCCTTGTTCCGGAGATCGTAATGGATGGCGCTCGCCTTTCTCAAGCTCCCTCGGAAGTGCAATACGAAGGCGACCCCGAGGTTGCCACCGTGGCGACGGCTGCCGAGATGTCGGTCATGCCTTCAATCATCGAAGTGAGCTGTGCTCCGGGGGCGACACGGACAACGTCGCTAACCGTCCGGAACGACGGGTCCGACCCGTTTGTTGCAAGCGCCACGATCTCCATACCGTCCGAACTACAAGCCGTAGCCATCCCCACCCTCAAGGGCGAAGATCTCGACGGCTCGAAGTTTGTGGATCTCTCTGTCAGCCAAACGCAGGTGGCGCCCGGACGCGAAACGCGGATGCGTCTAACGGTGAGGCTTCCCGCTGAAGGAGCGGACCGGCCAGCCTACTACGCAACGGTCCACGTCAAGGCTTCGACAGCGTCTGGACAGGAGATCGGCGAAGCGCCAGTCCTCATCATCATTCGAAATCAGAAAGCGAAAGGGAACTGGGAGATCGTCCCTTCCGGTCGGGTCACCCTCGTGAAGAAGGAGGATGGCACGTACCAGGCGATCGGTCGGTTCGCCAACATCGGAACCGTAGATGGGGAGTTTTGTTGGGCTGCCGACCTGCTCGAGGGCGGCGGACCCAACGTGGCGATGGTACTCCGCCGCGCCCAAGAGGGTAGCCAACGGCTGATTCCGTTGCAAACGGCCGTGTGTTCCGTAGACTTGGATTTGTCCCGGTTGACACCCGGCACATACACGCTGCGGTTCATGGGACGCGCAGCGGACGGCGAACCCGTCTACCTGACGACCGGAATCCGCATCTCAACCGGCCCGAATGGGAAGGAAGTGGAGGTTCTTCAACCGCCGGATGGGAGTCGGAGTGAGCCGGTGGCCAGCGGCTCGCAGGGGAAAGGGAAGGGCGGACGCTGAGCCATGCCCGACGATGCCTGCATCCTTTACCCATGGGCCGGGCGCCGCGGTGCGCTCGGCCCCTCCCGTCCAAAGTAGACACATGAAGTCGCGTATCGGAAAAACAGGAGGAGGTCAATGATAGTCAAGAGATTCATAATAATTCCAATCTTGCTGTTGATCGGTGTAGTAGTCGCGCCGGCGTCCCCCCAGCCCAGGGGGCTTACGATTCCCGGAGCCCCACCGCTGTGGTGGTTTGCCCCCAAGTCGTTCCGCCTGCCCGACCTCGCGCCATCGGACTTCGTCGGTGAGCCGATCGAGCCAGCCGAACCTCAGGCTGCTGGCGAACCTTCGCCGCCGCCGTCCGAGCGCGAAACCGTTCAGGAACCGCAGCAGCAGCCGCTGATCAGCAATGTGTTCATTGATACGGACATCCGCCAAGCGCTGGCCGACATCGCTGCAGCCGCCAACGTGGTCATCGTCGCCGATGATACGGTCAGTGGAGTTGTCACTGCCGATCTGAAAGAGACGCCCCTCGAGCGCGCTCTCGACATCGTACTGGCAGCCGGCAACTACACGTGGGTAAAGGAGCCGAACTACTATCTTGTCGGCCGTGCAATTCCCACCAACCCCAACTTCCTTCGCCTCGCGGAAACGCGACTCTACAAGCCCAGCTACTTGTCGCCCGAGCAGATCATCGCGCTGCTCCCAGAACAGATGACTGAGTTCGTCAAGGCCGGCGCGCAGACGATTACGATCACCGCGCCTCGCAACATGATGGAGCGGATCTTGACGGACCTCAAGACAGTGGACGCACCGCCACGGCGAATCGTGTTGGAAGCGCTCGTAACCGAGGTTGCCACGGAGACCCTCAACCAGTTCAACTTCTCGTGGGTGTGGAAGAACTTCGGCCTATCGTCCAACGGAGACGGCATGGAGCTTCAGTACTCGAGCGCCTCGGCCGAGGACGTCGCGACGATGAAGCTTCTCGTGACCAAGGGGCTCGCGACCGTCCGAGCAAATCCGCGCGTCATGACGGTCGAGGGTAAGGAAGCGTTGATCGAAGTGGCCCAAGAGAACTGGTTCCAGGTCGTAACGGGCCCGGCGAACTTCCCGTACGTAACGCTCCAGGTCATCAAGTCCGGTATCTCACTGAAGGTAACGCCCATGGTTTCTTCCGACGGCATGGTTACGATCCAACTGGCGCCAGAGGTGAGCGACGCAACGGGTACGGGTCAGGCCGGTCTGCCGATCAACACCGTTCGCAGAGCCAACACCACCGTGGTTGTAAAGGACGGGGAGACGATTATCATCGGCGGAATGAGTTTCGAGTCGAGTCGCAAGCGTACGCAGAAGATTCCGATCCTCGGAGACATACCTCTCATCGGGCAGCTCTTCACCTCCCAGCGCATGGAGAAGCGGAACAGCGAAGTAGTAATCATGATTACTCCGCGGATCGTGCAAGACGGCGACTCTGGGAAATGAAATGAGATGAGTTAGTTCGAAGGGGCGTTTTCAGGTTTTTGCCCGTCCGTTGCGCCGCCCCGAACCAGGGAGAGCACGCGATCGCCCGGCTCGACGACAGGTCGGGCGTCGGCGGTGAATACTTCCAGCGTGCCGACCGCCTTGAGCACGAATAGAGGCACGACTTCTCCCTCGTAAGAGGCGACAAGCTTCGGGAGGTCGAATTGCTCCGTGATCTTGTTGACCTTGACTCGATAGCCTTGTTCGAAAAGCGCATCCAGCACGGAGTAGGTGTGCCGATCGGACGGGAAGAAACGGCCTCTGTGATCCAGGGAGACGCCGGCCTTTGCGCCTCGATCGAGCGAGAAGGGAAGTTGGTACACCTCGTTCCGGCCGAACTCTTCGGTGAAGCGAAGGCAGATGAGCGAGTTGAGCTCGTCGTTGGGCGTCAGGGCGATGAGGCGTGCGTAGGGGCTGATATTCAACTCTTCGATCAGGTGCTCGTCGAGAGCGTCGCCGATTTGAACGGTTAGCCCCATCATCCTTGCGGCGCTCGCATTCACTCGGTTTCGATCGATGAGCAGTACCGCGATGCCCGCTTTGGCAAGCGCCTGGGCGATCTCCCTGCCCCATTCGTGCGCCCCTACGAAGATCACTCCCTGAGGATTCTCACCCGAGAGGTGGAGGCGGTTCGCCAAGGGGCGGCTCGCAATGCCGTACACCAAGACGGACACGAACACGAGCAGGAACGTGGCGGAAATCATATGGTTCGCTTCGGCGTAGCCCGCATCCACCATTGTGATTGCGAAAACGGAGGTGACCGCCGCCGCCACGATGCCGCGCGGCGCCATAGCCATGAGAAAAATCCTCTCATTCCACTTGAGGGACTTCCCGAAAGTGGAGAGGAGCACCGAAAGCGGTCGCCCCAACGCGAGCAGGCTCAAGACGAACAAGAAGTCCCGCCAGCCCAAAGCCCGCAAATCGTCCATGGTCAACCTGGCGGCGAGCAGGATGAAAAGCGTAGAGATGAGCAGGACGGTGATCGCTTCCTTGAATTCGAGGATGTGTTTGATCGGTACCCGCCGTTGGTTGGCGATGATCATTCCCATGATCGTGACCGCAAGCAGGCCGCTCTCGTGTTGCACGAACGTCGAGCCGGTGAAGGACGCCGCCATCAGCATGAGCGAAAAGGGGTTGTGCAAGTAGTCCGGGACCCGATACGTCTTCAGCGCGTAGATCAATGCGAAGGCCGCAGCAACGCCAAAAACCAAGCCGCTGCCTATCAGGTAGGCGAAATCGCGCGCTACGTCAGCAACCCCTTCGTTGAGATTGGCGGCGCCGACGCCGGTGAAGACCAGAACCGCAAGGATCGCCCCCAACGGGTCAATGACGATTCCTTCCCACTTGAGCAGCGCGGCTGCTGGCCCACGGATTCGCACGTTCCGCAGGATCGGACCGATTACAGTGGGCCCTGTTACAATCAGGATCGCACCCATAAGTAGGCTGACTGCCCAAGACAGTCCCAGGAGATAATGAGCGGCGGCCGCCGTGAAAGCCCAGGAGAACAGGGATCCGAACAAAATGAGGCGAGTGAAGACGCCGCCCAAGTTGCGCAGCTCGGAGAGGCGAAGATTCAGCCCGCCTTCGTACAAAATGACGCCTACACAAAGGGAGACAAAAGGAAGTAACAAAGCGCCAAACAACTCGTCGGGTTTCAAGAATCCGGTGACTGGGCCCGCGAAGACGCCGATCATAAGCAAGAAAACAATCGAGGGGATCCGCAGCATCCACGCCAGCCACTGCGCGACAACGCCGAAGACCAGGATGCCGGACAGTTGGAGGAGGACAGTCTCGCTCATGCGGGAGTCGTGGCATTATGCACGATAGAGAAGCGGTCGCTCTAAGCGACGAGATTAAGGGACAGGCCCTCGAAGTCGGCTTCGACCTTGTGGGCATTGCTCCGGCGGCGCCAGCCCCCCATTTCACGGCGTACCTCGAATGGATGGAGAAGGGCTATCACGGCGAAATGGAGTATCTCGTGCGGCACGCCCGCCTGCGCGAGGGTGTCGAGCAGTTGCTGCCGGGCGCGAGGTCAGTGGTGGCCGTTGGGTTGAACTACAACCAGCCACTGCCGGCCCAGTTACCGGCCAAGGTGGCGCGGTACGCGTTGGGGCGAGACTATCACAAGGTCGTGCGGAAAGGCCTCGCTACGGTCGGCAAATGGCTCGAGGAGAGGCTGCCCGACGCGCGATGGCGGGTGTGCGTGGATTCGGCGCCGGTCCTGGAACGGGACTATGCGCAGCTGGCTGGCCTTGGCTGGTTTGGAAAGAACACTTGCCTGATCAACTCGCAGCGTGGGAGCTGGTTCTTCCTTGGTTTACTGATCACGACAGCAGAGTTGGTTCCGGATGAGCCAGCGCAGGGCGGTTGCGGCACCTGCCGCCTCTGCCTTGACGCATGCCCGACCGGTGCGTTGGTGCTGAGGGAGGACGCGCCCATCGCTTGGCTCGACGCTCGGCGGTGTATCAGTTACCTTACAATCGAGAAAAGGACGGCATTCACCGAGGAAGAGAAAGACTTACTTCACGGTTGGCTCTTCGGATGTGACGTTTGCCAAGAGGTCTGCCCATTCAACCACGCGAGGCCGAGGCAACCCTTGCGGGCGCGGACCACCTCCGTCCCCGATTTCGAGCCACGGGAAGCGACAACCGCCTTCCACTTAGCCGAGCTGGCGCAGATTCCGGAAGAGGAGTTCCGCAAACGGTATGCAGGGACAGCGTGGATGCGCGCCGGAGCAGCTGGAATCCGCCGCAACGCCCAGGCTCTGTTGGAGACAACAAGGCGCACAAAGTAGACGAAAGAGAACGAGTTGCATTATAATAAGAACCGGTGGACGAACTTACTTGCCACAATTGGACGGGAGGCTGCATCGTCCTCTTTCTGGGGTTTGTCTTCGCCATGGGTGGCCCCATCGCTTGGCTGGCTTTCATCGTTTTGGCCTTAGTGGTTTCAGTGATCTACTGGACCGTGGTCGGTATCGTCGCCCTGATCCGCGCGCTGACCGAGAGAAAGTGAGGTGTCGGCGCGCTCACCTGGCTTGGGCCGGAAGTCCCACGCTGCAACCAGAATGGGTTCCACCGCGTCATCTGCAGTACGGATGCGCAGAAACGATCCGGAGGAGATGAAACAGTGAAGGACTTGGGTAAGTTCGTAATCGGAGCGATCTTGGTGCTCATCGCAATCGGCATTGGGCTCGCCCTACTGAAGGCGATGGTTGCGCTCTTGATCCCCGTCGCGATCCTCGCCGTAATCGGGTACGTCCTCTACAACCTGTTTGGGGGGAAGTCTCTCGGAGGCGGGGGGAACGGGCGATTGCCGTAGCGTTGCCGCTATCCGGGTCGTCATCAGGGGTATAAGAACGGGTTGTGACTACGCTCGTCTTCGTATCCTTGGTGACACTCGTGAACTCTCAGCAGCCAGACTTCACTCTGATCCGCGGGCCGTACGGAGAGCCGCACATCTTCGCTGATTCTGTCGAAGCAGCGTTCGAGGGGGCCGGCTACGCCGTCGCACAGGACCGCTTGTATCAGATGGACCTCAGCCGCCGTTCGGCGCGCGGCCAGCTGAGCGAACTGATCGGGCGCGCCGGCGTTGGTAGCGATCGGGACGCCCTTCGTTTCGGCTACACCGACGCCGAGTACGAAGCTATGTTCCGCGAGCTGCCCGCAGAGGTCCGCCGCATCACGGAGGCATACGCCAAGGGCGTCAACCGTTGGATCGAAGAGGCGGCCGCGAATGGCCAACTTCCAGAGGCCTACGGAGAAGAGAAGCCTCGACCATGGACAACGACCGATTCGCTCGCCGTCGGCGTCCAACTGGTTCGTCGGTTCGGTCGCTTCGGCGCAGGGGAGCTTCGAAACCTCGCTCTCTACACCTACTTGAAGAACCGCTTAGGGGAGGAAACACTTGCCGCGATGGACGACCTCGCCTGGCAGAACGACCGAGCGGCAATCTGCACCGTCAGCGACGCGGACGACCCGCATCGAGGCAGTTCGCCGTTCAAGCCGTTCGACGAGGCCGTGACAAAGGCGCACGTGGCTCTCTTGCCGCGTGTGAACCTTCTCGAACTTCTGCCGGCGATTCGGATCGAAGAGCAGGCAGAGATGAAAGAGATTGCGGCACAGCTGGGCGTCCCGCACAAGTGGGGAAGTTATGCGGTTGTCGTCTCGAAGCACAAGAGCCGCTTGGGTGTTCCTCTGTTGCTGTCTGGACCGCAAATGGGATTCAGCACGCCCTCGGTCGCTCATCAGATGAGCATCGCGTGTCCCCAATACACCGCCGTTGGAATGGACGTGCCCGGCGTGCCCGGCATCCTGATCGGACACTCTCCCACCGTCGCCTGGGGAATGACGAGCGGCGTAGCCGACACTGACGATGTCTTCTTCGTCAAGCTCAACCCCGAGAACCCCGACGAATACGAATGGAACGGATCCTGGAAGCGCTTTGAACGAACCGAGTGGCAGGTTCCCGTAAAGGGAGGGGAGGCGGTCACTGCGGTTCGCGAAATGACCGAGTTCGGACCTGTCATCCTGAAGAGTATCGGTACCGGGGTCGCCTATGTGCGCAAGTCCCCGCTCTGGATGAAGGAGGTCGCGGGCCTCGCAGGCATGTCCCGCCTTCCGGGCGCTAAGACGATTCGAGAGGTCAGGGAAGTTGCCCTGACTCTAAATGCGAACTTCAACCTGTTCGCTGCGACGAACGAGGGCGACATCGGTTGGTTTTTCTGCGGTCGCATTCCGATTCGATCGAGCAAAGTAGATCCCAGGCTGCCCGCCCCCATGGACCGCGAGCACGACTGGCTTGGCATCGTACCCCCGGACCGGATGCCTTACGTAATCAACCCTTCCAGCGGATGGATTGCGAATTGGAACAACAAGCCCGTATCCTGGTGGCCTAACCTCGATACCCCCGCGTGGGGGCGGATCTTCCGGAACGAGGCCATCGTTCGCCTGCTGGAAGGAAGAGAACGGATTGGGCCGGAAGACCTCGAAGCGGTCGTCCGATCCATCGCAACGACAGCCATCGAACCGACGTACTTCCTCGACGATCTCTTCGCTGCGGAAGGCGCAGGCAAGGCGTCGGGTGTTCGCCAGACTGCGCTCTCCTACCTGCGCGGCTGGCAGGGAACGAAGCGCGAAGGCGAGGTGGCTCCGGTGATCTACGAAGCCTGGTTCGCTGCCCTGCAGCGGGAGTTATTCCTCGAAAAGTTCGGCAATTTCCTGGCCCCGGATGTGTTCAACCTCGTGCTACAGCCCACCGTCGTTTGGAACGCCCTCCACGGGCTCACGAAGCTGGATTATCTCGGTGGCCGTTCGAGGATGGATGTGGTTTGGACCGCATACGAAAAGGCGGTAGACGGCCTGCAGCAGTCGAGAGGCGGCGATGTGAGCCTGTGGCAGTATCGCGCCGGCAGAATCCAATTCAACGGCATCCCTCCGGTCATCTACAACGACCGGGGAACCTACATCCAGATTGTGGAGCTTTGGCCCAGCCCTCGAGGGCGTTTCGTCGCGCCCCCGGGCGTCAGCGAGAACCGCGCGTCGCCGCACTTTGCGGACCAGCGCGATCTTGCGGCGCAGTGGACGTACTTCCCGATGTTGTACAAGCGGGAAGACCTTCCGAACAAGTAAGCACTGCCCATCGTACAAAATAAACTGGCAAACGACAACAGACGGTAAAGGAGGTCCAACATGCGATACCGTGTCTTGGCTTCTTTGGCGTTGATGTCTTTTGTCGGTGCCGGCGCGGTTCCACAGGTGCACGGCGGAGCGGAGACAATCCGATTTGAGCCTGGAGATCTCGCTCTGTATCAGGAAGACCTGTCCGGGGCGGCGCTCGGTTCACAGTTGGAGGATTGGCGCCTTCTCAGCGGTTCCTACGAGGTTGCGGAGTTTCGCGGCAAGCCGTGGTTGCGTCCGTTGGATCGTCCCACACGGATCTTGCGGCGAATGAACCTTCCGCAGGAATTCTCAATTCAATTCAGCGTGTTTCTCCACGCCGAGGCGCAGCCGACGCTCAAGCTCTTCGCGTACACAGACCGGGATCTCGAACGCGAAATGATGGGGCCGGACGGTCCCGCTCAGCTGTACTTGATCGTGGGTCGCGGCTACAACCCGGATCACGATTGGGTTCACCTGCGCGTGTGGGATCCGGAGATGAGGCGCTATCGGGACGTCATCCGCCCGAACGAGGTGAAGTTCGCTCCGCAACGAGAGCACGACGTCGCGATCTCGGTCCGGAGTGGACAGCTCCATCTGTTCGTGGACGGCACTCGAGTCGCGTTTGCGCCTTTCCGGCCGGACGCTCCCCTCACCGCGGTCGGCTTTCTCTTTGACGCCGGTTCCGGCAGCGACGTCCCGTATCGAGATCGCGCGCCGCTATTGGATGGGATTCAGATTCGGGCTTACACCAGCCGGACGGTGAATCTGCCCGGCGCTGCAAAGCTCGTCGTCGCCGTACCGAGCGAACCCGAGTCTCTGTCGGGGCCGCTCGCCGAGTTGCCTCCGTACCTCGACGACCGCCTCGCGTCCGCGCTGAGGGCGACGTTCGGGTGGACGACCGTTACCCTCCGCTCGTTGCCTCTGATGGACGGCGGGATGGATTCACGAGGGGATCCGGCTTCCTGGACGGCGCGCATTCGCGATCTTCTTCGAACAGCGCAACAGCTTAGGGGCGGACTCGTGGTTGTCGGTAACGGGACCGACGGCCGGACGGAACGGGAAAGACATCTCTTGTCACAAACGAGGGCCCTCCGACTGGCAGCGTTGCTCGCGTCCCACGGCGTTGGGAGAGCGGACAATCTTGTCGCCAACGTCGCCGCGAAAGAGAGAGGCTCCGAAGTGATCTATTACGATCCCGAGAGCCAGTCGTACACGACTCTGTCCTTGTAGCGAGTCCCTTGCGTTTGCCAAATGGGGCGGGCAAACCCCGCCCCCCATCTTAATGGGCTTCGCGACGGTCGTCCGACGATCTTCCTAACGTTTTTGCCAGGTTCTGGTGAAGTGAACACTGCGTTGAGTGCTGAGTTGGTGTAGACTGACCGCAAGCGTCTCCGAGATTCCGTCATTTGGAAGCGGGAACGACGTGAAACGCAAAGGAGGAAAACATGCAAGGAATCACACGACTGTTATGGGCGGCGCCGTTGATCGGTTTCGTCGCTTCTGCAGCGTTCTTCGGCGGACAAGGCAGCATCAAGCAGAAACTGAGGGCGGACCTTCCGGAGGTCTTGGCTTCAGCCGGCCCGAACGATCTCATTCCCGTTACCGTTGTAATGAGGGATCAGGTGCCGTGGGACCAGATCGCTGAAGCGAAGGCTCAACCGACGCGACAAGCGCGGTACGAGGCGGTCAAGAGTCTCTTGAAGCCTTTTGCCGAGGATAACCAACGCGGGGTCCTGGCCTACCTGCGTTCGGCGGAGAGAGAGGGCAAAGCGACGCGAATCCGAACCCTTTGGATTGTCAACGTGATCGGTGTGGACGCGACGCCCGAGGTCATCCATGCTCTGGCCCAGAGACCGGACGTCGGCTACATCAACTACAACCCGAAGACGCCCGTCTTCGAAGATCCCAAGGAAGAGTACAGCGACGTGCACCTTCAGAGTGCAATCGAGTGCGGCGTGGCAGCCATGCGCGCGCCCGAGGTCTGGAACAACCTTGGCATCACCGGCCGGGGAGCCGTCATCGCTGTCATTGACACGGGTGCGTGTCTGAGCCACCCCGACCTCGTCAACCAGCTGTGGCGGAATCCGGGAGAGATTCCCGGCAACGGCATAGATGACGATGGGAACGGCTTCGTGGACGACATCAACGGTTGGAACTTCGACGCCAACAACAACAACCCGAACGACACCAACGGCCACGGCAGCCACACTGCCGGCACGGTCGTGGGAGACGGCACGCAGGGAACGCAGAGCGGCATGGCGCCGGATGCGGCTGCGATGATCATCAAGGTCGGCGTCACATTTGCCGACGAGATGGATGTCTGGAATGCAATGCAGTATGCCGCCAACAATCAGGCTCACGCCTACAGCATGAGCTTGGGTTGGCCGCACAGCCGAAATCCGGACCGAACGACCTGGCGCAACATCGCGCGCAACGCGATCGCCCTCGGCACCCAAGGCGTGATCGCCGCAGGCAACGAGGGATCTTGCTGTCGACCGTTCGACGCGGTGCGGACACCGGGCGACGTTCCCGAGATCATCACTGTCGGCGCAACCGATTGCAGCCAGAACATCGCGTCGTTTTCGAGCGTGGGACCAGTCACCTGGCAGACCGTCAGCGGGTACATGGACTGGCCCTACCAGCCGGGCAAGATAAAGCCCACGGTCTCCGCGCCCGGTGTGAATACGACATCTCATAGATTCTGCTCGGGATACGTCCAGATGAGTGGAACCTCGATGGCGACGCCGCACGTGGCGGGAGCGGTCGCCCTGATGATCGAGGCGAATCCGAATCTCACTCCCGAGCAGATCAAGGACATCGTCATGCGGGCATCCATTGATCGAGGCACGGCCGGGTTTGACAACACCTACGGCATGGGCTTCCTGGACGCGTTCAACGCCGTCCAGATGGCGATCAACGAGCCGGTTACCTTCTTCCCGAAGGCGTACGCGATCGACCAGGGTGTCTTCAAGACGGGCGGTCTCGAAGGGACGCACCACAACGATGGCGAAGCCCTCGTAGTGGAGAACCGTAGGCCGACGGCGATCGGCGACCCTTGGGTTGCCGTGCAGCTCATTAGCCACAGCCCAGAGGCCTCGCCCAGCGAGCTGAAGCTCAAGTTCGACGGGAAGGTCTCGTTGATGCCGGTCCGCCAGGTCCTCCAGATGTTCAATTACAACTCGAACAGCTGGGAGACGCTTGACACTCGAAACGCGTCCACCACGGACCAGACAACCGAGGTTACGGTGACGACCAACGTGACGCGGTTCATCAAACCGGGCAACCGGGAAGTGAAAGCGCGCGTCGTCTTCATTGACCTTGGTGTGACGGTTACAAACTGGACGGGTCAGATTGACCAAGTCATGTGGACCGTGACGCCGTAGTTCGAGACGGTAGCATTACCGCAGGGCGGCTCGAAAATCGAGCCGCCCTTTTTCTGTTGGCAGACCAAAAAACGAAGCGCCCGGCAAGAAGCCGGACGCTCGATTCGCGTGAGATTTCGCCTGCGTTAGGCTGCGCGGCGACCGCTGTACTTGCGGGACCGCGAACTCGAACGCGATGACTTCGAAGACCCACCATTCCACTTCGGAACGCCGAACTTCGAAAACTGACCGCTGTTGTGCGGGTTGTTGTAGAACTTCGACCACCACGCATTGAACCGCTTCTCAGCCATCGCGCGGTAGTGATGCATCTTCTTCATCGCCTGCTGCTCAGCCTGGTAAGCCTTCCACCACTTGTTGTACCAAGTGTGCCAGTTCTTCCAGGTGTTGTTCCACGCCTTCTTCTGCGCGGCAGTCCAACCGAAGGACTTCCAGTAGCGATTGAAGGTGGAGTTGAACGACTTAAACCACGAGTCGAACGCCTTGTCCGACTTCGGGTAGTTCCATTTAGCCAAGGTTTATACCTCCCAGTTGCTTGGATTTCTCGACTCATGCCGAGAGTCTGTTCTATTATCGGGTTGAGGACGGCTCGTCCTCACCCATGAACCGGTTCCACGCTTCGCTAAATCACGCCCTGCAGCGTTTGCCTGGATTTCTCCACGACGTCGTCCGCGTTGGGAATGCACTGCAACTCGAGGTTTCGCGCATACGGCATCGGCACATTGAGGCCGCCTACGCGACCGACGGGCGCGTCCAGATCATCGAAGCAGGACTCCTGAATGCGTGTGCAGATCTCCGCCCCGAAGCCGCCACTCTTCCAGTCCTCATAGACCACGACGGCCCGGTGCGTCTTGCGGACGGACGCAAAGATCGTATCCGTATCCATCGGGACCAAGGAGCGAACATCCACCACCTCGACGCTCACGCCATCCTCTTTGTCGAGCCTCTCCGCAGCCTCGAGACATACGTGAACCATGCGGGAGTACGCGACGAGACTCAAGTCCGTTCCTTCGCGACGAACTACGGCCTTGCCGAACGGAACCAGGAACTCGTCATCGTCCACTTCTCCCTTGATTCCGTAGAGGCCGGGGTTTTCGGTAAAGATAACCGGATTGTCATCCCGAATCGCCGTCTTGAGCATTCCGTAAGCGTCCGAGGGGGTGCTGGGCGCCACGACCTTCAGGCCCGGCACGTGAGCGTACCACCCCTCCATGCTATGGCTGTGCTGAGCGGAAAGCTGGTTGGCCGCTCCACCCGGGCCGCGAATCACCAAGGGCACCGAGAACTGCCCGCCGCTCATGTACCGGACTTTGGCGGCGTGGTTGATGATCTGGTCCAGCGCCAAGATGCTGAACGACATCGTCATCATTTCGACGACCGGCCGCAGGCCCATCAGCGCGGCTCCGGTCGAGATGCCGACGATGCCCGGCTCGCTAATCGGTGTGTCCACGACGCGCCGAGCGCCGTACTTCTCGAATAGCCCCGCCGTTACGCGGAACGTGCCCTGGTATCGTCCGATGTCCTCTCCCATGAGGAACACGTTCTCGTCCCGGTCCATCTCCTCGATGAGCGCGCGGCGCAAAGCCTCTCGATAAGCCAGCTCAGCCATTAGTGTCCCTCCTCGGGTTGCATATCGGTATACACGTCCTCATACACTTCGTGCGGATCCGGTTTCGGGGCCGCGGACGCTTTCTCGTACACCTCGGCCATCTCCCTTTCCGCCTCCTTCTGCATCTGCTCAAGGTCAGCCTCGGCCAGGGCGCCGTGTTTGATCAAGTACTGGGAGAGAAGCAGGATCGGATCCCGTTTCTTGGCTTGCTCCACTTCCTCCTTCGAACGGTAGAGGCTCTGATCGTGGTCCGCCGCGCCGTGGCCAGCGAAGCGATACGTCATGACCTCGACAACGTACGGTCTCTGGTTCTTGCGCACGTAGTCGAGAATCCGAGCCGCGTCCTTGCGGACCTGGATCACGTCCATACCGTCCACGCGCTCATGCTCGATTCCGAAACCCACAGCCCGCTTGTGTAGCTCGGGGTCCGCCGCGTGGTATTCGAGGCGGGTACCCATCGCCACCTGGTTGTTCTCGATAAGGAAAACCACGGGAAGGTCCCAAAGGCTTGCCATGTTCATCGCTTCGTAGACGATTCCGGCGTTGGCGGCTCCGTCCCCGTAGAAGCAGAGGGCGACGCGGTCTTCGCCGCGGTACTTGATGGCAAAGGCAAGCCCCGCGCCCATCGCGGTGTGTCCGCCTACGATTCCCCAGCCGCCGAAGAAGTGCTTCTCGGCGCTGTAGAGGTGCATCGAGCCGCCCTTGCCCTTGCTCGTTCCGTCGCGGCGACCCATGATCTCGCACATGACTTCGTACGGCGAGACGCCCATCAACATCGGGTAGGCGTGATCCCGGTAAGCAGCGATGACCGGGTCGTCTTCGCGCTTCTCGCCGATCCAACCGATAGCGACAGCCTCCATGCCCGTGTAGACGTGAAGATAGCCGCCTGCCAGGCCGTTTCGAAAGGCTCGCATGGACTGGTCTTCGAACTCGCGAATGCGATACATCCAGCGGAGGTCCTCGACCAGCTGCTCGAGCTCTTTTCGGCTCGGTTTACCGTTGGAGGCAGAGGGTTTCGATTTGGATTTCTTGCTTTCCTTCGTACTCAAGAACGAGGCTCCTTTTCCGTTCCGTCTTATCGGAAGCGTTAAACTTCCGAATCGTCTCGTGTTAGCGCGATTGTACCCACGCCGCCGGCGACAGGCGGTCGAGGCGGACGAAGGCGGTGTCGAACGTCCGCCGAAGATCTCTCAACCACTCGCCATCGGACACGGATAGCGGTAACGGAAACTCGACTTCGCGCCCGTCCTTTACAACGTACATTCGGACCTCGAACGGCCCCGGATGAGCCTGCATGAGCCTCTTGGCGCTCTCGAGTTGCTGGCGGCTCGCCTTGAGCACACGGACGCTCAGAACGCCGTGTTCAGGAACCGACGCCGTATCCTGCTTGTCTTTCTTCTCTTTCCCATTCGAAGCGGAGCCGTTCTTGGGAGGGCTGCCGTTCGTGCCCGCCGAACCGTTGTTAGCCTTGTTGGCGGCGCTCGCCGCATCCTCGAGGCGCCCGATCGAAGAGGCGATCACTTCGACGGAGTTCTCGCCGCCATCCTCGCGGTGGCGGATCTTGCCCTTCACGACAATCACCTCATCGGCATTCAGAAGATCTCCCGACTCGCCGAGCACGCTGTCGAATACGATGACACGCGCGTGGCCGGTCAAGTCCTCCAAAGTGAGCAGCGCCATTTCGGAGCCGCGGCGCGTGGTCCTTCGCTGCAGTTCGGCGACGACCCCTACGAGGCGGACGTTCTCATCGTCGGGCACCTCCGCCAGATCGCTCAAAGGATGGCTGGCCAGCCGGTCGAGCGTCTCTTCCAATCCGCGGAGAGGGTGATCGCTGAGGCAGATTCCCAGTACTTCTCGCTCCATGGAGCGCAGCACAGCGCGTTCCGGCGGCTCCGCCTGAGCCAAGGGGGGATGCGTCTCCGTGGAGTCGTCCGAGTCGCCGCCAAAGAGGTCGCGCTGGCCGCTCTCACGGTTTTTGGCCTGTTGGTCCGCGAACGACAGTGCCGACTCCATGGACTCGAGCAGGATTCGCCTGTGTTCTGCGAAGGAATCGAGCGCTCCTGCCTTGATCAGGGCCTCCAAAGCCGTCTTGTTGATGCTTCCATGCTCGCGGACACGCGTAACGAAGTCGAACAGTCCCTTGAACGGTCCATCCTCTCGCGCCTTGAGAATGTTCTTGATCGCCGCTTCGCCGATGCCCTTGATCGCGCCCAGGCCGAAGCGAACACACGCCCGTCCCTCGACCTCGTCCACGGTAAACGAAATGTCGGAGCGGTTGACGTCGGGTGGGAGGACCTCGATTCCCATGCGCCGACACTCGTTGATATAGCCCACCACCTTGTCCGTGTTGCCTTGATAGGCGGTTAGGATCGCGGCCATGTACTCGACGGGGTAATGCGCCTTCAGGTAGGCAGTCTGGTAGGCGAGAAGGCCGTAGCAAACGGCGTGCGCTTTGTTGAAGGCGTACCCAGCGAACGGCCTCAATAGCTCGAACACCTCGCGCGCGGCTTTCTCCGTCATTCCGTTCCGGACCGCCCCGGCGATGAACTTGGCTTCGGACTCCTCCAGCAGCTCCTTCTTCTTCTTGCCCATCGCTTTGCGGAGGACATCCGCTTCACCGAGGGAGAAGCCGGCAAGCGCTCGAACGAGCTGAAGGACCTGGTCTTGGTAGACGATGACGCCGTACGTCTCCGCGAGGATCGGCTCCATCCTCGGGTCGAGATAGGTCGGTTTCACGCGGCCGAACTTGCCATCAATGTACCGCGGGATGTGATCCATCGGCCCCGGCCGATAGAGGGCGACCATCGCAGCGAGTTCGCCGAGGCTGTCCGGTTTGAGCTGCTGGACGTAGCGCGTCATCCCGGAGCCTTCCAGTTGGAACACGCCCGCCGTTTCGCCCCTACCCAGCATTTCGAACGTCTCCTTGTCGTCGAGCGGGATCTCTTCGATCTTGAGGCGTGGTTTTCCAGCCCTCTCAATATAGTCGAGGCATCGAGAGACCACGGTGAGATTCGAGAGACCGAGGATGTCCATCTTCAGAAGGCCGAGCTTCTCGAGGACCTCCATCGGGTACTGGGTGAGCGGTTGCCCGTCAGCGCTTCGTCCGATTGGAACGATCTCCGCGATCGGTTCCTTGCTGATGACGATGCCTGCGGCGTGGACACCGGCATGCCTCGCCACTCCCTCCAGCTCTCGCGCCGTGTCCACCAGGCGGCGGACCTCTTCGTCTTTCTCGTACTCGGCGCGGAACTGCTCGATCTCCCTGATCGCGCTCTCGATGGTGGCGCCGGGAAGAGAAGGGATGAGACGGCACAGACGGTCCGCTACGTCGGCGCGGATGCCGAGGGCGCGTGCGGCATCGCGGATAGACTGCTTCGCGCCCATCGTTCCGAACGTGATGATTTGGGCGACGTGGTCTTGCCCGAAACGTTCTCGCGCGAACTGGATCACTTCGTCGCGCCGCGTGTCTTCGAAGTCCATGTCAATGTCGGGCATCGCGATTCGCTCGGGATTGAGGAATCGCTCGAAAGTCAGTCCCCAGCGGATCGGATCGATATCCGTGATGCCGATCGCAAAGCTGACCAACGAGCCCGCAGCCGAGCCTCTGGGGCCAAACCGGATCCCGTGTCTCCTGGCAAACTGGGCGAACTCGCGGACGACGAGGAAGTACTTCGCGAAACCGGTCTGCTCGATCACGCCCAGCTCGTAGTCGAGCCGCTCGAAGTGTTCGTCGGACGGGTTGCCCAGCCTCTCCTTCACGCCCTCGTATGCCAGGTGCCGGAGATACTCCTGAGGCGTAACGCCTTCGGGGAGATCAGGATCCGGCAGCTCCACCATCTCTTGAGCCAGATCCGTGTGGATCCGTTCGGCGAGGTGAACCGTGTTCGAGAGCGCCTCCGGTACGTGAGCGAAGACTTCCGCCATTTCGTCCGGCGCCTTCAGATAGAACTCTTTCGTGTCGAAGCGCAGGCGGTCGGACTCGCTCACCTGCTTCCCAGTCTGGATGCACAGCAAGACATCGTGAGCATCCGCGTCTTCCTTGCGCAGATAGTGGGAGTCGTTCGTGCAGATGAGCGGGAGATCCATCTCCTTGGCGATCTGAATGAGACTCTCGTTGACCTGCTTCTGAACGGGAATGCCGTGGTCCTGGAGCTCGACGAAGTACCGGTCGCGGCCGAATATGTCGAGGTACCTCTCCATCGCCTTTCGGGCGCCCTTCTCGTTACCTTCCGCAAGAAGCGTACAGACTTCGCCGGAGAGACACGTCGTTGAGGACACGATGCCGTTTGCGTGGTCGGCGAGGGTCTGGAGATCGACGGTCGGCTTTCCGGAGATCAGATTCTGCGCGCTGAGGGTAGCCAGCCTGCAGAGATTGCGGTAGCCTTCTCGCGTTTCGGCAAGAAGCAAAAGGTGGTAAGTCTGTGGCCGCGCTCCCTTCTCCTGCTCGGAGATCACATACGCTTCCATGCCGAGGATCGGCTTGATGCCGTGCTCTTGGCAAGCGTAGTAAAACTCCATCGCGCCGTACATCACGCCATGGTCAGTCAGGGCCAAGGCGGTCATCCCGTTCGCCTTAGCGTGCTGGACCATCGTCTCGATGCGCTGGGCGCCGTCGAGAAGGCTATATTCACTGTGATTGTGCAGATGCACAAAATCAACGGCCATGGATCGTATCGCTATCGTCAGTTTGGCACACTCGGGGCAGGCGTGGAGCGCAAGCGCGAGAATCCCCCAAGCGGCGTCAGTAGAGACGATCCGAAACGCGAAAGGGATTCAGTTCGAGCCGCTGCCGCTCTACTGTTTTCGCTGAGCGCGGAGAAACTCCGCCAATGCGTTCAACTCTTCGGAGGAAAGATGTCCGTAAGACGGCATCAGCGCAGCGCCTTGGGCGGCGGGATCCTTCAGGAAGGAAACGAACCAAGAGCGACTCGGCTTCAGCGCCCCGATGCCATCGAGCGCGGGCCCGGGACCGCTGGCGCCCTTGCCGTCCAAGGAATGGCAGTTCCGACAACCTTGTTCGTCGAAGAGACGCGCCCCCATACGCATCATGGTTTCATTCATGCGCTCGGAGTCCATCATTCCCGGAGTTCCGGAATGCATCGCGGTATTTATGTCGGGAGCCGCGCGCGATGCGGGGCTTTGCATTTGGCTGCCGAACTGGGCAAAGGCGACTACGACGACCAATGCCCCGAACAGCCCCAAGCCGCGCACCCATACCGGCGCCCACTTTCCGCGCCCCAAGAAGGGAAGTGCGAACGCGAAGATCGCCAGCGCCGTCGGGATCGCGATCGCTCCGACCCAACCCAGCGACGGGTTCAGCGCCTGCGACCACTTCAGCAACGCGTGCATCGGCACGGCGTACCACATGGGTGCGACCGGTCCACCCATGTGGAGGTCCTGGTGAGTGGCAGGCGTCCCGGTAGGAGCGCCGACCGTAGCCGCCAAGAGCAAGCCGAGCGCCAACGGAGCCAGGGTCCAATAGCCGCCCACCGGCATCTTCCTTCGCCACATCCACACGAGTAGGCCAACCGAAACGAGAAGGCTCCCGGCTCCAGTGAGCCAACGGTGGAGCTGGTACCAGCGCCCGAGCGAGCCGTCGTTCACCGTGCCTCCTGGCAGAATCCAGTCTTTGACTGCCGGCCCCAAGCCCGGGGCGGAGCCTGCGATCCGCGCTTCGGTCAGCATCGTCCGAGCGTCATGTTGCGTAAGGGGAAGTGGCTTACCCGTTACCTGCGCTCCGTAGACCAGCAAGCCGAGAGCCAGCGCGGCCCACCACAGGCCCCGTGCGCTCCGCCACCACCCATACCACAGCATTCCGAATATTGTCAGGCCTGAAGTCAGCACAGCGAAGAACGCAAGCCAATAGTGGACGGCTTGGAGCGCCTTGTACGCGTTCGACATCGTCTGAAGGCTTGCGTATGCCCCCTCCGCAGTCGGCTGGTAGACACGGGAGAGGGATAGGCCCGTGAGGGCGAGCGCAACCGTGCAGATTGCCACGGAAAGAAGACCTGCGCCGAGAAGCCGCTGAGCCGGGAGTTTCATTCGGGATGCTTCGGCTGGCGCATGCGCCGAATCTCGTCTTTCAGGTCCTCGGGCAAGTCCCGAAACTGGATGCCAATACAGAAGCCATGTCCGCGACCAGGCTTGCAGTTTGCCACCCAGCCGTCCACTTCATACGAGATCCGTTTCAGGCCGGCGACTCGAAGGAACAGTCGAACCGGCTCCCCGACCTCGAGCAGGCAACCGCTCACGATCCCGGCGCCGCCCTCCGAAAGGTCCGTCAAAGAGGCTTCTGCCTCCCTGCCTTCCGGGAAGTGTACAACCGCGACGCCCTCGACAGGGTGACGGGTGTGCCGACGCCGCTCACATCGGTTGGGCGCGCGGGCCAACCGCAGGCGATTCTCTTCTGCGCCGAGAACCAAACACCGTAGCGAGCCTTCGCGACACTTGAGGCGCACCTCCGAACCGACGGGCATCGCGGGCAAGGCGCTTTCAGCCTCGAAAACGAATGTGGAACCGTTGGCGCGAGAGATCCCTTCGATCTCCGCGCCAGCGAAACAGATCGCGCACTCCTGGTCCTCCAACTCATCGGGCAGTCGCTTGCCGGATTTGCGCGCCGAGTCTCTGTACTCAGCGAGCGAACCCGGAGCGCATTGGAGTCCCGAAATCTCTGCAAGCGCCCGGCTCATCCGCGCCCCCCAGGCGCTTGTCCTCCCAGGGTTTATCGCCATCGGTTTTGGAGTGTACCTTCGGAAACGATGACGTCGGTTGGAAGCAGCCGGCCGACTCGTCCATCGGGGAAGAGCGCCAAGACTCCGCCCTTGTGCGCCGGTTGCTTCTTCGTCGGATCATCCGTTTCGCCGATGAAGGCGAGCCTGGTTACGAATTTCGAAGCGGACGTCGGTTGGTCGTTGCTGTTGTCGTATCCGATGAGGAAGCCGTCTGGGACGCCCCCCGGCAGCGGCGACGGATCGTACGAACCGCCTTTGCCGTTCGAGATCGTCTCCGCCACCAGAACCTGATACTTCTCCATGAGATAGGTCCTCGTGGGCGGCAGGGTTGCCCACGAGACGATGCCGTAGCTGAGCGTCGCCTCGCTCAGTTTGTTCGTGATCCTCTCTCGGTAGGCAATTGGCGTGCCCCACTCTTTCGGGACTGCGGGGCTGGTGAAGTGGTCCACATCCGATATATAGTCCGAGAGTTGGGATGCCCAACAGGCGGGACGTCCCTGCGCATCGGTTAGGACGCCGGTTCCGGTCCGCGTATACGCCACCGGAAGACCGTCGTTGTTCTGCTCCGCATAGAGGAAGAGCGCGCCGTGTATCGCACGGAGATCTCCCTTGATGTGAAGCGGCCACCGCGCCGGTTCCCAAACGAGCTTGATGTACGCCAAGGCCCCTGAAACGAGCAAAACGAAGATCACGATCAACCAACGGAGGCCGGCGCCCGTCAGGTACGGATTCTTCCTGCGCTCGACGTCGCGATCTTCGTCCTCGTCCTCCAATACGAAGAACGGGAAGATCATTGGCTCGCAGCCACCGACTTGGCCGGATCGTCCAGCAACCCAGCGTCAATTAACGCTTGGCGCACCTCGCTCTCAATCACCAACAGATTCGTTCCATGACCATCTCGAACCGGCAGCCGCCCCGTCTTGACGTTCCCGGGAGGAACCTCCTTCGCCCACATTCCGAGGTAGATCAGTTCCTCTTGGGACAGATTGCCCTGCACCAAGCGCACGGCCTCGCGGGACAGTCGGTCGAGATCGGATAACGTCAGCCCCTTCTCCTGTATGCGCTTGCGAAGGGCATCCAGGAACATCTGCTGACGCTCGCCACGGAAGAAGTCGCTGTCTTTGCGGTATCGGAGGAATCCGACCACCTGATCCCCATTCAGGACTTGCAGACCTTTCTTGAGGTTGATATCCAGGTCTCCTCGGCGATCGCGGTAGCGCATGTCCTTGGGCACGTCAATCTCCACGCCACCCAGTAGATCCACAACGCGGCGGATCGTGTCATAGTTCACGAGCACGATCTTGTCCGCGCGGATTCCGGTCAGCTCAGCTACCGTATCGCGGACAGCCTCGGGCCCATAGAAGACGTGCACGGCGTTGATCTTTCCTCTTCCGTGGCCGGGGATGCTGACTTCAGTGTCCCGAGGGATCTGCAGCATGCCGATCGAGTTCTCTTTGAAGTTGCAGCGGATGAGTTGGATCGTGTCCGTCCGCCCCCTCGCGTCTTCAATGACCTTTCCGCCGTACATCCTCTGTTCGTCCGCGCCGAGCAGCAGAATGTAAAGCTCGTCCTTGGGCAGGGGGTTCTGGGACCCGGGCGTAATCGCCTCGCGCAGCAGGATCTGCACGGCAGGGTTTGAGCCAACGTAAGCCGTAACGACGCCGCCCAGCAACGCGACCAGGCAGAACGTCACGTATCCAGTCCAATACAGAAATGCTTTCATCTCCAGCGTCGTTCGTCTACCGTTCCCTACGTCCGCGCGCCGGCTTCCCGCTCCTCTGCACAGGGGACGGCGGGGAGTCGCACTCGGAAAGTGGTGCCTTCACCGGGCGCACTGTCTACCTCAATCGAACCGCCGAGCGCGCCCACCAGCTCGTGCACGATCTTCGTACCCCACCCGGAGCCGCCGCTCCGGCGCCAACCCGATACCGCCAAGCCCCGAACGATTCGCTCCCGCACTTCCTCCGGCATGCCCGGACCGTCATCTTCCACCTCGAGCAGGTGACACCCGTCCGCGAGGCTGGTCGTCACCCGAACGCGACCGCCCACGCCCTCCCGTTCCGTCGCTGCTTTGATTGCGTTACCGACTACGTTCTGCGCAATCCGAAATACGTACAGAATGTCGAGAGCAGTGGGTTCCTCCACCGCCGTCGTCACCACGAGCTCCACGCCTTTCTTCCGCGCTTCCGGCTCGAGGTACGAAACCGCTTCCCGGACAACGTCCGAGAATCTCGCCGGCTTTCGGTTCGGTCGCAAGGGACGACCGGCGGACAGGTCCGAAATCAGCCGACTGTAGCCCACGATTCGGTCTACGGACTCAGCCAAACAACGAAAACCGTCGCGGAGAAACTCGGACGCTTCGCCAGCAGGCGCGACTTCTTCCACGGCCGGGCTGAGCAGAAGCACGTGGGAGTACAGGGACGCCGCAAGGTTGCCGATGTCATGAGAGACTTTGCCCATCGCTTCGAGGCTGGCCATTCGGCTCGCTTGCTCGGCAAGCAGAGAGTTCACATACGCCAAAGCGCTCACGGCGCTCACGGTCTCGATGACCTGAAGGTCGCTATCGTCGAAGTCCGCATCCTTCCGATTCAAAAGTTGAACGACGCCGAGCGGCTCCATCCCCTCGATGACGAGCGGAACCGTCAGCGTCTCCTCGACGACGAATCCGGTCGCCTCCTCGATCGCCAATCTCTCGCCGCCGGGGGACACCGGACCGAGGATCGGCTTCCGCGTGTGAAAGACCCTCCCAGCGATGCCGAAATCGTCCGGAATGTCTCGGATCGGCAGCTTCTCCGCCACTTCCTCGGGTAGGACGTGGCGGAAAAGAAGGCGACGGGTGACCGGATCGTGAATGTAAATCGTCCCGCCAGCCGCATCCACCGCCTCGACGCAGAGGCGCAGCACTTCCCGCAGCGTTTCTTCAACGCTTGTCGCGGCCGCTAACTGCTTGGTGGAACGGTAGACCGCCTCGATCAGGCGGCGTTCGCGGGATGCCATCTACCCTGATTATGCCTTACCGGGGGGCGGGCGCCGTGCCGATCGTCAGAAACCAAAGCCGAACGTCAGGCTCCATCGCTCCAGCCAGATCCAACCGGCTTGCACGTAGAAGTCCTCGGCTCGATACGTGACGAGCGCGTGCGTCTTCCGCCCATCGTTCATCGCAGTAAGGCCCCAGCTCGGAGAAAGCTCGACCGTCGTACCGAACGGGAATACGAGCTGCTCATCGAACTCGGAGTACGTGATCGAGAAGTAGGGCGCCAGAGGCGTTTCCGGTATCGCCTTGGCGAAGGTGATCGAGTACTGCTGATAACCTTCCGGCGTGCCGATTCGATCCGACGACGTCCCCAGGTGCACTTGCGGCTGGCGGTTCGTCTCCGACATCAGGACGTAGGTTCCTCGGAATGCGAGCTCGCCGACGGCGGAGTTGTATTCCAAACCGAGCATAAGCCTCGGATTCACGTTGTAGTCGAGCGTGAACCGCGAACGAGGCCGATCCTGCTCGAGATCGGCGTACCGATACGCAAGGACCCACCTCTTGTTTAGCGTGCTCGAACCGAGCATCTGACCCTCGCCGGGTCAGCCGGTTCACGTCGGCACGTCGGTTTGGGCCAACAGAATCGGCGCGAGAAGCGCCCAAAAGAGCACCAAAAGGGAGAACCTGCTTAATTTCATGGGCGAAAGTCGGGCAACATCTGAGAGTACGTGAAACGCCAGCCCTTTCCAGTCCAGCGGAGCGTTTCGGCGAACTTGGAGGAAAACTCCCTGCGTACGGCCCGACCGTTCACCTTCTCCTCCCACGTTACGTGCAAGGTAACCCAGGCACACACCTCCCGGTGGTCGCCGTACACGTGGTCTACTTTGATTCGGGATCGGATCCCTTGCATCTGAGCCATCATCTGTTCGAAGTGCTCTTTGCCCTCGGCGTAGGGGACAGCTCTCCCGTCCAGATCCACGCCGACGAAGGATGGGTCAATCATCGCCCAGAGGCCCTTGATGTCCCGTTTCGCTACCAGCGAGTCCCACTTCGCGTAGACGGCCTCGATCTCCTTCCTCAGGCTCGGATCCTCCGGCTGGGAACGCGCAGCCACGGACAGGACCGCAAGGAAGATCACCAGCAGGAATCGTACGCGCATCGCACACATGGCGATACGATACCCGTGGAGCCGCCCCTATTTGCGCCGTCGTCTCTTGACCGGCCCGGCAGCCGCCTTCGTGCGAATCAACTCCGCTGCTTGCTCGAGTGTAACTTGCTCCGGATCGAAGTCCTTGGGAAGCGTCGCGTTCGTCTTGCCATCCGTTACGTATGGACCGTACCGTCCCTTCATCACTTTGATCGGGCCGGCGCATCCCTCCGCCTCTCCCAGTTCCTTGATCGGCTCGGCGCTCTTTCGCCGTCCTTGCTTCGGCTGGGAGAGAAGCGTGAGGGCTTCGTCCAACGTAACGGTGAACAGGGCGTCGAAGTTCGGCAGGGATCGGAACTCCCGCCCATGCTGGACGTAGGGCCCGTAAGGGCCGAGCGCGGCAAGCACAGGTTCGCCGCTCTCAGGGTGTTTGCCCAGCTCGCGGGGCAAAGTGAGAAGCTTGCGGGCGGTCTCTTCGTCGAGGTTCTCGGGCTTCAGGCTCTTGGGTAGAGAAGTTCGTTTCGGCTTGCCGTCGTCCCCCTCCGCCGGCTGAACTTCGAGGTACGCGCCATATCGGCCCGTTTTCAGATAGACCGGCCGGCCCGTCTCGGGATCTGTCGTGATCGGCTCCTCTTTTCCGTCGAGCAGCGCCGCTGCCTGCTCCGGCGTCAAGTCGGCGGGCGCGGTGTTGGGCGGCAGCGTCGCGCGGACGGCGCCATCGCCCTCTCCCCGCTGGATGTACTCCCCGTAGCGTCCGACTCGCGCGTAAATCATCTCTCCCGTCGTCGGGTCAGGCCCGATGGGCACCTGCGGAGGCTCCACCTTCGGCATCTCCTGTTCGATCCGTGGCTTCAACCCCGGCTTCTCCTCCGTCCCGTAATAGAACTCGCGAAGCTCGGCGACCATGTCGCGCTCCGCCTTGGCGATGTCGTCGAGGTCGTCCTCCATTCGGGCCGTGAACTTGAGGTCGACGAAAGAGGGGAAGTGGCGCATCATCAGCTCATGCACGCACATGGCAGTTACCGTCGGCACCAGCTGGTTGCCCTTCTTGAATGCATACTCTCGATCCAAGAGCGTCGAGATGATCGTCGCGTAGGTGCTGGGCCGGCCGATCCCTTCCTCCTCCAGCTTCTTGACGAGCGAGGCCTCCGTGTACCGAGGCGGCGGCTGAGTCTCATGACCCTCCGCCTCCACCGAGCGGACATCGACCGCATCGCCGACTTGGAGAGAGGGGAGAACCGCTTCCTCCTCGCCAGCCGCCCGCTCGACTCCCCAAGCCGCCAAGAAGCCCGGGAACAGCACGGTCTTTCCCGTGGCTACGAAGAGAAGCGTCTTGCCGCTTCCGGTGCGGATCTGCCACTCGATCCGCGTGCGTTCCGACTTCGCATCCTTCATCTGGCAAGCGAGAGTCCGGCGGTAAATCAGTTCATAGAGAGCCGCCTGGTCCTTCGTAAGAAACTTGGCAACCTCCTCAGGACGGCGCCTCATGTCAGTCGGTCGGATCGCCTCGTGCGCCTCCTGAGCGTTGCGCGTCTTCGTTTGGTATCGCCGTGGCTTCTCGGGCAAGTATTCGTTGCCGAAGCGCGTACGAATCTCCGAACGGATCTCCTCTACCGCGCGTTCCGCCAAGGTTACGCTGTCCGTTCGCATGTAGGTGATCAAACCGACGCGTTCCCCAGCCAGGTCTACGCCTTCATACAGCTCTTGAGCGAGGCTCATCGTATACCGGGCGGAGAAGCCGAGTCGCTTGTTGGCCTCCTGTTGGAGGGTGGAGGTGATGAACGGTGGCGCGGGCTTTTCCGTGAACGGCTTCTTGGTGAGGTCCGTCACTTTCCAGGGCGCGACGGCCTTCGCCGCACCTGCAAGCTGCCTTGCCTCAGGCTCTTTGAGCCAAAGGTATTCCTTTTCCAAGTCCTTCTTGAGCTCGCCGGTTTCCGGATCGAACTGCTTGCCTGTGGCAAGGTCTACGCCGTCCACGGCTTTGAGCCGGGCGGGGAAGCTCTTGTTCTCGTGCTCCAGCGTGGCGACGACGTCCCAGTAGGATGCGCTTCGGAATCGAATCCGTTCCCACTCCCGCTCGACCAGCAAGCGGACGGCGACGCTCTGTACGCGACCGGCGCTCAGGTTTCGCCGAACCTTCCGCCAGAGTAGCGGCGAGAGGCTGTAGCCATACAGCCGGTCGAGAATCCGCCTCGTCTCTTGAGCGCGAACCAGGTTCTCGTTGATCTGCCTTGGATTTTGCAGGGCCGCTTGGATCGCCTCTTTCGTGACTTCGTGGAAAACGATTCGGCGCACCGGCATGCTCTGCTTGGGCTTCAAAACCTTGAAGACGTGCCAGCCGATGCTCTCCCCCTCTCGGTCCTCGTCGGTGGCGAGATACAACTCCTTGGCCTCTTTGAGTGCGCCGCGCAGCTTTGCAACCTGCTTCTTCTTCGACGAAGGGATGACGTAGTAGGGCGTGAAGTCGTTCTCCACGTCCACGGCCAGGTCTGCCCACGGCTTGTCCTTGATCTCTTTCGGGATCTCAGCAGCCCGCTCCGGCAGGTCTCTGATATGACCAATGGACGCCTCGACTCGGTACTCGGGCCCGAGGAAGCGACTGATCGTCTTCGCCTTGGCGGGCGACTCGACGATCACCAGTTTTTCGGTAGCCGTTGGCATGGTAGTGCGCCTTTTAGACGTGGGGGATGCACCCGGAGGGTACCGATGCGGGCGCGCCGCTGTCAAGGTGAGTCCCCTGAGGTAGGATACGGCGGCAGCGGGCAAATCTGGAGGTCTGTGCGAGGTTTTCGCCACAAAAAAGCCCGCCAGACGTCCTTACCAATGGGGAGATTGCCGAGTTGAAGTTGTCGCGACAGAGCGCCTTGACCATGCTTGTGGTGCTTGCCGCCAGCCTGGGTGGCGGGTTCCTCGCTTCCCGCTTGCTGCCGCCCCTCCTCGCCGAAACGTATAAGAATGTCGGCGTTGAACCCGACTTCGCGCTCGGGCCGTTCCCGGTCTTCGCCACGTTTGTCTTTGGCGCCGTCATCGGCGCGCTCGCGGGTCTGTGGCTCGTCACCTCCATCTCCAGCGTTGCTCTCCGTTGGGAGACGATGACTGCGGCGGACAAGGCCACCATCTTCGCGGGGGTCTTGGTAGGGGTCGCGATTAGCATCCCCTTCCACATGCTGTTCTTTGCCTTCGGCCCACTGTATCTTGGCGTGAGCTTTCTGCTGATGTTCGTCCTCGTGGCGATCAGCACGGCGATGCTCCGAGGGATGCAAGAAGCCCTTCCGTGGAGCGGCAAAACCGGTCGCACCAGCTCCATTAAGATCTTCGACACCAACGTCATCATAGATGGCCGGATCGGAGAGGTCGTTCGAACTGGCTTCGTGGACGGGAAGATTTACATTCCCCAGTTCGTCATCAATGAATTGCAGAAGGTCGCCGACAGCGCCGACCCGAACAAACGGCAGCGCGGCCGTCGCGGGCTGGATATGCTCAAGATCCTCAGAGCCGATCACGAGGTCGAGATCGGCACGTTGGACCATCTCGCGCCCGACAATGGGTCGGTGGATGAACGGCTCGTCGCTCTCGCCCGCGCACTCGGCGCCAAGCTCGTGACCAACGACTTCAACCTGAACAAGGTCGCCCAGGTCCATGGCGTCCAGGTGCTCAACGTCAACGACCTCGCCCTCTCCCTCCGCCCAATCTTCCTTCCGGGCGACACGCTCGAAGTGATCGTAGAGCGACCTGGGAGCCAGCCCGGACAAGGCGTCGGCTTCCTCGAGGACGGAACGATGGTTGTCATCGAACAGGCCGCGGAGCTGGTCGGCTCGAAGGTGGAGGCGCGCGTGACGCAGATTCACCAATCCGCAGCCGGTAGGATGATCTTCGCGCAGGTGGAAGGCGTCCTGCCGCGCAACGACGACTGACAGCGACATGAAGGCAGGCATACTGTTGGCAGCAGGCGCTTCGGAGCGGTTCGCCGCGTCGTGCCCGCCTGAGTTCCCCCCCGCCTACCGCAACAAACTCCGCTTCCCCTTGCCTGATGGAAGGGAAGTCTGGCGCTGGTCCTTCGACCTTCTCCGCGAGGGCGGGTTCGACAAGCTCATTGTCGTAACCGGCGACCCAGACATCGCACGAGCAGCGGAAACGGAAGGGGCTACGGTCGCGCGAGGGGGGAGTACCAGGGGCGAGAGTTGCCTCAACGGGTTGCGCGCCGCTCTCCCGGTGGAAGTGGCCGTCATCCACGATGCCGCCCGTCCATTCGCGACTCCCAACCTGCTGATGCGGGTACTGCTGGCCGCGGAGGAGCATGGCGCGGCAGTGCCGGTGATTCCGATTCCCGACACGGTGAAGCGTTGTACCCAGCAGGAGGTGCTGGAAACGGTGGACCGAAGCCAACTGCGCTTAGCCCAAACGCCGCAAGCTGCAGACGCGGGGGCATTGCTCGCAGCGCTCGAGAAGGATCTGACCGTAACGGACGAGGCGGCTGCATTGGAAAAAGCGGGTATCCATGTTGCGCCGGTGGAAGGCGAGTTGACCAACCGCAAGATCACAACCTACGAAGACTTGCGCGGGACGCTTGATCGAGAGGTCCGCGTGGGAACGGGCTACGACGTACACCGTTTCGGCGGGGAAGGGCCGATCTGGCTTGGCGGCGTCGAGATCCCCTCCGATCTGGGCCTCATCGGCCACTCCGATGCCGACGCCGTTCTCCATGCCGTAACGGACGCCCTGCTGGGAGCCGTTGCCGCAGGCGACATCGGCAGACACTTCCCCGACACCGACCCGGCCCTTGCCGGAGCGCGAAGCGACCAATTCGTTCGGTACGCCGCGGAACAGGTGCGAGCGCTGGGCTTCTGGATAAGCCATATTGATATAACAGTTCTCGCTCAACATCCGAAGATCGCCCCCCACGCGGAGGCAATCCGCGAAAGCATCGCTCAGATGGTCGGCGTGGAACCTGGTAGAATCAGCATCAAGGCGACCACCCACGAAGGGCTGGGAGCTATCGGCCGAGGAGAAGGGATTGCCGCGATGGCCGTGGCGACGATTGAACGCCTTCGCCTCGGTTCGTCTCATTAGGAGCCGAACAACCAATGGAACTACTCATTCGCAACGCTGAAGGAAACGTCCCCGACAAAGATCGCGAATACGCAGCCAAGAAGCTCGGTAAGCTCGATCGCTACTTCAAGAAAGCGAATCGCGTCGAGATGGTGCATTCCGTCGAGAAGTCCCAGCACCGACTCGAAGTCACCGTCTTCGCGGACGGCATGACGCTCCGCGGCGAAGAGCGCGACACCTCCCTTCGAGCCTGCATCGACCGCGTTGCGGACAAGCTCGAGAAGAGGTTGCGACGCCTCAAGGCGAAGCTGATTGACAGCCACCGCAAGGCGGGCATCCGCGAACTGCCCCCCGCCCTCGCCGAGGAACCGGTCGAAGAGGCAGCCGCTCAAACCGAGGACGTGATTGTCGAACGAAAACGGTTCAGCGTAAAGCCGATGACCCCGGAAGAGGCGATCCTCCAGATGGAGCTTGTGGATCACGACTTCTACGTCTTCCAGAACTCGGAGACGGCGTCCATTTGCGTCGTCTACAAGCGCAAGCGAGGCGGCTACGGCTTGCTCGAACCGGAAACGGAATAACCTGTCACGGACTCCGAACGGTAGACGTTAATAGCAAGTAGGAAATGGGAAACTACTTGAAGACGGCCATCCTGCTCACGGTCCTGGGAGCGCTTTTCCTCTTCGTCGGGCACCTGCTCGGCGGAACAGGCGGCATGCTCATCGCCCTGCTCCTTTCCCTCGGGCTGACCGCTTTCTCGTATTGGCAGAGCGAGCGGCTGGCGCTTTCGATGGCGCGCGCCAAGCCGCTGCCCCGCTCTGCCGCCCCGTGGCTCCACGAGGCAAACGAGCAGCTCTCGGCGCGGGCGGGCATTCCGGCGCCGCCGCTCTACCTCAGCCCGGATCCCCAGCCGAACGCGTTCGCTTGCGGCAGAGGCCCAGGCGCGAGCAGCGTCTGTTTCACGCAAGGCATCTTGGAAGGCATGAGCCGGCGCGAGGTCATCGGGGTCTTGGCGCACGAATTGGCGCACATCAAGAACCGCGATGTCTTGACGATGAGCATCGTCGCTGCGGTCTCCCAGGCGATTCTCTTCTTGCAGTATTTCGCCTATTTCATCCCCATGGGTAGGGACGAGCGGGGAGGCAACGCGCTCGCGGCGCTCGTCGCCCTCATCCTGGCCCCCTTCGCCGCCATTCTCATTCAGATGGCGATCAGCCGCACACGGGAATACGCCGCGGACGCGACCGGCGCCCGCCTTCTGGGAGATCCCTTGCCCTTGGCGGATGCCCTCGAGACGCTCGGCCGGGCCGTGCAGGTCCTGCCGTCCGAGACCGCCCAGCCGGCGACGGCCCATATGTACATCGCGCAGCCGTTCTCCGGCGGTCTCGCGAGCCTCTTCTCGACGCACCCTCCGATCGAGGAGCGGGTCCGTCGCCTGCGCGCGCTCTCCCTCTAACGAAGTTATTTCTCACCAGCTCGCCTTCCGGCGAACCTTTCGAGCCGCTCGGCTCGTCAATCTGGGTGGGAGTGCGATTTCGTACTTCACACAAAATAAGTCTTGACACCGGGTGCGTCGTGGAGGTACCGTGCTGGTCATGAGATGGGGATGGATGGGAGCTGGACAGTGGGTCGTCGCACTGGCGGCGCTGGTGGCTTGGGGCTGCCAGTCGTCCCCCCCCCCGCGGGAGGCCGCACACGGGCCGAAGCCTCTGAGCGCCAAGCTGAACGAGATTCAGGTCTTCGACCTTGCGACGGGTCGCGGGCGCTCGGCGTGGAGGGTCGTTCAGGAGGATGAGGGAGTGCTCTTCACGTGTCTCTGCGCGCCTTGCGAGAGCGTAGCGCGTGCGGTGGCGGATTACACGGAAGCGCTCAAGCAAGATCCTCCCTTGGGCCTTCGTATCGCAGAGGACTGGGCGTCGGGATCTCGTCCCAAATTCGTCATCGTTGCGCAGGAATGCGCGTGCAACCCTGAAATCCTCGACCCGCTCCATACCGCCGTCCAAGGTCGGGCCGAGCTTTTGGTTGTTCTTGCGGCAAGCGAGTCGAAAGCCGACCGACTACGGAGCCGGCTCGACGAGGGCGTTCGCATCCTCGCCGATCCGGAGTTCCGGGTCGGGAAAGCTCTCAACGCCTGCTTCCTACCGAGAGCCTATCTGATTGACGGAAAGGCGCGCCTCGTATGGAAGCAAGCAGACTACAAAACGACATTGCTGGACGCGTGGAAGAACGCGTCCGCACATTTGTCTAAGGAGGTACATCAATGAAAACGTTGAAAACCATGACTTGGCGAGCGCTGCTGATCGGCTGCATCGCCGCTTTGGTGACCGCTGGGGTCACCGTGTTTCGGAATCAGAACCAGGGCTACGATTACGAGGCTTCGATCTCGAAGCTTCGTCGGATCGGGCAGGCTCTGCAGCTGTATCGCGAGGAGTGGGGCGTGAAGCCGGTGGCGGAGCGTCGCACCTACAGCGACGCAGGACTTCCGCCGTCCTTCACCGTGCTT